>Ga0247842_10000012_pt1 | contig 471476 bp, 413 predicted proteins | sample LaCruzMarch2015__3_FD_192411 | JGI IMG/M metagenome (GOLD analysis project Ga0247842, IMG submission 192411) | Freshwater microbial communities from meromictic Lake La Cruz, Castile-La Mancha, Spain - LaCruzMarch2015_19m | ecosystem: Environmental > Aquatic > Freshwater > Lake | place: Spain...
CGAGACATCGAGAACAAGTTAACCCGTTATCGGCGCATCCTCAAAGAGGCCTCCGAACAATCGATGCGCACAAGGATACCGCTTATAAGCGGAGCACTTGATTTCAAGGATATCGCCAACCATCTGGAGATAAAATGATGCATCTTTATGATACACTTGCTCAAAACCAAAAATATAAGGGCTTCGCGGAGAGCGATGAAAACCTCTTCTTTCTCAAGCACCGCCTCATCCTCGAGCGCTTTCCGCCATATCGCCATCTGGCCCTGTCGACGAGCGATTTCGACGTCATGCGCGCCAACATCATCATCCGGGCTCTGCAGAACAAGAAAGCGATTGAAGAAGCCGTCGATTTCGCAGTCAAGAACGACCGCGTCATCGATCGCCGCCGCGATGGGACGTTCTTCCGGAAGTTCATCCGCGAGAAAATCGTCGATTTACCATATGCTTCAGAGGGCGGAACACGCCTCTACGTCCCTATCTTCGGTCGGGCCATAAATGCGATATACTGCGAGGAGTTCGAGAAGTTACTCGCTTCGCCATACGATCGGATAACCGACGACTTCGATGCTTTGGTCATCGATCTTTTCGAGACGTACAATTTTGCACTCTACGACTCGCTTTTCACCCAGTTCGTCAATGTTTATAGCGACGCCGAGATCATGGCCGTTTTTCACTACGATTTTCAGACCATCTACTTCATCGATGCTCAAGGGCGTCTCGAATGCCGCATCGCCCTTTTCGATACCGGCATCCGCCACCCCGATTTCCATCACATCATCGAGCGGATTCGACCAGTGATCGCCGCCTATGTCGCCAACGATAAGAAGGCTTTGCTGAACGCTCTAGTCGAAAAGCATCTCGTCTCCGAGAAGCTCGTCGCCCGCATCCGCCGCGACGATGATAGATTCCGAGCGTCCTCGGCGCGCAAAGTCAAATGATGCGCTTCTCCATCTTCACCCTCGGCTGCAAAGTCAACACCTATGAAAGCGACGCCGTGCGCGAACTTTTGCTCGAGGAAAAATGGATTGAAGGCGGCAGTGGAGAGAAGGTCGACGTCGTGATCATCAACACTTGCGTCGTCACTTCGACAGCTGAGCAGAAGTCGCGCCAGCACATCCGCAGATTTCGCAGAGCTAATCCTGATGCTGTTCTCGTCGCGATGGGCTGCTATTCACAGCGAGAAGGTGGCGAGCTGCTCGCGACCTGCGGCGCTGATATCGTCATCGGCACGTCGCGCAGGAAACTGGTCGTCTCGCATATCGAGGCCTTCCTCGCTGATCGCACGCCGATCGTCGATGTCGAAGGTGAACCTCGCCACTCCAAATATGAGGAGATCGGCAGCATACTACAGCCTTTCACTTCCCGAGCCTTCGTCAAAATTCAGGATGGGTGCGACAATTATTGCTCGTATTGCATCATCCCATATGTGCGAGGTCGCTCGCGCAGCCGCGAACCTCAAAAGATCGTCGAGGAAATTAGAAATCTCGTCCAGCGCGACTACAAGGAGATCGTCATCGCCGGCATCCACACCGGCGGATATGGAAAGGACCTCGCCGACTCCTCTCTCTCGAAACTGATCGCCGATATCCTTCAGGAAATCCCACAGCTTTTTCGCCTGCGGATCAGCTCCATCGAAGAGACGGAGATCGATGACGATTTGATCGCGCTTCTCAAGAAGTATCCAAACATCGCCGATCATCTCCACATACCGGTGCAGAGCGGTTCAGAAGCCGTGCTTCGCCGCATGAACCGCAAATACCATATCGCCGACTTCAAGCGCAAAGTCGACGCCATCCGCTGCGCGCGACCCGATATCGCCATCACCACCGATGTGATCGTCGGCTTCCCTGGCGAGACCGACGACGAGCTGCGCGAGACGTGCGCTTTCATCGAAGACGTGCATTTCTCCGAGCTCCACGTCTTTCCCTTTTCGAAACGCGATGGCACTCCTGCCGCCAAGATGGCGAACCAGGTGAGCGACGCGGTCAAGAAGCAACGCGTCAAGACGCTGCTCTCTTTGTCGAGAGTCCTCCATCAGGAATACGCTGAGAAGTTTATCGGCCGAGAGCTCGAGGTCCTGTTCGAGGATTACGACGAAGCTTGCGCGACCTATCGCGGTCACACATCAAACTATTTGGAGGTGCATCTCGCCAGCAAAAACGACCTGCGCTCCCAGGTGCGGAAAGTCGCATATTCCGGGGTGGAGGGGAAGAGATAAAATCCCGCCTGGAAAACACCTTTTACTATTGACTTACATTAGTAATAGATTATAATTAACGAGCCTACACAAGGAGAAAACCGATATGGCTGTACCATTTAGAAGAACGTCGAAGACCAAGAAGCGGATGCGCCGCACCCATTTCAAACTAGCAGTTGAAGGCTTAGTCACCTGCCCGAACTGCGGAGCCACCATCAAGGCCCACAACGTCTGCTCCGAATGCGGATTCTACGATGGCAAAAAAGTCGTCGTTACCAAGAAGGCAAAAGACGAATCAAAAAAAGCTGCCAAGGCCGTCAAAGAAGCTAAAGCTGCCAAGGAAGCAAAAGCTGTCAAAGAAACAAAACCCGCCAAGGAAGCCAAACCCACCGAAAAAGAGAGCAAGGAAAAAGCGAAATAGCCACCCTCTCTCGAAAATGCTAGAATGACATTCGGAGGAAATGCCCATGGAATACAACAAGCTAATCGACCATACTTTGCTTAAACCAGATGCTTCTTTAGAAGCTGTGGCTAAGCTGTGCGATGAAGCTCGCGAGCACGAGTTCATGTCCGTCTGCCTCAACCCTTGCTTCGTGCCCGTCGCCAAAAGCCTGCTCGAAGGTTCGCAAGTCAAAGTGTGTACCGTCATCGGCTTCCCCCTAGGAGCCACGCTTCCCGAGGTCAAAGCCTTCGAAGCAAAGCGCGCCGTCGAACTCGGCGCCGACGAAATCGATATGGTCATCAACGTCTCGATGGCTAAAGCCCATGACTACGAGTTCATCGCTAACGAAATCAATATGGTCAAGGTCGCTTGCCTTGGCCGCCTTCTCAAAGTGATCCTCGAAACTTGCCTTCTCAGCAATGAGGAAATCGTCCAATGCTCGCGCGCTGCCGTCAAAGCCGGAGCCGACTTCGTCAAGACCTCGACCGGATTCTCGAGCGGTGGAGCGACCGTCGAAGTTGTCAAACTTATGCGCGACACAGTCGGACCGCTGATCGGCGTCAAAGCCAGCGGTGGCATCCGCAGCCGAGAAGATCTAGAAAAGATGGTCGAGGCTGGGGCCAGCCGCATCGGCACGTCATCCGGCGTCAAGATCATCGGATGATCAAATCGCTCACTATCTATTAATGTATATAACTTGCGAAAGGAGGTGTGAACATGCCAAAAACAGTCGTGCGTGATAACGAGACCCTAGACGAAGCGCTTCGCCGTTTCAAACGCCAGGTCAACAAGGCGGGCACACTCCAGGAAGCCCGCAAGCGCGAATTCTATCTCAAACCAGGCTTGAAGAGGAAGCTGAAGAGCGAGATGGCTCGCCGCAAGAAATTCTAAACAAATATGGAAGCTATGCTTCCATTTTTTTTATTCTTCCCAAAGAGCGATGCCCTGCGCTCCTCTCCGCTTATAAATAGCTGAGGGAACATCATGCGCTACTTCGTCTTTCAGGGCAACGACCACGACTGCGGTTTCGCCGCTTTGAAAATGCTTCTGAGCCGCGTCCATAGATCGGCTTCGTATCTGGATATTCCTAAGCCGGCGCAGAAACGCGGATATTTCTCCTACCGCGACTTGATCGATCTAGCCGCTGCTCACGGCGTGCGCCTCGTCGCCTATACCCTCTTCGACAAGAGCGAGCTAGTCATCGTCGACGGTCTCCCCATCTTGGCCGCGATAAAGACATCGTCGACGAACGTCCACATGATCGTCATCATCAAGATAACGCGCCGAAAAATCATCGCGGATGATCCAGCGCGAGGGCGGATCGTGTATCGCCGCCACGATTTCGTTAAAATCTGGGATGGAACTTTCATCAAAGTCGAGGAAGTGAAGGCAGAGGCAAAATCCAAGCGGGCTCCCGCTCTGCTTCCGCGAGGTAGGAAAGCCACCCTCGCCGCGCTCCAAATCCTGTCGTCGACATTCGTTCTCACGTCGTTCTTCTTCGTCTCCAGCGAGGTATATTTTGTCATGCCGCTGCTGTTCTTCGTCTTGTTCATCATCAGCGAATTAGTCTATCGTCGCTATCTTTTTTGCGCGATGGAGGGCTTCGATGCCAAATATCTTCTCTCCACCTACGATATCGATAAAGATAAAATGCGCGAGAGATACCTTCGCTACCATGCTTTCAAGCAAGGTTTCTTTATCTCCCCCCAAACCATCGTCGTCGCCAGCATCGCGACGCTTTTCACAGCTTTCCTCCTCGTGTATAACGATTGGCGACATCTCTTTTTCCTCGCGAGCGTCCTCCTCTATTCCTCGCTTGATGCCTCCATCCTCGAAAGGTCGACCGATAAACGTCGTCGCGAACTGGAGCGACTCGAGGAGGGGATTCTGAGGCAGGCGATGACGAGGAGCGAGGCCATGACCAATTTCCGGGTGATGAGCAAAGCTAGCAGCGAAATAGCCAAGCGTCTCATGCTCCGACGCTATGTAGCGCTCTTCCTGATCGGAACTTGCGTCCTATTGGCGTGTGCGCTATTAAGGGAGATGACTTTGAATTTCCTTCTGTTCCACTTCTTCATCTACCTGCTCTTTTACGAAAATGTCGGCAAGCTCTTCCGCGCTTCTTCTCAGCGTGGAGAAAACGGGCGGTCGCTATCGAGGTTTAAAGACGATTTTCTCAATTAGTATAATATATTATAAATATGCTACACTAATAAGAGTTGAAGGACAATTATGGAAATTACTTTCACCAATTCTGGAGCGCCGCTTTTCGATCGATACGAGGAAGTTTACAATCACCTCGCCTCAGAGATTTTCGCGCTTCTCAAAGTCGGAAGCGACTACATCGTCGAGGTCAATCTCGTCGACGATGCGGAAATCCACAGCCTCAACCGCCTCTATCGCGGCATCGACCATCCGACGGACGTGATAAGCTTCGCCTTCCTCGACAATGTCGACAAGGAAATCGCCATCCGCGGCGACGTTCCGAGGTTGCTCGGCGAGATAATGATCTCTTATGAGACCGCCGCCAGGCAAGCCGAAGTCTATGGTCATTCCCTCGCGAGGGAGATGAAATTTCTCTTCGCGCATGGTATGCTTCATCTACTCGGTTACGATCACGTTCGCGAAGAGGATGAAAAGGCGATGTTTGCCCTTCAGGATAAAATTCTCGAAAAGGAGACCAAGACAAATGGATAAAGAACAGCTCATCGAAGTAGCCATCGAGGCTCGCCGCCTCTCTTATTCGCCTTATTCGCATTTTGCCGTCGGCGCCGCATTGCTCTGCAAAGACGGATCCGTGTACGTGGGGAGCAACATCGAAAACGCCTCGTATCCGCTCAGCATGTGCGCCGAACGCAACGCCCTTTATTCGGCGTTTATGGATGGCCGGAGCAAAGATGATTTCGTCGGCCTAGCCGTCGTCGGCGATACCGATGCTCCCATCTCTCCGTGCGGAGCTTGCCGCCAAGTTCTCAGCGAGCTATTTCCGATCGATGCTCCAATCTACATGGCCAATCTGCGCGGCGATATCACCACGACGACCATCGCCGAACTATTGCCTTTCGCCTTCGATGGAAGCGACCTCTGAGCATGAAATCAGGTTTCGTAGCCATCATCGGCAGGCCAAATGTCGGAAAATCGACCATTTTAAACGCTATCGTCAACCACCAAGTATCGATCGTGACCTCGAAAGCCCAGACGACGCGGGATAATATCAAGGGCATCTACGAAAGCGAAGAAGCGCAGATCGTCTTCGTGGACACGCCTGGGATTCATAAACCTCACCACGAGCTGGGGCGCATCATGAACAAGAGCGCGTTCTCTTCCACCCATGATGTCGAAGCCGTCGTACTCGTCCACGACGCCTCGGAAGCCTTTGGCGAAGGGGACCAGTTTTTGATCGATGGTCTCAAGATCGCCTGTCCGCTGATCATCGCCATCAACAAAATCGATCTAGCGAAAATCGACCAAGTTCAAAAGATTAAAGACCGCTATCTCGCCCTCTTCCCAAGCGCTGATATCGTCGAGATGAGCGCCGCGCAACTTTTCAACGTCGACACTCTCATCAAGATGGTGATCAGCCACCTGAATGAAGGCCCGCGCTATTATCCAGCTGGCTCGATAAGCGACCGCGAGGAGCAGTTTTTTGCTAAGGAGATCATCCGCGAGATGATCCTCAGGCAGCTCAAGCAAGAAGTACCTCACCAGATCGCCGTGACCATCGAGAAGATGGAAGAGAAGAGCAAAGCCATCGTCATCGAAGCGCTGATCATCGTGGACAAGCCTTCGCAGAAAGCCATCGTCATCGGCAAGGACGGCGCGCGGATCAAGGCTATCGGGATCGAAGCCCGCAAGGCTTTGGAAGAGCGTTATCGCAAACGCGTTTTTCTCGAACTCTACGCCGCGACCAAGAAAGACTGGATGAACAACCCTCACGTCTTAAAAGAACTCGGCTATAAATAATGGAAATTACCGGCATCGTCCTCCGCCTCACGCCATTCCGGGAAAAAGACGCGATGGTCAATGTCATCTCGCCGGAGAGGATATATTCCTTTCTGTCGCGAGGAGTCCTGGGAATCGCCAGCAAGAATTTGGCGAGCGTCCAACCTTTTACTTTATCCCGCCTCATCCTCGTCAAAGGCAAAGAGGGTCTCATGCTCCGCAGCGGTGAAGCCATCGACTCCTTTGAAAAAGCCAAGGTCAACCTCTCCTGCCTCGGCGTCCTCTCCTTCATCGGCGAGCTGACAGGGAAAGTGCTGTCGAATGACGAGAGCGTCTCGATCTACCCATATCTGCATGCGTCGCTGACGCTCCTCAACGATGGTTTTCATCCTCTGACCATCGCTTTATTCTTCTTCGCGGCGATTCTCAAGGTATCCGGCTACGGCCTCGAGGTCACCAAATGCGTCATTTCGGGCGCTAGAGCCGATATAGGCGCGATTTCCTATCTCGACGGAGGATTTGTCGCCAAGGCCTGCTTCGACCCGCTAAGGCACGTCAGATGCGACGAGCGCAAGCTCAAGATCATCCGCCAGATATTCTTGGCCAAGCCCGACGATCTATCTCGCGTCGCCTTCGAAGCGCAGGAATGCATGGAGATCATCGGCGAACTCGGCATCTATCTCGAAGATGCTGCCGGGATTCGCTTAAAGAGCATCGATCTATTGAAAAGGCTGAGGTAGAGGAGATAAGATACACTTATATTAGGTTGACAAGCCACTGTTTGACGTCTAAACTTGAGCGGCTTGTGTCTTCTTATGTGGAGGAATACATATGAAAAACGATTTTGAGACGATTGTTAACCATTTGGTTACGACCGGCTATGTTTATCAAGGTTCGGAAATCTATGGCGGGTTGTCGAATACTTGGGATTATGGACCGCTCGGCTCCGAGCTCAAGAGCAACATCAAAAGAGTGTGGTGGAAGAAGTTCGTTCAAGAGTCGCCGACTAATGTCGGCCTCGACGCTTCGATCTTGATGAACCCTCGGGTTTGGGAGGCTACCGGCCACGTCTCGGCTTTTAACGATCCACTAATCGACTGCAAGCAGTGCCGAGCTCGCCATCGCGCCGACGATCTAATCGCCAAGTCCCATCCGGAAGTCGACGTCGCGGGGATGAGCAACGAGGAGATGACGCGTTTCATCCAGGACAAGAAGATTCCTTGCCCAGTATGCGGCAATTCCAACTTCACCGACATCCGCCAGTTCAACATGATGTTCAAAACTCATATCGGGGTGGTCGATGATTCGAAATCAATCGTCTACCTCCGGCCGGAAACAGCTCAAGGCATCTTCGTCAACTTCCGCAACGTCCAAAGGACGACGAGGCGGAAGTTGCCACTTGGCATCTGCAGCATCGGCAAGAGCTTTCGCAACGAGATCACTCCTGGGAACTTCATCTTCCGCACTCGCGAGTTCGAACAGGCTGAGATGGAATTCTTCTGCAAGCCCGGCACGGATCTAGAATGGTTCGAGTACTGGAAGAGCTACGCCTTGAAGTTTCTCAAGAGCCTCGGCATCGATTCCGACAAGTTGCGCTACCGCGATCACAAGGCGAGCGAGCTGGCCTTTTATTCGAAGGCGACCTGCGACATCGAATATCGTTTCCCGTTTGGTTGGGGCGAGTTACTCGGCATAGCCGACAGGACAGACTACGATTTGAAACGGCATATGGAGTACAGTGGCGAATCCTTAGAGTATCTCGATTCTGAGACAGGCGAGAAATATGTCCCGTACTGCGTCGAGCCATCCTTCGGCGTCGATCGGCTCATGCTCACGCTCATGTGCGATTCATATGGCGAAGAGGTTCTCGAAGGTGGCGATACTCGAATCGTCATGAAGTTGCACCCCGCGCTCGCTCCATATAAAATTGCCATCCTCCCTCTCAGCAAGCAATTAAATGATAAGGCAAAGGAAGTCGTATCGATTCTCAACAAGCATTTCTCGGTTACCTACGACGAGACGGGAAGCATCGGGAAACGCTACCGCCGTCAGGATGCCATCGGCACGCCTTTCGCTGTCACGATCGACTTCGATACCACCGATGACCAAACGGTCACCGTGCGCGATCGCGATACGATGAACCAGATTCGCCTGCCTATCAGCGAACTGGTCAGCTACTTCACTGTCAAACTTTTCTATTAGTATATATTTAGTATTATGTTGGTAATGAAAGGAGGGGCCCATATCTATGAGATATGAACGCGAGCTAATCGATGACATCCTGAAGCAAGCCGATGTCGTCAACGTCGTATCGAGTTACATCAACGTCATCCGCAAAGGACGCAGTTTTGTCGCCCTGTGCCCTTTCCACGACGATAAGAATCCATCGATGATGATCTCTAAGGAAAAACAGATCTTCAAGTGCTTTGTCTGCGGAACTGGCGGCAATGCCATCACCTTCGTGGAGAAATACGAGAAGATACCTTTCGACGAAGCCGTCCGCAAGACCGCCGAGATAATCGGCTATCACGATGAGCGACTCGCCAAGGCTGCCGAGCGAATGCCGGTCGATGAAACTCTAGCCCCTCTGCAAGAGTGCATTGAAGATCTGACAACGTTTTATCAGCATGGTCTATCGACGGAAGAAGCTTCGTTTGCGCGCGATTATTTGACGCGGCGCAACATCGACGAGAAGCAGCGCGAGAAATTTCGGCTCGGCTACGCGCCGAATGATGGAAAATCGACGGTGAACTATCTCGAGAGGAAAGACTACAGCCTGAAGACGATCGAGGGCATCGGCATCGCCCTCGCCAAGGCCGTGGGAACTTCCGACTCGAACGCGGGGCGCCTCGTCTTTCCAATTCGGGATGGCGACGGCCAAGTCGTCGGTTTCAGCGCTCGCAAACTCAACGACGAGATCGAAGGATCAAAGTACGTCAATTCCCCCGAGACCAAACTGTTTCACAAGAGTTCCATCCTCTACAACTTCCATAATGCCAAGAACACCGCCAAACACGACGGATACATATATGTATTAGAAGGGTTTATGGATGTCTTCGCCCTCGATAAGATCGGGATGTCTTCCGCCGTCGCGATCATGGGCACTTCCTTAACGAGGGAGCAGGCCCTGACATTGAGGCGTCTCAACGTCGAGATTCGCTTGTGCCTCGACGGCGACAATGCCGGACAGATGGCGATGATGAAAATCATGTCGCTCTTCGACGCCAACGATGTGAAATACCGACTCGTTTCCGTTCCTGGAGATACGCGCGATCCCGATGAAATTCTGCAGAGCGAAGGGGAAGAGAAACTTCGTCAGTATTTAAATGCTCTAGTCGATCCATTCGAATTCGCCTTGAATTATTACCAAAACACAAATCCGCTCGGCTCGCTCGATGAGCGCAAGCGCGTCATAAACCACTTTCTCCCCATACTCACTCAGATTCAGCCTGGCTTCGAACTCGATGATCGAATTTACAAATTGGCCAAGGTCACGCGCTTCGATGCCAAAGCCGTCCGCGACTTCGTCGAGGAAGCTCGCCGCCACCAGCCGTGCGATCAGCCGCTCGTCGACGGCTTGCCGGAGATGGAGTTCAAGCCTTTTCGCAAAGAGCTGCGGCGGTTGCAAAACGCCGAGCGCGAGCTTCTCTACAATATGTTCCAAGACAAGACCACGGTCGATTTCTATGAGAAGAACGTAGGTTTCTTCTACATCGAACTCTATCGGCACATCGCTTTCCACCTCATCGACTACTTGGCTCAGCACGGGGATATCGACATTCCGTTGATAATCAACGAGCTATCGATAAAAGATGTCGCCAACCGCGATGAGATCGTCAACGAGATCACCAGCCTCAACGTCAAGAACCTCTATCCCAAAGCCACCGATACATCGCTGAACGAATTCAAGGATGTCATCAAGGAAGAGAAAGAGAGTCTCTACGAGCGCGAGACGCTGGATAAGACGCTCGTCGGGAAAACCCCGAGCGAGCAAGCGCGCATCATGGCCGACTACACCCGCCGCAAGATGAAGAAGAAAACTGGCAAATAGCCATCGAGGAGAAAATTATGTCAGAGAAGAAGAGCAAGAGCGCAGCCGCGCCCAAAGTCAAAAAGCCCGCCGCTGAGATCAAACCGGTCAAGAAGGCAGTCAAGAAGAGCAAAGGCGAAGAGGAAGAACCCGTCATCATCGCCGATGACGACGAGATCGAAACGCTCGATGACATCAAGAAGCGCATCGTCAAAACCTCAAAGGCTCGCGGTTATATCGACATGAGCGATGTTCTCGATGAGACCAGCCACCTCGAGCTCGCCGATGAAGATTTAGAAAGTCTCATAGTCTTTTTCAAGGAAAAAGGCATTCAAGTCATCGCTGAGGACGAGGAAGAAGAAGGTCTCGACGACATCGATGTCGCGAAGATCGACAAGGATCTCGACAAGGGCGTTTTGCCCATCATCGACGAAGACATTGTCGATGAAGAAGTCGTCGACGAAGAAGTCGAAGCCATACCCGAAAACATCGATGACCTCTCGAAGTTGATCACGGGCGAGGTCAAAGTCAACGACTCGGTCAAGATGTATCTCAAGGAAATCGGCCGCGTCGAACTGCTGAAGCCATCCGAAGAGCCCATTCTCGCTCAGCGCATCCTCGAAGGCGACCAAGTCGCCAAAAACGCGCTCATCAATGCCAACTTGCGGCTCGTCATCAATATCGCCAAGCATTATAGCCGCGGTCGAGGGATGGAGTTTCTCGATCTCATCCAGGAAGGAAATCTTGGGCTGATGAAAGCCGTCGAGAAGTTCGATTACACCAAAGGCTTCAAATTTTCGACATACGCCACATGGTGGATCAGACAAGCCATCACGCGGGCCATCGCCGACCAAGCGCGAACGATCCGCATCCCCGTCCACATGGTCGAGACCATCAACAAGATGAAGAGGGTGCAGCGGCAGCTCGTCCAAGAATTCGGGCGCGAGCCGACGGCGGAGGAAATCTCCACCAAACTCGATGGTTTCCTCTCCCCTGAGCGGATCCGCGAGATTCAGCGCATCGCCCTCGACCCCGTCTCGCTGGAGACCCCGATCGGCGAAGAGGAAGACTCACACCTCGGCGATTTCATCGAAGACAAGGAAGCTCAATCTCCCAGCGAATACACGACAAAATCCCTGCTCAAAGACGAGCTGTACGACGTCATGAAGGACCTCACCGACCGAGAGGAGCGCGTCCTTCGCCTTCGCTATGGCCTCGATGATAACCGGCCGCGCACGCTCGAAGAAGTAGGCCGGGAATTCGGCGTCACCCGCGAGAGAATCCGCCAGATCGAAGCTAAAGCCATCCGCAAATTGCGCCACCCGACGCGGGCCAAGCGCCTCGGCGACTATCGAGAATCAAAATGATTCAGTTAGGAGCGCGGCTGCTTGCAATCTCCGCTTTTGTCGAGCGCGGCAGCATCCTCGCCGATGTCGGAGCCGATCATGGTAAAGTGCTCATCTACCTCGCTAAGCGAGGTATCATATCCAAAGGATACGGCATTGAGAACAAGACGGGTCCTTTCGGCATCCTGAGCAACAATCTAAAAGCGAGCGGCGGCATATCGCTCACCCCCATCTTCGAAAGTGGAATCGCCAATCTTCCCGAAGATGTCGACACTTTGATCTTGGCGGGCTTAGGCGGGGACAAGATTGTCAGCATCCTCACCGAGGAGAGCCAAAGGCTGTGCCACATCGAGACGATAATTGTCGACGCCCATACCGCGCGGGATGAAGTCCGGCGAAAGATCGTCGCTTTGGGTTATCTGATCGCCGACGAGTCGCTAGTTGAAGAGCGAGGCATCTATTACTCGATAATCAAATTTGCGAAATCGCCGCTCCAGATGCCATACTCGAATCTCGAGTATGCCTATGGACCATCCATCATCCACAGCCCGCTTTTTAAAAAATATGCTTCGATGAGGCTGGCTAAGATCGATGATCTCCTCAAATCGCCCCTTCCCGAAGATGCTAGGAAGAGATTGCACAGCGAAAAGGAGATGTTAAATCACTATGAAAACTAGAGCTTTGATCCGCAAGCTCGCCGACCGCTTTCCGAGGCGCCTCGCCGAGCGCGGCGATTACGTCGGGTTGATGACCGGGCGCTTAAAAGATGAGACGAACACAGTCGTTCTCTGCCTCGATTTCGATGAGGAGGTAATGTCGCTGATCGAAGGGCAGGAAAGAAAAGTCGACCTCATATTGACTCACCATCCATTTATCTACGGCACCAAACACAAAGTGTTTCAGCAAGACGAAATCAAGCGCAGGCTATGCGCAAGGGTCGACGAGTTGGATATCCCCGTCTACAGCATGCACACCAATTTCGACGCTGGTCGCGACGGCATGAACGACGCTTTGGCCTCTGCTCTCGGGCTATCCGACATAAGACCGCTGGAGACTTGCCCTATGGCCCGTGGGGGAAGGCTCGCGGAAAAAACCGATATCCGCCTCTTCGCCAAGTCTGCCGCGAGGCGCCTCCGCGTTCCCTACGGCCTCTTGACGCAAGGTGGGAAGGCACAGATCGAAACCGTGGCCATCGTCGGGGGCGGGGGCAGCTCCTGCTATGGAGCTGCGCTGAGCGAAGGCTACGATCTGTTCATCAGCGGCGACGCTCCTCACCACATTCGCCGCAGCATTCTCGCTCATGGTTATAATTTCCTCGATCTGCCCCACGAAATCGAGAAGATCTTCATCCCGCAGATGAAAAAGATTATCGCCGAATTCGATGAGGACCTATTCATCATCGCCATCGATCACGAAAAGGCCCCAGAAGTAATTAGATAGATTTCAGCATCTCGACGACGCGATTCGTCGTTTCGAGAGGTGTAGAGGCTCCCGAGACAACCGAAATGTGATCGAGGCCGATGAGGTCGTTTTTGTCGATGTCGAGCTCGTTGAGTATCTTCATGACTTTGGCGGATGGAAAATGCTCGCGAGCGATGTCGAACAAGGATTGCGTATTGCTGCTGTTCTCGCCCCCGACCACATAGATTAACTCGGTCTCCATAGGGAGATTGGTCACGCCTTTTTGCCTCAGGCGCGTCGCGTCGCAAATTTCATCGGCGATGCGCGCCATCGGAATTCTGGCGAGAATCTCGTCGTGAATCGCATGCAACTTGGCGAGTGACAAAGTCGTCTGATTGATGACGAGCGGCGAAGGATCGATGATGGAACCAAATGGAAAATCAGCGACCCTCTCGAGCAGAAATACTTGGGGCGAGAAGGAAAGAGCGGCGATGGCTTCAGGATGGAGGCGCTTGCCGATGTAGATAACTTGATGATTGAGCCTGATCTCGTTTTGGATGATGCGGTGGTTGTCCTCGACCATCGGGCAGGTCGCATCATAGATGATCATGCCCTTCTCTTTGGCTAAGGCGTCGAGATGACGGTCGTGGCCGTGAGCCGTGAAGACGACGATCGAAGCATCGGGCAAGGAATGCAGCAGGTCAGCCTGGGTCTTGTTCGAATCGCGGACCGTGACGATTCCTATGTCGGATAGACTGTCGATAACATCTTCGTTGTGGACGATGCTGCCCAAGACAAAAATGTCGCCGGAAGGATGTTGCTCTCGTGCTTTCTTGACTAGTTCGATCGCCCTTATGACGCCAGTGCAATATCCATGGGGATTGGAAACGGAAACGTTCATACGTTTATGATAGCATAGAGCATTTTGTTCCGTGTATAATTATCGAGGAGCCAAAAAGTGAGTTTTAAATCCTTCGACCTCAGCGAAAAAATGGTGTCGTCCCTCGCTCGACAGGGCTATCTTTCGCCTAGCTCAATTCAAGAGAAAGTCATCCCAAAGGCTCTGCGGGGCGCGAACATCGTCGCGCAGAGTGAAACAGGCAGCGGAAAAACCCACGCTTTTCTCATCCCTATCATCGAGAAAGCCGATACCGCCTCGCCTTTTCTTCAAGCCTTGATCATCGCGCCGACTAGAGAGTTGGCGCATCAGACCTATCAGTTCGTCGACGCGTTCAAGAAGGATTATCCGGAGCTGCGCGTCCGGCTTTTCACCGGTGGCGCGGAAAAGGAGCGCACCTTCCATCAAGGCATGCTGATTCCGCACATCATCGTCGGCACGCCGACGAGGTGCAAAGACATCCTCAGCAGCACAGATCTAATCAACCTCAGCCACGTCCAGACTATGGTTCTCGATGAAGCCGATATGCTGATGGACATGGGCTACTTCTCCGATATCGACGCTCTTTTCACTGCATTAGGACACAAGCTGCAAATCATGGTCTTCTCAGCGACGATCGAAGTCGGTTTGCGCAAAGTCCTCGAAAAGTATGTCGGGGCTGATTTCACGATCGAGATGGACGATGTCCGCACGGCAAAAGCCGTCGCTCATCATTTAATCGACGTCAAGCATGGCGACCGCCTCGAAGCTCTCGAGACCTTCATCCAGGTATATAATCCCTATCTTCTCATCGTCTTCGCCAGCCGCAAGGAAGAAGTCGTAAAAATCGGATCCTTTCTCATCGGCAAAGGTCACGACATCATCATGCTGCACGGCGACATGCTCGCTCGCGAACGCAAAAGCGCCCAAAAGCGCATCGTCGGCAACAAGTGCCGCATCATCGTCGCCAGCGATTTGGCTTCACGCGGCCTAGATATCAAAGACGTCAGCGAAGTCGTGAACTTCGACTTGCCGCGCGACTTGACATATTACTTTCACCGCGCTGGTCGGACGGGTCGCTTCGGCAGCAAAGGCAACTGCTATACTTTCTATAATGCCGATTCCATCAAGCAGGTCGAAAAAATTATCGAGCAGGGAATATCTTTTTCCTTCTGGGAGATGAAAGATGGCGCGATCTATCCTGGCAAAGGAATAGTTAGGCGTCACGAATTCAAAAAGAAGCGCGACTTGGAGTTGGAGCGACAGATTAAATTCGCGACGTCCAAAACGCAATCGAATATCGTTAAACCAGGTTATAAGAAAAAAGTTCGCGAGGCTGTGGCTAAGGTAAAGAGCAAGCATCGGCGCGAGCTGATTCGCAAGGACATTCGCCGGCAGAGAGTTGAGAGGTATAAAACGGATGGAAAAAAGGTTGGTTGACGGCATCTATATCGGCTCGCACGTCTCCATGTCGGGACCAGAGTACTATCTCGCTAGCGTCAAGGAAGCTTTGTCTTATGGCGCCAACACTTTCATGTTTTATACCGGCGCGCCGCAGAATTCTTTCCGTAGGAATATCGATCAATTATTGATCGATGAAGGTCGCGCTCTGATCAGGCAGAGCAACATAAACGAGAGCAAGATCGTCGTCCACGCCCCATATATCATCAACCTCGGTAACAAGTCCAATAACGCTATTTATGAGATGTCCAAGTCTTTCTTGATCGAAGAATTGCGGCGCGTCCATGCCTTCGGGCCAAAAATTCTCGTCCTCCATCCCGGAAGCCACGTCGGAACCGGGATCGAAAATGGCCTCAAATCCGTCGCCGAAGCTCTCGATGAAGTCTTGGCCAAAGACGGCACCGACGTCCGCATCGCTCTCGAGACGATGGCTGGCAAGGGGTCTGAGATCGGTTCGACTTTCGATGAGATCCACTATCTTCTCGCGCACAGCGCCTATCCCAATCGCCTCGGCGTGTGCCTAGATACGTGCCATGTCAACGACGCTGGCGTCAATGTGCACGAAGTCGATGAACTCCTCGCGCGCTTCGACCAGATAATCGGCTTGAAACAGCTGCTCTGCATCCATATCAACGATTCTAAGAACGTCATGGGTGCCCGCAAGGATCGGCACGCTAACCTCGGCTATGGCGAAATCGGTTTCGCCACGATTCTCGCCTACGTCGTTCATCCATTGCTCCGCGATATACCCAAAATATTGGAGACGCCATACATCAATGAGACACCGCCATACAAAAAAGAGATCGCCATGCTGCACGATGGCCATTATGAAGAAGGATGGATAGAGAAATTGTAAGGAAAAGGGCTATAAGCCCTTTTTAATTTCGTCAATCAACTGCTCGTAAGCAGTGTCGGCTGTGATTGTTCTCAAGACTCGACCGCGCTTGAACAAGACCCAGCTGCCACGTCCACCGGCTAATCCAAAATCGGCGTGCTTCGCCTCGCCGGGACCATTGACGACGCAGCCCATGATCGCGACTTTCAGATACAGATGGTTTTCTTCGAGGAAAGCCAAGACGCGCTTGGCCATCGGCGCGACATCGACTTCGGTGCGACCGCAGGTGGGACAGGATATGATCGTCGGATACTCATGGTAAAGCCCAACGTCGTGAAGGAGGCGTTTGGCGGCCAGAATCTCTTCTTCGGGCTCTTCGCTTAAGGAGATGCGAATCGTATCGCCGATGCCTTCGATCAAAAGGGGAGCGAGCCCGGCGGCGCTGCGGATCAGTCCAATATCTTTTGGGCCGGCTTCGGTAATGCCGAGATGCAGAGGATACGAGAAGGTATCTTTCGCTATCCGATACGCTTCAATTGTCTCGAGAACATCGGAACCTTTGAGCGAGATGACGATGTCGAAGAATCCATGCTTTTCGAGGATTGCGACGTGTTTCTTAGCGGACTCGACAAGCTTGTCCGCTGCTGATAGATTTGCATCATCAGCGATATCCTTATCGAGGGAGCCAACGTTGACGCCGATGCGGATTGGAACGCGGTGCTTCTTGCATGCTTCGATGACCGCGACGATTTTGTCTTCTGAGCCGATGTTTCCGGGATTTATGCGGATTTTATCGATGCCGTTCTCGATGGAAAGGATGGCGAGGCGATAATCGAAATGGATGTCGGCGATCAAGGGAATGGAAATATGCTTTTTGATCTCGGAGATAGCGCGAGCGTCCTGTTCGTCGAGGACGGACACGCGCATCAAATCAGCGCCGAGCTGAGCGGCGCGATTGATTTGGGCGATAACCTGGGCGACCTTCTCCGTCTTGATGTTGCACATCGATTGGATGAGGACGCGGTTCTGCCCGCCGATAAAAAGACGTCCTATGGCTATTTTCTTGGTCGACTCTCTTGGCAACATAATTACTTATATAATTATAACACCCGCCAACTTCCAGTGGATATCTTTATTTATATGTGCTAATATTTATAGGCAATTTGAATAAAGAGGTAACGGAAAATGCGCGACAACATCATCCTTAAATGCACTGTTTGCGGCGAAGAAAACTACATTGGCACGAAGAACAAAAAGAACCATCCCGAGCGCCGAGAAATAAAGAAGTTTTGCTCCAAGTGCAACAAGCAGACGCTTCATAAGGAGAAAAAGTAAGGCTAAGTCCTTATTTTTTTAACTATGCAAATCCATGCACTCACCTTCTCGGAAACCGTGTGCAATACTTATGTCCTCGATGATGAGAATGGCCATGCCGTCCTCGTCGATCCTGGTTACGGCGAAAGAGACGCCATCGTCACATTCTTGGAGAAACACAAACTCGAGTTGGATGCAATTCTGATCACCCATGGTCATTACGACCATATCCGCGGACTTTCAAGCCTGATTGCCCACTTCCCAAAAGCGGCCGTCTATATGCATATCAAGGAGATTCCCTTTCTGAGCGATCCACGTCTAAATTGCTCATACATGGATTCGAAAATCGAACCCGTCGCGATCGATGCTCAGCCCATACCAGTAGAGGACGGAGACGTTCTGCATCTATTAGGGCAAAAGGTTAATGTCGTGCACACGCCTTTTCATACGCACGGCAGCGTTTGCTATTACCTTCCCGAGGAGCGCCTCGTCTTCACCGGCGACACTCTGTTCATGAATTCGATCGGTAGGAGCGACCTGCTGACTTCCAGCCCGCGGACGATTATCGCGAGCTTGGCGAAAATCAAAAGCCTGCCCTCCGAAACGCGCGTTTATCCGGGCCACGGAAAGGCTACGACAATCGAAAGGGAAATGCGATTTAACACATTTCTGAGAAAAGAATACATACCAAATGGTAGATAACTTTGTTATAATGTCAAACGGCAAAAGGAGATGACATCATGATTAACGTAACGGAATTAAGACCGGGTAACTACTTCATAGATGAAGGCAATTTATACTCTGTGCTCGATATTTTGCTCAATAAGACCGCTATGAGAAAGATGGTCGCCAAAGTAAAAGTTAAGAACATCCGCACCGGCGCAATCCTCGAAATATCCCGCAACAGCGGATACGTGGTCGAACCAGTCAGGCTCGACAAGAAGAAGATGACCTTCCTCTACGATGCTGGTGAGATGCTAGTCTTCATGGATCAAGTATCATTTGAACAGATCGAATTCGCCAAATCCAATATGGAGTGGGAAAAGAATTTTCTCGTCAGCGATGCCGAAATCGAAGTTTTGACCTACGAAGAGGAAATCCTTGGCATCTCGCTACCATCCAAAGTCGCTCTGAAGATCATCGAATGCGAACCCGCGGTCCGCGGCGACACCGTCAACAAAGCCATGAAGGACGCTATCCTCGAGACTGGTTTAAAACTCCGCGTTCCCCTTTTCGTTTCTAGCGGCGAGAAAATCATCGTCAGAACCGATAACGGTCAGTACGACGGACGAGCATAAGGAGAATAACGATGGAAACATGGTCTTGGATTCTGCTCATTGTCTTAGCGCTTATCGGCGGCCTAGTAGCCGGCTTCTTCGGATCGAGATGGCTTTTCAAAAGAGAACTTGCCAAGAATCCGCCAATCAATGAAAACATGATACGCGCGATGTTCATGTCGATGGGGAGAAAACCCAGCGAAGCGCAGATTCGCGCCGTCATGAACAGCATGAAAAACAGTCAGTAAATCGCTGAGCAAACACATTCATAAAGGACGTCCAAAAGACGTCTTTTTTTGTTGTCCAAAGGATGGATATCCGTCATAAAACGGCGGTGGAGTACGGCAAGCAATACTCTTGTCGCCTGTAGCGTTTATGCAATGGCGACGTCAATCAAAAAGTACGATTTCATCAACTATTTTATCTGTTTATGCATCGTGTGGTGATTATATTAACACGGGATAGATTATACTATATAAATACTAATTAATTACTAAATTACTTCATCCAGCTTATTTTTCTCTCTTCGTTATTAGCTAGGCGTTTGATGTTCTCGTGATGGCGGAGAAGCACGATGATGGTGATGATGGTGATGATGGTCGAATATTCCCATCCGGCCACGAAGATCGTCCCTGAGCCCCACATGGCAAAATCGAAGAATCCGGGAGAGAAGTAATTCGCGACGAACATCGCCCAAGAGACGCACGTCACGACCCAGGAGGCGATGATTGATGAAAGCGAGACGAATTTCTTGTTCTTGAGGATGATGAAGAACACTAATCCAAACAGCGATAAAAACCAGCTCGTTCCGACGACAATACCCGCCAGTGCTGAGACAGCCTTGCCGCCGCGGAAGTGCGCATAAATCGGCCAGCAATGGCCTATAGCGGCTCCTAGCGATGCTAGGTAGAAATAGAGCATCCCCCCATTCCACAAAACGACGACATCGGCAATTCCTGAGCAGCGGATGATGATAAATGCGATCCAAATTGATAGCACGGCCTTGACTATGTCCACGATCATCACGGTCAAGCCGGCCTTTTTGCCCCAGAGCCTTCCAGCATTGGTCCCGCCAGCATTCTTCGAGCCGTAATCGCGAGGATCTTGATGAAAGAAAAGCTTGCCGATGACGATAGCGGTGGGGAAGGAACCTAAAAGATATCCGATAATCAACGAAACGAAGGCAATCGTTATATTATATAAAATAATATCCATGTTCTTATTCCTTAAACGCTTATTTATTATATTAAACGAATGTTACTTTTCAAAACTTATTTTGCTATAATTACGAATTGATTTATCAAGTCAGAGGCTCAAGATGGCGGAAAAAGTTTTAAAAAGTACTTATACGGCGGCCGATATCGATGTTCTCGAAGGTCTTTCCGGCGTCAGAAAGAGACCGGCCATGTACATTGGCTCGACCAATGCCACCGGATTGCATCACCTCGTCTGGGAAGTGGTCGACAATGGCGTCGATGAGGCGCTTTCCGGATTCGGCAATCGCATTACCGTCATCATCCACAAAGATGGTTCCATATCCGTTGAAGATGAAGGTAGAGGCATACCAGTCGACATCCATAAGCAAACGAATATGCCAGCGGTCCAGCTTATCTTTTCCACTCTTCATTCAGGAGGAAAATTCTCCGATGCCGTCTACAAAAGCAGCGCGGGGCTCCACGGCGTAGGCGCTTCCGTCACCAATGCTCTGAGCGAATTCCTCGATGTCTCCGTCTTCCGCGATAATTCCGTCTATCACCTGCGTTTCGAGAATGGCGGGAAGCTGGTAGTTCCGCTCGAAGTCGTCGGCAAGACTAATAAGCACGGCACCCTCGTCCGCTTCAAACCTGATTCGACTATCTTCTCATCGATCGAGTTCAAATGGGATACGATTTACAACCATCTCCAAGAGAGCGCTTTTCTGCTTAAGAAAGTTCATTTCATCCTTAAGGATGAGCGAACCGATCTCGAACACGAATTCTACTATGTCGAAGGGCTCAAGGAATACGTCGCGACGCTCAACCAAAACAAAAAACCTTTAGCCAATATCGTCTCTTTCGAAGATGAGGTCAACAGCATCATCGTCGAATGCGCAATCCAATACTGCATCGAGGACTACAACGAATCAATCTATTCCTATGCCAACAATGTCCGGACTCGCGATGGTGGCGCTCACGAAACCGGTTTTCGTATCGGCATCACTAGGGCCGTCAACGATTTTGCCGTCGAGCATTCCCTTTTAAAAGGGAAAAGTAAAATCGAAGGCAGCGATATCCGCGAAGGTCTAACCGCTATCATCTCTTTGAAGATACCAGAATCGTTGTTGCAATACGAAGGTCAGACGAAGTCAAAACTCGGAACTCCCGAAGCGCTGCAAGTGGTAAACAACTTTATCTATAGTAAGTTCACTTACTATTTAAGTGAGAATAAGGAGTTCGCCGTCAACCTGATCAGGAAGTGCACTGATTCGCGAGATGCACGCCTCGCTGCTCGCAAAGCCAAGGAAGATGCAAGATCATCGAAAAAGGTCAGGAACGATTTGATCATCAGCGATAAGTTGACACCTTGCCAGTCCAAAGACTATCCGAAAAATGAGCTGTTCATCGTCGAAGGCGAATCAGCGGGTGGCACGGCGCGCAAAGGTCGCGACCGGGTGCACCAGGCTATATTACCACTCCGTGGTAAGCCGTTGAATACCGATAACGTCGCCATGGACAAGATGCTGAAGAACGAAGAGTTTGCGACCATCATCAACACGATCGGCGCTAACGTCGGCCAGAACTTTGACATCGAAGAATCTAGATACGGCAAGATAATCATCATGACCGACGCGGATACCGATGGAGCTCACATCCAAACGCTCTTGCTCACGTTCTTTTATCACTACATGCGCCCCCTTGTTAACAAGGGGAAAATCTATGTCGCCTTTCCCCCTCTTTATCGCGTCTACCGCGAGATCAACAAGAAGATCGTCTACGAATACGCTTGGGATGACCGCGGTCTGGAAAAAGCCAAGAAGAGCATCGGAGCAGGCTACAAGATATCCCGTTATAAAGGTCTCGGCGAAATGGACGCCGACCAGCTGTGGGAGACGACGATGAACCCGCGAACTCGGCAGCTGATCCGCGTCAAAATCGAAGATCCGCTCCTCGTGGAGAGACGCGTGGGCATCCTCATGGGCAAAGATGCTGCAGTGCGACGCAAGTGGGTTGAGGAGAATGTCGATTTCAACTTAGTTGATACATTCATCGAGGAGGTAAAATAATGGCTGAGAAAGTTATTGAAAACGTCGAAGTCATCAAGGAAAAAATCCGAAATGAACCTCTCGAGGAAGTCATGGGCGATCGCTATGCGACCTACGCCAAATACGTCATTCAGGATCGCGCTATTCCCGACGTTCGCGACGGATTGAAACCGGTTCAACGGCGCATCATTTTTGCGATGTACGACTCTGGCAACATCGCCTCGCGTCCGACGAAGAAATGCGCTCACACCGTCGGTGCAGTCATGGGCAAGTATCACCCTCATGGCGACAGCTCGATCTACGAAGCTCTAGCCCGGATGTCACAGGATTGGAAACTTCGCGTTCCGCTCATCGATTTTCAAGGTAATAATGGCAGCATCGACGGCGATGTTCCCGCAGCTTATCGCTATACGGAAGCACGCCTCAGCGAGATAGCTGAAGAATTGACTCGCGACCTCGAGAAGAAGACGGTCGACATGAATCTCACCTTCGACGACACCGATTTCGAGCCGAGCGTTTTGCCTGCTCGCTTTCCCAATTTGTTGGTCAACGGCAGCGAAGGTATAGCGGTTGCTTTAGCAACCGAGATTCCGCCCCACAACCTGCGCGAAGTCGTCGATGCCGTCATCTGGAGAATCGGGCACGTCAATGTCGCGCCACTCGATTTGATGCGCTTCGTCAAGGGTCCCGATTTCCCCACCGGCGGTTTGATCTACGAGAGGGAAGGCTTGCGAAGCATCTACGAAACTGGTCGCGGACGCATCGAGATTTCCGCCAAGACCGCGATCGTCGAGGACAAGGGTCTCAAGCAGATCGTCATCACTGAAATTCCTTATAAGACCGTCAAGATCTCTATCGTCTACGAAATCGATAAGATTCGCCACAGCAAGGAGATTGACGGCATCGCCGAGGTTCGCGACGAATCCGATCGCACTGGCCTTCGCATCGTCGTCGATCTCAAGAAGGATGTCCGTCCTGAAGTCGTCTTGGCTTATCTCCTCAACAAGACCCAGCTCCAAAGCTCTTATTCAGCTAACATGGTAGCCATTGTCGGAGGTCGCCCGAAGACCCTCAACTTGCTCCAGATCGTCGATGCCTACATCGAGCACCAAGTCAACGTCATCACGAGGCGAAGCCACTTCGATCTCGATAAGTGCCAAGCGCGATTGCACATCGTCGATGGCCTGATCAAAGCTATCTCCGTCCTGGATCAAGTCGTCGCTGTGATCCGCCTCTCCAAGGACAAGGTTAACGCCAAGGAAAATCTGCAGAGGAAATTTGAGTTCTCCGAAGCCCAAAGCGAGGCGATTGTCATGCTGCAACTCTATAAGTTGTCCAACACCGATATCACCACGCTCGTCAACGAGAAACAGTCTCTTGAAAAGACCATTTTGCACCTTCAGGGGATTCTCGAGGACCGCAAGAAATTGGATCGCGTAATCGTCGCGGATCTGCGATCGATCGCCCTCAGATACGGCGATGATCGGCGCAGTCAAATCGTCGCAAAAGATGCCAACCTCCAATTCGATAAGCGCGACCTCATCGCCAAGGAAGAGGTCATCCTCGCCATCACCCGCGACGGATACATCAAGCGCAGCTCAATCAAATCTTATCGCGGCAGTGGAGTGGGGACTCTGCCCGGCATGAAGGAAGATGACGTCTTAATCTACCGCGGGCAAGCCATGACCACCGATTTCGTCCTTGCTTTCACCAACCGCGGGAACTACCTTTACATCCCTATCCACGAAATCGTCGAAACGAAGTGGAAGGACGAAGGAAAGCATATCAACTATCTCATCAGCCTCGAAGCCAAAGAGCAGATCGTCAAGGCTTTCGCCGTCAATGAATTCCGCCGCGATTTGTTCTTAGCGCTCATCACCAAAAGAGGGCAGATCAAACGAGTCCGCTTGAGCGATTTCGTCGTCATCAGATACGCTAGACCGATAATTTCTATGAAATTAATCGGCGACGATGAACTCTCCGATGTCGCCGTCACGAGCGGCGATAGCAACATCATGGTGCTCACGAGTGGGGGCGGCGCTTTGCTATTCAACGAGAACGACATGGCTCTCGCAACTTTGAAGTCCGGTGGCGTAAAAGCCGTTTCACAGCTCAAACCCGCGACGATCGTCGGCATGCTGACTTACGAAAAGGGCGAGAAGGGCAAAATCGTCCTCTTGACGCATGCTGGGCATCTCAGGATATATGAATCGAACAATATGCCGCTGACAGCTCGACTCGGCAAGGCGACACCACTTTATCCATGTTTTAAAAGCGAGCCACACTACCTGATCTACGCTCGCAAGGTCGACAGCAAGGATGAAAAAATCATCCTTCGCGTCCAAGCGAATAACAAAGCGGTCATCGAAGTGCCGATCGACGATTTGTATGCGACACCTAAGGCCAAATACGCCAAGGGCACTATCACCTTGCCAAAGCGATCGCATCTCAATATCGTCTATCGCGAAGACACGCAGATAATCGATAAGGCGATCGTCGCTCATGACCTACCAGTCAAAATCGAGATGCCGACGGCATCGACATCAGAAAACGATGCTGGCGCCGATGAGTTCAAGCAAATATCGATCTTCGATGATGAAAACCCCGGTAAGAACTAGATGACCACCCTCCACATGGAGGGTTTTGTTACATGACTGCTGATTGGAGCGCGATGATGATGCTGCAGGTCGTGCAGACGACCTCGAGGAAGAGGGCCACGCTTGCGAAGACGATATCGCTTCGGGGTCCGTGGGTCGTCTTGCTAAGTACGATGGCGGTGGCCAATCCATAAATGGTGATGACGATGCCGAGGAAGGGAATAAAAATCGTGACGAGAAGCCCGATTCCCGCGACCATCATCGATCCATTCTCGATAAAGAACTTGCCGATCCTCGCTTTGCGATAGCTCATGTTACCATTATAGCAAATGTGTCGAATAACCATGAGTGGTGGTCATATTCGTTTTCGGCTTACGCCTCAAAGCGCTAGTTTCGTCGAAAATGTGTTCAAAAATTACGTAATACTCTATGTATTTGCCGCCATTCTTTGTAAAATATTGGTATGAACAGACGGTTTATCCCTTACTGCGTGGCCAAGAGCGTTTACGATATCGACCCCGGCTTTTTCAAGAAGAATGGGGTGGCGACCGTCTTCATCGATCTAGACAATACGCTCGATCCTTATAATCAGCCGCTCCCATCGCAGAGAGCTAAGGATTTAAAGCTGGTCTACGAGGCCTTGGGCATAGAGTTGATACTCGTATCCAATAATACGTCTAAGCGCGTGGCAAAATATGCTGGTGCCCTCGCGACGAGGTATATAGGGTCTTTGGGCAAGCCTTTCTCCTTCAAGCTCCGCAAGTACATCGCCAAATTCGATATTGACACATCGAAGACTATGATGATCGGCGACCAGATCATGACCGATGTCGGGTGTGGTAACGGCGCGGGTGTAAGGACGATACTGACCGAGAGGTTAGTCGATGATGACCAGTGGACGACGAGGTTCAATCGCTTCTTTGATCGCCATCGTCTCCGCAAGATGCAAAAGTTGAGTCTCCTGACGGACTGGAGGAACAAATAAAATGGCGAAGCTCAATATTGTCAAGCGCTGTTACTCCTGCGGCATCGTCCTGCAAAGCGACGACGAGCACAAAGAAGGATATGTCAAAAAAGCTTTGCTCGAGGACATAACCAAAGGCGTCTTGTTCTGCGCCAACTGCTACCGGAGCGAAAAGTACAATGTCGCGCCTAGGGAAGCGAGTCTCAATCCCGAGTTTTTGACCTTGATCGATGACGCTCAAGCAACCGACGCTTTGATTGTGTACGTCGTCAACGTCTTCTCTTTCGAGGCAGGTTTCATCCACGTTTTGAACGAGCGGCTGTCCGGCCTCGACGTCCTCGTCCTCGCCAATAAGCGCGACATCATGCCTAGGGACGTCAACGATGAGGAGCTGAAAGACTACGTGACCCATCGGTTGAGAGTCGAAATGCTCAAGGTGATCGATGTCAAACTCATCAGCACTTCCGAAAACTACAACATCGCCGAGGTCATCGACCTCATCAAAGAAATTCGGCGGCGGCGGGATGTCTACATCATCGGGCAGAAGTATTCTGGCAAGACGACCCTGATGGATGCTTTCCTCAAGGAATACAAGAACGTCAGCGGCGGCAACATCATCACCCAGTTCTACCAAGGCACAAAGATCAAGGTCATGCAGATCCCCATCGACCAATCGACGTTCATCTACGATACCCCTGGGCTCGGCAACGACAATTCGATTCTAGAGAAAGTCGAAAAGCCCGTTCTCAATCAAATAGTACCCAACCGAATCGTCGAGCGCCGCACCTATGCGCTGGCGAAAGGACAATCGCTCTTCTTCGGCGGTTTGGCCCGCATCGAGCTCGTCGACGGCGAGAGGACAGCGGTGGATTGCTACTTCGCTTCCGGCGTCGAGATCAAGAAGATTCTATCCCTCGAACCCAACTCCGTCTTCATCAGGCAGATCACCAGAAACTACATCAAACCAACGTCGAAGAATTTCCAGAGTCTCAAAGACTTCGATGTCTATGACATTTCCGTCGACGAAACTGGTTCGCGCGATATCGGCATCAATGGATTGGGCTGGATTTCCTTCGTGGGTGCCAATCAGACATTCCGCATCTTCGTGCCCAAGGGCGTCTCCTTTTACACCACGAGGTCAAAGATAAGCCATGCTAAATAACAAAGAGAGGCAGAGGTTATTTGCCTCGAGCAACAGCATCGAGCACAAGCACACCATCGGGAAAGGCGCCATCACCGCTGAAGTCATCACTACGCTGGACAAAGCGCTGACCGCCAACGAGCTGATCAAGATCCACGTCGGAAAGAGCGGTGCGCCCGCCATCGATGAAATGGCCGAGACACTATGTTCAAAACTCGACGCTGACCTCATCAAAGTCATCGGGCGAACAATCGTCCTCTACCGGCAAAACGATAAGAAAAAGGGCGACAGATAATGGAGAATATCGTTTTGTTTGGCGGAGCTTTCGATCCTGTCCACAATGGGCACCTTCGCATGGCCAACGCCGCCAGTTTTCTCCTCAATGCCGATATCGTTTTCGTGCCCTCCAAAAATCCGCGATGGAAGAATCCCACCGCCAAGATCGATCACCGGATCAAAATGCTGGAATTAGCGGTCAAGCAAGACGGCATTTCCGGCACGACGATATCCGATTTCGAGACGCATTCGAATCAGGAAGTGACCTACACGATCGATACCATCCGCCACTATGCCAATAAGTATCGTGGCAAGAAACTATATTTGCTCATCGGTGCCGACCAGGTCAATCTTTTCCATCAGTGGAAAGAAGCCGATGAAATCGCCAAGTTAGCCACGGTCGTCTTCATATCGCGACCCGACATCGTCCTCAATGAGCGGAATGTCGCCCATTTCAATATGGAGCACCTCGCCTATGAGCACACCGGCGAAGTATCCTCGACCAAGGTTCGCAACCTGCAATCGATCGATATTCCGACCTCGGTCATCGATTACGTCGAGATCCATAAACTCTACTACATGGAACGATTATCGAAGATTCTTCCTCCCAATCGTCTGGCGCATTGTCTGTCGGTGGCGCATCTAGCGAGGCGCATCGCTCACAAAAATGAGCGACCCGAGTATCAAAAAGCATATATTGCTGGATTGCTGCACGATCTCGGCAAAAGTCACGATTTGCACGATTCGCTGAGCATCATGAAAAACGACTATAAAGATTATGTCAACTTGCCTCAGTTTACCTATCACCAGTTCGTCGGCGCCTACTTAGCCGAAAAGGAATTCGGTATCAAGGACGAGGAGATCCTCGACGCGATACGCTTTCACGCGACTGGCAAACCGCATATGAGCGCGCTTGGCAAAATCATCTACAGCGCCGATAAAATCGATCCTATCCGCGGTTTTAACTCAAAGGCGCTCGTCAAGAAGTGCCTCCAGAATTATTATTTAGGTTTCGTCATCGTCTTGAGTGCGAATCGCGATTACCTCCTGTCAAATGGCAAGGACATCAACAATCCGCTGACCGATGCTTGCATGAAATTATACCTAGGGAAGGGAAACGAAATTGAAAGCAGATAAACACACCATGGGTGCTCTCGAGGTTTTAAACGAGAGCAAGGCAGAGGACGTCCAGCTGATCGACGTCCGCGACAGAACCCCATTTAGCGAATTTTACATTTTGGCATCAGCGAACAACGTTCGTCAGATGAACGCCCTCAAGGAGATCGTTCTCGAGAAGCTCGAAGCGATGGGTGCCAGCGTCAATCATGTTGAAGGCACCGAGAAATCAGGATGGATCCTCATCGATGCACATCACGTAATCATCAATATCTTCTCGAAAGAGGAGCGCGAGCGAATCAGCCTCGAGCAGATGCTGTCGAGATAGTGGTGAGCAGCCGCGGTTCCTCAGGTGGTTTCTGATGCAATAGTATTGCTCAATCGATTCTAGATCAAAGATGAGTGAAGTTTATTCTTTTTGATTTTGATAACACACAATTTGCATGTTCGCACAAAAGTTACCTCGAGGGCGATCGAACATTTAGCGGCCTCGACATCATTCCGTCATGCATATCGCCAACAGCATTGCGAGCGAGGAGGTCGAAGTCAGTCGACTGACCCAAGGTTCGTTATCTCTAGTTCCAAAGCGTCTGTTTGCAATGAGGCATTGATCTAAATGCTAGAGTAGCGAGGCATTCAGCAGATGCAGCGGAAAGTGGCGCTGACAAGCAACTTCGCATAATCGCCATTATGTTAACCTAAAGGTGGGTTCTACTGATTTTATCGTCTTTTTTTGAAACGCCAATTGTTTTCTCTTTTAAAGTCCGATTATCCTTTTTGACAGTTTTCCACAATCCGCTGATATGGTATTTATACTAAATATCTACTAATTGACGATGAGTCCTATCGCTTTTTCTTCCTACGTATCTATTTGCCCTCTCCCGTTTTATAATGAAAACATGTCATCGAAGAGCTGCTCATGCTGTGGAGAATTCTCGCTCACAAGCAACGTCCAAGGGGAAATATGTCCTATCTGTGGGTGGATGAAAGATGATCGGCAAGAGGCCGAATCCACCCTGAAGAATGGGCGCAACAAAAAATCCCTCGCCGAAGCAAGAGATGCGTATTTTGCCCATCGCGGCAATCATACAATATTCTGATTGTTCGTGTTTCCCCAGCGAAGATTCAACGCGCCTTGAGCTTTCGTCTGGCGAAATACATCCCGAGGTCGATGAGGCCGATGAGGATGATGGCGATTAGGGAGATAGCGACGATCCGCGTCATATCCGCTTCGATGTAAGCTAAGTGGATCAAACGCCCCAAGCCAGACAGGCGATTAGATCCAGCGATGATCTCCGACATAATGGAGATTTTCATACCTAGTCCTAGACTCGAGACTGCGCCTAAGAGGATGTACGGAGTGGATAGAGGAACGTAGACCCGGGCAATAGCGCGGATGCGGCTGGCCCCATCGAGCTTCGTCGCGTCGATGATCTCCTGATCGATGTTGGCGATGCCGCTGACCATGGATTCATAGGAAATGGGGAAGATGATCAAGAAGACGATGATGATCGGCGCGAAGATCGGCTGCAGCAAGACGATGAGGATCAGGATGACCGCGGCGGTCGGGAGCGTGCGCAATGTGACGATCAAGGGTCGGATGAAGGAGCGGAATGATTTATGCATGCCGCCGATAATCCCCAAGAGCGAGCCGATGGCGAAGGCTAAGGTGAAACTTATCGCCAAGCGGAGGAGAGTGCCTCCGATCGCCGACCAGGTGGATGCCTCACCTAGCAATCCGAAAAAGAGAGGTATGGCGTCTTCTGGACCCGGAAAGGTCGCGAGGAGAGATGGTTTGATGATCAGCGAGGCAATCCACCACAAGAGAAAGACGAAACCGATGCCGAGAACCGTGTAGATGATCACGGCGTGCTTTTGGAAGAAGGGTTTCGTTTTTTTCATAGGCTATACATCCAAGAAATATGATGAATCAAAGATTTCGAGATCTAGGGATGTCAAAAAATCGTTGACCGATACTTCCTCGGTGGAGCGCACCAAGCCGAAACCATTCGCGCCGGCGGACTGAGTGGTTAACATAATATTTGAGTTAAATCCAAAACGCGCGGCTTGCGCTTGGGCATCGCCATATTCGTCCATGATCGATTTGACGACTTCGGGATAGTCAATTGCTTTTTCGATTCTAGCATCGATGCCATCGATGTAATCATGGAATGACGCCGGATCTAGATCGTATTGGCTGAGGCGCAGGAAGAGACCAGCTTGGGGGATGGCGCTCTGCCCGGAATAAGCTTCCCATTCGGAACGGATGTTCTTGGCGACTTTCACGCGCCCATAGGTCGCTGCGCTCACATCGCCGATCGCCGCGTTCAAAGCCGGCTGAGCGATGAAGACATAGTCGACTGGACTGCCGCCATAAAGACCTGTCTTCAGGACGCCGAGAGCTTCGGAGACGCTGGGAACATAATGAGCCTGGTTGACTACACCCCAATGTTCGCAGAGCTTGCGGTAGACTAAATCAGGGATCAGATTCTCGCCAAAAGACACGACGACGTCTTCCGCGGTAGGCATCTGCCCTTCTTCTTTATCGATGCTCGCCAAATAGAAGTTGCCACCGGTGATGATCTTCGCTAGTTTAAAATCGAGGCTGTGAGTCTTGATGCTCTTCAAAGCGTTGACGGAATCGAAGATTATGGCGTTGTAATAATTGGTTTGAAATTCGGCCAAGACGTTGCTCGGAGCAGAGTTCGTGGCGAAATCGACATTGTCGCCCTGATCGTAAAAAGCCAAAGTTGGGGCTCCCGCAGGAGAGATGGTCCTTATGGTGATGTCGATATCCTCACCCGGCCCGCAGGAAGCAAGAGTTAAGGCGACGAGGGGGAGGACGATGCTCTTGATTTTCATTATTCGAAGATCTCCATAATCGGTTCGCCGATTTGATTAGGCGTCTTCTTGAGACCGAAGTTATATAGGAGCGAAGCGCCTATGACGGCGAAGGAAGAGCGCTCATCGAGATATCTCCCCTTATCAATAGATTTCGAGTAGATGAGCAGAGGGACTTTCTCCCGCGTGTGATCCGTTCCGCTGTGAGTCGGATCGTTGCCGTGATCGGCGGTGATCATCACGATGTCGTCGTCTCTTACCGCGCTGAGGAGCTCGCCGAGTTTGGCGTCGAATTCCTCGAGAGCTCTGGCGTAGCCTTTGGGGTTGCGGCGATGGCCATACTCGCTATCGAATTCGACTAGGTTGACATAGCACAGCCCGGTGAAATCGTGATCGGTGGCTTCGCCGATCGTCTTATCCATGCCGTCGATATTCGAGATGGTCTTCTGCGTTTTGACGATCCCGACGGTATTGAATATATCGTTGATCTTGCCAATTGCACTGACCATATAATTATGGTCTTTCAAGATGTCTAGGGTCGTTTTGCCGGTCGGTGAAACGGCTAGGTCGTGACGATTTGGGGTACGGCGGAAATTATCCTTCGACGTGCCGATAAAGGGGCGGGCGATGATTCTACCGACGAAGTATTCTGGTTTCATGCAGATTTCGCGAGCGATCTCGCAACAGCGATACAATTCCTTGACGCCAGTGGTTCCTTCATGGGCGGCAATTTGCAGCACGCTGTCGGCGGAAGTGTAGACGATGAGGGAGTTTTCGCGCATCTGCTGCTCGCCTAGTTCGACGAGGATCTCCGTGCCGCTGGCGGCTTTGTTGCCGATGATTTTGTGGCCCGTTTTCTCAGCTAATTCATCAATTAAGGTCTGAGGAAAACCGGTGTCGGTAAAAGTCTGAAAAGGTTTGGTGGTATTGATACCCATCATCTCCCAGTGGCCGGTCATCGTATCTTTGCCATTGCTCGTCTCGCGCAAGCGAAGGGCGTAAGCGTGAGGGTGGGCTATTTTGCTCGTGCCCTTGATGGGGGCCAAATCGCCCAAGCCGAGGGAGTTCATGACGGGGACGTCGAGTCCGCCGACGCTCTCGGCGATGTGCACAAACGTGTTGGCGCCCTCATCGCCGAACTGCGCGGCATCAGGCATCGCCCCGATTCCTACAGAATCGATGACGATGACGAATGCTCTTTTGTATTTATTCATAATTGCTCCTCTTTGTTCCAATTGAGTATTTTATACTACTTGCGTTTAGCATACAAATCATAAGCGCTCATGATGCGCTTGCTCGAGACGTGCGTGTATATCTGCGTCGTGGCGATATTCTGGTGTCCGAGCATCTCTTGAACCGCTCGCAGTTCCGCGCCATTGTCGAGCATGTGGGTCGCGAAGCTGTGGCGCAGGGTGTGGGGAGAGATGCTCTCTTTTATCCCGGCGTAGGCAGCGTACTTTTTGACGAGGCGGAAGAAATATTGGCGCGACAATGGATCGCCATAGCGATTGAGAAAGAGATATTTGCTCTTCTTGCCGACGTTTTTGATGCGAGCCTCTTCGATGTAGCGGACGAGGTACTCGAGGGCAAATTCGCCGACAGGCACGCGTCGCTCTTTGTTGCCCTTGCCAAAGATGGTGACGATCCCGTGGTCAAAATCGACGCGCGAACGCTCCAGGGTGACCATCTCGCTGACCCGTAACCCAGACGAATACATCATCTCCAGCATCGCTCGATCGCGGAGACCTTCGGGTTTATCCGCGTCGGGGGCTTCGAGGAGAGCCTCGACTTCCTCCACGCTCAAACTGACAGGCAGCTTCTTGATGGCGCGAGGAGATTCGATCTTCGGAACCGAGTCGTTGAGAATCTTCTCTTTCTCGAGGAAGCGATAGAAATGTCTGGTCGAGGAGAGGCGGCGCAGAATCGTGGCATTCGCCCGGTTGAGACGGCTCTGCATCTTGATGAAATCGGTGAGGTCGCTGGCCATCAGATCATCGGTTGAGGTCCTATCCTTGAAGGTTAAGAAAAACTGCTTGAGGTCGTCAGCATAAGCCACGATCGTCTGCTTCTGCACGCCCTTTTCAACCATCAGATATTGGAAGAATAAATCGATAGCATCATCAATTCTCATTCTTTGAGCCTCCTCGCTCGACTTCGCTCGCTCTTATGAGCATCGGCTTTTTGAGCTTGCGGTTCAGCTCGTTGATGAGCAGTTTAGTCTCGCTGGCTTCCTCGTGCTTGTGATAATCGAATAACGTCATCTGAATGACGAGATCCCGTGGGTCGATCAGGTTCTGAAGAGTGATGCCGACGAGGCGGATAAGCTGTCCTTTGTAATGCCTCTCGAGAAGGCTGAGACCTCGATCGAAGATGACGTCGTAATCATTCGTGGGCTCCTTAAACGTAATCGAACGGTTGATCGTCTTAAATTCGGTGTCTTTGATGACGAGCTGAACGGTCGTCCCCTTCTTTCGGTCGGCTTTAGCTCGCTCGCTGACTTCCTTGGACAAGGATGAGATCATGTCTTTGATCTCGACAAAATCGTTCGTATCGTGCATGAATGTCGAGCTGTTGCCGATGGACTTTGGATCCCACGGCTCCACGTCGATCTCGTCGCTGCCGCGACCATTGACCCAATCTTTGATGACGTAGAAGAATTTCCCTAAGATCGAGTGCAGATCAGCATCTTCATCGTCGATGCGCTTGGCTAGATCACCGATGGTCTTGATCCCGATGCTCTCGAGCCGGGGCGCGGTCTTGCGCCCAATTCCGTAAAAGTCTTTGATCGGCAGAGGGTGGAGAAGCTTGGGTATATCTCTCCTCCTGAGGATGGTGACGCCCATCGGCTTCTTCATATCAGATGCCATCTTGGCAAGAAATTTGGTTGGTCCCACGCCGATCGAGCACTTCAACCCCGTCTTGTGGAGAAGCTTCTGCTGCATGTCTTTAAAATAGCCCACGACATCGCTGACGTCTCTCAAGGCTTCGCTCATATCAGCGTAGCATTCATCGACTGATGCTTTCTCGATGTTCTTGGTGTATTTGTAGACGAAGGCGAAGAATTCGCGGGAGAGAAGACCATAGTAGCGAAAGTCGACAGGCATGATGATGACATGAGGGCACAGGCGCTTAGCCTGAAAAGTCGGCATTCCCGAGCGCACTCCAAATTTGCGCGCGGCATAGGACGCCGTCGAGACGATGCCTTTGCGGCCGTCGCTCCCGACGATGATCGGCTTGTCGATTAAACTCGAATCGCGGATTTCTTCAGCGGTGGCAAAGAAGGCGTTTAAATCGATGTGAACGATGACTTTAGCCATAGTAACTACATTGTAGAATAAAAAAAAGAGGATGACAATATTATGTTAACCAATGCCAACAATGGCTCTAAAGCAGGCTCTTGATTTTGACGATGACTTGTTCTGGGAGCAAGCCGAACTCGGCGAGCTGCTCGTGGATGGTGGCTTGCTTGACGAAGACGTCATCGACGGCAAAAGATGCGATATCGCCTTTATATTTCAAGTCGGCTAACTTTGATTTCAGATATGCGGGGAGGCCGCCTTCGGTCGCGTATGCATCATAGATGACGATGTTTTCGTACTCGCACAGCGAAGCGAGCATATCGGCATCGACAGGTTTCAGATAGATGGCGTTGATCAACGTGACGTCGAGTTTCTGCGCACTGATCATCTCTTTAAGAGCTCGCAGCAATTGGCCGACGGCGATAATCGCCACTTTACGCGACGTGGCCTGGCTTTCGACAATCCACTTTCCATATTGGTGAGGTGGATACTCGATGACATCATTTTTCTTGATGAAATCGCGGGGGTAGCGGATGAAAAATGGCCCGTGGCTATCTAGTGATTCGTACAGCAGATACTTGGCTTCCTTGTCGTTGGAAGGCATGGCCACAGTCGTGTTCGGCGTCGAGAGCAGGTAGGCTTCGTCATAAAGCCCTTGGTGGGTCTCTCCGTCGAGGCCCACCAATCCGGAGCGATCGACCAAGAACGTCACGTTGAGGTTCATCCTGGCGATGTCGTGCGATATCTGATCGAAAGCGCGCTGCATGAAAGTTGAATATATCGAGACGATCGGGTGCGTGCCGGCGACGGCTAACCCGCTGGCCAAGGTGACCGCGTGCTCCTCGGCTATACCGACATCGAAGGTCCTCTGCGGATACTCGGCGAAGAGGTCTTCGAGGCCGCTGCCTTTGACCGTCGCCGGCGAGATGATGACCAGATCGCTGCGTTCCTTCATGAGACCGGTGAGCAGATCGCTGTAGAGATGAGACCAGCTCAACTCTTCGGGATGGAGGTTTTTCGGCCTTCCGGAGGCAATGTCGAACGGAGTTACGCCGTGCCAATAACCCGTGACGTCGCTCTCAGCGTATTTATAACCCTTGCCTTTGATGGTGGAGACGTGGATGATGACGGATTTAGTCGAGCGTTTAGCCCGGGCGATGGCCTTTTCGAGCGCTCTGATGTTGTGGCCATCGATGCATCCGATGTACTGGAAACCCATGTTGTCAAAATAGGTTGTCGGCACGAGTTTGCTCTTGATGGAGTTCTTGATGCGAGAGGTGAAAGCATACAGCGAGTGGCCAAAGCGCGTCTTGAACATCACTCGCTTGTAGGCCGCTTTAAAGCGGTTATATCCAGAGGCCGTAGAGATCTTCGAGAAGAACTTGCCCATTCCCCCAGTCGGGCGGGAGATGGACATCTCATTATCGTTGAGGACGACGATCACCTTGCTGCTGTTGTGGGAGATGCTGTTCAGAGCTTCGAAAGCCAGTCCATTGACGATCGAGCCATCGCCGATGACGGCTACGACATCGTACTTCTCGCCCTTAGCATCGCGATTGAGGGCAAAGCCCTCAGCTGCGCTGAGGGATGTCGAGCTATGCCCAGCTTCAAAGCAGTCGTAATACGATTCGCAAATCTTCTGGAAGCCGGATACGCCATCCTTCATCCGCAGATGTTCCAAAGAGCGGCCGGTCAAAATCTTGTGGGTGTAGGATTGATGTCCGACATCGAAGATCAGCTTGTCTCGCCGAAAATCGAACATGCGATGCAGAGCGATGGTGATTTCGACGACGCCGAGGTTGCTGGACAGATGTCCACCATACTTGCTAGTCTTATCGATTATCTCCTCGCGAATTTTCTGGGCGCAAGCATCGAGAGAAGGGTAGTTCAAAGTCTTCAAAAAAAGCGGGTCTTTGATTTCTGCGATCTCGATGTTTTCAATAGTGCCGCGCCGATGTTTTGCCATTGCTTTTCCTATACTAAATCAGTACTAAATAACCATTGTTGAATTTTATTCAACCGTGATGATCTCAGCTATCTTTTTCTCGGCATCCTTCAAAGCGTCTTCCAAACTCTTGATAATGGCTTTGCCTTCTTGGTAGAGGCCGATGCTCTTCTCGAGCGGAAGAGTCTTTCCTTCGATGGTCGCGACGATCTCCTCGAGGCGAGCGAGATCTCTTTCGAAATTGATTTCTTTAGCCATTGCGCTTTTTCTCCTTGACCAATACTTTGGATTTTATTATACCATCATTGACGATCGTTCTGATATCCTGTCCAATCTCTATCTCCTCTATAGAGGAGACGACCTTGCCTTCTCCATCTTCGAGTATCGAATACCCGCGTCTGAGGACGCCGAATGGAGAGAGCGCGTCGAGGCGCTGGCGATATGCCCTCACTTCTCGATTGGCGTTAAGATAGCTGTTTCGCATGGCGTTGGTGAGGCGGACGCGCATCTCCTTCAAATCGCGGCTCTTGGCTTCATAGATCGATCGGGGATCAGCAAAGAAGGGCTGGCGAGCTAATGAATTGAGCCGTTCGCTAAGCGATTGAGATTTGTTGCTCAGCGATGTGTTCATCCGCTCCAAGCTGGCGCTGAGCAATTCATACAATTCGTGTTTGTCGGGCGTGGAGAGTTCCGCGGCTGCGGTCGGAGTCGAGGCCCGCTCATCAGCGACTAAATCGACCAAGGTATTATCGATCTCGTGGCCGATAGCGGAGATGATCGGAATCCTGCTCGTCGCCAGGGCTCGCACCAAAAGTTCGTCGTTGAAAGCATTCAAATCTTCGTTGGCCCCACCACCGCGGCCGATGATCAAGGTCGATAGTTCGCAGTGCGTGGCCAAATCGAAAGCTCTCAGTAGATCTTTTGAGGCGCCCTCTCCTTGGACGAGGCTCGGGAAAACATAGATTTGGACGATGGGGTAACGCCGCTGGATGTTCTTGATCAAATCCGCGATCGCGGCGCTGCCGCGGGCGGTTATGATGCCGATCGCTCGCGGATAGACGGCGATCGGGCGCTTGCGACTTTCGTCAAATAGGCCTTCTTCGTAGAGGCGGCGCTTCAACTTCTCGAGCTCGATTAGAATCGAACCTTGTCCGAATAGCTCGATGCTCGTCACATAGATCTGATATGACCCGCGCTGGGCATAGACGCCGATCGAACCATAGGCGATGATTTCATCGCCGTCTTTGAGATCGAACTTGACGCGTGAAGCATCGCCATAGAACATCACCGCGGAGATGAGGCTCTTTTCGTCCTTGAGCGAAAAATAGAAATGGCCGCTGGGATGCTTCTTGAGATTCGACACCTCGCCTTTAAGGCGGACATAGCGCAGGGATACATCTCCGTCCAGCAATTCCTTGATGTGGAGATTGAGGCTGCTGACTGTATAGAATTCGCCGCTCTTCATAATGTGTGATCGAGAACCGCGTTGACGAATTTATAATCGTCGGCATCCAGGTAGCGTTTGGCTAGCCGCACGGCGACATCGATTGCGGCACCGCGATCGATATCCCCTGAGAAGCGGAAATGCGCCATCGCGAGAAGGAGGATGGCTTGGGTGATGCGGTTGAGGCGCGAAAACTTCCATTTTTTCATGTTGGCTTGCAGAGCGGCGATGATCTCCTCGCGGTTCTTGATCGCCTTGACGACGACTTCGCGAACGAAGAAATCGACTTGGTCGTAGGAAGTATCGCTAACCCTCTCGATCAAATCCTTGACATCGATTTTATCGCCCATCTCCGCCCTCGTCAGAAATTCGTAGAGGCAGGACATGGCGACAATCTGATTCTGATTTCGAGTATTTTCGCTGCTCATCTTGTTTCTTTCCCGTCTTCAGCATCGTCGAGGTTCAGCACCGCATCGCCGTGAAAACGTCTCTCGATGGAGATGACATTATAATACGAGAACACCGCTACCATGACCGCTCCCAAGACGACGAGATGGGTGGCGAGCGTAAAAGCGTAGGGGGTGGTCCAAATGGCGTCGTAGACGAAGAATATGGCGGCAAAATCGGCGAGGTAGAGGGCGAGGGCCGCAAACAAGAAGGCTTTTTTACCTAACTGCGCAAAATATCCGAGCGCAGCGAACAGGGCTCCAGTCAGAATGGCGGCGGCAAAGATGATGATATATTTGGCATAGCTAGGGAGGTCCGAACCAAGCAAGAGATGATTAAGATAGATATTAGCCGAAAACGACATGGCGAATCCCGAGTCGACTTCAAAGATGCCGATCAATGTGGCGAGGACGGAAGCAACGCCTGCCCACAGCAGGAAAAGAGCGGTCTTCCGATACATTCGGACCGCTTTGTTGTGTAGTTCCGCGTAGGAATACTGGGTTTTGTTCTTGTTCATAAACGTAAAAATAGACTCCGCAGAGCCTATTGGATGGAAGTGACCTTGATATTGATGTTAAAGGGTATCATCTCGGTCATGGCCATCAGAGCGTTGGCCACTTCTTCTTGGATTTTGAGGCAGACTTCGCTGACGTTGGCACCGCTTTTCAAGGCGACATCGATTTTGATATCGACTTGGCCATTGCTACGCAAGATGGCGTGAATTGGGCGATGCAGAGTGAAAAGGCGCGATTTGTTGGCGGATACCGATGCTCCTTTGACGCGGTTGGTCGCGGTTTGGGCGATCGTCTCGAAAACGCGGCGGGAAATTCCCATGATGCCATATTTTGAATAGTTCTCGATAAAGACGTAATCGGCCATATATTCCCTCCGTCGTGATTATCTTAAATAATCGTTGCCTTTTAAGCAAGGCAATTGCTGATTTGCATCACTTGACGACTCTTTCGACGATGCGAGCCAAGCGCTCGCTCGTAAAATCGAATTTCTTGATGGCGTCTTTCATCGGAGCGCTCGTCCCGAATTCGTCGATGCCCATCACGGTATCGGCTAAGCGATGCCAACCGAAAGTGGAGAGCATCTCCACCGCGATGACTTTGTCTTTGCTGATGCCGATGGTGGCTTTCCTATACTCGGCGTCTTGCTGATCGAAGAGCCCGATCGAGGGCATGGAGACGACGCGGACATCGATTTTTTTGAGCAAGAGTTGCTTCTGCGCCTCGAGAGCTAGAGACACTTCGCTGCCGGTGGCGATGATCGTCGCCGCAAGCTTAGCTTTCTCTTTAGAGACGATGTATCCGCCTTTGAGGACGCCTTCGAGGCTCGAACCTTCGATTTCGGGGAGGCCTTGGCGAGAGAGGATGATAGCCGTCGGCGTCTCCTTCGATTTGATCGCGATGCGCCAAGCGCCATAGGTCTCGGCGGTATCGCATGGGCGGATGACGCGCATGTTAGGGATGCTGCGGAGCATGGCTAGATGTTCGATCGGTTGATGGGTAGGTCCATCCTCGCCCAGAGCGATCGAGTCGTGGGAGAAGAGATAGATGGCGGGCAAGCGGGAGATACAAGCGGTTCGGATGGCTGATTTCATGTAGTCGCTGAAGACGAGAAATGAGCCGACATAGGTCTTGACTCCTCCATGGAGGAGCATACCGTTTTGGATGTCGGCCATGGCGAATTCGCGGATGCCGAAGTGGATATTCCGTCCCGCGCGATTAGCCGGGGTGAAATCGCAGCCCTTATTAATTTTGGTCATCACGCTGCTCGCCACGTCGGCCGATCCCCCCATGATGAAGGGAATCGAAGCGTGGAGTTCGTTTAGAATTCGCCCGCTGATGCCGCGCGTCGAATCGGAGCTTCCCGTCTCGACCTTGGGAATGTCGTTGTAGACGTAGTTTGTGACATCGCCTTTAAAGGCGTGTTCGAAGACGCGATACTCATCGGGGTGCGCTTCTTTGTAGCCGTCGCGGACGATCTTCCACTTCTGATATTCTCTGACTCCGCGCTTAACGAAAGTGTCGCGAAACAGATCGTAGACTTCCTGAGGAATGGTGAAATCGGGATAATCAAACCCATAGGATTCCTTAGCGAGTTTGCCGTCTTCAGGGCCCAGCGGATTGCCGTGGACCTTGGAAGTGCCTTGCTTTGCAGAGCCGAAGCCGATTATTGTATTGACGATAATAATTGTCGGATACGTCGCAGATTTTTTGGCTTTGCGAAGCGCGCGGTCAATCGCGGCGATATCGTTGCCATCGCGCACTTTGATGACGTTCCATTCGCAAGCCAGGAACCGCAGTTCGACATTTTCGGAGAACGATAGCCCAAGCTCGCCATCCAGCATCACTTGATTGGCATCATAGATGAGGATCAGCTTGCTGAGGCGCTGGTGCCCAGCAAAGGAGATGGCCTCTTGGGTAACGCCTTCATTCATGCAACCATCGCCGCATAGGCAATAAGTGTAATGGTCGACGAGCTTCCTGCCGTCGACGTGCTGAGCTTGAACCGCCTGCTCGGCTAAAGCCATGCCGACCGCTTGAGCGATACCCTGTCCTAAAGGACCGGTCGTGGCTTCCACACCTTTTGTGTGGCGGTATTCCGGGTGACCAGGAGTGAGAGAATCGAGCTGGCGGAAGGACTTTAAATCGTCGAGGCTCAAATCGTAACCCGAGATGTGGAGCATCGTGTATAAGAGAGCGCTAGCGTGCCCAGCGCTAAAGACGAAGCGATCGCGGTTGATCCACGTCGGATCATGCGGGTTGCCGAGGAGATGATTCTTGAAGAGCGTGTACAAAATAGGAGCGCTGCCGAGAGGCATGCCTGGATGACCGCTTTTAGCTTTGTTGGTGATGTCGATGCACATGGCGCGAATCGCGCTCACTGCCAAGGCGTCCAAATCGATCACGCTAATTGCTTCCTGCTTTTTCATATAATCCTCCATTAGTATTATTTTAGTAATTAATTAGTTTTTATTATTACAAAGTAATAAACATGTTCAATCAACGAGTTTAATACCTAATTCGTCAATCTGCTGCTGGTCGATTTTTTGGGGGGCGTCAGTCATCGGACACGAAGCTTTTAAATTCTTAGGGAAGGCGATCACATCGCGGATGTTGTCGGTCCCGCTGAGAATCATCGCCAGCCGATCGAGACCAAAGGCGATGCCACCATGAGGGGGTGTGCCATACTTGAAAGCCTCGATGAAGAAACCAAATTTGCTTTTGATATCCGCCTCGCTAAGACCGAGGACTTCAAATACGTTCGTCTGCATCTTCTGATCGTAGATACGCAGCGAACCACCACCAGCTTCATAACCATTTATAACTATGTCATAAGCAGAGGCGTGAACTCTGATCGGGTCGCTTTTGAGAAGGTTGGCTGTCGCCGCGCTCGGGCGAGTGAAAGCGTGGTGCAGCGCGCGCAACTTCCCCGTTTCCGGATCCTGTTCAAAGAGTGGAAAGTCGACTACCCAGAGGAGATCGAAGGTTCCAGGTTGAACGAGGTTCAATTCGCGCGCGTATTTGCTGCGGAGCGCTCCTAAACCGAAGCAGACATTGGCCAAGGCATCCGATGCAGCGAGGATGATGACGTCGCCATCGTGCGCCTGTGCTTCTTCAAGAAGCATATGTGCGATATTTTCGCTGAAGTACTTGGCGGCGCTACCTTCGAGATGCCCGCCTTTGACTTTCATGACGATGAAGCCGGACAAGCGGAATTTCTTGGCCTCGAGCTGCAAATCGTCGATAATCTTGCGCGACACTTTGTCGGCGATGTTAGGAATGACGATCGCTTTACTAAAAGCGCTGTTGGCAAAATACTGAAATTCGGTCTGGCGAACGATGGAGCTGACATCGACGAGTTCAAGGCCGAAGCGAGTGTCTGGTTTATCGCTGCCAAAGCGGTTTAGGGCTTCTTCGTATTTGATCCGTCGCAGCGGCAGCTTAATTTCGCGATCGATGGCGTCTTTAAATATTTTATTTAAAAGTCCTTCCATCAAAGAGAGGATTTGATCTTCATCGAGGAAGCTGGTCTCGATATCGATCTGCGTGAAATCGGGTTGGCGATCAGCTCGCAGATCTTCATCGCGGAAGCAGCGGGCGATCTGGTAATAGCGCTCCAGGCCGCCGATCATCAGAAGCTGCTTAAAAAGTTGAGGCGACTGCGGAAGAGCGTAGAACGATCCGTGGTGGATGCGCGAAGGCACGACGTAATCGCGGGCGCCTTCGGGCGTAGACAAAGTCAAAATCGGCGTTTCTATTTCTAAGAAATCGTGGCTGTCTAAATACTCGTGAGCGGCCCTGACGATTTTGGCGCGGATGCGAAGTTTCTCTTGCATGATAGGGCGACGTAAGTCGAGGTAGCGATACTTGAGGCGAACGTCTTCGAGAGCATCGGTCTCATCGTCGATGATCAAAGGTGTCGTCGTCGCTTCGTTGATGACGATGATCTTCTCGGCGTCGATTTCGATCTCTCCGGTTTTTAGTTTAGGGTTGGGAACGTCCTTCTTGGCGACGGTGCCGATGACCTGGACGACGTATTCATTGCGGACGTCGGGAACCGCGATGTCACCTCTGACCATGACCTGAATAATGCCGCTGCGATCGCGCAGATCGATGAAGAGGAGGCTTCCTAGATTCCGCTTTTTGCTCACCCATCCGACAAGAGTGACTCTGCGCCCGACATCGCTGATGTTCAGGGCTGCATTCTGACATGTGCGCTCCATAATTATTCCTCGTCTCCTTCTTGCTGATCGTCGACTTCTGCGAAGAGGGTCTCAGCCACAGCTTCGAGATCGGCTATGCTGACCGTCGATTGCTCTTGCGTCTGCATGTTCTTGATCGTCAGCGCATTCTTCGCCAGTTCGTCTTTTCCGACGATGACGGCGAAGTAGGCGTTCCGACGCTCAGCTTTCTTAAAGAGGGTTTTGAGCGGTTTCCGCTCGTAGGCGACATCGGTGCGATAACCGAGTTTGCGAAGCAACTCGGCGATAGCGTAGACCTTTTCGAGTTCGACATCCTCCACAGGCATGACGTAGAAATCGACTGTGGCGAACCACGCTGGCATAATCTTTTCTTCGATGAGAACTTGAGCTAGTCGCTCCACCCCGAAAGACAGACCTATGCCTTCGAATTTGGGGCCGCCTAATTCCTCGACGAGGTTCGAGTAATGACCACCTGCGCCGAGGGCGCCGAGCGATTTGCCCTTGGAAGATATGAAATGGTATTCAAAGACCGTTTCCGAGTAGTAGTCGAGGCCTCTGACGAGGCTTTCGTCAAGTTCGAATTTGATGCCGAGAGAGTCAAGACTATTGATGATTAGGTTGAACCGCTCTTTCGATTTTTCTGAGAGAAACTCATGAATGCGCGGTGCTCCGCGGATGATCGCCTGATCTTCCGCCACCTTGCAATCGAGAATTCTCAAGGGGTTCAACTTCAGCCGTTCACCGCAATCGCCACACATAGTGTGGATATGACTTGTGAAGTACTCTCTTAGGGCTTCGCGATACCGAGTCCGCGACTCATCATCGCCGAGGGTGTTGATCTTCAATGTGATGCTGTTGAAGCCGAGAGCCTGCAAGGAGCGATAACCGAGGGCGATGACTTCGACGTCGACGAGGTGTGAATCGAGGCCGACCGCTTCTACTCCGAATTGGCTGAACTGGCGATAGCGTCCTGCTTGAGGGCGCTCGTAGCGGAAAGTTGGGCCTAGATAGAAAGCCTTGATCGGAAGATCCTGCGAGGCGTAGAGTTTCTTATTGACGATGGCGCGGATGACGCTAGCGGTCACCTCGGGGCGTAGGGTAATCGAGCGATTGCCCTTGTCCAAAAAAGTGTACATCTCCTTGCGGACGATGTCGCTTGACTCGCCGACAGAACGCGTAAAAAGCTCGCTGTGCTCGATGATTGGGGTCCGAAACTCGTCGTATCCGTAAACTTCGGCCACTTCGCGAAGGATCGATTCTATCTCCTGATAAGTGCACGCTTCGTCACCGACGATATCGTGCGTGCCTTTAACTGGGTTAATCTCCATGTTTGCGCCCTCCAAAAAAACGACTGACAGGCTAAGGGATATTATAGTTTGTTTTAACTATAAGTGTCAATTGAATGCCAAGGATGCTGTTTACTGGATTATCAAACTTATTTGATAATAAATGCGATGAAAATAGATGGCTGATCGACTAGTGTATCACTCGGCTGACATCGTAGACGCTGCTCACGTTGAGGATGATGTTGAAGACGTCGGAGAGCCGTTTGGCATCGCTGACGTTTATCGTGGCGGAGATGGTCGTGTTCATCGTCGAGGGATGAAGCTTGGCGGTGATGGTCGAAACCGACACCTTGTTGGCTGAGAAAGTCGACATGATATCGATGAGGAGATTGGGGCGGTCGGCCGACTCGATCTTGATGTCGACCGGGTATGTTTCTAAGTTCTCCGAATCGCGCCAAAAGACCTCGACCAAGCGCGCCTTTTCGTTGGCGATATTCGGGCAGCTTACGCGGTGCACTGTGACGCCTTTACCTTTGGTAATATAACCGACGATATCGTCGCCCGGAATCGGCGTGCAGCAGTTGCTGAGGGTAATGGCGATCTTGCCGGCACCCGAGACGAAGACTGGGATGCGGTCATCGATGTTCTGCGAGGCTTTATCGAGCTTGAAACCCAAGGATTTTTTATGGATGTTGAGAAATTCGATGACGGCGGCGGGCGTGGGATTTTTGCTGTACATGAAGACGAATAATTCGTCGAGATCCTTGGCTTTGTAATTGTCGAGAACATTCTGGTTGTTGAGCAAGGTCATCATCTCTGTTTCATCGACCCCGCGGTCTTTGAAAGCGTCGATGCACGACTGCTTGCCTTTTGTCACCCGCTCGTCCTTGAGCAGCTCCGCGTTCTTTTTCAAAAGGAACTTGCGGATGTGGGAACGCGCCGCCGAAGTGCGGGCGATCTTGAGCCAACCTTCATTGGGTCCCGTGGCGGTATTCGAGGTCTTGATCTCCACCACATCACCGGTTTTGAGGACGGTGCCGAGCGAGACCATCGACCCATTGACGATGGCGCCGACGGCGGAATCGCCGACTTTGGTGTGGACGCGATAAGCAAAGTCGATCGGCGTCGAGCCATTGGGGATATCGATGACTTTCCCTTTGGGAGTGAAGACGTAGACATTGGCTTCGAAAATATCCTTGGACAAGGTGTCCATGTAGTCTTTGGCGTCGCCTTCTTGCTCGTTGGAGATGGTCACGAAGTCCCTGAACCAGTGCAGTTTCTCTTCGATCTGCCGCTGCTCTTCCTTGGCGTTGTAGTTAGTTCCTTCTTTATAACGCCAGTGGGCGGCGATGCCGGTCTCCGCCACCTCGTCCATCTGCTTGGTCCGAATCTGTATCTCGAAAATGTTGCCATCGCCAGAGACGATGCAAGTGTGAAGCGACTGATACATATTGGGTTTGGGGACGGCGATGTAGTCTTTAAAACGCCCGGGTATAGGCTTAAAAGTCGCGTGGATGATGCCGAGGACCTCATAGCAGTTCAACTCGGTCTGCGTGATGACGCGAATCGCCATAACATCAAAGATGTCATCGAAATTGTGACCTTTAAGATATATCTTCTTATAAATTGAATATATGGATTTGACACGCGACTCCATCTGAAAGGGAATATGGGCCTCGAATATGATATCTGCCACCCTCTTCTTGAGAGCGTCCAACGATTTGGTGCGATTCTTGGTCTTCTTGTCGAGCAGGGCGAAAATCGTCTCGTACTTTTCAGGCTCGAGGTACTTGAGCGATAGGTCTTCGAGCTCGCTCTTGATGGTGTTGATACCTAAGCGATGGGCGATGGGCACAAAAACTTCGATCGTCTCCTTGGAGAGGGCGAGCTGGCGATCGTGTTCTAAAGACGCTAGGGTGCGCATGTTATGCAGGCGGTCAGCTAGTTTAATGATGATAACGCGCACGTCCTTAGCCATCCCTAAAAATATTTTGCGATGATCTTCGGCCTCGAAGTCTTCATAAGCTCTATGCGAGAGTTTCATCCTCTGAATTTTGGTCAGCGAATCGACGATCTTGCTCACATCCTCGCCAAATCGCGTCTGGATCTCCTCGAGGGAGGCGTCGGTATCCTCGACGACATCGTGAAGCAGACCAGCGGCGATCGTAGCAGGACCTGATTGCAGCTTCGCTAGGATATAAGCCACTTCCAAAAGGTGATGAATGTATTCTTCGCCAGATTTGCGAAGCTGACCTCGGTGATAGTTTTTGGCCATCTCATAGGCATCTTTGATCAGCTGGCGGGATTCAGGGCTCGTTATATATGGAAAAAATGCTTCTTCCAACTCAGCGAAGGAATGAAGGGGATAACCACCATTTATGAGGAGTTTTCTATCGTCCACAGGTTTAACCTATTAGTATTATATCTTAACAATGCTACAAAACCTCAAGTTTTTGAACCGCTCTTTCTTCTGCCGCTGCCGCAACCATAGGTTCATCATCCGAAAATGCGATCGGAGCACCTGTTTGCATACTGGCGGAAAGCAAATATAATGACTTTACTATCTTTCTACCCGAGTTTATAATTAACATGTAATAGAAAAGGAGGAAATCATCTTATAATGAAAAAAAGAATTGTTCTATTACCTTTGTTAATGCTAGTCCTCGCTGCCTGCGTAGGTCCAACGGCCTCGGATTCCAGTGAAGACGAAACAAGTTCAGGAACATCAGAGGATACCACTTCTGAGACCACTTCTGAAACCACATCAGAGACTACATCAGAGTCTTCTTCGGAGATCATCGACGAGGCACTATCCATCGCGGAAGTGCGCGCTCTCGTAGCCGAAGGCGTCGTCACCGTCGAGGGAAATGTCCTCGTGAAAAACCTCAAGGGTTTTGTGCTCGGTGATGCTACTGGCAAGCTCCTCGTCCACCTAAACGCTGTTCCGACTGTCGCCGTCGGCGATTTCGTTCGCGTAGTCGGCACCACCTCGATTTATCAAGGTGCGAGGCAGATCGGCAACGTTCCTCTTCCAGTCATCACTGCTGGTTTGGGAACAAATCCAAATGCTACACTCGGTTCTGCCGTCAATCTGACAAGTGCAGAATGGGATGCATTTGATCTAGCCGTCGATGATGTTCCAACCTATGTGACTGGCGTTGCTAAAGTATATCTGAGCGGCAGTTACTACAACGCCCATTTCCGCGGTATCGGCGACCTCGCTGATGCGGCTCTTCCCGCTGCGCTAGCTTATGCGGATGTCGACGTCAACTTTGCCGTTGCAGCCAACTTAGACAAAACGTTTACCTTCGAAGGCGTCGTAATCGGCACATCTGCTAGCGGCGGCGTCAACACCAGACAAAACGTCATGGTCACTTCTTACCAAGCCGCTTGGGATGGCACGACATTACCTGCAAATTACATGTCCATCTCTGCGATACTCACCGAAGCGACAACTGCTAAGGTCTACACTACCCGCTCAACCGTCGTCGGCATCAATGGTGGGTCGATCTTCCTCCAGGATGCAGATGGGTCAGCTATCAACGTCTATAACAGCGGCACAAGCGTTATCAAAGAAACCTTGCGCATCGGCAACGTCGTCGATGCCATCGGCGCTTTCAAACTCTACAACCTCGCTGCCGAACTCGACGTCGCCTCATTGACGCTCGTGGCGAAAGCCAATTCCACACCGATCGTTCCAACAGCTATGGCTGATGCGGCTGCTCTAACCGCTAGGATGGGCACCAACTATTCATTGAGCGGGCAACTCGTTCGCTTGAATGGTGTCACCGTCGGTCCAGTCGGCACTCCGTCAACCAACAACTACGTCATCACCTTTGGAGCAACCACTGTCGTTGGATATTCCTTCTTCAGCACTGCCCACGATGGAGCGTCTCAAGGCCGGACGGCTATCAATGCCGCCATCGCGCTCTTGAACACAGCCGGCACGACCTTTGATGTCGTCGGCGTACTCTACTCGTCATCGGGTACTGGCGCTTGGAAGTTAGGCATTACCGCCCTCTTCTTCGTCGTCGAATAATCTAGCGTAAGTTAGGTTATTGCCCATCATCTTATTTGTAGGAGACTACCAAATAAAGTGAGGACAGGTCGCGAGAGAAATCTCGCGGCCTTTTCTTATGCTCTCGTAGTTAAGCTCGGCGCATCTATTGTGTGAATAAGATTTTGCACTCTTAAAGCGGCTCGCCAATATTTGATGGCTGGACATTCCAAGATTGATCTCGTCTAATACTGTTACCTCAATATCACAGCATTAAAGCGGACCATAACTACTAGCCATTTAGAAGCGAGGCGCGCAAATCGTTTTAATCGTGGCCTTACTCCGCTTGCATCCAAGTTTATAATTATCATATATAAGAAAAGGAAAACTACAGAAAATGAAGAAAAGTATTGTTCTATTACCCGTCTTAATGTTAATTCTCGCCGCCTGCAATCCGTCGACGACCGACAGCAGCTCAGACACCGACTCGAGCTCAACCACTTCCGAACCATCGAACTCAGATGAGCCATCGGTCTCCGATCCAGAATCAACCGAGCACCTCGCGACTCTCACCGCCGACAATCTCGGGCTTCCTACTGAAGCATATGGTGACGTCGCTTCGGTGACAATCGATGGTTTGGCAATTGGCGTCTATCAAGGATTCACGAGCGGTTTTGGCATCCAGATGCGCTACAAGGAAGATGGGGTCAAGCAATCCGGCATCTTCAATGTTGCCGCCGCTGCTTTCCCAATCGTTTCCATCGAGCTTAACTACAACGTCGAAAAAGCTACAACCTATGCGCCGACCATCCTCGATGTCTATGGCGCCACCAGCGCCTTAAAGGATGTTCACACGGGCGGAACGCGCTTAGAAACGACCATGAGCGTATATAAGTACACCATCGATTTCGATGTCGAAGAAGGTATCACTTTCTTCAAGGTCGAGAAACCGGCCCTGTCCTATACAGCTTATATCGATTCGATCGTCGTGACGATGCTTGAAGTGCTATAAGCATTTGCCACAATCGCCAATCAAAAGAGGCCGCTGATACGAACTTCGCAAGTTGGTCTAATCCAACGAATTGAGTTCGCATCACACGCCTCTTTTTGTGTGCTGCTTCAAACTATTTCTGATAGATTGATAGACCGATCAAAAAACCACACCGCCCGGAGGTGAGAATTGATATCTCGTCGATGACCTCGATAAAAGCGAAGGTCAAGACGCGTGGTTCATCTTTGTCGTCTGGTAGAATATCCACATAGCCGCGGCCATTGACCGACACGGAAAAGGATTCGTAGATCGTCTCGTTCTTGCCTGAAGAGTAATCGAAAATTTCGTAGTGATAAGGATAAACGGATAAAGCGATGGCGTCGGCGCAGAAATCATCCTTGAGTGTGAATGTCAACTCAGCGTCGTGGTCGCGCCTATTCTGGCCGAGGCGGAGCGCACCAGCGCCCAAGAAAACATTGGTAAAAACCTCTACTTCTCGGATCGGCAAGCGCGGCTGGTTGAGATACGTACGCAGAATCTCGGGGTCCGCAAAAGGCTCTTCGCTCGGCTCGCTCTGATAATCGTTCGTCCAGTCCACGACGATTGGATCTCGATACTTTGATATATCGAGCGCATCCTCGGGGAAAAGCGGATTAGCGACAGTGCAACTCGCTAGGACGAGAGTTAAGGACGCGACGAGCAAAGACGATTTCTTCATAGATTTATCATAGCAAGTTCTCGCGACGATATGAAGAGACCCGAAACTCCAGCGTGTAGCGATTGCGAAACTCGCTCATGCCAAAATTTCCATAGAGCGAGACGTAATGACCTTTGGTAATATCATCGCGGAGCATATTGAAGCCGAGAATCTTCGCGTTGATGCCGATCGTCGTCGACAGGTGACGGCCATCCGATATGAAATTGAGGTTGGCCGTGCGCAACCCCTTGATGACGAAATCCGGTTCCCTGAAGCCTTCGCCAAACGGGGCGAAGGTCCGCAGTATCTCATAATTGTGAGCGTTGACATCATCGAGGCTTATCTCGATGACCTCGCTTTCAGCGTCGACGAATTGGTATTTACCCGCCAGAGCGATAAAGTCGCTTTTGAAGGCTTCGAAATCGTCCTTGCGAATAGCTAGACCTCCAGCGAAGGCGTGCCCGCCATGCGCGACGAGATACTTGTCGAGGCTGGCGAAAGCCTTGGTGATATTGAAGCCTTCCTTTGAGCGCATGCTGCCTTTTAAAAGTCCGCTGTCGGTGCTGTCCGCGGTGAAGACGACGGTCGGAACTCGATATTCGTTGACGAGGCGGTTGGCGATAAGACCGATCAAACCTTCTTTGATGTCGAGGTTGAGGACGATGCCTGGTTGCTCCGCCACCTTCCCTAAGGAAGATATCACGTCCTTCGTCAAGTTCTTTCGAGTATCGTTTATCGTTTCGATAAGCCCGCCGTAAAGTTCGATGTCCTCCGAATTCGTGGAGGTGAAATATTTGATGAGGCGATTGATGTTCGTGGTCTCGTCCATCCGCCCGACAGCGTTGATCTTAGGGGCGAGTTCCATGGCGATGACCTTCTCGTCGATGTATTTGCCGTTGGTGAGCTTGCTGATCGCTGGATAGCGATTCGCATTGATCGTTTCGAGCGCGAGCCGGAGCAGATCGCGGTTGTAAGCGCTCAGCGGCATCATGTCCGAGATGGTGGAGATTCCCGCGAGGGAGAGGAGATACGGCTCGACGCGATCGAGCAAGGCGCTCGCGAGGAGGAAAGACATGAATCCTCCGCTGGCGGCGACCTCGCCGAGATGCGAGACAAATGGGTGCAGGATCCCCAGAGCGTCGGGGAGATGATCCTGGACTTCGTGGTGGTCGACGACGATGACGTCGATGCCTTTTTCATGTGCGAAGTCGATGGCTTCAAAAGCGCTGATGCCATTGTCGACAGCGATGATAAGCCCATAGCCTTCGCGGGCAATCTTAGCGACATTCTTGACATTTAATCCGTAGCCGTCGAGATAGCGGCTGGGAACATAGTAGCTGATAGGGTAACCATATAGTTCAAATGCCTTGACCACGATGGAGACGGACATGATGCCGTCGCAATCGTAATCGCCGTAGACGATGATTTTCTCTTTCTTCTCGATCGCCGCCTTGATCCGCTCGATGATCGCGTCGAGACCCGCGATGTGCTTATCGAAGCGCACATCAGCAAGAGTCAGCGGTCGGGACATGAAAGCGTGTTCGCTCTCGCTGAGGTGATAATGCTGAAGAAGTTTGCTAAAAAAATCCATGCTATTAAAAAAGGCTACATAAAGTAGCCGTTTTGTCAGTCATTGATGCCGATGAAAATCGTTTCCTCTGGTTCGCCAGAGGTTGATTTGGCGACGACTTTGGTCTTGCTACGGCGAATTTTCGGCAAGCGTATGCGCGCGCGAATCTTTGCGATAATTCCTTCGATGAAAGCCGATATCGGTCCGAGCAAAGCGGTGATTAGAAGGGTCGCCAGCACGACGCCGAGCAGGAGCCCACCGAAGAGGGGCGCAAAGGACGCTGGTCCAAATCCGAAGTAGTTGATAGCGAAGTAGGACATGATGATGGTGAAGACGAAGAGGGGACCAGCGGCCAAGGCCGTCGCCTTGATCATGATCGCTTTGCGAATCTCGACCGTCTTCTCCTTCGAACGGTCTTCCTTGAGCAGTTCTTTCTCACGCGTTAGGAAATACATCGCTCCCAAGAGGGCGAACAAGGCCACGGCAGGGACGACGAGGGCGACGATCGGAGTCGTAGCAAGACGCGTCACCACGAAGAAACCGAGCGCGATAAACGAGGCGAGGCTGACGATGGAGAAAGTGGCCAGGGCTCGCGACAGGCGGTAGCGGAAGGCGAGATAGACAACGGAAGTGAAGACGCCGGCCAAGGATGCGAGGGCGATGTAGGTCGTCGATGGTTGCGTGACGATGTTCTCAGCCACTTTGATTCGAGCTTGACCTTCGCCGCCTTCGATGGTGTCGACATAAGTATCGATGACATCTTCGAGGGTCCCGGTGATGGTTTGGATATCGCCATCGAGATAGTAGGCGCTCTCTTCACCACTATATGAGTTTTCGAGAGTAACTATATAATAGTTATAGGTTGTCGTAATCGTCGTCTCGGCATCGAGGTCATCTCGGGTTTCGTGATCGACGGAAACATACGATAGGGCCTGGCCGTCAACATAGACGTTGCTGAGGATGCTGTCTTCGACATATGCGACCCCGTCGATGACCGGATTATCGCTGACGAGGGTGATGTAGACGCGGGATACTTCCTCGTAGACTGTAGACGTGTTATAGATGGAACCTTTGACCGCCCCGAAAACGATCATCATGACCACGGTCGCGAGGCCGAAAGCGCCGAGACCGATGGCGATGGGCTTGGCCCGCTTGGTGAAGTCGCGGTCCTGATAAGGTCCAAAATAGGTTTGCTTTTCCTCTTTCAAAAGATTGGGGACGTGCTTGTCTTCGATATTGAACGCGCGGTTGCGACCTTGCAGAGCGGTCGTGTTGCTCGCGAGCCACATCATCGTGCGCAAGACGATGAGGTTGGCGACGAGGCCGATGATCCCGCCGATGACGAGCATCGTCCCAAAGGAGGCGATGAGCGCTCCGCCGAGAATGTAGCTCAAGACCCCGATGACGACCATGATGACGGCGATGTCGATGGCTGGAAGGGTCATGCCTTTGGCAGCTTCGGTATTAGCCTTTTTAAAGTTCTTGCCGCGGTATACTTCCTCTTTGAACTTGGTCAGATGGAGGATGCCAGCGAGGAGCGAAGAAGCTGCCACGAGGATGAGGGCGATCAGCCCAGCGATATTAAACTCAGCGCCGAAAGCGACGAAGATAGCCAAGGTGGCAAAGAAGGATATGGCCGTCGAGGTGATGATGGAGATCGAACCGATGCGGAAGAAGAAAGCGAGCACTAGCGATATGACGACGGAAACTACTAAGGTGGCAATCACCGTCTTGCTCGTGGACAGATTGACGGACATGCCATACGTGAGCAGGCTTTCGACGCCAGCGCTTATCGGGGTCGAGAATATCATCTGCACATCGTAGTCGTAGGCAGAGGAATTGAAAAGGTTGACGACGTAGTTGGCGAGGTTGTTAGCTTGGCGGATCTTGGTCGTATCGTAATTGCCTTCTTCGTCGGCATAGCCGCACAGGTACTGGATTTCGCTTTCCGCCGCGGTGCTGTCGGGATAATAGATGTTGGTGGAAAGAAACGAGGCGACGATCTTGGCGGCGACCTTTTCATCGGTCTGCGCTTTCTCGTAATCTTCTCCCTCTTCCCAGTTGGCCCATAGGAAGACATTGGGTTCGGAAGAAGTTTCTTCTCCATCCGCTTTGCGCTTCAGACCGGGATCGGTGTCGTCGACGACGTCGCCGCCCTCGCCGAGCGCGCTGTCGGCGGTGCTGACCAAGGGTTTAAAGGCCGAGGGATCGCTGATGGGTATGATGACGAAAGGGGCATAGCCATCATAGATGACATAGGCCTTGCTGTCTTTGAAGACCTCATCTTGCGTCAAGCGGGTCGATTCATCGGATGTGGCTATCGAAAAATTTTGGCCACTGAAACCTAGATATTTTTGCAGGTAATCATATTCGGTATCGTTCTTCGCGGTCAGCGACACGCGGATGATGTCTTGCCCTTCGACTTGAACGTCATAGTTGGACACGCCCCAAGTCTTAAGTCTCTCATCCATGATCTGGGCTATGGTTTTAGCGGCCGTCTCCTCTTCTATTTCGAAATTGGGATCAGCCTTGTCGAACAATTGGTAAACGTATTGGCGACCATCGCGGTAGTCGAGGTTGTTGACGCCGTCGGACATGATGGGATTGATGCCGACGCCGATGGCGATTATGGTCGAGACAGCGAGAGTGATATAAGCGATAAGGCGACGCATGGTGTTCCTCCGATGATGTGACGGCGGTCACTTTTCCGAAGCGATAATTTTAAATTAAGGATTAATTTACGCTTGCTTATATAACATACTACTTTTATAAAAGTATTGCAACGACGAATTTGACCGCTTTCCGCAGTGGAAACCGAGTGAAAATATAGATGCAACAATCGGAGAAAATTCGTCCTAATCACCAACAAAAAAGCGGAGATCAACCTCCACTTTTCACGCTCTCTTTAAAACAATGTCCTCTGATGATTTTTGCGGAGGTGCTCATAGGCCTTCTCCGTGGCCACGCGACCGCGGGGAGTGCGATCGATCATCCCAATTTGCAGAAGGTAAGGTTCATAGACATCCTCGAGGTTCATGATCTCTTCGCCGATGGCGCTCGCCACCGCCTCTAGGCCGACCGGCCCGCCATGAAAGCGATCGATGATGGCGTTGAGGTAGCGGATGTCGACGTCGTCGAGTCCCAAACAGTCGACTTTCAAGGCTTCGAGAGCTTTCAATGCATCGTCCTCGGAAATGGTGTCCTTCCCCTCGTAGTTGGCAAAATCCCGCACGCGTCTAAAAAGGCGGTTGGCGATGCGCGGCGTTCCGCGGCTGCGCTTGGCGATGAGGCGCACTGCGCCTTCCTCGATGCTCGTCTTCAAGACGCGAGAGGTGCGATGCACGATGCCCTCGATTTCCTTTTCGCTGTAGAAGTTGATCTTCTCGACGATGCCGAAGCGGCTCCTGAGCGGCGAGCTCAGATCTCCCGCCCTGGTCGTCGCTCCGATGAGCGTGAAAGGCTCGAGGGTCAAATTTAAGGTGCTGGACCCCTGCTCGCGGGGTATGAGGACGGAGAGGCGAAAATCCTCCATCGCACTGTAGAGGACTTCTTCCACCACTCGCGGCAAGCGATGGATCTCATCGATGAAGAGGATGTCGCCGGCTTTGAGATCGGCCAGGATGGAGGCGAGATCGCCCGAGCGCTCGATAGCGGGACCGCTGACGACGCGGATATTGCCCTTCATCTCATGAGAGATGACGTAGGCTAAAGTCGTCTTGCCTAAGCCCGGGGGGCCATACAGCAGGACGTGATCGAGAGTCTCATCGCGGTGAATAGCGGCTCCCATGAAGACGCGGAGATTGTGCTTGAGCTCCTCTTGCCCGACATATTCGCTCAGCGAATAGGGGCGAAGAGATATCTCGACCTCTTCTTCCTTGCTATTCTTTTTTGCGTCTACGATGCGCTCTGCCGTCATTTTTTGAGCTTCTTTAGCGCCAAGCGGAGAATATCTTCGTTGGTGGCGTCTTTTTCGTTGATGATGGCCAAGACGTTTTCGATCTCCTTGACCTTGTAGCCTAGCCCTTTAAGGGCGTCGCGAACCTCGTCATATTGGTTGGGATTGCCGGATGGCGAACCGGTCAGCTGCCCTTTGAGGTCGAGGATGATCTGGCTGGCAGCCTTGGCTCCGATGCCAGGCAATTTCTTCAAGAAAGTGATGTTGTTGGCGGCGATCGCGTTAAAAAGATCTTCGGCGCTCGTCGCGCTCATCGCCCCTAAAGCTGTGCGGGGACCGATACCTTTCACGCTGATGAGCGAGAGAAAGGCTTCTTTTTCGTATTCGCTCTCGAAGCCGACGAGATATTCTTCATCTTCCCTGACGACTTGGTAGACGAGGATAGTCTTCTCTTCTAGCAACCTAAATTTATCGGCGTGCGGGACGAAGACCTGAAAGCCGATGCCGCCGACTTCGATGACGATGTAATCTGGTTCGACCAGCGCGATTCGACCTTGGAATGAATAATACATAATCAGTGATAGACCATGGCGAAGATAAGAATCAAGACGAGGATGATAAACGACGCGACCAGCGCGGCGATTATCGTGAGATTGCTCTTGTTTTCGTCCATGTACATCCTTTGATGTTAATTTTACATTACCTCACCCTAATATAAAAGGAAGAAAAAACAAAAAGGGTCCAAAAGGACCCTGATTATTTAGCGTATCTCTAGTCTTCGACGGGCGAGAAGTTGACGATGGCTTCATTCCAGCGGCTCTGAGCGGACAGCGTGAGGATTATCTCGCTGACGCCGGCGTCGGCCGTGATGGTCGCGACTGAAGCGCTGACAGCTATGCTCCCGCCGACGATCGTGGAATTGCCGATGACCGTGGCATAAGCCGACGATCCAGCAGTGATGACGACGGAATCGATGACGTTCTCTGCCGAGACGGCGAAGGTGACGACTTGGGCAGTATAGACGCGCAGCGGATCGCTGAAGTATGTGCCATTGCCAACCGCGATGGTCGACGCACCTTTGCTGATGGTCATGGTGACCGGCGTGCAGGACCATACCGACTCTTCGGCGTCGGCGACGATAAGCTCGTCTTCGGTGGTGAGATCAAAGGTTGCCACGCCATCGACAGCTACGCCACCCGTTCCCGAAGGAACATAGGCGCTGATAGCCCACAGCATCTCGCCTTCATAGTAATAATAGATGATCTGCACTTGCTCGGCGGCGTCGACGGCCACGAGACCGACGGTGTCGTATTCGGAGTCATCGATCGTCCAGCCGGCGCTCGTCAGCGAGGCGCTATAAGTGGTCTCGCCTTCTATAGAAGCAAAGGGCGAAGTGATGACTAAATAGCCTGGTCCATCATCTTCGGAGATCAATTCGTAGTAGTAGAAGAGATCTTCCGAGACGAACGATGGGACAGAGGTCGTCACGCTCTCGCCTAAATAGGCGGCGACAGCTTCTGCTGGCCAGGCGGCAGAAATTTCCGGAGCTTCGCCATAGAGGTCGGCATATCGGTAGATGTAGACGGTCAGAATGCCGTTCTCGGCCGAGTATTTGACATCGACTTCGACAGTTAGATACTGATCGATGCACTCGTAGCCATAAGAATCGTAGTTCAAATCGCTGATACGGTATTTGGCGCTTTCTAGAATGGCGATATAACTGGTTTCAACCGCCGCGTCGTCACCATCCATCTCGATGTAGAAGTCGCTCGCATAAGTACCTGATAGATCATTGAATTCGGAGTAGTAGTATCCCGAGGCAGATGACGCGCTGGGAATTTCGGTCGCGATCTCAGCACCTAAAAAGGTGGAGATCAGCGAGGTCGGCCAGGATGCGCTGTAGCCTAGGACAGACAGCACATAAGTGTTGGAGACGGAGGTTTTGCTCACCGAGGTCGCGGTTATCGTCACGTCGCCCATGCTCACGCCACTCACTAGGCCAGCCTCGCTGACGGTGGCGATGCTTTCGGCACTGGATGACCAAGCCACCGATTTGTCGTCGGCGTTGCTCGGCAAGACGTCAGCGGCGAGCTGAAGAGTCGAATTGGCGCGCAGCGATGTCGGCGAGCCCACCGCGCTGATGGTTAGGCTCGAAACGCTGATGGGTCCTGCGCTCGACGAGTCGGAACTCGAATCAGAAGTGGTGTCGGAAGTGCTATCCGGACCATTGTCTAGGCTGTCGCTAGGGGTTGTGTCGCAAGCGGACATGACGAGCAATAGCAAAGGTAATAAAACGATTCTCTTATTCATTTTTCGCTCCTTTATCTATGAATATTTGTGTATGATTATAAACCAATATAGCCACGAGAAAAAGAGGAATCTAAGAATAATCGAAAATATTTATCTATTTGGTCCTATCGAATTTAATCGGGCGTGGAATCGGGTTCCGCTTATGGGCGCTCATCCGGTGCAATTCTTGGATTCTGCGCTCGACGGTCTCGGGCATTTTCTCGCCGAGCAGATACCGATCGAGCTGGTCGTATGTGACGCCTAGTTCCTTCTCGTCGGTCTGACCGCGGAAGAGGCCGGCAGTCGGAACGCGCTCGAGGATGACGTCTGGAACGCCGAGGAGGCGCGAAGCTTCGAAGACTTCGCCTTTGTTCAGCTCGGCGATAGGCGCCAAATCGGCAGCTCCGTCGCCATATTTCGTGAAGTAGCCTACATGAATTTCGTCAGCGTTGTCGGTGCCTAGAACCAGTGCTCCTCGCTCTTGGGCGAAAGCGTATAGCGTCACCATCCGCAAGCGCACCTTGGTATTGTTGAGGGCGAGGTCGCATCCATCAGCGTTGACCATCTCGTATTTCGCGCAGAGGCTATGATAGATATCGCTGAGGTCGATGACGCGGTGCGGAATACCGAATTTATCGACGAGGGCCAAACCGTCTCTGAGATCGGATTCGTGCGAATCGATCGGCATCAATAGCGCCAAAAGACGCTCCTTGCCCACGGCTTTGACGGTCAGGGCGGCCACGAGCGCGGAATCGATTCCTCCAGACACGCCGAGAACAAAGCTCTTCTGCCCCGAATTATTAAGATAGTCTTTGATAAATTTCTCGATCTCAACTAGATATTCTTTCAGTTTCATAGCGTTGCTCCTCAGGCGATATACTCGAATTCAAAATCGACGAGCAAGACGGTGTCGCCGTCTTCGGCGCCCATTTCCTTCAAGCGTTCCTCGACGCCGATTTTGCGCAGATAAGTCATGAGCTTGAGGATGCCCTCGTCCGTCGTGAAGTTGATGAGCCCATACGTTCTTTCAATCTTCTCGCCGACGAGGCGAAAGGTATGAGGTTTGATCAAAACGACATCGAACACGCCGGTTTCGTCTTTATAGGCATCGTAGACGCGAATCGTCTCGACGCGACCTTCTTGGGTGACGATGGGGAATGCAGGCGTCTCCTGAAGTTTAATCTGACAAGCGTAGATGAACTCTTTGAGACCATCGTGGGTCAGGGCGCTGATCCCGTAGACTTTGGCCTTGAGTCTCTCCTCCAAGCTTCGACGTCTATCTTCGGCTCCGTCCTCGTCCATCTTCGTGCCGCAGACAATAGTCGGGCGAGCGACGAGGTTATAGCCGTATTTGTCGAGCTCGGCATTGATCTTCACATAGTCATCGTACGGATCGCGCAAGCCCGACATGTCGATCATGTGGACGATGACGCGGCAGCGCTCGATGTGGCGCAGGAAAGTGAGACCTAAGCCTTTGCCTAGATGCGCTCCCTCGATCAACCCCGGGAGATCAGCCATGACGAAGGAAGTATTCGCATCGACGGCGACGACGCCCAAATTCGGCGTGATGGTTGTGAAAGGATAGTCGGCAATCTCGGGATTGGCGTTGCTGACAACGCTTAAAAGCGTTGACTTGCCGACATTAGGAAAGCCGACCAAGCCGACATCGGCGATCAACTTCAGTTCTAGGACGATGTTCTTCTCTTCTCCGGGAAGGCCGTTTTCAGCGATGCGCGGAACGCGGTTGCGCGCGCTTTTGAACGCGGCGTTCCCCCGCCCGCCCCTCCCACCTTTAGCGATGACGAATTCTATGCCTTCCTCATTGAGGTCGGCCAGAAAAGAGTGGTCGGGTTCTTCGTAGACGATCGTGCCGATCGGAACTTCGACGATGATGTTCTTGGCGCCGCGCCCATATTGGTTTTTGATCTCGCCCTTGCCGCCGTCTTCGCCGCGGATGATTTTCTTGTGGCGAAAGCCGAAGAGGGTGTTGATCGAGCTCGAAGCTCGGAGGATGATCGAGGCTCCGCGACCACCATTGCCACCGCTGGGACCGCCAAAAGGCATGTATTTCTCGTGCAGAAAGGCGATCATGCCGTCGCCGCCTTTTCCCGATTTAACTTTAATTTTTACGCGATCGACAAACATATTGCCTACTTGCTGGCGAAATAGTAATTCGCCTTATTTTTCTTGATGATGCGCAAGTCTTTGAAGAACTTGATGCTGCTTTTGAAAGCGCTGACCTTGCTGTCCTCGTCGTTTTCCCAGATGACGGGTATCTCTTTGACGCGGAGGCGATTGAGATGCGCCATGAACAGATATTCGACGTCGAAAGCAAAACCATCTATGATCTGGCGATTCGCCATCTCTTTGGCGCATTCGGCTCTGATGACTTTGAACCCGCATTGCGTATCCTTAAGTCTAAATTTAAAGGAGGCGTTGACGATGAGGCGGCAGGTTCGGCCAATCAAACGGCGCATCATCCCTTGCTTCTTTTTGAGGACGCTCCCTTTCATGTGGCGCGAACCGATGTACATGTCGGCGCATTCGCCGTCCATATATATCAGATCCAGAGCGCTGAGATCGGTCGACAGATCGGCATCCATGAATAAGACGTAATCGCCTCGAGCGCGTTCGATGCCGTATTTGACGGCGTAGCCTTTGCCGCGATTGGCGTCGTATCCGAGCGCTCGGACATTATCGATTTTGAGCGCAGCAAAAACGTCTTTAGTATTATCCTTCGATCCATCGTTGACGAGGATGATTTCATAATCGAGAGCGCGAGAGTCGAGAAATGGCAAAACCTTCTTCTCGAGATTGTCGCGGATCTTGCGCCCTTCGTTATAGCAAGGGACGATAATTGACAGCTTGTTGATTTCCATACATATATTTAAGCATACGCGTTAAGAAAAAGACCACATTTTTGTGGTCTTCTTACTTACTTTTGCTCGTAGACGCTCACGCGTTTGTGCGTCTTGCCGACGCGCTCGAATTTGACAATGCCGTCGACGGTGGCGAAGAGAGTGTCGTCTCCGCCTCTCATCGCGTTTGTGCCGGGATAGACTTTGGTCCCTCTCTGGCGATAGAGGATTGAACCGGCCGTCGCAAATTCGCCGTCAGACTTTTTCGCTCCCAATCTCTTGGAGTGCGAATCGCGACCGTTCCTGGTCGATCCGACGCCTTTTTTTGAAGCGAAGAATTGCAGATTTAGCATGAATATCATGATAGTGGCTTTCCTTTCTTAATGATTTTGATGTACTGAGAATTGTCCTTGGCGATGGTGTCGAACTGCATCAGCATCGTCTCGAGTACGATGCTATCGTGGATCGATGCTTTGCCTTTGACGTCCACCTGGACGAGAGCTTCCTCGATACGGATTGTGAATGCTTCTTGGTTCTGAAGAGCGTTGAGCCCTCCGAAGGTCACGGCGGAGACGGCGCTGCAGACGAGATCGCGCCCAGGTTCCGCGCTGTAAGCGTGGCCTTTAATCTCTAGGCTCAGAATCTTTCCATCAGCCATTCCACATGTGACTTTGATCATAGATTATCCGTTGATTGATTCGATGACTAAGCAAGTGTATGGCTGGCGATGGCCGATCGTCTTGCGCTCGTTGGTCTTATTGCGGTACTTGAAGACTCTGAGTTTTTTGCTGAGACCTTGCTTGACGACTTTGGCGATGACGCTCGCGTCCTTGACGTAAGGGCTGCCGACTTTGGCGCCAGCGCCACCGATGAGCAGCACTTTGTCAAAGGTGTAGGCGGCTTCGGCTTCGACAGCTAGTTTCTCGACGTATATCTTCTGCCCGACTTCGACCCTGATCTGCTTACCACCGGTTTCGATGATTGCGTACATTGGTTACCTCCTCTTTTGGTATTCACTAATGACTCGCTATTGAGGTCAATCGCTCCGATTTGTTAGTTACCTTTTTTAGGCGGTTGTAGCTCGTGAGGCGACAACGTAAACATTATAAACACTAAGCAACTATGCCGCAATCTTTTTTTAACATATGTTAAAGGAAGATGGGGCATCCAATACCACTATCTTCTCGAGCATCAGCGGTTATTGATGAGACCATTTTCGAGGAATGAGTAGTAGCCACGATCGCTTATGATGATGTGATCGCGCATCTTGATCCGGAGTTTCTGCGCCTCTTCGAGCAGCACTTTGGTGGATATCAGATCATCGTCGCTCGGGACTAAATCGCCGTTGGGATGATTGTGCAGGACGACATATGATGAGCAGCGATTGATCAGCAGTTCGGACATGATCTCGCTGACGGATATCGGAAAATTGTCTTTCGTCCCTTTGTACATGCGCTTTTCGGCGATGATTTCACCGCGGTGATTAAGCATTATAATAATGAGGTTTTCTTGATGGGCCGTGGTGAATTCTTCTTTGTATTTCTCGAGGATTCCTTTGGTCGAAAAAGGCGCTTTCTCAGCATCCGCACGCGCTTTTTCGACACGAGCGGACAATTCGAAAGCAGCGGCGAGACGCAAGGAAGAGGCCACGCTCATCCCCGACGTCTTCCGCAGCTTGTCAACCGACGATTCCTTCAAGAGGTGCAAACCTCTCGATGACGAGATCAAAAGGGCGGCGATATCGAGCGCGCTACAGCCTTTGATACCACTGCCGATAATCAGGGCCAATACCTCGATGTTGCTCAAGGTGTCGACCCCGTATTTCAGCGCCTTTTCGCGAGGGCGCTCCTCCTTCGGCAAATCCTTGATTCGCACGAAGGATTATTTCCACTCAAATTTGAATCCACCGGGTAGCGTCGTCGAGCCTTTTTGCGACATGAAGAGCCGATAGATGACCACGGCGGCGATGGCGATCGCGGCAATGGCCATGATCGCGGTCAGCGTGATAGCCTCCCCGACGATTTTATTCTCGGCTTCTGCAGTTGACATCATGATTGCGTTCATTTAAAAGACCTCCTACTCATATATAGGAGGCTAGGACATCGAAAGTGCCGAATAAACTTCGAGGCTAAACCAATGCGGCCAGTTTCGCGTTTATCGCTTTAAGCGATTCTTCGTTATGAAGCGACTTCTCTTCCTCGAGGGCGACCTTCGCCCTTGGAGCCTTCGCGCGGAAGGTTTGGTTGGAGAGCATCGCCTTCGATCGGGCGAGCTCGAAAACCAAGGCATCGCGCTCTTTGATCAACTTGGCGATTGCCTCCTCCTTCGCCACTTCTTCTTCGATGATAACATCGAACGATGGGTAGAAGAACGTCGCGTCGCCTTTAAAGGCGACGGCATCAGGCGATATGGTCACGCTCTGGGCGAAGGCGAAGCGAGAGAGGTATGACGAAAAGTCGGTAAACGGGGCCTTGACGGCCTTGATTTTGAGTTTGAGATGGTGATTGGGTGGCAGGTTTCTTTCCACCTTGTAGTTGCGGATGTCGGCGATGGCCCGGTAGAGGCTCTCCACCGCGTCCAAGGTACTTTTGTCGACTCTGCTCCTCGAAGGGAGAGGATATGCTTCGAGCATCACCGATTCTTTATGCCCGGGCAAGGAGAGGTATAGCTCCTCGCCGATGAAAGGAGTGTATGGAGAGATCATGACGATGATGTCTTTTAAGATATGGTAGAGAATTTGCTTGGTGGTCTGGCTCTTCTTCTCCTCGCCGAGGGAAAGCGTCACCTTCGACATCTCCAGATAACGCGAGCAGAAGTCATCGTAGACGTAGCTATAGAGGTGATTCAAAGCCATCGCCAGTTCGTATCTATCCATGTTCCTAGTGACGTCTCGTATCGTCTTGTTGTGCTGGTGCAGGATGTGGCGATCGAGAGGCGTCAAATCGCTGGCGACGAGCTCGCTTGGGAGGAAATCATCGCCGAGGGTGGAGAGGACGTAGCGAGCCGAGTTCCATATCTTATTCAGAAAATTACCACCGGCAACGACTTTTTCTTCGATGTAGCGCGTGTCTTGCCCCGGGGCGGTGTTACTCGTCAAGAAATAGCGCAGAGCATCGACGCCGTGGCGATCGATGACATCCAAAGGATCGATGCCGTTGCCTAATGACTTCGACATTTTCCGTCCTTCCGCGTCGCGGATCAAGCCGTGGATCACGCACTTGGCAAACGGCGACTTCCCAGTGAACTCAAGACCCTGAAAAATCATGCGGCTGACCCAGAAGAAGATGATATCGTAGGCAGTCACCATCACCGAATTAGGATAGTAGCGCAGGAAATCATCCGTCTTCTCTGGCCAACCCAATGTAGCAAAAGGCCACAGAGCTGATGAGAACCACGTGTCGAGGACATCTTCGTCCTGATGGTATTCACCGATATTCTCAGGAGGATCGATTGCAACGATAGCTTCACCTGTCACTTTGTGATAGTAAACCGGGATGCGATGTCCCCACCACAACTGCCGGGAAATGCACCAGTCTTCGACGTTTTCCATCCAGTTGCGGAAAACCTTCTGAAAGCGTTTGGGTATGAAGTCGACTTGGCTCTTTGATAGAGCCTGATCGGCCAGAGGCCGCATCTTGACGAACCACTGCTTGCTGAGATAAGGTTCGACGACGGCGTCCGTCCTCTCGCTGTGGCCGACGGAGTGGATGACGCTCTCGGTCTTGATGAAAAGACCTCGCTCTTTTATATCGTCTAGCAAGCGTTCGCGGCAGGCATAGCGATCGAGGCCTTGGTACTTGCCAGCTCGCTCGTTCATCGTCGCGTCGATGTTCATGCATATCGGTTTATCCAACCCATATTTCTCCGACAGGGCGAAGTCGTTGGGATCGTGGGCCGGCGTGCATTTCATGACGCCGGTGCCAAACTCCTTGTCGACATAAGCATCCGCCATGATGGGCAGCTCGCGTCCATCTGCGGGATTGATGACTTTTTGACCGACCATATTTTTGTATCGCTCGTCGCTGGGATTGACGAACACGGCGACGTCGCCGAACATCGTCTCAGGCCTGGTCGTAGCGATGACCAAGTGCTTTCGGCTGCCGACGATCGGGTACTTAAAGTAGTAGAAATGACCCTTATCATCCTTGTGGATGACTTCGATATTCGATAAGGCGGTGCGCAGCTCAGGATCGACGTTGATGATGCGTTCGCCGCGGTATATAAGACCTTTTTCGTACAGTTTCACGAAGACGGTCCGCACCGCGAAATCGAGGCGATCGTCGAGGGTGAAGCGCTCTTTATCGTAGTCGAGGCTCAAACCTAAGCGTGCCCACTGCTCGTGGATGGACGCGGTGTATTGGTCTTTCCACTTCCACATCTCCTCAAGGAATTTCTCGCGGCCCAAAACGTACTTGTCTTTGCCCTCGGCGCGAAGATGCTCTTCGACCTTGGCTTGGGTGGCGATGCCAGCGTGATCAACGCCCGGAAGCCACAGAACATCGTAGCCTCGCGCCCGTTTGTAGCGGGCGATCACATCTTGGATGGTGTTGTTCCACGCATGTCCTAAATGGAGCCTGCCCGTCACGTTCGGCGGCGGGATGACCATAGAGAAAGCTGGTTTTGACTTATCGCCAGACTTGAAGTAACCCCGCTCTTTCCAAGCTTGGTATTTACCCCTTTCGACCGCTCGCGGGTCATAGCGTTTTTCCAATGGCATCTCCCTACCTCCAAAAAAATAAAAAGCGTCCATATAAGGACGCCAATGCGCGGTACCACCTTAATTCATATCCATTAGGATATGCACCTCAAGACCCGTAACGTGGGTGACGGAATATCGCTATCCTTCCTCGCGGGCGACATCAGACCACTCCGCTTTCGCCTTTGCACCAAGCGGCGAATCTCTGCAAGCGGATAAGGCGTGACCTCCCGGTCATCGGAATAATCACATTATATGGGCTTTTGCACAAATTGACAAGCAAAGAGAGCGACTACGAAATCAAGATGTATTGCGCGAGATCGGGTCGCGCCACCCTCGGGGTCGAATAATCGATTTCGATATCGCCGTTGTTACCATCTTCATCATGAGCGTGGTAGTAGCGCAGCTGATAGTTCTCGATCTCAGTCTCGATTGACATCGCGATGCTGCTCTGCTGAATGAACAATTTCGCGTAGAGATGCCCGCCGTTCTTCGAGCGGTAGACATTATCCGGATCCTCTTGGACTCTCGACTCGACGATCGACTGCAAGTAGCTATTAATGGCCACGTAAAGCATCGTTTCATAATACGTCGGCTCAGAAATATTGACATCGTCAAAGCGAGAGGAGCCTTCATATACTCTCCTCCTCGCTCCGTCGGTGTTCATGACCTCGTGCGTCTCATCGGTCGCTTCGTCGTAGTATATCCATGTTTCGCTCGATTCGGTCGTCTCTTCGCTCACCATCAACTTCTTGACGTAATAGACCTTTTGGGTCTTGTCTAAAACGTAGGTTGCCTCCTCTGAGAAACCATCATCTTCTCGCGTGGAGACCTCCATCTTGAAAACCGCTGGTATCTCATTAGCATGCTGACTGATGCTAGAGAAGAGATCGGCGGCTTCACTGGATGTCAAGGCCGCGCCGTGACATCCGCTGAGAAGAAGTGCGCCGAAAATGATGCTGACGACTCCGCTCCGCGCCTTGTTCATATTATGCCCTCGCTTTTACTTCTCCATATTATGTCAAAGCCGCTCAATAGTAAATGCGCATCTATAAGAACATAAAGGAAACTACGAATAGATTGTAGTTTACAATAAAGCTGCATTCAGAATCAGCTGGCGGGGGGATAATCCGAGAGGTTCGGTTTATCAGTCGAGACATCAAGATATTCGACGGCGATGACGAGGGTGCGGCCTTCGCCATCATGGATGCTCATCTCGACGAGCTGATAATCGGAAATCCGTATTTCGGTGGTGTTAGCGGCGCCATCGATGGTGACATATAGCTTGCAATAGAGGCTGCCTTCGCCACTGGAGCGATATACGTTGCGGCTGTCGTTATCGTACGTCCCATCCCGAATTTCGGCGAGGGCTTGCGACAAGCTCAGCGATGTGCAAAAAGAATGCAAATGGAGATTCGTATTTTCGATCGTGGAGGTAAAATAATCGCCGGAGACCGTGTCGTGGTATTTTTCGCCTTCTTGTTCCATGACCAAATAGGTGATACCTTCGCTCGCTTCATAATACATCCACGACTCGGAGAACATGGCAATGTCATCGGTTGAATAACTCAAAGACCAATAGAGATATTTTTCCTCGCGGTCATAAGTTTCACCGATGATCTGGCTCGCCACATGCGACTGGGAGGTGGTGTCCATCCTCAACGTCATTTCGTACTTGCTGGGAAGCTGATAGTCCTCCGCATCGAAATGTTCTTCGATGAGAGAAGCCGCGGTTATGGCCTCGTCGAGAGTGATGGCCAGACCATCGCATCCGGGGAGCAAAACGGCGATTATGGCGATAGGAAAAAGAAGCGATTTAATGTGTTTCATCTCAATATCCCGATATTTCTCACTACTCATATCTTACGCGACCTGATGAGAAAAACAAGACCCGACGATACGTCGCCTGTCCAACTATTTATTTCGAAATCGCCGCTGCAATAGCTGCTTTTACCCTTTCAACACTCGCTGAATTGCGGATGCTGACGAGCAGGTATTCGCGGTTTTGATATTGTTTGAGAAGCGGTTCGACGTTCTTCCTTATCGACACTTTGTCGGCCTGGGATAACTTGTCGGCCTTGGTGAGGACGAGCAGCACTTCGGTGCCGCTGTGCGCGAGGAAGCGCAAGAAAGTAACGTCCTCATCAGTCGGGATGCGCCGGCTGTCGAAGAGGAAGATGACCAGCCTCGGAACGACGTGGGTGAAGTAATCTTCCATCATCGTGGCGAAAGCGTCGCGTGGGCCTCTGGCGATATAGCCATACCCAGGGGCGTCGACCAGATAGAACTTATCGTCGATAAGATAGTAGTTCAGCAAGCGCGTGTGCCCGGGGGTCGAGGATGTATAGGCTAGATCTTTACGGTCGCAGATGGCGTTGATCAGCGATGATTTGCCGACGTTGCTGCGCCCGACGAACATGACATCGAAAAGGCCGTCGGGCCGCAAAGCGACCGACGGCGTGCTCTTGATGAAGCGAGCGCTTTTGAAGTTGATCATCATTTGATGTAAGCGACGTTGAGCGCGTCGTCCACATTTTTCATGTAGACGATGTTGAGGGCATCCGTGACTTCCTTGGGAAGTTCGTCCACCGCTTTCTTGTTGTCGATAGGAACGATGATCGTCTTGATGCCGCTCCGGAGGGCGGCCAGCGATTTCTCGCGCAAGCCGCCTATCGCCAAGGCGTGGCCGCGCAAAGTGACCTCGCCGGTCATGGCGACGTTGGCGTCGACCTCGGTCTTGGTGAGGCAGGAGATGATGGCGGTCGTGATGGCGATGCCGGCGCTGGGTCCGTCTTTCGGGACGGCACCTTCAGGCACGTGGATGTGTATATCGTTCTTGGCGAACAGATCGCTATCGATATGATATTTGTCGGCGTTGCTGCGGATGTAGTCCAAAGCGATGCTCGCGCTCTCCTTCATGACGTCGCCGAGCTTGCCGGTCAAGATGAGGTTGCCCTTGCCAGGGAAATAGTTGACCTCGATCGGGAGGATGTCGCCGCCGTACTCGGTATAGGCGAGGCCGGTGACCACGCCGATCTGGTTCTCTTTTTCTTTCTTGCTGGTCTCGAATATCTCCACGCCGAGGTACTTGACGACCAACTCGGGCGTCACTTCGACTTTGGTGATGGCGGCGTCTTTGACCAGCTCGACGACGATCTTGCGGATGATCGCGGCGATCTTCCGCTCGAGTTCGCGCACTCCCGCTTCGCGGGTATAGAATTCGATGATGTAGCGAAAGCCTTCGTCGGTAAAGGTGATTTCTCTGTCCTCGATGCCATTAGCCTTCATCTGCTTCTTGAGCAAGAAGTGCTTGGCGATCTGGACCTTTTCCAGCTCGGTATAAGAGTTGACCTCGATGAGCTCGAGGCGATCCCTGAGCGGGGCGGGAACATTCTCCAGGTAGTTGGCCGTCGCGATGAAGAGGACGTTGCTCAGATCGTAGGGCTCCTCGAGGTAGTTGTCGTTGAAAGCGAAGTTTTGCTCGGGATCCAAAACCTCGAGCAAGGCGCTGGCGGGATCGCCCTTATACGATGTCGAAAGCTTGTCGACTTCGTCGAGGAGGAAGACGGGGTTCACGACCCCGCTCTTCTTCATGCCGTTGATGATGCGGCCGGGCATGCTGCCGACGTAGGTGCGGCGATGGCCGCGGATCTCGGCTTCGTCGGATATGCCGCCGAGCGAGGCTTTGAAGAATTTGCGACCTAGAGCGCGGGCGATGGATTTACCTAAAGAGGTCTTGCCGACGCCCGGGGGACCATAGAAGCACAGGATCGGAGCTTTGAGGTTGCCGGTCATCTTCTTGACCGCCAAGTATTCGATGATCCGCTTCTTGACTTTGTCGAGGCCATAATGATCTTCGTTGAGGATCTTCTCCGCCCCGATCAAATCGTCGTTGTCCTCGGTCTTTTGATACCACGGGATGGACATGAGCAGATCGACGTAGCTCTTGATCAGCGACGCCTCTAGCGACGCTTGAGGCATCATCTCAAAACGATTGAGCTCCGATTTGACTTTGGCTTTGACATAATCGGGATAAGGATTGTTCTCCAAACGCTTGAGGATATCCTCTTCCGATTCCTCGCCCTCTCCGGTCTCGCCGAGCTCTTCCTTGATGGCTTTCATCTTCTCGCGTAGGATGTACTCGCGCTGGTTCTTCTCGGTGGATTTCTGGATGCTGGTCTGGATCTTCTTATCGATCTCCATGACCGCTTTTTCCTGGTTCAAGACTTCGAGGACGATCATCAAGCGACGGTTGATGTCGAGCTCCTCGAGAAGGTTCTGCCTCTGCTCGATGGACATGTTGAGGTAGGTAGCTAAAGTGTCGCTCAGCTCGCTGGCGCCTAAACCCTTGGCCAGCTGATTGACGACCGGGCGGGGGAAATTGCGGCCGAGAGCCGGAAGAAGCTCGAGCTGCGACATGATGTTGCGGATGATGACTAGAGCTTCGTTGCGGTCGCCTTCGACGTCCTCGAGGATGAGCCCGTCGGCGACGTAGTGGTCGCCTTCGACGCGGATGTTGCTGAGCGCTACGCGCTTCGTCGAGGTGACGCGGATGCGGAAAAACTGCTTCTGATCGCCGAAGGAGATGATGCGGCACAAAGTGCCGACAGAGTAGACGTCCTTTTCGGTCGGATCATCGACGTTGGCATCTTTCTGCGTCGTTATGAAAAGGAGCGAGTTGGCATTCTCCCGGCTCTCGTCGATGGCTTTCATCGAGAAAGGGCGGGCAGCTTCGATCGATTGGTTAGTATTGGGAAAGACGACTAAGCTCCTCGTCACGAGAAGTGGCAAGGTGAGCGGTGCGGTTTCTTCCATATAGAGACCTCCTATTTATATTATTTGACAACTAATCGTTATTGTTGACAATGAATTCCTGAATCCGGCGCGACCGCACATCGGCGGTGAACCGGTCCATGTTGTCCTTGAGCGCTTTCTTGACATCGTCGAGCGGCATGTGGTACTGATCGGCGATCTTGGCGAGCTCGAATTCGATCTCCTCGGGTTCGACGCTGATCTTCTCGAGGTCGGCAATCTTTTCGAGGACGAGGACCGAGCGGATGTTATCGTCGGCTTCCTTGCGCATATCCTCGCGGATCTTCTCCATGCTCTGGCCCGTGATCTGCAGGTACTTCTCGAGGGTGATCTTCTGCTCTTCGACTTGCTTGAGCATGTTCTCCTCCATGGCTTCGACTTCGCCATCGATGATCTCTTTGGCGACGTCGATCTTGGATCCATCGCGGATCTGCTTGACCAGCGCTTCGTAGTACTCGCGTTTGGCTTCGCCTTCTTTTTGAGCCTGCAGCTTAGCTTTTTGATGAGCTTTCAAATCCTCGACGGTCTTGACGTTGGGGAGCTTTAAATCCTTGATGAGCTCTTCATTGAGCTCGGGCGTCTTCTTCTCCTTGACTTCGTGGACGGCGACTTTGAAAGTCGCGTCTTTATCCGCGAGTTCGGAGACGTAGTCCTTGGGGAACTTGACGCTGATGTCCTTGGCATCGCCCGATTTAACGCCCACTAACTGCTCTTCGAATCCGGGGATGAACTGGTGGGAGCCGAGCTCGAGGGAGTAGTTCTCGGCTTTGCCGCCATCAAAAGCCTTGCCATCGACGAAACCTTCGAAATCGATGATGACGGTATCGCCGAGGACTGCCGCGCCTTCTTTGATGGCGACGGAAGCGCTGTCTTCGACTAAATGTTCGATAGCGTGATCGACTTCGTGATCGGTGACGACCACCGCTTTCTTATCCGCGTGCAGACCTTTGTATTGGCCGAGCGCCACTTCGGGGGCGAGGATGAGGATGAACTTGAGCTCGAGCTCGATGTCGCTGACTTTGGTGACGTCGACTTGCGGGCGGGCATAAGGTTTAAGGTTCTCTTCGTCGACGATCTGGCGGTAGGTCGGCTGGAGCAGAGAGTTGATGGCGCGATCGAAGACCTGGCCTTGATCGACTTTGGCTTTGATCATCTCAGCGGGGGCTTTGCCCTTGCGGAAACCTTTGATCTCGACGTTGGCGGCCAATTTATCAAACGCCTCTTTTTGCGCCTTGGCCCACTTCTCGGCCTCAACGCTGACGATGACTTCAATCTTCGAGTTTTCTAGTTTGTTGATCTTCTTTTCCATATATGGATTCTCCTTGTCAAAAGTATGTCGACATAAAGTATAGATTAGATTGTTATCTAATTCAAATGAAACGCTGAAAGCAGTTGAAGATTCTTAGTTTTGACGATTGAATTCAGGCCTTGATGGGCGGGTTGGCTCTAAGAGTGTCTTTGATGCGCTTGACCATCTTCTCGAGGGCTTGGTGATCGACGCCGAGACGCAAGGCAACATCGTCCATCGAGAGATCGCTGCGGAGGTGTTCGTTGGCGACGGCGATCAGAGCTGCCGAGAGCAGATTAACATCTTCCTTCAGGATGTCGTCGGGATACAAGACGATGATGAGATCGTTGAGGATCGATATGGCGACCTCGCTGATTGAAGGATCTTTGGCCTGCGCCTCGAGATGTCTGACAAAAGCATCGTGGCGCGGCCCGACGAATGGCGGTTCGAGCTCGAAAGGGATGAGGTCGTACTCCTTATCGTTTTTCCGGAAGCGGACCCGGCCGCGGAAACCATCTGCGACCAACAGGAGCAGAGCGTAGGTGCGGACGTGAGAATTGATATCGCCGCGCTTGAGCAGGTGGATGATGGCTTCGTAGAAGTCGCTCATGCGATAATCGCGGATGGCATTCAGGGCGCTCAAGAGGCTGTGATCATCCTCGTCCTTCGCCAGGATGCTTTCGATCTCGTCTTCGCTCAGTTTATTGTGCGAATGTTCGTTGCGCTCCTGCTTCCTTATCATCTCCGGCGCTTCGCGGAGGTACTCCTCCACCTCTTGAGATATATAAGGGAGGTCTTCGTAATACTTCAACTCTTCGTATGCCTTATCATACCTCCGCATGCTCAGGAGGATTTCGAGATGGACTTTCATGATGCTTAAGACGCCACTGCCGAACTCGCCTTTGTGCTTTTCGATCAGGCCTAGAGCGTCGCCGACGCGGCCGAGACCCAAGAAAGCGGCGATGCGGAAAGATATCGAATCGATATCGACGCTATCCTTGGTGAGGGAGAGGACCAATTCGTACTGCTTGCGGTCGAGGAGGGTCTTTAAGGAATCCATATGGTTATTATACTATAGCCAAAAAGCATTTGAATAAAAGTGAACTAAGCAGGCATGAGGGTCGTCGCCAAGCCCCATCGATAGCTGGTGCGGAGCATCTCCACGTTGAACCTGGTGCCATAGGCTCCGGCGTTCAGATACTCTTGGAAAGTCGCGTAGTGATCATCGGTGTAGACGCAGACTGGAGAGCCATCGTAATCAAGCGCTCCTTTCGCCTCGTCAAATCCGTAGGACCAGCACACCACTCGACCCACCCCGCGATTGCTGCCCGAGTAGGATGGATCCAAGGCGATATCGCATTCGTAGTAGAGCGGGTATCCCGACTCATCAGTTTGATAAGGGACAGAGGAAGCATAGCCGTCAGTGCGCGTATAAGAGGAAACGCACCGCGCCTCGTCATCGAAGACGCTGTACGCCGCGCTATAATCGCTCTTCAGAACATAGTTGGCGGGCGAGGTGCCGAAGATGGTGAAATAGGCGGCGACATCGATGGGGTCGATATAGGCGGCTTCATCGGCCAGAGAAGGGTAGCTTTGGATATAAGAAAATGAATAATACGTATAGGTTTTCGTGCTCTGAACGGCGTACGTCGCGCCGCTTGGGATGATGCTCGTCGGCACCGTCACGCTCTTGCCCTCGTAGAGGGAGCCCGAACTCACGATCGGATTTATGCGGTATAATCCATCACTTGAACCGAGATAGGCAAACGGCTCGTCGGATCCGCTATTCGTATAAGCGATGGAGATGCTCTGGATATATAATCTGCTCTCGCTCGTCTCAATTCTAAAGTGATTCGCTCCGCTGACTTCGATCGTCCTAGTCGCGTTGCTGCTCGAAAGGGCAAGTTCGACTGCATTAGAACACGAGATATCGGATCCGTATAACAACGTTGGTACGCGGCCGGTGAGCGCCTCGGTCCGATAGGTAATCTCGATGCTCTCGATGCCTTTTATCGATGAGATATTGTAGAGAGATCCCGAAGCGGAACCATCGTTGTAGTAGTTCACAAAGGGCAGCAAAATGATGAACTCGGTCGCACTGTCATATGGTTCGATTGCTCGGTAATGCTCGAAAGAGCAGCCGCTGACGCTCGCCTCGCCGTAATTGCCGGTGGCATAGCCGCCGATGCCGGTATATGTGCTCGAATCGAGAGCGAGCGAATAAGAGATGCCTTGGGCGATGATGTCGTCAGCGCTGCGGATCAAGCACTGCATCATCGCGCTGTAACCATTGCTGTAGCAATTGAGGTAGCCATTGACATCGATGGTATAGCCATCCAGCGACTGAACGGCGCTGTCGATCGAAGAGGTGTTCGAAAGATATGAATAGTAAAGAGGAACGGTTGTTCCGCCGGCGAATTCGACCGTGGCGTTGCCGCTTGATAGATAGGCTAGTCTAACATCCTCGACGGCGATTTTCCTCGTCCCCATGCTCTCGGCGGCCAAAAACTCGCTCGAGCTCGAATCGGTGCCGTTGAACCAAAAGCTCTCCGCGGTAATATGAGTTACAACCGGCGATGAGTTGGCTAAATAGTCAACAGTGATGCTGGGATTGTTAAACTGGGGCAAATTGTTGTAAAGAGTGGCGGCGCCCTCAAGCGTCAGAACGCTTCCTTCGCTGACGCTCACCGCGCCGCGGTAGATCATCATCCCGGCCACGTTGCCTTCGGCGTCGGTGCTCTGGACATAAAAATCTTTATTGCTGCTGGAATCGACATAGTACTTTGTGACCGTTCCCCACGTCTTGTAGGAAACACCGACGATTCCGTCATTCAACGCACCGACTATTTCATGTAGCGAAGTATAGCCATTGGATTCGGCAAAGTAATAACTGCAATCGACGATGTCTTCGCCTTCGCCTCGAACCGGATCATCGACACGCGTGGAGAAAAGGCTGATTGATATCGTGCTGATTGCCAGCAAGGAGGCAATCGCAATTTTAAAGGATAGCGAATTGTTCATGTGGTTTGTTGCTTTCATTTACTCTCCAGTTAATAATAACGAATCAAGGTTTTGTTTTAAACAAGAAAGTACTAATAAAGTACTGCATCTGCGGAGGGCGCTCATGCTGCATTATTGCATTGAATAGCAGAAAGCAAAAACGTAGTCATCTACAATTCATCAATCAGGATATTCCTAGGTACAAAGACATTTTTATTGTTTGACTGCTTTTGTAGCGAAGAAAGTGGGGATATTAAGTTCGTGCAATCTCCCGCTGCCATTTGTGTCGACATATATTTCCTTTAAGATGAAACCAGCTTCCAGCTGTCCTCCAATCTGCTCTTCGAGAGTGTGCGAAAATTGAATTCCATCATCATTTTTTTGCAATAAACGCAACTGACTTTCGTTTTTTAGAGGATTGAACGGCAGACGATTTTCAATTGTAATCTCGTCATTAGTGACAAAGTTAACACCATTGTCAAGACCCGCGATAAGAACACCACCATTTTTAAGAATCCTATAGCATTCTTTGAATAGTGGTTCCACTTTCTCGATGTAGACATTGCTTACGGGGTGGACGATTAGGTCAAATGTGCCGTCGCCAAAAGGCAAAGGTTTGGACATATCGTGTTTGATTATCTCGATTTTGTATCCTTCACGATCCGCTACCATCTGCTCAGATGCTAGTTGACAATCGGAATAATCAAGGACGGTGCAGCACGCCCCTAAAGCAGCAAGAATAGGCATTTGCTGACCGCCACCCGAAGCTAAACCTAGAACCCTTTTGCCATTAACGTTCCCAATCCAATTACGAGGGGTGGTTTTTGTCGGAGTGAGCACGATCTTCCATTTGCCTTTTCCCGCATCCAAAAACTCTTCATGAGTGATGGGCTTACCCCATTCCCATCCTGAAGCGCACCACCTATCAATGGTTTGCGAGTTCATCTTTTGATAATCATCGCAATAACTTTTTTTAGGCATTGTTCTTGTGCGAAATTGCCATCCTCTCTCTGATATAATCTCCGAGGGCAGCGTCCTCACAATATATGTAGCATCCTTTTTGTCCCCTTGTCAGAAGGGTCTTATAAATGTTGCGGATTATTCTATCGGCGAGGGCGAGGTCTTTACATTTGCGAATTCCACTGCTGTTTTCGGTTCGAGCTACATGTGATCTGTCAGTGATGACCATTCCGTTTTCGTAGCGCAGATCCCTTTCGATGATGATTCCAACATATTCAAATTCGAGACCTTGGGTAGAATATATGCATCCTATTTGGTTGAACGAATTCGGATTGGTACCAAAATCAGTTGTGGAGAAGTTCCACTGCGCCGCGAAATCCGGCGCCATTTCAAAGTCGAGTGCCGATTTATCATCCTTGCTTACCCAATCATGGGTATAACCAGCTATCATCCTCGCTTTGTTGCTGGCGTTTTTCTTCTTTAGCTCAAAGCGCATTTCGGCAGGATCGCTAAAAACTCTAATATCGTAGTCGATGTCAAAATAGTTGGCATTGGCGGTTTGGCGCATTCCGAGCAAGTCGTCAAGAAATGCTAGATACCCATCGCTGCCGTTACACCTGAACTGAGAAGATAAAGTCAAATCGGGACTATCGTGGACTTCAGATTGATAGTAACCAGCCCACCTCCGAATTTCTTTCGACGTGCCGATGTCTTTCGTCGTCACGGCTTGATCTTCGTCGATAAAGAATACGCTGATCTTCGAGGCGTTGATGATTTCCTTAATCTGATTTTCGCCTAGATTCGAATGGAATCCCGACTTTGCGCGGAGGCGATGTGCTTCGTCGACGATCAGACAATCAAAACTATTGCTTTTTGCTTGATAGAATATTCCGGAGCTGACGAGAAGACCTTCGAGAAATCTCTTTGAAAACTTCCCGTCAAATAGCGATTTTTTGAACGCGGCTTTCGGAGCTGAGTTCTGCGTCACATAAAGGGAGGAGAATCTGTGCTCGGAAATGAGTTTGGCAAGCAGGTTGATGGCAACTACACTTTTGCCCGTTCCCGGACCTCCTCTGATGATTATCGAATGCTTCTTGTCCGATCTGGAAATATTCTCGATAAGATTGAGTATCGTCGCATATGCGACTTGCTGTTCCATGATCATCTCGAATTCCTTGTTGCCGTTAAGGATGGTGCCCACGACTTCCTGAAGGGCTTTCGAAGGGCGTAACTTTCCGTTTTCGATCATCTCGAACAAATCAATTTTCGATGGTTTCGAAACTTTTTCGGAAATGTGCCTAGCCAATTTAACCGTGTCGTGCATGAGAAACAGCGGAGCGAAACTTATGATCTCTTCGTAGGCGTCGCCTGTCAGCTGATCGAGGTATTTCTCATCATAATTATGCAAGAAAGCACAAGGATAGAGCGTTACGCCCTCTTCCTCGATTGACTGATTGAAGTTCTGAATCAATTTTGCATAGGTATATGCTTGCTGAGATGGGTGCACGACCATCCTCTCGGCGCCACCTGTGTACGTCTCTAGCGATACAACATTTTCGAGAGCCGTCTTCTTAACTCGATCCCATTGTTTGAGTTCGATGATCACAATGTTGCTGCTGTCGTTGGCATCGACACCGCCAATCATGAAATCGACGCGCCGTGAAGTTAGGGGGATTTGATATTCGATGGCGATTGCGACGTCATCGCTTATTTTGCTTTCGTCCAGCACCAGTTTCATCCTTGGCAAAGAATTCATGAAAGCTCTGTGCTGAGCATCGTTGGCAAAGCATCCTACAGCTTCCAATTTCCTTTCGATATTTTCGGCGAGCGTGCAGAGGATGACCTGCTGAGAAAACTCGTGTTTTGTTCCAGAAAAAACTATCATGTTATCTTACCAAGTTTCGTGTACTTTTTTGAACTGCCTTTAGAGGTATTGATGGGGTACTTTTTTTCGTTCTTGTCCATCTTGTTGCAAATTATTTCGTCATCATCCAATTTGAGTTTGTCGATCATATCATAGCAGTATATGATTACGTCGGCCAACTCCTCTTTTACACTTGTCAGGTCAAAGTTTTTATCATCCCATTGAAAGCACTCCAAAAGTTCGTTCGCCTCGATGGAAATCGATTTTGCCAAATTAGCAGGGCTGTGAAACTTGTCCCAATCGCGATCTGATGAAAATGACTTTATACGCTCTAGGGTTTCTTTTTTCATGCTCCCTCCACAAATGATAATTTGGCGTTATTGTTTGAAACGATGATTTGGCATTCGCTAAATCTGTCAAATTTTTGGCTTTGCTGAACCATATCCATAGTTATCATTCTAACAATGTTTTTTTACATTGTACACAAGCATCGCGACAAGAGTTTGCGCGTTTATATCGAACAAAAAAATGGTCATATTGACCATTTATTTCCCCTTGGCGTCCTCTAGGCGATTCGAACGCCTGACCTACGGCTTAGAAGGCCGTTGCTCTATCCAGCTGAGCTAAGAGGACATTTCGCTATACTAATATAGTATTTTGGCATCGACTTATCAACACAAAGAGGTTTATTCTTTCAGCCTCTCCTCAACCTTGATCGCCACCCCTTTCGGAAGCAGCTGCTCCAGCTCTTCCAACGTGGCGTTCTTCAGCTCGTTGATCGACTCGTAGCTGCGATACAGCATCTCGATCCTCTTCTTCCCCAGACCTTCGATGCCGTCAAGGATGCTGGCTTTAAAAGTCTTTTTCCTCAGCTGGTGATGGAAGGATATGGCGAAGCGATGCACTTCGTCCTGCATCCTGACGAGGAGGAAGAACAGAGGCTTCTTGCCTTGCAGATCGTAAGTCTTTCCTTCGCGATCGATGAGCCCTTCTGTCTGGTGTCGGTCGTTCTTGAACAAGCCATAGACAGGGATTTCTAGTTGCAGTATATCCAGCGATTCGCGCGCGGCATTTACCTGTGGTAAGCCCCCGTCGACGAGGATGAGGTCAGGCATCTTGAGATCATCGTCCTTGACGCGTTTATAACGCCGGTAGACGACTTCTTTCATGCTGGCGTAATCATCGCGCTTCTCCCGGCCTTCGATATGGAATTTGCGGTACATCTTCTTGCTGGGCTCGCCGTTGATGAAAGCCACCATCGCCCCGACGGGAGAGGAGCCTTGCAGGTGGGAGTTGTCGAACAATTCGATGCGCAGCGGCGCTTTGATGCCGAGCAGCCTGCCGAGATCCGTCAAAGTCCCGAGATTATCGTCGGTCAGGCGCGCGGACATGAAGTGCTCGTCGAGTCCCTGCCGGGCGTTGATCGTCGCCATGTTGACGAGGTCGTAGAGCTGCCCCTTGCTCTTGTCGACGACATCGATGTCATAGACATCTTCGATCAAAGCCTTTAGGCCGCCGATGTTGGCGACGATCTCCTGGGGCAAGGCGTGCATCTGGTAGTACTGCAAGATCAAGTCGCTGACCAGATCGATGTCCTCGCCGAACTCTTCGACGACGAAGACTTCCTTGCCCAGCATCATCCCGCGGCGGAAGGTCAAGACCGCCAAGGCGAGATAACCATCTCTGGTCACGTAGGCGAAAATGTCGCGGTCGACGTGGTCTTTGACCTCCATGCTCTGGTGGTCGTTGATGTGGTCGATGGCCATCAAGGTCTTCTTATAGTCGCTGGCCTTCTCGTACTCTTGGTTGGCGCTGGCTTCTTCCATCTTGGCCCTCATCTGGCTTTTGACATCCTCATTATTACCACTTAGAAAGCTTTTGATCTGGTTGTAGATCCTCGCGTGCGTTTCCTCATTGATGTCGTTGATGCAAGGGGCTAGGCACTGCCCGAGGTGGTAGTAGAGGCAGGGAACGTTCGGCAAGGTGCGGCACTTCTGCAGAGGGAAGATCTTGTTGAGCAGGTTGATCATCTCATAGGCGTGCGCTGAAGTCGGGTATGGGCCAAAGTAAAAGTAGTTCTTGTCCTTGTCGTCGCGGGCGATCTTGAGGAGCGGGCTGCTCTTCCGCTTTAAAGCGATGTAAGGGTAGTGCTTGCTGTCCTTGAGCATGATGTTGTAGCGTGGATAGTGGGCTTTGATCAGGTTCATCTCGAGGATAAAAGCTTCCTTTTCGCTCTTGGTGATGATCGTCTCGAAGTGGTCGACGTTAAAGACCATCGCGGCGACCTTGCCGGCTTGGGGACGCAGGAAATACTGCGTGACGCGCTTGGCCAGATTCTTGGCCTTGCCGATGTAGATGACCTCGTCGTCATGGTTCTTCATGATGTAGACGCCAGGGCGGCCGGGAACCAGCAGCAAGGCGTTTTTTACCGCTTCAGTCATCTGAGTTTCACCACCGTGGCGCCACCGCCACCATCGTATTGACCGCCCAGATGGTATTCCTCGACGAAGTCGCAGCGCTTGAGATACTCGTGGATGGCACGCTTCAAAGCTCCCGTGCCGAAACCATGGATCAGGCGGACTTGCCCGAAGCGTTTGAGGCGGGCGCTGTCCAAGTATTTCGCGACCTCGATCATCGCCTCGTCGACGTGGAGGCCGATCACGTTCAGCTCCAAGCCGATGCTGCTCGTCAGGATAGTGGGATCCATATTCCGTTTTTCAAAAGTCGCACTCGTTGGTTCGGGAACGACATGTACCTTGTCGATGGACGAGGTATATTTCAGCCCATCGGGGGAGATGATGCGAACGCGGCCGGAAGCGATGCGTTCGACTTTGCCGACGATGCCTAAATTGGATATGGCGACATACTTTCCGACTTCCACCACATCGCCATTTGCCAATGGGGGTGTATCCCGTTCGTCGATCTCTTTTATCTTGTGCTTTGCTTCGATTAATTCGTGCAGTTTGACATCGGGTTTTCTGATGTCCGCGATGATGCGCTCGATCTCGTCGTTGGCGCCTTTGATTATTTCCGCTTTGGCTTCCTCGACATCTTCGAGGAGGCGGCTGCGCTTTTCTTCGAGAGCTTTAGCGCGTCTATCGAGTTCCTCGCTCAGCTTTTCGCTCCTCAGTTTCTCTTCGCCCAAGCCGCGGGCGATCTTCTCGTTTTCGGCGACGAGCTCGAGCAGGTTGTCCAGCGCGCCGATGGAGACATCCCGTCCGCTAGCATGCAAGCGCTTATGAGCCGCGGCGACGATCTCGTGATCGAGGTGGTAGCGCTCCGCCATCTCCAAGCCATAGCTGCGGCCGGGCAGCCCTTGCTTTAAGACGTAGGTCGGCTTCATGTTCGCTTCGTCGAACAGCACCGAGGCGTTGGTGACGCCCGATGTGTTTAAGGCATAATCCTTCAAGCCGTCATAATGCGATGAGCAGAGCACGAAGGCTTTCTTCGCCAACACGTATTCGAGATAGGAAATGGCGATGGCTTCGCCTTCCGCGGGAGAAGTGCCCGTGCCTATTTCATCGAGCAAAACCAAATCTTCGGACGTGACTTCCCGGGCGATGTCGGACAAATTTTGGATGTGCCCAGAGAAGGTCGAGAGGTTGCTGGAGAGCGATTGATTGTCGCCGATGTCGGCGAAGACATCGCGAAAGAAAGACAGATGGGCTTCGCTTCTGGTTGGCAGAGCCAAACCGCATTGGTTCATCACCACCATCAGCCCCAGCGTCTTGATGGCGACGGTCTTGCCGCCGGCATTCGGACCGCTTATGACGATGATCTTTGTCTTATCATCGAAGTGGAAGTCATTCGCGACGATCGCGTCTTTATCTATCAATGGGTGGCGGGCTTGAGCGATATCGATCAAGTGCTCCTCGCTGATCGATGCAATCTTGCCATCGAGGTATATTCCGTAGTCGGCTTTGGAGGCGACGAAATCGAGGTAGCCGAGAATGTGGTTATTGTTGGTGATGTCCCCGCTATGGCGGGCCACGAGAGCGCTGAGCTCGCGAAGCAATCTCTGAACCTCTTCCTTCTCGGCGATTTTGAGAACGTACAATTCGTTGTTCGATTCGACGGCCCAGTCCGGCTCGATGAAGGTCGTCACGCCGGTGTCGGAGACATCGTGGATGACGCCCGGGACTTTGCTTTTGTAAGTCGTCATGATTGGCAGGACGATGTGGCCGTTGCGGATCGTCGATACGGCCTCCGTCAAATACTCTTTTAGATTTTCGATGGCCACGCGCATCCTGAGCGTCATCTTGCGCTCCATCTCGGCGATCGAACGTCTGAGCGAGCGCAGCGTCAAAGAGGCATCGCTGAGTATCGATAGATCCGGGGCGATAACGCGGTGGATGGATTTCTCCAACTCTTCCAGCGATGATAAACTCCTAGTCTTCTCGTTGATCAAAGGGAATGATCCTTCGGCCTTTTTAATCGTTTTGACGACCTTTGACGCAGTAAGGATGTCGTTGGCCACGGCCTCCAAATCCTCGGCGGTCAAAGTGCCGCCTTTGAGGGCGTAATCGACTTTCAGAGATAAGTCGTTGGAGCTGATGATCGGCAAGCGCCCATACCGCAGGATCAACCGGCTCATCTCGTCGAGCATGTTCAGCTCGGCGACCAGCGTCTCGGCACGATCGAACATCGCCAAAGACAAAGCCATCTTCCGTCCGATCTCGCTGCGAGCATAACCGGCGATGGCGGCGCGTATCTTGCCAAACTCTAAAAGGTCGTAGATGTTCTGCACGCCAATATCTTAGCATAAAATGAGGTCGCTATTTAGCGGAATGGCTTTTGTGATAGAATGTGTGGTGCCAATTATGAACGAAGCAATTATCACGATTAAAGCCGATGAAAACACCCTCGCGCAAATAAGAGATTTTTATCGGCCTTTTTTAATCGACGGTCAGGGAGCTTACGTCTTGTTTCAAGCCAAGCATAAGGACGTGATCGTCACTGCCTACACCAACACCAAGGGCAAGCCGAGCAAAGTGACTTTCGCCGGATCCGGAAACGTCCGCGAAGCCCGCCGGTTCGACAGCTCGGTTGCCGCCCCTCTTTCCTCGAGCGATTCCGAAGGTCCTCTAGGCTGGTTCGACATCGACGACCAGATCGGCAGCGACGAAGTCGGGACCGGTGACTTCTTCGGCCCGATCACCGTCTGCGCAGCCCTAGTCAGAAAAGAGGATGTCGCTTCCTTAAAGGAGATGGGCATCTGCGATTCGAAGAAGATGTCCGACGAGTACATTATGCAAATAACGCCAAGGTTGCTCCGCCGCTTTGCCTATTCGCAAGTCAGCCTCAGCAATGAGAAATTCAATAGCCTCGTCAGGCGAGGGCTCAACATGAACGAGATCAAAGCTCGCCTCCACAACCGCGTCCTCCTCAATCTCATGAAGAAGCACGGCGATATCACCAATGTCTACGTCGACAAGTTCGTCTCCGAAGAGAAGTACTTTCTCTACGCCGCCAACGACCCGGAAATCGTCAAGAACATCGTCTTCAAAACCAAAGGCGAGTCGCGCTATCCCTCCGTCGCTTTGGCCAGCGTCATCGCCCGCTATTCCTTCTTGATTAAAATGCGCGCTCTATCGGAAAAGTACCGCGCTCGCATTCCCTTTGGAGCGTCAGCCAAAGTCGATGCTTTTGCCACATCCTTCCTCCGCAAGTATGGGCTGGAAGAATTCGAAAAGGTAACCAAGGTTAATTTCGAGAACTATCGCCGCGTGGTCAATGAGGAAATCATCAGATGAACAAGATAATACCATCGATCGTCCTGCTGGCTTTTTTGCTCGCGGGATGCGAGCCTAAACCCAGCGACACAACTTGCGCGGACACATCGTGCAACTTTTCTGAATCGAGCGGCTCCTCCAGCGACAATTCACTTTACATCGAGCGCATCGCGGGCATGGCTGACGTCGGCGTCGACATCGGCATTGAAGATCGGACGCTGAGAGAAGTCGCCGAGTACGACGCGAGCGCCGCTTTGGGCAGCGCCGCCCATCCGCTCAGCCGCTCGACCTCGGAGTATATCGAGATAACGACCTTCGAGCAACCTGACTTATATGGCGATGCTTATCTCTTCCAGATCGGAGATGCCACCATCGCCATGGATTTCGGCAACCATTCGTCGTCGTATTTCAGCGATGGCGCCTCGTATTCTTCCCTGCTGAGGGACTACTACTCGCGTTATATCAACGCCGACCACCTCGACTTGCTGATCCTCTCCCACCCCCACTCCGACCACTACGGTGGCTATCCGGCCCTAAAAGCCGAGGTCGATAGCGTGGGCATGATCGTCGACTACGGCTACTATGCCTCCGGAGCGGAAGGCTACCGCCGCGATATCCGCGATTACTATGTCAGTTCAGGTGCTCAGTACCACCGCATATATGATATGGTCAATAACATCGAAGGTGGAATGGACCGCACTTACATCACCTCCGAATGTTTCATCGACTGGCTCGACGCCGGCTATTATCAAGACGTGTACGCTGATGGGCCGACGGTCGACGACGAGAACGTCACCTCGGTCGCTGGCATCTTATCGTATCGCAATTTCACATTTTTCTTCTCCGGCGATCTGCAGGATAACAGCGGTTACTCCGGGACGGGCGGCCTCGGCGAGACCAACCTCGTCTCCCTCAACGACAATAATGATGATGTCTTTCACACCGTGACTATGATGAAAGCCGGACACCACGGTTCGAGCAAAGCCAGCAACAACGTCTTGCTCAACGTCCTGGAGCCCAAAGTCGTCACCATCTCCGCGGGAGCGCCAGGCGACGACACCGAGTACAATGGCAAATACGGCGTGTGCGGCGGCCATCCTCACTACGATGCATTGGCCCGCTTCCTCACCCAAGGCTTCAAGCGCGCCATCCCCAAGATCTACCTCAACTTTCTCAACGGCACGACCTCGTTCGTGAGCGATGGCTTGAACGATATCTACATGGAAGGGTCGCCCCTAAAGACGTCTTATTCCGGGTCTTCGAGCAATGGCGAGATAGCCAAAAACTACGGCGATAGCATCGATATCTACAAAGAGATGACCACCACAGAATGGGCATACGCCTGCCATGGTTTATAAATAAGGTCGCTAGCCCTCTGCTTGAAAACTTAACATAAAATGCCCGCGATGTTATAATCTTAACGTATCGTCTAGATCGTACCTTCAAGAGAGCATCGCGCCTCGCCAAAAATAGGTAATAACATTGTCACACTATCTGTCGCTGGGAATATCGCTCCTCATCGCCGCGGCATCTGCCTCGGTCACGGTTTTCGCATCGAGAAAGCACAAGTTCGGCTTCGGATATAAGCTCTACGCCATCATATTGATGGTCGTCTTTTTTATTCGCTACGTCTCGTACAGCGACCAGGCGATGTCAATCATCGGCCTGTCCGCAGGGCCCTTTCCGCCAGCGCTAACCTTCTTTGCCTACTTTGGCATCTGGATCGAGCTGGCCACCGCCGTGCTCTTGATGTGCTATCCGTTTTTCAAAGTCAAGGCGCTCACCAATCTGCTCAAATTCGTCTTCACCCCGGCTTTTGCCCTCTACGTCGGCGTCTTCTCCTACAGCGTCTCCCTCCAGCTGGGCGCCAGTGAGACATCGGCGCTGGCTTTTTCCTTTCCGAGCATCATGCTCGCCCTCGAAGCGGGCCTCATCGCCTACGGCTTGTTCCTCGTCTGGCGGCGCGACGCGGCGATCAAGTTGCCAAAGAAGGATGTTGTCATCTTGCTCTTGGCCATCGTGCCCGTCATGCTCGCCGCTCTGCCCATCTATGGGCCGCAGATCATGTTCGGGTTGGCCAACGCCCGCTACGAAGTGATCGACATCTCTTTCATCCACCGCCTCTTCATCTACGCCGCCATCATCATCCCCATCGCCATCTATCTCACCTTCCACAAGAGGGATCAGGAGATCATCCGCTTCGCCATGGTCTATCTGAGCGTCGCGACGATGATAACTTTCTCCCGCGTCTTCTCCTACGCCGATTTCTTCACGCCTTGGTCGTGGCCCATCCACCTGTGCAACACGGCCATGTACATCATCCCGATCTGCCTCATCTTCAAGGCCGATAAACTATTCTATTTCACCTATTTCATCAACGTCTTCGGCGCGCTGATGGCCATGCTGATGCCCAACTATGCCGAGTCGACGAATCTGACCAGCTGGGTCATCACCCAATTCTGGTACAATCACGCTTTGGCTTTCTTCATGCCTCTGCTCCTCGTCGCCCTCAAACTCTTCCCTCGCCCGAAGATGAAGCAGATGTACTACTCCTTGATCGCCTTCTCGGGCTACTTCCTGATCGTCATGGTCTTGAATGTCTGGTTCAGCAACTATGCCGACGTCGACTTCTTCTTCATCAACAGCGATTTCATCGTCGATAAGCTCGGAATATGGGCCGAGAAGATCTTCAATGTCGCCGTCGGCTTTACCATCGGCGATCTGACCTTCACTTTCCACCCCATCTACCAGGCGCTGTTCCTCGTCGTCTACATCGGCGTCTCCTTCGGGATGTGGTTCGTCTACAGCCTCGGTTTCAGCGTCGCCGATTCCCTCGGCGACCTGCGCTTTCGCCAGAAGAAGATACGACTCGACAAAGTGGCCTTGATGGCCGCTCTCAATGGAAGGGGGCTCGATGAACCCATGGAACCTAACACCGGAGTGAGACTGGAGCTCAAGAATTTCTCCAAGCGATATGGAAAGAACAAGGACTACGCCGTCAAAGATGCTTCCCTAATCGTCTATGGGGGCGAGATCTTTGGCTTTTTAGGGCCAAATGGCGCGGGCAAGTCCACCACCATCAAGTCCATCGTCGGCATCCAGACGATCACCGAAGGAGCCATCTCCATCTGCGGCTACGATGTCGAGAAGCAGCCCGTCATGGCCAAGCGGCAGATCGGCTACGTCCCCGATCACTATGCTCTCTATGAGAAGCTCACCGCCCGCGAATACGTCAACTACATCGCCGACATCTATGATGTCACCAACGAGGAGCGTGCGGAGAGGATTTCCTTTTACGTCAACCTCTTTCACCTCGAGGAGTCCTTCGACAATCAGATCAAGACTTTCTCCCATGGCATGAAGCAGAAAGTGACGATCATCGCCGCCCTGGTCCACGAGCCGAAACTGTGGCTGCTCGACGAACCCCTAACCGGCCTCGACCCCGACAGCATCTACCAGGTCAAGGAGTGCATGCGCCACCACGCCGAAAAAGGCAATATCGTCATGTTCTCCAGCCACATCATCGACGTCGTCGAGAACCTCTGCGGCCGCATCGCCGTCATCAAGCGCGGCCACCTCTACGAGCCGCTCACGATCGAAGATGTCCACAAGATGGGAACCCTCGAAGAGTACTACTTGAAGATGGCCGTCATCGAAGAGGCAGCAACTTCTCCTGCCGAAGCGGCGAAAGGATAGCGACTCAGCAATGAAGGACATCAAGACCCTCGTCATGATGCAGCTGAAGGACAAGCTCGACCTCGGGTTTGTCAAGGATAAAGCTGCCCTCATCCGCAAGATCGTCTTTTTCGTCCTCCGCTTCGCGCTCGTCGCCGGCCTTTCATACGGCCTCTTCTTCGTCTCCTCGTTTCTCAAGATCTTCCATAACTCTCCCTTCTTGCCGACTTCGGTCATGACGATGCTCGTCTCCATCATCCTCGTCATCTCGACTTTCACCTGCACGATGGATTTGATGAAATCCCTCTACCTCGCCGAGGATAACCAGGTGCTCGTCACCTATCCCATCTCCGCCAACCGCGTCTTCCTCTCGAAGATCATCGTCTTCTACATATACGAAGTATATCGCAACGTCACTTTCACCCTGCCGATCTTCTTAGCCTATGGCCTCCTCTCCCCCGTGCACTGGCTCTTCTACATCTGGGTCTTCATCGCTTTCTTGTTCATCTCGATGATCCCCGTCATCCTGGGTGTCGTCCTCTCCATACCGGCCTTGTTCATCGGCCGCTTCTTCAACCGCTTCCGCATCCTCAAAATCCTCGTCTTCCTCATCTTGCTCTCCGCGTTCGTCTACCTGCTCGCGCAGGTCATCCTCCTCATACCCGAGGAGATCAACGTCCTCAACTACTGGGGGCCGATCAAGGCGCTCTTGACCAGCGTGACGACGTTCTTCCAAACCGCCTTTTCCCCCGTCTACCTGCTCGTCATCATGGTCGTCGGCAAATACGACGCGACCATGCATTACACATATTCGTCCTGGGAGCCCGCGGTGATCTTTATCGCGCTTCTCGCGATTATGGCCGCCTTGTTCTTCGCGACCTATTTTTTGTCCCGGTTCATCTTTATAAAGATGACATGCCGCAGTTTCGAATACGAAAAACACCTCAAGGTTAGAGCCCTCCTCAACCACCGCCTGCCACGCTTCCTCTCCTTCATCCTCAAGGAGCTGCGCCTGACGTTCCGCTCCGGAGCGTTCACCTACAATTTCATCGCCACCTATGTCGCCATCCCGCTCATCATCCTCCTCATCAACCAGATCTTCGCCTCGATGGATTTATACCCAAATGGCCAGTTCATGGTCCAGGCTTTTAATTTCTTCATCATCCTCTTACCGATTCTGGCCTCCAACAGCTTGATCGCCACGATGTATTCCCAAGAAGGGCGGGCAGGTTACATGAAGCGGACCAAACCGGTCGACATCGTCTTCCCTCTCCTGGCCAAGCTCTTACCCAACATCGCTCTTTCCATCGCCTCCCTCATCGTCTCCGTCTACGTCTTCAACTCCTACATGCACTACGCCCTCGTCAACATCATCTTTCTAGCGCTCGGCATCATCTTCATCCAGGTTGGCCATCTCCTCTTCAGCGCTTTGATGGACATCATGAACCCTCAGAACGAGCAGTACGCGACGACCGGCGAGCAGATAAGCAATCCCAACGAGATCAAGGCGACGGTCCTGGCCTTCATCGCGGCCTTCCTCTTCGCCGCGATCGCTCTCGGCTTCATGTTCGAAGAGCAGGTCATGCCGGAGACATCGTACAACGCGGCTTTCTTGAAGCTCGCGCTCATCGGCGGAGCCTTCTTCGGCGTGGCTCTTTACATGTACGTCGAAAAGATTAAGGCCTATTACTACGATCGGGTGAACTAGCATGAAAAAATCGGTCATCCTCATCATCTCGACATTGTCGCTGTTGGCCATCATTCTCATCGGCCTCATCTTTCAGCGCGCCGAAGTGTACAACGTGACCCAATACGTCACCGGGATCGCCTGCACCGACGTCCGCATCGGCGACGAATTATATCCATGTTACTTCGATGATCGTGGCACCGAGGATAAAAGCGATGATCTATACCGCCTGTTCGATCCTGACAATCCTCCCACTCCTGACAATCCAACCGCTTCTCTGCCTTTGGAATACGTCCCCGAACTGACCATGGACATCATATACGAGGTCCTACCATACGACGCGACCAATTCCAGCGTCAGCTTCTTCACCGATCCCAGCAGCACCATCGCGCGCGTCGATGTCGTGACTGGCCGCGTCGTCTTCATGGAAGGAGGCACGGAGACGTTTACGCTGCGCGCCAACGACAATTCGAACGCGACGGCTCGCATCCGCATCCGCGCCAAACTTCCAGATGCTTAATATTTTATTTGCTAAGTGTTAGAATGTCATTTAGCGAAAGCCCGTAATACGTTTTGTTTTGATGAAAAAGTTTTTTCAAGGAAAGGAAAACCCCACATGAAAAAAAGCCTGCTCGTTCTGCCTCTGCTCGCCGTCTCGCTCGCTGGATGCGACCCACTTCCCAGCGATAGCTCGACCGGCGAAGGAGCATTGCTCGCGATCGAAGTTGCCTCTGGACTAAAAGAGGAATACGAGCAAGACGCGCTCGTCGACCTCGGAGAAGTCATCGTCACCGCCCATTACGAAAATGCCGACCTCGCGATCCTCGGCGAGAACCTCACTTTCAATCCTGATTCGATCGACACGTCGGAAATCGGCGAGTTCGAGCTGATGATCACGTACGCGACGGAGAGCGTCATCTGGACCTACGCCGTCGTCGAATACTACGAGATCGACAATATCTCCGCCCCGGACTTTGTCACGACTTATCTAAACAATATCGCTCTCAAGTCCGAAGCCAACAAGCGCAGCGAGTTCATGGATCGCGCGCAAGGCTACGCGGTCGGAGATGATAACCCGTTCAGATTCTTTCCCAACATCTACGCTTATAACAGCGATGATGAAGAGATCGATGTGACATCCTATCACAGCTATTCCGTCCTCAGAATCCAAAACGGCAATGATTGGATAATGCTGAGCGGCGCGGAGCGCGACGCGATGGTCGCCATCGACGAGTTCGCCTCCACTTACGATTTCACCGAAGCGGCCATCGGCAGCACTTTTGAGCTGACGGTCCGCCCCCATGGCGACAGATACGCCATCGCTCCTAAATACTCGACATCTTTCGAATTTTCCATCGTGGATGGCTACAACGTCTACACCCAAGATGACCTCTCTCACTTCAACAACGTGGGAACTCATTGGGATGTTTATCGCACCGCCCACAGCCTCACGCAAGTCGCGCTCAACGGCTTGATCTTCCAAAACGATATCGAAATCGTGCGAGATAATCTGCCCGATAGTTTCTTCTATATGCCCGGCGATCCGGAAGTCTCATCAGGGGACGCCGATATCGCCCGCGTCTATGGTTCGCTGCGCGATGAGATCAGCTTATACCATCGCGACATCCTCCCGGGCGAAGATTTCGTCATCGACGGCAACTACTTCAATTTCGATTTCTCAACTCTGCCGGTCGTCGTCAGAGAAGACGGACGCATAGACGCTCTGCCTGGTCTAGTCATCTCACACGCTACCGTCATCAAAGCGGGCGAAGCTCAGACCGGCGAAAACTTCGGCCACTTCACGATGAAAAACCTCTCGATCGTCGGCAACGCCAACCGCACCGAGCAACCCGAGAAATCCGGTGGAGCGCTCTTCCATAAGGTTATGAGCGTTAATGCTCATCTCTACAACACGATCGCCACTCAGTGCTTCACGATCTTTCTGACGGAGCTCACTTCCCCGTCGGTCGTCATCGAGAAGTCCCGCGGCTACGACACTTTCAGCAGCTTGCTCTACAACTGGGGCACGAACGACCTCCTCATCAAGGACTCCGAGTACATCGGCGCGGGCGGACCAGTCATCATCAACGACCACGTCTCCCCAGAGGCTGATGGCACCGGCGGCAATCAGCCACACACCAAAGTTGAGAATTCAATTCTTGAATCCTTTGTTTCCGGCAACGAGAACTGGTTTAGGTTGGTCGATGCCACCGCGGCCGTTCCCGGCATCATCAGCATCGGCGACAACCTCCTCCCCGCCTATGGGACGAACTCGATCACCAAGGACATCAACATCAACGGCGTCAACGTCCCGCACTTCAACTTGATTGCCTTAATCAAGGACGGCGCCATAGCTAAGCCGACTTCTTCAAAGGTCAACGGCACGTTCCAAATCGATGATACGATAGCTCTCGATCTCGCTGGCCCGTTCATGAGCGGCGTCGCGGCTTTCCCCGTGGCGATGCCCCGCTTTCAGTCCAGCGATGGTCAGGTCGCCCTCTTCGACGGCGAGAAGCTCGTCGACACCGCGAATCAGGCGATCATCCCTTATGCGTACACTGGTGAAAACTATTTCGCTGGCGACTACATGAATATGTATTACAATATCGGTTCCGGAGATGGTTTTATGGGCTTCACCTTCGGACTGATCGACAGCGCAGCCTAAAAGGCATCCATCAAACATCAAAAAGCGGGTTTCACAGCCCGCTTTTATCGTCAATAATCACGTATTTAATTATTGTAGTGAATCAGCGATATCTTGGAAGTAATGAGGCGGCGGGCAGGAGAAGGTGAGGCTCTCTTTCGTCGTCGGGTGGACAAAGGTCAATTCGGCGGCGTGCAGGAGCTGCCCCCCATTATAGACGCCGCGGTTGTCCTTGCCGTAGAGCGGATCGCCTAGAACAGGATGCTTGATGTATTCGAAGTGGACGCGGATCTGGTGGGTCCGCCCCGTCTCCAGCCGACATTCGACCAATGTCGCATCTTTGTATCGCTTCAAGACGTGGAAATGGGTGATGGCCTCTTTCCCATCATGCGTATCGACCGCCATCTTCAAACGGTTCTTCTTGTCGCGTGCGAGGGGAGCGATGATCTTGCCATCGTCTTCGACGATCACGCCTTTGACGAGAGCTAGGTATTTGCGGTGCATGGTATGGTTTTTCAGCTGTTCGGACAAAGCGCGGTGGGCATTATCATTCTTGGCGACCGCCAGGAGGCCAGAGGTATCCTTGTCGATGCGATGGACGATGCCGGGCCGGTATTTGCCGTTGATCGCGCTGAGGTGATCGGTGTGAAACATCAAAGCGTTGGCCAAGGTCAGATCCTTGTTGCCCGCTCCGGGGTGGACGACTAATCCCCGCGGCTTGTTGACCACGATGACATCGTCGTCTTCGTAGACGATATCGAGAGGAATGTATTCCGGGGCGATCGCCGATGGCTCATTGCCTCTTTCGACGATCGTGATCCAGTCCCGCCCATCGAGGTGGTAGGAAGCTTTGGCCGGGAGATTGTTGACGAAGACAAAGCCTTCGTCGATCAATTTCTGAACGTAGCTGCGGGAGATGTTGCCCAAAAGATCGACGATGGCTTTGTCGAGGCGCATCCCCACGTGTTTGACAGCTTTGAAATTAGTCCTTTTTGCTTCCATCTTTTCTATTCTTTTCCTCGAGGTATTCGACTGGGGGCTTGGATAAATCGACGCGATCGGCTCTGTTTTTGGAAGCTTTGAAATCGTCGGCGAGGATGGCGATCAACAAGACGATTACGCCGACGACGAGAGAGGAATCAGCGATGTTGAAGGTCGCGAAGCGATTGCCCCAAAACTCGAACGATAAAAAGTCGACGACGCCGCTGAAACCGACGGTGGCATCCCAATAGAAGGCGCGGTCGACGAGATTGCCGTAAGCTCCGGCGATCATCAGCGCCGCGGCGACTTTCGTCCAGGCGTTGAGCTTTTTGTACTTGGCGATGAAGAAGATGAGCATGACGGTACCGATGATCGATGAGACGGCGATGAAGAAGATGCGCCAGCCGATATCGCCGGTATTTCCGAGGCCGAAAGCCGCTCCTTCGTTGAAGCTCAGGCGCAGATAGAAGAAATGGGCGATGACGGTGATCTCTTCGTATTCGCCAAGATTGGCGACGACGATCCACTTCGAGGCGATGTCGATGGCGAAGATGAGGACTATCAGCCAGGCGAACGAAAAGAATATATCTTTAAGGATATTTTTGATCCCTCGGGTTTTGAGATAGGAGTTGACAGGACACTTCATCGCTCATTCTCCTCCAAGCGCCTTCAGGCAGCGCTCGCAGACTTCTTCGCCTTCGATTTCGTGCAGGTGGTCGACGTAGTTCCAGCACCGCGGACACTTGTGTCCCCCGGCGCGGGCGACGCTCACTTGGTCATTATCATCGAAAAGGACTTTGGATACAACAAATAAGCGCGCCAACTCCTCGGGATTATCCTTCAAGCCAAGGCGGGTGATGACATCGTTTTTGATCGGAAGATAGACGTAAGCTTCCTGCGAGGAGCCGATATCGCCGCGGGCTCGAGCTTCCTCGAGGCGTTTGAACACGACTTCGCGCACTTTCATGAACTCGCGGTAATCGCTGGCGATGGACGCATCTGATTCGTGGCTCTCATGCGGGAAATCGAGAAGCTGCACATTGCTCTTTTCCTTCGTGGGGAAACTGTGATACACCTCATCCATCGTAAAGGGCAGAATCGGCGTCAGCAAGCGCATCAGGACGTCGGTCGTCTTGTAGATGACGCTCTGCACCTGCTTGCGCCGCGATGACGTCTGGGCGTCGCAGTAGAGAATGTCTTTCGTGACGTCGAGGTAAAACGCTGATAGGTCGCTCGACATGAAAGTGACGATGCGGCCGACGACGGCGCCAAAATCGAAGCGCTCGAAAGCGCTGATCGCGTCATTTTTGACGCTCTCTAGTTCGGAGAGAATGAATTTGTCGACCGGTTCGAAGGAAGTTGCCATATCTTTAAGCGGGTCGAAGCGCGATGCCTCGCCGCTAGATAGATTGCCGAGCAAAAATTTAAAGGTGTTGCGGATCTTGCGGTAGACTTCGGCGACTTGGGTGATGATGCTTTCAGAGATGCGGACATCCTGCTTGTAGTCGATCGTCGCGGACCACAGGCGGAGAATATCCGCGCCGAATTGGTTGGCCACCTTGCTGGGATCGATGCCGTTGCCTTTGGATTTGGACATCTTATCCCAGTTTTCATCGACGACAAAACCATGGGTTACACAATGTGTAAACGGCGCTTGAGCAAAGCAGGCCGCGGAGATGATCAAAGACGAATTGAACCATCCGCGGTATTGGTCGTTACCCTCGAGGTAGAGATCAGCTGGATACTTTATTCCTCTCTCTTTCAGCACGCCGCTAAATGACGAGCCGCTGTCGAACCAAACGTCCATGATGTCCTTTTCTTTCGTGAAAAGGCCATGAGGCGAATGGGAATTGCGATAATTAGAGGGCAGCAAATCGATGACTTCTCTCTCGTACCAAACGTCGCTGCCAAACTCGGCGAAGAGCTTGGCGATATGATCGAAGACTCTTTTTTCGATAATCGGCGTCTGATCTTCGCAGTAGATGATCGGGATGGGCACGCCCCAGGCTCTCTGCCTCGAGATGCACCAGTCAGCGCGATCCTTGATCATGTTCTCCATGCGGACTTCGCCCCACGCCGGCATCCACTTAACTTTTTTCACTTCTTTTAAGAGCAGAGCGCGGATGGGCTCGATCGAGCAGAACCACTGCGGTGTCGCCCGGAAGATGAGAGGCTTTTTCGTACGCCAGTCGTGCGGGTAGCTGTGCACGCTCTCGCCGCTTTTCAAAAGGGCGCCATTTTCCTTCAGCATCTCGAGGACCACCGCATTGGCGTCTTCGTAGAAGAGGCCAGCGAGGCGTTCGCCGACATCGCTCGTCATGAAGCCGCGGTCATCGACTGGGCAATAGGGTGCGATTCCGTATTTGGCGGAGACGACAAAGTCGTCGACACCATGTCCAGGCGCGGTGTGAACCAAGCCGGTTCCAGCCTCGTTGGTGACGTGCTCGCCATTGAGCACCGGCGATTCGCGATTGTAGAAAGGGTGTTTAGTCTTGATACCTTCCAAGGCTGATCCTTTGATCGTTTTGATCAAGGTGCACTCGCTTAAACCAAGCTCTTTTTTCAGCGCATCAGCAAACTCGGCGAGGAAGACCAGCCGACCCTTATCAGTCTTATAGAGACCATATTCGAAGCGTGGGTGGACGGAGATGGCGAGGTTGGCGGGCAGCGTCCACGGCGTCGTCGTCCAGATGGCGAGGTTGTCGCCCGTCTGCAGCACGCCTCTGCCATCGCTGACGGCAAAGCCGACGTAGATCGACGCCGACTTGACGTCGTAGTATTCGATCTCCGCTTCCGCCAGCGCTGATTCGCTCGATGGAGACCAATAGACAGGTTTCAGACCTTTGAAGATCAAACCTTGAAGGGCCATGGCGGCGAAAGTTTCTATCTGCCGAGCCTCATAGTTCTTGTCGAGGGTCAGATATGGATGCTCGAAATCCCCGAGGACGCCGAGGCGCCTGATTTGCTCTTTTTGGATCGCGACTTGCGCGAGAGCATACTCGCGGCATTTGGCGCGAAATTCGATAATCGGCGTCGCCTTGCGATTGACCCCCGACTTCGTGACTTGGTTTTCGATAGGGAGGCCGTGCGTGTCCCAGCCGAAGACGAACGGCGCGCGATAGCCGCACATGCTTTTGTAGCGGACGATAAAATCCTTGAGCAGGCGGTTGAGCATGTGACCACAGTGCATGTTGCCATTGGCGTAGGGCGGGCCATCGTGGAGGACATATTCCTTGCCCCCCGCGCGCTCCTCGAGCATTTGATGGTACAAATCCTCCTCTTGCCAACGCGCTAAAAAGATCGGTTCCTTGAGATTGAGATTGCCCCGCATCTCGAAGTCGGTTTTAGGCATCAAAAGGGTTTTTTTCAGTTCCATACATGCTCCTCGCTTAAATATAAAAGCGTCCTACTCTAAGGACGCTCTGAGCGCGGTACCACCTTAGTTCCACACATATCTGCATGACTCTCGGCTCCGGTAACGTCGGATGGACGGATTCCCTACTGCGATTTCGGGTCTCGCTTAGAAGTGATACCTGCGACCATTCGATAACCTTTCACTCTCGTTATCTCGCTAGCGTCGGTCCAGGCGTGTCTTCGTCAACGCTTTATTATAATATAATACCCGCTAAAGGGCATTTATTGCAAATCTATTGAGATAAAGAGCGCCGCCGGTAAAACCGCTGAACGCGATTCTGACTTTTCCTTGATAGGTTTCGCCTTCTGGCAGCGCAAACGAATAGAGGGTGTTGTCACCGCTCGATCCGACGATCATCGCCTGCTGGGGGAAGGAGTGTTCGCCGATGGTCACATCGAGCTTCGGATTTCCGCTGGCCGAAGCGGTCGAAGCCACGATGTAGACAGCGTTGACATCAACCTTCTCGCTCTTTAAGAAAGCTGATTTCGTCTCTATGTACATCGATTTAATAGGGGCGCTGGCAGTCCCAAATTTACGTCCTCGTCCGCTGGCGGTTTCAAAATCGGATGCAGAACCCGACTCCAAATAGAGGTTAAAGACAATATCGGATAAACTGATTTCGTGTACAGAGCCAGAGGTCTTGCTTTTGAAAGCATCGTCTTTCGTCAAAGTGTACTGATAAGTGGCCAACAATGAAGGATCGGCTTCAATCTTGATCTCGTAGGTGACGCTCATCCCGCTATAGGCGACGTCTATCTGCCGCGTCCCGACATCGCTCAGCAAGAAGACGTAGCCGTCGGCGAGGGAAGTCGTAAACTGCGACGTGGCGAGGACGGCGTTGAGCGACAGATCGCGGTTGACGGTCAATACTTTCAAATCAGCGCTGGTATCGTAAGAATAGCCAGCTTGATACGTGACTGCGATGTCTTTGATCGCGAGGTTGTGAACAGCTTTGGCATCAGCTTCTCCACCGCTGAGGACGACATCGTAGTACGATGGGCGGATGTTCACTAGATAACCAGCTTCGTCTCGCTTGTCGCCGAAGACGTAATCGACGAGTTCGGGGAAGTCGACATAGGGGTTGCGGTTGTGCTGGTATTGATAGACGCCGACATTGTGCTTGTACTCGCGCCGCGAGACGTTCTCCCTCGACCACGAGAGGAGATCGCTCCGCATGCCGTGCGTTTTGCTCCGCGAAACGGCGATGCCCTCGACGACATTGAGATCGTCGAAGCGCGTGGCCATGTAGAAGATGGCGCGGGCCATCATCGGCTTGTCTTGGCTGCGCGGTTCGAAGATGGCCACGGGGCTCGGGTTGGTCTCGGTCTGCTTTATCGCGCGGCACCCCGTCTCATCCCCGTAGGAATCGGTGGGCAGGTAGATCTCGCCCATCGCTGAGGAGACGTTGCCGAGGTTCTTGTTGCCGCGGGAATTGTTGAGGCTCCCGTCAGCGGCGAACAAGTTGTGAAAATCGCTCCGCATCGAGATGACAAGGTCATCTTCAGACTCAGGTCGGGAATTGCTGACGTCGAAGTTGCCTAGGGTCTGGGCGAAGGCGTGCTCGCGCTGCCAGCCCTTGTTCGAAGAAGTGTTGGTATAGGTCTTCAAAGGTTGATATTCAGCGTAGGCGAGGCTGACGCGATCGAGGTTGTCAAATGCCTCATCAGCGACTTGGTTGACGGTCCACTTCTGCGAGCTGCTGCCGAAATCGACGAGCATCACGTTGGTGTTGATGAGCGCGGAGAGCTGCTCGTGCAAATCCTCCCCGTTCTGCCATGAGACGATGGCGTCGTAGTAGTCGTCGTAATAGTCGTCGTACTCCTGGTTCTCGATATCGCTGGTAGTGCCGGAGATCGAATCGCTGTCCGTCATCGAAGCTGTATCGGTTCCGGAGATCGAATCGCTATCTGTTCCGCTCGGGAGGTCGCTGCAGCTCGACATGAGAAAAAGGCAGAGCAGAGAAATCAAAAGACCTCGACCTCTCCTCGATGAGAGGCAATCATGTTTATTCAATGTGCTTATTCTTGAGGAAATTGGGGAGGATCGAATCTTCAGTGACTTCGTCGCTGGAATCCGCCTCTTCCTCTTTTCCACCTTTCGCTAATTTATCGTCCGCAGCGCCTTCTTTGGCGATATCCTGCCGCGCTGGGCGCATCTGCTGGGTGTAGGTTGGCACGGTCGTGAAATCGAACTCTTCGGTGAAGTCGCTGGCGATGACGCTGACCAATATCTGATCGGTGAGTTGGTTATTGATCGCCACCCCGAACTTGACGTCGATGTTGTTGCCGGCCGCCTCGATGATCAAATCGACGGCCTCCTGCGCTTCGTACAAGCTGACGTTCGGCCCGCATGTCACCGAGCAGATCGCGCGGCGCGCCCCGTTGATGCTGGCCTCTAGCAGAGGCGAATTGATGGCGTTTTGTGCAGCTTCTTGCGCACGATTTGGACCTTGTCCCAAGCCGAAGCCGATCAAAGATATCCCCGAGTCCTTCAAGGTGTTGCGCACATCGGCGAAGTCGAGGTTGATGACCGCTGGCATCAATATGAGGTCTGTGACGGTCTTGACCGACTGAGCCAGGACGCGGTCGGATTCGGCAAAAGCCTCGGATATGGGTTGCGTGCCGCTGACCATGAGCAGTTTATCGTTGGAGACGATGATGATGGCATCGACAGCGTCTTTGAGTTCATTCAGGCCTTCGACGGAATTGGCGATGCGCTTCTTGCCTTCGAATGTGAAAGGGCGGGTGACGATGGCGACGGTCAAAGCCCCTTCTTCGCGCGCTACTTGTGCGACGACAGGAGCAGCGCCTGTTCCGGTGCCTCCACCCATACCAGCGGCGATGAAGACCATGTTGGCCCCTTTGACGATTTTGCGTATTTCTTCGACGGAGGCCATGGCGGCTTCGCGTCCGACGCTCGGTTCGCCGCCAGCGCCTAATCCGCCGGTGACCTCAGGCCCGAGCACGATGCGATTTCGGGCTTTGGATGTAGCTAAAGTCTGGCGATCGGTGTTAGCGACATAAAACTCGACCGCGCCGATGTTTTCGTCGATCATTCGGTTGACGGCGTTATTGCCGCCGCCCCCCACCCCGATGACGACGATGCGAGCGATCGGTTCAAAGTTGTCCAGATCAAAGTCGTGCATAATTGACCTCCTATTTGCGTTCTTTCGCTTCCTTGCTTTCGCGGGTGAGCGTGGTGACGACTGGTCGTTCCTCGTCGAGGAAACCATGATATTTGTCGTTGGCGAGAACAGCTCCTAAGGCGTTGACGTAGGTCTGGTGCCTGGCGCCGATCGATTTGGGCAAAGCGATGGTGATAACATTGTCGGGGAAAGATGCGGCGAGAATCTCCGCGATGCCGTTCAGGCGGGAGAATCCCCCGCTGACGATGAGCGGGATGCGCCAATACTTCTTGTCATATCCGGCCATCAAGGTGGCGATGGAGTTTTTGAGGGAGCTGAGATAATCATCGACGAACGATTCGATGATCTTGCTCAAATCTTCGGTCGTGAAGCTCGTCTCTCCCCCGCTGAGGTCGACGCTCTTGGCGATGACGGGGTGAAAGGAGAGCGAGCGGCGGTCTATCCCAAAGCGTCGCTTGATCTTCTCCGACTCGTCGAAGGGCAAGTTGAACGACTGCATGATCAGCTTCGTGAGATCGCTGCCACCCTTTTCAAAGTAGAGCGAGGCGAACAGCGTCTTATTGCCGATCAGGTTCACAGTCGTGACTTCGGCACCCATGTCTACATATATGTAGGAGGTGGGGAGTTCGGAGTAGCAACCGAACAGGAAGCTCGCTGCGTGCGGAGCGATGAGCGTGCGTTTGATGCGGATGCCGGCTTGGGTTATAGCGCGACGATAATCATCGATGATGCCTTTGGGCAGAGCATGGGCTTTGGCGATGATCGAGAGGGAATTGGACTTCTCTCCTATGGGTGGATTGACAAAAGCTCGACCGCCATCGAGTTGGAAAGCGTCGGGGATGATGTCGACGATCTCCCCGCCGTGAGGAACGACTTCCTTGCGGACGAGCGAGACGACGTTGGAAATATCGATTCTTTCGACGAGCCCCGACGGCGATACGACGTTAGTCGTCTTATCGTTTTGATATACTTCCAATCCGAGAGGCGGAACGATCAGCGTCACCTCTGAGATGGACAGCTTGAGCTTTGCGGTCGGATCCTTTATCTCCGTGAGGCCTTTGATCAGCGCGGATAGCCCGGTGACATCGATTATCTGCCCTCGCTCGACAAAACCTTCGATAGGTTTGCGCATGGCATATAAAACGATCGGTTGGCCATCGAGTTCGTATCCGACGACCAATTTTATCTCGGCAGAAGATATTTCTAAAGCTGCGGTTGGCTTTTCCATATGGCGATTATTCTGACTTATATTATATATATAAAGCGTCGGGGTAGCAAAGGCAATTTTGCATTATTCCCATAGGGGAAGAAGCTATCCCTCTCGTTTGCGGCATTCCCAGAGGATTTAAAAGCCGCATCCGTAGACGCGGCTCGGAAGGAGGGGGGTCCATCCTTGATGATCGTTATTGCTCTGGAGCGCTCTCCGATGTCGTCACCTGATCAGCATCAGCCTCGTTGGCGGCGATCTTCAAGCTCAAGGGAATGGATACGGCCGCAGCCACGAAAGCCAAAATGGAGAACAGAATCATCGCTTTTTTGAAGCGGTAGTAAGCAGCTTTCCGATGAAATTTGATCAATTTGTCCTTCATAACTATTCCTTTATCCTTTCGATCCCCCGCAATTTGGCGCTTCGAGCGCGATTGTTGCGAGCGATTTCCTTGAGGGTCGGCGTGATGACTTTCCGATTGACTAGGCGGAATTTCGGCGTCTCCTCATCGCGTGGTAGGGCGAACACGTTGTGGCGCGTCCCCTCGACCACCGAGACTTGACGGAAAGCATCTTTGATGATGCGATCTTCGAGAGACTGGAAGGAGATGACGACTAGCCGACCGCCGAGGTTGAGGACTTTAAGTGCATCCTCGACGGCGGTCTCAAGAGCTCCCAGTTCATCATTTACTTCGATACGCAACGCTTGAAATACCTGCTTGGCGGGATGCCCTTTTTTAGCTAATTCCTTCATCGGCTTAGCCGACTTGATGAGGTCGACGAGTTGCTGGGTCGTCGCGATCGGCGACGAAATTCGAGCTTCGGCAATCTTCCTGGCGATCTGATATGCGTATTTATCTTCGCCGTATTCTCCGAAGATGCGCGCCAAGTCCGCTAGACTATAAGAGTTGATGATCTCATAGGCCGTTAATGAATTGCGCGAATCCATCCGCATGTCGAGCCGGGCGTTGCTGCGATAGGAGAAACCCCGGTCGGCATCATCGAATTGTGGAGAGGAGACTCCGAGATCCATCAGGATCCCATCAACTTTCTGGATGTTGAGGCTATATAGCACTTCTTTGAAGTTCCGGAAATTCTCGTGAACTACTTCGAAGTTACTACCAATTTTCGAAAGGGTGATCTTCGAAGCTTCGATGGCTTCGCGATCCTGATCGATGCCGATGAGGCGCCCTTTGCGGGAGAGGCGGGAGAGGATGCGGCTCGCATGTCCAGCCCGTCCGAGAGTGAGGTCGACGTATACACCATCGGGGTTGATAGCCAACGCTTCGATGGTTTCGTCCAATAGGACGGAGACGTGCTCTTCCATAGGCTATTGAATCGGAAGTTTCTCGGATTTTACTTCGTAATCTTTTTCGTTGAGCTTGAGGTAATTATCCCAAGCGACTACATCCCAGATCTCGAAGTGGTTGATGACGCCGACGACGATGACGCTTCGCGAAATCTTAAAATCGCTCAGCAACTTGGTGGGAAGTTGAATTCTTCCTTGGGCATCGACTTCGAGCTCGACGACGCTCGATAGCGCTATGCGCTGCACGTCGCGAGAGTCTTTTTGATTGAAAGGGAGATTCTCTAGGGCGATGGTCAGCTTCTGGAAGTCGACGTCGCGATAAACGCTGAGCGATCCTTCGTATCCTTTGAGGATATAGAGTTTGTCGCCAGCTTCGCCTCGCATCTTGCTGGGGATGACGAGACGACCTTTATTATCGAGAGTGTGAGAGTAACTTCCGAAGAACATATCTACCACTTACCTCCACTTCGCACCACTTAGCACCATCATTATAGTCAGAAACGTTCGAGTGTGTAAACACTAAAAATGCTCCTAATCTCATGGAGGTTTTACTCGCCACAAAAGTGTTTATTACATAAACAGAAAGCTCATTTAGTATATTTTTAGTCTTTGTTTAGTATTACGAATTCTTTATATCGAGGCCAATTTGCTCAAGCGCGAGGAATTATGAACCACCACTTTTGCGAACTCTTTGTAAACCGCCTCTGCTGATGATTCATGGCTGCTGCCTCTCAAGAGCAGACTCGCTCGAGATTCATCGAGGCGAATGATAAGTGAGGGCATCCAAAAATGCGATGCGCCATATCAAAGAGAATAATCTCTTTAAGAAATGCTTCTATCGATAATTAGAAGACGTTGCGCGATTGCGTTCACGAGCGAAGGACGATGCCGTACTTGGCTTTTAACGATGCTAAAACGGCGCTCTCGACGTGGTTCACTTCTGCGTCGGTCAAGGTTTTGCTCTCGTTTTCGTAAGTGATTGTCAGCGCCAGCGATTTGTAACCGCTCGGGATACCTTCGCCAATATATACATCGAAGATTTCGACGTTTTTGATCAAGCGATCAGCGGCGACGATGCTCTTGATGATCTCTTGAGCTGTCACTCGTTCATCGGCGACGAGAGATAAATCTCTCTTGACCGCTGGGAAGCGGGAAAAAAGTTTGAAGGTGACAGGGGAAGTGCCTAAGGTGACGATGGCGGCTAGATCGAGCTCCATGATGACGACGTTCGATTGAGCTAGACCATATCTGCTCTTGCAAACGGGGTGCAATTCCCCGAGGACTCCTACTGCTTTGCCGCCGATTTTGATCAGGGCAGATTTGCCGGGGTGAAATTCACTTCTAGCGTCGACATAAGGCTCGAGAGCGCAGCGGCTCTCCTTGATGCCCAAGACGCTTGCCACGCCTTCGAAAAGACCCTTCATGTGGTAGAAATCATATGGCATTCTCGTCATTTCATGACGATAAGTATCATTCCCCACTAAGACGAGGCCGAGGCGAAGGCCCGCTTGGCCTTTAGCGTCGACATCGCTGATCTCGAAGGCGGAGAGGTTCTTCGCCGACCGCGCGACATTGTATGAAGCTAGGCGCAGGAGGGAGGGAAGGAGGCTGAGGCGCATGTATTCATGCTCGTCGGTCAAAGGGTTGACGATGCGATATGGATCGGATTGGGTGAGGATGGCGAAATCAGCTAGTTCATCTCTCTTCACCAAACTATAGGTCAGCACTTCATCCAGCCCGCATCCCGAGAGGTAGCGGCGGAGGAGATTAATCTGCTGTTTATCCTTAGGATAACCGCCGACAGTCAACTCGAGGGACGGCAATACACCTTCGACGTTGTCTAGCCCTGATATGCGGATGACTTCTTCGCTGAGGTCGGCTTCGCCGGCGATGTCGATGCGCCAATCGGGGATGATCGCCATGAATTCACCGCTTGGCAAATCCTTGACCTCGATCCAGTCACGCGTTAAGGTTTTGGCAATCTCTTCCTTTAAAAAGGAAGTACCCAAACGGTTGTTGATGCGCTCGTATGATGCCTTGATGCACCTGGGCGCTTTATCGCTGCTTTGATCATAAGTGATCACGTTGGATATCTGCTTGCCTTGGCAGAGCGCGAGCAGCATCTCGGCAGCTAGATCCATGACATAGTCATATTGGCGAGGGTTAATGCCTTTGACGAAGCGCAGAGATGAGTCGCTAGCTAGGGCCAGGCGAGTCGAGGTCCGGCGCACGGCGTCGAAGGCGAAGTTGGCCACTTCCACGACGATGTTCTCCGTATTTTCGGTGACGGCGGAAGCGAGCGAGCCCATCACGCCACCAAGGCACATGACCTCACCGCCGCTGGTTATGGCGATGTCGCCCTTCTGCAGCGCGTATCTCTTGCCATCGAGAGCGGCGAATTCGCCTCGATAATCATCTATGATGATAAGTTCCTTTTTGGGCAAGCGATCGAGATCGTACATGTGGAGCGGTTGGCCGCTCAGAAGCATGATGTAATTGCCGATGTCGACGATGTTGTTGATCGATCTTGTCCCCATTGCCCGCAAAGCGTCTTGAAGCCAGCGCGGAGAAGGGCCGACGTGGATACCATTCACGATGCGCGCCGAAAATTGTGGGCAAGCCATAGTCTTGGACACCACGGCAAATGCGGCCTTGCTGGCGCGTGGAAGGATCGGCTTAGGGAGCCTTACCTCGCGCTGATAGAGAGTGCCGATTTCCTTGGCGACGTTCAGGATGCTATATAAGTCGCTGCGATTGGCCAGCAACTTCAAGTCCAAAATGGTGTCGTCTATTCCCAGATAGGATAGGACTTGCTCGCTCCCGACCACAGCGTCAGCGGGCAGTTCCTCGATGCCTTCGCTTTGCGATTGGCTCAAAAACTTGCCATCGACGCCTAATTCGAGCATGGAGCAGATCATACCTTCGCTCATCTCGCCGCGGATGATGCCTTTGGTAATTTTACCGCCGGGAAGAGAAGCGCCATCGCGAGCGACGATGACTTTGAGGCCCGCGCGGATGTTAGGAGCGCCGCAGACGATCGACAGCACTCCGTGCTTTTCGCCGAGGTTGACCTTGGCGAGCGAAAGGTGATCGCTATCGGGAAGCCTATGGCATTCGACGACTTCTCCGATGACGAGTTTGGTCGCGCTGGAAAGAGGTTCCACCGCTTCGACTTCCACTCCGGCGAACGTCAAGCGGTCGGCGAGTTCGTGTGGGTCGATACCATCTAGATCGATATATGGCTTGAGCCAGTTTAAGCTTACTTTCATCGCTCGTGCCTCTACTTTCTTCCGAATTGTTCGACGAACCGGATGTCGTTTTGGTAAAAGCGCCGGATATCGTCGATCTTGTACCTGAGCATCGCGACGCGCTCGATGCCGATGCCGAAAGCAAAACCCGAGTAGACTTCTGGATCGTAGCCCGACATCCTCAAGACGTTGGGGTGGACCATGCCGGCTCCGAGAATCTCGATGTAACCCGTATCCTTGCAGGTCGGGCAGCCCTTGCCGAGGCATTCGGCGCACGACACCTGGACTTCGACCGATGGTTCGGTAAAAGGAAAATAGGAGCTGACGAGGCGTATTTCCCGCTTGGGGCCAAACATTTTCTTGATGAACAGCTCGAGGGTGGCTTTTAGGTGACCGAGGTTGATACCTTTGTCGATCAAGAGTCCTTCGATCTGCCCGAATTGATGCGAGTGGGTCATGTCGTCGTCATCGCGGCGATAGCACTTGCCGGGGCAGACGACTTTGATCATCTCGCCTTTCTTCTCCTCCATGACCCGAGCTTGGGCGGGGGAAGTATGCGTCCTCAAAAGAAGGCTGTCATTGATATAAAACGAATCTTGCATGTCGCGCGAAGGATGATTCTTAGGGATGTTCATCAACTCGAAATTATAGTGGTCGGTTTCGACATCTCGCCCTTCCTTTACTTCGTAACCCATGCTGATGAAGATGTCCAAAATCTCGTCTCTGACGACGAAGTAGGGATTGATTCCTCCAGCTCGGTAATCGACGCTGGGCAAGGAGATATCGATCTTCTCGGCCGATAGCTGCTCGGCAGTCTCTTTCTCGAGCATCAGCTTCATCTTCTCATCGAGGCGTTCGCTCAACTCTTGGCGAACATTGTTAATCTTCTGTCCGAACTCGGCTTTTTGTGCTCCTTCGAAATTTTTGATCAGCGCCATCATGGCGTTGATCTCAGCTCTTTTCGATAAGTGGGCATTGCGCACTTCGATCAGCTCTTGCTTTGTCATGGCGTGTCCGATCGCGCTGATGACACTCAGCCGCAATTCTTCGAGCCGTTCGATTTCTTTTATCGCCATAGAGACGACCTCCTATAAAAATAATGACACTTCAGGAACGAATTACTCCGTGGTGCCATCCTTCTTCGCAACGTTTCATTGCGCGCTAGATCTTAACGCGATTAACGGGATAGTCGATCCATACTCAGAGGTGAATTCACCGGTTGCATCATGGGCGGGTTTCACTGTTTCCGCCTTCCCTAAATGAAACAAGCTGCGGCTACTATTTCTCATCAACGTATAATTTATTATAGCATAATAATAAAACTCACCAGCATTTTTTTATCTCCGCATTCACCATACGGCAAAGGCGCTACTTACCTTCGGTTTTGCTCAGCTCGTAGAGGACGATTCCCGAAGCGACGGCGACGTTCAGCGAGTCGATTCCCTCAATCGCGATGCGCACGATGCTATCGGATAGCGCGAGCGCCATCGCGCTCACTCCTCGCGTCTCGTTGCCGAAGAGGACGACGTGTTTGCCACGCGGGACAAATCCTGCGAGAGACACGCTTTCGCCTAGAGCGGTAGATATGATTTGGTATCCTTCCCCTTTCAAGCTTTTGATAGTATCGACATCGCCCTCGACGATGTTCACGGCGAAGAGCGCACCTTGGGAAGCGCTGATAGCCTTGTCGTTATAGGGTGAGACGGAATTCTCCGAGATGATGATATCGCGATAGCCAAAGGCTAGAGCTGTGCGCAGGATCGCTCCCATGTTGCCTGGATCATTGATTTCGTCTAGGTATACGACGCGATCAGCCGTTATAGCCCGGGCTTTCTTCTTGTGGCACACCGCCACCACTCCTTGCGGCGTCTTGGAAGCGGCTAGCTTCGATAGAACATCTGGGGTGACGAGATATTGGTCGACGTCGACGTCAGTAATCTTTTCCGCGGCAAAAATGCGCTCGACGACCTTTTCGCGCAGAGCCATTTCCAAAAGATGAAATCCTTCCACGAGGAAAAGTCCGGCCTCCTCTCTGCCTTTGGCGCTCTTGAGCTTCGATGCATCCACGATGCGCCGATTGGTCTTAGAGACAATTTTGGATATCATGCGAACTCCCCTCTCCGAATCTTCTTGATCAGCTGGCGATATTCAGGGCAATACTTGACGACGGTGTCATAAAAAGCCCGTCCGTGATCGAAATGGCTGTCGTGAGCTAACTCGTGGATGACGATGGCATCGATCAGATCGGGGCGGAAATGGATGAGGTGAAGCTGAAAGGTGAGAGCGTGCGTCTTCCGCGAGTTGGTTCCGAACCGCGTCTTCATGTCGCGTATTTTCACGAGGTATGGCTCTTTGATGCCCATTTTTGTTTCGTGGAAGCGGACGCGGGCTTCGAGGTATCTCTTCGCTAGCTTCCGCATCTTTTTCTTCAAATCCTCGTCGTCTTTGTAATATAGTCCGCCTTCGTAAAGAAAGGCGCCTTTCACCTCTTCGCCAGCGTGGAGGTCCACCAATCCGCCGAGCAAGTACATGCGGCCATCTGCGATAGGAGAGGGAGCGGGAGCGCCACGCGCGAGCAGACGAACGAAAAATTGATCGAGATACTTCAAAATCTCTCGATCCCGAGCCAAAGATGGGGCGCTGACGAAGAAAGTGCCGCCGCGGTATCTGAAGACGATGTTTTTGATCGCTTTGATTGTGATGACGACCGGATAGGATATCCCATCGCGCTGATATGTTAGGTTGCGACTCATGCTATAAGTATACCTTCGCCCAAAAGGGGAAAAAAGGAGAAAGGAGCCCATTTTGACGAAATGCGTTCTCGCCGTTGTGAAAAGGTCATAGTCGGGATACAATAAACCGGTATGAAAAAAGTCCTCATCAGCGCCTGCTTAGTCGGCGACAAAGTACGCTATGACGGCGGGGACAACCTCGCCGCCGATATCGCCGATTTGATCCAGCACTGCGAATTGATACCATTCTGCCCAGAAGTCGAAGGCGGGCTGTCCGTTCCGCGCAAGCCCAGCGAAATCCGCGCCCAGAGAGTATACGATAGCGATGGTAAGGACGTCACTTCCGCTTTTTTATCAGGAGCTGAGAAAGCGCTCAACATCTGCCGATACCTCCACATCGAGGTGGCGATCCTCAAAGAAGCTTCGCCGTCCTGTGGCGTGGAAGAGATATATAATGGCCACTTCGAGAAGCATAAAAAGCCTGGGCAAGGCATGACGACTCGCCTCCTGCAAAAAAACGGGATTAACGTCATCAGCGAAAAGGATATCCCGGCCTTCCTCGCCAGCTTCAAGCAACAAAAAAAGGATGTCAGCGATTAGATCGGAGACATCCTTTTTGAATCGTTACTGATACTTGGTCTCTTTAATCGCGGCCAGCGTCTTCTTATCCAGCGCTTTGACGACTTCGGTGAGCAGGTTGACGGTCTCGACATAGTCGCCGTAATCGATCAGTGAGACGTGGCTGTGAAAATAGCGGCACGGGATGGAGATGGTCATCGCGACGACGCCATCGTACTGCTTGTGGATCTCGCCCGAGTCGGTGCCACCAGCGGTCAGCAGATCGAAGGTGTACTTAATGCCTTTTTCCTTGGCGATCTTCTCGACGAAATCGAACAGGCCGCGGTGAGCGATGACCGAGCCGTCCATGATCGAGAGGGCGACGCCCGTGCCTAGCTTGGTCGGGTGATTGGGCGCGCCCGGCAAGTCGTAGGACATCGTGACGTCGATGGCGAAAGCTACATCGGGCTTAACATGATAAGCCGCCGTTTTGGCCCCGCGCAGGCCAACTTCTTCCTGGACGGTGCCCGCGGCGACGACGGTCGCCTTGTGCTCGACACCTTTTAAGTTCCTTAAAACTTCGATGGCCACAGCGGCGCCGAGGCGATCGTCCCAAGCCTTGCCGAGCAAGGTCTTGCCATCGTTCAAAACTCTGAATGGAGTATAGGGCGTGATCATGTCGCCGACGCGGACGCCGAGTTTTTCGACATCGGCTTTCGAGCCGACGCCGAGGTCGATGTACATGTCTTTGATCTCCATGACTTTGTTGCGCTGCTCAGCGCTCATGCCATGAGGCGGCTGCGCGCCGACGACGCCGAAGAGCTTCTTGCCTTCCGAGGTCGTGATCCGCACCGTCTGGGCGAGGATGACGTGACCCCACCACCCACCGATGGGGTGAAAGCGGATGAGGCCAGAATCCTCGACGCGATGGACGAGAAATCCGACTTCATCGATGTGGCCGGCGAGCAATATCGTCGGCTCGCCTTTCTTTCCGTCCTGATAGCAGATGACGGATCCTAAATTGTCGTGCTCGACGCGGTCGGCGGCGTCTCCGACGTATTCCTTGAAGAGCTTGGCGACATCTCTTTCGCGCCCGGAGACGCCTTCGACCTCGCTCATCTCTTTAAGAAAATTTAATCTCTCTTCCTTTGTCATAATCATTACCTCCTAGTAATTTGTATCCTGACGAATGTAGTTGACCCGCAGTTTGGCCTTATAGGCCGCGACGACTTCTTCGACGCTGAACCCGAGGCTCAAAATGAGGTTGAGAAACAATTGATAAGCATTAGTATAATGATTCTCATCGTAGCTTTCAACAAGTTCGACCGCGGCTTTGTAGACGCGGTGAAACTGCCTGGTCAAGGTTTCTGATGAAGGCAGGATTCCGTATTCGGTCTTGGCGATTTTCAGCGGCAAGCCGAGCGAGAGCAAAAAGTGCATCCCGTCAGCGTACTCATCCAGGAGGACTTCCCGGGGCGAGGGGCCCTTATTCGACCAGTACTTAAAGCACCTGGTCTCATTGGCCAGCTCCCCGAGCTCGACGATGAGGGCCATCAAGCGATCGTCCTTGGTCGACTCGTAGGTCGTGTGATGGTTTTTGGCGATGCGCTCGTCGAGCCCCGCCTGCAAGGCGTATAGTTCGCGCAACTCGATCGTCATGCTCATATTTTGAGCCTCCTGAGGTGCCATATGTCCTCGACATATTCTTCAATCGTCCGATCGCTCGTGAAAAATCCCGACTTGGCGATGTTGACGATTGATGAGCATGCCCATTTCCCTTTGTCGAGGTACATCCGCTCGATGTCTTCTTGAGCTTTGATGTAGGCGGCGAAATCCTTCAAGACGAAGAAAGCGTCGCTGCGGTTCATGATCTCGTCGAAGATCATCAGGTACTTGTCGCTCTTGCCAAACGTCCATGGTCCATTAGTCAAAGAATCGAGGACTTTTTTGACGCGGGCATCGGAATTGTAGATGTCCCAGGGATTATATCCGCCATAATCGTAGTAATTCTGGACTTCTTCGGCTTTTAAGCCAAAGATGACGCAGTTCTCTCGGCCGATTAACTCGGCGATTTCGACGTTAGCTCCGTCGAGGGTGCCGAGGGTGATGGCCCCGTTCATCATGAACTTCATGTTCCCGGTGCCGCTGGCCTCTTTCCCGGCGGTCGAGATCTGCTCGCTGACATCGCTGGCGGGAATGATCTTCTCGGCCGATGAAACACCATAGTTTTCGACGAAGACGACTTTCAGATATTTAGATGCGCGTGGGTCGCGATCGATGACGTCCCCCACCGCGATGATCAGCTCGATGATCTTTTTGGCGTACTCGTAGCTCGGCGCGGCTTTAGCCCCGAAGATAAAAGTCCGCGGGTAGATCTTAAAAGTGGGATCATCCTTGAGGCGCTGGTAGAGATAGATGATGTGGAAGATATTCATCAGCTGCCGCTTGTAAGCGTGGAGCCGCTTGATCTGCACATCGAAGATGGAGTCGATATCGATATCGATATTCTGCTTCTTCTTCATGTAGGAGGCAAAGGCTATTTTGTTCTCGCGCTTGATCTTGCGCAGCTCCTCCTGCACGCCTTTGTCATCCTTAAAATCGCCAAAAGCGACAATCTTGGCCATGTCTTTCATCCATCCCTCGCCGATCTTGCTGGTGATTAGCTTGCTCAAGCGCGGGTTGGCGTACATCAGCCATCGGCGGTGAGTCACGCCGTTGGTCTTGTTGTTGAACTTCTCGGGAGTCAGCTCATAGAATTCGCGGAAGGTCTCATGTTTGAGGATCTCGGTGTGGAGCTTGGCGACGCCATTGACGGAGAAGCAGGAGTAGATGGCCAGATTGGTCATGTGGATCTGCCCATCTTTGATGATCTGCATCGCGTAGCGGCGAGCGGGGTCGACTTCTCCTTCGTTCATCTCGATGTTGAAGCGGCGGTTTATCTCCTCGATGATCATGAAGCAGCGCGGCAGGAGGCGCTGGACGTACTGGATGGGCCACTTCTCAAGGGCCTCGGCCATGATCGTGTGGTTGGTGTAGGCGAACGAGCGATGGACTTGCTCCCAAGCCTCATCCCATTCGTACTCGTACTCATCGATCAGCAAGCGCATCATTTCTGGAATCGCCAAAATGGGGTGCGTGTCATTGAGTTGGAAGACGTGGCAATCGGCGAAATTATCCAAGTTGCCAAAGCGGCGGATATGGCCGCGCATCGCGCTCTGGAGGCCGGCGCTCACCAAAAAGTATTGCTGGCGCAGCCTCAGGAGGCGGCCGTGCTCGGTCGAATCGTCGGGATAGAGGCCGTGGCATAGCTCTTTGAGGGTGCTCAGGTAATCGTCGAAATCCTGGCTCTTGGGCAGATTTTCGAGGCTCGGCTCAGCCGACCACAGCCGCAGAGTGTTGGCGACGCCATTGCGATAGCCGACGATCGAGACATCGTAAGGCATGGCTTTGACTGAGACGGCGTTGACGGTGCGGATACCGAATTCGCCGTTAGCCTTCTGGTAGGTCTCGGCGTTGCCATAGAATTTCACGTCGACGGCATGCTTGGGCTTCCTCACCTCGAAGACGTAGCCATTGGACAGCCAGTGATCGGGCATCTCGATCTGCTTGCCATTGCGGATCGCCTGGCGGAAGAAGCCGTATTCGTAGCGGATGCAGTTGCCGTGGCCCGGATAGCCGAGCGAAGCCAGTGAATCGAGGAAGCAGGCGGCCAGGCGGCCGAGGCCGCCATTGCCGAGTCCGGCGTCGCTCTCCTGCTCTTCCAGCTCGCGGATGTCGATGCCAAAATCCTTTAGACCTTCCTCGGCGATTTCGTAGATGCCGAGGTTCATCATGTTGCTGTGCAAAAGGCGGCCGATCAGAAATTCCATCGAGAAGTAGATCAGCTGCTTCTCCTTGTTGTCCAATATGTACTCTCGGGTTCTGCGCCAGTGGTTGCCGGCGTAGTCGCGGACGAGCTCGCCCAAGATGTCGTAGCGCTCGGTGATGTGCGAATCTTTGACATTCTTCCCATACTTTTCGGAAAGGCGACGTTCGAACTGCTCTTTGAATTCCGCTTTGTTTTTGAACATGGTTATCCTCATTTGTTCTTTCGGTGCTTGAAGATCATGGCCCCTAATGAAGCAATCTTGATCTTGATCTGGTAGGGATGGTTCAGCGGACCGAATTCCTCGCTCTTGAGAGGAAGGCCGTTATATTGGTTGCGGCCGCCGTAGACATCCTTGTCCGAATTGAAAATCTCTTCGTAGATCCCTTCTTCGTTGACTCCCAAGGCGAACTCGCCATAGAAGCTGGGCGTCATGTTGAAGACGAAGACGAGGCGCGAATCGCCGCTCACCCTCTCGAAAGCATAGATCGACTGGTCGGCGTTGTCCGCCATCGACCACGTGAAGCAATTCGGATTGAATTCCTGAGCTTTCATCGCATCTTCATATGCATATATCAAATTGAGGTCGCGGATGAGCCTAGTGATGGAGTCGTGCTTGGGAAAGGTCTTGAGGTTCCACGGCAAGGACTTGCTCTCGTTCCACTCATCGAAGGAAGCCAATTCGTTGCCCATGAAACTAAGCTTCTTCCCCGGGTGGGCGAACTGGTAAGCGTAGAGGTTGCGGAGCAAGGCAAACTTCTGGTCGTAGTCGCCCCACATCTTGTTGATTATCGTCCCTTTACCATGGACGACTTCGTCGTGGGATAGAGGCAAGAGAAAGTTCTCGCTGAAGAAATACGCCATCGAAAACGTGAGCAGGTGATGGTCGAATTTCTTATAGATGGGATCCTTGCCATAGTAGCGCAGCGTATCGTTCATCCACCCCAGATCCCACTTGTAATCGAAGCCGAGCCCACCCGATTCCACCGGCTTGGTCACACCGCGGTAGTCGCTGCTGTCCTCGGCGATGACCATCAAGCTGCTGTGGCGTTCGTGCAGGAGCGTATTCATCCGTTTGACGAATTCGATCCCGCCTTGGTTCTCGCCTTTGCTCTTGTCGCCTTCGTGAAAGATGATGTTGCTGACCGCGTCGATCCTCAGACCATCGAAATGGAAATAGGTGGCGAAATAGTTCAGCGAGGAGATGAGGAATGACCGCACGGGGTCTTTTCCCAAGTCGAACAGAGCGCTGCCCCACGGGGAGAAGCGCTGCTTAGGCGAAGCGTATTCGTAAAGATGCGATCCATCGAACTCGAACAAGGCAAAGTCATCTTTGGCAAAGTGGACGGGAGCAAAATCGAGGATGACGCCGATCCCAGCTTGGTGCATTCGATCGACGAACGACATCAGCTGCTTGGGGTTGCCATATCGGGAGTCGACGGAGAAAAACCCCGTCGCTTGATAACCCCACGACCCGTCGAAGGGATATTGGGCTATCGGCATGATCTCGGCGTGGGTGTAGCCGAGATCCTTGATGTAAGGGATCAGATAGTCGGCGATTTCCTCATAGCTGAGGTTGCGGCCATCGACTTTGCCCTTCCACGACCCAAGATGGATTTCGTAGATGGACATGGCGGCATCGAAGTTCCTCGTCCGCCTCGCCATGAAAGGCGCATCGTGCCACGTAAAGGAGCGGATGTCGAAGAGGCGCGAGCATGTCGCAGGTCGATATTCGCTATAAAAGGCGAAAGGATCGGCTTTGTCGACATACTTGCCTTTGGCATTGAGAAAGTGATATTTGTACGAACCATATTCCTTGAGATCGGGGATGAATATCTCCCATACGCCGGAGTCGTCGACCTTCGCCATCTTGTGCGCGCCGACATCCCAAGCATTGAAGGTTCCGACCACGCTGACATCGCTGGCCATGGGGGCATAGAGGCGGAAGGTGACACCGTGAATTTTGGCTCCGTTTTCTTCAGAGGTGACGAAATGGGCCCCGAAGTATTCGTGAGCCTCGCACGTCCTGCCCATCAGGAAATCGTATAGTAGACCGTATGCCATGTCGGAAATCACCGCTTTCATTAAAATATTATATCGGCGCCCGCCCGCCTAAATAAAGGATATTATGGAAAAGCGGTTGAAGAACGGTGTGGCAGTGATTATAATTTCGGTAGTTAAATTGAGGTTTACATCATGAAGAAGATCCTAGTCGTCAACGCCGGAAGCTCCAGCCTCAAATACAAGTTTTACGATATGCCTGAAGAGGCTGTCATCTGCTCGGGAATCGCCGAGCGCATCGGCCACGATGACGCCATCTTCAAGATCAAGTTCGACGGCGACAGCAGAAGGATCATCTTGCCGATCATGAATCACACCCGAGCCGTGGAGCTGCTCCTCGATGCTCTGATCGAAAACCACGTCATCAGCGACCTCGGCGAAATCAAAGCAATCGGCCACCGCGTCGTCCAAGGTGGAAAATACTTTGCCAACAGCGTGCTTTTCGACGATGACACCATCGAAAAAGTCGAATCTCTCATCTCGCTCGCCCCACTCCATAACGGGCCGGCTCTAATCGGTTTGCGAGCCTTTAAAAAAGTGCTGCCGAACATCCCGAACGTCGCGACTTTCGACACGGCCTTTCACCATGCGATGGCCGACGAGGATTCCGTGTTTCCCATCCCCTATGAGATGACCCGAGAATTCGACATCCGTCGCTATGGGGCGCACGGCACCTCGCATCAGTATTTGTATCAAGAAGGACTTAAATATTTGACTGGCGTTCAGCATCCTCGCGTCATCACCTGCCACATCGGTTCCGGCGCGTCGATTTCCGCGATCAGGGATGGCAGATGCGTGGCGACTTCCATGGGGCTGACCCCTCTCGGCGGCATCATGATGGGAACGCGGACTGGCGACATCGATCCCTCCGTCGTCTACCACCTCTGCAAAAAACTTGGGAAAAGTATCGATGACGTATATGATATCCTCAATAAAAAGTCCGGACTTCTCGGCGTCTCCGGCGTCTCCAACGATTCGCGCGACATCATTAAAGCTATGGAGGAAGGCAATGAGCGCGCTCTGCTCGCCGATCGCCTTTTCATCCGGCGCATCGCCGATTTCATCGGCCAGTATTTCGTCCGCTTGGGCGGCGTCGATTTGATCATCTTCTCGGCCGGCATCGGGGAGAACTCGCCGTCGACCCGCGCCAAGATCATCGAAGCCATCGGCCCAGCTCTAGGCGTCAGGATCGACGCAGAGCTAAATGAATCATCGCGCGGCATCGATATTCTGCTCTCTTGTGCGGACAGCAAAGTCAGGATCGCCCTCATTCCTACGGATGAGGAAGTCATGATCGCTCGCGACACGTTTCGCATCGCTGGCTGAGATATCCTTTCGCTGATCATTACTAAGTAATAGTTTTTTGATAAAAACGCTTTCATGACGCCAGTTCGGGTTATTTTCGGATTTTTTGTTGACATACCTTTTGTTGAACTCTATTATATAGGCAATTTTAATTTACAGAGGAAATGAGGAACACGTAATGAAATTAAAACAAATGCTACCATTTGGTTTGCTGGCCGTTTTGGCTCTTGTTGGCTGCGATGGAAATCCTTCCGATTCATCTTCTTCAGTTGATGAATCGAGTTCCGAAGAACCAGTAGAGACTCTCGGCTCCTATGCTGACGGCCTTGCCGTCGGCGTCCAAGGCGAAGGCGTTTTGGAAGATATCGTCGGATTGCTTCCCGCCGCTGACGGATTGGTCAATCGCGCCGTCCAGGAATACCACGACTACTTGTCGATTGGCGCTTCTGATCCTGACAACGCTACCGTCGGTGACAGAACCTTTGCTTACGAGGACTATGCTGTCTACGATGTCAAGCGCTATGACAACGATGTATTGAGCGTCTCGCTCGATTCTCAATCGAAGGCGCCAGAGTACGTCGAAGGCACAGGCTATGGCGAATGGCCAGAAGAATTCTCTCCTGTCTACACCGCTGAAGCATCCTTGTGGCAAGACGAAACCAAGTTGCACTATGTCTATGAAGAAGATGGCGATCCTTCTAACGCCTACAGCTTCGCTGCTGAAGCAGATAAGAATGACGAATTGCTCGCCGCTTATCTCGACACAGTCGGCGCTTCGGGCGATATCAATTCCGGCATTGCCTTAGCCGAGGAAGCATACGCTTATTATGCTCCTACCTACGTTGCCAGCGGATTCAACTACCTCTCTAAAACTGTCGAAGTTGAAAAAGTTGCCGCAGCTGGTGAAAACCCGGCCCACACCATCGTCACTTATGAGACCCATCTTGGCTACTACCTCTCAGGCGAACTAGCCTGGGGTATCGCTGGCCTCTATGCTGAGCGTTATTATGCGTGGGGAATCCAGTTCGTCATCGCTGATGGCATCGTTGCCTACGCCTACCTTGACACCGGCACGATGTGGCAAGCTGAGTACGTCGATTCAGCTGCTACCCCAGTCACCCCCGTCGTCGTCGAATCCCCGTGGATGACCAACGAAGAATGGGCCACCTATGTCACCGGTTCTGCAACCGTTGCACTAGATGCGATCGTCTTCGGAAGTTACTTCACTTATTACGAGACAGTCTACACGACTGCTTCGAACGGTGATTTCGCTTCGGCCGATCTACCTAATGTTGCGCTCTACCGCGCAGCTGATGCTAGTGACGTCGGCATGTGGATCAACCTCGAGTTGCTCTCTGCCTAAGTCATAAGCCAGTCAAAAACGAGAAGGCGATTCGCGAGAGTCGCCTTTTCCTTTCGCTTCGCTTTCAATGGCTGACCTAATCAGTTAATATATATGATGCGCATAAGGAGCCACCAATGATACCAAGAATCGATCCCCTGATCAAAGAAGAAGCCGCCACTTTCAAGCGCGAGCACAACCGGATCATCAAGAATATAATTAAGTTCGACCGCATCGCCATCTTCCGCCACATCATGCCGGATTTCGACGCGATGGGCACGCAGATGGGATTATATACCTGGATCAAGGACAATTTCCCGAATAAGGAAGTCCACTTTCTCGGCGACAACCACGTCACTTTCACGCCTCGCCTCTTCCCGGAGACGGAGAGGTTGAACGACGAATGGTTCAAGACGCCGTTCCTCGCCATCATCATCGATACCGCCAACACTTCCCGCATCGCTGACCCGCGGTGGAAGAGAGCTAAGTACAAGATCAAGATCGATCACCACCCCGAGGTCGAGGACTTCGGGAAGACCAGCATCGTCAACATCGCGATGGCGGCCGCCAGCGAAGTGGTCGTCAACATGATCTTGAGCGTCAAGGGCGAGTACAGGTTGAGCAAGGAAGCCGCCGCCTACTTCTACATCGCTCTTGCTGGGGATTCGGGTCGTTTCCAGTACAACTCCACCACTCCTCACACCTTCGCCATCGCCAAGGAGCTCTTAAAGACTGGTTTCGTCCTCAGCGACATCTACCGTCGCATGTACTTCAAGAAAATCGACGATCTGCGCGTCACCGCCTACATCCTCAACAATTTCCACGTCAGCGAACATGGAATCGCCTACTATGTCCTCAGCGACGAGATTCAGCGCCAGCTTAACATCACCAGCGAGCGCGGCAAAGAAAATGTCAACATCTTCTCCAACATCGATGGCGTCAACGCGTGGTGCTCCATCACCGAGGACATCAAAGACAGCTGCTATCGCATCTCCATCCGCAGCAAGGAAAAGGCCATCAATCAAGTCGCCGCCAAATACGAGGGTGGAGGTCACGCCCAGGCCTCTGGCGCCAAAATATCCAGCCTCGACGTCCTTCCCCGCTTCATCGCCGACCTCGACGGCCTTTTCGCCGAGTAAAAACGTTTCGAAAGGTGTCGGGTACCGATACCTTTTTATTATGAACAGGGAAGTATTTTTGCTAATATATTATATATATGGCTTTCATACCCTTGCACGTCTATACCGGCTACTCCTTTCTGCAGAGCGGCATCGCCGCCGAAAACTACGCACTAGCCCTCAAAAAGCGCGGGTATAGCGCTTCCGGCATCGCTGATTTTATGACTCTGTCGGGCATCCCTGAGTTTTTCAAGGCGCTGCAGAAAGAGAAGTACACGCCTCTTGCGGGAGTCGACATCCTCATCGGAGGCAACCTGATAACTTTCTTCGCTTTAAGCGAAGAAGGATACCGCAACATCCTGCACCTGCTCTTTTTAGCTCGCAAGGAGGCGCTCAGCCCCGAGGAAGCCAAGAAATACGCGAAGGGCACCGCCGCCATCCTCTCCATCACCCATTCGGAGCTCCCGAGGCTATTCGGGGATGATCATAGCGCTACAGCGCATTATCTCCTCCCTTACTCTCGCTTGGGCGAGCACTTCTTCCTCGGCATAGACATCACATCCGAGAGCGAGGAAGCTTTCATCGCCTTCATCCGCGAGTTCGCGCTGAGCCATGGCTATGAGACGATCGCTTTCCCCTTCATCAGATACATCGAGAAGAAGGATGCGATCGTCCTCGAGATCGCCAAGGCCATCCGCGAGGACAGCCAGCTCGAGATTCGCGAGCTGAGCGGAAGCGAATACCTCATAAGCCAGGATGAAGCCGAACGCCTGTACACCGAAAAGGAGATTGCCAACACCGAGTATCTGCTGTCGCTGAGCGCGTTTTGCTTCGACGTGAAACGCGGACACCTCCTGCGCTACCACGGCGAGTCGAATCTCTCCAGCGACGAGCGCTTGCGCCAGATGTCCACAAAGGGCTTAAACGATAGAATTCCTAATCCCGGTGATGAATATCTCTCGCGGCTCGATTACGAGTTGGGCGTCATCGCCAAGATGGGCTACAGCGATTATTTTTTGATCGTATCCGACTATGTCGCCTTCGCTCGAGAAGCCGGCATCTCCGTCGGCCCCGGGAGGGGGAGTGCGGCTGGATCCCTCGTCAGCTACGCCCTGGGCATCGTCTCCTGCGATCCAATCAAATACCACCTGCTCTTCGAGCGATTCCTAAACCCCGAGCGCCAATCGATGCCGGATATCGACATCGACTTCTCCGATGTCCGCCGGAGCGAGGTCATCGAATACTTGCATAGGAAATATGGCAAGGACAAGGTCGCGAACATCGTGACCATCCAGACCATCGGCGCGAAGCAGGCGCTCCGCGACATCGGCCGGGTCTACAAAATCGAGATCAGGGAGATCGACATGATCTCCAAGCTCATCATCGACGCGAATGCTTCGCTCCGCGATAACTATCGCCGCAATCCGGCTTTCAAGAAGCTCGTCGACAGCGACAAGTACTATTTGGACATCGTCGGACTAGCGGCTTTAATCGAAGGCTTGCCCCGCCAATCCGGGCTTCATGCCGCTGGCATCATCCTCAACGACACCCCGCTCGAAGATATCTTGCCCGTGAGCGTCGATGCCACGGGCGACTACATCGCCGAATACGAGATGAATTACCTCGAAGAGCAAGGCTTCTTGAAGATGGACCTCTTGGGGCTGCGCAATCTCTCTATCGTCGACGACTGCCTCGCGCTGATCAAAGAAAACCGCAAGACCATCATCCGCTACCAAGATATCCCCTATGAAGATAAGAACACCATCCGCATCATTCGCGATGGCCGGACGATGGGCCTCTTCCAGCTCGAATCATCCGGCATGAAAAAGGCCATCGCGACTTTGAAGCCGGAGACTTTCGAAGATGTCGTAGCCCTTTTAGCCTTGTTCCGACCCGGACCGATGGACAACATCCCAGCATATGCCCGCCGCAAGGAAAAGAAGGAAGCGATCATCTATCCATCCAAGGCTCTCGAGGACATTCTCGCGCCGACCTATGGCATCATCGTCTATCAGGAGCAGATCATGCAGATCGTCCGCAAGATGGCTAATTTCTCATATGGCCAAGCCGATCTGTTCCGCCGCGCCATCTCGAAGAAGGACAGCGCCAAACTATCGGCTTTGGAAGCGAGCTTTCTCAAAGGCGCAACAGCCAATGGCTATCGCATGGACGAGGCTAGATCAGTCTTTGATTTAATATACAAATTCGCCGACTACGGCTTCAACCGCAGCCATTCCCTCTGCTACGCGATCCTCGCGGTGCAGATGGCGTATCTCAAAACCTACTATGCCCCCGAGTTCTACGCTTCCATCCTCGGCAATTCCTCCGGCAGCAACGACACCAAATTCAGCGAGACCCTCAACGAGGTCCGCAAGCTCGGCATCACCATCTTGGCGCCCGATATCAACCGCTCGTCTTCCGCCTTCGTCGTGCGAGACAACGCTCTTCTTTTCCCTCTCTCCTCGATCAAAGGCATCTTGGGCGCCTCGATTGAGGCGATCATCAAAGAGCGGACCGACGCTGGCCTCTTCCTCGATTTCTTCGATTTCGTCACGCGGATGATGCGCTACAAAATCAATCAAGGACAGTTAACGAAGCTGATCGACGCGGGATGTTTCGACAGCATGAAGGTCGAGCGCGCCTCGCTCAGAGCGTCGATCAATGTCGCGCTGCGCTACGCTTCGATGTTGTATTCCAAGGATGGGCAGATCATGATCGATCTTCCATCCATCGCTAGACCACTCTATCAGGAAGCATCCGACGATCCTCTCGACAATCTAGATCGCGAATATGAGGCATTGGGTCTGATGATCACCGGTTCGCCGCTGTCTTACAAAGGCGAGATACTGAAGAAATACCCGATCACGCCGATCATCGACGCCAAAGATGGGCGGAGGACATCGGTGCAGATCGCGGGCATCATCCGCAGCGTCCGCGTCATCAACACGCGCAGTGGCATGCCGATGGCTTTCGTCAACCTCTACGATGAGACGAGCGACATCGAGATGACCATTTTCGCCAAGACCTACGCCCTGACTTATCAGCTATTGCAGAAGAAAAATATCATTCGAGTCACTGGTTTTATGGACAGCAAGCGCGAAGGCGTGTTCGTCGCTGACGATATCGTCGCCCTGGAGGACTGATCGTGGCCAAAGTATATATCATCGACGGCAATTCCCTTCTCTTCAGAGCCTATTATGCGACAGCATACGGACCGAATGCCAAAGTCATGCGCACCAAAAATGGCATCCCGACCAACGCCCTGTTCGCTTTTGCCAACATGATCAACAAGATACTGTCGACTTTCAAAGGCGGAGAATATCTCGCCGTAAACTTCGATAAAGGCAAGAAGACCTTTCGGAGCGATGAATACGCCGACTATAAAGCCAACCGCAAGCCGACCGAGCCCGATCTGGTGATCCAGATGCCATTAGCTCGCGATCTTCTGAAAGCGCTAGGCATCTTCGTCTACGAGCAAGATGGTTTCGAAGCCGATGATCTCTGCGGGACCATCGCCAAGCAAGCTAGCGAGCGAGGCCATCAAGTCATCGTCTACACGTCCGACCGCGATTTCCTGCAGCTGATCGACCACAATGTCGCCATCCACATCCTCAAGACCGGCATGTCGAACATCATGGTCATGGATGAGGCGAGCATGCCTGCCGAGTTCGGCATCTCGCCATCGCAAATCCCTGACTACAAAGGATTGAGGGGCGACGCCAGCGACAATCTTCCCGGCATCCCTGGAGTCGGCGAGAAGACGGCGATCAAGTTGCTCCAGGAATACGGATCGTTCGAAAATATCGTCGCTTCCGCCTCAAAGATCAGCGGCAAAATCGGAGAGAGCATACTCGCCAACTTCAGCATCGGCGCGATGTCGAAGCGCCTGGCGACGATCAAAGTCGACATCGATTTGCCTTTCACCCTCGAAGACACTCTATATCGCGGCTACGAATTCGATTGCATCAACGCCTTCAGCCAGCGCTACGAACTGAAGCAGCTCCTCAACCGCCTGCCGGGCAAGTTGAAGGTCCAATCCGCGAGCGACGTCGAGATCGCCATCGCTCGGGTCGCGACCTTCAAAGGCATCGAGCTCGACGACGATATCGGCTTACAAGTCGATATGGCCGAAGGCAACTATTTTTTAAACCCTATCTATGGACTCGCCATCAGCGATGGTAGACATCACTATTACATAACTGCCGAGGACATGAGCGGCGATGATGCTCTAAAAGCGCTGCTGTCTTCGAATCGCCACCATCTATCCTGCTTTGATGCCAAGGCCACAATCGTGGCGTTGAACCGCTGCCAAATCGCGCTTTCAGGCATCGCTTTCGACCTCCTTCTCGCCTCCTACCTCCTCGATTCGTCCTTGAAGAACAACGTCGATTCCGTCCTAAATTATTTTGGCGTCGACGCCCAGTGCCCGATCGATGACAAATTATCGCTGTTCGATGACGCCAATCCGCAGAAGGCCGGGAAAATCGCCTATCTGACACTCCGCCTCAAAGACCGCGTTCTCGGCGAGCTAGGCAAGCATTGCGCTCTCGACTTATACGAGCAGATCGAGCTGCCTTTGGCCAGCGTCCTCGCCGCGATGGAGATCGAAGGTTTCCCGCTCGATGTCAAAGCTCTGATGGATATCGGAAGCCAGTATCGCGAGAGTTTGAGCCGCCTGATGGCGGAGATATACGCCCTCGCTGGCGAGGAGTTCAACATCAACTCCCCCAAGCAAGTCGCCGACGTCCTCTACGGCAAGCTCAACCTCCCGGGAAATCGCAAGGATTCCACTTCGGTCGACGCCCTAAAAAAGCTGACCAGCGCCCACCCGATCGTCGATAAAATTCTGGAGCACCGCAAATACGCAAAGTTGATCTCGACTTACATCGACGGCTTGGCCGTCCACGTCCATGGCGATGGTAAGCTGCACGCCATCTTCAACCAAGCTCTGACGACGACTGGACGCCTTTCCTCCAGCGAGCCGAACCTGCAGAATATCTCGATCCGCGACGAGGAAGGCCGCCTGATCCGCCGGGCTTTCCGCTATCCCGAGGATGACTGCCGCATCATGTCGCTCGACTACTCGCAGATCGAGCTGCGTATCCTGGCGTCCTTGAGCAAATGCCAAGCCTTCATCGATGTCTTCAACCGCGATGAGGACGTTCACGCTGCCACCGCCAAAGCCATCTTCAACGACATCACCAACGATCCTGCTTTTCGGCGCAAAGCCAAGGCCGTCAACTTCGGCATCATCTATGGCATATCCGACTGGGGGCTTTCCGAGCAGCTCGACATCTCACCAAAAGAGGCCAAGACGATCATCGACGCCTTTTTTGCGACATATCCGGAAGTAGATGCTTATCTGCAAAAAGTCGTCGATGACGCCGTCAGAGATGGTTATGTTTCCACCCTCTTTGGTCGCCGCCGCTATCTGCGAGAGCTCTACGACGCCAATTATCAAGTGCGCGAGTTCGCTCGCCGCGCGGCGATGAATGCTCCCATCCAGGGAACGGCTGCTGACTTGATAAAGTTGGCGATGGTGAAAGTCGATACCATGCTGAAGGAAAAGAAATATCGCACTAAGCTCGTCTTGCAGATTCACGACGAATTGGTTTTCAAGACGTACGTCAATGAAATTGACGACGTGCGATCTGCAGTCGCTGATATCATGGAGAACATCATCACCATGGCTGTCAAACTCAAAGTTGGCGGCGGCGTCGGCAAGACGTGGTACGATGCCAAGTAAGGAGATGGAAACATGCCCGAACTACCCGAAGTCGAAACGATCAAGAACATCCTTAAAAGCCTCATCATCGGCAAGGTGATACGCGATGTCGAGATTTTATATAGAGGCACCATCGAAGGCGATTTGCAAACCTTTCGCGACGATTTGAAAGGCAAGGCGTTCCGCGATATCGCGCGGCGCGGTAAATTCATCATCTTCCACCTCGATGGTGGCCTCGTCCTCCTCTCGCATCTGCGCATGGAGGGCAAGTACTTTTACCATGACTCACCATCAGCGCGCTTCGGCGAGCACGCCGCTGTCGTCTTCCATTTCAGCGATGGGACGTCGTTAGAATATAACGACACGCGCAAATTCGGCATCATGAAAATTATGCGCGAGAGCGATTATCTCGAGCAGCCACCGCTCAGCCGGTTAGGCCCAGAGCCTTCTGATGTCACCTCCATCGAATCGCTGCTGGCGAAGATGAAACACAAGTCGATTCCCATCAAGACCCTCCTCCTCGATCAGCACTTCCTCGCCGGACTCGGCAACATCTATGTCGACGAAGTCCTCTTCCAGACCAAGATCCATCCCGAGACGCCGGCAAAACTGATCAGCGAGAAGCAGTTGAAGGCGATAGTCGACGCTGGCGTCGAGGTTCTCTCCCGAGCGATCGCCGACGGCGGGTCGACCATCCGCAGCTACCATCCCAGCCAAGGGATCGACGGAGGCTTTCAGACCAAGCTCAGCGCGTATGGGCGGGAGGGCTTGCCTTGCTTGAAGTGCCACCACCCCATGCGCAAGATCTTCGTCGGCGGGCGGGGGACGACTTTTTGCCCGCGCTGCCAAAGAAATCCTGATCGGCCATACGTCTTGGGCATCACCGGTCCGATCGGCTCGGGCAAATCCCTGGCCACCGCTTTTTTTAAGGACCATGGCTATCTGACTCTCGACAGCGACCAAATCGTGAGGGATCTATACAGCGATGACACCATCAAAAAACTGATCATCGCCACTTTTGGTCAGAGCAGCTATCGAGCCGATGGCGGATTCAATCGTGACTTTATCGCCGATGTGATCATCAGCGACGCCAGCAAGAAGCGCCGCCTGGAAAAAATACTGCACCCGCGCGTCAAAGAGGCGATCGCTAAAGCGATTAAGGACGCATCAAAAGCGCAGAGCATCGCAATCGAAGTCCCACTTCTTTTTGAAGCCGGACTCGATGATCTGTGCGATGAGACGCTATATATCGATATCGCGCGCAAAGAGCAGATGAAGCGCCTCATCCAAAGGCCATATCCTGTCGCCAAATCGCTGGCTCTAAACGCCGGTTTCGACGCTGCCCAAGACAAAAAGATCGCTACCTATGTCATCGATAATTCTGGAAGCATCGATGATCTAGAGGCAGCTTTGAGCAAAATTTTGCATCAATAAGCCGATACGCCAGATAGATCGAATTCCTTCTCCGCCATCTCAATGAGAAGGCGACCGAGTTGCTGGGCTCTTATGGTACCTGCCTTGCTCGTAGAGTATAGTTCGACAATCTCAGAGATCGTAAAATCGCTCGTGAAGAAGGTCATTCGCCGGTTGCGGGCTCTCTCGAGCAGAATCGGCAGGATGATCGTATCGCGAACGTAGTCGTTTTTGTATTCGTTGCCGAAGTCGTCGAGGACGAGCAAAGGCACGTTGGAAAGTTCGACCATGACCTTGGCGAAGCGATCCTTTTCATTAAAAGCTAGATCATTCAGTTCCTTGATCCGGTTCTCGCAGCTTATGAAAGCGACCTGAGAGCGCTTTTTGGCGACGAAATCGTTGGCTAGAGTCGCCAGCAGAAACGATTTGCCGACGCGGTGTCCGCCTCTTACATAGATCCACCGCTTTGCCGCCCCGTTCAGGATCTCGCTGAAGAGCTTGAGAATGTGGTTGCGACCAGCGGTCTTGTCGAGGGTCATCGAAGATGATTCTTTCCACTCTGCGGGAAAATCGGCGTACAGGTACTGATTGTCGATCTCGATGCGCTTGAGGATCAATGGACAGGGTGTAAAGACGCGTTCGATGCTGCCATTGTCATTTACCAGTCTGAGTTGCAGATGGGGAGTGTTCTTCCGGCAGTTCTCAATTCCAGGGCAAGCCCGGCAGTAAGCGTAATCATCTTTGAAGGCGATGAATTTCGAGATGTTCTCACGAACGATCTTAATCGACGGATTAAGGCTCTGGCGGATGATCTCGTACACTTCGACATCCTTGCGAAGATCATCGAGCATCTCATCGATGTAATCGTTGAGGTCGCTCGGCTCGAAGGGAGGCAATTTGATTTTATCCATGGCGCTCATCCTCCTATTTGCTGGCGATGGAAGCTAGTATCTTCTCGAGCTCCTCGTCGCTGATCTCTTCGCTCGCGCTGATCGCTTTATCCTTCGTCGCAACTCTATCGACTTTGGCGGCTGGCTTCGCTTTTCGCCACAGCGTGTTTATCTTGATCAAGTAGTTCATCGTGTCGATCGCCGTCGTCACGCCTTCACGAGCGAGCGAGGAGGCGATCTTCTCCGTATAGCGACGCGATAGGACATTGTCGGCTTTGGCCAAAACGTAATCGATAAGCGCGTTTATCACGCCTCTTTCGAAGCCGTAATTCTTGGACAGATCATCGACGAGGTCGAGGTCCGAACGGCTCGGGACGGTGTTGTTTTGCTTGATGCGCAGATACTCCCCTGGAGACATGGATTCCATGAGTTTGACCTTGCTGGCGAGTACCGAATCGCTCGTCACCTTGCTCCGCTCCCGGCTCGTCTTCCGCCTCAAAAAGGGGAACTTCAGCTCATCTTTCGCGCGGTCGGCAACCCTCTGGAAATCGATGCGATGCTCTTCGTCGCCAGAATCGTAGCAGTCGTTGACGATCTCCGCCATCGTCGTCTCGTCCAAAGAGAAGAGGGTGGCGAGGCGCTCGATCTCTTTGATCTCTTTTTTCGAGATGGCGTCGCGCTTGATCTGCCCGCTCTTCTCGAGAGCGACAAAGAAGGTGTTGAAATCGAAGGTCGTATCGATTCGCCCCACCTTGTGATCTTTGATGTCGATCTTGAGGTCAGCCCTGAAGCTCGGATCATCGAAATCGGGGTTGAAGGTATCGATGAACGAGGAGGTGATGTCGCTGAAACCCTTGACCTGAAAATCCAGTTTGTAAGAAGTGGCGAGGCGCTTGGCTTCTTTTTCGCCGACATATTTCATGAGTAGGCCTTTAAAGAGGATGTCATCGAAGAATTCGCGAGGTGACTTTGGGGCATAGAGCACGTAGATGAAGTAGCGAATCTCACCTTCTTCCTTGACGAAGGTCCTCATTAAGCCGACGGCTTCGAGCGCGCGCTTAGCTAAAAAGAAATCGCCAGCTGCCATCTGCATCTTCTCATAGAGATGAGAGTGAGGAAAGGTATCGATCTCCATCGCTTTCTCCTTCTCATGAAGAAGAGTCAAATAGGCGGAGATGCTCTTGTAGCCAACCAGCGGTTGATACAGCTCCACGACGATCTCGCGGTCGATATCGCTGACTAGCGAGGCTAATCGCGTTTCGTAATAATCTTTGTCCGAGATGTATACCACAGGCTATATTCCTCGATGGTCAACATTATAGCATGAGCTCAGATGCTAATAAACAAATTGTGTCGATGCCATCTATCTTTTTTGTCGTTTTGTGAATACTTTTCCACCACTGATAAGCACGAAGTTTTGCGGTGTCATCAGCGTTTTGACCCACTAAAAGAAAACGATTCTCATTTTATCCACATTTTGATGTAATCGTTTTCACAGCGCAAAAACTCATCGCGTTTGCCTTTTTCATATATAATGAATGAGAACGCGAAAAGGTGGTAGAGTCATGATCAGAAGAGTTGGCGTCTTAACCTCCGGAGGCGACGCCCCGGGTATGAATGCGGCCCTTAGGGCCATCGTCCGCTCCGGACTCAAAAATGGTTTGGAGATGTTCGTCGTATACGAAGGCTATAAAGGCCTTATCGAAGGCTTGATCGAAAAGGTCGACCGCAATTTTGTCAGCGACATCATCAACCGCGGCGGAACGATCATCAAGAGCGCCAGATCGCGCGAATTCAAAGAGGAATCAGCGCGGCTCGTCGCCGTCGAACAGCTGAAGAATTTCGGCATCGATTCCCTCATCGTCATCGGTGGCGACGGAACCTATATGGGCGCCAAGAAGCTCACTGAGTTAGGCATCAACTGCATCGGCCTCCCTGGGACGATCGACAACGATTTGACTTCCTCCGATTACACCATCGGTTTCGATACGGCTCTAAACACGATCTGCGAGTGCGTCGACAAACTGCGCGATACGACCGCCTCCCATCAGCGCTGCACCATCATCGAAGTCATGGGCAACAAGTGCGGCGATCTGGCGCTCTTCTCTGGTGTCGCCGAAGGCGTGGAGATGATCATCACTCCGGAAAGACCCATTCCCGAAGAAGAGATTATGCAGCGCATCAAAACGCTCGGTACCGGCAAGAAGAAGCACTCCCTTATCATCGTCAGCGAAAAGGTTTTCCCTAACGTGATCTCCTTCGCCGAAAAAGTCACGCAGGAAACTGGTTTTGAGGCTCGCGCCGAGGTCCTCGGTCGCCTCCAAAGAGGCGGCGCCCCTTCCGCCTACGATCGTATCTTGGCGACGCGGATGGGCGTCTACGCAATCGAGATTCTCCTCGCTGGCAAACAAGGGGTGTGCGTGGGCATAGTCGACGGCAAGCTGGTCAACTATCCCTTCGACGAGGCCTTCGCCCTACCGCGTAAGACCCACGACGAATTGTACGATTTAATCAGCACCGTCAACCGATAGATATGCGCAAGAGCTTCAAGATCATCGCCGCCGATATCGGGGGCACGAATTCCCGCTTCTCCCTCGTGGATAATCGCTACGAATTGCTCAGGAGCGCCTTTAAGCGCACCACCCTGTTCAACAAGGAGCAATTCGTCGATTCGATCGTCGATTCGATCGCTGAACTCAAGGATGACTTAAAAGACGTCGGCGCGATCGTTCTAGGCATTCCCGGGCCGATCGCCGAAGGCGGATACGTCATCGACCTCCCGAACATCCACATCAAGGATATTCCTCTGGGCGATATCCTCCGCCAGCGCTTCGGCCTCCCCGTCTTCATCCGCAACGACGCGGAGATGGCTTGTTTTGCGGAGGCAGCGCTGGGAAATGGAAAGGATTATCACCGCGTCTTTTTCATCACGATATCGACAGGTCTCGGCGGAGCGTTGGTCGTCGACATGGGCCTCGAGGAGACGCCGATCGAGATCGGGCATACACCTTATGTTTATAAAGGCGAGGTGACCTACTACGAATATCTAGCCAGTGGCACGGGCATCATCAACCTCTCCCGCATCAATGGACTCGACGTCGACAGCGCGAACGACTTCTTTCAATTCGTCAAGATCAAGGATCCCGCCGCGATGATGGTCTATGGCGAATGGCTCAAAGTCCTCGGTGATTTTCTCGCTCACATCGAGGCCAATTACCATCCCGACATCATCGTCGTCACCGGCGGGGTGTTCAACGCCAAATCAGTCTTCTGGGACGATTTGTGCGCGCGCAACCCCCATTCCAACTTGAAGGAATGCCATTTCGATCAAAAGGCCGGTCTGATCGGCGCGGCGTGCTACGCTTTTCAGCAGCTTAACAATTGACTTACCGAAAATTTGACAATATACTTGTATTCGCAACGACGAAGACACGTCGCATCGCTCTTTCCAAATAGAGAGGAAATCGCTCGGTGAAAGATTTCTGGAGAGATGACGCGATACCACTTCTGAGCTTCCGATGGCAAATTGGACGCCGCTCGCGTTAAGAGCATCGAGTGCATATCCATAGATATGAATTAGGGTGGTACCACGTGAAAGCGTCCTTATAGCGGGCGTTTTTTATTTAAAGGAGAAAGAATATGAACCTCATCCTTCCTGACGGCAGCGCATTGCTCATCGAGCGAGGCCTAAATGGTTTTGACGCCGCGTCCATGATCTCGCCGAGCCTGGCTAAAAAAGCGTTGGCCTATCGCCTCGACGATCGCCTTTTCGACCTCTACGCCCCCCTTGCCGGCGATGGTCGCTTCGAGATTGTGACCGCGAGCGACAAGGCGGCTTTCGCGCTGCTGAACCATTCGACTTCTCACCTCTTGGCTCACGCGATCAAACATCTGTATCCCGATGCCAAAATCGGCTTTGGTCCCACCATCGAAGAGGGCTTTTACTACGACATCGATTTCGCTAGTCCGATCGTCGAGGAGGATCTTAATAAAATCGAGGATGAGATGAGGAAGATCGCGAAGGAAAACCTTCGCATCACCCGCCGCGTCGTCTCGGTTGAAGAAGCTTTGGAACTCTTTAGCGACAATCCGTACAAAATCGAGTTGATCAAGGAAATAGGCGCCGACATCTCCATCTATTCTCAAGGCGATTTCTTCGATCTCTGCGCCGGACCTCACCTGCCATCGACGGGTCTGATCCGCCATTTCAAATTGCTCAGCCTAGCTGGTGCTTATTGGCGAGGCGGCTCCAAGAATAAGCAGCTCACCCGCATCTATGGCACTTCTTTCTTTGCCAAAGACGAACTCGACAAGCATCTCGCCCTCCTCGCGGAGCGCAAGAAACGCGATCACCGCAAGCTCGGCCGCGAACTCGGCTTGTTCATGATTTCGGAATACGGCCCAGGCTTTCCTTTCTGGCTCCCCAACGGCATGATCCTCCGCAACGAACTCGAGAATTTTTGGTACAAGAAACACGAAGCTGAAGGTTATACCTTCATCAAGACGCCGATCATGCTTTCTAAAGAGCTGTGGGTCACGAGCGGGCACTATGCCAACTATCGCGAGAACATGTACTTCAGCCAAATCGACGATCGAGAGTTCGCCATCAAACCCATGAATTGCCCCGGCAGCCTTCTCGTCTACAAAAACGATCTGCACTCATATAAGGATCTTCCGCTCCGCGTCGGCGAGCTCGGCCTCGTCCACCGCCACGAAGCCAGCGGGGCTCTATCCGGCCTCTTCCGGGTGCGGGCTTTCACGCAAGATGATGCCCATATCTACTGCCGCGAAGACCAGCTCATCGATGAGATTGTCCGCATGCTGAGACTTTACGATGAAGTCTATACGCTCTTCGGGCTCAGCTACCACATCGAGCTCAGCACGCGCCCCGAGAAGAAATACATCGGCTCAATCGATGTCTGGAATCGCTCGGAGAAAGCTCTGGCGGATGCCTGCCGCTCCATCGGCCGCGATTTTATCGTCAACGAAGGCGACGGCGCTTTCTATGGACCAAAGCTCGATTTCAAACTCAAGGATTCGGTTGGGCGCATCTGGCAATGTGGCACGATTCAGCTCGACATGAACCTCCCGGAGCGCTTCGACATCACCTATATCGACCAAAAAGGCGAAAAAGTGCGGCCCATCATGCTCCACCGCGCCTTGTTCGGGAGCATCGAGCGCTTCATCGGCATCCTCATAGAGCACTATGGCGGAGCCTTTCCGACGTGGCTTTCCCCCATCCAGGTCAACATCATCCCCGTCAACAACGGCATCCACCTCGCCCACGCTGAGCAGATAGCCAACCGCCTCAAGGCTGAAGGCGTCCGCGCCCAAGTCGATGCCTCCGAGGAAAAGGTCGGTTTCCGCCTCCGCAACTCGCAGATGCGGAAAATCCCCTACACCATCGTCATCGGCGATAACGAGATGCGCGATGGAACCGTGACGTACCGCGTCTATGGCAGCGAGGAACAGACGACGGTGAAAGATGGCGGATTCGTCGCCCTCATCAAGGAAGAAATCGCCAGCAAGCGACATTATTGATTTATGCTTGACACCCTTGCTATGCAATGGTAAAGTAATCGACGTAAGTTAAATACGTAGAAAGAAGATGCGCCTGCTTCTCACCAGATTAACAATGTTAATTGGTCCATGCTACACTAAATCATGTTTGATTTTGACGGGCGCCGCTTCGCGCCCGTTTTATTTACAATTCATAAAGGAGTGATCGACCATAGCAAACTATCCCATGAACCCCGGTCAAAAGCGACCGGAAGCTAACTCTGACATCGTCAATGAGCGCGTCCGTTTTCCGGAGGTTCTCGTCATCGGCCCCGAAGGGGAGTCGATGGGCAAGATGTCCTCGCGCGCCGCTTACGACCTAGCCGTCCGCCACGATCTCGACCTGCTCTGCGTCGCGCCCAACGCCAATCCTCCCGTGTGCAAAATCCTAAACTACGGGAAGTACCGCTTTGAGGCTCAAAAACGCGCTCGCGAGAATCGCAAGAACCAGAAGATCGTCGAGATTAAAGAAGTCCAGCTCACCCCGCAGATCGGCATTCACGACCTCATGGTCAAAGTCAAGGCCGCGATCGGTTTCTTCCAAGAGGGGAACAAAGTCAAAGTCGGCGTCCGCTTCCGCGGTCGCCAGCTCGCCCATCCCGAAGTCGGGCGCGAGATGCTAAATAAATTTGTCGCGCTCGTCGAAGAGTATGCGACGATCGAAAAAGAAGCCATTCTCGAAGGCAAGTGGCTATCGGCTATCTTGGCCTCCAAAATCAAGAAATAGGAGAAGACATCATGCCCAAAATGAAGAGCAAAAAGGCTTTGATGAAACGCATCAGAGTCACTGGCAGCGGCAAGATCAAACGGCACTCAGCCTATGTATCGCACCTCGCCCCCAACAAGACCCACAAGCAGAAACGCCATTTGAGAAAGGCCAAGCTTGTTTCTAAGAGCGACATCAAACGCATCAAGTTTCTCATCATCAAGTAGGAGGTGCCCTAAATGGCAAGAGTAAAAGGTGGCACCGTCACGCGTGCCCGACGCAAGAGAGTTTTAAAAAGAGCCAAAGGTTATTTTGGCAGCAAGCATATCCTGTTCAAGACGGCTAAAGAGCAGGTCATGCATTCTTTGATGTATGCTTACATGGATCGCCGCAAGGTCAAAAGAGATTATCGCAAGCTATGGATCAAGCGCATAAACGCCGCTTGCCGGATGTGCGATATCTCCTATTCCCGCTTCATCAATGGCTTGTCGTTAGCCAAGGTCGATATCAATCGCAAGATGCTCTCCGAACTCGCCATCAGCGACTTCGCAGCGTTCAAGCAATTAGTCGAGCTCAGCAAGAAGGCCAGCGCGAAGTAAATTAGTGAAAAGACCGCAGATTGGCGGTCTTTTTTTCTTGCCATTTCGTCCGAAAATATGCGCGATCAGCAGAGTTATCGCGCGATTACTTCCGCATTTTGTCTGGAGATGAGCGTCATTTCCGCGTTTTCGAGAGCTTCGATTATCAAGGCTTCGAAATCGATCCCTTTCTCCATCTCCAACGTCGCTTGAAAATTGGGTTTGGTCTTGGGGTGGCGGGGGCGGAAAATGGTGCAGCAATCCTCGAAGGGGCGGATCGATATCTCATAGGTTTTGATCAATCGAGCGATCTTGATGATCTCGCTCTTATCATATGTGATCAAAGGGCGGAGGACAGGCAGGCTCGTCACCTCGTTGATGACGCGCATGGATTTGAGCGTCTGGCTGGCGACCTGTCCGACGGATTCGCCGGTGGCGATGGCCTGACATCTCTTCTTGACGGCGAGTTTCGCGCTGATGCGATACATCATGCGGCGCATCACCGTCACCGCATAGCTCTCATCGACATGATCGAAAATCGCTTCCTGAATCTTCGTAAAAGGCACGATGTGCAGGCGTATAGTGGTCTGATAATGCGTCAGGCTCAAAAGCAGGTCGCGAACTTTTTCGATCACGCCTTCGCTCGTGTAAGGAGGCGAGGCGAAGTGGATGCACTCGACGATCATGCCGCGCTTCATGAGCAGGTAGGAAGCGACGGGCGAATCGATCCCCCCCGAGATCATCATCATGACCTTGCCACCGCTGCCGAGAGGATAACCGCCCGCTCCTTTAAAAGTGTCGAGAAAGAGATAGGCGCCCTCTTCGCGCACTTCGATACCGATGATCAGATCGGGATTTTTGACGTCGACGGTGAGCGTCGTGTTCGCCAGTATCTCATCAGCCACGATGCGGTTGATGTCGTCGCTGATGATGGGAAAGGTCTTGTCGCCGCGCTTGGCCTTGACTTTAAAAGTCTCTGCGGTGCGCTCGCGAACTATTTCTAGAGCCGCCGCGGCGATGACGTCGATATCCTTAGCCGTTTTCTTGACGAGGGAAAGAGAGTTGATACCGCTGATATCCTGCAGTGCGGCGATGACGGATTCGGGAGGATTGCTACCCAGCACGACATAGATGTGGTCGTAGCGGGTTTCGAGGGTGATGCCATCGAAAGCATCGGCCAGTTTCTTGCGGATATTCGTCGCGAGCAACCTCACGAAATCCATCTTGTTTCGACCTTTGGTCGACAGTTCGCCAAAGCGGACCATGATACGATCGAAAGTCATGATCTGATCCTCTTGATTATCTCGTCTAATCTGGCGAGGAACGTCGCGACTTCATCGATGGTGCTGCCGTTGTCGAAGCTGATGCGCAAAGCATTTGCCGACAGCGCTTCATCGCGGCCTAAGGCCTTGAGCACGTACGAGGTCTTCTGCGCCTTGGCGTGGCAAGCGCTCGAGGACGAAATCATGATATCCTCGTTGGACAGCGCTTCGACGACGACGCTGGCCTTCTTGCTCTTAAGGGAGCAATTAAAAATGTAGGGCGAAGCCTTTTCTGGGCTGTTGATGACGACTTCTTCATCGAGCGAAAGCGAGCTTCTGAGATATGAGTTCAGCTGAGCGATGTGCGCGACTTTAGCTGGCAGATCCTTCGTTATCTTCTTTACGGCGAGCGCCAGAGTATAAGCCAGGGCGACGCTCACCGTCGAGCTCCGCAACCCATATTCTTGATTGCCGCCGCTCAATAGCGGCAGCAGATCGATCGGCTTCTTCACCAGCAAGGCACCACTGCCCTTGAGACCATTGATCTTGTGTCCCGAGATGACGAAGAGATCGATGTCGCCAAAAGGGAGAACGATCTTGCCGATGGCCTGCGTCGTATCGACGTGGAGGACGGCTTTGGATGCACTGTGGACAATCTCAGCGATCTCGGATATGGGGTTAAGGCTGCCAATTTCGTTGTTGAGAGCCATTATCGAGACGAGGATGGTCGTCGCCTTAAGAGCGTGCCGCAGATCGTCGAGGCGAATCTGGCCTTGGCGGTTGACGTTCAGGATGGTGATCTCGAAGCCAAAGTGGTCGCGGAGTTGATAGAAAGCTTCTAAAACTGAAGGGTGCTCGATGTTGCTGGCGATGATGTGCTTGCCGCGGTTCTGATGCTTTAAGGCATAGCCTTTGATGGCGAGATTATTAGCTTCGGTGGCAGATGAGAGGAAGACGACGCGGTGATTATCGAGATGCAGGGCATCGGCGATCATATCCCGCGCTTTAACTAGATACCGCTCGGCGGAGAGCCCGGCGCGATGGGCGCTTTGAGGGTTAGCGAAAAATTCGCTTTCGATCTTCGTGAACACGTCCAGAAGCTCACGATCGGGTTTCGTCGTGGCCGCATTATCTAAATAGATCATATTTTTCTTTTTGACGAGCACGTCTATTCTTCGCTTGCGCTGCCGCCTTGGCGGAGCTTGCGCAAAGCATTGCTCGTGTCGACATAAGCCTTCTCGAAGTTGCCAGCGAAGAAATTGGCCTCGCTCTGGAGCATGAGGTGATGGATATCGCTCAAGTGCTGGCGATCGCGGTTGGCGTAGAGGATGGCGGACTCAGCTAACGCCATCATGTTGTGCTCGCTCTCGATTTCGTTCAGGATTTTTTCACCATCTTGGGTAAGAGTGTGAGTATTGACGCTGACGACGTCGATGTCGATCGGCAGGATGTTCAGCACTTGGTTGATGGTGTCGAGCGACAGGTAGATCTTCTCGAGAGGCTGCGAGTACTTAGCGGTGAATTTCTCGAGCGAGACGTCGCGCACCATCTTCTCGGCCTTCTTGACGCGAGCGTAGAAGTCGAAGATCAAGCTATAGGCGTTCTCCGCCGTCACCTTGAGCGAATCGAGGTAGATCTGGAAATCTTCCATCATCGACAAGACGAGGTTGGATTCATCGCGCAGCTCGTGCATCTTCGTGACTAAGATGGAGTATGGCTGCTTGGTCGCCGAGTGGATGAAAGTGTCGAGCGAACGCTTGGTCGCTCCAACTTTGTTGATCTCGCTCTGGATGTCGTTGATCTTGTTGATGTACTCAGGGCTTATCACATAGATCTTCTTGACCTCGGGGATGGTGTTGCACAGCTTGATGAACTTCTTCTCGAGGGTATTGACGGTGACGTAGATGCCTTCGCACTCGGCGTCGAAGATGACGCGGGCCTTTTTCTCTTCTTCGAAGAGGACGAAGTATTCTTCGACGCGGGCGATGATGTCCTCAAGCGCGTCGCCGACACCAGCGACGTCGAAGTTCTTTATGCGCTTCGTCAGCGAATCCAACTCGCGGTTCATATCATAAATATTGTTTTTGACGATGAGGTGATGAAGAGGATACTTAGCATCCACCATCTCCTCGTAGGCGTTCATCAACGAGGCGATTTTATCGGGGATGACGCTCGTGACGAGGGCACAGAGATTGGGCAATTTGGTTATGACCTTGCCGATTTCTTTAATCGCTTTTTCGATCTTGGGGAGAAGGGTGTTGGCGTCATCGTATTGAGCCGATTCGACATATTGCTCAAACTCGTCGAACAAGCCGTCGATGTACTCGTATACAGCGTCGAAGGAAGAGATGACGAGCTGCAGGTCGCCTTGTTTGGCGTAGTAGTCCTGCTTGATGCGCCGCAGCTCTTCTTTTAAGGAGAGCGAAGCTTGCCGCGCTTCTTCTTCTGGTTTGACGACCGAGATTAGATCGTTGTTTAGGGTGTTGACATGCTTCTCGTACGTGCCGATGATCTCCTTGCCTTGGACATAGGCGACTTTGAGGCTTTTGAATTTGCCTTCGTCGATTAAATCCTTAAGACCATTGATCGTGTTCTGAGCTTGGGTGTCGAAGCGGTCGCGCACCTCTTTAAACCTCTTTAGGTATTGGGTGTGCAACTCGACGTAGAGAAGATTGGTCCGGGAGATGATTTCCAGGCGCTTGACGTACTGGGCATCCTGACCGATCAAGAGAGCGTGGAGATACTCGAATTTCCTCTCGAGTTCCCGCACTTGCTTTCGTCCGATCTGGCGGAGGATGACGAATTTGTAGAGCAGGAAGAAAGTGATGATGATGGCGAGGGCGGCCCCGCCGGCGATGAAGGCTATCCCTTCGATGCTCAGGAAAGTTATGAAACTGAACGATGTCATTAATGTTTACCTTGTAAAGCATTATAGCACGCTATCGATTGTCAATTCAAAAATCTTTGCGCTCAGTTCGCCACCTTTCCATTTTAAAATATGGGAGATCGCTGGTTGCGGGCATTCGATGAATTGCGGGCATTCCCCACCGCGTTCCGCGCGCTGAGCGGCTTTTCCTGGCCTATCGTTGCCCCAGAAGCCACAATCGCTCATTAATTGTTGACTATTCGAGATGATTCCTCTATAGTAATCGTTGCATGTAATGCAGCATGTAAATACGCCTTGTCCGATGTGCGGAACAACAGTGAAAGAGTAGCCAAAGCTCAACGGTGAAATTTGAATCCGCGACATCCGAAGGATGGAATTTGCACCAATTGCTTTATATTGCTAAATATGAGTGAAAGGAGAAAACAGCATGAGATACACCGGTTCGAATTACAAACGTTCCCGCCGCCTCGGTTTTTCGACGCTTGAAACCGGCGAGGAATTGAGGAAGAGAGCTTATGGTCCAGGCCAGCATGGTAACTCGCGCAAAAGGAAGGCTTCCGAATACGGCAAGCAGCTGATCGAAAAGCAGAAGCTCCGGCAGATGTACGGAGTCAACGAACGTCAGTTCCGCCGCCTCTTCACGATCGCCTCATCCGCAAAAGAAGTCACGGGCATCGCCTTCTTCCGCATTCTTGAATCGAGGCTCGACAACCTCGTCTTCCGGATGGGATTTGCCAGGACGCGCCGCGCCGCGCAGCAGCTCGTGAACCACGGCCATATCACCGTCAACGCTAAAAAGGTCGACATCTCGTCCTACCTTTGTTCCGTCAACGACGTGATAGGCATCCGCGAGTCGAGCAAGACCATGAAGGTCATCAAAGAAGCCCTCGAGGGCAAACCATCGGCGATCGCATACGTCAAAGTCGATGCTATCAAGATGGAAGGTCTCTACCTCCGCCAGCCTGAGCGCAACGAGCTTCCGATGGACATCAACGAAGCGCAGATCATCGAGTACTACAACCGCCTTCTCTAAAGAAGTTGAGCAAATCAAAAAGGTTCCATCACGTGGAGCCTTTTTTCTATATGCCCATAGCTCAGCGAAGACTGATGAGGCAGTAATTCTTTTTGCCGCGGCGAAGAACGTAGTATTTATTGTGCAGGGCTCCGCGGCGAGTTAAAGCTAATGCCGAATCCCCCACTTTAACGCCGTTGAGCGATATGCTGCCGCCGCTGATGAATTCCCGCGCTTCTCGCTTTGAGGAAGCGACCTTTGCTTTGAGCAGGACATCCTCGAGGATAGTGCCTTCGCCGACCTCGACTCTGAGATCGCCTAGAACATCGACGAGGTTAGCTTCGCTCATCGTTTTGAAATCGCCCGAGAAAAGGGATTCGCTCATCTCGATAGCTTCTTTGGCCGCATCTGCTCCATGAACGGTCTTGACGACCTCGTAAGCCAGAGTCTTTTGACCGATTCTCCGACCGGGATCGAGCTTGTGCTCGCCCGCGACGCCTTCGATTTCCTCCCGCGTCAAAAAGGTGAGAACCTTCAGATAGCGGATGGTGTCTTCGTCGCTGACGTTGATGAAGTATTGATAGAGTTTGTACGGGCTGGTGAGCTCGGGATCGAGATAGAGGGCTCCGCCTTCGGACTTGCCGAATTTCTTTCCTGTCGAATCGACCATCAGATGGCTCGTCATCACACCCACTTTCACGTCGTTTCCTTCTATTTTGCGGATGAGTTCGAGACCGCTGGTCAGATTGCCCCACTGATCGCTTCCCCCGACCTGGATGCGACAGTTGAAGTCGCGATACAAGGCCAAGAAATCGATCGCCTGCAAAATACTATATGAGAACTCCGTATACGAGATGCCGTTTTCGAGCCGCGACGCGATGATCTCTTTATTGAGAAGATAGTTGATAGGGAAATACTTACCATAGTCGCGGAGGTAATCGAGCATGCCCAGCTTGCTGAGCCAATCATAGTTGTTGACGATCAATCCTCTCTTAGGATCGTCGAGGTCGACAAAGCGCGCCAGCTGCGAACGGATGGCTTCGGTATTGTGCTTCAGTTCAGATGGCCCTAGAAGGTTGCGCTCCTTCGATTTGCCAGAAGGATCGCCGATCATGCCCGTGCCACCGCCGACGACGGGGATGACGCGGTGACCGGCCCGCTGCAAGCGCATCAACAAAGAGATCATGACGAAATTGCCGATGTGCATGGAGGTGGCGCTAGGATCGAAGCCACAGTAGATCGTCTGAGGCGTGCTCAGCAGGTCGCGTATTTCCTTCTCGTCGGAATAATCCTTGATCAGTCCTCGATAATTCAACTCATCGATAATATTATACATATCTACTCCTTGGTGCTGTTGCGGGCGGTGTAAGCCGATTCGAATTTGTACGATTTTTCATTTAGTTCGCCATTGAGCAGATCGACCAGCATGTACATCGATCTCTTGCCGACTTCCTGCATGTTGATGTAGAAGCTAGACAAGGTCGGACGGATGATTTCGGCGTATTTGGTCCCGATGATGGAGATGACTTCGACATCGTCGGGGACTTTGAGCCCCGAGTCGGTGGCGGCGTTGACGATCGCTCCTCCGATCGAGTCGCGGTAGGCGATGAAAAAACCTTTGCGGTGCTTCTTGAAATACTCCATGAAATCGAGGTAGGTGCGCTCCGAGGAATCATCGACGTTGAAAATGCGGTAGCTCATGTCGATCTCGCTATGAAAATCGATGAAAGCCTTTTCGATGCGAGCCAGGAGGCGGCCAGCGTTGTGGACGTGCAGGAAGACGGCGGGTTTCATCTCTCCGCCTTTGTAGCGCTCTTCGAGCATGCGCCGCACGGCGTGCTCGTATCCAAAGTTTATGCAGCCGACGCGGTCGCCGATGATCTTGTTGTTGATGACGATGATCGGAACGGAGTAGGAGTTGATCTTCTCGATATCTTCTTTATCGAGCTGGTCATCGAAAATGATAGCTCCATCAACGTGGGACGTGATCACTTTTTCGACCATTGAGATGGCGTCGCTGCGCGAATAGGAAGTGACGAAAAGCGTGAGCACAAACCCCTTTTCTTTCGCCACTTCGGTAATGCCGTTGAGCATGTTGGAGATGTAGACGTAGTTGGCGGAGGGGATGACGATGCCGATGTTAGTCGTGACGTTAGTAGCCAGGGCCCGCGCCAAGCCGCTCGGTTTATAGCCGAGGCGTTGGATGGTGGCTTCGACTTTCCGCCTCGTCTCATCCGTGACGTTACCTTGCTTGTTGATGACCCGCGAGACGGTGGCTAAGGATACGCCGCTGGCTTTGGCGACTTCGTATATCGTCACGCGATCTTTGAGATTATCCACGGACATTGCCTCCTGATGACCTCTTCATAGTATATGAAAACGTTTTCATAATCAACTGCGATGTTTTCAGAAAATGGAAACATCAATAGATTGGGTAAGGAACGACTTGCAGGCGAATCGAAGGTTTGTTCTCCCGTCCCTCTTTTGCTTCTCTCTTACCATCGAGCATCACTAGATCGCCGGTGAAACCTATGGTGGTGTTGTTGACAAAAGCCGTGCCAACCCCATACATGTCGACGGGAACGCCTAGTTTGACCCACTCGGTAATCTTGTAGACGTCAAAGCTGCTCGAGACGATTATCTTGACGTAATTAAAACCTTCGCCATCCAGCGCTTTGCGCAGAGCGGAGATGAGCTCCTTGCATACGCCATGCGGATCAAATCCCGAAGTGTCCTCGCCATCGAAATAGTGGTCGATCAACGATTTCGAAGTGTCGACGCGGACGGCTTTTAGCTCGGTCTTGAGATGGCGAGCTAAGATCAGGGAATCGGTGACGACATCGTTATTGTAGTCGATGAGCGCGGTGACTTTTTCATCCGGAAAGGCTCGCTTGTAGAGGCTGGCGGCTTTGATGATGTCACCACCGCAGACCTGGATTAAGGCATGGGGCATCGTGCCCATACCCTTTCCACCCCACCAATAACCTTGAGCGTCGGTGCTGACGCGCCTGATGCCGGCGACATAAGTCGCGTAGCCATCGCCGATCTGCGTCAAGTAATCGTCCTGGCGGTCCGCCATCGAGAAGCAAGGCGTGCCTCCGAGTTTAGCGACGACGCGATAGACGTTGGTGGCGACGCTGCTGCGCCGAGCCAAAAGACCGTCGATCATGCTCTCTAGAAAGCCAAAGTTTTCGTACATGCCAGTAATTTTGAGGACGGGTTCGAGCGACTGGATGATATCGCCGTCGTTCAGGGCTTCGATGATCAGCTCTTCCGGGTGGATGGCGAAGGTGTGGATGAGGGCGATCGATTCGTCGATGCCACAAGCCATAGCGTCATCCGCGCGCTGAAAGAATTGCATCGTGACGATGTGGCCGGGATTGTACTTGCGCACAATCTCTCGGGAGCGAAGAAAGTAGTTCGCGGCGAAAAAGCCCGTTCGCAACCGTTCGTCAAAGCAGAAAGTGCGGTTGGTCAAACGGCTGATTTTGCCTTGTTCTTTCAAGGTGACTTCAAGTTCCATAATTTACTCCTTCGAGGAAAAAATCCTGACCGATATGGTATTGCTCATCGAGAGAAAATATTTTGTCGCCCTTTTCTTCTTCGATGATGCTCAGATCGCGAGCCGAGCAAAGTTTGCCTTCGCTGTAGACGCCATCGGTCTCACTAGACGTTATCGTCGAGCCATCGAACATGATCGTCCCGGCAAGAGCGATGACCACGAGGGAGCCTTTTGCCGGCTCATCGGCGTCGATCTCGGTGTAGATGACGCGATTTCCCAAGTCGATTTTCGCCAGCGGCTTCCTTCGCTCGTTCGAAGCGGTAGTTTCGAGAACTTGGCCGACGACAAAACCTGAAGACGTCACTTCGGGAAGAGGCGCTAGGCCATCGTTTAGCAAGACGTGATTGATGACGTCGACGAATTCCTTGGCGGGGCTGATGATCATCCCTGAGGCTTTGATGCGAACGATCCTAGAGATATCGAAAAGGTTGATGCCGATTATGTCCTCGTCGCGATATAGCACGACCGCATCGCTCAGCTTATCGATGCGATTCGCGACTTTGGCGTTGTCGAAAACGATCAATAGAATATCGCCGATCGCGCGGTAATCATAAAAAAGGCGATACATTATCGGCGCGCTCCTTTCAAAATGTCGAGGCGCGAAGAGTCGAGGTGCCTAAGGAGGTATAGAAGCGAGGCTTTAGCCGCTAGATAGTCGTTGACGTCGATGATCGAGCTCGGGGAATGAATCCCGCGCGCCGCGATGCAGTGCGTCAGCGTCAAAGTCCCGTCGTTGGCTTTGTGGATGGGGCCAGCATCGGTCCCGCCCGGAGAATCGAAATATTGATATTTGACGCCGCACTTCTCGCAAGCTTCGATCTGCAAGCTCAGCAATTCGGGAAAAGCGATCATCGAGCGATCGAGATAGCGGATCAAGACGCCTTGGCCCAAAGCCCCGTATTGCGTCTTGTCTTCTCCAGCATCGCGGGCGGGTGAACAATCTAAGACTATAGCTAGATCAGGCTCGATCAGCTGCGAAGCAGTCGTCGCGCCCCTCGACCCGACTTCTTCTTGCGCTGTCCCGCCGATGTAGAGATCGTAAGGCAGCACATCGCTTTTGATCTCGTCGAGGACGTCGAGGAGCAAAGCGATACCATAGCGATCATCAAAAGCTTTAGCGAGCAGGCGCTCGCCGCCATTCAGCGCGACAAAACTGCCGAGCACGACGATCGAATCGCCGATGGCCACTCCGGCTTTTTCAGCCTCATCGCGCGATGCGAAACCGAAGTCGAAACGCAGATCCTCGACGTATTTATCCTCGTCGACTTCCTTCTCCTCTTTTTTTAGGTGCGGAGCGACGGAAGAGATGACGCCATAGAGCTTCTTGCCACTTTTTGTCTTTAAGACAACGCGGTGAGCGGCCAGCGTTTCGCGGCTGTGCCCTCCTAAGGCTGAAGCTTTGATCAGGCCATCATCGAGGACATATAAAACCATGAAGCCGACTTCGTCCATGTGGGCGCAGAGCATGACTTTCGAATTATGGCTGCCTCGCGCTTTCTTTAAGGCGAAGAGGCTGCCGAGGTTATCGCTGACCATCGGCAAACCATATCTGGTGAATTCGCCGCGCAAAAAGAGGCGAACCTCTCCTTCATCACCAGAAACGGCGACGAGCTGCGTGGCGCTTTCGAGCAGCGATAGTTGGCGATCGTTTAATTTCATATCTGTTTTCTCCTGGCGACGATGCGGTTGATGTTCTTTCCTTCGCCGCGGAAGATGGTCTCGTATTCCGTATAAGCGTCATCCGCGTCGAGGTGGGCGTAATCGTCGGTATAATCCATGACTTCGAGGCTGCTGGCGAGGAAGGTCTCGAGCGAATAATGGTAGAGGTCGTCATCGTCGGTCTTGAAATAGATGATACCGCCTACCTTTAGCATCCGCATATATTCTACCAATTTGCTTGGAAAAGTGAGACGTCTTTTCTCATGTCGACGCTTGGGCCACGGATCGGAGAAATTGAGATAGATGGAGTCGAAAGTCGCATCTTTAAAAAGAGGTATGACCTTCTCGGCCTCTTCGATGAGGACGCGGACGTTTCCGATATCGCGCTCGACCATCTTGCGGATAGCCATGGCCGAGACCATGGGCGAAACCTCGATGGCCACGTAGTGGTCAGCAGGATGCCTGATGGCCATCTCGACGACGAAGTCGCCTTTGCCCATGCCGATTTCGAGGTGCATTTTGGTCGCGAGGAAAAACGGATCGCTCAAATCGATGGTCTCAGGGGCGATCTCGCGGTGCTCGGCGATGAAGGGTTTAGCCCACGGTTTGTAATGAGTTCTCATCGCAGATTTCCAAGCATGTGAACGGCGCGGGCAAAAATGGCCATGGATAGGTAAAAGTTGTTCAATATAATGCACTCGTTGGCTTCGTGCATGTGAGGATTCTCTTCGGGAAAAGCAGCGCCGAACGCCACGGTGTTGGCAGCTTCTTTGGCATATGTGCCACCGCCCATGGTAATCGGCTTCGATCTCTTGTCGAGCGTCTCCAAGCGGTAGGCTTCGAGGAGGGTGCGGACTAGAGGCGTCTTGAGGGGGAAGAGCAGGACCGGGCTCGTCGAATAGATCTCGCTGGTGAGGCCCGAGGCCTCGTCAAACTTGGCGACGATGTTCTTGGCGTCGACTTTTTCCGGGTAGCGGAAATTGACGTTGAGCTCCAGCGCTCGACCATCATAGGCGATGATGCCGACATTATATGTCGTCTCACCGAGGTCGCGGCTCTGAGCGTAACCTTTAAACGGCTTGCCATCGAGCCCTTCGAAGAGGCGCGTGATCTTCGAGATGAGGTCGTTATGATAGAACGACCCGAGCGCTTCGAGGGCTATCAGCCCGGCATTGATGCCGGCTTTGGGCGTCGAGCCGTGCGCCGCTCGGCCGATGAAGGTGACCTTGGACGTGCCATTACCGCGCTCGATCACAGGCTTGCTCTTGTGGCCTTCGAGATATTTTTCGAAGCCAGGATCGCTCTTCATGAGCACGACGGTGCGGTCGATGACCGAATTGACCACTTGCCCACCGCTGATGCTGATGATACCCGGCAGGACGATGTTCAGTCGGCTGCGAAAATTCGATATTCCTTTTTCGCCATAGACGAGGGGAAAGGTGGCATCGGGAGTGAAGCCATAGGTCGGGGCTTCTTTCTTCAGGTTGTGGAAATAATACTTGAGGCAGCTCGAACCACGCTCTTCATCCCCGCCGATGATCAGGCGGACGCGATAGTTTTTGATGAGCTCATTGTCTTTTAAGGCTTTGATAGCGTAAAAGGCGGCGATCAGCGGACCTTTGTCATCGCTCGTGCCTCGGCCATACATCCGCCCTTTCTCGATATCGGCATCGAAAGGTTGATGTTTCCATCCCAAACCTGTGGGCACGACGTCGGCGTGGGCGAAGACGGCGATGAGATTATCGCCTTTTCCATAGGAGATCTCCACGAGGCGATTGTCGCAGTAATCGACGTCGAAGCCGAATTGGCGGGCCAGCCTGCCAACGTATTTGAGAGCCTTCTCCACTCCCGCTCCATAGGGGGTGGCGGGGCTGATCGTCTTCTCGTCGTAGACGGAGTCGATGCGCACCAACTCTTGTAGGGCGCGCGTTGCATTAGCGCGGTAAGGGCTCGTAAGCTCGGCAAATTCGATCATGATTCAGTCTCCTTTCGCTTGGCTAAATCGGGATATTTGCGAAAGACTAGAAGGGCGATCATCGGAACGCTTAAGGCGGCGATTCCGGCTTCGATCAAAGCGCCGACGCCGACGAGGCCGACAAGGGCGAATCCCACCCAGCTGACGCTCGTATGCAAGAATATCTCGAGCTCAGGGCGATATACCAGCCACAATGCGCTCAGCACCAAGAAAGTGTGAAAGAGGGTGGATATAAAAGCCGCTGCCGCCAGAAACAGACCCTTTTGATATAGTTGAGGCATCCTCTTGAGCAAGGCGAAGAGGAGCCCCGCTCCTAAACCGAACAAAATCCTCGGCAGCACGGAGATCAGCGGATTGACGAAGAGGTAGTCGATCGTGCCGGGATACGATAAGGCTTTGAGAAGGGATAGGACGCCGAAGAAAGTCCCGTAGAGCAATCCGCGCTTCCAGCCGAAGATGGCCGCGCCGATGAGCACGGGGATATGAACCAATGTAAATGAGATCAAACCAACTTGAATATAGCCGAGGTAAGGAACGAACGTCATGATGGCGATGATGGCGAGAAACATCGCATCGAAAACGATGCGCTTAATCACTTCGTTTCTCATTTGCCCTTCACCTCGTTTCGCTCGTAGATGGCTTTTAAGCCATGCAGGATGAGAAACTCGTCGTAGATGAAGTCCGGCAATAAGTCTTTAACATAGGGGGCGTCGCCTCCGGTGATGATGTGCTTGGTCGGGTAGGAGAGTTCCTCTTCGAAGTGGGCGACGAGCCCAGATATCATGCTGGCCGTGCCATAGATGGCACCCGCATTCATCGAGTCCTTCGTGTTCTTGCCGATGACCTTTTTGGGGCGGGAGAGGGAGACGCGCGACAGCTGTGCGGCCCGGCCGATCAAGGCGTCCACCGCTACGTAGAGACCAGGATAGAAAGTCGTGCCGACGAAAGCGCCCTTTTCGTCGATGGCCATGACTTTGATGGCCGTGCCTAGATCGACGATCGTTAGCGGAGCGCCATATTTGGCGACGGCCCCGACGGCGTCGGCGACGAGGTCGCTGCCGACTTCATTAGGATGGTCGGTGTGGATTGGCAAACCCGTTTTGAGCCCGGGGTTGACGATGAGCGGCTCGATGCCAAAGCACGAAAAAACGGCGGTCTTGACGACTTCCGTCAGGATGGGTACGACGCTGGAGACGATCGCCCCTTTGATCTCGGCTGTATCGAGCTTGCGATACTGGATGAACATGTCAATGGTCGAGACGTATTCATCGAGGCTTTTTTTGACGTCGGTGGTGGTTTTAAAAGTCGCCACGAGACGGGAATCATCGAAAACACCGATGGAGATGAGGGTGTTGCCCACATCAACCGCTAGAATCATGATGCTACCTCCGCTACAATCTTGCATAAGCAAGTATCGTGCATAAATTATTATAGAGAACGAAAGACTTTATGAAAAGAATTATGAGCGGGTGTTCACGCGACGACGATGTTGACGATCCGCCCTTTGACGACGATGATCTTCGCGATGCGTTTGCCTTCGGTATTGCGTTTGACCGCGTCGAGAGCTAAGGCTTGCTCGCGGAGGTGCTCTTCGCTCGCCTCGACTTCGGCTTCGAATGTCCCCCGCAGTTTTCCGTTGACGGAGACGGCGATGGTCACCATGGCTCTGACGAGTTTGCTCTCATCGCATTTCGGCCATGGAGCGAAGGTTATCAGCTCGCGATGGCCGAGTATCGCCCACAGCTCCTCGCCGATAAAAGGGGCGAGGCAGGAAAGCATTTTGACAAAGCCTTCCAAATAAGGGATATAGAGGCGATCGGCTTTGTAAGCCTCGTTAACGAAAATCATCAGCTGCGAGATGGCGGTGTTAAACTGGAGCGAAGAGAAGTCATCGGTGACTTTTTTCACCGTATAGTTATAGATGTAATCGAGCGATCCATCGTCGACATCGGTGCGCTTTTCGCGATATTCGCTCTCCGTGAGCAATCGCCAAGCTCTCTCGAGAAAGCGACGCGCCCCTTCAAGGCCGTTTTCCGACCACGGTAGCGAGGCCTCAAGCGGACCCATGAACATCTCGTACACTCGAAGAGTGTCCGCGCCATATTTGGCGATGACGACATCGGGATTGACGACGTTGCCACGCGATTTGGACATCTTCTCGTTGTTGTCGCCCAAGATCATGCCTTGATGGAATAGCTTCTGAAATGGCTCCTCGCTCTTCACCACGCCGATATCGTAGAGAAACTTGTGCCAGAAACGGGCATAGAGCAAGTGCAGAACAGCATGCTCGGCTCCACCGATATATAGATCGACCGGCAGCCAGTGCGATATCAGCTTCGGATCGGCGATGGCCTGATCGTTATGCGGATCGAGATAGCGCAGGTAATACCAGCACGAGCCGGCCCATTGAGGCATGGTGTTGGTCTCGCGCTTGCCCTTGATTCCATCGACTTCGACATCGAGCCACGCGGTGGCGTGAGCCAGCGGTGATTCGCCCGTGCCTGATGGCTTGTATTCGACTAGCTTCGGCAAGACGAGAGGTAGTTCGCTCTCTTTGAGCGGAACGATTTTGCCATCGTCCAAAAGGACGACGGGGATAGGCTCGCCCCAGTAGCGCTGCCGCGAGAAGAGCCAGTCGCGCAGACGATATGAGATCTGAGGTTGGCCGAGGTGGCGCTTGGCGAGGTGGGCGATTATGGTTTCGCTCGCCCTTTTGTTCATCAATCCATCGGCAAAACCGCTGTTTATGTGCTTGCCATCTTCTTCCATGGCCTTGCCGATGATGTCGCCCTCGACGACTTGAATCATCTTCAGACCATGCCGCGCTGCGAATTCATAATCGCGCTGATCGTGGGCGGGAACGGCCATGACGGCGCCCGTGCCATAGGTCGACAAGACGTAGTCGGCGATATAGATCGGAACGATTGAATCGTTGATCGGATTGATGGCGTGAGCGCCGATGAAAAGGCCGGTCTTATCCTTGTTGAGCTCAGTTCTCTCCATGTCCGATTTTGTCGAAATCGCTGCCAAATACTCGTCAATTGCGACGATTTTATCTCGATCAGCAATCTTTTTCACGAGCGGATGCTCGGGAGCAAGAACGCAATATGTACATCCGAAAAGGGTGTCGGCCCTGGTCGTGAAGACGGCGAACGTCTCGGCGCTGCCTTCGACGCGGAAAATGATTTTTGCTCCTTCTGAGCGGCCGATCCAGTTCGTTTGCATATCGATGGTCGATTTCGGCCAATCGAGGGTGCGCAAGCCATTCAGGAGACGGTCGGCGTATTTGGTGATGCGCAGGAGCCACTGCCGCATCGGCAGGCGGATGACATCGTAGCCACCGCGTTCGCTCTTGCCGTCGATCACTTCTTCGTTAGCGAGAACCGTCCCCAGCTCCGGGCAGAAGTTGACGGGGATAGAATCGACATAGGCCAGATCGTGTTCGAACATCTTAAGGAAAATCCACTGGGTCCATCGATAGTACGATGGATCGGTCGTGGTGATTTCGCGCGAAAAATCATAGCTTAGTCCTAAAGCTTTGATCTGGCGGCGAAAATTATCGATGTTGAGGATCGTAAAATCCTCGGGGTGGCGATTCTTTTTAATCGCGTATTGCTCGGCGGGAAGGCCGAAAGCATCCCAGCCGATGGGATGTAAGACGTTGAAACCTTGCATCCGCTTCATGCGCGCGATAGTGTCACTCGCGGTGTAACCTTTAGGATGGCCGACGTGAAGGCCATCGGCGCTAGGATAGGGGAACATGTCGAGGACGTAATATTTCGGTTTCTTAAAATCGTAGACATCAGTGTGAAAGACCTTTTTATCTTCCCAGACCTTGGCCCATCTCTTCTCTATTTCGAGGTGATCATATCTCATTTGTTGACTCCTAGCGCCGATTGATACAAAGCCTCGTATCGCCTGGCCGATTTATTCCACGTGCGGTCGAGCTTCATCGCGTTGCGCCGCATCCTAAGCATAGCTTCCCTATCTTGATACAGACTGAGAGCCAGGTCAAGTCCGTATTGCATCCCGCCTTCGTCGAAGGTCTCGAAACCGATGCCGTCGGCGACATCGTCGTTCTGTCCGGTGTAGCCATGGATGGTGTCGCGGAGGCCTCCGGTGTAGCGGACGATCGGCAAGGTGCCGTATCGCTGGGCGATCATCTGCCCGATGCCGCAGGGTTCGAACAGCGAAGGCATCAAGAAGAAGTCGCTGCCAGCGTAGATTTGGTGCGCTACTTCGCTCGAATACCCGATGTATATTCCGACGTTATCAGGCATATGCAAATGCAGCCGCTCAAATTCCTGCTCAAGCTCTTTTTCCCCTGATCCAAGAATGATGAGCGCAGCTCCATTATTGACGAGGTGGCGGGCTTGGGCGATGATCAATCGGATGCCTTTTTGCCACGTCAAGCGCGAGACGAGGCCAAAGAGAGGTTGATGGCGATCACTGAGGTGGAAGCGCGCCAGTAAGGCGGCCTTATTCTCGCCTTTGCCCCTGGTGACATCGACGGCGTTATAGGCTAGCTTGATGTGAGGATCGGCATGGGGGTTGAACTCCGCGTAGTCGATGCCGTTGAGAATTCCGACGAAATCCTCGCGGCGCGATTCCAGCACCACCCTCAAGCCATGACCGCCTTGATCGGTGAGCAGCTCTTCGCGATGCGTTAAGGAAACCGTCGAGATCTTGTCGGCGTAGACGATAGCTGATTTCAGCGAGGAGACAGCATCTTCATAGCGGACTTTCCCGCTGTCGAAGAGAGAGTCGCTCAAACCATAGTAGTTGCTGAGGAAGTACTTATCGAAAATGCCTTTGAAAGCCGGATTGTGAATCGTGAGGACGAATCGGCAATCAGCAAAGAAGGGGTCGCTGCCATTCTGCTCGCGGATGAGGACGGGCAGCATCCCGGGTTGCCAGTCGTGGATGTGGATGACATCGGCTTTGAACGAGACGGTTTTCAGAGCGTCGCGCACCGCGAGAGCGAAAAAGGCAAAACGCTCGTTGTCGTCATCGTAACCATAGATTGCATCGCGGTCGAAATAATACTCGTTGCCAATCAGGTAATAGACGATCCCATCGGCGTAGGTGCGGTAGATAGTGGCGCGCTGATGGCGCCACGACATAGCCACATCGAAGGTGGTGACTTGTTGCAACTTATCGACGTCATTTTGCTTAATCGCCTTGTAAAGAGGCATGAAGATGGCCACCTCGTGATCGAGGACGACCAGTTCCTTAGACAAGGAGAAAGTGACATCGCCAAGACCACCGCTCTTGACGAACGGATTAGCTTCGCTGGCGACCATGGCGATTCTCATCTAGAGCTTCTTTCCTTGCTCGATGTAGCGCGGCGCGCCTTTTGCGCCTTCGACGCGGATGCCAGAGGAGATGTGCACGTACTTATCGATGACGGCGTTGCTGATCACGGCGTTCTCGCCGATGACGGTATTGGTCAGGATGATGGAATTTTTGATCGTCGCGCCTCGCCCGACGCGGACGTTGCGAGAGATAATCGATCCCTCGACCTTGCCTTCGACGATGGCGCCGTTAGCGACGAACGAGTCGCGTATGCTGGCTTTCGTGCCATATAGCGTCGGCGTCGTGTCGTGCGTAATCGTGTACAAAGGCCAGTCCTTGGCGAACAGCTGATGGGCAAAGCGGTAGTCGAGCAGTTCGAAGGAATATTCGACGAAGTGCTCGAGGGAATCGAAACAGCGCGCATATCCGAGATGCTCGACGGCGTGAATCTTGAACTCTTTGTTGGCGAACTTCTTGATGACTTCTTTGAGGCCGTAGGTCGGATTGAGTTTCAATCCTTCATCCAGAATGTGCATCAGAACATCGCGGTTGATGATGTAGGTTTCCATCGATACGTCGGCCTCTTTCACGAGCTGCTGATTAGGTTTGAAGGAGCGGACATAACCGTTTTTGATGTTGATCAGATTATGCCCGCTAAAGGACTTGTGGGCATCCATTATGTGCTTGTAGAGGATCGTCACTTTCTCACCGCGGGCGACGTGCTCCTTGATGAGAGGTTCAAAATCGATCTTGCACACGATGTGGGCCGGTTGGACGACGATGTATTTAGCCGATGATTCGTGCAGAACCCAGTCGTTCGTCCGGATGTTGCTGATATCGGTGTTGATCTTGCGGTTCATCACGCCGCGCTCGTTGTACATGATGGTCTCGCGACCTAATTTGGTGTTGATGTTCCACGACTGCATGGAACCGAGATGTTTGAGGATGCTGCGCAGATGCGACTTGACGAGGATGCCGACTTCGTCGATGCCTGAGTTGGCGAAGTTGGAGAGTGGGAAATCGATGAATGCGAACCGACCGAGAAACGACGTTGAAGCAAGGTTCCGCGAGGAAGTGAGCGGGCCGAGATCGGGCGAGTTGTGAAGGTCGCAAAGACCTAATACTTTATTTGCCATTTTTCTTGGTTCCCTTCGCTGTGATCAAAACGATTCCTTCTTGCTTTTCATTGATGATCTCGCCATGGGAGACGGTGGCCTCAGGGCCGACGATGGCGCTGTAGACGATAGCGCCAGCTCTGATTCGAGCTCCAGGCATCAGGACCGAGTTGCGGACGATGGCTCCTTCGCCGACGACGACTTCGTTGGAGATGACGCATCGCTCGACATCGCCGAGGATGACGGCTCCTTGATTGATTAAGCAATCGCGGACGCGAGCTTTTTTTCCGATGTACTGAGGGTGGGAGTGCGTGTCTTCCGAAAAGATGGTGTTATCGCCCTTGATCGCGTAGATGTTCTGCCCCTGTGAGGAGAGCAGGAGGTCCATGTTGGCTTCATGCAGGCTGGCGATGGTGCCGACATCTTTCCAATAACCTTCAAAAACGTAGGTATAGAGCCGCATTTTCTTCGCGAGCATGGTGGGGATGATATCCTTGCCAAAGTCGTGGGAAGAATCTTTCTTCTTCGCATCGCTGACCAACATTTTGCGCAGCGCAGAATAGGTGAATATGTAGACGCCCATCGAGGCGAGATTGGAGATGGGATTCTTGGGTTTTTCCTGAAACTTGACAATCGCTCCGCTTTCATCGGTGACGAGGATGCCGAACCGCGGTGCTTCTTTGGGGTCGACTTCGATGACGGATATGGTGCAGTCAGCTTCGTTTTCGATGTGCTGGCGAAGCATCTCGGTGTATGTCGTCGAATAAATATGATCTCCTGAGAGGATCAACACATATTCTGGGTTGATGGAGTCGAGAAAGTCGAGGTTGGCGAAGATGGCGTCAGCGGTCCCTTTGTACCAGCTCAGACCATGTTCGGTCTGCCGTGGATGGAGGGAAGTCGTGAGCGAGAGCACGCCGTTGAGGCCCCACTTCTCGCCATTGCCGATATATGTGTCGAGGGCGACGGATTCATACTGCGTCAAGACGCCGACAGTGTCGATTCCCGAACTGGCGCAGTTGGAGAGCGGGAAATCGATGATGCGGTACTTGCCGCCGTAACTCACGGCGGGCTTAGCGATCTTCCTCGTCAAAGCTTCGAGTCGCGTGCCTTTGCCACCGGCGAGAATCATCGCGACGATCTTCTTGTTCATGGAATTACCTCGTAATCAGGCATCAAGTGCCAATAAATCATGTCGCTCAAACCTTTTTTCATTTTAGCATATATATTTTTATATATGTAGTGGCGTTTCAAACATCGTCCATTTTTGCTATAATTGATGCCATGAAAGGCGAAAAACTCCGCATTTCCCCGCTTCGGATCACCTTGATGTTCATCGGTATCTACCTCTTTTTGCAGATTCTTTTCATGACCACTCTCGGCTTCATCGATATCGCGACATGGCCTCCCACCATCGCCAACCTCGAACTTTTTTATGTCTACACTCCCGTCTTGCTCGCCGTCACGATCGCCTTCTACGCGATATCTTTGACTCAAACTTATTATTATGTCGACAAGAAGAAGATTACGCATCACAAGATGAACAAGGTTTTCGAATACTATTTCTCCGACATGACCTACATAGACGAGGCGTGGTCTGCCAAGCACAAGACTCTGCTCTTCTACGACAAGGCGGGGCGGCGCAAGTTCCTCACTTTTGACGCCGGAGGGCTGATTTTCCGCTTCGCCATGGAAAACGCCGCACCGATGAGCCGCGATGATTTCCACCGCCGCTATCCTAGCGTCAAGTTGTAGCGATGCGCCATCGCGACAAAGTCCTTGCCTCCCGTATTAACATATGTTAAACTCGTATTTGCGTTTTAAGAGAATGAGGTCAAATTTATGTCAAGAGTATGTCCGGTAACAGGTAAAGGTCCACTAAGTGGCAATAACCGTTCGCACAGCCTTCGCGCCACGCGTCGGAGGTGGAACGTCAACCTTCAACCATACCAAGTCGAAATCGACGGCAAAGTCCAGACCATCAGGATGTCCGCCCGCGCCCATCGCTCTTTGCTCAAAACCGATAAGCAGTAATTATTCCATAGACTAAAAGCCCTGATCGTCAGGGCTTTTTCAGTTCCATAGATACGCGAGGAAGAAGACTATTTGCACGGCGAAATCGATGAAGAGGATGAGCCATTCGCTAAAGGCGAGGATGAAGATGCGCGGCCGCTCGATGCTCACCGTTCCGTCCTCGTTGGTCGTGGCTTTAAGCTCCGCCCAGTGGCGGAGGCGAGGGTTGAGCATGACGAGCAGCGAGGAAAATGCCAGCGCGGCTTCGATGATCCCTAAGCTAAGCAGCTTCGCATCGCTGTGGATGTTGATGAGGAAGATGGCCGTCGAGCCCGCGATCAAGGCGCTCAAGGCAAAGTAGGCCGTGGCCAGAATCGTGTGGAGCATGACGAACTTGGCTTGGATGATGTTCAGCGCTAAGAAGGTGAGAGCGCTGGCGAGGAAGAAGATGGTTATGAGGATCAAGTATATCCTGAAGCTGGGAAAAGCGACGTATTTGCTGACCATCAAAAGGGCCGGTGTCAGCGAGAAAGCCGAGAAGAGATATAGGAAGAAGCGGTAGATGATGATCAGCTTGCCTCGATTGTGAAACGACAGTTCGTAAGGAAACATGTTGAGGGGTGAGAAACGAGCCTTGAACGCTTCCTTGTAATTGGCAAAGCCAAAAATCAGCATCCCTGCGAAAGAGAAGGTCGTGACAGCGATGGAAGCCAACCATAGCTCGTCGATATTCATCTCAGCTTGCTGAGCCGCTCCTCAAAATCATCATGGCCGAAGAGGTAGGTCCCGGCGACGAGGATATCGGCGCCAGCGCGCCGCGCTAAAGGCCCGGTGACATCGTTGATGCCGCCGTCGACCTCGATGAGGACGTCGAGTTTATGGCGATCGATGTAGCGCCTTAAAAAACGAATTTTCCTCAGCGAATTCTTAATGAAAGGTTGACCACCTTGCCCGGGTTCGACCGACATGACCAAGACGAGGTCGACGACCCCGAGAAACGGCACGAGAGCGCGAACCTTGGTGTCGGGTTTGATCGAGACGCCGACTTTGGCGCCTGCTCCGTGGATGGCTTTGATGGTCTTGCCCATGCACGTCGGGCAGGTGAAGGCTTCGAGGTGAAAGGTGACGATATCCGCGCCGGCTCGAGCAAAGGCGACGGCGTGAACATCAGGATCTGCGATCATGATGTGGACGTCATTGAGCATTTTGTGCTGCCTGCTGATCTCTTTCAAGGCTTCGACGCCAAAAGCGACGTTGGGGACGAACTTGCCATCCATCACGTCGAAGTGCAGATATTCCGCGCCGCTCTTCTCAGCGCGCCCAATCTCCTCGAGCAACTTGTCTTTATCCGCCGCTAAAAGGCTGGGAGCCACATAGTTTTTCATCTGTGATATCTCCTATTTTTGTATTGTAGTTCATCTATGAGCTTCTGATAAATCAAATACGCTTCTCGAGACACGATATTCTTCTTGACGAGACGCTGGACCTCGCACCCCTTCTCGCCGAGGTGGAGGCAATCGCGGTAGAAGCATTTGCCCACCGCCTGCTTGAATCCCGGAAAGAAGCATGCCAGATCCTCCTTGTATAGGTCGAGCTCCAGAGAGGAGAAGCCTGGCGAGTCGACGATGAAACCATCTTCGTAAGGCAAGAAGATGACGTCCTTAGTCTTGTGCCTACCGCGGCCTAGAGCTTTTGAATACTCCCCGATGGCGCGGTCGAAATGAGGATCGAGCCGGTTGATCAACGTCGATTTTCCTACCCCGGTCTGGCCTATAGCCAAGGTGACGTTTCCGCGCAAGCGATCGATGAGTTGCGCGAGGCCGCTCTCAACCTTCTTCGAGAGAAGCAGGACGTCCGTCCCGATCAGAGCAAGATCGTTCGTGAACTGCGCGATCGTCGACATGTCGTTGACGCGATCGGTTTTGGTGATGACGAGAAAAGCCTTTATCCCATGCATCGAAGCATAGGCCAAAGTCTTGTAGATGAGCAAAGGCGAGAGATCGGGTTCCACCGCAGAGGATACCACCATGATCTGCGTCAAATTGCAGACGCGAGGCCGAGGCAGGTGATTAGCGCGCTCGCAGATGCTCTCGATCGTCATCGTGGCTTCGTCAAAGACCACGTCGTCGCCAGGGAGGACCTCGCCGCTTTTGAACGCGACGCTCCCTCGGGGCGAGAGATGGTAAAAGACGCCTTCGTAGCTTGCGGTATACTTCCCGCCATAAGCGGATATGATCTTGCCGATTTTCATTTGAAACCGAACAGCCTCGAGATGAAACCGCGCTGCTCCTTGAAGTTGTCGCGATCTTTCATGACCCGCTCGATGTCGTCGTACATCTCCTGGGCGCTCTGATAGCGATCCAGCGGGTTTTTGCGGCAAGCTCGGACGATGATCTTCTCGATCTCTTTCGAGATACCGGGATCGAATTTCGAGGGGCTGGGAAAAGGTCTTTTGACATGGGCGACGGCGACATCGAGAGGGGTGGCATCATCGAAGGGGACATGGCCGGTGACGAGTTCGAAGAAGGTGATGCCCAAAGCGTAGATGTCGCTCAGAGTCGAAGGCATTTTGCCCTGGCAGATTTCAGGGGCGAGGTAATGGACGCTGCCCAAGATGTGCTTCTCGTCGCGCTCCTGGATCATCTCCTCGTTGGTGGCGATGCCAAAATCGCCGAGTTTGATCGTGCCATCCGCCATGTAGTAGACATTCTGCGGCTTGATGTCGCGATGGATGACGCCATGAGCGTGTATGTAGATGGCCGCGCTCAAAATCTGCAGCATTATCTCGCAAGCTTCGTAAGGCTGCAATTTGGTCAAGAAGAGCAGCTTCTCCTGCAAGGTCTGCCCTTTGACGTATTCGTTAGCCATGTATGGACGGCCATTCACTTCGCCGTTGTTGAACACCTTGATGATGTTGGGGTGATGGAGGCTCGCCACGGAAGCGGCTTCGTGCTTGAAGCGGCGGATATTCTCAAAATCCGCCATCAGCTCCTGCCGCATGATCTTGATGGCGACGACCCGCTTCGAGATGACATCCGTCGCCTCGTAGACCTCGGACATGCCACCCGAGCCGAGGCGGCTGGTGATACGGTAGCGGCCATCGAGTTTATCACCGATTTTGATCATTTGCGATGGCCTCCCAATAGGCGACGGCGATGTTGTCGGATCCGCCGTTGGTATTCGCGACGCGGATGAGCGTATCGACTTTTTGCTCGGCGCTTTCCTCCGTCGTCAGAATCGCATGTATCTCGCTCTCGCTGATGTTGTTGTACAATCCGTCGCTGCAGAGCAGGATCGAAGAGCCGATGTAGGGCCGTGAGACGAGATCGAAGGCGATCGAAGGATAAATCCCTAAAGCGTTCATCAAAACGTGCCGCTTGGGATGCGTGGTAATCTCCTCTTTCGTGATCTTGCCGGTGCGGAACAAATAATCGACATAAGTCTGGTCTTCAGTCAACTTCTCGAGGTGGTCGTAGCCGACGGCGTAGGCTCGTGAATCACCGATATTGGCGATGGCGATGATGTCGCCGTGGATCAAGACGGCGACTAAAGTCGTCCCCATATCCTTGTACGATTCGTTGGCGTAAGCCGCATCGTAAATTTCCGCGTTGGCTCGCCGTATTTGTCGAGAGAGCCACCGCTTGGTCCAAAAGGAATTGGAGAAGGAGCTTTTAGCTTTGAACGCTTCGCTGATGACGCCGATCGCCGTGCGCGAAGCAAAATCGCCTTTGTTGTGCCCGCCCATGCCATCGCACACGATGAGCAGGACATCGCCGCTCGCGTTGGTCAAAACGTCGGCTTGGTCCTCGTTGCTGACGCGGACTTTGCCGATGTCGACTTTGACGGCGAACTGCCCTTTCGTCCTCATCGTCTCTCCTTGGCGCGCAGCTGGCCGCAGGCCGCATCTATATCCGAACCGAACTCTTTCCGTATCGTCGAGGTTATGCCGCGCTTCGTGAGCTGATTTTGAAAAGCTTTGATGGCGACATCGCCGCTGCGGCCATAACTCTTGCCATCGATTGGATTGTAGGGGATGAGATTAACGTACGCCTCGATGCCGCGGATTAAATCCGAGAGTTCATCGGCGTGAGCGATTGAGTCGTTGACGCCCTGCAGCAGGATGTATTCGAAGGTCACCCTCCGACCAGAGGTCTCCACGTAATACTTGACGGCGGACAGCAGTTCAGCGATGGGGTATGCTCGATTGACGCGCATCAGTGTGCTCCGCAATTCATCGTTTGGAGCGTGCAGAGAGATGGCGAGGTTCACCTGCATCCCTTCGTTGGCGTAATCGTAGATGCGCGGCACGATGCCGCAAGTGGAAACAGTCAATCGCCGAGCGCCTATGGCAAAAGCTTTGGGATGGTTGGCGATCCGGATGAAATCCATGACGTTCTCGTAGTTATCGAACGGTTCGCCGGTGCCCATCACGACGACGTGGGTCACGCTTTGGTTTTCAGCTTTGAGAAGCTCGTTCACGATCAAGATCTGGCCGACCATCTCCCCCACTTCGAGATTCCTTTGCTTGCTGAGGAGCCCGGAAGCGCAGAAGGAGCAGCCCATATTGCAGCCGACTTGGCTCGAGACGCACAGAGCATTGCCGTAGTTGTAGCGGAGCAGTGCCGTCTCGACTTTGCTGCCGTCGCTCAGCTCGAGGAGGAGCTTGATCGTCCCGTCCTGGGCTTTTTGCATGGTGTGGATCTTGGGTAGGGCAAAGTAGTATTCCCCTTTTAAGACCTCGCGGAATTTGGCGGATATATCCGACATTTCATCGAACGATTTTGCTAATTTTTCGTACAGCCAAATAAAGAGTTGGGTAGCGCGATATGGCTTCTGCTCTTTAGCCACCATCGCCGCGGTCAACTTCTCGTGGCTGAGATCGTAGATGTTAAACACTGATGGCCTCCTCAGCCTTTCTCTTCATGATGGCGTAGTAAAGGGCGGTGTCGAGAGGATCGAAGGGGAACTTCTGCGCCTCCTCGATGAGGGTGAATTCGCGATGCTTCTGCAAAAACTCCATGATGAGCGAGTGGCCTTCCTTGCGATTGATCGTAGAGACCATGTAGACGAGGATACCCTCCTCATCGACAAACGTCGCGCATCCCTCGAGCGCTTCTTTTTCCTTGAGCACGATGCTGTCGATTTCGTCCTTGGAGAAGCGCAATAGATAATCGGGGAAAGCTCTGATCAGATCGAAGTCGGAGCTCTTGGGATGGGCGATGACGAGGTCTTGCTTGCGGGAGATGGCCGCATTCATCGCGCTCGGCTCGGCCTGGAAGAAGTTGACATTCGTCAACTGGTTGTATTTGAGCATTTTGGTGACGTCGAGCCGCTCGTCGAGATCGGGCACGCCGAGGTTGAGGCCGATGCGCTTTTGATACTTCAAGACGAACTCCCGGACGACGGAATTGTCCTCGCCGGAATAGAGGAAGGCTTCGCCGACGTCGTCGGTGCAGACGCGATCCATGAGCTCTTTGATTCCCATCTTGAGCAGAAAAACATCGAATCCTTGGAAGAAAATATTCTTGCGGATCGGGGCCTTTCCCTGATAGATGACCATGTCGGAGATAGGGGCGGCAACGAATTCGCCGTTATCCTCGAGCACATCTTTCAAGGTGGTGCTCAAAGTGTTGATGCGGCAGGTCAAAAGCTGCGGCTTGTTGTTCTTCTTGAGAAGTTTGTAGGTTATGCCGCGGCCGAAGTGCTTCTGCCACATCTTGACGAGCCATTCCGGGGTATTGAAGCGCAGCGACAGATATTCGATCGACTCGGCGGGAATCGCTTCGGGTATGAGGTCGCGCGGAGAATCCTGATAGGCGAGCAGCTTGTCGATAAGGGCGACATGCGCCTCGTCGAAAGTTTGGCGGACGTAGGCGAGCACTTCGTTGGCATCGAGCCGTTTCAAGAACAAATTGTTGGCCAAAGCGGCGTAGAGGAGGCAGATTTGCTGCTGAGAAAAATCGCTGCTCAGATCGCGGACGATGCGTTCGAAGAGGAAGTGATGGCGGAGCTCGCAGCCGACGATGGCAGAGACGAGCGAAGAATGCTCTTTGTCCGCCACGTTATCCTTAAAAGCCGCTTTCAGCGCTGACTGAAACTCGGATTTGCCGAAGATAATATGGTCGAGAACATCTCGTGCAATCTCGAGTGCTTTCATGTTGTTCGCCTCAGTAATTAGTATATAAACAAATGCTTATCATTACTACTAGAAAAAACGACATATGTCGTTATTTTCACATCGTATTATTCGTCTTTTCCTTCAATCCCGGCGAAGATGTCGCCTTCGAAGAGCTCCTCGCTCTCATCTTCGCCCTCTTCATCGTGGACGTGGACGGCGTTCGCCTCGGTGATGAATCGCGGGTAGTCGTCGTTGAGCAGCTCGTGGCGCGCCTTCTGGTCGTAGTAGCAGAATTCAACCGCGACGTTGATGGCGATCTCCGCCGTGGTCTCGAGGAGGTACTTGGCGACTTTTTCTTCGAGCGGGGCATATTGCTTCGGGGCGTGGACGCGAATTAAAGTGTTCCATGCTGTCTGATCGACGCCTTCGTGATAGAAGTAGCAGTTCGGCGCATAGAAGTTTATGGCCGCGCGGTCGGCTTCGAAGAGATCGGCGAGATTTTTCGTGTGCTCAGCGGAGTATTTTCCGACGAGGTATTGGTCGAGACCAAGAAAGGAAATCGTTATCATATCTACCAGCTTTCTCAACAATTATAGCATCGGTTCTTGAACATTTAACTAAAAGTTATAGGGATCGACGTTTATCGATATATCGATTTGCGATTTGCCTTGTAAGGTGAGGAGCAGACCAGCTAGATATGCCTTGATCTCGGCCTCGCTTTTGTACTTGAGCAGCAAGGTGCGGCGGTGCGTCTCGTTCTCGTAAGGGATGAAAGGCGTGACGGGGCCGAGGATGGAAACGCCCTCGTAATTCTTGCGGGCGATCTCCTCGGCGATGCGATGGATGGTATCGATGACCATCTCTTCGCTCCGGGACGATATCTCGATGCTCGTGAGATAGGTATAAGGCGGGTATTGCTGCACTTTCCTGACGAGCATCTCCTTGGCGAAAAAAGTCTCGTAGTCTTGCTCGGCGGCCAATCGGATGGCATAGTGATCTGGATTGTAGGTCTGGATGACGGCTTCGCCGCTCTTCAATGAGCGGCCGCTTCGCCCAACGGCCTGGGTGATGAGCTCAAAAGCGCGCTCGCTGCTGCGAAATGAGGGCAAGGACAAGCCGATGTCGGCAAGGACCACGCCGACTAGGGTGACGTCCGGAAAATCGTGACCCTTAGCGATCATCTGCGTCCCCACGAGAACATCGGCTTCCTTGGCGCGGAAAGCTTCTATCGTCTTGGCGATCGATGTGCGGATGCGGCCGACGTCGCTGTCCAATCTCAGAGTTCGGGCTTGAGGAAACAGCTTCGTCACCTCGTCCACGATCCGCTCGGTCCCAAATCCGCTTTTCGAGAAGTAGGAACCACCGCATTCCGGGCAGATTTTGGGTGCGAATTCGACGTGGGCGCAGTGATGGCATTTCAGCATGTCGTCTTCGCGATGAAAGGTCAGCGTTATCCCGCAGTTGGGGCATTTGAAGATGTGACCGCACGAGCGGCAGGTAACGTAGCCGCTATAGCCGCGGCGGTTGATCAGCAAGACGATCTGCTCTCTCTTATCGAGGCGATTGCGAATCTTGTCGATCAGCAGCTCGGAGAACATCACTGATTGGCGAGTGAGGTTATGAGGATTGGATAAATCGACGATCGCGACTTTAGGCATAACCTGCTCGTTGATGCGATGCGGCAGTTCGGCATAGTGATAGACGCCTTTGAGAGCCCGGGCCTTGCTCTCGAGAGATGGAGTCGCGCTGCCGAGGACGACTTTGGCGCGATGGTATTCGGCTCGCATGATAGCTAGCTCGCGAGCGTGATAGTAGGGCGGCGTATCCTGCTTGTATGACTCGACGTGCTCTTCGTCTAAAATGAATAAACCAATGTTTTTTAATGGGGCGAAGATAGCGCTGCGCGCCCCGACGACGACCCGGCATTCACCGCGGGCAATCCGCCGATACTCGTCGTACTTCTCCGCTTCGGTGAGCTCGCTGTGAAGGATGGCCACTGCCCCATGGAAGCGGCGCTGGAAATACTCCACCATAATCGGAGTCAGAGCGATTTCGGGGACGAGCATCAAGACGTTGCGACCCTGGGCGATGACCGATTCGGAAAGGGCGAGGTAAACCTCAGTCTTGCCGCTGCCCGTAACGCCCTGCAAAAGGCTGACAGTCAGTGGGCTGCCTTGAATGCTTCTGACCGCGTTGACCTGCTCTTCGCTGAGCACTTTGATGGTCTCTTTTTGATACTCGGGAATCTCCAAGCGGGAGCGCTCAATTTCGATGATTATAATATTGTTGGCTTTGATTAATTTGTCGACGATCGATGGCGATCCTGCATCTTTTTTGAGGATTTTGCCGTTATTTTTGATCAGCCTCAGCAATTCGATCTGGCGAGGGGTAAGACCACTTTCATCATCGTCGGTGACGACGAGGTATTTATCGAAGTAGGCCTTGGGACCTCCAAAAGAGGAGAGGCTAGGTTTGAGCGATTTAGGAAGCATGGTTTGCAAGACGCTGATCTTAGGAGCGAGATAGTGCGTGCTGATCCTCTCGGCCAGCAGCATCAACTCATCGTCTAAAAGCGCGCCATCGTCGATGACATCGATGATCTCGCTGATGCGAAAGCCTCTTTCGCTCTCGATCTCCGCTACGCTCTTGGAGGTCTCCTCCACCGCGATGACGTAGCCGACCATCTTGCGGTTGTTGAAGGTGATGAGGACGCGGAAGCCGGATCCGACATCTTTCGCCCCAGAATAGACATAAGAAAAAGGGCGGTTCAATGCGTTGACGCGATGTTCGGTGAGAACTTCTAAAATGCGCATGGCGGGCCCTTGTCGATTATAGTATTTTTGCATCCAATTTTGTTCTGATGATATTTTGAATTTCCTTGCCGGCTCGTTCCGGTTTATCGTTTAAAACTACATATTCGTAATGGTATTTGAGACCCATTTCCTTGCGGGCCTTGGCGAGCCGCTTCTGAATGATGTCTTCCGGCTCCGTCGAGCGATGCCGGATCCTCTTCTCGAGATCTTCAAAAGTCGGAGGGATGACGAAGATGGAGACGACGTTGCTGCCAGTGCAGCGCCGGAGGACTTGCTTCGTGCCTTCGACCTCGATTTCGAGGACGACGTTCTTGCCTTGGCGGCGAAGCTCGTCGACGTAGTGCTTGGGCGTACCATAGCGGTTGCCGACGAATTCGGCCCACTCTAAGAAGTTGCCGTTATCGATGTTGTGTTGGAACTCTTCCGGACTGACAAAAAAATAGTCGACGCCGTCGACTTCATTATCGCGTTTTTTCCGCGTCGTCATCGAAACGCTGTAGACGAGATTTAAACTATCGTCGCTCATCACTTGGCGCCGAATAGTGCCTTTCCCGACGCCGCTGGGTCCGGAAATGATGATGAGCAAACCTTCCTTCTGTGTCTCTTTTTCCATAATTGGTAAGTTTAATTATATGGCATGCCACAAACTAAATCAATTCTAATTATGGTATAATTACGACATGAGAATATCCGGAGCAAATTTCGGTGCGTTAGTCGACCGGATCAGAGAGGAATCCGTCGGATCTCACATCCGCCGAGTCACTTTCTTTTCGAGCCGCCTCTTCTACTTCGAACTGAGCCGAGGAAAGAGGCGCTTTTTAATCGTCGATTTGGATAATTCCGAACCATCCCTTTTCGTCGCCAACCTCGATATTACGCCTGCGACGCTGGCGTCTCCCCTCTATCTATTCTTGAAAAAAGAGCTCGGCAACGCCTATATCAAAGACATCGTGCAAATCGAAGGCGACCGCATCGCGCGTTTCGATTTAGAAGTGTCTACGCCGACGTATAAGCGCCTCGCCCGCCACCTCTACCTCGAACTCATCCCCGCCCACCCGAATCTCATCTTCACCGATGAGGAGGATATAATCCTCGCCGCTTTTCGCAAATCGCCTCTCGATTCGCCTCGCGTAATCGCTCGTGGCTTTGCCTATCACGTTCCTGAGAAGAAGGCGAGCGATAAGGAAGAGGCAATCGTTTTTGACTACGACAAATACGTCCAGTGTAGACTAGGCAAATTGAGCTTATCCGCGATCAGCCGCAACCAGGAGAAATTCGTCCGCATCTATAAGTTTATCAACGCACGCATCCGCTCTTCCTCGCACAAGATCGACAATATCCAAAGCGACGTCGAAAGCGCGCAGAAGATGCTGGTGTACAAGGAATATGCTGAGGCCCTACAAGGACTTCCCTACGACAAGAGATGGCACACGGATAAAATCGCGATCGGCGGGATGGAGATCATCCTCGATCAGACGAAGACCCTCGCCGACAACATCCAGATCTTCTATCGCAAGTACAAGAAAGCCAAGAGCACGATCGCTTTAAGCGACAAGCTTATCGAGGACGCGGAAAAAGAGCTGAACGATAGCCTTTTTGTCAAAGATTTCCTCTCCACCTCGAGCGAAGAGGAGATCGAGCGTTTCGTCGCGCGGAACGCCGCGATGAAGAAAGGCGATCGCATCCGCCTGCCCGTCGTCCGCAAATACGCTCCCTACAGCCTTGAAAAGGACGGCACGCGCTTCTATTATGGTAAGAGCGCTGACCAGAACGACTACCTCTCGTTCGTCTACGCTTCTCGCCAGCACACCTGGTTCCACGTCGTGGATCACGCGGGAGCCCACGTCATCGTCAAGAAACTCAATCCCAGCGACGAAGATCTGCTGACCGCAGCCGAGATCGCTCTCCTGTGCTCGGATTTGGATCGCGGCGACGTCATGTACGCTCTCAGGCGCGATATATCGCGCGGAACGAGCAAAGGCGAAGCCATCGTCAGAGCGCACAAGACCATCTATCTATCCTTCATCCGCCCAGAGACCATCGCCCTATTCGCAAGCGCCAAACGCCTCGAGGTCAAATAACCATGCCGCTCATCGCCGACATCAAAAGTATATATCTCCTCATAACCGGCCAAGGAGCCGAGAGCATCGAACCCCTCAAGGCTGGTTTTTCTAATTATTCCTACCTCGTCAACCATCATCACGTCCTGCGCATCAAAAAAGCTGTCGATGATGCTTTTTACGATCCTCGCCTCGAAGCGAAGGTCATCGCTGGCGTCTCCGCTTTAAAAATGTCGGAGACCGTGCTCTATTTTAACGAGAGCGACGGAACCAAACTCTCTTCCTACCTACCGCATACGCACAAAATCGTCGACCAGCCTAGCGAAGTCGAGCTCATCCTCGTCGCCAAGGCTCTGAGGAAATTGCACCGCCGCAAGCTCGTCTCGGGCACTGCCTTCGACTTGTTCGGCCGCCTCGAATTTTACAGATCGCACTGCAGCGACCTTGTCGACGCTCTCTACGAGCGCAAAGTCGTCTCCTCCGTCCGCCGCTTCTATGGCGAGGCACCATTTGTCCTCTGCCACAACGATGTCGTCGCGGGCAACCTGCTCTTTCGCCGAAGCAAGGTTTTCCTGATCGATTTCGAATATGCCGCCGACAACAATCCCCTCTTCGATCTGGCCAGTTTCCTCAGCGAAAACGACGTGAGCGACGAAAAAGCGATGCGCCTCTTTTTAGGCGCCTACTTCAACAAGCGCTGCGACGACGTCACCTTTCGTCGCGTCCGCCGCCTTGTGTCTTTACAAGACATCCTCTGGTACTACTGGGCTCAGATGCGCTACATCGAAACTAGAGAGAGCATCTACAAACGCATCGCGCATACAAAGTGGAAAGCTATCATGAAAAACGCCTCCAGGCACTAGTCCGGAGGCGTTTTTTCTCTTGATCTCTAGTAGACGAATGGTACGTATTCGACGAACTTGTCTTCGTAGGCCTTGAGGCTTTTGGCGATGACTTCTTTAGCGTGTTTGGGCCCGCGTATGCGATTGACGATTGTCTTCTTGTTCTCGAGCTGCTTATAGACGCGGAAGAAGTGACGGATTTCGTCGGCGATGTGCGGCGGTAGATCTTTGACATCCTTGTAGATATTGAAGATCGGATCGTTCTTGCACACGGCGATGATCTTCTCGTCGAGCAATCCTCCGTCGATCATCTCGAGCACGCCGATGGGATAGCATTCGACCAAGGCGAGGGGAACGATGGATTCCGAGGAGAGGACAAGGACGTCGAGGGGGTCGAGGTCTTCAGCGTACGTGAGAGGTATGAAACCATAGTTTTGGGGGTAGTGGGTGGACGTGTACAGGATGCGATCCAGAATCAGGGTGCCCGTCTGCTTCTCGAGCTCGTATTTGTTCTTGCTGCCCTTCGATATTTCGATGCAGGCCAAAAAGTCCTCCGGTTTGATTCGCTCTTTTGGAGCCATGTGCCACACGTTCATTTCCGTTCCTCCGTTTACGGACGTATTATAGCAACCGCTCGATGCAAAGGGCAAGAAAAAGCCAAACCCGAGGGCGAGTTTAGCAGCGTTCGAGACAACTTCCTTTTTTTATAAAAACGACAATGATATACTACTGACTATGAAAATGAAGGCGCTACTCCTTTTCCTCATCATCCCCTTTGCGCTCTCCTCCTGCGGCCACAACCCCACAAGACTGTTGAGCTTGCTTCAAAATGGCGATCTGGCGGATGTTCCTGCCCCCGCGGTGGGGAGCTCAGTCAGCGCTTATACCCGTCACACCGACAGCGCGGAAATCCTCGGATTGATATCCCACGGCGAGCCTTTTCTCTTCTACGTCGGCTCGGATGAGTGCTCGGCCTGCCTGGCTTTTAAACCCCATCTTCTACGCTATATCCACGAGACGAAAACGCTCGTCTATTACCTCGACCCTTATGTCAACGCGGACTACGAAGAATACGCCGATATCTGGGGCGCATATCAAGATGTCTTCCTTGCCAACCTCGAGATTCCCTACTTGATGGCCATCGAGGATAGCGAGCACTTCGCCAAAGGGGCGACGACCAAGATGACGGCGCTCACCTACGAACCTTTTCTAAACATGATGAACGGCCTCGTCGGCGCGAACTCCATCCGATCGATCGCGACCTTCGCCTCCGCCGAGCACTATGTCGACGACTTTGCCCAGTCGCTGTTCTTCTTCTACGACCGCACCGATGATGAAGCTGCACGAATATATGGCAACTACATCTTCCCCGCCGCCGAAAAGAGCGCGACACCGCTCTACCTCGTCGATATCTCTTCATTAGAAGAGGCTGACGTGGTTTTGCTCAAGGAAAAATTTGATTTAGGCGATACCATCGGACCCATCGCCCAGTACTATGAAGGCGGCGAGCTCGTCGAGCCCCACCTCTTCGGTCTCGACGAAGTGATGGACGTCGCTTTCCTCGATCAGCATTTATCGTAACGCACAAAAAATGGGATTTACTCTCCCATTTTTTTGTCGGTAACTATTTGACTTTGATGCGCTTGAGGATGGCGGATCTATACATCCCATCCTCATACTGGATATCGATTGTGCCTTGGATCAAAGGCAGGCAATAGAGGCGGAACGAAGGGGCCATGTGCGCTGGCCCGTCCATCATCGACGATGGCACAACTTTTTCGGCGTTGGCGATTTTGGCGATGTCCTCAGGAACGTATTCGACGCGATATGGGACGTCGCTCACTCGCTTGATGCAGACCATTTCGCCCGTGTGGCCTTCGAGGGCGTACTTGACCGCGAGGGTGCCGCAGGTGATGGCCTCCTCCTGGTCGACGCGGCTGACGAGCAGAGGGTCGGCCCGCTGAGGCAAGGACAGCTCGATCGAGCGCGTTGGCAGATCGAGCCGCATCTCCACGATGTCGGCTAGCTCATCGCCCACGCCTCCGAGCTGGACGTGATTGAAAGCGTCGACGCGGGCTTTGCTCGTATCGCGCTGAAAGGTTATTCCTTCGGAGACGACGACGATGGCGTTGCCTTTAGCATCGAATAAACTTTTGACATCGCGCAAGAAATCGTCGACGCTGAAAGGATTTTCTGGCAGGTAGATCAAATCGGGGCGAGAATCTTCGCTCAAGAGGTCGACAGCGGCCGTGAGCCATCCCGCGTTGCGGCCCATGATCTCGATGATGTAGACTTTTCCTCTTCTGTACACGCGGGCGTCGATGCATATGGATTTAACGGTGTTGCACACGTGTTTGGCGGCGCTGGCAAAACCAAGTGAATGGTCGGTCAGGGCTAGGTCGTTATCCACCGTTTTGGGGACGCCCATGACTTTGCAATCGTAGCCGATCTCCTTGCACAGGAGCGATAGTTTATGGCAGGTGTCCATCGAGTCGTTGCCGCCGTTGACAAAGGCATAGCCGATATTGTGCTTTTTCAACGTCGCCATGATCGACATGTATTGCTTGTCGTGGAGATCCTTGGGCAGCTTGTAGCGCGTCGATCCCAGAGCAGCTCCGGGAGTCTGCTTAAGCAGTTCGATCGTCTCCGCGTCTTCCGCGTCCAAGTCGATGAGATCATCGCTGATCAGGCCTTCGATTCCGTAGAGCGAGCCGTAGATGCGGTCGATTTTGTCGCTGTGGCGCTTGGCCTCGACTATGGCCCCGTAGAGCGAAGTATTGATGACGGCGGTCGGCCCGCCGCTCTGGATGTAGACCATGGCTTTTTTCATATGTTTATCTCCTCGATCGATTTTCTATCTGACTTCGACGTGGATGTTCTTGAGCACGTCGTAAGCCTCTTCTTCTAGGTGTTCATCAGGAGAGGCCGTGCCTCGGCGATCGACGACAATGTGGGCGTTGGGCAGAGCCGTCTTGGCGATGATGGTGTTGGCGAGGACGCACATGGTCGTGATAATCCCGGCCAAAACGACTTCATCATACTCATGGGCCAACAGAAACGCAAATAGCTTCTTGGAGCCAAAAGTGTCTTTTGGGAATATCCGATGCCCCTTCGCGAGGCGGCCGACCTCGCCGTAGATCTCGGCTCCGAACCCACCTTTTTGGCAGTGGATGACAGGGAGGTTCTTCCCTTCTTCGGAAGCGAGGTAATTCTCATCGTGGACGTCTTGGGTGAAGACGATGTCGCCACCGCTCACGTTGAACTCGTGGATGAGCGCGATGAGGCGTTCCTCGATTCCGAGAGCGCTCTTAAAACCCAGAGGACCGGTGATGAAATCATTCTGGTAATCGACGACGACGAGGAGGCGCTTTTTAATTGACATCGTTTATAATTCTATTGAATTATGAAAATAATGTAAAGCGGGTGCGAAGGTGGTCGCATCACCGTCTCCCATCGCATTTCCCGACATAGCGTTGATGAGAAGCTATGCTTCTGATTTTCGACATAGCTGTTTAATGGCGATGCCGCGCGACATATTCACCGGCCTTTGTAAGCGCTTGCAATGGATGGGGGATTCTTGTATTATCTTCTTACGTGCCTAAAAGGGGGTAGCCAAATGTCATTCACGCTGAAGTATCGCGGAAGCGAAAATACATTCGAAAAGAAAGTGGCTCTCATCGATCTCGTCGAAGATCCGAATAAAGAGCTCGTCTGCGCTAAGGTAAACAATCGCATCCGCGAATTGACATACGAAGTATACTACGATGCCGACGTCGAGTTTTTGAGCGTCAAGGATCAAGACGCCATCAACACTTATGAGACCTCGATCCGCTATCTGGTGGCCATGGCTTTCAGCCGAGCCTATCCCGAGATCAGCGTCCGTTTCAGCTACAACGTCTCCCGCTCCATCTTCGTCCAGATCCTCAATGGTCCGAAGCAGAGCGACATGACGATGATGAAGCGGATAAGCGAGGAGATGGACCACATCGTCGCCGCCGATTATCCTTTCAACCGCATGATCGTCACCAACGACGAGGCTCGCGAGATTTACACCACCCACAACCTGCACGACAAGCTCGAGCTCCTCAAGTATCGCCCAGAGAAGACCGTCCACCTCTACGATTGCGACGGCTATCTCAACTACATGTATGGCCGGATGGTCCCTTCGACTGGCTATCTGAAGTTGTACAGGATTCGCCTCTACTCGCCGGGCATCATCATCCAGTACCCGCGCGCCGAAGCCGGTGGCACCATCCCCAACTTCGAGGACGCCCCCACTTTCGGTAAGACTCTCAAAGCTTCGCATACGTGGGGCAAAATCGCTGGAGCCGATTCGGTCTCGGGGATCAACGAGCACATCAAAAAGGACGGCGTCGTCGATTTCATCAATATGTGCGAGACCCGCCACAACCGCATGCTGACCGAGCTCGGGCAGATGATTGAGAACGATATCGACAGCATCCGTTTAATCTGCATTGCCGGACCTTCTTCCAGCGGCAAGACTACTTTCTCCAATCGCCTGCGCATCGAGCTCCTGTCGCGAGGCATCAAGCCCATCCGGCTGAGCATCGACGACTATTATCTGCCCAAGAATGAAGTTCCCAAAGGCGAGGATGGCGAACCCGACCTCGAGTCCATCAACGCCCTCGACGTCGAGCTCTTCAACCAGAATATGCTCGGCCTCATCGGCGGCGAAGAGATACAACTTCCTCGTTTCGACTTCAAGATTGGCAAGCGCGTCCCCGGCCGCATCCTAAAGGTCGGCGCTAACCAGCCGATCATCATCGAAGGCATCCACGCCCTCAACGATCTATTGACGATCAACATTCCCAAACACCAGAAATTTAAGATCTACATCTCCCCGCAAGCGCAGGTAAACTTCGATAACCACAACCCGATGTCCCTCACCGACTTGCGCCTTTTAAGGCGCATCGTCCGCGACAATAAGTACCGCAATGCCTCTGCCGAGGAGACGATCAGCATGTGGCCCAGCGTCCGCAAGGGCGAGTTCACATGGATCTACAACACCCAAGAGGGTGCTGATTACGTCTTCAATTCCTTGCTCAGTTACGAGCTCTCCGTCATGAAAAAATACGCCATGCCTCTCCTTTCCAACATCGAGAAGAACTCCATCTATTTCCCCGTGGCGGAGCGCCTCGTCCGCATGCTCAAATACTTCGACGACATGCCCGATGAATGGGTGCCATGCAACTCCTTGCTCCGCGAGTTCATCGGCGGTTCGTGCTACGCGAACGTCGACATGTGACAACGGAATTTCGCCAAGAGAAAAGGCTCGATCACGAGCCTTTTTTTCTGGAGCGAGCGACGAACTCCTCGATCTTTTCCTTCTCGAGGCGATGGAGGCTCACGAGCTGCGAATAATATATTTTGCGCATGATGAGGAAACGCTCCCGCTCAGCGTCGGTGATCGTCTTGACATAGATGTCATAGAAGATCTTCTCGAGCCGAAAGAAGGACTCGTAGACATTGGCAAGCGTCAGGTGCATGAAATAGTCGCGGCGCGAGTAGATGAGCAACGGCGAACTATGAGCGATCTCGCTCGACATCTCGTAGATGGGGGAATACTGTTTCAAGCCCGCGATCTTTTCGACGCCATCGCGGAAATTGAGCTTGAGATCGCCGCCATCGACCATCTCGCTGATCGCCATCAACCACCCGTATTCGATGAAGCGCTTCATGTCCTTGCTCTTGAGATCGTGAACCTTCATCTCCGCTTTGATGGAGGCGAATATCTCGTCGGTCTTCTCTTTGCTGAAGACGACGCCGCGGAAAGCCATCGCGTAGTTCATGTGGACGAGGTACCTGTCGATGACTGGTTTCCCGTGCTTGGTCAAGATGATCAAGATGCACTCAGCCTCATGCAGCGTCCGCCAAGTCGAAAAAGCCTCGGTCTCGAAACCGCTGACTAATAGATCGGTGATAGCTCGGCCCATCGAAAAACCTTTGGACATGATGTCGACGACCAACGTCTCATTCGGCTGGTTGCGGTTGAAGCGCGAAAGGATGCCAAGTACGAAGTTCAGATACGTGTTCAAGGTCGATATCGCCGGCGAGAATCGGCTCAATATCGTCTTGGACTTATACGATAGATGCTCGTTGGTATAATACTTGTCGAGAGCGATGCTGATTAAAGTCCGCATGTACTTTTCATCCTTGATGATCTCCGCTTGCTCAACTTCAGGATGGGAATCGAGGAAATAGCCGTGCTCGTTGATCAGATAGAGAATCAAGGAAACGGGGTTGATGGGCACGACGCGCCCGAGAAGGTTGGCCTCCGCTATGCCTTTCGCCCCTTCCATCGCGTTTTGATAGGCATCGTAAAGAAAGGGCATGTCGAGCGTCTCTCTAACCCCGAGAACGCGGTATATCTCCGCGAATTGCACCTCGGTCAAAACCGTGTCTTTAGCCATGCTATTCCTTCGGCTTAAAAGCCATGGTGGCCTTAACCGCCATCTTCCACCCTTCGTATTTGCGCGCAGCCAACTTCTCGTCCATTTTCGGTAAGAATGTGGCCTGAATGCAGTGATATTTTTCGATTTCCTTCACGCTCTTCCAAAAACCGCTGCCCAACCCCGCCATGTACGCCACGCCTAAGGAAGTCGTCTCCAAACACTGAGGAAGGCGGATTTCGCAGCGCAGAATATCCGCCTGAAATTGTAAGAGGACCTTATTCTTGGTGGCCCCGCCATCGACGCGAAGGCTCGAGACGTCCGCGCCCGCTTCTTTTTTCATAACTTCGATGACGTCTTTGGACTGAAAGGCTATGGCTTCGAGCGAGGCGCGGACGAAGTGGGCTTTGTTCGTCCCGCGGGTGATGCCGAAGACGGCGCCGCGAGCCTCGTTGTCCCAGTATGGTGTCCCCAACCCGACGAAAGCCGGCACGATGTAGACACCTTGCGAATCGTCGACTTTGCGCGCCAGCCTCTCGCTCTCGTCGCTCGAGGAGATGATATCCATCGATTCGCGCAGCCACTGCACGATGGCTCCGCCGACGAAGACGCTGCCTTCTAGAGCGTAGGAAACTTGGTCGCCGATCTGCCAAGCGATGGTCGTCAACAGCCCGTTTTGCGAAAGAATCGGCTTTTCGCCGATATTCATCAGGGCGAAACACCCTGTTCCATAGGTATTCTTCAGATCGCCGGAGCGGAAGCAGGCTTGTCCGAACAAGGCGGCTTGCTGATCGCCGCAGACGCCGCAGATATGGACGCTCTCGGAGAAGAAACTGGCTATTCCATAATCGCCGCTCGAAGGCATGAGGGAGGGAAGGATAGATCGAGGGATATCGAACATAGTCAGCAGCTCATCATCCCACCTCATGTCGAAGATATTGAACAGCATCGTGCGGCTGGCGTTGCTCACGTCGGTGGCGTGCACTTTGCCTTTGGTCATATTGTAGATGATCCATGAGTCTACCGTCCCGAAGAGCAGCTCGCCGGATTCGGCACGTTTCTGTCCATTGGCGATTTTGTCGAGGATGTAGCGAATTTTGGAGGCGCTGAAGTACGGATTGATCAAAAGTCCAGTGCGAGCGTGGATAAAATCGCGCTCACTCTCAAATTTTTGACAATACGGGAGCGATTGCCGCGATTGCCAGACGATGGCGTTGTAGACGGGGCGACCGGTTTTTTTGTCCCAGACGACTGTCGTCTCGCGCTGATTGGTTATGCCGATAGAGTCGATGTCATCCATGGTTTTATGGGAGACGACGAGAAGTTCGTTGACGACGTCGATGACGCTCACCCACAGCTGCAGAGCGTCCTGTTCGACCCACCCTGGTTTAGGATAGAGGCAAGTGACAGCGCGGACGGCGCTGTAACACATGTTTCCATCGTGATCGAACAAAAAAGCCCGAGTTGAAGTAGTACCCTGATCGATTGCCAAAATATATTTGTTCATGCCTCTGACCTCATTTCTAATTATAGCGGATGCTAGCGAGCATTATTATAACTTTTTTGCGAACAAAACGGCCGTTGTTTTTTGCGCGCTATACGCGTATGCTAACACGTAGGGCAACAAAATGGGTGCTATAATTGTTTATATACAAAGCGCATCAAACTCAAGGATTATATATGCAAAAATTATCGACTAGACGACTGACGATAACCTTAGTGACCTCCTTCGGTGCGATTTCCTTGCTGTCGCTTATGTCGATCGGCACCTTCAATCGCAGCGAGGCCGCTATCGAAGTGTCAGCGCAAACACTGCCTACGTCAGTCAACATCAACGATCTCAACGATAGTCAAGTAAATGCCTATTATGGTGGAGTTGACGGCAAATCCGGCGACACCCTGCTAGCGGAATTATATACGATTATCGATGGCCACCGAGAATACAATTACGACTCATCGACTGACCGCTATGCCTATAAGATAATGGATCGCAATTGGTCGCTGAGCCCTCTCACCACTGCCCAATTAGCGAATTTTAGTCATTCGAACGATATGCCATATATCCGCAAGTTTTATGCCGACTACAATGATGATATCGCCACAGCAGATTTATATTTTAATGCGGGCGATCCAGAGGTTACGCGTGTCAGCTTTGACAAAGAGCACATCTGGGCGCAATCGATGGGCAACTTCGGTCGCACGAGCGGAGCGGGAGCTGATTTCCACATGCTCGTTCCTTCCGACGTTGTCGGCAATCAAGCAGGCCACAGCAATTACAACTTCGCAGTTCCGACATCCAGCATCACTAATTATTATGGCTCCCCCGCACAAACGAACTCCAATTGGCTGGGAGAACCTAATGCATATGTAGGAAGAAATGGCTACATATCCGGTTATTCGCAAAAAGTCTTTGAGCCGCTCAATCAATACAAAGGCGACGTTGCACGCGCCCTTTTTTACATGCCTGCTCGCTACTACGAATACATTGACGATACCCATCCGAAACTCACCCTCGTCAATGGCTCGCCCGACGCGGTGACGGCCTCGCCGTCGCAAGCCGGCTTGGTCGGCGATCTAGCGACGCTCCTCCAGTGGAACGAGTTCGATCCGGTCGACGAGTACGAAATCCACCGCAACAACCTCATCTATAATAACTATCAATTAAATCGCAACCCTTTCATCGACCATCCGGAATGGGCTCGCGTCGCCTACGACACCGCTTATAGCGGTGCGGGGGCGAGCACCGCCGACGGGACGAGTTCCGTCGGAAGTCAAGACATCCTCGTCTCCTCGATAGCGCTCGACAAGACCTCGCACACGATGAACGTCGGCAACGAATATGCCTTGATGGCGACTGTCAGCCCAGTCAACGCCGCCAATAAGATTTTGGTGTGGTCTTCGACCAACGAAAGCGCCGCCACCGTCTCCGATGGAACGATTTTGGCTCTCGGCGTTGGTTCGACGACTATTAGGGCCACGGCTACCGATGGTTCGGGTGTCTACGCTGAATGCACGCTGACCGTAGTGGCCGAAGGCGGGCAAACGCTAGATTACATCGCTGTTTCGAGCGCTCCCGCTTCTGCTCCTTTTGGTTCCATATACGATACTTCGAGCATCGTCGTCACAGCCTATTATAGCGACTCTTCTTCCGAGGTTGTCACCTCGTCTGCCACCATCTACTCGCCCGACACCGAAGTTCTCGGCGAGCAATCGGTGAGCGTCACCTATGGTGGGAAAACAGCATATTATACGGTTGATATCACGAATTATGGCGCCACCATCTCCTCTACCGAAGTTGGCACCGAATTCGTGTCCCCCACCGCCGCCACCGGCGCCATCGCGGGTTGGACGGGATCGGGCATCGGCGCGGCGTATTCCGATGGCTCGGTCAAATTTGATTCGACTAACGATTACTATTACAAAGCCGACATCTGGAGCGGCACAGGCTCCTTAAACATTTCCTCGATCAGCGTGACCTTAAAAATCCGTCAAAATGGTGGAACTTCGCTGACGACCGCGAACAAGATGAGCGTTTACGCCATCAACGGAAGCGCATCTACCGAAATAGGCTATGCGATGCAGACGGCTGGATTTAACACAGTCGCTGGTGGAGAGGACGAAACGTTTACGATAACGCCATCCTCGCCATCCACCATCACGGGGCTAAAGATCGTATACGCGGAAAAAATTCTCGGAAACCTCGGCCTATACTATGTTAAAGCCACCCCGACGTACGTAATTGAGAAGAGCGTTTCGCAAGCCGAGGCTTGGGCGACGTATTTCCTTTCGCAGACCTCTGAACAATGCACAGCTCTCGAAGCGCAGAGCAGCGAAGTATGGACTATTCTCGATAACGAATATAATTGGATGGCTAGCTCGAGCAAGACCTACTTTACCGGCGAAGAGGTCTCAAGCCTCGTCACAAATGCCATCGCCCGCTACAACGCCATCATTTCCGCTCACCCTGAAAACTCACCTTTCATCTCTGGTCTAAACGCGGGACTAAATACCTCGGCTTCCGATGACTCAGATCTAGCTGGGCTCGTCGTCTTTTTCACTGGTGCGATCCTCGCTGCCGGCTTCTTCCTTTTCTACAGAGTAAAAAGGCCGAGGAAAGGCGTCGTCGATTGTATCGATGAGTAGTATACCAACCATCTAGATTACGACCATGTGTTCACACATGAACATGTTCTAAGACTCATTAGAACGAGAGGTTAAAAAATTGATTGCGAGCAAAATTATGAACAAGCGTTTCGGATTGCTGTCGACATTGATTCTCGGCTTGGTTTTAGGGGCGGCTCTTCCGCTCAGCGTGCAACACTATGCAAATGAAGCCGAAGTGTTGGCTGATGTCGGCACATACTATAATGGCATCAACGACTCATCTGGTAGCGCGACGCTCCTGAGCGGTCTCAGAACGTTGAACTCCACAAAGCGAACGAGCACGGTGGGCTACCCCAATATGGGCGATCATTATCCAGAAACTGATGGCGACCCTGGCAACTCGGGTAATTTAATCGCTTTTTATTCCGGCACTTCCGCCTCTTTCAGCGGCTCATTTACCGGAAACTTCAACCGCGAGCATGTCTGGCCCAACTCTCGAGGTGGCAGCGCTGTCGAAGCCGATATCCACATGACCAGGCCGGCACTCGCCGCCGAGAATGGCAGCCGCGGCAACTCCTTCTATGTCGAGGGCATGGCCAGTTCAACCAATGGTTGGGATCCAGCGGCCGAGGACTTTGGACTCGAGAAGTATCGTGGCATATCCGCCCGCGTCATTTTTTACTGTGTCATCGCGAGCTCAAGTCTTTCGCTCGTCGATTTAACGAACGATGACACTGGCAATAATACCATGGGTAAACTGTCGACCTTGCTCGACTGGAACCTCCGCTATGGCATCGATTCCACGGAGACGCAACGCAACGAAGCCGCCCAGACCATCCAAGGCAACCGCAATCCTTTTATCGATCACCCCGAATATGCATGTAAGATATGGGGCGGTTACAATTCCGCAACCGAAACGATCTGCGCTTCATCTCAAACCGAACCGACCTCGATCTCCGTTTCCCCGAGTTCAGCCTCGATCGGCGTTAATGGGACGCAGTCTCTGAGCGTATCTGCTCTTCCTTCGGGGGCGAGCACTTCCGTCTCCTGGTCGACATCGAATTCTAATGTCGCTACGGTCGATGGTGGCACTGTCACCGGCGTCTCTGCCGGCACGGCCACGATCACCGCCACATCGACCCTCAATTCCGGCATTACCGACACCTGCGATATTACCGTGACAAATACATCTGTCGCCGTGACGGGCGTGACGATTGCTTCGACGGCATCCGTCGCCGCTGGGGCTACGACGACGCTGACGCCGACTATATCGCCCGCCAATGCCACCAACAAAACCGTCTCGTGGCTTTCGGGCACCACCGGTGTCGCCACCATAAATAGTTCTACCGGCCTGATAACCGGCGTCTCAGCTGGAACGTCGACGATAACCGTCACAACCGCCGATGGTGGGTATACCGACACGTGCCAATTGACAGTAATAGTAACTGGCGAACCAGCACTTATTAATTCTTATGATTTTCTAGATGGTGGCAGCGGCAGCAATAATGCTTATGCAAACGTTAATCTTGCGACCAACGTGAGTTACGCAGCCGACAACCCCGGCGGAACAAGCGGCACGACCGCTTGGGAAGCGGACTATGCAAACCTGAGTCTGACGGCTGGCACCCGCATTGGCGGCAAGCTCGTCTCGGCAGTTCAGACGGATAACACGACGGCTTGGGCTAACATCAAAACCACTTTCACCTTCTCCCCAATAATCGAAAAGGTCGAGATACTCGGAGTTGCCACATTTGGCACTGCCGGCAATACGACAGCCCTGTATCTGCAGAGCTCTACCACCGGCACAACCTGGACGACCCAATCCACCACGACGAGCAAATCGGGAACCATCACCTTTGATTCGATGACGATTCCCGCGACTTCATACCTTCGCTTCGGAATCGCCTTGACTGCTTCCAGCACGAATAGCGGAATCGCGTTTACCGGCATCAGAGTATATCAGCAAGAGGGAGTGTCCAAGACGTTATCGTCCATCGCCGTCACCACCCAGCCGACCAACAAGTCCTATTACAACGGCGATTCCTTCAATCCCGCCGGCATGGTCGTCACCGCCACCTACAGCGACAGCAGCACTGCTAACGTCACAGCGAGCTGCACATACACGCCTACTCCCTTAACTACTGGCACGACCTCCGTAACCGTCCATTATACGGAAGGCACAGAAAAGACGACCACCGTGACTGGCATAACGGTCGCTGCTGCGAAAACTCTCTCCAGCATCGCCGTCACCACTCAACCATCCGATAAATCATATAACAATGGGGAATCATTCAATCCCGCCGGCATGGTCGTCACCGCCACCTACAGCGACAGCACCACCGCCAACGTCACGAGCAGCTGCACGTACACTCCTGATCCCTTGACGACGGGCACGACATCGGTCGCTGCCAGCTATACGGAAGGCGGTGTCACGCGGACAGCGAATATTACGGGTATCACTGTCACGGCCTTGACTTTGCAGAGCATATCCATCAAAACCGCTGCCAGCGCGACGATGTTCAGCCTAGGCGATACCTTTTCCTCGTCGGGTCTCGTCATCACCGCCCATTACTCCGATTCGTCGACCGCTGATTTGTCCTCTGGTTTCACCGTCACGGGTGTCGATACTGCCAAATTGGGCCACCACACCGCGACCATCACCTATAATGACAAGACGACTTCTTATAGCGTCGTAGTCAGCAACAACGGCGCCAGCGTCGGCTCTCCTTCAGGAAACGCCAGCGATTTGTTCATCTCCGAGTATATTGAAGGAAGCAGCAGCAACAAAGCCCTCGAAATATATAATGGGACGGGGAGCGCTGTCGCGCTGAGCGCTTACAGTATGAAGTTATATTCCAATGGCTCATCCACGGCTAGCAACACACTGACTTTATCCGGAACTCTTGCCAGCGGGGGAGTTTATGCGATCGCAAATTCGGCCGCTAATGCTACGATTATCGGGCTGTGCAATGTCACCAATGCTGTCACAAACTTCAATGGTAACGATGCAGTCGGATTATACAAAAATGATGTCTTGATCGATATCATCGGCGTAATTGGCGAAAACCCTGCGGCTTGGACCGGAACGGGCGCCAACAGCGTTTCGGGTTCCACCGCCAACATGACTTTGGTCCGCACTTCATCCACCTCCGCTCCGAACGCGACCTTCACTTGGTCCGAATGGAATGCATATACCCTGGATACAACGACTTACTTAGGCGCACATACCTACGCGGGCTCAGGCCAAAGTGGCAACGTGACCAACAACCAGCAGGCTATCGCGTGGGCCGACTACTTCATCGAGTGCACGACGGGCACCTGCGAAGATCTGACTGGAGCCTTTGGATCGTATTGGAATGATTTGGCTAGCGAATACGGCTACATGGTCAGCGGATCTAAAAACGCCTTCTGCGGCAACAGCCCCAGCAGCGCAGCCATCACCAACGCCATCGCCCGCTACACCCACATAGTGCAGAAGTATGGTATGAGCGATTTCGTCGTCGATGGCAACGGCGATGGGCTGGCGTCGCTCGCCGCATCCAAACTGCCCACGAACGATGATTCAAGCTATGCGATAGTCGTAATTGCGATAGCGATCACGCTCGCCTCGGCCTTCGCCTTCGCTCTTTCCAAGAAAAAGAAATTCGATTAAATCGACGCCTTTCATTTCCCTCTCATAATTATGTTTTTGCAGGCATCCTTTTTATGTATAATAAAAAAGACGCTGACTTTTCAGTTCAGTTCACGGAGAATAATTATGAGTATTTCAAAACGCAGAGTTGGAGCGAGCCTTGGATTATTTCTTGGGGTGATCTTGGGAGTGGCTTTGCCTTTGAGCATGCATTCCTATGCAGATGATCAAGAAGTGTTCGCGGCCCCGACGATCATCACAGAAAAATCGACGGATCAATACATCTCAACTTATTACAATAGCATCAGCACCAGCCAGACCGGGCTGCCGCTTGCCGCGAGCCTAGAGACGCTCTTGCAGGGCGAAAGAAGTGGTTCTTTTTCATATGGTTCGCTGCAGTCTACGGCGTTTCCTTATACCGATGTCGATCCGACTCGTCCAAACGGCGGTTACATCGTAAGCTTTTATTCCGGCACGCCCGTCAGCGGTTATACTGGGATGAACAAAGAGCACACTTGGCCTAATTCGCATGGCGGAGGCAATATCGAGAATGACCCGCATATGGTCAGACCGACATTGTCGAGCGAGAACTCAGCGCGCGGAAACAGCTATTTTGCTGATTCATCAGCGCAAGGATGGGATCCGAATACATTTGGCAACGATAAATACCGAGGTATCGCCGCCCGAATTATCTTTTATGGTGCCTCCATCGGATATACCGAAGGTTTGCGCCTCGAAGATGTCGGCTTTGTCAGCGGCAGCGGAAATGGTGGGAGGATGGGCAAGCTGAGCGACCTTTTAACATGGAATCTCCAGTATCCGATCGACGCTACGGAGATAATTCGAAACGAAACGCTCGATAGATCGCTCAACTATAATCGCAATCCCTTCATCGATCACCCTGAATACGCATGCAAGATATGGGGCGGCACTAATTCTACAACCCAGGCTATATGCGCTTCATCGGAAACCGAACCCACTTCGATTTCCGTCTCACCAAGCTCAGCCTCGATCGGCATCAACGGCACGCAATCGCTAACAGTAGCTGCTCTTCCCTCGAGCGCGAGCACTTCCGTCGCCTGGTCGACGTCGAATGATGATGTCGCCACGGTCGCTAACGGCATCGTGACGGGTGTCGCCGAAGGCACGGCTACGATCAAAGCCACATCGACACTTAACTTCTCGGTGTATGGAACATGCGCTATCACAATCACGCCACCCGTTCCCCCAACCTCTCTAGCGATGAGCAGTTTCACTCTCAGCGTGAGCGTGGAGCAAACCTCACCATTGAGCGTCACGGCCTCGCCGAGCGGCGCGAATAACAGCGTGTCATGGTCGACGTCAAATGATGACGTCTCCATCGTGAGCAACGGCGTCGTCTCCGGCCTTTCTGAAGGGACGGCGACCATCACCGCCACCTCGACGGTGAATTCGAGCGTCAAGACCACTTGTGCGGTCACCATTGTCGCAGGGACAAGCGGATTGACGTCAGTGAGCAATTACAGCGATATTGTTGCGGGTGATTATATTATCACTGCAACTTTTAACAATGTTAACTATTATCTTCCGGCAAATGCTAGTGGTTTTGCTGCTGGCAGTTCACAAGCCGTTTCCTTTACCAGCGCAAGCAGCATTGATATTGGTAACGCCTGGAAATTCACATCGACCGGCACTGCCAATCAATGGAAAATATCATGTGGTTCTTACTATCTCAATAGTTCAGCCACTAATAATGGCATCAGTGCCACAACAGCTGGCAGTGCCGATTCTTGGACCGCGAGCGCGGGGAGCACGAGCATTTACCTATATTCTCAAAGTGGAGGTCGCCATCTAACTACATACACAGCTGGAAATCAATGGCGTGGTTACTCCACAGCCAATACCAATGGCAACTCAAATATTGTCCTTTATAAACTTGGTTCCGGAACCGTCAGCGACCCAACGGAAGACGCTGCCACTTGGTCGACCAATTTCCTGAGCCAAACCAGCTCGGGTTGCTCCGCCAAAAACCCCACCGCCCTCGCTTCCGTCTGGAATGGTCTAGCCACTTCGTACGACGCTTTGGGCGATGCCGCCAAGATGGTCGTCTACACAGCGGATCCTAACGCCGCGGGAAGCGATATCGAAAATGCCGTCGCCCGCTATATCGACATCGTCCAGAAATACGAGCTCGAGGCTTTTATTGGTGGAATTGTTATCAATAGTCCAACCATCGCGCCAAACGCTCAGGTCGATGTCGCAAACGCCGCGATCGCCTTCGCCATCCTCTCCCTCGGCGCCTCCGCCTTGGTCATCATCTTCATAGTCGCGCCCAAGAGCAAGAAGCGCTGATCGCGACAATATGAAAAAGAGAGCTCAATGCTGAGCTCTCTTTTTGTTATCATCCAATGCTTATTTGCTCGCCAAGATCTTCTCGATGTCGCGAACTTCCTTGATGATATCTTTGGACAGGTTGTCGCACCCCGTCTCGGTGATGACGACATCATCTTCGACGCGGATGCCGATTTTCAGGTCTTTGAAGTACAAGCCAGGTTCGACGGTGATGACCATGCCCGGTTCGAGGGGCCGCTCGTGATCGGCGATGTCGTGAGTATCGAGACCTAAGTGGTGCGAGACGCCGTGATAATAGACTTTTGCGATATCTTCCTTGCTCTTGATGAAGCCCTTGAGGAAACACTCCGCGGACAGGTAATCGACCGCGAACTTCTGCAGCTCGCGCAACGTGAGCCCGGGGCGGATGAAATTGATGACGGCCTTGTTGCAGCCCAAGACGATCTCGTAGAGAACTCTCTGCTTGGGCAGGAAAACGCCACCGATGGGAAAGGTGCGCGAGATGTCGGCATTGTAGTAGTTGCGGCGAGCTCCTAGATCGAGGAGGACGAGCTCTCCGGCATTAAGCCGATCACCAGGCAGAGGATAGTGGAGGATGACAGCATTCTTGCCCCCGGCGACGATGGTTTCGAAGGCGAGGTCGGCGTTGTTGTCTTCGCGGACGGCGTACTCAAAAGTATTGCGAAGGTTGTACTCGTACATGCTCGGGCGCATGGCGAGGAGGACGTTTTTGATACCTATCTCGGTGGTTTTGATGGCCTCGCGCATCTCGGCGATTTCGCTCGGCGATTTGATCATGCGCAGGGAGACGAGATGGGAATATATATCTTTTGTGGCGATATGCGGATACTTGTTCAAAATTTCTTTCTCGAGGTCGCGAGTCGACGTGCACTCCTTGATCTTGAGCTCTTTTTCTAGATCGAGATACAGAGTTGAGATGTGGCCAAGTTGCCCACCTTCTTCGCTGAGAGCGCTCTCCAGCTTGGCTTCGAAAGAGTTGGTGAAGAGGATGTTGGCGATGCCGCTTCTCTCGCGAGCTTGCTCGATCGCGAGGCGGATGCCAGTCCACTTCTCCTTCAATTCGTCGTATTCATCGACGAATAGGTAAGCCTTTTTCTCGCCGAACGACTTGACGAGGAAGAGGACGGAATTCTCCTGGTCGATGCCAGTGAGATAGTAAAAATTGCGGTTGACCTCGTAGCGATAGTGATCGTTCGACATCTTGCGACCCGCTCCGGCGAAGATGAGGGCGAGCGAATCGTCATCCATCAGATCGAAGAGCCGCTCCCGGCGGGCGATATATTCATCGATGTTCATCTTTTTCCTCCTCGATGTAGCGCTTCTGAACGGGAAGAGAGGTTATCGATCCTCGCCCCTGCAGAATTTCATCCAAAGTGCTCTCGGCGCGCTCCGCGCTAAAAAGCCTAATACTAATACTATCGCCAAAGTGGGCGTTTTCCAACACAAAAGCGTGCTTTTTCGCTTCGCTTTGCAGCCGCTCATAATCCGCGTAGGCAAGATCGATTTCGTAGCCATTCATCAGCGCTATCTCGCACTTTGCGCCTTTAGCCAAGGTGTCATCGCCGACGGCGACATACGTGCGGAGGAGGCGCGGAGCTCCTAGTTTGATACCGCCGAAATAGCGGACCACCACCAACAAAATCTCATCGTAATGACCGCGTTTGAGAAGCTCGAGCAGAGGTCGCCCAGCCACCTTGGCGGGCTCGCCATCGTCGAAGCCCTTTTCGCTCGATCCCATGATGTAGGCATAGCAATAATGTTTAGCCTTAGGATGCATCTTCCGCACGGCCTTTAGGCAGGTGATTACTTCCTCGCGGTCGGCGACATGAAAAGTCACACCGATGAAGCGTGACTTATCGACGAGCAAAGTTGATGAGGCCGAAGCAAGAATTGTGCGCATTACGAAGTTTATAGCCCGCGGCTGGCGATGAGAGCATTGGCGATGCTCTGATAGTCGGCGAGCGTGATCGGGTTGGTGGTGACGCCGAGGTTGCGGCCGCCATCGGCGAGCGCGCCGTTGAGAGCGGGTTCGATATCCGCCAGATAGAAGATGCGGGCGATCGCGGAGCCGTACATGTTTTCGAAAGCCGAGGTGATGCCGGCGGCACTCACCTGGCTGTCGTCGACGAGGAAGTCGTTGAAAGAGAAGTACAAGGCATTGACGGCGGCCGACATGCCAATCCGTTCCGCCTCGCCGATAGCGGCGTATTCGCCACTATATAGATCGACAGGAACATAAGCGATCGATTCTGCGTCGAGATAGGCATATTTAGCATCGAGGATCGACGTGATCTGGCCGGCGATGATCTCGCTGGTCAGCAGGGCTTTCCCGTAGTCATCCATGAAATCGGCATCGAGCACGCCGCGGGAGCTGGCCTCGAAGGCTCTTCCCAGATAGTTGATCGGATCGTAAGGGGCATTTTCGTAGTTGACGATGTTGTAGAGGTAGAAATCCTGAGGTGAAGCAAAGCTTGTCTTGGCGCTCGGCGTGCCGAGTGCACCTTCTAGGAAGGCGATGGAATATAATCCGTAGTCGATGGAATCGCCCTCCTTATTGGCGGCGAACTTCGCGCCGGAATCGACGTTGAGCAAATCGTCGATCTTGGCGAGCCGATCGCTCGAGGTCGCTCCGCGGATGTTGTCGGCCAGATCGGTAGCGAGGGAAATCGGTGCGCCTCCGACGTTGAAATCGGCTTCGAAAGCCAGGATGTTGTAGACGAAGACGGCTTCGGCCTTGTACTCCGGGGTGATGTCGCTTTGATAAAACGCGGAATCGACGATGAACGAGAGGATCGGTGCGGTCGAATTGCCGCTGTTGACGAAGCCGACGACGCCATCAGGCTGCGTGAAATCGTAGTACTCGCTGGTCGAATCGATGTAAAACTCATACATTAAAGTGGTGAGGACGGGTATGTTGACGTCGCGGTAGCTGACTTGGTTCTGATCGTAATCGCCGACTTCGATGGCTTGGACGATATCCACCCTCTCGATGAGGAAGGCGTTCGCTGATTCGATGCGGAAGTACTGAAGCGGAGTGCAGCTCAGATCATAAGTGTAGATATCATCGGTGGATGACACGCTCGGGATGTAGCTCATCACCGTCGGGTTAGCGGCGCTTCCGTAGTAGAGGGTGAAATCAGCGGAAGCCGCGGCGTCGACGATGATCCTGGATATGTTGTCGATCGGCGTCGCGTTGTAGAAGTTTGAACCTGAAGTCATCGCGATGTTCGCCCCATCGCTGGTGACACCGCTGCCGGTGATGTCGACGCTGTGCGCTCCATCGATTAACGTCACGCTCGTCAGAGGTCCGGCGAAGGTGGACTCGTCAAAGATGAATTCGGCGTTGTCGTAGGTTGTGAAGCGGTTGAAGCCGATATTCTCGTTGTAGAGAGCATCCTTGGTCATGTAGGGAATGGCGTCCTTGACACAGTCGATGCTATTGATCCGCTGCAGGACGAGGGCCAACTCCGGAGGGGTGAAAGTCGAAACAGTCATGTTGTTGAAGTCGCCCGAGACAAACCCGAGGGAGTTAAAAGTCTCGATCAAATTGCCGATCGCCACGATTTCCTGCGTCCAGTTGCCAGCGTTGAGCGAATCGCCGTGGAGCGGGTCGCTAAAAGCGGGGAAGTCGACGATCGAATTCGTGATCTTCGCTCTCACCCCTTCGTCGATGGAGGTGATGCCTGGGAGGTAATCGCAGGTCTGGTTATAAGAGAGCTTGGCTAAGTAGGTATCGACGTAGATCTTGCGCATGACCTGCTCGAAGACGGTGATCTCGCCCGGCAGAGAAGAACCCGACAAATAGAAGGTCTGCGTTTCCTGCAAAGCGATCAGCGTATTCTGGAAAGTGTCGAGGTTGGAACCGGTGTTGATAAGGGCTAAGTCGACGTCGCCGCTCGTCACCAGCGAGTTGAAGTCGGTGATGAGGACGAAGAGGTCGCTGAGCTCGCTGATCTCGCCTTGCGGGAAGCGATTGGTGTAGTTCGTCCCGTAGTAATGGAAGAAGGGATTTGCGGCGGATAGATTGACGTCGTCGATGGCGAAGGACGCTTCGTCGTGGACGATGCGGGAGATGAGGTTGGGGACGCAGTCGTAGAGCAGTTCGGCATCGTTGAGGGTGCTCATGATATCCTCGAAGTTGACGGAGGTGAGCTTGTCGTATTCGACGCTGAAACCATCAGTGGTATATGGGTCGTTCTCGATGGTGTCGAGCCCGATCATGACATCGAGGAGATCCATCATCTCGCCGGCGTAGACGGCCTGGACGGCAGAGGTGGCGCTCACATCGAAGATGAGATCGTAGTTCGCATCGACGTCAGGAATTGGGAAATCCTTGTTGAGGAGGTAGGAGATCTTGCTGCTCGCATCTGTGTAATGACCATCGCTGACGCCTTGGATGTCCTTGGGGTTTTCGGGGCGGAAAATCGCCTCTTCGACGACTTGAACTTTCATGAACGAGCGCATGAATTGGTGGAAGACGCTGACATCGGTTGGGGCGGCATCCTCGTCGAGCGAGTTGAAGACGACAGAGGTGAGTAGGCCATTTAGGGCTCCGCGCAGATCAACGATGTTTTCCGCCGGTGTGTCGCGCAGGTTGATATCATAGGAATACTCGCCCGTTATCGGGTCTTTCACTCCAATTTTCTCGATGATGGCGTACATCTCGACGGTGACGTCGATCTCTTCCTGACGCTGCTCGCGGCTCATGCCCACGAGGGCTTTGTTGTTCATCGTCGACAAGTCGATTTCCGTGGACGTGAAAGCCGTGGCGATCTGATTGTAGCCATTGTAGATGACCATGCGCATGGTCGTCGTGTTGTTGAGCGCGGTCAGGATGTTATCGACGTTGTCCGTCGTCACCTTGCCCGTGGTCAGCAAGCCGAGATAATCGACTGGGTCACCAGTATCGATAGGATTGCCGTCGCCGTCGACGTTGGAATTCTGCAGGGCTTCGAGGGCATCGCCGAACAGCGCGATTTCCTCGTGCCACTGCTCGCGAGTCGTCAAAGAAGTGAAGTCGCTCTCCACTTCGAGGGTCGTCGTGGCGTCGGGGTCGTAGAAATATTCCTTGTTCGATCCGAGCGAAACCATCAGTTTATCGTAGAAGAACTCGCCGAAGAGGTAACCGCTCTCGCCATCGAACATCTGCGAATCGGAGAGGGCGGTCAAAAGGGAGACGACATTATTCGGATTGCTGCCGATGAAGTCGATATTGGCAAAGTCGACATCGCCAAAAGCTTCGATCGAGGTGCACAGAGCTTGGAAAGCCAAACCTTCGGCTTCCCAGTCGGTGACGTTGTTAAAGGTCACCTCGCCAGGATCGTCGCTGAGCTGGTCGAGGACGTAGAGATCGAGGACGTCGCCGAAGGTGGCGGAGAAGACGGCGCTCTTCTCGACCGCGGTGAACACGACGCTGATCGCATCGCCTAGTTCGCCGAAGTCGATCGACTCGCCTTCGGCGACATCTATGATGTCCAACAGGCGGGTGCTGCCGCAAGCGGAGATGAACTCCGTCATGAAACCAGTCTCGCCATCGTAGACGGCATCGCCGTTCTTGTCGCGGCGGAAATCGCCCGACAAAGTCTTGGAGTTCGCCCACTTGTCGACGACGTAGATATCTTTCTTGTTGGTGAAACCACGCCCATTTAAGAGATTTTCGAAGATGAAGTCGATCATCAGATAGAAGTTCGAGTCAACGCCGTCGACCATCTCCCCTCGGGAGTGGATCAAGGTGCCGAACCCATCGTAGACGTCCGCCTGGTATTTTTCGTTGATTATATTCGAAGAATATAGCAGATCGAGGGTTCTAGCCAGCGGCTCATCGTTTTGGGAGAGTTCGTACATCAGGTCGCTGAAGCTGCCGACCGGCACACCGCCACCTTCATCTTGATATGGCTCCATGACGGCCATCAATTCCTGAACTGAATCATAGGCGTCGATCAAAAGGGCTAATTCGCTGCCCAACTGCGGGGTATCCCAGTTGAGCGCGGCGGCGTCGATGCCGACCGCGGAGAACATCGCGCTCATGCCTTCGCCGGCGAAAATAGATGCGAAGAACTTAGGTAGGATGAGGCTGACGATCTTTGATCTATCGATTTTTGGCAGAGCGGTTTTGATGCCTTCGAGCAAGTTAGGGTCGATGCTCTCCAGAGCACCTTCACCATCGAAGTTGATGCCGGGCAGACCTTCCGGGTCGAGGACGAGAGCCCGAGTGGCGTCGTTCTCGCCGAGGACGACGAAGAGGTCGAGGATCGCTCCATATTCTCTCTTGTAGTTGTAGGTGCTGACACCGCTGTCAAGTTCGGCGAAGAGAGCCTCGAAGTCGACAGCGCTCAGATCGTATTCGGCGAGGAAGTTTTCGACGAGGTAGGTGATCGCTCCAGAGAGGGAGTATTGCAGCAGCTGCGAATCGAACAAGCAGTAGTGCCGGTTCAAGATGCGATCCCCGCTTTCATCGTAGACGCGGGTGATGCCGTTGGCATCGATGCCGATGGGATTGCCATAAGCATCAAAATTGCCGGCGATGATCTGCTTGATGGCTGCGGCATTCTTCATGATGATCTCGACGGGGTTGACGACGGGTTCTCCCTCATCCGCATGCTCAATCGATGTATCGCATTCGGACGCGTAGGGCGCGCCGCGCACGGCTTCCGAGGCAATCGTCTTGACCGCTGGTTCGGGATCGGGCGTTCCGTCCCCGCTGTCCTCACCTATGGTGAGCAGCGAAGGCAACAAGGTCTCATCGATGGCGTTCAGCCGGAAGAGGACATCGTAGACCAGCCCTAGCTCCGCGCCCCACTGGATGCGCATGTAATCGTCAATATCCGTCGGGAGGAAATCGGAGTAAGCTTTGACATCATCGTTGCTATTCGCCAGCGTGAAGGCGACGGCGGGAATGGCGCGGGAAAGAAGCTTGCTATCATCGATAGCGTCGAAGAGATTCATCATCCCCGAATATGTATCGAGCTCAAAGAGCATGGATAGATTGCTGGGGTCAAAGACGAAATTGCCGCTCTCGTCGACGACGTTCTCGAGGATGCCGCTCTCGTAGACGGCGGAATACATCCGGCCGATATTGTTTACTTCGTGGCGCCAGTCGATATCGCTCAAGTCCAGCAAAGCTGGGTCGATGTATTGGGAGACGGCCTCTTGGTTCATCACGATTTGTGCAGCCGTGGGAAGGAGCATGAGGACGAGACCGGAATTGCCGAGGATCGAGATCAGCGACAAGACGAGGTCGTCATTCATGACTAAACTCGCGTCGATTGCCCCAATTCCTTCTTCGCTCAAGATGCCGGTCGCGGTGATGGTCTTGCCGAGGCCGACGATATTGTAGAGCTCATCCATCAAACTCACTTTGAAACCGTTGATATCGACCGAGGTCAGCGAGTCCATGAGCTGGACATCCCAACTCTGGCCGCTGCTGTTCTCGGTCCAGTTGAACATGACGTTTGCTAGTACGCTGTTATCGTAGGCGTCGACGAAAGTCGTCAGCGTCGCTAGAAGTTCATTGTCGAGGGTCACGCCGTTGTCCTCGTCTTTAAAGGCGGCGACCACGTTGTTGACCAAGGCGGAGAAGGGGAAGATCAGCATGGCGCCGACGATGACGGATTTGGTGACGCCCATGAGCATCGACACACCTTTGACGCGCACGACCTTGCGGACGCGTTTGCTAATTAGATGCTTGAAGATGGCGTGCCAAAGAATCGTCGCCCCCAGGTTGCCGAGGGTGAGGATGAGGAAGCCGTCGAGGAGGATGACGACGACCGAGATGGCGAGGCCGACGAGGCCGTGGACCACGGAGATGACATCGGCAGTCGGAATAAGTATGCCGTTCGCCTCGCCGAGAGCGAGCAGCAGATTGACCAATGTGTCATAGATGCTGGTCACCTCAAAGTCGAGGTTGGCATCACCAAACGAGATGGAACCCGCGTCGATACCGAATAACGAGAGCAGTGGCCCCATGTCGCGATTGCCGATAAAATCGGCCATCGGTTTGACCGTCGTGAGCGCGACGATGACGAGGATACCCATGAAAAGCAAGCGGAATCCAGCGTTGAAAATGCCGCGCTTCCAGCCGATCAGCCCAGCAAAAAACAAGATGACGACGACGAGAATCAGGAGACCGATGCTACTCCAGGTTATGATCTGCGTAATCAGCTCGACTGTTGATGGATCCATATTTAATGTGCGCTCGTTTCGCTTTTATTATATGATTATTCCATAACTTGTTTAAGTTATTTGAACGATTTTGGTAAATTGATGGTAAACCTCACGAAAATAGACAAGGGAGCTGAACCTCGACGGTTTCGCAAATGCCCTAAGTGCGGCCATATACATGATGGCGCTTTAGACCTGTGCCCGAAGTGCGGCGAAGCGAGTGGGGGTCCCCTTCTCGAGACGCGATTCCCAAATGTCATCATGGTCCCTTTCCTCAAGCAGATCTTCCTCTTTTTGATCGGCTGGGGTGGGCTGACGCTGGTCAGCTTTCTCGTCTCTTGGATCTTCATCGCCTACGCCAATAGCGCTTTCGCCGATCAGCTCGCGATCGACGCGTTCCTCAGTTCGAACAAAGTATCGATTATGATCAACTTGATCTGCTACACCACGCTCATCGTCGGTTTAGTCGCCCTCCTATGGAACGATGTCTTCCGCCTTCTATCCCAGTTCAAAGCCCTGAAGCCGCTCATCAGCGGCGTTTCGTATGGCGCCTTGCTCATCGTCGCCACCATCGCCTACAGCCTGATCGTCAAGGCGAGTGGATACGAGATGGGGGACAACGAGAACGAGACGTCGATCGTGGCCTTGATGACTTCTTATCCCGTCGCTTCTTTTTTGACTTTTGTCCTGCTCGGACCCGTGGTCGAGGAAATCACTTACCGCGTCGGACTATTTTCCTTTATCCGGCGCTTGAACCGGCCGGTGGCCTACGTCGCGACGATGCTCATCTTCGGAGTGATCCACATGTCTTTTGATGCATCGACCATCATCAATGAGCTGGTCAACCTGCCATCCTACATCATCGCCGGGACCATCTTGACCATCGCCTATGAAAAGGAAGGTTTCGCCTGCTCGACATATGCTCATATCACGAACAATCTCGTCAGTTTTTTACTGACGATTATCCAATTCTAGGAGGAAGCGTGAAAACGAAAGCTGAGAGGTGGCAAATCCTATCGGGATTCTGGCTCAAGATCATCGGTTTTGCGACTATGGCCATCGACCACATCGGCATCTTCTTGTGGCAGCATGCAGCGTCGACTGGCGATGCGTTTTATATCGTTGGATTCGTCTTCCGCTGCATCGGGCGATTGGCCTTCCCGATCTTCGTTTTACTGCTCGTCGAAGGTTTGATCCACTCGCGGAGCGCTGGTCGCTACCTCTTGCGCTTAGCTATGATCCTAGGTCTTGTTATGGTCGTGCAGATCATCATCTATTACGCCTTCGAACCTTCCATCGGGGCCAACCCTTTCGTCGACTTGGTGATCGATGGCCTGTTCATCTTCCTCATCAAGCAAAAGGGGAAAAAGAAGCTCTTAGCTCTCCTACCTTTTGCCTACGTCGTCATGTCCACCACCATCGCCATCGTCGAGCTAAGTTCGCTCGAGTTGACTGTCTACTGGTTTCCTCAGTACTTGCGTATGGGTTATTCCGCTTTCGGCTTCTTGCTCGCGCTCGCCTTCTACTGCGCCTATAAACTAGCCGATAACATCGCGCTGTCAGGTCGATTGACCCTCGGCGCCACGCACGATGAAATCGCCAGTCGCCCCGAATACCGCAGCCTGGTCAATATCCTGATGGCGGCCGCGCTCTTCGCCCTGAACATCATCATATGGATCCTGCCCTACTTCTCGAGCAACCTAGACATCTACATGGCTGATATCCAAACGTGGTCGCTTTTCGCATGCCTCCTCTTATTTATGTATACCGGCAAGCGCGGCTACGATGCAAGGTGGTTCCGCTATGCCAGCTATGCTTTCTTTCCCGCGCATATCGCTTTGATTTATCTGATTTTTGCCTTAATATTTGGTAAGTAGATTAAACGAAAGGTAAAAAAAATGATCAAACACATCGAAAGCCAAGAAGAATTCGCCGAAGTCATCAAAGGAGACAAAGTCCTCGTCGACTTTTACGCCGATTGGTGCGGACCATGCAAGATGCTCGGACCAGTCCTCGAGGAGCTGGGCAAGGAGCTGGGCGATAAAGTCACCATCGTCAAAGTCAACGTCGATCAGCAGGAAGCCATCGCCGCCCAATACGGCATCTTCAGCATCCCCACCCTCTTTATCTTCGAGCGCGGCGTCGTCGCCCGCAAACAAGTCGGTTTCGTCCCGAAATCTGGCCTCATCCGCTTCATCGCTTGATCAGTGGCAATCCCGATTTCGCCCTTTAAGAGAAAAACCAAATGTGCTAATATATCATTCGCGTTAAAAAAAGCGCGATGATGGTTAGCCTTTTCTTTTCGCAGGTGTAGTTCAATGGTAGAACATTAGCCTTCCAAGCTAATTACGCGGGTTCGATTCCCGTCACCTGCTCCAGCTAAATCTTGATTTGCCTTCGTCTTAACTTACAAAGGCAAATTTCAATAAGGAAGCGTCTTTCAATGTAGTAACCTTTTTTTAGTTGTGTTTATGGTTATACATTGAGGGTTCATTTCACAAAAAGAACTGTTCTTTTGCCACGCGCTTTATGTTTACCATTCAATAGGAATTGACCTTTTTCTCTCTGCGTCCATTTTTCCTCTATTTAGATATATTCTGAAATCCTGCAAAATATAAGGACATGAAAGAGAATCGTAAGATACAGGCCCCCGAATTATCTTTCCATTGACTATCACGTCTTCCCCATATAATCTTGTGAGTTTTTCTAAATCTCCTCCACATTGTTTATACGCCTCAATTTGTTTATGCATAATTCCGTCAGTGTTCAGTCGGACATAAACACATTCTTCAAACTTCTTGAAGCCGCGTTCTGAGGGGTAATTTATGACTTTTTTATAACTATTATCGTGATAAATACATACATTGAAAATCTTGGATTTGAGATCAGGCTCTTCAACATTAATGGTTTGTTCGATATCTTTCCGTTTATAGTTTTCATAATAAAAATAGATATTTAGCAAATACAGAGCCGACATAGTGTTCAAAAGGTATTTAATGGTTCCATATTTATTCACTGCATCGCCTTTGCCGTGCTTCAAGTTTTGATATGCGTCATTCCAGTCAAATACTTCTCTTTCTTTACCAGAATCATCGAATAATTTGGCTTTCTTAAATGGCTTAATAACGCAATTTGAAAGGGAAAGATCGATAAAAATATTTTCAACTTTGGCAATCCTCTCGCTCATGTTCAGCTTATCAATTATTTTATCTAAACAATTGTAATCAAATTTTAAATAATTAGTGTCTTTGTCATTTATATAGACTCTATAAAGTTCCTTGCACAAAGTTTCAATTTCCGCTGATGCCCACAAAATGATATCAGCAATTTTTAGTGATTTAACGTTTAATTGCGAATCGTCGATTTTGATTGTATATATTATTCCTTCGACTTCATTTTCTAAATGGAAATACGTTTGTAAATGCTGATTGTATTTTTGCAAAGAATTCATTTTTTGACCTCCTTACTATTATATCTAGTTTCTTCTAAATAATTACACTTGAAATGCAAAAACCAAGAACAATAATTCCTTTGGTTTCTTCTATCATAGAGTGACTTCAGTGTGTCAATCTGCTAAAAGCTGCATTACGAGCCAGTAATGGCTTGAAACAACTAGCATTTTCTTCACGACAAAACTCCACCGAGCGAGAATGCCTTATCGTAAGGCTTTTTTTATTGCCGATTACGCCGCTTTACATCCGCGTTGATGTCGAGATGCAAAGGGAGCGTCCTCGCGCAAGTATTTCTCTGGACTTTTGACATCGATTAAATTATCTTGACTTGCCTCGATTACAAGCGGACGATAAATCTGACAAAAACTGGTAGACGAGACTACTGTAAGGATACGTGCTGCTGCCTGAGAGATGTGGAGACACATCCTCGATGGTATGAACAGTCTACATCGAAATTCAAGGTGTAGAATAATGCAGCTTCATCGCCTTGCGAAGTTGAAGTTTGAACGTTGGTTATGTTAAGCGCTTTTACTGAAGCGAAAAACCAAGTGCGAACCTCGTCGTGACCAGCGGCGAGGTTTTCTTTTATCTCGCGGAGCGAAAGAGTGGTGATGCAGCGATGGGTTCGAGCGATAGGTGTAGCACGACAAATAGCGTGGATGGTATCCCTACCTGCATGGATGAGCATTTGTGCAGGTGCATCGATGAGCGCACCGCTGCAGCATTTTTCCGCATCGCGGCAAAAATTATCTAGCGGTCCGCTTGGTGCTTGGCCTTACCATCCCAAAGAATTTTGGAGGTAGGGAAAGTGAAAAAGAAAGAGTTGCTCGCACTGCAGAGCGCCGAGCATCAACAAGCGCAGAAAAGGCTTTTTGAATCATCGGTGATGACGTCCGATGAAGTCATGTCCTTGTATCACACGACGGAAAACGGAATTCTCGATGACGGGCAAGTCGGGGCCAACAAGAGCGAGTTCGGCAGCAATCTGATCGCGCGAAAAGCCAGATCATCAACGTTCAAAAGGTTTCTGCTCTCGTTCATGAACCCTTTTACGTACATCCTGCTCATCCTGGCCGCCGTATCGTTCATCACCGGCTTCATCCTGGCGCCGGAAGGAGAGAAGAACTTGACGACGACGATCATCATCATCGTCATGGTCGCCTTTTCGGGGACGTTGCACTTTGTGCAAGAGACGAGGAGCAGCAATGCCGCCGAGAAGCTGTCGGAGATGGTCGAGACGACGACGAACGTCGAAAGAAACGGCGTGAGCGAAGAAATTCCGCTCGATGAAGTCGTCACCGGCGACATCGTCCACCTCGCCGCTGGAGATATCATCCCCGCCGACATCCGCATAATACGCGCGAAGGACTTCTTCGTTTCGCAATCATCTCTGACCGGCGAATCCGCTTCGATCGAAAAGAGTTCATCGCTGACGGCCGATAAAAAGTACGAGGCGACAACGGACCGCGAAAACCTCGCTTTCATGGGTTCCACCGTCGTCTCCGGCGGAGCCAAGGCCATCGTGATCGTCACCGGCAATCAAACTCTTTTCGGGCAGATCGCCAGCAGGCTAAACGAGAAGAGCGAGAAGACGGCTTTCGACAAGGGCGTCAGTTCCGTCTCCTGGGTGCTCATCAAATTCATGTTCTTCATGGTGCCGCTGGTCTTCTTCATCAATGGTCTAACCAAAGGTGACTGGATGAGCGCTTTGCTCTTCGCCATCTCGATCGCGGTCGGCCTCACCCCTGAGATGCTGCCGATGATCGTGACGAGTTGCCTGGCCAAAGGCGCGGTGTCGATGTCGAGGAAAAAAGTGATCGTGAAGAATATCGGCTCAATTCAGAATTTCGGGGCGATCGATATTTTGTGTACCGACAAAACGGGGACGCTGACCCAGGACAGGGTCGTACTGGAGGATCACCTCAATGTCGCCGGCGTCTCCGACCCACGCGTCCTCCGCCACGGCTTCTTGAACTCTTACTACCAGACCGGGCTCAAGAACTTGATGGACCGCTCGATCATGGACAGGACGAGAGAGCTATCATCCAAGTACCCCGAATTGGTGGGGATCGACAAAGCATTCGTCAAAGTTGATGAGATCCCCTTCGACTTTGAGCGCAAGCGGATGACGGTCGTGGTCAAAGATGTCAACGGCAAGACGCAGATGATCACCAAAGGAGCCGTGGAAGAACTCCTGCCCATCTGCTCCTTTGTCGAGTATCAAGGCGAGATCAAAGAGCTGACCGCGGAGATGGAGCAGAAGATATCGCACATCGTCGACAATTTAGGCGACGAAGGTTTTCGCGTGATCGCCGTGGCGCAAAAGACCAATCCATCCGTGGTCGGCGCCTTCTCCATCAAGGACGAGGCCAATATGGTCCTGATCGGATACCTAACCTTTTTCGACCCGCCGAAGGAAACGACCAAGGAAGCCATTAAATCGCTTTATAATTACGACGTCAAAGTCAAGATTCTCACCGGCGACAATGCCCGCGTCACGCTGGCCATCTGCGCGCAAGTCGGCATTCCGATCGACAGCATCCTCCTGGGCAGGGATGTCGAAAAGCTTTCGGACGAGGAGATGAAAATCGCGGTGGAAAGGACGAACATCTTCGCCAAGCTTTCCCCCGATCAGAAGGCGCGCGTGGTCTCGACCCTACGCAAAAACGGGCACATCGTCGGCTACATGGGCGATGGAATCAACGATGCTCCGGCGATGCGCTCTGCCGACATCGGCATCTCCGTCGATACGGCCGCCGACATCGCCCGCGAGTCAGCGCACGTGATTTTGCTTCAAAAGGATTTGAACGTTCTCAAAGATGGGATTGTCGAAGGAAGAAAGACATATCTCAATATGAACAAGTACATCAAGATGACGGTCTCCTCCAACTTCGGCAACATGCTTTCGATGCTGATCGCCGCTGCGCTGCTTCCGTTTTTGCCGATGATGCCCATCCAGCTCATCTTCCTGAACTTGTTCTACGATTTGGCGTGCTGTTCGATTCCGTGGGACAACGTCGATAAAAATCTTCTCGACAGACCGCGGAAGTGGGATGCCACTAGCCTGAGGTCTTTCATGCTTTGGATCGGTCCAGCTAGCTCGATCTTTGATCTGGCGACCTACGCGATCATGTTCTTCGTCATCTGCCCGGCCTTCAGCGGCGGATATTGGGGCACACCAGGATGCAACGCCATACAGTTCATCGCGTTGTTTCAAACCGGGTGGTTCATCGAATCGATGTGGAGCCAAACCCTCGTCATCCACATGATCAGAACGCCGGAAATTCCCTTCGTTCAATCGCGAGCTTCCTGGCAAGTCTACATGATGACGGCGTTTGGAATCGCCATCGTGACGATCATTCCTTTCACTGCTTTAGGTTCTATGTTTGGTTTGATTCAATTGCCGGCGATCTACTTCGCCTATCTCGTTGGCATTCTCGTCCTTTACATGGTTGTAGCGACGCTAGCAAAAAAGCTGTACGTGAGGCGGTACAGCAATCTACTGTGAAGCGATCATGTCACATCAACTGATCTATTTGCAGGGCGGCTTATGGTAAGTGACGACTAAGGTCGCTAAGAAATTCTTGATGGACTCGACATCATCGTCGTCCTCGAGTTTTTTGATGATGCCGGGAAAGACTTGATCGACGACGTCGTCCGCGCAGCGATCCTCGATATAGATTTTGGAGTTAGCGGTCTTCTTGTGCTCTTTGGGATCGACGAGAATTTCTTCGTAGAGTTTCTCACCGGGACGAAGTCCGGTAAAGACGATATCGATATCCTTGTAGGGGACGTAACCAGCTTGGCGGATCATCTTTTCGGCCAGGGTCAAAATGCGGATGGGGTTGCCCATGTCGAGGATGAAGATCTCCCCGCCGTTGGAGAAGAGCGAAGACTGCAGGATCAGCCCGACGGCTTCGGGGATGGTCATGAAGAAGCGAGTGATCTCTGGGTGGGTGACGGTCAGCGGGCCCTTCTCGGCGATCTGCTTGGTGAAGAGGGGCACGACGCTGCCGTTGCTGCCCAAGACGTTCCCGAAGCGGACCGCGGCGAAGTGGGTTGTGGCCTCGCGGTTAGCGAAATGGGAGACGATCATCTCGGCGAAGCGCTTGGTCGCGCCCATGACGTTGGTGGGGCGAACCGCTTTATCGGTGGAGACGAGGACGAATTTCTTGGCCTCGTACTTCTCGGCGTGCTTGGCGACATAGTAGGTGCCGATGATATTCGTCCGCATCGCCTCCATGGGCGAGTCTTCCATCAGCGGGACGTGCTTGTAGGCTGCGGCGTGGTAGACATAGTCAGGGCGATATTTCCTGAAGATGCTCTCGACGCGCTTCTCGTTGTAGGTCGAGCCGACGAGAACCTCTAGCTTGACATCGGAGATGCCTTCGAGGCGCATTTTGCGCACTAACTCCTGCTGGATGTCGTAGACACCATTTTCGTAGATGTCGAAGAGGACCAGCGTCTTCGGATGCGCCGCGAAGATCTGCCGGACCAGTTCCGAGCCGATCGAACCGCCGGCCCCCGTCACCAGGACGGTGTGGCCGTTGATCATCTTGAAGATGTCTTCGTTGTGCAAGACGATAGCGTCGCGACCCAACAACTCATCGATATTAATATCGATCACTTTATATTCGTAGACGCTCGACATCTCGGATAGAAGGGGCAGGCGACGGATTTTTACGTCGCATGGCTCAAGGAGCTTGATGATGCTGTGGAGCCGCTCCTTCGACAGGTTGGCGATAGCGATGATGACTTCTTCGATCCTGAACTCGGCGATGATCTGGCGGATGTTGCTGATCGGACCGCGCACGGGAATGCCGGAAAACGTCCCGCCGATTTTGCGGATATCGTCGTCGGCGATGACGTAGATGACGTTCTGCGAGTTAAAGTTCGACCGCGATTCGTCGATGACGATCTTTCCACCCGAACCGGCGCCGATGATGAGGGTGCGGCGGCGGGGCTTCTCCTTATGCCCAAAGCGAGCTTGCAGCACGCGGATGACGCGGGAGACATAGCGGGCCGACGTGAGGAGGAAGACTTCGAGGGGGATGAGCAGCAGGGCGATGAAAGGGCTGATGTGCGGCACTAGATCGGCCGGGATCAAATAGACCGCGGCGACGCCGAAGCACGCCGAGATGAAAGAGATGAACATCACCTTGAGCGATTCTTGGATCCCGAAGTTATCCGTCAGCATCCCATAGACGCGGCAGGTGATGAAGACGCCTATCTTGATGATGGTGATAGTGCCGAAGTAGATGGCGAAACCGAGGATCTGCGCCGCGGTCCATGGCACGTAGTTGTTGTGGAGGGCTAAACCCACCATCAAGCTGATGATAGCCAAGATGAAGAAGTCGACGGCGACCATCAAAGGCGAGCGAATAATTTTCGATTGGCGTTTTCCCATATTATCAAACATTTTAGTCGATTGCGTGTTTATTTGAAAGTAAATAAACAATCGTGCAACGCTTCATCGATGTCTCCTCTTCTCTACGAATTCGCTTATCAGCTCTTCGCTTTTGGCGATGCGCTCATCATATCTCTCCTTGGTGATGGCCCCGATCCGCAGGAGGTAGTCGCCATAGTTTTCGGCGGTGGCCATCCCGTCGGTGTTGATGTTCTCCATCGTCACAAACGATTTGAAGAAGGTCATGAAGAAGATTTTTGCGTCCATGGCAAAAGAATACTTTGCCAAGTACTCGGCATCTCTGATGAACTTCTGCTCCCACGAAGCGTTGTTGCGGCCGCACACCTGCGCCCAGCCCGATAGTCCTGGCCTGATCTTCTGCCGAGCGCGAATCGCATCGTCGAAGAAGATGTAATCTTTGACCAAGAGGGGCCGCGGGCCGATGAAAGACATATCGCCTTTGAGGATATTGAAAATCTCTGGTAATTCATCGAAAGACAAAGCGCGCAAGCGAGAGCCGAACTTGGTCAAGCGCTGCTCGTCGGGGAGCAGCTGCCCGCTGGCGTCCTTGGCGTCGGTCATCGTCCGAAACTTGTAGATCGTGAAGAGTTTCTCGTCGCGCCCCGGGCGCAGCTGCGCAAAAATGACGCGCTTGCCTATCTTGACGCGGATGAGAAGAGCGATGAGAGCGAAAACCGGCCACCCGATGACGATGATCAGGAGAGCCAATAGAAAATCGAAGATCCGCTTGAGGAAACGGCGATACATGATCTCATTTCCCCGCGAACATCTCTTTGACGAGACCGATGACGTACTCCTGCTCTTCCGCGGTCATCTTGACATCGGATGGTAAGCATAATCCGCGGTTGAAGATGTCTTCGCTCATCGGCCCGGCTTTGGACGCGGTGACGAAAGCGTAGGGAGCATAGAGGGGTTGCATGTGCATCGGCTTCCATATCGGGCGCGATTCGACGTTGTTGTCGGCGAGGTGCTTGATGACATCCATCGGCTTGATCGCCATCCCTGGTTTGATGAGCATGATGCTGAGCCAATAATTTGGCTGACCATAGGATGCAATCGGCATCATGTAGATGCCTTTGACGCCTTTAAAACCTCGAGCGTAGCGCTCGTAGATAGCTTTCTTCTGCCGCACTCTTTCGTCGAGGACGGTGAGTTGGCCTCGGCCGATGGCCGCGCAGATGTTGCTGAGGCGATAGTTATAACCCATCTCGGTGTGCTGGTACCACGGGGCGGGATCGCGGGCTTGGGTGGCAAGGAAGCGGACCTTCTTGATCATGTCCACATCGTCGGAGACGACCATGCCGCCACCAGAGGTGGTGATGATCTTGTTGCCGTTGAAAGAGAAGATGCCGAACTTGCCAAAAGTTCCGCTCTTGCGCCCTTTGTAGGTGGCTCCTAAGCTCTCGGCGGCATCTTCGATGAGAGGCACATTATGCTCGTTGCACAGGGCGACGATCCTATCCATGTCCGCCGGCTGGCCATATAGATTGGCGACCAAGACCGCTTTGACGCTGGGATATTTCTTGAAAGCTAAGGCGAGAGAGTCGGCGTCCATGTTCATCGTCGCTTCGTTGCTGTCGATCAAAACTGGTTTGCCACCTTGGTAGATGATGGGGTTGGAAGTGGCGATGAAAGTCAGATCGCTCACGAACACGAGATCGTCGCGTCCGACTTTGCAGAGGTTCAAAGCCAGGTGGATGCCAGCCGTTCCCGAGCTGAGGGCCGCGGCGTCTTTCATGCCGACATAGGCAGCGATCTCCCGCTCGAACTGATCGACGTGATAGCCGAGAGGCGCGATCCAGTTCGACGCAAAAGCGTCGTCGACGTATTCTTTTTCCTTGCCGCACATAGTAGGTGTGGCGAGCGGTATTCTCTTTTCCATAGCGTAGCCCCCTGAGCTTTCACTTATTATATTACTAAATATAAAAGTCGTATATCTAAATTTATTCGGCGAATTTTTATCAGGCGACGAGCCACCTTTCGTCGCGCCGCGGATCTATGACGACGCCGCGTTTGAGCAAGAATGGCAAGTAGTCTTCATCAGCGCTCCACAAAGAGGTGTGCTGCATGTGGGCAATCTCCTGTGGCGAAGGTAGTTTATGGTAGTCGCCCCACCGCTTCACCAGGTAGGCTTCGCACTCGTTGGGAACGGCGATTTGGGCTGATTCGAACGCGACGTGGCGCATCGAGGTAAACCAAGAGGACTGATAATCGCCTTTGCCCTTTCCAGCTCGCCCCAGGTAGTGACAGCACCGCTCCGTCTCTTCATCATCGTAGGCATAGATGACTTTTAGGGCGTGCTCTACGAGAAAACGTGGTGGTGTGAACCGCATAAGCGCGCAGATAAACTTGCGCGGGAGAGATGAAGACCGATAATGGCGGTTGGCTAGGCCTTTGACGACCAAGTAGCGCGACCAGAACAGCTGGCGTGAGGCCGCTCTTCTCTCCTCAGGCAGATTGTGAAGGATAAAGATGTCGACGAAGATGCCTTGATGCACATTCCAGGTGGCGATCGAATCTTCGATGTAGGCCGTGTCGTTCATCCGCAGCTTGGCAAACGCGACCATCGAATCGCACTTGCCCCACTCCTGGAGGTAGAAGCGCGCTCGATCTCCTTCTTCGCTGAAAGCCTTCGCGAATCTTTCGTAATCGCGCGGTTTCATGAAGATGTCGATGTCGTCGTCCCAAGGGATGAAACCTTGGTGGCGGATGGCGCCCAAGGCGCTCCCACCCATCAGGAAATAATCGATGTGACGCGCTAGACAGAACTCATCGATGTAGACGATGATCTCCAGCATTTTTTGCTGGAGTGGGGCGAGCGCGCCGCGCTCGACGCCTTCGTTAAGTTTCAGTTCCATAGGTTGACCTCAAATCTTTTTAGCTAAATCGTAATGCCGTTCGAAGAACCGCCGGAAAGCAGGGATCTTGGAGAGGAATTTAGCCACAGAGCGAATGCTCTTGCGAAAGGCGATCGAAAAGAAGCCGGAGATGGCATTTCGCGAGTAGCGATGAGGATGCGTGCTGATGATGGAGAGGCGGCTCCCTTGGCATCCATCCAGCACGAGCTGAAGAGTAGCGTAAGGCGTATCCTTCTCGGGAGCCTTGACTAGATCGTCGTCGATTGGATCATGAAGCTTCTTCCATCCATATCCAGCATCGGAGAAGTAGAGGTATGGGCGTTTGATAGCCTCGGGATAGTTGACCATGACATCGTATATGCCAGCGAAGCGCGCTCGCACCTTGGCGTCGCGGAAAAAGTCGCGGTTCGAGGTGTAGCCGACGCGCTTGACGATCGGGTTGCCGTGCTGGCAGACGGTCGAGATGGCAAAACCATTTATATTGAAGGTTTCAACTTTTGCAGCAAAGTCCGCGGTTGCTTTGGCGAGGTCGCCACCATTGCCATCCATGACGTCGTGGTGATAGGAGATCTCATGCCCCATGGCCTGCATCTTCTTCATCAGCGCGATGTTCTTGGCTTTCTTGAGGAGGTAGGCCTGGAAGTAATAGGTGCCCTTAATACCGTAGCGATGTTCGATTTTCGCGAGCAGAAACGCTTTTTTGGGAGCGGTCTCGACATCGTGCTTCAAGGCGATCGCGCCTTTGACATCGGCCTCGATCGTCTCAGCGATCGTCTGGGTCAAAAGGTGGTGGGAGGCAATTTCCCGGCACATTTTTTCCCAGTCGCGGTTCAGAATCAATTTCATTTTTTCATCTGCTCCCTGAGCATCGTCGAAGAGATGCCATCCGTGTGCTTCAGATAGACGACGCGCGAACCATATTTGCGAAAATGAGCGTCCGCTTGCCCGAATATCTCAGAACCCTTCCAGTCGTCGCCGACGAACATCGCGTCGAAATGATACTTGTCGAAAGCGGCGATTTTATCGCGGCTCTCCTGCGGGACGACGCGGTTGACATACTTGATGGCGGCGACGATGGCGGCGCGGTCGGCGTACTTGATGATCGGAGTTTTGTTCTTGTATTTCTGGACTAGCTCATCGGTGCTCACCGCGACGATGAGGTAGTCGCAGCGCCTCTTGGCCTGCTTGATCACGTTGAGATGGCCGACGTGAAAGAGATCGAAGACGCCTGCTGTATAACCTACTCTGTATTTTTTCATGATTGTCTCCTCCGTCCATAGCGACTATTCGCTATAGTACTTGTGCCCTCTCCTCTTCATATAGTTCTTAACTCTGATGGCGATTGGCCGCGGGACGATCTTCTTGAGGATGAATATGAGCTTGAGGCGAATGGCTTCCTTGAGGGGGATCAGCGGCCTCTGCCCGTGGTAGAGATCCCGCTTCCGGAGGTAGCGAGCCGGAGCGCGCAGCATCTTGCCTTTGCGCACGACATCCATGATTTTGAATTCGCGCCCGTAGCTGAGCATGCACTTGACGCCAAACTTGTCAGCTAAAGCGGTCAAGTTGACTTCTAAATCCCAGGCGCTCAGATCGTCTGCGACCAGCTTCTGCAAGTCGCTGACGCGCCAGATAGATGGATAGAGGTTGACCATGTACGTCCGGTTGGTCGAAACGAATCGCAAGTGCTTCTCGCCTGCCACTTTCGCTCTCGATTCGAGGTAGCGGAAGAGCCGCAGATACCCGACGTCGTACTGGTCCATGACGCTGAGGAGATGTCCGATTTTTTCGCTCTCGACTTTCTCGATGAGGAAATAGTCGTCGAGGGTGAGGAGGACATATTTGGTCGCGACGTTAGCTAGGGCGTGGCGGATGCGCCCGCTGTAGCTGGCGCCATCGCCGGCAAATAGGGTGCGGACACCTTGATGGAAAAATGGATTTTGGGTATCTGAGACCAAGATCGTATCGAGTCTGCGCTGGGGCCAGTTTTCATCTAGCAGGCGCAAATTGGCGTCCCACAAGTCGGAAAACCTGTCGCAGCTGACGATGATGATCGAGAGATTATCGAGCATGCTCTTCTCCTCGCTTGTCGTCATAGGATGCAATCGCGGCCACGACGATGTCGTAGAACCTCTGCGCATTCTTAATTCTATCATAGCGTTCAACGGCGAGCTCGCCAGCGCGCATAACAAAAGCGGCATTTTGGGCTTCATTCGCGTATATCACCCGCAAAAGTGGAACTATCTCTTCCCTTTTTGTCGCTACGTAGGCGGCATTGGTCGACTTTAAATACTCGATGACGCCGCATTCAGGCGAGCCGAATCCCATGGTCAAAACTCCTGAAGAGAGGCAGTCCGCGGTCTTGGTCGAAAGCGAGTATCTCGTCATCAGCACGTCTTTCCGCTCGAAGCCTTCGGCGATCAAGAGCAGATCGCATCGCACCATGGCGCTAGCGACTTGATGATAGGGAATCGAGCCATGAAAGGCGATGCCTTTTTCTTTTTTGAGCGGTCGCAGATACTTTGCGCTCTGCTCGTTAGAGTAGACATCGACGACGATGCCGGGATCGAATTTGCGCGCTTCGTTAGCGAAGGTGGCGAGGGCTTCGTTGCGTCCGAAGCGGATGTTGCCAAAATAGCCGATCGCTGGAGGTTTGGCGATGCTCCGATATGGGCGGGGCGAAATCTCCGTGGCGAGATACATGGTCTTGCCCTCGCGAGAAAAGGCGGAGTTGTACTTGTCGCGGATCTTGTCGGAGATATAGATGATGTCGCCCTGTCGAGCCATGATCTCGCTCATCAACTTGCGATATTGGCGGCGGTAGATGTGATAGAAAGGCGATAAGCTGAAATGCGAGTTGAAATAGTAATCGTCACCGGTGGAGGAAATGATCGGAAGATCGTATTTCTCCGCTAGGTAGAGAGCGATTTCAAAGATGAAGAAATCGTTCGAGAAGCTGACGAACAGCGCCTCAGGCGCGAAGCTCTCGACCCACGCTTCCAGCTTAGCTGTCTTCCACCACCGAGGCCGCCACAGCATCTTGCGCAGCAAGAAGCGGAGGGGCGTCTGGCGATTGCCAAGATGGTACAGCACGTCGGTGGCTTTCCGCTTCTTGCTCGGCGTTGCTACAGCGCTGGACCCAGGTGCCGAAAGCTCGGAATCATCATAGATCCTCCCGACTTCGTTTCGAGGCGAGAGGAGGCGGCGCAGCAGCATTTCGTCCGTGATTTGATAGAAGTGCTGGCAATGCCCTTTCTCCGGCTTTTTGCGGTTGGAGAAAATCTGCGCTAGGCAGCTCTTATCCCAGCCATGAAAATACGAATCGAAAGCTCGAGACGGGGAGCTGAGGTTATAGGGGACCGTCCCGATGATGAGGACGCGAGGATATACCTTCATATGCTATATTTCCATCTTTCCGAAGCGCGAACCATAGTCCGCGATCACCATTTCGAGCTCTCGGCTGATCGGCCCGTCGATGACGATTACGATCTCGCTGGGTAAAAGCGTCTGGTTGATGATGCTGTCGAGCATCGCGGCGACGTACTTGGGGTCATCGCGTCCATAGACGTTCGTCAGCAATGAGAATGGCGGGGAGGAAAGGCTCTGCTCGGCCGGTTTGGACAGCGTCTTATCGACATCGACTTTTTCAGCTATCCTCGACCGCGACATCTTGTAGACGAAAGAGCGCAGGAAAGGAGGGAATAGCCTCTGAAAGAGGAAGCGGATGAAGACATTGTAGCGACACCGGGCTCTGGAGATGAGGAGTTTATCGCGCATCAAACGCTGGATATCGCGCTCGCTGACGTAGTAGGCCTTACCGCCGCGCCGATCGTAGAGGCCATCGCTCACCCGAAAGAAGACGAGGGGTTCTTGGATGTTGTAGAAACGGCATCCGTCCAAAGCCATCCGTATCCATAGGTAATAGTCCTCGTTGTAGTGCCAGCTCAGATAGCCGCCGGCTCTCAGCACCGAGGTTTTTTTCATCATGACGCTCTGATGGTTGAACGGGCAGCGGCGCTTCATGAAATTCTTGATATCAGCATCATCCCGCGGCATCTTCTTGATGCCGATGACCTGGGAGGGGTCATCGTGGATGAATTCATATGTCAGAGAACCGATGACGTCGCACTCTGGATGCTCTCGCATCGTGCGGAGTTGAACGGCGAAGCGCGTGGAGAGGCAGATGTCGTCCGAATCCATGATGGCGACGAGCTCGTGCGAGCACTCGTCCATCCCTTTTCGCCGCGCGATACCCAGTCCTTGATTGACGTCGAATCTGATTGTCTTGAAGACGATGCTGTTTTTCATAAGTTGATTGTTTATCAATTGTATGGCACGGAGACGCTAAAAGCAATAATGCGCGCGTGGTCGGGTGTATGAAGCTATGGGGAAAAGCGAATTTTTCGCTTTATGAGCATCGCCTCTCCGCCCGCGCACTTGTAATAAACAAGTATACCCAATATAATCTAAAATGCTATATTATGTAGTAATCCGAAAGGCAAACCACCGCGAATGACAATCTATCTTCTTCTGGTCGCTCTCATTCTCTTCGCAGGTATAACCGGAAGCCTTTTCATCAAGAAAAAGAAAATCCGCGATTTGGTCGTGGTCATCTTCTGCTTTGCGATCATCTACCTCCTCTCTTCTTTGAAGAGCATCAACGTCGGTTCCGACACGATGGCTTATTACGAAGGTTATGAGATGGCCAAGGACACCGGGTGGTCGGTGCTCACGATCGGCAACTTCGAGCCCGGCTACGTCTTCATCTCCCGCCTCTTCGCCAAGATGGGCATCCCTTTCCAAGTGTTTCTCTTCTTCATCTATGCCCTCATCTACTTCCCCCTAGCCCGCTTCATCTACAAATACTCGCCTCAGGTCATCATGAGCGTCATCGTCTTCACTTGCTTTCAGTTCCTCAACTTCCACCTCTCCGGCCTACGTCAAGCCTTGGCCATCTCGATCGGGTTGATAGCCTTCGACTTCATCGCGATGAAGAGCAAGTGGCGCTACCTATTCTTCTTCGCCACCGTCCTCATCGGCATGCTCTTCCACCGCTCCATTTTCATCTTCTTACCGGCCATCTTCATCGCCAAGATCAAAATCAGCGCCAAATCTCTGTTCTTGATAGTCGTGCCTATCGTGGTTCTGCTCCTCATCTTCCACTACCAGATCTACGCCTATCTCTGGACGCTCATCCCGACGCTCCAGGAACCGGGCGATTATGGGACCAGCGGTATACTTTTGGCAATAATGCTTACTGTCTTCATCCTCGCTGGCGTATTCCGATCCGAGAACGTCATCGCCCAAAAGACCAACGATATTTTCTGTTCTCTCGATAAGAAGTTCATCGCCAAGCTCGAGGGCACCAAGATATATCCTAAGCTGCAGAGGTTCGCCGCCAATAACGAGAACCTAGCTTTCAAAGCATCGAGCGGTGCGGCGAACAGCGAAACGGTATATCGCGCTTCGCTCGTCTTCATGCTCATCTCCGCTTTCTTCTGGATTTTTGGCTTTGATTCGCTGGTGTCATCGAGGGCCGGACTATACTACCTCATCTTCATCATCATCCTGCTGCCGATCGTCATAAATCACCAGAGGAGCATCATCTTAAAATCGCTGGCGTACTCTGTCGCCACGGTGACGTTGATCATGCTCTTCGTCTACGTGCTGAGAAGCGGAGGACTCAAGATCGTGCCATACGAGTTCTTCTTCATGGCGTGAGGATGATATCATGAATAAAATCATCGCGGAAATACTAAGCTATACAAAGCACAATGCCCGGCACATCTCGCTGGTCGTGATCACTTCTCTGGTCTCGTTTTTGTCCGTCTCCGCCTTTGGCGCCATCTTCTTTTTGACCCGGACCGAAGTCATCAATGCCGAGATCGACCACTACTATCGCGAATATCCTGGCGGCGGCGTGCTGGCAAGCATCACATCGGCCAACGCTCAAGATGATTTCAGCTATTGGCGGCCGAACATGGATGAGTTCAGCAAGAGCATGTCCTACAGCACCTACAACAAGGCCTATTACATCTCCATGCCTACCGATACCTACTCCCCGATGATGATCAACTTCGAAACTTTGGGCCGCGAAGAGACCCTTCCCGTCATCGGCCTCCCCGCCAACCAGACGTGGATGTCGCCGACATATCTCGGCATGGATCTCTTAGCGGTCTCTGAGACCTGGTACGTCGAGAGCAACACCCAGATGTTCATCACGCAGGGCGTCGCCGACGACCTGCTGATCGAAAACTCGCTCAGCCCAAATGATTACGGCGCCTTGGTCGACTTGTCGATACCGGTTAAGACTGGCGTTCTCGACAGGGAGTTTTCGATAGCTGGGGTCATCTTTTCCGCTTCGCTTGGCCAGTTCAGCGATCGCTACACTTCGCGCTTCGCCATCGTCGGATCGAACAGCGTCCTCTACTGGTTCAGGAATCTCGAGATCCATATCACGATGGGGACTTCGTCCAAATCCAACTACCTCTTCCTTAGGAAGATCATTCAGACCTGCTCGTCGACTTCCCTCTACACTTACGATTTCCGCGAGCTGCGCGATAATCAGCTCGTCCAAGGGATGGTCCAAGAGAAGTACGCCTCGACCAACGAGTGGTTCGCCACCGCCCATTACGCCCCGACCATCATCTTCGCTCTGCTCGCCCTCTTCGGGGTCGGGGCTTTCGTCTACTCCTCCGTCGACTATATCGAGCGCACGAAGAAGAGCCGCGGATTGCTGGGGCTCACGTCGTTCCAACTCGTCTATCTGATCGTCACTTTCTCCTTCACCATCTCATCGCTGATCATGCTCGCCCTCACGGGAATGCAGTTAGGCTCGTTAGTCTTCTTGCCTTTCGGCATATCCGCGGCGACCGAGCTGATCGCCATCTATATCTCCCTGCTCATAATCCTCAAGCTGTTCATCTTCTTAAGCGATCGCACCAAGCATAAAAAAGAATCCGCTTTCAGCGAAGAAGAATTCGACACGATCGAAGTCTAGATAATTATCTCTCGTCCAACGCGCCCAAACGCTTGGACAGATTGGCGGCGATGGAGGAGATGATCGCCTTCTCCTCTTTTTTGGTGAAAACGTTCCAGCTCATCAGAGCGTAGAAAGAGGCGACCAGGACGACTTTGATGAGAAACAGGGGCCAGCTCGTCGAAGGTATCAGATATTCCACCCCGAAACCGAAGGCGATGCTCAGCGCGAGCAGAGGTAGCAATTTGACTTGGCACTCGAAGACGATGTGGCGGATGTTGAAACCTAGGTGCTTGTGGAAGAAGATGTTGTTCATGACGGCCCAGCCGATGAGCTGGCCGACGCAGATGCCGACGCCGGCGAAGATCGCTCCATACTCGGGAGCCAGCCACGACAGTAACAAGGAGATTAACGTCGTGATGATGGCGGTCGCGATGGAGGAGTAGGCGACGTATCTCATCTTGTCTTTGACCAGCATCAGATACTTGCCGATGATCTGCGTGTTGACGCTCAAAAACGGAAAGAGGATGAGGATCAAGACGTAGTAGGATTGCGAGAAGTCGTTGTTGGCGCTGCTCCGCGTCCAGATGCTGATGAAACCTTGGCCCAAGGACACGATGCCGACGAAGAGAAGGCCGAAGATCAGCAAATTGATGCGGCCGATTTTGATGGCTTCGCCTTCGAAGCTCGCCACGGAGGCGTTGGATGACGCCATCTTCGAAAGGCGGGGCATAAACATGCCCTCAGTGGCATTCGAGAACGTGTAAGCGTAGGTCTCGATCGTGACGGCGAGGGCGAAGACCGCCACCGGATCGGGGCCGGAGAAAATGCCGATGACCGCCGGTTGGATGCTCAGCGTCAGGCGCTGCCCGATGCCGATGACCGCCGTCCAGATGGAGGTGGCCAGAACCATCTTGAGCATGCTGGAATCGCGGAATTTGAAATTGGGTTTCGATCCGAACATGCGGGTTCTGCGGATGAATATGGTCTTGACTAGTATCGTCGCGAGGCTGACGGCACACGTCACCGCCACGAAGAGATAGAGGCCGCCGTCGAGCAATAGGACGATGATGATGGCGGCGATGTTGACGATCTTCTGCCCCAGCTCGATCAACTTCGACTGCGGATATTTGTCGTTGCCGACGATGAGCCCTTGCTGCGGCATGAAAGTGAATGAGATAACAGCGAAGAAGCCGACGATGATGTAGACGATCTTCAGCTTGTCCAGCTCGTCTGAGGAGAAGGATTGATAGAGGCTGGGCAGGAAGAAGTAGATGCCGAGGAGCGCGGCGAAGATAATCGCGGAGATGATCAGATACATCTTGTAGATGATGCCCATCAGATTATCGGCTTTCTCACTATCGCCGATCGACTTGTAGTGAGCGACGTATTTGGTGATGGCATAGCCTAAGCCGAAGTCGAAGGAGAAGATGGCGATTATCGATAGAGCTAACGAATAGATACCATAATCGGTTTTCCCCAGTTCGTTGATCATCCACGGCGTGTAGAACAATCCAGCGACGATGTTGACGACGACGAGGAGGTAGGAGATGATCGCCCCATACTTGAGGCTGGAGGTCCTCTCCTTCTTGACCTTCGGAGCGGAGTCGGGCAAAGCCGAGGCCGCCATCGAAGGCGGCAGGGTGTCCCCTTCTCCACCTTCGTCGCAATAATGCTCTTGCATCTCTTTTAGGACGTAGCCGTGGTCGCTGCTTTTGAAGTGGGCCGGAAGGGTGACGACCATGCCGGGGAGAAGCGCCACGCTCAAAGAGCGCTCATCGTGGCCGTGCGGCACGAAAATCGTGCATCTAGCCGCCCGAGCGAAGCGGAGGATGGCGAAGTAGAGGTAAAGGAAGCCCCGCGGGCCATAGGACCACATCTTGCTCTTCGCGCCGTGCGCATCGCAGAGGAAAGCGATCTGGCCATGGCTCAAACGAATGATTTTGGCTCTCTCTTTAGCGCGGACGCTCTCATCGAAAACGATGACATCGTATGCGGCGATGCCCTCGCCGAGAGCGGAGGGAATGCTACCACCGCTATCGAATATCGAATATCCCGCGCTTTCAGGCGAGGAGAGGTCGTAGCCTCTAATCGACTCAGCACGATAAACATATCTTTCGTCAAAAAGCGCTCTCTCGTCGACCTTCACGAGCAATATTCTGGTTTTCGATGATGCAATTTTCGCGACCGCTACTCTTTGATAATTGGCGGGCGATAAAGCGTATTTAGCCAAGCCAAAGGCGAAGAAGAACAAGGGCAGCAGAATGGCGTTGACCAAGATGTTGAAAGCCGAAGCCCAATAGGAGAGCAACGCCAAACTGCTGGCCAGAGCGATGATCTGCTCGATGGGCGATGGGCGTTTCAGATAGCGGACGAGGCGGACGATCAAGTAGACGAAGATCATCGCGATCGGTAAGAGGCCGACCAATCCGAAGGCTTCAAGGCTGTTCAAAAGCAGGTTAGTGAAAGGGAGGGTGGATGCGCCGGTGCCGATGAGCAGGTTTTTAAAAGGTGATAGGGAAGACAAGAAAGTCAGTGCTAGCGGATAGTAGGCGGCGATCGAGACGGCGATGGCGCCGATGATCGAGACCAGCGATAGGCAGACGGGGACGATGCTGCGATTCGAAGAGCGATGGAAGATGATGGAACCGCCTTGGGCGATGAGCGCCAAGCCGAGGATGATATATGGCCAAATGGTGGTAAAGCCGATGACGGCGATGAACCCGATTGCGACGGCAGAGAGGGCTAGCGACAATATTAACGCCACGATTGACACGCGCTTTTTGACGAAGTACGCGCTCGAGGCTATGCCGAGGAACAGAGGGAGGGCGAGGCAGCCGACGATCGCGCTCCGGCTGATCGCGCTGCCATTCCAGATGTTAGTGTAGGAATCTGGCGAGATGCTACCAGCGACGACCGCGGAATAGATGTAGTTCATCAGTCCATAGGAAAACGCCGAGAAAACGATGGCGAAAAGGGCCCAGAGGAAAGTGCGGTTCCGGTCGCGGGCAAAGGTGGTCATCACGCTCCGCGCGGCGATATAGCCACCTAGAGGCGACATGAAAGACCACGTCAGATTCTGCAAGGAAAAACCGGAGTGGACGATGGACATGGTGAGGATGAGCGCTGAGGCGAGAAAGGCGATCACCAAACCGAAATCGTATTTGATCTCGAATGTGAAAGCGGCTTTGAGCATGATGATGAGCGCGAGGAAAAAGAGGAAATACGTGCCATAGTTAAAAAGGTTGATGGCAAAAAGGAACGTCAAGGTGATGAGGAGTCCTCTATACAATAAACTCGGTAGCCGCTTTTTCATAATTAGTGTGATGTAATTATCGTCTACCCAAGACTTTTTGCAATAGGTTTCGGATGCGGCGGGGAAAATTGGGCTGGAGGGAGCGGGCGGCTAAAGCGCGATACGGGGTATGACCGATCCCGGCGATATATCTCTTTGTCGCATAGTGTTTGATCGGCGATTTAGCGAGCGAAGGATTCGATTCGCTGACGGCGAGAAACGAACTGGGAAAGAATTCTATTCCGTCGATGTCGGCGAGGAAGTTCTTGCCTTTTTCCGTGCAGGCGAAAAGGGCGGAGATCCCTCCAGTCGCATCGACGTTCGGCATCGCTTTTTCGATGCCCCAGAAATCGCCGAGGAAAATATCCGCCACCAGCTTCCCGCGGAAAGGGCAGGCATAGCAAGATGGCCTCAATCCCAGCCCAGAGATAAAAGCGCGCATGTAGAGATTATCCTGCGGCCTCTCGATGATCAAAGGCGCGCCTTTCTGCTTGAATAGAAAGCGATATGGCATTTTGCCATCGACCTTGTGGCGAAAGGAAATCGCCTCGATGCTATCGATGCGATCGCCGGTGAGGTCGCGGAGATATTCCGACCAAGCCAGGGGTGAAGGCACGCCGTGGCAGATGAGGCTCACAGTGATCAAACTATCGTAGTCATTGACCAAATATTCCTTGAGACCCGCCACTTGGCACGGCGTGCCCGAGAAGAGGACGGGTTTGTTCTTGATGACTAGAGCTCTGATCAGCCGATAGGTTTTTTCGATGCGGCTCTGCGAGTATTTCGAACCGCGGAAAGCGGCGGCTTGCCCGAGCGTAGTGGCTTCTTGATGGGCGATGTTCCACCCTTGATCGAATCCAGCGCCATAGACATACCCTTTGGCGGCGATGACTTTGGCTGCCAATTCATAGAAGATTCCACCCGAGGAGCTGCGCTGCCGATTGTCGCCGTCTCGAGAATAGGCCGCGAAGACGCCTTTAGCCTCGGCGAGCGATGGAAAGACCGGCTTGGTCAATATCGGGCAACTGCGCGTGCAAGCGTGGCACTTGGTGCATAGAGCGTGGTCGATGAGGGGATGGTAAAAACCATCGACGCCCACCATGGTGATGGCTTTGCTCGGGCAGGCATTATAACAGGCTTCGCAGCCCGTGCATTCTCGCGGTGGGCACAGCTCGATTTTCTTATCCATGGATCTTCCTGATGACCTCGAGGGCATCGATGACCCTCTGCTGATACTTGGGCATGATATCTTTCAAATGGGCGCGGATGCGCTCGCGGTTTTCGTAGATGAAATGAAAACCTTTGACGATGTCGCCCTTGTCGGTGAGGTTGGCGAAGTCGACGACGTAGCCGCGATCATCGCCGAAGAGATCCTTGGCGATGCCTTTCGATTTGATCGAGTAGCCTAGAGCCAGCGTGGGGACCAGCGAGGAATAACCCGCGATCGTGGCATGGGTCCGGCAGGAGATGAACATCTCGAGCTTGGAGATGATGTATTTTACTTCCCGGCACGTCGGGCGACCAGCGATCTTATGGACGCGCCCAGATGCAGCATATTTATCCGCCAGTTCCTCGACGAAGACATTGTCGCCCGTAGCGTCGTTGTAGACGTGGGCGACCAGGATCACGTGGCGCTCGGTATTATCTAAGATCCAATCGATCACTTCGACGATTCCCTCGCGGCGCGGACCTTTCAAAAACGCATTGCTGCAGTTGATGCCGATGGCTCCTAAGAGCGTTTTTTCCTCGACGATCTGGTTGGGGCGTGGCTCAAGGAGGAAAGCCGAGTCCGCAGAGAGCACCAGCCGGTCTTTAGGATAACCGCGAGCCAGGAGGAGCTCATAAGTCAGCGATTCGCGGGCGAAGATGTAGCGGTAATTGTCGAAATCGCGCAGCATTTTGGCGTCGATGAGCTTGGGTTCGATGGAGCAATTCCAAAAGATGGTCGCGATGCCCTTGCGCCTCGCGTAATCGTTCATCGCGTAATAGTTGTATGGTCGCGAAGGGTAGCAATACGTGTCCCCGCCGATGGAGAAGACGATATCGCCCTTGCGGAGCTGGCGGTAGAAATCGCGGTTGCGATTATTCTCGGTGATGTGGTACGCTCCGAGGTATCTCCTCAATAATCCGCCCAGGTAACGGAGGGGATTATACTTGCCGAACTTTCGACCAGCGATCAACGTGCAACGGTCGCCTAACCCGAGCAAACGATCTTCGTCGATGTCGTGGGTCGAGAGCGTCGCGCCTTCGTCCGCCAAGCCAGCATCGCCGACGAGGTCGAGGGTCGACTGGATGATGGCTTCGCAGCCGCGGTTCTTTGAACCGGTGTTGTTGTACAGATGGATTTTCATCGCGATTGATCTCCCTTTCGACTCGCTCGTCTGAACCAATTATTGGCTAGGATTAAGGCTGGGCTGCAAGGACCATCGCTGAGCGTGGGTCTCTTCCCTTCGAGGAGGCTGGCGATGAGCGCGACGAGCCGTTTGGCTGCTTCGCTTCCGTTCCAAGTGGCATCGATGGTTTGATAAGCTTCCCAGCCGATGCGCAGCTGCTCTTCTTTGTTTGATAAGATCACCTCGAGGATGTCGAGCAGTTCAGCGCTCTTCTCGTAGCGGTACAAAAAGCCGTTGACGCCATCTTTGATGAGGAAAGGAGCTGAGCCGGTCGCGTGGCTGGCGATGGCGACGCAACCATTGGCCATGGCTTCGTTTAAGACCGCGCCCCAGCCCTCTTCGTAGCTCGAGGTGAGGATGACGAAATTAGTCTTTAGGAGGTGCGCGGCGATTTCCGAGGCATGGACGTTGCCGAGGAAAGTCACTTCGCCCTCGAGGTGATTGCTGGCGACGAGCTGCTCGAGCTGCTCGCGCAGATAGCCGTCGCCGATCATCGTGAGATGGAAGGGCCGCTGGTGCTCTTTGAGTTTGATCGCCGTCTGAATAGCGACTTCCGGGTGCTTCCAATCGATCATCCGCCCGATCCAGGCAATCTGCGGGATCGCGTTGCTTTTAGCGCGCTCGAGATCGAGTTTAGTGAGGTGCTGGTAGCGAGTGAAGTAACCCCATTTGTACGTCCTGCCGACGTAGTTGCCTAAGAAAGCGTAATCGGCGGCAGCGTATGCGCTAGCGCATAAAAGGTGGATATTGTACTTGCGAAACCGATTGTGGTAGACGAACATGTTGGCGAGGTTGCGGATGCTCTTCCCCGTCTTGAATGGCCTCTCGCCATAGCGCAGCACGAGCGTGCCTTTCCTCAGGTATTTTTCGATGATGGCATAATGGGCTGTGCCGATGATGATGCACTCGGCGGAGGCGAGCAGAGCATCGCACGAAGCCTTCGCTGCTTCACTTTCGTAGATGCGGTGCTCGTAGGCACGTTCGAAATGCTCCTGGCCCAGCGCGACTTTAGCCTCGGCATTCGGATAGAGAGTGATAAAAGCGAAATCGCTGCCGAGCAGAGCGAGCAGAGCATCGCACAAAGCGATTTGATGATGGCTCAGACTATTGGTGATGAAGACGAGTTTCATGAGGCCTGCTCTCCGATGATGGCTAAATATATTCCATAGATGGATTCATCCTTGTGATCGTCGAACATGGCACGAGATGTCGCGCGCCCTCTTTGGGCCATCTCCCTAGCGAGCGAATCGTCGCCGAGCACCAACATGATGCGCTCAGCGAGAATTTCGTAGTCCTCGTAGCGGTACATAAATCCATTCTCTCCCGATTTGACGAACTCTGGCACGCTGCCGCAGTAAGTCGAGATGCTCGGGGCGCCGACCAGCATGGCTTCGCGAAGCGACCCGGCGTGGACCTCCATCGCCGATGGCATGACGTAGACGTTGCAGCCGCGGATTTGCTCGACCATCTCTTCCGCTGACAACTTGCCAGCGAAGACGACGTTCTTCTCAAGAGCGTTTTTAACGATGAATCTCTGCATCCACAACTCGTAGTACTTGAGCGTGAGCGGATTCGATCTCAGCTCATCTTTGAGCCGGGTCGGCCCCGGCATGACGAGCTTGACGTCGGGAATGCGCTTCTCGACGAGAGCGAGGGCCTTGAGGAGCTGATGCATCCCTTTGCTGCCCGATAGACCGAAGAGCGTGAAGATTTGGTGCCTCTTGCACGCCTCGAGGCTCCACGACGCCTCGAGAAACGCGGCGTTGACAGGGAGAGGGCAGCTATAAAACTTGCACTCGCGGTACACGGAAGAGCAGTAGTCGCGGGTGAATTGATTATCGGTGATGATCCGCCCCGACATCCTGATCGCCGTCTGCTCGCTGGCGATCTGATTGCGGAAATAGCGGCTCTTAAGGTGTGGGATGATCGATTTCATCCGGCCCAAAAGTGAGCGATAAGGAGCATTTTCCTTAGAGAAGAAATATCCATCTTGATAATGGTTGTGGATGCCGATCAGGCCTTGGATGAAGATGACGGATGGGATGCGGTTGCCATTGGCGAGCAGCGCGTCGCGCTGGACGGATGTCTCCGTTCCCCAGACGTGGATCAGATCGGGTCTGACTTCGTCGATTATCGCCTTCCAAGCCGCGATATCCTCGCGGTGAGGTCTAACGCCAAAGGATACTCTGCCGAGATGGGTGCAGTAAGCCGTTATCCCGCTCTCGGTGCGCTTGATCATCTTGCCGCGGGCTATGCTCTTGGAAGATGACGCGAACACGATTTCGACATCCTCGCGATCTTTGAGGCTATCGTAGGCAGACAAGACCCAACCACCGCTCGAGCCAGCGTTGGCGATGTGCAGAATGCGCGATGCCACTCCAGTCGGAGAAGTCGTGATCCAAAGGACTTTAATCTTTTTCTTTTCTTGCATGGTGATGTCCTATATGTATGGCTAAGCGCGGCGCTTGCGAACGATCGTGCCGTGTGAGCTCAAGAAGCGGTAAGTATCGAACTCATCGAGATTTCTTTTCCCGCACAAGCCGACATATGAGAGGATGGAGGCTTTGTTACGGTCGCCTTTCGCATAGCAGCTGAGGTTGATGATCTCGGGCCCGCTCCGGTCGGCGAGATCGGTGAAGATGACTTTGTGATAAGGAAGGCTTAGATAATTATCTAAAACATGATGTTCCTTCTCGTCGGCGGCCTCGATCATCAGCATGATGTTAGCATAGTTGATGCGGGAGGTGCGCTCGATCCATTTGCCGCGAGCGACATCGAAGGACGGAAAGTGCATGAAGTGGATCAGGATGTCGTCGAGGCCCGCTGGCGAGCCGATCAGCTTGCCCACAGGATATGGCGAGTCGCCAGTCGCGTCGACTAATTCGCACTTACCATATGCATCGAGGTGCGAAGCGTATTTATAAAAGTCGCCTTCAACCCCGAAGAAGAGGTTGATGGTCGGAGATAGGAATCTCATGCCGAAATCCTTGTAGACCACTCCGGCTATGCAGCAGTTGGAGATGAGAGAGACATTCTTGTTGTCATTGCGTTTACGAGCGCGAGCGAAGCGCATCATGCGCAATCTCTCGCGAAGCTTTTTTAACCATTTCATCGCCGTGTTTCCATTCGGGCATCACGATAATCGTTGGTGCTCAGTCTATTATACATGTTTTTATATTTAGATATAAGCCACCGAATATAAACGTGAAATCGGCAAACAAAAAGCCGCAATTCGACGGTGCGGCTTTTTGCGAGTCGGTTACGCTCTGGCTTTGCGGGTGCGGGAAACGATGAAGAACAAGCCAGAAGCGAAGACGAGGATTCCGACCAAGACGACGAGTGTTATCGTCGAGGCTTGGGACACTTCGTATCCTACGACGTCCGCGGCGCCGGAGTAGATGTTGCTTTCGCTATCGACCACGAACTTTGCAAGAGCCGCATACTTACCGACGATGAAAAGATATCTCGTCCGGGCCGCGACGACGTTAACGTCGTCCGTTCCCGAGGCAGTGAAGTAGTTCTTGGCGTCATCGGATAAAGTGGCGTATTCGATGCCGAGAGTCGGCCAGATGACATCGAAATCGCCCGACATCGCCGTGCAGACCGGTCCGGTCTGCTCGAGGAAGTAAGCGGCGTACGAAACCGCCTCCTGCGAAGCGTTTAGTGCGAAGGAAGTCGGAACGCCGCTGATGCTGACCGCGCGGTCGCCCGATGTGACGGAATTGTATTCCGTCTCGGTGACGATGCGAATCGAGTCGACGAAGGACACGCCCCAGCCACCTGTGATGTTGTCAGCGAATTCCAAGTAATATTCCTTCCCGGAATCGAGAGAAGAAAGGTTGAGCATATGATTATCGAAGTCATTGCTTTCTTTGCTGGACAAGTTGTCGCGGCGGACGAAGCGGAGTACTTTGATGTTCGTGTCGACGTCTTTGACGGAGATGAAGATGCGCTTGTCGTTCTTCAAACCACCGGCCCAGTCGAAGCGGATGTACTTATTAGTCGATACATTGAACGCAGTCGAGCGGAGGAGGCCGATGCCGGCATCGCCGAGGTTGACATTGCTGCGCATAGAGGCGCTGGTGCGACCCCAACCGGTGCCAGAGATTGTCCAGCCCGCATCATTATCCGTAAAATATCCATTGACGATCGCGTTTGTGGAAGCGCCGACGCCGGCGATGGTCGGCAGGATGTTGGTCGCGAGAGAATCTGCGTCAGGGGTGGGTTCATTGGCTTCGGAATAATAGGTCACAAAACTATCGGCAGACAAGATCGACCAGTCATAAGCCGACGTATCGGCCAAGACGATGTAGAGGCTGGTGCCTAAGCTGGCGACTGTCGAGAGATCGAAATAGTACGGGAACAAGAAAGCTTCAGCGTTGGAAATGGCAGAGCCATAGACGGTGGAAGCGCGACCCGTATTATTGAACCAGCGGTTGCCGAAGCGCGCTACTTCCGCGCTGTCGCTCGTCTGGCGGATGGAGACATAGGCGAATTCGGGATACTTGCCGCCGCCGAGCTTGAAGCTGAGCCATCCACTGCCGCCGAGAATGAAGTCGGAGGAGCGTAGGTAGCCCATGCGCTCTGAAGACTGGTCCCAAGTGATGGAGCCAGAGGTGATGCCGAGGTTATGCGTTCCGTCGCGGTTGTAAGGATTGCTGCCGAAATACGTGCCGTTCGTGACGAGGCCCGCATCGAAAGCGGCCATTCCGGATTCACCTTTCCAAATGGTATAGGCACGCCAGCCATTTAGATTTCCAGAATCAAATCCACCATTGGGTATCTGATAAGGGGCATAAGAGGCTTTCGTCTCGCTCGGTTGATCAAAGGCCATGACAGCGCTGAGCGCGATAAAAGGTAAGACGAGAGGTGCGACCAGCAGCGGCAGCAGTTTCGAGAGTTTCATCTTTCTCATGATTTGCCTCCTTAAGTGGGCATTTTGAGCGTAAGCAAAGAAGTTCGGATATTATCAGTTGATTTTATGATAAGCCATACACAAACGACAAGTCAACACTTTTTAGTTAAAAATAGAGTTAAATTATGTGTTAAAAAGTAAGTTAAAACACAATATTTACTTGCACTCGCTTTTTTGATGAATCAAATCTCCCAGTCGAGCCATGGGGATGAATGGGTGAAATCCCATGTATCGACATTAAAATCGGAAAGGAGCAAGAGGTTAGCGGAGGACAATCCGGTTATTCCATCTCCCCGCCCAGTCGCGTCGTTGCCGATCCGATCGTGGGACGAGAGAGTGGAGTCGTAGTAGCAATGCTGATAGATATTTGCGTAGGTTCCGCCCATGGTGACGCCGGCAAATGATCCGACGTAGATCGTCGACCCTTCGCTCGAGATATCGATCGTCATCATCGCGATCGAATAGCTGATCGCGTTGTTGTAACCTTCGACTCGCCCGACAAAGCCTCCAGCGTGAACGAGGATAGCCGAGGAAGCGGTGAGCGACCCGCGAGCGTATGCGTTATCGATGCTGCCCAGCCCCATGTAAGCCACAAAACCTCCGACATAGCTGGTGCCCTCGACGTCGACGAGCGCTCTCGAGGAGCTGATGCTGGCGCTGTTGTTCGCCATCAATCCGACGAAGCCCCCGGCGTAGCTCTGCTCGCCGCCAGCGAGCGAGAGCGTCCCTTGCGATCCGCATCTCACCAGCGAAGTGACGGCCGAAGTTGAGGAGGCAATCTTGCCGACGAAACCACCGCTGATAGCGTTCTGGGCGGTGATATCGCCCTGGTAGGTGACATCGCTAAACTCGCCACCATCGATGCGACCGAAAGCTCCGCCGACGCTGGCGATGCCGTTGGTGCTGGCGAAGGAGATATCGACATCGACAGAGACGTTATCGCATGAGGTTGCCGAGGAAGCCCCGACTAGACCGCCGACGCTGACGCCTTCCACCGCGGAAGTGACGGAGATGTGACCAGAGAGAGCAAGGTTGCTGATGGTGGCGTCTTCGGCGCTCTTAAAGAAACCGCAATCATCGCTTATCGCTCCTTCGATTGATAGGCCGCTGATAATATGGCCACCGCCATCAAAGATGCCACCGAAATCCTCGCTCGTCCACGGCAGGCTCAAAGCGATGTCGCCGACGAGGACGTAGTAACCATTGGCTTCCATGCTGCGAAGCTCTTCTTCGCTGTCGATCTCGATCGCGCCGAGATAGGCCTTTTCGCTCAGCGGGGAGTCGTTGTGAATGGTGGACAGCGCTTGAACTTGCAGATAAGCGCCGCTCTCGGAGAGAAGGTCATCGGGGATGGTGTAGTAATTGACCTCTATCTCTGCTAATGGTTCGCCGTTGCCATAAATAAGATATGTCTGCGCGTGAGGGACGAGGTCGAAATGCAAGATGCCACCGCTGACGAAGACGTTCTGTGGAGCCGCTAGAGTCAGAGGGCTGATCTGGATGGTCTTCTCAGCAAACTCAGAGTCGAAGTATCTTTCGTCTGTCGTCATAGCCTTGACTTTAAAATTCACGCTGCCGACGTGATCGAAGCCGACATCGCATTGCGGAGCAGTGCTCGTCAGCGATTCGTCATCGTCGATCACGACTTGATAGGAAGTGGCATTGTCCACCGCATTCCACGATAGTATGCCATCGCTCCAAGCGATGCCCGTCGGAGTTTGAAGCGCGACGCGGAACCAAATATCATCGGAGTAGGCGCTCGTCACGACATAGCCATCTTCGCTGCCGCTCGCCAGGACGGCGACTTGCACAGGAGCAGAGGACTGGATGCTGTATTCCTCTTCCGCGACGATGTGCTCGACGCCACCGATGCGGACGGCATAGCCGCTGGCGTAGTCCACTTCATCCCATCTGACTTTGCCGCCATCTTGGCGCAAGTTCGAGGGGGAAGGCAAAGTCAAGAACACGTCTTCGATCAAGGGCAGAGAGTACTCGGAGACGACCCCGTTTGCGACGGCGGCGACATTGAACGTCAGCTCGCCGAAGTAATTATCGGGCAAGACGAAAGAATTGGTCGGTGTATCGTGCACATCTTCTCCGTCGATCAGCACCAGGTACGAAGAGGCATTTCTCGCTTCGCTCCACGAGAGCGTGCGCCCATCGAGGGCGAGCCCGCTCGGGACGCCGAGGGCTCCGCAGCTCGATAGGCTCATCGCGGCCAGGAGCGCGGCTAACATAATATATGCTTTTCTTTTCATTGCTCTCTCCTCATGATACGAATGTCACAATCGGCTCAGCGACGAGATAGCTCGACACGTTATTGATGGTTTCACCACTGGTGGCGTCGCGGATAAAAGCATCGACGTAATAGCCTTCTGGCAGACTGCCGATCGAACTTAAATCGACGCTGATCGATAAGCTTTCACCTGTCGAATACTTGCCTAGTTCGCTATGCGAAAAGTGAGCGATGGAATGGCTCTCGGCTCTTTCGTAGAGCTGGTTGCCGGAGAGATCGTGGACCTGCATGACGTATTCGATCGCGTAATTCGTCTTGTCCGCGCCATATCGCTTGTTGAGGGCTTTGCTCGCAGCCGTCAATACATCGCCTTCGCGAGAAAAATCTGATGCCCCGGAGGCGAAGTCGGCGCGGGCCCTCGCCAGACCAACATACATGTCTCCGGCTCCGTAGTAGAGATGCCAAGTGTTGCCGATGCGGATCATGCTGTCGGCGAACATGCATTTGTTGAACAGCCCATAATCGATCTTATTAGTATCGGTCGGGTACATGGTCGGCTCATCGAGATCCATACGCGCATTGGTCAGCTCGAAAGGATTGGATTTGGTCGTCTTGAGGACACCGAGCGCGTAGAACCAACCATGAGCGTTATCCTGCTGATTCTGAAGTGCGGGATCGCTGAGGCGACCACCACCATACATCAGGTAGATATCCCGGTCATCGGGACCGTAGATGTTCGTCAGAGCCATGCACGATTCGTTATCGTGCGTCAGATCTTCGATATCGTTGCCTCCGAACCCAGCGCCGGCGAGGTCGATGATGTCGCCGGATGCGATCTGCAAGACATCGCTGGTGAAACCGATCTTGGTATAGCTGCCGTCTTTCATGTAGATTATGTAGACTTGGCCGCGCTTGTTCGGTCGGGGGTCATCGATCTTGACGGCGTTGCCCTCTGGATCGGTCACGAAGGTTCCCGATTTGATGGCGCCGCCATAATTGGGCGAGAGACGCCCGATTTTATTGAACGTGACGAAGTCGTGGGTGTAGATGATGCCTTCGCGGGTCAGGCTGTTGTCGTACATCGTGTAGGTGATGTAGTAAGTGGTCAACCCTCCGCGGTTGGGGTCGTTGACGATCTTGAACATGCGAGGATCTTCTAGTCCACCGCCCTTTTCATCGTTTATCGTCGGCCAGGCGATAGGATTGTCCACCCCTCTCTGGAAGTGAACCCCATCGTGCGAGTAGGCGTAGGAGAGAGTCGACATGTGCCCGAGCTCGTATTTGCTGCCGAAATAGTGGGCGAAGTTATCGGGCAGTTCACTGCGGTAGATCATGTGGAACATCGCGCGCTCTTCGTCATAGACGACGGCGGGGTTATAGGTGGCATATGATTCGAAGCCGGGGATGTCGCCGCTAGCGATGCTCGCGAGATTGGTCACGACGCCGTCGGCGGCGTGGGGATAGCCGTGGGGGGCGAGGATGAGGCCGCCATCGTAGAGGGTGATGTTGCTCATCGCGGCCCAGGCAGGACTATCTTTGGAGAATTCCATGGCGCGACCCACCGGCGCGGCGGAGATATCGTTCCAGGCAAATAGTTCGAAAGAATAGATCGAGAAAGTCGATTCCCACGGGTAGCGACCCGTCTTCTTCGTCTCTTCGCTCGTCTCTCTCTGCACAAGTTCGACTTTGATATAGCGACTTTGCACGCTGGCGCTGAGGGCGAGAAAATCGACTTCTCCCAAGCCCGCTTGGGCATCGATTATCGCCTCCCATCCACTATCGTTTCTAAGCGGAGAGACCTCACCGCTCTCACCGTGGATGGAGATGTTGAAGACGCGAGCAAAGGAGACTTCCCAACGGACTTTGACGAGATCGAACTCGGTAGCGTTCAATAAGTCGATGATGAAGTACTGCTCGTCGCCGGCGGAGGCACTCGAGGCCCACCGCGTATCAGCGTTGTTATCGACCATGTAGCTCTTGTTGAGCGCTGTCTCGTTTTCGCTCGAGGACGTTTCGACGACGTCGGCGCCAACCGCCAAACTTCTCGGGCCGTAGACTTCGAAAGCAAAGAATGAATAGCCATATGATGGGAGGGCGCGGGAGATGCCCTGAAATTTGACATACTGGGCTTCGATCCACTCGGGAAAGACGATTTCGTCGGTGCGAGCATCGCTTTTTGCGATGGTCGAAAGAGCGCTCCAAGAAAGCGCGTCGTTGGACATCATGATCTGGTACTCGGTAGCGTACGAGGCTTCCCAATCGATGACGATCTTGCCGACTATTTCCTTCGAGCCAAGGTTGACGTAAAAGTAGGCGCCATCCTCCGCGACCGCGGCGAAGCGCGTCCCGCTGTTGCCATCAACGGCGTGGACATTGAAATGTCCGTCCGTGATATCGCTGGAGACGACGCGGCGCTTGTAGGCGAGGTCGACGCCGTACTCGCGCTCTGCGGCGCTAGCGGCTGTCGCGCTCGCACCAAAAAGCGGGACGATGAGGGCGAATAAGGAGCCGATTCCGATGCTGAGTCGATAAGCTTTCATAGATATTCCTCCACGTGGTTGATCAATCGCTGAAAAAATGCATCAAGCCGTATAGTTCGGCGAAGAGCGAGCATGGCCAGGTGAAAAAATCGCGGCTGTACTCGCTGGGATTATTCGCGTTGACGGCTTCGTGCATCACATATGTCCCGCCGGTCGTGTTGATCAAGTATTGAAGGCAGGTGGCCACCTCACTGGGGTCGGTGCTCGTGAGCCCTTGCATAGCGATGGCCATAGGCCAGACGACGGGGTAGGACTTATGAGGGTTGGGAAGCCCGGAGATCGAGTCGTGCGGATCGCCTATGCCACTCGCGTAGGTGCCGACGTAATAATAAGGATTATCGTCGCTGAGGGCGAAAGCGCGGGTATGCTGATAGGTGGTGTCATCGACATCGCAATATCCGAGCCAAGGCGCGGAGATGAGGCTGGGGATGTTGGCGGCGTCCATCAGCAGCTTGCCCTCTGAGGAATCAGCGTCGCTCGTCATCCCATTCACTTCGAAAGCGTACATCTTGCCGTAGGTCGGATGATCGTAGACGCCGTAAACCTCGATCGCCGCTCGCACCGCGTCGGCAAACGTCGAAGCCGTGCTGGCCAACGACGATTCGATGCCCAGAAGGTTCAATAGATCGCCCATCTTGTCCATTATGGACACGGCAAACATATTGCCAGGGATGAAGAATTTGTAGTACGTGACATCGTCGCTGGGGCGGTAGCCGCTCCAGATCAGCCCGGAATCGCCATTGAAATTCGGCGAGCTGTGATCGATGTCGCTCTGGTTGGTGACGCGATAGTTGTCATCGCTGTGATCGCGCTCGCTCTCCAGCGTGTCGAGAGCCTTGCGGAGCGACATGATGAAGAAAGCGTCGAACAGGCTAGCGTCCGCGGTTATTTCGTAATATTTCTCGGCTAGCCAAAATGGGTAGATCAGCGAATCGATCTCAAATTTTCTCTCGAACGTCGACCCATCGTTGCTAAAGGCGTTGGCATATGGGTCGCGGCGGATGTATTCGAATTGCTTGCGGAGCAAACCCCGCACCATCATCTTTGCTTCGCTATCGCCGTTCATGAAGCGGAGATAGGGGAGGACTTGGGCGCTGGAATCGCGCAGCCACATGGCGTCGATGTCGCCCGTCGTGACATAGGTCGTGCCATCGGCGTTGTAGTGCAGGACGCTCGGCCAATTGCCTTTGCTGTTATTGATACCATCGATCGTTGCGAAGAAATTTTTCTGATACGTCGTCCTCGTCGCCTCATCCGCGATGGAGTTGATGTGAGGCGCGATCGAATCGCGCATCGCATCGTAGTTCGGCGACTGGTTGATCGCAGTGCGGATATCGTAGGCGACCTCGTCCTTGACGTCGGGTATAGCCGTGAGATAGGTGTCGATCTGCTCGATGCTCAGCAATCCCCAATCACCTCGGGAGTTATCGACGAACTCGAGGTACAATGCCTCTCCGGCGAACGCGGATAAATCAGCGTAATAGAGGTGCGTATTCTCTTCGTCAGCATCCTTCCAGCGGTTGCTGTAGGTGCGGAAGACTTCTTCGTTGGTGCCAACTTTTTTAAGCGACATGTACGTGACCAGCTTATGTTTGGTCGCCCCGAGCCGGAACCTGATCAGATTGACTCCTCCGACTTCGAAAGCTGAGGAGCGCAGCGCCCCGACTTTGCTTTCATCGGAGCGGTTCGACAGGCGTTTATCCGCGTTGATGTGGCTGTCGCGGAAGACTCCGGCTTCGCCGATGACGTTCCAGCCATCCAGCGTCCCCGTGGCAAAATCCTGGTTGGGGAGATCGTTAGGCAGCGAGGAGATATCGCCGAAGGTAGGATGGATGTCGATGGCAGGTAAGGTTCCGTCGAGCTCGGGGATACCTCGATAGTACGTGACGACGCCGTCGACGGACAGATACCCATAGTTATCGGTGGACTGATCGGTGAGCAGGACGTAGAGCGATTCGCCCATATAATCGCCTAGATCAGCGTAGTAAGGCACGAGATTTTCGACGAAATACGCTCCGCCTTGACCATTGTAGTTCGGGTCGTGAAACGCCGAGTTGGCGAAGCGGAGAACCTCGTTGCCACTGTTAGTTTGAACGAGAGAAAGGTAAGTGAGAGCCGGGTTGAGGCCCGCTCCGAGATAAAAAGTCATGTAGCCGGAGCCGCCGACGATGAATGATTCGGAGCGCATCTTGCCTTCGTAACCATCCCGCCCGTCGAGTTCGACGCCTTTGAAGAAATACGTGCCTTCCTTGCCGAAGCTGATCTCGCCATCAACTAGGTCGAGGTCGCTGATTCCACCCTCGGCGAAAGCTTCGCCCTCGAGGATGTCCCACTCACTCAAATCTCCGCTCTCGAAGCCTCCGTTGGCTATCGAAAAATCATCGGGATCGATGGTTGTATCGCTGGATGAAGAGTCTGAGGAAGAGGTCCCTTCGTCGGACGTCGAAGAGGGATCAGGGCTGTCACAACCCGTTAAGGACATGACGAAAATCAGCACAAAAAGGCCACTTTTAAAGAGATTCGGCAGCTTTATGATCGCTTTTCTCCATCCGTTCATAGCTTATCCTTCCTAATAGTTGAGATCGACGGCCATTTCCCCGTAGTCGAAGAGGGGCCTATCGGCATAATAGGTGATGATATCGTCGACAAAAATAGTGTCGTAGCTCCCAGTAGCGTTATCGATGATCTCGAGGTACATAACGCTGTCTAGATACTCGCTTAGGTCAATATAATAAGCGATCATCGCATTGCCATTGTGGCGCGAGTTGGCGAAGCGGATAATCTCCTGATTCGTGCTCTGCTCCTTGATCGAAACATAAGTATCCTTGTCGTAGCGGCTGCCTTGCGCTGCCCCGAGTTTCAAGCTCGCGATGCCACTGCCATCGACGCGGAAAGGAGCGGAGCGGATAAGGCCGCGCGACGAATCGCCGCCGAGGTCGCTCCGCAGAACTCCTGTTTGCACTCTCCAGGTCAAACTGGTGCCATCGCCCTTCTGCCATCCGCTCTGGGTAGAGGCGCTCCAGTAGTCGAGAGAAGAGGAAAAATCGCCATTAGCTACTTGGTTAGGCACATATGCTATCGAGAAGCTGGGTTTGATGTCCTCTGCCGAGGTCCCTTCCTCAGGTATTTCAGCGTAGTATGTCTCTAGAGAATCGAAGCACAGGAAGTCCCATCCGTGACCACCGCCATCGACGAGTTCGATTTGCAGCGTCTGGCCGAGATAGTTCGATAGATCAGCGCGATATGATTTGAGCGCGGCGGGCAGATATTCGCTGCCGGCTCCATCGAAGAGGGCATTCCCGTATCGGGCGAGTTCGATGCCAGAGTCGACATCGATGATGCGCATGTAGCTCAAGTCGGCGTTTTTGCCCGCGCCCATCTTAAAGGTGATGTAGCCGCTGCCGCCGAGAAGAAAGGTATCGGAGGTGAGTTTCCCAATGCGCTCTTCCCAGATCGATTGGGTATAGACATCGGGAAGACCATAGAGATATTCGCCATCTCCAGCGTAGAGCGCAGCGCTGCCTTTGATGCCAGCGTTGAGGACGATGGATTCGTCGACGAAAGCGGCCAAGGTTTTTTCTCCTTTGAAGATCGTGCTCGCATCCCAAGCGAAGAAATCGCCGGTCTCAAAGCCGCTGTTGGGGAGGCGATACGCGTTGTTGCGGTCGATGACGCTCATGGAGATCTTCTCGTTGCCGGATTCCGAAAAAGCGGTGAAGCTATATATTCCAGGAGCGAGGCCGACCAGATAGCTCTTATCGATGATCAGCATGTCGTCGTCGACTCGATAGTCGCCGTCGGCGATATTATGTCCCTCGAGGTGCAGAACATCGCCGAGAGCATTATCGACTTCGTAGACGACGTCGTTTAAAATGTCGAAATCGAAAGCGTCCTCGAGCGGCGTCAGCCATCGGCTGTTGCCACACGAGACAAGCGCGCCAGAGGCGATGGCGGCGATCAAAAAGTGGGAGATGGTACTGCGTCTCATCCGCGTTTCCTCCGTTCGTACTCGATGAAAGGATCCTCGATGAGGGCTACGTGGCCTTCCGCATCGGATAATCCCGTGTAGAGGCTAGCGGTCTTGTCGGGGTGGCGGACTAGACCACCGACGAAGATGACGTCGATCAAGTCTTCCCGCTTGGCCTCGCTCGGCCCGAAATCCTTCTTTTCGGCGATGATTTTCATCGCGCTTCGCTCGCCGGTCTCAGGGTCGATGGCGAACGTCATCCCATAGTAGTGACGGACATCTCCTTCGCTCATGATCGCCACGTGGCCTAAGATCCCCAGCAGCCCGTTTCTCAAGATGTGAATCTGATTGGCGCCGCCCCAAACCCGATCGTCGAACAGATCGTCGATCAGAGGGGAGGAAGCGATGAATTCAGTGGTGATGTCGCTGAGCTTATCCGCGATGTTGAACCCAATCTTGCCGAACTTGGCAACGCCACCTTGCGGACGGCTCATGACGTAGTATTTGTCGCCTTGGGCGATGCGGACGTCCTTCATCTTCTCAGGGGCGGCGATGATCTTGTTCAGATGGTCGAAGTCAGAGCCTTGGAAAAAGACTGTCCGCCACGAGTAGATTCGACCTCTCTCGTCAGCGTAAACCTCCGTGCCGCCGAGGAGAATCTGATTATCGACCTCGGCGATGAAAGGATCTTGGAGCATGGGGATGCAATGGTTCGTGGCCACGTATGTGCTCGGGCCGATCGCTTCGAAAATCACGCTCTCAGATATTTCGGAATCGCGCTTCTCGACGCGCCCGGCGATGCAGGTTTTGCCCCGGAAGGAAAAAGCGTGGGAGATGTTGTAGACATCGAAGCCATCGACGCCGAGGAAGGTGATCCGCGAGGTGCGGATGATCCCTGGGTGGCGGCGGTGTTCTTCGAGGTATTTGCTCAAGTCGATCTGTGCCATATATATTACCCCTTAATCCCGGTTCCGGCGACGCTCTGCATGAACTGCTTCTGCAGAAGGGCGAACAGGAGGACGACAGGTATCATCGCGATCAAAGTGGCGACGGAGACGTAGTTCCACGGGACGATGTTCGAGCCTGAGCCGCTGCTGTAGAGGTTCTCGAATATCGAGATGCTGTTGGCCATGACCCAGTTCTCCTTGCCGGTGATGTAGAGGGCGGGGCCATAGAGGTCGTTATAAGTCCCGACGAAATAGAGGAGGAGGACGGTGACGATGGCCGGTTTGTTGAGCGGGAGGACGATGCGGAAGAAGATGCTGAGCTCGCTGGCTCCCTCCATCCGCGCCGCCTCTATCAGCGGTTTTGGCACCGTCTCGAAGAACTGTTTGAAGAGGAAGATGACGAAGACGTCGGTGGCGAACCACGCGGCGATCCATAACGGAATATAGGCGATTTCCTTCAAGCCTGTGTTGACCATGAACTCGTAGATGGGGATGCCGAGCAACTCCCCGGGGATCATCATCGTGCTGAGCAGGGCGAAGAAGATGATGTTCTTGCCTGGAAACTTGAACATGGCAAAGCCATAGCCCGCCAGAGAGCAGGTGAGGATCGTGCCCGCCGCCTTGAGGATGAAGATGAACATCGTATTGGCGAACATGCGCAGGATGTTGTAGTCAGAATAAGTTATGACGAAATGAATGTTTTGGAAGAGAGCGAAAGAGTGCGGGAACATCGTCGCTTGCGTCGAGGCCTCGTTCAGATCCTTCATCGCGGTGATGATCAAATAATAAAGAGGGAGTAAGGCCACCAGCGCGAAAAGGACGAGCAAGACATAGGTGAAGACGCGCCGGGTCTTGGCCTTTTTCGTCTTCTCGTATGGTTTGAGGTGAAGTGTTGCCTGTGCCATACTATCGCAAATCCTTTTTGACATAGAGCTTCGACAGCGCGAACTGCACCAAGGTCAAGCCCAAGATGATGAGGAAGAAGAGCCACGCCATCGCCGCGGCATAGCCGAGTCGGAAAGGCATGTTGAACGCGGTCATGAACATGTAGATGGGGAAGAGCAAAGTGGAATTGGCCGGGTCACCCATGCCATTGCCCATGACGAAAGCCAAGGAGAAAGAGCGGAGTTCATCGATCGTTATCAAGATCACGTTGAAGAAGATCATCGGCGAGATCATCGGCAAGGTTATCTTGATGAACTGCTGCCACTTGGAAGCACCTTCGAGCTCAGCCACTTCGTAGAACTCCTCGGGGATTTCCTGGAGGGCGGCTAGAAAGACGACCATCTTGACGCCGAAGCCGAAGGAGCTGATCAAAATCATGGTCAGCAGAGCTGAGTTGGGTGAGACGTACCACAGCGGAAGGTCGCTCACCCCGAAAGCCGTCAGCACGCTGTTGATCAAGCCCGTCGCGGGGTTGAGCAAGTTCTTGTAGACGGCCCCGACGGCGAAGGCGGGGATGATGAAGGGCAGGAAATAGACGGTGCGGAAGACGCCGAGCATCTTCACTTTGCTGTTTAGCAGCATGGCGAGGATGAGCGAGGTGACGAGCACCAGCGCGCCGCTGCAGACGGCGAAGATCAAACTCTGGTTGATCGACTGGGCGAAGAGCGTGTCTTTCGTCAGCGCGTAAATGTAGTTCTCGAGCCCGACGAACTGCGATGTATCGCTGTACAGCGTCTTGTCGGTGAGGGAGAGGATGAACGTCCTGATGATCGGATAGAAATAGAAGAGGAAAAAGCCGACGATGGCGATGGACGTGAAAAGGAGGAAATACTTGTAGTTCCTATGGAAGTTCTGCCTCAGCGTCAGCTTCCTCGGGGCGAGGGCCACGTCCATCTTCTTCATCCTATCCTCCGTATAGTCCTTCGTAGTAATTGTCGACGTTGTTCTTAATCGTGGTCAGCACTTCGGCTACATCGCTCTTCGAGCCGCGCCCATTGAACATGAGGCGGTATATCTCGCTCATGACCATCTCGCGCATGACCTTGGAGAAATCGCGCTCATCGGGGAGAGTGATGGCTCTTTCCATCGCGTCGAAGACGACGTCGATCGCGATGTCCCGCTGCTCGCTTTCCGGAAGAGCGGCGATGAGGCTCTCCATCGATTTGAGCGCGCCGATCTTGCCATATTTGTACATCTGTAAAGCGCCTTCTTCACCCGTCCACAACTCCAAAAAGGCAAAGGCGCCGGCGACGTTGTCGCTCCGCTTAGAGATGCCAAAGGCATCAGCGGAGATTTCCCCGCCGCGGGCTTCGGGCATGCCCACCGGGGTCGGCAGAAGCTGGATATCCCAGTCGAGCCCGAGGGCGTCATAGCTGTACCAGTCGCCCATATGACCGCCGAAAACCATGGCGACATTGCCGCCCATGAACGAGGCATTACCCGTCATCTCCACCGCATCTGGAGCAAATTTCTTGGTCGTGTCACCCATCGATTTTTCGCGGAAGAAGCTCGTCGCCGCGATCGCCTCCTGCGAGGTGAGGGCGCAGACGTGGTTATCGCTATCAGGTTCGTAGAATGTGCCACCCATCTGGTTGACGTAGACGAGCCATTCGCCCCACCACGTCAGCTGCGTTTCGGCTCCGAATTGGCTGTAGTAGTTATAGCTGCCAGAAGTGGTATATTTCGATAGGACGACGCCAGCGGTCTGATAATCGCCATAATCTCAGTCGCCGCGCGGGTAGACGCTCTCTTCCGCGCTGAGCCCTAGAGCATAGCGAAGGTCATCCGCCGAGGCGTCGAAGAGCGCGCGGTTATAATAGAGGAGCGAAGTGTTGATCGAAGTCGGAAGGGCGTAGACTTTCCCTTCGATCGTCAGAGCATTCATCAGGCTATCGATGTAATTAGTGGTGTCGACGATGGCGCTTTCCGCGATGAGGGGCGCTAAATCGCGGAGAATATCCTTCATCGAGGTGACCAAGACCGTGCTGGTTTTGATGATGTCGGGTTCGCTTTTCGTCCCGATCAGCTTGCCGATATCTTGACCATAGGTCGCCACGATCTCGTATCCAGTCTGCTCCGTGAAGTAGGCGAAGAGTTCGTCGTATCGACCTTCATCCTCATCATCGAGCGCGATCTGCAGGACATTGGGATCCGTTCCGCATCCAGCAAGCGATGCGGCGAGGAGAGGGAACAAGAGTAGAAAATGCCTAATTCTTTTCATTCTTCACGACCTCCATATTCGCCCATACCTCTTCCATTTTAAGATGGCAGCGGGCAATATTCTCGTCGCATGCACCATAATAGACGGTGATGCCATCATCATCGTGGATCAGGCCGCAGGTGAAGACGACATCGGGGAAAAACCCTGACGTTTCATAACTTTCTTCTGGCAATATGAGCGGTTTCTTACTCCGCATCAAAACTTTGTTTGGATCGTTGGCGTCGAGGAGCATGGCGACGAGCTGGTAGCGATGCGTCGCATCAGCGCTGTGGTAGATGACGAGCCAGCCACGCTCGGTCAGAAAAGGGACGGCACCGGCGCCGAGCCTCGTGCTTTCGACATATGATAATCTAGCGCCGAGCAAGACTTTGTGATTGCCCCAGTGCAGCAAGTCGCAGCTCTCGGCCGTCCAGATGTCGAGGTGACCAAAATCGCTCTTGCTCGGGCGGTGGAGAGCGAAGTAGCGTCCATTGACTTTACTGGGGAAGATGACGCAGTCCTTGTTATCGGAAGGGAGGATGATACCCAATCGAGTGAAGGAGTGAAAATCAGAGGTGACCATCAAGGCGACGTTGATGCCGTGCTGGCTGATCGCCGAATAGGTTATGTAATAGCAGCCGTTGATCTCCGTTATCCGCGGATCTTCGATGCCGTAGCTCTCGTATTCGGTCTCGGGGAAAATCCTCGTTCCGTCAAAGGTGAAATTGACGCCGTCGCGACTGCGCGCCACGCGGAAGTGCGAGAGCGAAGTCAAATAGTTTTGATGATGATTGCGCACGACACGCGCGTCGGAGAAATCGTAGTCGGGGTTCTGGCGGTCGAGCTCGATGAAGTGGATGCTGTGCCCCGAGATGGTCGGGACGATGACGGAGCGGTTCTGGGTCGGCTTGACCGCTTCGGCGACGCGGACGAGCATGATCGTCTCATCGCCTTTAGCGATCACCGCTGGGTTAAAAGCTCCCATCACGAAGAAATCGCTGCGGCTGGGGAGGAGATCGCTCTTTTTGATAATCAGTTGTTTTTCCATTTCTTAATCCTGCCTGAGAGCATACATCTTGAACGAGCGAATCCGCATTTCGGCATCGGCGAATTGCGCGCCGATATCGCTGCCATTGACGACTAGGTAGATGCGGAAATGGCGATAAGTCGGCATAAAGGTGATGCTGTGCAGACCGATGGTGTTGCCAGAGAGCACTTTGAGCGGATTGGAACTGACGACGCTCGCGCCGTCTTCACCATAGTAAATAATCTTCAGCTCCCACATCGTCTTGACGTATTCGCTCTGCTGATTGAGAGCAGCCACATCGAGGAGCATGGTCATGCTTTGCGCCGCCTCGATCGCGTAGATGCGGCTGACGATGCCACCAAAGCAATACTTAGCTTCAGGATACTTGTTCTGCTTCATGATCAAGACGTCGCCTTGGACTTGAATCGAGGCGGGGCTGAGAGCGTGCGCCACGCGATCCTCGATAGTGTGCTCTCGATCGGGAATCGTCCACTCGTCAACGTCGAGGAAGCCACTAGGCAAGTAATTGCCGATCAGAGCCGACGGCACGACATCGAAATGGTATTTGTAGACGCTGCCACCGGAAGTGACGACGATCGCTTGCTCCTTATAGGCGCTGGCGATGTCCCATTCCACGCCGTAGAAGGCATAGGCGACTTTCAGCGATGAAGAGTAGGCGTTCTGGAAGAGCTGACCGCCGATCGAGCGGTAGATGGTCGCGGAGGCCACGCCGCTCAAGAAAAGGTTGAAAGAGGCGGTATCGCTTATGCGATGTGCTTGAGCTTCGCTGACATGAGCGCTGATGGTTTTATCGAAGTAATTTTCGTAGACCTTACCGCCGTCCGCTTGGTGAACGCTGATGGCGATCATGCTTTCCGCGGTCGTGATCTGCGCGATGTTTTCGCCCCAAGTCGTGTCGAAGAGATCGTCGAAGCGATCCATGTCGAGGCTCGATCCGCCATAGGTCAAAGAAGCGAGTTCGCTTTTCAGCGCTGTGGGATTTTCAAAACCGCTTTGCACATCGACGATTACGATCGCCGATTTGCTCTGGTCAATTCTCGATTTGGCGGTGATGACGGCTGTGCCAACATCGAGGAAGGAGAGGAGGCCATCGTCGCCGATCGAGGCGATTTGATCATCCGAAGATGACCATAGTATCGTCTGCTCCTCGATGCTGAGGGGCAAAACATTTCCTGCGAGCGCAATGCTCTGGCTACCTTTGAGCGCGGAGATGGTATCACCGCTGATCTGATCGGAGATGATCTCGACCGCGGTAACCGCGGTCATATCGTTATAGATGGATAAGTGCTCGAGGACCAGTTCGGCAGTCTGGCGTTCGCCATCCGGGCCTTTGGCGAGGATGTGAAAACTGCACTTCTTCTTCATCCCATCGTACCACCAACCATTTTCGTAGCCAGGATCGGGCGAAGTGCGACGACCTTTGAACTTCGCGGAGAGCATCGAGTCGACGACGTTGACGGAAATGAGCCCCGTCGTACCTTCGTCGGCGAGGACGTAGAAGTTCTCGTTCACGCCTTCGACGGCGAGTTTGATGATGTATTGCGAGTAGCAGTCGATGACGTTCATCTCGAAGATGACGGCTTTGGAGAAATCGAGCGATAGCATCGGAGTCTGTATGCCTCCGTAGTTGTCGAGGCTGGCATCGGTGTTCCATATCACGGCGTGGCCCGTCCCGTCGTCGTAGTTGGCGACGCCGGCGGGCGTGCCGCTTCCGAAGGAGGCGATGTTTTCCGCCGAATATCGTATGCGTTTCTCGTCCCAGTCCGGAAGTCCCGACTCGCTCGAAGAGGAAGAGTCGGTCGGGTCGACGGAGGTGCAGGCGGAAAGGAGCAGAACAAGGGCTATGGAAAGTATATTGACGCGTGTGTGCCTCATCATATTTATCACCGGCACACGACGCGCTTGGTCGCGTAATCAGATAATCCTTTTATGGTCGTGATCTCGACCTTCAACGTGTAATCGGTATCAGGTAACAGGCTCTTGACGTAGCTGAATTCGCTCACTGGCAATCCGTCGTAGGCGACGATGTCGCCGAACGATATCCTCATGGTCGCCACCTCATCGTTTATAGGCGCGCTGCTCGCTATGCCGATCACGCTGGCGGACGTGAGCTCATCTCTCGTGGTCAGGTTGGTGAAGTCCACCGCTGCTCGGTATTCAGCGATCTTATCATCGCCGAGCATGATCACATTGCTCTCTTTGATGAGCTGGCTGCCAGCGGGCAAAAACGCTATCAACCGCGAAGAGGAGGCTGGGATGCGAATGTCGACCTCGCCGGAGACGTTGATGGCGACGATGCTCTTGCTGAGCGTATCGAAGAGGTCGACAGCGGAATCCCCGACGTCGAGGCTCACGACTTCGTCATTATCATAAGGATTGTAGTAGAGGTAATTGGGGCGGTCGCTGGCGCCGTAGCTATCGGTGGCATTGAGGTCGATCTGCAATATACCTTCGACGTTCGTCTCGTCGATGAGAGCTCCCATCCCACCGATGAAAGCGGAGCTGTAGACGCTCAGGTCGCAAGGTTGATCGAACATCGCCGTCGCATCGCCCATGGCGTAGCCGGTCGTCGAATTATAACTTTTTCGGAAGCCTTCGTAAGCCAGGGAACCATGTGTATCAAAGGGCAGATAGTCGCTCATCGATTGATGAGTGAGCGAAAGAGATTGCGGAAAGAAATACTTGGCATTATTCGCGAGGTTGAGCAGGTACTTGCCGATCGTCGTCGCATAGCGAACATCATATTTGACCATCGGGGCTAAAACCGTAGCGAGATGGAGCGAATTCATCAAGAACGCATAGTCGTTTGCCTGCCCGACGAGCCCGTCGACGGCGTAGTTGCCAAAATCGCCGGATAGGACTGACCATCCGGGGCGATAGGCAGAGTCGACGTCGAAGAGAAAGTCGAGAAATTTCCCGACATCGTAATTCGTGCCGTGCTCGTAGTTGAGAATCGCTGCGACATAAGGGGCATAATCGGTCAGAGCTTCATAATTGGGGTTCTTTTGATATGTCTGCAAATAGTCGAGCACGCGCTTGGCACCATCGAGATACTTCTCGTCGCGAGTGATCTGATAAGCGCTGTAGAAGAGGAAAGCCAAACCACCATTAGGCGGCTCGATGTGGTCGCCGATCAGGGTTGGGGATTCGAGGACGACGTTATACCCGACGAATTCGTACGATTCCACTCCTTCGACCACGAAGTAGGGCAAGGCTTCGAGCCATTGATCTGCGCCGTTGAGGACCATCTCTTTCATAAAAGGGGTATCGGGATATAAGTCGTAAAGTCGCGCGAACATGATCTGGGGGAATATGTCGTACCAGAAACTCTGACCTTGAAGCCCATAGTTGTGGACCAATTTGCTGCCCGTATCATAGCTTGAGAACGTCATCTCGACAAAGTCGTGGGCCTTGAGCCCGATGACTTGGTGCTGCTTATCGATTCCAGCGTAGCTCGAACCTAAGACTGAAGAGATGGTCGTCATCGCCTCGCTGCCGGAGCTGGCAATACGGTTGTCGCCGATGTAGGAGGGAAGCCCGAATGAGCGGCGGAGATATCCGGTCTCGAGGGGATGGTAGTCGTCCGTCTCCCGAGCTTGGTCGATCCAGAACCCGACTGGGCTCCACGAGGTCATGTCCTCAGAGATATATGATGGGATATGGACCTCATCGTCCTGCGCAAAGGAAAACAGAACCTCATCGAGTTCGCTCGCTTTTTCTTGATAATCAAAATAGCGATAATTGTCAGGGATGTCAGGAAAGTCGGTCACTTTATCGATGGAGCGAGCAACCTCGTGGTCACCAGGAAAATAGCTGACCGACGAGCACCCGCCTAGCAATAAGGCGATGGTGCACGCGGAAGTCAGTAAAACCCGCTTGCTATTCCATTTCATATGTGTCTTTATGCCATTATAGCACAAAAATACGAAACGCATCTATTTTTTTAATCGTTTTTAATCAAACTTTAATTATGCTTTTAATCTATAAACGTTTCGTTAAGCAAGGGCGGAAAAACTCATTTTGCCATGGAGGCTGAATCGCGTTCGATAAGATGGGCTTTCACTTGCACGACGCTGATTTTCTTGCTCCTCAGAGCTTCGGCCATGACGTTGAACGCTTTTTTGGCGCAGCTGTCTTTGTGGAGCCCGATCGAAGTCAGTTTAGGCATGAGGCTGTCGCAGAGATTAGTGTTGTCGAAGCTCACGACGGAGACATCGTCGGGGACGCGGAAATTCTGCATGGCGAGCATGGCGTACAATCTCTGCGCCGCCGAGTCGCAATGGCAGACATAACCCGTCGGTTTCAGCTCGGTGTTCGGAAGGCTCAGCAACTCCTGCTTGCGCTCGATATTCTCGTTGATGTGCCAAGCTGGATTGACTTCGAGCTTCTCTTCTTTGAGGGCTTTGAGGTAACCAAAATAGCGGTCGGCAATCGAGTTGGTCGCGCTGATATCGCCGATGAATCCGATGCGCCTATGCCCTTTCTGGACGAGGTATTTAGTCAGCATGTACGACATTTGGTAATTGTCGACGAAGATGTAGTTGCAGGCGTAGATGGGCGAATAATAGTCGATGAAAACCGTCGGGGTCGCGTGCCCAGCGAATTCGCGGATGATCTTCTCTCCAACTTCTCCCGCGAAGAAGATGCCGTCGGGTTTAAATGCGGAGATCACGCTGTTGATTTTGGATATCGTCTGCTCTTCTTCGATAAAAGCGACCTGAAGGATGCTGTTGGCCTGATTGCACTCAGAGCTCAAGAAGTAGAAGATCGTCGAGTAAAACTGCTCTGAAGGAGTGAGAAAAAAGTCTTGGCGAATAAAGAACAAAAAACGTTTCTTTGTGATACCGATGCGCGACGTTTTGCTCACGTAGCCAACCGTTTTGGCATACGTTTTAATCTTTTTGCGCAGCTTCTCGCTGACGCCTTTCTGGTTGTTCAGCGCTTTGAAGACAGCGACAGTGCTGACGCCCATTTTGATAGCGATTGATTCGAGTGTTACTTTGGCCATAGACATTTCCTCTTTTCTTTTAACTATAGTGTTGTTTTAAGGCGATATCAAGTTAATAAGAGTGTTTAATCGCGAAGGCAGAGTAATGCGGGCATTAAAATAATCGGCATGTCATCGCGCATTTTAATGGTATTCTGCAATAGCATCGCATCCATAACCTCCTGTATTCCGATAATAAGGAAATCAGTTCCTCACCTTGGGATCGGAATAGATAATTCTCATGTCGCCCCTCATCTGCGTACTAGCGAAGGCAGAAGTGATGACGAGGCTATCGCCTTTTGCGACAGCGATGCGGCCAATCTTTCCTCTTCCCTCTAAAATGGTCGCGAGATAATAGTTTCGATGCGGATTATCAAAACGATAGCGACCTTCGACATCGAGGATGTATATATCGAAATTGGGAGTCGCGAGAAGCAGGCTCGCAACATTTTTAGATGGCTTCTTCGGCATGAGCGATATCGATTTCGCCCTCTGAGGAACGTCGATGACATCGAGAGCCTTTTGGATGTGCAACTCGCGCTTTTTACCATGATCATCAACTCGATCGTAATCGTAGAGGCGGTATGTCAGATCTGAAGCTTGCTGGATTTCGATCAAGGATGTCCCGGCGCATATAGCGTGTATCGTGCCGCTGGGAATGTCGATGACTTCGCCTTCGGCGAGAGGCCGAAAATTCAGCAATCGCTGCCATTTCCCTTCGCTCACCATCTGGCGAAGATCGGCCGTCGTCGCGGCGTTGTGACCGATTTGGATTTTCGCGTTCGCTCCAGCTCTCAGTATCACCCAAGCTTCAGATTTACCGCTTTGGTTCTCGTGCTCGCGTGCGTATCCATCGTCAGGGTGGACTTGAATGCTCAAGTCATCCTTGGCATCGATGAGCTTCACGATGAGCGGAAAAGCAGCGCGCGAATCGTTCGCGAAGAGGTCTCTTCGCCGATCGTATATCTGGCTCAGGCTCAAACCTTTATATTTGCCTAGCGAGATTCGACAATCCCCGCTCTTGTGCGCGGATATAGCCCAGCCTTCGCCGATGCGCGAGGAGGGAAGATCGAAGCCGAATTCATCTCTGAGCCACGTCCCGCCCCAGATCCGTTCGACGAAAATGGGTTCGAGCTTAATCGCGCCGACTTTGCCTTCGCGCTCGCTCATTGGGCCAAGCCTTTTTCTCTCAAGAGCATCGATACGGCCTCTTGCAGCTTGGCGAGTTCGCTCTGGGCATTCTCATCGCTCTTGCCGCGCACTGACAGATAGACTTTCAACTTCGGCTCGGTGCCCGATGGTCGAAAGACGACCCAGCCGCCATCAAAAAGATATTTTAAGACGTCAGAAGATGGTAGATCGATGCTCCGCCGCTTGCTGTTTTTGCTCTTAGCGAAGCCGAGGAGATAGTCTTCAAAGCCGGTTATGGTCTTCATATCCAGCTTATCGATGGTGCTCTTCCGCAGCTCTTTCATGAAAGCGGCGATATTTTTTATGCCATCGATGCCAGGCGATTTGATGTTCAGCAGCTTCTCCTGATAATAGCCATATTCGCGGTGAATATCCTCCAGCGCATCAAAGATGCTCTTGCCGCGGCTACGATGATAAGCGGTGAGCTCGGCGATGATGAGGCAAGCTTGAAAAGCATCCTTATCGCGAACTAGATCGCTGACTAGATAGCCATAGGACTCTTCGCAACCGAAGAAGAAATCTTTTCGCTCGCGCTTGATGTACTCGATCTGCTCGCATATGAACTTGAAACCGGTCAGAGTCCTGATGGTCTCGAGACCATGCTTTTTCGCCATCTCGAAGACTAGATCTGAAGTCACGATGGTCGAGATGAAGACCGGCTGGTTGATCTTGGTATTGTGATGCAGTAGATAATCTAGGATTATCGCCGCCATCTCATTGCCATTGGGAAAGCGATATTCGCCATCGATTAAGACGGCAGCCCCGACTCGGTCGGCGTCGGGATCAGTGGCGAGGAGTAGATCCGCGCCGATGCTCTTGCCGAGTTCTACGGCTTTCTCAAAAGCCAATGAATCTTCGGGATTGGGCGATTTTACGGTCGAAAATGAGGAATCAGGCACCATTTGCGCCTCGACGGGTGTGACGTCGTAGCCGCAATCGGCCAGGAGGCGCGGGCCGAAAGCGGAACCGGTGCCGTGAAGGGGCGTATATACGATTTTGAAATCGCTTCTGTCGACCTTTTGGCAAGAGACGAATTTGACAGCGGTCAAATACTTTTCATCAAAGTACTTCTCGAGGATGGAAACCATCCCGTGGTTCGTGTAGTCTTCGATCGTCTCGAGCTTGAGCTCAAAGACATCGCCGACTGCTTGGATTCGCGCGCCGACCTTCTCAACTTTGAAGGGAACGAGCTGACAACCATTCTCATCATATACTTTGTAACCATTGTATTCCGGTGGGTTGTGGCTAGCGGTGATGACGACGCCACCTTCCGCCCGCAGATAGCGCACGGCGAAAGAGAGTTCGGGAGTCGGGCGGAACTCAGAGAAGAGCCAGACGTGAATGCCGACGCTGGCGAGCACTCGCGCCGTCTCTTCGGCAAAGAGCCGGGAGTTGCGCCTCGTGTCGTGAGCCACGACCACGCTGCGCATCCCATAAGGTTTTTCCTTGAAATTGCTCTTTATGTATTCGGCAAAGCCCAATGTCGCTCTGCGGATGGTGTAGATATTGAGGCGGTTGGTACCGACGCCCATGATGCCGCGGATGCCACCCGTGCCAAACGACACGTCGTCGCCAAAGGCTTCGAAAAGGTTTTTTTCGTCAAGGCCGTCGAGCTCTTCGCGCAGGGCACTATCGAGATTTTTCTGCGCTTTCCAAATCGCAACATCCTTTAACATGTTTTTTACCTTGCTGGCAGTGAATATTTTATCTTTCTAATTAAAAGTATAGATGTTTATTTACATAACATCAATGAAACCGCGGAAATTGCGCTTTCGGAAAAGCCCCAACTTTAACTGCTCTTGTTATATTCAAACGAGGGTCGATGCATTTCGCGCGCGTTAAATTGCTCTTGCGATGCCATCGATCTAAAGAAGGTGATAGCGGGATGTCGGCATTCGGAGAATGACGAGCGCTTGGTTAGGCATATAATGTTTTGTCGCTATTATCAAATGGTATTTTCTGTATCATTTCGCTTTCAGTTCACATAGCATTGCCGAGAACATAAGGAGGTGGACAACCATGCTCCAGTTAAAAAACGTCAAGAAGAACTACATCGTCGCGGGCAATCCGTCCACGGCTCTCAGCAATATATCACTGACATTCAAAAACAGCGAGTGATCAAACTGCTCATCGTCTTATAAACAAAGAAAAGAGCGGATTTTTAATCCGCTCAATCGACATGTCGCTAGAAAGTCAGAGGTGGATCGACGATGTTTCCCTCCGCGAGCGAATACGTGATCACGCCATTATCGGAAAGCGTGTAGAGGAAGTCCTCGATCATCACGCCGCGATCGACGCCGATGTAGTATTCTTCGGAGACAGGATGCTCGATTATCACAGGTTCAGAGATTGGGTTCTCTCGTCCGAAATCGATGTCGAAGAGGTAGTAGTAACTATGGTAGATCGAATACCATTCTTGATCATTTCCGTCCGTCGATCTGTACCCGTATTCGTAGGCCTCGACGGCGAATCCTAAGACGCCTTTTGCGGGTGAGACGAGGATGGCTTTGTGATTGTAGAGGGCTTCAGAGAAGCCGTAGGTCCAACTGGTGGAAGATGACCAATCATAAGTGAGGATCTTATACGTCTGGATGGCTTCTTCTTCGCCTTCGCTCACGTTGTAGGCACTTATTTTCATGCCTGTGACGGCGCCGTCTTCATCCGCGTCGTAGCCGATGCCGATGAGATGGCCTTCATCCCAAGGATGTTGATACGTATCGAATCCAGCTTGCAGGATCTCCCCAGCGATCTCTGGATTGGTGGGATCGGATAGATCGATGATGTAGAGTGGGTCACTCCTCAAGAAGGTCACGACGTAGGCGACTTCTCCGCTGAACCTCACGGACTTGATATCTTCTCCCGGCTTGCCGAGATTTTCGCTCAGATGACCGATGACATCAAAAGTTCTTGATTCTTCGTTGAGGCGGAGGATATACAGGTGGTTGTCGACTTGTGAAGTGCTCGTCCAGCCCCATATGTCGGCGATTGACCACGACGCTCGGCGATCGGTGGTGGCGACGCGCAGATAACCATCATAAGTATCCATCGAGAACTGGTTGAGGGAGGCGCCGTTGACGATGACAGCAGCAACATATTCGAGCTTGGCCAGTTCGATATCCAAAGCATACTGGCTGATCGTCATGGTCGTGTAATAGGAAGAGTCGTCGTAGTGATAGTTTGATTCGGCGAGGTATAGATCGGTCGCATCGACGAACATTTTCTTGCAATCGGCGCCCGCGCCGAGATAACCGCTAGCGCTATAGGTAATCTCGCTAGGATCATCCGCGAGTTTGAGACCCGTCAAGACGTTCATACCATATGCAGGGGTGTCATCGAAGTAATAGACATCATCGTAGCCGAGGTTGACCTCCGTGGTCTCTCCATCTTGCACCTCGACAAAAGCTGGCCGATACTCGTATTTCTCATCCCAGTAGTAGATGTATTTGTGGCTGACGAGGAATAAGCTATCATCGATGATGCGATGATCCATGAAATAGCTATCGAGAACTAGTTTATAAACAACTTGCAGGCTGGTGCGATCGATGACGAGCACCGTGCCCGTCGGCTCCCACCACCGGTAACAGATGGTGTCCTCCCCACCCTCGAGCGGGTCGCTCTCTTCGTATGTATAGCCGATGACGACTAAATAATCTTCGAGTAGGTACATCGAATCGACATATGTATTGCCTAAGTCGATCGTCGCGGCCAAGGACACGAGGTAATTATCGTCCACTGACATCACGCGGATGACGTTGTGATAGCGTGGGGCATAGTAGATCTCGTATCCATCCGTCTTGACGATATCGCCTTCGGCGACACCATCGACTTGGTTGTTGGTGTCGATATAGTCGCGGCTCCCGGAGGACCCTTTATCGCCAGAGCCATCTTCGATCGCGACATCGACGCCATTGAAATAATGCCAATCATAGGCCTTTTCCGCTTCGTCGACCAGGGCTTTCATCTTGGCTTTGGTCTTCACCGCATGAATCGTTGTCGCCTTGGCTAGGCCATCAAATGGACTGCCACTGCAGCTGGATAGAAGGGCGATAGACATAAAAGCCAGCGCCATCAGGCGAATTGGCCAATTTGTCCACGTCACGCGTCTCGATGTCGCATTCATATGCATCCTCCGTTAATTGTCTGTGGTTCCCTTAAAAGGAAACGCTCGCATAAGTATAGACAACGGAAGCGGCATTTTTTTTATCAAAATCATCTGCTGCGAATCATCGCTCGGTATATTTGGGCCAAATCGGTGTTGTCGATTACTTCACCATCGTCCAAAATCTCCCGATCGATAGGGCTGTAGCAATAGAAAGGGACGTCGACGCCCGTGTGGCCATCGACCGTGAACATCTCATCGTTCAATTCGCTCTTGGTCTCGCCATCGTAGACGAGTCCACCGGTCTCGTGATCGGCGGTCGTGAGGACGAATGTCTCACCATCGCTTTTAGCCCATTCGACGACGGCTTCGACGGCCTGATTGAAACCGTTGAGCTGCTGGATGGTTCCCAATAAATCGTGGGCGTGGGCGCGCTTGTCGATGTGACTTCCTTCAATCATCAAAAAGAAGCCCTGCTCCTGATACTTGTGCGAAAGAAATCTGATTGTCTCCACCGCCATGTCCGCGAGCGTCGGGCTCGAGGTCGTCGATGAATCCGCGACCGATATGGTCTCGAATGCGGACAAGGATCGGGAGAAGCGCAGTTCACCATCGTCCACGCTGCGCGAAATGTCGTCGCGCAGCAGATCGAAATCAGTGTAGTAAGAGAGATGGTTTTGCGCCATCGGGACTCGCTGCTCATCATAGTAGTTCTTGCCCGCTCCCATATATACGTCGATGTCGTTTCCAAATTGTTCGCGGGCGATTTCATCGGTGTTCTCGCGGCTGATATTGTGCGCGCTGAAAGACGCGGGCGTCGCCCCCGTCAGCGTTTCGGTGGCGAGGATGCCGACGCCTTTATCATAGGCTTTGGCGAACTCGCTCATGTTGGTCATCCTTTTAAATAGGGTGCGCCCAAGCATGCCATTGTTCGTCTTCTCCCCCGTCGCCATCGCCGTTCCCGCGGCCGCGCTGTCGGTGACGTCTGAGTTGGCGGAACGGGTTTTCATCCATCCGCTGACAAGAGCCTCTTCCTGCAAGAAGATCGTCTGCTGCTGGTTATAAGCTTTCGTGGCCTCGATATGGTTGATGCCCATCCCGTCGCCGATCATCAAAATGGCATTCTTATACCCTTCGATTTCCCTTAAAGCGTCGAACTTATCAGCGATATCTCCGCTGCACGAGACGAGGAATAGCGCGAGCAAAAGAAACGGGGCGCTCTTTCCTAAATGGTTTGTCAGCAATCCGTTTTTCATCATGCTAGCATATTATCATATGCCTCGATGGGAAAGAAAGAATGTCGTGTGAGCGGCACTAGATAGATGGTAAATATGCTATATTGTTGATTATGAAAATTATCATCGCCTCGAGCAACAGACATAAAATCTCTGAGTACCGACAACTTTTTGCGGGAACATCCATCGAAATCGTGTCGATGGGTGATGAAGGCCTCGCTGAAGAAATTGACGAGGTTGGAGTGACGTATGAAGAAAATGCCACCATCAAAGCCGAGGCGATAGCTAGCAAGACTAGATGCCCAGTGCTGGCCGATGATTCGGGTTTGGAAATCGCGGCCCTCGATGGTTTCCCGGGACTTTTCTCCGCTCGTTTTGCCACTGAACAAGGGGGCAATGATCGCGCTAACGCAACGATTTTGGCGATGCTCGCGGGACATAGCGATCGCCGAGCGCGCTTTATCGCCGTCATATCCCTTAGCAATGTGACCGACAAAACCCTGCTCTTCCGTGGCGAGTGCCCCGGGCACATCTTAAATAATGTTCAGGGCCAAAATGGCTTTGGCTACGATCCCATCTTTTTTTCTGAGGAAGCTAACTCTTCATTCGCCTGCCTTGAAGGTGAGGTAAAAAACCATTATTCCCACCGCGGCAAAGCAGTTGCGGCCCTGATTTCCTATCTGCAGGAAAATCGGCTCATTTAAGCAATTTGATTTTCAAGACGCGATTGATAATATTAGCCAGCGCGAATAGAAGGGCAAAAATGCCGAGGACGATCAATCCGGGGAACGGGTCATTTTGATAATTAGCCATCATGATGATGAAGCCGATAATCGCGCCGATGACGAAAGCGATCTGCAAGATGCTGAAGACGATGCGGGCGATGTAGGTCTTCTTCCGGCTCGCGAAAATAGCGCGTGGAAGAGAGGCGAAGACATCGGTCACGTCGCTCAGTGGCACTGAATGGTCGATCGCAGATAACTCGTCGTCGATGAGTTTGTTCTTCCCCTCGATGGCTTCGCGATTGAGCAAGTCGCTGCCCAGGGGATAGCGGCTGAAGAAGTCGGAAAGATAACTCCAGAAGGCTTTGGTCTCCACCACGATTTCCCGATGGCGGTCCCGGCACTTGCTGTCGAGGTATTTGCCGTCGGTCGCCAGCAGAGAAAAGGAGCGGCTGACATACGAGTCTATCTTCAAGGCTATCATTACGAAATGCTTGGCAATTTCCGGATAATATTCTGGATTTACGGTGATTTTTGCTTCGTTGTCGCGCAGGAAAAGCATGGCCTCGGCGATGCGGCTGACATCGAGCGTGGAAAGCGAGACGAGTGCGTTGGCTACGCCGAAAATCGCGTCGATGCTGTCCTCGTCTAAGAGCAGGAGAAGGCGATATTCCCTCAGCGCTTTCTCGTAATCGCGCGAGGCATTGAGAGCGATGTTGCCATTAGAGATATGCTGCGTGTAAAACATGCTGTATAACCTCTGCGATTGGCTCTTCAAATACTCTCGCCCACAATGGGGGCACGTCTCAACTTCGGCTTCGCCTTCGTATGTCAATGGTTTGCTGCAATGGGGACACACACCTTTAATCATATTCTTCTCCTATAAGACATATGTCAGAGCAAGGCCTAAAACAATGCCGACTTGACCGATGAGATAGAACAGCATGATGTAGTAGTCGCGACGGCGGAAGTCGCGGATGAAAGTTGAGCTCGTCAGAATCAGATCGCTCGCTAAAAACGCGATACCGCCGACGACTCCTAAAACCATGTAATCGCCAAAGCCGCGAACGGAGGCGATGAGCGAGATGGTGGTCAATAGGAGAAGAGTCGATAGATAGAAGTTGCCAAAGAGGGCGAGCGAGCGATGCTTGGTGATCTTTTTGGAGAAGGGATAGGCGGCGATGACAATCAAAAGGATGGCGAAGGCGGCAGAGACGTAAAACCACCACGGCATGGGATCATCCTTCATCATGATGAAGAGAATCTCGCTGATATAGCAGATGTGACCCGCTAAAAAAGCGGCCGTTCCCATCATGAAGATGCGCGGCTTTTTCCAGATGAGAAACATATCGCCGATCATCCCCACGAACGCACCGATATAAATCAAAGGGTGGTCGGGGAGCAGGGTGAGCGCGGTCAAGCCCAGGAACAGGAGGCAAAAGGGTTTAATCGTCTTCCGAAGCTTTTCTTTTTCGTTGAAGGCGACGACGATCTCGACGAACGATATGATAAGGAATACTCCAAAAAAGACGATGCTGATGACAGGGATGGGCATTTCGTTTATCTCCTCGCTAATTCTATCATATTCTTTCATTGCCTATGGTATACTTTTTGCGACCGATCATGGCATCAAAAACTGACTTGCTCACCGCGAAAATATATCCTTCCCTCATCAGATTTGTCACGCCCCTCCTCCTGATGTGGCTTCAGACTTCGGCCTTTGGCATGATCGATTTATTGATCATCTCCAACTTCACTGATACTTTTGCCATCGACGCGGTGGCCGGTGGCGCCTCAGTTATGAATATCATCATCTATGTCGCTGCCGCCTTGACGACCGGCGGAGGCATCTTGATCGGCCACTATCTCGGAGCCAAGCGCGAAAGTTGCGTCAAACACCTCATCGGCAACATGTTCGTCCTGTTCGCTATCATCGGCATCGGCATAACTATAGTCATGCTCTCCTTGAGCGGGATTATCGTCGATCTGCTGAATTTGACCGGTCGTGCTAGAGTCGATGGTTTTAACTACTTAATTATCGCTTCCGCGGGCATTCCCTTTATCATGGGCTTTAATATCATCGCTTCCCAACTGAAAGCTTTTGGCAACTCCCGCGCCCCTTTTCTCTTCCTGCTCTTGGCCGCCATCATCAACATCACGTTGGATTTGATCTTCGTCGGGGCTTTGGATATGCGGGCGACCGGCGCGGCAGTGGCCTCCGTCATCGCCCAGGCGTTTTCTTTCTCAGCGGCTCTCATCTACGTGCGCACCAAAAATTACCCCGTCCGCATTAAAAAAGAGGATATCCGCTTGGACAAGGAATGTTCGCGTTTAACTCTGAAGACCGGCCTTCCGCTAGCGCTCCAAGACGGCATCGTCTTGCTGTCGTTCACCATCATCATGGCCCTCGTCAACCTCTATGGGACTGACGCCGGCTCCGGATTCGGCATCAGTGAAAAGATCACCATTTTCTGCTTCGTACCCCTGAACGCGTTTAGCGCCGCCATCACCGCGACCACCGCCCAAAGCCTTGGCGCGGACCGGCTCGATCGCGCTAAGCAATATGCCAAAGCTGGTTTTATCATGCAGGGAATCCTCGTTTTCGTCGCCGTCATCATCTGCGAGATTTTTGCACCTCAGCTGGCGGCCCTCTTTACCAAGGATGCCAATATTGTCGGCTACGCCACCTCTTTTATTCGCTTCATCGCCCTAGATGCTTTCGTCTGCATCTTCATCTATGTTCTCAACGCCTTGTTCATGGGGTCGGGACACACCGCTTTCTCCATGTTCCAAAACGTTCTATCATCCCTCGTCATCCGCATTCCCTTAGCGCTGATCCTCATCTTCGCTTTTCATAGCGATGTCGATTTAGTCGCCATCGCTTATCCAATCGCCAGCCTCTTCTCGCTCGTCGCCTGCCTTATCTACTATCGCATCGGGAGATGGAAAACGATTCGCGGCTCCGATGAGCCTATCAAAGAAATTTAGCATTCAATTGTCGATGCTCGAAAAGAGAAAAACTTACTCGCGATACGCGGCCCTGACTTCCTTGCACTCCGCTTTCGTCTCATCGCTGATCTTGAAGGATTCGACAATTTTTTGGATTGCTTTGCCAGCGATATTGTATTGGAGCGACCTTTTCTTCAAAAAGAGGACGACTTCTCTTGGCGAGAAAGCGCATAGATCAGCGATGAGCCAGGCTTCCGCCATCTGGACATAATAGTGGTCATCATCGTGCATGAGGGCGAGAATCCTTTGGCAGTGCTGAGGATCTTTCTGCAGCCCGGAGAGGAAGATGACGTAACCCCACCTCCTCACGAACGGGAGATCGGATATTACGTACCACTGGGCTCGCGGATAAATGTAGTCGAAGGAAAGTGGCTTGATGAGGAACTGGAGCAGGATGTCGACGTGCCACCATTCCTGCAAGTAGGCGAAATGGCGCTCGATGAAGAGAATCTGCTCCTTGAGGCTTTTGATGCGCTTGAGACTGACGAAGAAGTAGATGCGGAGAATCGCTCCGCTTTCGCTTAGGTGTGGATATAGATCGTCGACGGACGCGCCGCTCTTCACATATTCTTTGGCGATCGCATCGATGTCGTTTGTCTTAAGGCTTTTGATCGCTTTGATTTTCTCTATGGTTTGCTGGTAGTTCATGTTGTTCAAAAGAAGGTTATATATCTTCAATAAGTATGCACTCCGCTAACTGGCTTATCAACTGCTCAGGTTTTCGATATAAAAAAACTGTAATATCCCCGCGGTGCTATTACAGTATCTTTCTCGTGGCGGAGTAAGAGGGAGTCGAACCCTCGCACCAGTTGCCCGATCTACTTCCTTAGCAGGGAAGCCCCTTAACCACTTGGGTATTACTCCATGAACGCCACTAAATATAACATAGTGACGTCGCTGACTTCAATAAATTAATACGCCTTGGCAAAGTAAACGACTTTTTCCGCTTTTTCTCCGCACACCGCGCACTTGTCGCCAAAGTGCTCCTGATCATAAGCGGGCATGCATCGAGCGGTCGCCGTAGTGAGCTCTTTGACCTTGTCTTCGCACTCGCGGCAGCCGCACCACATCATCTTCGCGTATCCGCCTCGATCCACCACGGCTTTCAGCTCTTCGACGCTCTTGACGGGTGTGATGTGCGAGTCCAAGAATTCGCGGGCTTTGCGATACATCGCTTCGTGCGCTTCTCGCAGAAGCCGCCGCACTTCCACTTCGATGTCATCGTTCTTGACGATCTCCTTGACCCCGTCGATCCGGCGGGCGATGACGACGCTGTTCTTCTCTAGGTCGCGAGGGCCGATCTCGAGCCTGAGGGGCACACCTTTCATCTCATATTCGGCGTACTTCCATCCCGGTGTCCGATCGCTCTTGTCGAGCATGACCCGAAGGCCGGCCTTTTCGAGGAGTGCCTTAATTTCCTCAGCTTTCCCTAAAATGCCTTCTCGGTTCTGCTGGATGGGGATGATGACTACCTGAATAGGCGCCACGGAAGGTGGCAGCACCAAACCGTTGTCGTCGCCGTGGACCATGATGATCGAGCCGATGAGGCGGGTTGAGACACCCCAGCTGGCTTGATGCGGGGTGCGCAGGACGTTGTCTTTGTCCTGATAGGCGATGCCGAAGGCTTTCGCGAATCCAGTCCCGAAATAATGGGTCGTGCCGCTCTGTAGAGCTTTGCCATCGTGCATCAAAGCCTCGATGGAATAAGTCTCGCGAGCTCCGGCAAAACGTTCCTTGTCGGTCTTCAGGCCTTTGACGAAGGGAATGGCGAGGACGTCGCGCCCCAGATCGTCGTAGATATCGAGGATCTCGAGGGCGTTTCCGCGCGCTTCATTTTCGCTCGCGAAAAGGGTGTGACCCTCTTGCCACAAGAATTCGCTGCCGCGGAGAAAGGGGCGCGTCGTCTTTTCCCAGCGGACGACGCTGCACCACTGGTTGTACATCTTCGGAAGGTCGCGATGCGAGGATACGATTTTGGCATAGTGCTCGCAGAAGAGGACTTCGCTGGTCGGGCGGATGATGAGGGGGTCATCGAGTTTGGCCTTGCCTCCGATGGTGGCGATGAGAGTCTCGGGAGCGAAACCCTCGACGTGCTCTTTCTCCTTGTTGAAGAGAGACTCGGGGATGACGAGGGGCATGTAGACATTGCTGACGCCGATGGCCTCGAACCGCTGGTCGAGGTATTTCTGGATCAGTTCCCAGATGGCGTAGCCATAGGGTCGATAGATGATAAAGCCTTTGACAGATGAATAATCCATCAGCTCGGCTTTGCGGCACACATCGGTGTACCATTTGGCGAAGTCGACGTCGCGGCCGGTGATCGCCTCATTCTTGTTCGTTTCCATATTCGATATCTCCTTATGATGCCATGGTTTTGATCTTGTTCAGATTCTTTTGGGAAATGGGGAGGACCATCTCGTCGTTCGGGGAGATGATCTCGCTCGAGACGAAGCGGATGCCCGATTTGATGACGAGCTCAATCGAGCTCCAGTTCTGCAGCTCGCTCGCGATGATCGGCTTGTTGTACTTCAAGAGTTTTTCCACCAGCGAACGCATCTGCAGACGCATGCGGCTATCCGTCTTGATCGATTGGGTCATCGAGAGGCCGACGATGAAGAAGTCGAACATCTCGTAGACGTTGGAGTTGAGCATCAGGTCTTTGTCGGAGAGCGTCAGCCCAATCTCGTAGCCTTTGACTTTAAAAGACCGCAGTTCGTTGATCATGATCTCGTCATCATCGGTGTAATCGTTGATGCTGCTCTCGCTGAAGACGAGGACGATATGAGCTTCTTTGATGCGGTTGATGTGGCTGAGCGTCTTGAGGATGAAAGGTTTATCTTGAGGGGTGACTTCAAAGAAGAGGCGGAGATAGTCACCCGTCTTCTCGCTGATGAAGCGGGAGATGACGTTGCGGGAGATGGTGGCGAATAATTCCTTGTCGTCTTCCGTGCGCGCTGCATATTCTTTTAACTCCTCGATGGAATCGAAGAAGGTATCGAAGGGTTTGACGAAGGATTGATAGCCGATAATCTTCATCTTCTCGGTATCGAGAACCGGTCGGAAGAGGAACTTGAGCTTGCGGTTGCGGATGATGTTCTCAACCTCGGTGCGATTGGTCTGGTCGATGGCGTCGTCGCCCCGCATCCCTTGCTCATACCAGGTCACCAGCTCGCTGTCTTCTTGACCATAGCTGGCGACGACCAGCGATTGCCGCAGCAGCTTCTCGGCCTCGTTGGGGAAGAATTTGTTCTCGACGATGCCGACGGAGACCCCGATTTGGTCGACAAGGCTGTTCAGGCTCAGGAAACGGTTGATATCGTTGGCGAGGGAATGGACGAAGAGCATGACGCTGGAATGCGAGGTCAGCCGCATGTCGAAGATGACGATCTCGTGCTTCGATGGTTCGATGAAATAGCGATTCTGGGTGATGTGGGGCGAGACGATCTCTTTAATCTGTGCGAAAATCAGGCGGTCAAAGGTGTCGATCTTGCCCTGAATCTGCACCCTTTTGTAGAAGAAGCTCAAGGCGATGGTCACGCCGCGAAAAGGGGAGTTGTCTAGAAGGACGCGGGAGATTTCTTCCATGGTGGCGACGCTGGCGCTCTTGCCATCGCTCATCTTGGTGGGCAGGTAGCGGAGCAAGTAGCTTTCGAGGTGGACGATTTCTTTGTCCTTGTCGACTTCCTGCACTTGGAGCATCGAAAAATACGTCTTCCTGTTCTTGCTGGTGACGACGTCGATCTCAAAGTAATCCGGAGTGGTTTTGGTCGCGTCGAGCAGGGATGACACCCACTCGATCAGCTTCTCCCTTTCCAGCCCGGGAAACTGATTGTAGAAATCGGTCACCGAGATGACGCGCTGCTCCCGGATATTGGAGCGGTTGAAAAAGCGGACGATATTGTTTTTGACATCGAGGATGTAGACGCGAACCGAATTCGATTGGTCTTTGATGGCCTGGCGATATTTTTTATCGCCGCGATGGCTTATAATATACGAAAGGATGATGAACAAGAAGGTGGCGACGAGGACGCAGAAGGCAACAAAAAGGACCATTGTTTCGCTATTTGACAAATCGAAAAGCACCACTTTTTATAACCTCGCATATCATTATACACGATTGGGGGCGCGATACAACGTGAGTTCAGAGAATAACGGCCCGCAATCTATGATTGTCTGCCCTTATGAAGGCGAACTTGAAACGCCTAAAATCATGTGGCGAGAAGTGGAAAACATGGTATAATAATTACTCGTTTGGAGGAATACCCAAGCGGCTGAAGGGGCTGGTTTCGAAAACCAGTAGAAGATGCAAGTCTTGCAAGGGTTCAAATCCCTTTTCCTCCGCCAGGCAAACGTCAAAGGTGCTGCAAGGCATCTTTTTTTAATCGCTCACGCTACTTGATCGGCTTGATGTAGAAGCGACCATAGACTTGCTGCAGATTGACGATATTGATGAAGCTGTCAGGATCGAGTTCGCGCACTAGAGCGACGACCTTTTTGGTCTCGTAACTCGACACGATCATGTTGATGATGAAGCGCGGCTCGCCGGAGAAGGCGCCCATGCCCTTTATCACCGTGGCGCCATGGGGGACATTGGCCAACAACAGCGTGTGCAGATTATCTTGTTTGGTGACGATTTGAATCTGCACCTTTTTGTTGCGAACATTGATAAAATCAATGACGAGCATGGAGGTGAACAGGTAGACGACGGAGAAGAGGACTCCGGCCGCGGCGAGGATCCACGGGTTTGTACCGCCCTCGAGAATCTTGGGAGTAAGGGCCAGCAAAAAGGCGTAGATGAAGATGACGATCGTGTTGATGATCATGGTGTATTTGCCAGTCTGCGTCGACTTCTTGAGCGAGAAGTAGTAAGCGATGACGTCTGCTCCGCCTGCCGAGATCTCGAATTTGAAGGCGATCGCGCTGCTGAGGCCGGTGCATATGCCAGCGAAAAGAGCGCGGCTGAGCATACCGCCATGCACGTTGACGAAAGCTCCGAGATCTGCCAGGAAAGGAATGAAGCGGAATAGGGTGGCAAAAAGGGACACGAGCGCCACGTTGATGAGGGTGAAGACGGCAAATCGGATGCCGATCTTCCGAAAGGCCAGAATCACGATGGGAATATTGATGAGGACATACGATGTGGAGTAGATGATGTCAGCATAACCCGTCATCGAAGAGCCGAAGATGAGCTGCATGGCGAGACTGAGAGTCTGCGAGACGCCGGATATGCCTCCGGAGACGAACGACAAGTCAGCGCTCTCCGGCGTGAGGAAGGTGACGAGGCCGAAAGCGAAAACAGCCGCTGATAGTGCACACATAAAAAGTGTGATAAAGTATTCGAGTCCATACTTGAGCCAGATGTGATTGAGGAGGAAAGAATTGACGCGACCTTGGATAGTGTGTTTCTTTGCCATAGCAGTAATTATTCCAGTGATTATTGTATCAAATGCGAGTTCATATATACATTTTTTTCCAACAATTTGCCGCCATATTCTTCCAAAAAAAGTCTGTTGAATCTATATTTATATAGTGATATGATTATCGTGCTATATGTTCAGGTATAGGAGGAGTCGTAGATGAAATTATTAAAGGCCGTGGGTGCTTTCTTCGTCCGAATCGGCCGTTGGGTTAAAGACACCGCGTGGGTGCAACCGCTCTTGATCGTCGGTGCCATCTTCGCCGTCATCTTCTCCATTCCTTCGATCACCGATTGGGTCGAGGGCATCGCCGAAGACATCAAATCCAGCGAGAAATACTACGAGAGGTTCCAACGTTCCCTCGAAGGCGGTGAGAGCAGTGAAGCTGATCGATTGCTCGCCGACATCCAAGAGGGTGAATCGCCAGTCGGCGATAAATTCTTCCTCGCCTTCGTCTCCAGCGAGTGCGCCTCGTGCGCTGAAGCCAAGAAGGGCTTTGAGACCCTCGAGAGCGGATGGGCTGGTTCCCTCGCTCCCGAAAGCGACAATCTCCCTTTCAATCTAGTCACTATCTTCACGGATGAAGTAACCGATCAGACGACGACTCGCGAATCCGCTTTCGTCCAGTTTCTCAGCCGCAATTCTTATTTCTTCGAAGAAGCTGCCGGCATCGCTTATACCACCGACTATTATTACAATAATAAAATTTCGGACGCGGATCTCGGATATCTCGAGTCTTGCGACGAAGAGAATTTCTTGACTCCGACTATCTTGCTCGTCGACTTTGAGCTCGGCGGCGTCAGCGAGGTGATGTTCGGCGTCACTGGCGATACCGATGTCAAGAAGGCGGAATTGCTCCGCGACTGCTGGGATCACGCTAACGACTTCACAGCCGACTAATCGATAATAATAGCGCTTTTAAATAAATCCGCCGCGAGGCGGTTTTTATTTGCGAATGATCAGGAGCCGAGATATGCCATATCGATATCGACGGCATTCGCGCCCCTCGAGAATCGGCATGCCAATATCACGCTTGCTCTCCACAACGATGAGCGAATCATCGGCCATCATCTCCGACGAGAGCAGCATCGCGATCAACGATTCGTAATAGACGGCTTTATACGGCGGATCGATGAAGGCGATATCGATGGTGACGCCTTCCTTTCCAAGATAGGAGATAACATCGAGGTAATCACCTTTCTTGACGACGGCGCTCGCCTCTTCCTTCAGCGCGGCGAGATTCGCTTTTATCGTGCGCACTGCGCTTTCATCGCGATCGGCAAAGTAAGCCTTCGAAGCTCCGCGGGAAAGGGCTTCAAGTCCAAGAGCTCCACTGCCGGCGAAGAGATCGAGGACAATGGCCTTATCAACGCTTTTCCCCAAGATGGAGAAGAGGGCTTCCCGAACCAAATTTTTGGTCGGGAGAGCTTCGGCGTTGTCGGGTGTCTCGATTATTCGAGAGCGATGCTTTCCGCCGATGATGCGAATCATTTGTGCTCCTCGCAGATATGGTCGATGAAAGGGCTGAACAGCTCATCGTTGATTCTCTCGTAGAGGAGGCGGACATCACGATACGATGCAAGATAATCGCGGACCAGCGGGTGGGAATCGAGTTCGGTTTTGGCTTTGAAGAGGGCTTTTTGGGCGTGGCGGACATCGGGCGAATCCTCCCCAAAGTGGCGAATCGCGTCATTGTATGCCGTCTCCGCTATGTCTTTGGAGTAGGCGAGGCGCATGATCTCGTCGCTAGATTCCATCTGCTTCTCGCTCGCGGCCAATTTCAAAACGCGGGAGTCGGATTCGAGAGCATCCCTTAAGTCGCTGATCTTTTTGAGCAAGAGCGCGTCCACGTGTATCATAATAGCAAATCGAAGTCGGTCGTGATACAATCTTCCACGGTAAGAATCATGTTGAAAATAGTTAAAGACGACGCTCTATCTTTGCATAGCAAATCGAAGCTCGTCGAAATGCCTCTATCCCAAAAAGACCGCGAACTTCTCAAGCAGATGCTCGATTATTTGGCTAAATCGCAGGACCCGCTCTACCGCGAGAAACATCCGAGCGTCCGCGAAGGCGTCGGCCTCGCCGCGCCCCAAGTCGGGGTGAACAAGCGGATGACTGTCATCCGCCACAGCGACAGCGAAGGCAAGCTGATCGAATACGCTCTCGTCAATCCGCGCATCGTCGTCTCCAGCCTCAAGAAGTGCTATTTGCTCGCCGGCGAAGGATGCTTGTCCGTCGATGCCAAGCACGAGGGCCGCGTCTACCGCGACTACAAAGTCACGGCCAGAGCCTTTGATGCGCTGAAAGACTCCGACGTCGAAATCACCACGCAAGGATATGACGCCATCGTCCTGCAGCACGAAATCGATCACCTCGACGGAATTCTCTATTACGACCGCATCGACGAAGACGATCCGTTCAAAGCCGTCGAAGGCGCTGTCGAAATCAGTTGATTATTATCGTTTCGTTCATTATAATGAGCATGCTTAATTTTGGAATTGCGAATATTCATAATTATCAAGCTTAGACTTTAATATTGAAATCCCCAGGAGGTTTTATATGACTTCGACCATTTCTAGCGGCATATCCGTCTACGCCCTCGGCGGACTCGGAGAAGTCGGCAAGAACACTTATTGTCTGGAGAGCGAGAAATCGCTGATCATCATCGACGCCGGCGTGATGTTTCCAGGCTCGGAGATGCCCGGCGTCGACTATGTCATCCCCGACTACACCCATCTCAAGAACAACCGCAACAAAATCCGGGCCCTCTTCATCACCCATGGTCATGAAGACCATATCGGAGGTATCCCTTTTCTGATCCAGTCCGTCCACATCCCAGTGATTTACGCTCCGAAGCTGGCGGCAGCGCTGATCAAACACAAACTCGAAGACATGCGCATCAAGGAACCAGTCAAAATCGTCGAATACGATAGCGATTCCGTGATCAACGTCGATATTTTCAAGGTGACTTTCTTTCGCGTCACGCACTCCATTCCCGACGCATATGGTCTCTGCGTGGACACGCCCGATGGGCGAATCGTCCACACTGGCGATTTCAAAATCGATCTCACGCCCGTGGGACCGGATATCGAACTAGACAAGATCGCCCGCATCGGCTCGGAGGGCGTCGACTTGCTCTTGAGCGACTCCACCAACGCCGAAATCGAGGGATACACGCCCAGCGAGACGAGCATCATCGCCGCGATCAACGAGATCTTCTCCAAGGCTGAGGGACGCTTGATCGTCTCGACGTTCTCGAGCAACATCTCCCGCATCCAACAGCTGGTCGAAGCGGCTTTGAAACACAACCGCAAAATCGCCATCGTCGGGCGCAGCATGGAAAATGCCGTCTCGACCTCGCGCGCTTTCGGCTACATCAAAGTCAGCGACGAGAACATCGTCGATCTGGACAACATCCAGAACTACCGCCCCAACGAGCTATGCATTCTCTGCACTGGCTCGCAAGGCGAGCCGATGGCCGCTCTGGCACGCATCGCCAATGGCGAGCACAAGTCGCTGCACATCTCGACGGGAGATACGGTCGTCTTCTCTTCCTCGGTCATTCCCGGCAACGGCGTCCTCATCGACAAAATCGTCAACCAACTGGTTCGCCGCGGCGCGAACGTCCTCACCAATTCCGTCTTGCTGAATATCCACTCCTCTGGTCACCCGGCTAAACAGGAATTGCGCTTGATGCTCAAGCTCTTCAACCCGCGCTACTTCATGCCGATTCACGGCGAGTATCGGATGCTCAAACTCCACGCCGACATCGCCGTCGACCTCGGTATGGACCGCCAAAACACATTCGTCATGGCCAACGGCGACACGATCATCCTCCGGCACCACCGCATGAGCGAAGGAACGCGCGTTCCCTCGGATGCGATCTATATCGATGGTCGCGACATCAATGGTCTCAGCACCGCGGTTATCCGCGACCGCGAGATACTCAAAGATGACGGCATGGTCGCCGTCTTGATCACCATCGATGCAAAGCTGAACACGCTGGTCGTCCCGCCCTTCATCTACACGCGCGGTTTCGTCCTCGCCAATCAGTCATCCCTCATCGCGGGAGGCGAACGCTTGGTGACGGGTGAGATCCGCAAGCTGATGGAAGGCCGCGTCACATTCGGCGAGATCAAGAACACGATCAAGAGCAGCCTCGGTAAATATCTCTTCGCCCAGACCGAGCGGAATCCGATGATCATCCCGGTCATCATGAATCGCAACTAGCATGCTCATCCTCGCCTCTAAATCGCCCCGCCGCAAGGAATTGCTCGGCAAAATCGCGCCATCTTTCATGGTTATCCCACCGGATATCGATGAAGATGAGGCGCGGCAGATACCTAGCGATCATCCTCTCGATGTCGCGAGATTAAAAGCCTACAAGATTTTCCAAACTCATCCCGATGACGACGTCTTGAGCTGCGATACCATCGTCATCGTCCACGAGCAGATCCTCGGCAAGCCGCATGATGTCAAGGACGCTCAGCGCATGCTCCGCCTCCTTTCAGGCCAAAAACACGTGGTGTTGAGCGGCTATACTTTCATAAATAGGGACCGCGAGGTCAGCCGCACAGTCAAGACCATCGTCTATTTTAAGGCTCTGAGCGACGAGCTGATCGATCGCTATGTCGCGACTGGGCTGCCGCTCGACAAAGCTGGTGCCTACGGCATCCAGGATGGTTTCCTCTTGGTAGAGCGCATCGAAGGCAGCTATGACAACGTGGTCGGTCTCCCGACAGAGGATATCGCCAAGCATTGCTTTCGCTCTTAAAGATTATTTTCCTTCGATAGACTGGCGGATCGCCTCGGCATCACCTGATGTGACCAAGGTGATTTTTTTCGACATGGCGATGATGGAGAGGACGCCATTTTCTTTGAGCGCCTTCCGATCGATAAGCGCGCTATCTTTCAAGACGACGACCAATCGTGAGCCTTTGGCTTCGAGAGATGCGATGTTTTCGAATCCGCCTAAGGCGTTCACGAGCAGATTCTTATCGACGCTGAGTGGCTTATCAACATTTTTACCTCGCCTCGAGGAGGTGAGGAAGACGATGAGCAGAATAGCGACAATCAACAAGAAGAAAAAGAGGGCGATCCACAAGGAATTGGCCTTCAGGAATTCGTTGAAAGGGTTCTCGATGAGAAAGATCATTTTTTGTCGATGATGCAATCGCGGGCATGAAGACAACTAGTAAACGTCTCGCATTCCTCGGCGTTGCAGTGCTTTTCGAAGACGCGGCGAGCCTGGGGGATGAAGGAGCGTATCTCCTCTTCGTTATAGCCCACTTGGATACGGCGGTCGTTGACGACGATAGGGCGTTTTAAAACCGAGGGGTTCTCGCGGATGAAGTCGATCATCTCGGTGATGGTCAGATCATCCATGTTGATCTTGCGCTCTTTGACGATCTTGCTGCGCTCGGAGATGATATCGCCTGTCCCATTTTCGGATTTGAAGAGAATCTCCTTCAGCTCCTTAGGGTCGAGGGTAGCGCTGAAAATGTTCCTCTCCTCGAAGGGTATGTTCTGGTCCTGGAACCATTTCTTGACTTTGCGGCAGCTCGAGCAGCTGGGAGACGTGTAAATTCTAATCATGTTTTTACCGATGTAATTTTACCATATCCGCATCGCTCGGTGGACATTTTTTTGCATGGATAGCCCTAATGGCTAAATTGACACCGTCGTCTCTCCGCGCGTATAATGTTAGCAACTTGACGGGAGGGTAGCGAAATGGAACGTGTCTTAAGCGGCATCAAGCCGACCGGCCAACTCACGCTCGGCAACTACCTCGGAGCTTTGAAGCAGTTCAAAGAATTCCAGGAGACCGGCGATGTTTTTATCTTCATCGCCGACTTGCACGCTCTGACCCTGCCCATCGAACCGGAAACCCTCCGCAGCAACACCCGCGATCTCGTCGCTTTCTATCTCGCCAGCGGTCTCGACCCGAAGAAGTGCACCATTTTCCTGCAGAGCCAAGTCAGCGCCCACAGCGAGCTCAACACCATCCTTCAAAACTACTTGTACATGGGTGAACTATCGCGGATGACCCAGTTCAAAGACACCTCTTCGAAGATGAATAAAAACGCTATCGGGCTCGGCCTTTTCGCCTATCCGGTCTTGATGGCTGCCGACATCCTTCTCTACGATGCCAACATCGTCCCCGTCGGCGAAGATCAAGTTCAGCACGTCGAGTTGGCTCGCGACCTCGTCAATCGCTTTAATAAGCGATATGGCGACATCCTCGTCATGCCAAAGGCTTCTCTTGGCAAAGTCGGAGCTCGCATCATGTCGCTCAGCGAGCCGACCCGCAAAATGTCCAAATCCGACCCGAAAGGCGATATTTTCCTCAAGGATGATCTCGATATTATCCGCAAGAAGATCATGACCGCCGTCACTGATTCGGGAACGGAAGTTAAATACGATATCGCCTCAAAACCGGGTATATCCAACCTTTTGACCATCTACGCTGCGATCAAGGATATCGCCATCGCCGAAGCTGAGCAACATTTCCAGGACTATCGCTATGGCGATTTCAAAAAAGCCGTCGCTGACGTCGTCATCGATGAACTAAGACCCTTTAAGGAGAGATATGCTTCAATCCTTTCTGGTTCCACCATTTCCCAAGTGTTGGAAAAAGGCGCCGCCAAGGCCCGGGCGATCAGCCAGATCACTCTCGACCGAGTCAAGCGCGCGGTGGGCCTCTTCGATGCGAGGTGAACAGCGCCTCCTCATCGCCGTCGATATCGATGGGACGCTTCTCAACAGCAAGAAGGCGATTTCGCATCCGACAAAACGTTTTCTTCGTCGATTGACTCGTAGAGGGCACATCATCGTCTTGGCCAGCGGTCGCCCTTCAAGGGCTCTGAACAAGTACTACCGCGAACTCGGCCTCCACTCCCCGATGGTCTGCTATAACGGAGCTTATGTCTTTCATCCTACCGACCTTTCGTTCCCGAAGGTCGAATTTCAGTTTCCCAAAGATGTCATCAAGAATCTCTTTTCGGATCTGCGCCCTTACATCCGCAACGTCATGTGCGAGAACGACACCGATATCTGGATTGACGAAAAGGATCTCTACCTCGCTAAATTCTTTTGGTACGAGGGTATGAAAATGCACTATGGTGATATCTGCGAAACGCTCGACGTCAACCCCATGACGATGATCCTCCAAACCGATAAGGACCACATCGACGAGGGAGCCATTCGGGCGATCGTGGCGAAATATCCAGGAATCGACGTCCGGTTTTGGTTCGGCCTATCCTATTTTGAAATTTTCTTCAAGAGCACGTCCAAAGGTTCAGGTCTCAGCCATATCGCCGAATACTACGGAATTAAAAAGGAAAATATCATCGCTTTCGGAGATGCCGAAAACGATATTGACATGTTCGCCGCCGCCGGCATAGGCGTGGCGATGAAAAATGGAGGTCCCGACATCGTCCGCCATGCCCATCGCGAAAGTCTTAAGGACAATGACAACGACGGAATTTACCATACGCTCAAAGCCATCATCAAAGAGAGAAAACGCGCCACTAAATGACGCGTTTTTCTCATATGGTCTACGAATTAGAGGTCGGTTTATCCACCGCTTTGGGCTTTTTAGGTTCTCTGACTATCTCGCCGGCTCTCGTGAGCGCTATTTTGGTCAGGATCGGACCGATGAGTTCGAATATCAAGACCGAGCATAGAACTACCGTCACGATGCGGGTTCCAATTTCGGTAGGCATCTGATCAGAGACGACTTTGGCCATGCCGATAGCCACTCCGGCCTGTGGCAGCAAAGTGAAGCCGAGGTAATTGCGGACATTCTTTTCGCTCTTGGTGGCGAGCGAACCGAAAAAGGCTCCGAAATATTTGCCGAGGCTGCGGGCGAGAATGTAGATGAGCCCAACTACGCCCACGCTTATGATGACGCTCAAGTTGAGTTCGGCCCCGCTCAGGATGAAGAAGAACATGAACAGCGGAGGCGTCCATCGGTCGACTCCCTCGAGAACCAAATCGGAATCGCTTCGCAAATTGGCGAAGACTGCGCCGATCATCATGCAAAGCAGCAGGCTAGATAGCGAATACCAGTTCAAGGCGTCGAAAAGAATGGTGAGGCCAACTCCTAAAAAGACGATGCATATCATCAGCGAAAGGCGATTGGCGCGAGATTTAAAAAACCGCATCACAAGGGCGAGGAGGGCACCGAGGGCCGCACCGATCAAGAGCGAGAACAGTATTTCCAAAAGGGGTGAGAACAAAATGGCATTGATGGTTACCGTACTATCAGTGGCCACGACTTTAGAGATGGAGAGCATGATGGCGAAGACGATGAGCCCGATGGCGTCGTCGAAGGCCACGACGGGAAGCAGAGTATTAACGACTGGACCAGAGGCTTTATATTGTCGCACGACCATCAAAGTGGCAGCCGGAGCAGTGGCCGTGGCAATGGCACCCAAGGTGAGAGAAAGAGCGACATCTCCGGTAAAAATAAGCAATGCTATTGTTACGACGATCGCTGTCGACAAAGCTTGGAAAATGGTGATGACTACGACTTTCCCACCTATCTTCCTCAACGATGACATTTTAAATTCGCAGCCGATGCTGAAAGCGATAAAGCCTAAGGCTATGTCACTGACGATGGAGAAAGCCTCGATCGACTCGCTCGAAAACAAGTGGCCGACAAAAGGTCCAAGCAAGAGGCCGATGATGAGATAGCCGGTGACGTTAGGCAGATGCAAAAGGCGCATCAGCCTTGTCGAAAGAAGTCCGGCAGCCATCGCGAGGCCCAGGACGAGAGTGATATTAAGATATTCCATCAGACGTCGCTTCCTTCGTAATGATCAAGAGGGACAGCGAACATAAAAGCATCAGATAAGCCTTGCGTCACTTCCTTGATGGTCGAGCGGGCGAGTTCGAGCTTTGCTTCGTCGAGGACGATCAGCACCGTGGCATTTGCCTCATACTCTTGTTCGATCAAGTAGCGTGAACCACCAAAAACCGGTGGCTGGTTGACGCTCGATTCCATCAGCGCGTGATGAAGGCCGGTCGAGGGAAGAACCGTGCCTTTGATTTTGAGTTCGGTAAGTTTCTCGAACAGCTTGTGGGCGCGCTCGTCGTTCTTGAGAATCGCGACTAGCAAGTATTTCATAATCTCTCTCCTCTCCGCTTGTATTATTATAATCCAACAATAATTCTTTTCAAGAATTTATCGTCATCACGAAACTAGATTTCCAACTTCCGCTTGAGATCCGCGAAATACATCTGGGGGAGCGAAGCGATCGCTGCCGAACTCGAACCTTTGATTCCAAAGTAGAATTTGCATTTTGGTTCGGTCCCGCTCGGGCGGATGGCGACGCTGGTCTGGTCCTCGAGGATCAAGATGACGACATCAGCTTTGGGCAGAGCGATCTTCTGCGTGGTCGAACCTCTCGTGATCAATCCTTTGATGTAGTCTTGGGTCTCGATGACTCTCCGGCCGCTGATTCCCGTCACCGCACCACCACTGAGACTATTCATGATGGCCTGCATTTTTTTCATGCCGCTCGAACCTTTAAACTCCACTGAATAGGAAACGTCGAGATGATAACCGTACCGGCGTTGAAGCTGGTCGTAGACATAATCGATGGACCGATTATGGAGATGATGATAAAGAGCCATCTCGCAGTACATCAAAATGGCTTGCAAGCCATCTTTGTCGCGGGCGAAAGGCGCGAGGAGACATCCATAGCTCTCTTCATATCCAAACTCAAATTTTGGCCCATTATTTTCGAGGTGGTGTTGAATGCGATCGCCGATGAATTTGAAGCCAGTCAAAAACGTTTCGACCTTCAAGCCATAGCTCCTGGCGATGCTTCGACCGAGGTCGGAGCTGACGATCGTGTCGTAGAGGACGCCGTCTTCAGAAAGAAGTCCGAGACGTTTTCTCTCCCTGAGAACATAGTCGATCAGCATGGCTGCGGACTGATTTCCACTCAAGAGTTCATATTCGCCGCGGGAAGAGAGGTAGCTGACGCCGACTCGATCGCCATCGGGGTCCGTCATGACGATGAGGTGGGCGCCGATCTCCTTAGCCAGTTTAATCGGTTCGATGTATGAGCGGCTGTCCTCGGGGTTGGGTGAGAGAGTGCCTTTGAAATCTGGATCGGGGTCGCATTGGCTGAGAACTGGATGCACATCATAACCGCAATCCGCGAAGATGCGCATGGCGTTTACGTAACTCGTCCCGTGATTCGGCGTGAAGACGATTTTAAAACCTTTCTTCGGAAGATGCGGATTGAGTTGAATCTCTTCGACGAGACGGACGTATTCGTCATCGACGTCATGACGCAGAATGACGACTTCTCCTTCTCTTTCGCTCATGGGTATCTCGAGCTCGAGCTCGTCAGGTAGCGCGGAGATGATGGTGATGAGACGAGCGATTTTCTCAGGCACGAACTGGCAGCCGAATTCATCGTAGATCTTGAAACCATTGTACTCCTTGGGATTATGGGAAGCAGTGATCATGATGCCGCCCCTGGCGCGCATTTGGCGCACGGCAAAGGACAATTCCGGAGTTGGGCGCAGGGAGTCAAAAATATACGACTTAATGCCCATTTTAGCCAAAATAGAGGATATCTGCAGAGTAAATTCTCTGGACATATGTCGATTGTCGTGCGAGATGACGACGCCTTTTTCTTTGGCGTCTCTATACTTCTCAAGCAGATACTTGGCAAAACCGATTGCAGCTTTTTGTATCGTGAAGATGTTCATGCGGTTCGTGCCAGGACCGATGATTCCGCGCATCCCCGCGGTGCCAAACTCGATGTTCTTGAAAAAGGCTTCATCGATTTCCGAAGCCGTCATCTTCTCCATCTCCGCTCGCATGGAGGCATCTACTTTTTGGTTGCTCAGCCATCGCTGATAATTTGCATTTGCGCTCATATGTCCATCCCTTTCATATATCAGACTATTCTAGTCTATCGAGGATATCTTGCTCGACTTTGGGGAGAGGGCATTCAAAAGTCCTTCCATCTAGATAGGCGAGGCGCCCATCGGAGATCGCAAACACGATTTTGTGAGCGTGGAGAAATTGCGAGTCGTAATCGAACTGGGATTCGAAGTAGCGATTGGCGATAAAATTGCCATACTTGCCATCGCCGACGATCGGAAAGCCGATCTCCTTGAGGTGCACGCGTATTTGATGGGTGCGACCAGTCAAGATGTGGACATCGAGCAAAGTGTATTCTCTGTAGCGATGAAGAATCTTGATATCCGTCAACGCCTCTTGTGCTCCATTTTGGATTCTGTCGACTCTGACGATGCCAGAATTGGCATCTTTCTTCAGAGGGAAGTCGATGTGGCGGTCGGAAGCGACTTGGCCGACGACCAGGGCCATATAGTGCTTCTCGATGCCTACTCGGCTTTTGAACATGGCTTCCAATTCCTGGAGGGAGATGAGGTTCTTGGCAAAGACGACCAGACCCGAGGTGTTACGGTCGAGGCGATGGGCCGGAGCGGGAGCAAAACCTTTGGTGTCGAGCGGATCGTACTCGCCCTTTCGAATTAGATAGTTCAGGACTTGATTGGCGAGGGTAAAGCTCTTCTCGCTCGCGTCGCCGTGGACGAGGAGTCCTTTCTTCTTACCGACGATCAAAATGTTGTCGTCTTCGAATATGATGTTATCAGGGGCAGGAGCCTTGCTGATCTCCCGCGGCTTGGCGAGCTCCGCGATCTGCTGATCGCTGACGTATATGCGCAGAACATCACCTTCGTGGAGAATGTGCGAAATGTCGACCCAATGGCCATTGACCTTGACGTCTTTCTTGCGGAAGACGTGGTAGATGAAGCTCAGAGGCGCGTCGCGCAAAAATTTGCGGACGTATTTGTCGGCCCTCTGGTTGGCTTCCTTATCGCGGATGGTTATTTCTATCATGCAGCTAATATTATATATTACCGACAAAACGTTGTAATTAACGATTTGTTTTCATATAATTTTTCTTGTCGCGGAGGAATACCCAAGTGGCTGAAGGGGCAGGCTTGGAAAGCTTGTAGGCTCTTAATCGGGCGCGAGGGTTCAAATCCCTCTTCCTCCGCCATCATAATCTTCAGTCGACACCCTAAAATTCCAGAAAATTGCTGTATCTTCCCATAGATGGACCATGATTGGGTCCGTTTTTTTATCTATGGCTGGCAAGTCCTACAAGTTGACTTTTTTATTCTTCTTGCTCAAGAAATAGACGACGAGAGTAAACGCGACGATGAAGGTGGCGACGATGAGTATCCCAAGCCACAAAGGGGCGTCAGCGACGATGGCATCAGGTGCTAGCTGTATAAACAAGCCGATGATGGCGAACTCGAGCAAGTAGAGCAGGATTGGGTAGCGACCCCACCACGAGAGTGGATCGAATTTGATCGAGATGAAATCCGTCAGATCAAAAAGCAAGAACGTGATGCAGCTGAGAGCGAGAGCGACGATGAGGTAAGTGGGATCTGGCCTGACCCCGTGCTTTGCAATCGGCAAGGCGAAATACATGGCGATGGCGATTATAGTTATGCCTAACGTCGCGAGATAAGCGGCCTTCTTGCTGATGGCGAACAATTCCATAAACACCGACCCGAGCGCGATTAGCATCGCCCAGCCAAAGCCGCCGACAAAACCACCTTGGGTGATGGCGTTAACGACAGTTTGCCCGCCGAGAAAGTTGTAATAAATTGTATAGATGACAACCAGTGTCAAAGCGATGATCGAGCGTATTTTGAGATTGAAGTTTATAATTGGCAAAACGAGCAAACCAGCCCAGCCGAGAGACTGTAAAACCATCCAATAATTGAGAGTGCTGTATCCAGAAACCTGGGCCGTAATCATGATGAAGTCGATGAAGCCGACGACGATGGTCACCGCTCCCAAAAGAGCGATGAGCACGGTAAAAATCCTCGATGGAATGCTCTTATACTTCCCAAATGGCTTGATGAGAAAGAATGATGTTACGAGCGCGGCGAGTACGCTCAGCAAGGTCAGGACGATGAAGATGTCGTCGACGATTCGCAAGGAGCCAAAATCTGAGGCATGGTCGATTATGACATTGATCGTATATAGGATGGCGCCGATACCGATGAGCCCGAGATAGCGAGAAAGAAAGTGGAGGTTGGTGGCCTTGCGCCCATGTGTTGCGACCCGTTTATCAAAGGACATTTTGTACGTGAGCGCGATGGCGAACATGAACATAGGAGCGATCAGGTCGGCTATCGTCGTGCTCCTAAAAACGACGATCCCGACATCGATGTTGTGACTGGCGATCCGCGTCAGGATCCCGAAGCATTCGAAGTGAGCGATGAGCTGAAAGAAAATCATGCAGAATATCGCTAGTCCGCGAAAGCGGTCGATGGCGGATATTCGTGCCATGCTCCTCTCTTTTGCCGCAGCATTTATGAGGGTGGAATGCGCATCCATGATCAGTCTCACGAATAAGGTAGCACAACAAATGCGTGCAGGCAAATGGATTTGCGAATAAAAATGAGGCTTTTGCGCTTTTTTTCTATGAAATGAGTAGTTTCGCGCAGAGATTATCGAAGGCCGAGACAGTGATCATTTAAAGGAGTATATCCAGTCTGAGAGGAAGGGCGTGTCGACTTACGAAAAAGTGGAATCAACTACTTCGATTCCACTTCTTTGGCTTCTATTTCGATCGTTTTGGATTCAGCTTTCTGCTCGCCTAACGAGGTGAGACGCGCTTGGCGCCTCTGCTCTTTTTCGACCAAGCGATCCGCCCCTTTGGCGTTGACGATCAAGGTGATGACGGAGATGAAGACTCCGAGCGAGAAGAAGATGAGCCCCCAGCCTCGCCAATCCATGTTGATCTTCGACCAGGTGATGATGGCTTGCTCGGCATTTGCGATCCAGTTGTCAGCGGGATTGAGTTGGACGTTGTCCCCGACGATATCGAAGATGATCAAGGTCAGGCCGATGAAAGCGAAGACGCCAGCGATGACGTACCAAACGAATTCTTTTCCTGTAACCTTTGTTTTCATAATTGCGCTCACTTATTCTATCACGCGCTAGTTCCATTTCTCAATGATGGAATCAGGCTTCGTTGGATTTGTCCCCTTCTTCTTTCGGTTTCGACGCATTCTTGGCATCGGCGATCAGCTCTTTGATAAGGGGGTCATAGTGCTGGCGCCAAACCAGTTCGGTTTCGCGGACGAAACCGGCGATATGCTCTTTGACCGAGGCAAAGATATCCGGAAAGGTTTTATCTTGTGGTAAATCGCGCTTGCCGTTAATGTTTTCGATCACGGCAAAAACCTCGTCGAGAATCGCGGTGTAGCGGCGGTCGGTGGCCGTGGCATTCTGGCGCGAGAAGCTCAGCAAGGACACGACTTTGGAAATATCGTTTTGGATGAAGTTCGACTGGGGTGTGATCTGACCTTTTGCTTCATTGCGGGCCTTGTTGAAATCGAAGTAGAGCGTCTCCAAATCGTTCATGAGGGTCATGAAGACCAGGGCGCGATAGAAACGTTCATCGGTCTTGACCAGCTGCTCGAGGCGGTCATCGTATTGGTCGTTCTTCCTGGCGAAGTCGATGTGCACAGAGGTGATGCGGCGTATCTCTTCATGAAGTGGGATGACGTGCTCATATATCGTTAAATGCTGGGCGTGATCGATCCTGAGACCTTCGGGAGCTACGCGGATGATCGTCGAGTCGTCACCATAGACCAGATCGTAGAACTCGCGGATCCTCGCCAACAATTTCTGACCATTCTCGCCAGCCTTTTCCAAGAAGATTTTCAGCGGGGTGCTCTGCTCGATTTCGAGGAGGACGCCGCGCTTCTTGAAGCGGTAAAAATCGAGATTGTACTCGGGCTTGCTGAGCGCGTACTCGAGAGTATCGCGGACGATCACATTGTAATGCAGCAAGGTTAGGATGGATTTTTGGATATTGTTCATGATTCACATTCCTCTTGAAGGTACTTTTTTAAATCGCTGAAGTGGCGGATGGTATAACGAGCGTACTTGCGGACGGACATGTGGGCGTGCCGCATGCAGAAGCTGTGCTCAAAGGTCGTGAACATCGAGATATCGTTTCCAGAGTCGCCCACCACGACGACATCGTCGTAGCTGGTCTTCAGATAATCGAGATAGAACTTGATGCCTTCGGCTTTATTGCATCCGCGCGGGGTGATCTCGATGAACATCCCGATCCAACTCGATTCGATTTCGGGATATTTCTCGCGGAGAGTTTTGTTGACTTCCTTGGCCCGCCGCTGCGCTTTCTTCGACAGCCCGAAATAGATCATCAACTTGTAGACTTCGCCTTTTTCCATCTCTTCCTCGAAAATTTCGTTGCTGTATACATATGGTTCGCGATAGACTCCTTGCGTAAAGTAGTAGAAGCGATGTCCGATGTTCTTGACGTGGCTCTTGTGTCGGTCGTACGTCACGAGGTTCTGATTCTTGCTCATCATGAGATAGCCTGACGGATCGTAATCGCGGTTGATCTCAGCGAGGATTTCTTGCATTCGCAACTTGGGGAGAAAAGTCTCGCGGATCACTTTGTCACCGCAAGATATATAAGCTGAGTTGCAGCTGATGATATCGACTGGCCGATCTAATTTTTCGACGACTTTGCGGCTGAAGAAGTGATTCCGTCCCGAGACGATGATAACCTTTCCGCCACCATCGATATAATCGCGGATGAATGCCTTGTTCCGCTCCGAAATCATCGCGACGAGCCGTTTGGGGTAAAAGAGGGTGCCATCGAGGTCGGTGGCGATAATCCGTTTCATTCGCAAGTATTTTATACTTTGGGCGCAAATTTAACAAGTCGAAAGAAATAATCCACCGAAAGAGAGGCTCTTGAATGTTGCGACTAACTGCGAGGTTTACTTCAAGGGGTTTTCAGCTTGGATGACGCCGAGGCCGCCATCTATGCGTTTGTAGACAACCGATATGCGGTCGTCGTCGTTATCGAGATAGATGAAGAAGTCATGTCCTAGAGCTTCCATGCGCGTGATGGCTTCTTCGATATCCATCGGCTCGAGAAAAATCGATTTGGTGCGGACGACCGTGTCGCGGTCAGAAGCTTCTTCCTCGGCCTCGAAGTTCTCGAAAGCGATGGATTTGCCTAAGCCTAGTTTCGCCTTGGTCCGATCCATGCGCGTCTTGAGCTTGCGCATCTGACCTTCGAGCTTGTCGATGGCGAGGTCGACAGCAGCATAAAAATCATCGTTTTTGACTTCGGCGCGGAAATCGAGCTGGGGAGTGAAGATCGTGATTTCGACTTTTGCTCCCTGCTTATAGGATCTGACGACGGCGCGGCAGATGACATCATCAGTTATGATGAAGTATTTGTCCATGCGCGAAAGTTTCTTCTCGATCGCGGAGCGGATACCTTCGGTAACCTGGACGTTTTTGCCAATGATCTGGTATTTCATCATTGTGCTCCTTTCCCAATTATCGACTATGGTCGGATCTCTAATTCAATTATCGCAAAAACGAGAGGGGATAAAAAGTGGGGCGCGCAACTTTTGCTGCGATCGCGAGGCGGCGCGCTACTTTAAGCTCTCGGCTTCAATCAGGTCTTTGATGGCTTCAACTTCATCGAGCTGCTCCCATGGCAGCTTCAGATCAGGGCGACCAAAGTGACCATACGCCGACAGCTTCTGATATTTGAACGTCGGCTTGTTCAAAGCGAATTTGGCGATGATCGCACCCGGACGGAAATCGAAGAGCTTGCGGATGATGTAGAGAATGGTCTCATCGCTATAGTGCGCGGTTTGGAATGTCGCGATGTTGATGCTCAGCGGCTTGGATATGCCGATCGCGTATCCCACCTGCAGCTCGAGGCGGTCGGCGACGCCGGCAGCCACGAGGTTTTTCGCGGCGTACCGCGCCATGTAGGCTCCGCTGCGATCGACTTTTGTCGGGTCTTTACCCGAGAAGGCACCACCGCCATGCTTCGCGGAGCCACCATAGGTGTCGACGATGATTTTGCGCCCGGTCAAGCCAGTGTCGCCCAATGGCCCGCCGATGACGAAACGACCAGTTGGGTTAATCAGGTATTTGAAGTTGAGATCGAGACCGAAAGAGGCGACGACTGGGCGCATGATCTCGTCGAGGATAAAGCGCTGAAACGCTTCCTTGTCATAATCTGGATCGTGCTGGATGGACATCAAAACGGTGTCGACTTTGATGTTGTCGGGATCGCTGTAGTCGATCGTGACTTGCGATTTCATGTCCGGGCGCGCATGTGGAAAAGCGTCCTCTTTGCGAAGCTTTGATGCGACGCGCACCAGCTTCTGGGCGATAGAGATAGGTAGAGGCATAAAGCCTTTCGACTCCTTGGAGGCATATCCGAACATGATACCTTGATCGCCGGCGCCGATGTTCAGAGGATTGGTTCCGTGGGTTATGCCGCCAGCGATATCCGATGACTGATTTTTGACTTTGACGTCGATCGTGCACGTATCCGCGCCGATGCCTAGTTCTGGGCTCGTGTAGCCGACATCTCTGATGACCTTGCGAGCAATCTTTTCGAAATCTGGAGTCACGTTGCAGGTAATCTCCCCGCCGATCAGCACGTACTCCGTGGTGATGAAGCACTCGCAAGCCACCCGTGCATTCTCGTCGTGCTCGAGACAAAAATCGAGGATGGCATCGCTGATCCGATCGCATAGTTTGTCGGGGTGACCTTCCGACACTGCTTCGCTCGTAAAAAGAATTTTTTCGCTCATAGAAGTAAACCTTTCTAATCAAAAGACTTCCCACTCGCGGAAAGCCTTTTCAGGATATCCTAATTCTTATCGCTCGGAGCGTGGGACTCCGCTAAGGATGAGCACTTACTACTTTAACGTAGAGTTGCTACCGTGATTTTTCGTCCTTGATTCACGGTTCTTGATAAGACAAAGATCTTTTGTCGGCTTAATTGTAAAAAGAAAATGTCCCATAGTCAAGGACATCGCGTGCAAATAATTAGAATAATTACTATAGGTTATTTGATGATTTTGCCATAGATCGGACCACATCCAGCGGCGCAGGCGTTGGCGGCGTTGCTCTCATCGGTGTCGATGTGGACGGCGGTGGCAAAGCTTTCACCGACTCTGACGACGACATCCTTGAAGATCAAACCTCTCTCCGGAGCGTCGATTTCGATCATGACGACATCTCCGCTTTTGAGGCCTTCCGAGGCCGCATCGGCCATGGTCATGTGGAGATGGCGCTTGGCGACGATCACGCCTTCTTTTATTTCGATGCTTCCATTCGGTCCGACAATTTTTACCGGAGCGCTGCCGGTGACGTTGCCCGATTCGCGAATCGGGGCGCTGACGCCGAGGGCGCGGGCGTCGCTCATCGAGACTTCGACTTGCGTCTGGCTGCGAACAGGACCGAGGACCGAGACGCCGCCGATCATGCCTTTAGGACCGACGACATCGAGCTTGGTTGTGGAGACGTATTGCCCGGGTTGGGACAGAGCTTTTTTGCTGACGAGTTCAAAACCTTTTCCACATAAAATCGCGAGGTGCTCCTCGGAGAGGTGAATGTGGCGAGCGCTCGTTTCGATTAAGACGTTCATGATGGCCGGCTCCTCTTGTCGACTAGTGTATTTTAGCATATTTCTTATATGCATATAACATTTTGCATAAAGCGTATTCCTTTGTCCTCTGCAATCGGTCTATAATGGCGAGGTGGAGGCTGAAACGATGGAAAAAGAAAATGTTTCGACAGCGCTTCTCGAAGAGCTGATCAAAGGTCGCAAGGTCGAGAGGCTCCGACAGCTGTTCGAGAGCGTCCCGACGATCGACATCGCCGAAGTCGCCAACGACATTTCGGACATCACCGAGCTGGTCCTGATTTTCAAAGCCGTCAAAAACGATTATACCGCCGAATTTTTCACCGACCTCTCTTCCGAGGTGCAGGAGAAGCTGATCCACCTCTTCACCGACAGCGACCTCGTCAACCTCCTCAACGCTTCCTACGCTGACGATATCGTCGACTTCATGGAAGACATGCCCGCAAACCTAGTCTCGAAGATTCTGAAAGTCGTCGACAAGAACACCCGCAATGACTTAAACCGCCTGCTCAACTATAAGGAAAACACCGCCGGTTCGATCATGACGACGGAATACATCGAGTTGCTCAATACTCTGACGGTGCGCGAAGCGATCGAGAAGATGCGCGCCATCGGTCAAGATGCCGAGACGATCTTCACGATCTTCGTACTTGATGACAAGCGCAATTTTCTCGGCACTATCGACCTCGACCAATTCGTCTTCTCTAAGCCCGACGACACCCTAGGTGCTATCGCCGATACCACCGCCGCCACCGTCATCACCAGCACCGACCAAGAAGAAGTCGCCTCCATCTTCAAGCGCTACAACCTGACTGCCATCGCCGTCTTAAATGACGATAAACGTCTGACTGGTATCATCACGATCGACGATATCGTCGACGTCATGGAAAAAGAGGCTACTGAGGATATGTCGAAGATGGCTCTCATCACGCCTCTTGAAGATTCCTACAAACAAACCGGAGTCATCAAGATGGCGATGAAGACGACACCATGGCTTATCGCCTTGATGGTGCTGGCCGTCTTCTCCTCGATGGTGCTCTCCACTTTCCAAGATACTTTATCCGCTTTGGCGATCTTGTCGGTCTTCATCCCCGTATTTATGGATACGGGTGGCAACTCCGGTGGTCAGACAATCGCGCTTATGATCCGCGGCCTCGCCGTGGGCGAGTTTACGCCCAAGGACTTCTGGTCAATTCTGTGGAAGGAATTTCGCGTCTCCCTGCTCGCGGCCCTGATGGTCTCCACTTTCTCTTTGATCTGGTTCACCGCTGAGATGTACTTGGGAATCGTCCATTACGCCCCGGAAGGGATCGCCGGTTCGGCGCTGTTCATCGAACGCATCAAAGTGAGCGGTCTCGTCTCGATCACGTTATTTATCACCGTCATAATCTCAAAGCTGCTAGGCGTGTGCATACCAATGCTGGTCAAAACCCTCAAAAAAGACCCGGCCGTTATCAGCGCCCCGTTCATAACGACCATCGTCGACGTGACAGCTTTGCTCATATACTTCTTCATCTGCACGCAGATATTCCATTTAGTCTAATTGATATTTATCTTCGCTTTCATTATAATTACATTCGCTGCATCGGCAGTGTGCGCTGGTGGCGGAATGGTAGACGCGTACGTTTGAGGGGCGTATAGGGCAACCTGTGTGAGTTCAAGTCTCATTCAGCGCACCACTTAGATCAAAAAGCATCTGTCATAATTGACGGGTGCTTTTATTTTTGGAGTTTCGATGCGTTTCTATGTAGCTGATGGTCTTTCCCTATGGTGTCTGAATCTGTGATTCAAAGGTGTTATTGATCGCGTCTGTCCAACTGTCGGTTGAGTTCAAATACAACCAGGATTATAGCTATGCAACCACTGGTCGCTGTTTTTTAGGTCATCAAAACCATACAATGTGGTTGCCAAAACAAGGAGGGCACGTTCATGGAAGAAAGCTTCGGACAAAGAATATCAAGACTGAGAAAAGGGAAGGGTCTTACGCAGGAAGAACTCGGCGACAAAGTCGGTATCTCCTCTCAAGCCGTCTCCAAGTGGGAAACGGATATGTCCGTACCCGATGTAACCATCCTCGTCAAGCTGGCTAACATCCTCGATGTCAGCGTCGACGAACTATTAGGTAATGAGCGCGCTAAGGAAACGCCGACTCTCGTCCCGGCCGAGCAGCGGAAGGATGTCAGCAAGATGGTCCTCAAGATCACGATCGATTCCAACGATGGCGACAAGGTCAGAGTCAACCTTCCGCTCAGCATCGTCAAGCTGGTCGTCGACGGAGGTGTGAGCATGCCGGAGATCAACGGCAACGACGTTCTAAAGAGCGTCAACTGGGAGCAAGTCTTCACCCTTATCGAGCAAGGAGTCATTGGCAAGCTTGTCGAAATCGAATCCTCGGATGGCGATAAGGTCAATATCGTCGTCGAATAATGCGCATCAAAATCAGATCAGCTGATCAGCGCCTCGCATTAGCCTTTCCGACATGCCTTCTAAACGCTTGGTTTCTCCACCTCGTCCTCAAAGATAAAATCTCAGCGGATGAGGAAGATGCCATCGATGAAATACTGCCCATGGTCCGCAAAGAGTTGAAGCGTCTTAAAAAACGCGATAGACACTTTGTCCTCGTCGATGTCGTCTCGTCTGATGGCGATAGAGTTAAAATAACGCTTTAGGGAAAGTCAGTCACCATCAACGCCGACATCGCGACATGATAGCGAAAACTGTCATGTCGCTTTTTTATCCACGAATGGCCATCGGAAGAGGTATGATATCATATATCGAAGGTAAGGCAATGATAGTCAATTATCAAACTGGGAAGGAATTTTTCGAGGACAACGCCACTTTTATCAACAGCGATGAGCTTCGCAACCAGTTCTTTCTTGTCAACGCCAAACAAGCATGGGACATCAAAACCTGCTCCGACCATTTCTACCTCAAGATCACCAGTGGCGAGGCTGCTTTATACGCGATCAAAAACGAACCATATCCCCTCGTCATCGCCGGAGCGCGTTTCCTGCTTAAGGAACTAGCCGAGGAACTCTGCCATCTCGACTATGCTTTTAACGAGATCATCGCCGACGAAGTGACTTGCCGCGTCTTCATGGACGAATATCGCATCATCAAAGGCGGGTCATTCCATCTTAAGACGGCGATGAGCACGATGGTCTTCAAGGGCATCGGGAAGCTTGATGGTGATGTGATGGTCTGCACGAAAGAGGAAGCACCGTTCGTCGCATCATGCATCAAGAATTTCCATAAGGAAATCTGGGATGAGGACATCACCTATGAAAACGCTCTTAACAAGGCTAAGGACAACCAATCCGGAATCTATGGCTATTATGTAAACGGCAAATGCGTGAGCATTGTTTGTCTGGCTCGCGAAAGCGAACGCTACGTGAGCCTCGGTCTGGCCTATACCTTGCCAGAGGAACGTAATAAAGGTCATATCCAAAAGCTGATTCTCCACTGCGCCCAATTGATTGCCGGACGTGGCAAAACAGCCCATCTCCATGTCGACAGAGCCAACCCGATCAGCAACCACGCCTACTTGAAAATCGGTTTTGCGTATGCCTATGACGAATTTTGTTATTTATATACACTAAAAGAAAAACTGCAGTAGACTGCGGTCTTCACTTTTTTATCGATAAATGCTACTTGACGATCAGCGATTCCTCGTCCATTTCGGTCGGCTTTTCAAGGCCGAGGAGGTCTAAAATCGTCGGGGCGATGTTGGCTAACTTGCCTCCGCTAGGCATCAACTTCAAGCCAGGTTTGGTGACGCAGAACGGCACGACATTTTTGGTGTGGGAGGTGATGGGGTTACCATCTTGGTCGAAAACCTCTTCGGCGTTGCCGTGATCAGCAGTGATGAGCATGACACCACCGTTCTTCTTCGTCCATTGATAGATGTCTCCGACGCAAGCGTCGATGGTCTCCACCGCTTTGACCACCGCGGGAAAGATAGCGGTGTGGCCGACCATGTCGCAGTTGGCGAAGTTGAGGATGACGACATCGAGGTAGCCTTTGTCGAGCTCTTTGATCAAAGCATCCCTAACTTCGTAGGCAGACATCTCTGGCTTCAGATCGTAAGTCGCGACTTTGGGAGAGTTGATCAGGACGCGCTGACTATTCTTGAGAAGCGGCTTTTCGACTCCATCGTAGTTGACAGTCCCATCGAAGAAGAAAGTCACGTGAGCGTACTTCTCTGTTTCGGCGATGCGAAGTTGGCTGTATCCATGCTCGGCGAGGTAAGGGCCGAGAACGTTGTCGAGGGTCGGGAGGTGGAAGGCGATTTCGCCTTTTACCGACTCCGCGTATTTCATCGTGCAGACATAGAAGATGCCTTTGAGGACATGGCGGGGGACATAGGCTTTATACGCGGGTTTCCCATCAGCTCTGAGCGGGGGATTCTCGTAGAAGTGCGGATTGGTTATAATCGTCGATATTTCGATAGCCCTATCCGGGCGGAAATTCATGAAGATTATGGCGTCGCCATCTTTGATTCGTCCATCGACTTTCGCGTTGTAGCGAGGGAGGACGAACTCATCGCTGGCGTCCATTCCGATGGTGGGCAGGTAGGCGTACTGCTGCTTGAAGTATTCGCGGAAATCCGCGAATGATTCTCCATCGTGATCGACCATGACTCGGTAGCTCGCGTCGACGCGGTCGAGGTTTTTGTCGCGATCCATCGCCCAGTAGCGGCCTGAGATATCGGCGATCGCACCTAGGTTGAGGCGATCCATCTCGTCTTGAATCATGCCGACGTATGTAGCACCTAATTTAGGATTGACATCGCGGCCGTCCATGAAAGCGTGGACGAAAACCTTCCCGACGTTATTTTCCTTAGCCATCTGCAGCATGGCGATGATGTGGTCGATATGCGAGTGAACGCCACCATCGCTCACCAACCCGAAGATGTGGAGGCTGGAATTGCGCTTCTTGGCGTAATCCATCGCCGCGAGATACTTCTCGTTGGCGAAGAAGGTGCGGTCGCGAACGGCCTTGTTGATCAACGTCAAAGACTGGTAGACGATGCGCCCGGCGCCGATGTTGAGGTGTCCGACTTCGGAGTTGCCCATCTGCCCATCGGGGAGGCCGACGGATTCGCCCGAGGTTTCGATCTCGGTATATGGGTTATCTTTAAAAATCTTGTCGAGATTGGGCTTTTTAGCCGCGTGGATGGCGTTGCCATGATCTTCGTGTCGGATGCCGTATCCGTCCATGATGCAAAGGATGATTGGTTTGTTCATCTATTCTAATGCCTTCCTATTCGATGCGTTTCTTCTCGCGATACCGAAATAGTATCAGGAGGTAGCGATAAGCCATAAGTCTTATCCAGTAATTATAACCATTAATGTCGGAGTTGTAGATAGCGATATGCTGCCTCCTCGATTCGTCGAGTTCGGCGATTTCCTTTTTGAGCTGGGCGACCACGCTACCATCCTTCTTCAATTTCCTGCTGCCATCGATTGCTTCGATGATATCTTTCGTATCTCTTTCTAGGCGTGGCAAGAAGTCGATGATCTCGTGGTTGCCCAAGACGCCCACTTCAGTATTGATGAGGGCTTGGGCTTCATTTTTGAGCGCGGTCGGAATCGCGATTTTCTGATCGAGGAGCAAATTGTATAGGGAGATGGCGATGTCCTTCCGCTGAGCGAGGAGCAAACTCAGGGCGCTCAGCCTCTTTCTCAGGCGCTTGTTGAACTTCGAGATAATGAACAAGACGAGGAAGAAAAAAAGAATGTAGAGCGCGAGCGCTCCACCGAGGGCGATGAGGATCCACATAGTCCATTCCGGCATCTTTTCTTCCTTAAACAAATATTATTTGTTGCTTTCCTATTCTATCTTACCCCAAAACGTCATGCAAGCCTTACGAAAAGGAAAAAGTTGCGATGCTCACGGGTTTTTCCTCTTCGAGCTTGTTTGACTTTCATATTATCTGATGATAATATTTTGCCGAGGTGAAAATATGGACGGAAAACCAATCATGGCCATCATCTACGACTTCGACAAAACTCTCTGCCCCGAGGATATGCAAAATTATAGCTTCATCCCGGCTCTCGGGATGACTCCCGCTGAATTCTGGGGAGCGACCGGCCGTTTCTCGGCCAAGACGGGCGTCGAACGGATCTTATCATATATGTATATGATGATCGTCCTCGCCAAGGAAAAAGGCATCAAGATGACCAAGGAATGGCTCTGGGGCCTAGGCAAGGACATCAAGTATTTCGAAGGGGTCACGACCTGGTTTAACCGCATCAATAACTATGGGGTGCAAAACGGCATCAAGGTCGAGCACTACCTGACTTCATCGGGCACGAAGGAGATCATCGATGGCTGCAGCATCGCCAAAGAGTTCAAGATGATCTATGGATGCGAATTCTTGTTCGACGACGTCACTCAAGAACCTGTCTGGCCAAAATTCGCCGTCAACTACACGCAGAAAACCCAGCATCTGTTCAGGATTTCCAAGGGTGTGATCGAAGCCACGGATGACGATCGCCTCAACGAGAAGACCGCGATCCGGCGCATTCCTTATCGGAATATAGTATATTTAGGTGATGGGATGACCGATGTCCCGATGATGATCCTCGTCAAGCAGAATGGCGGGAAGTCGATCGCCGTCTATCCTCGCGGAAGAAAAGAGAAAGTCGCGCCTTTGTTCGAAGAGGGTCGCGTCAATTACATATGCGTCGCCGACTACACGGCGAACAGCGAACTCGAGAAAGTGATGAAGTTGATCATCGAATCCGTCGCTGTCACATCGATGCTCGAGAAAAAAGAAAAATCCGTCTTCGCCAAATAGGAGGAAATATGAATATCGCCCTCATCCTCGCCGCCGGTTCATCCCACCGTTTCAACGCTGACATGCCAAAGCAGTTTTATGAAATCGATGGAAAACCGCTCATTTGGTATGCCATCAACAGCTTTCAAACTGCCGCATCGATCGATTTGATCGCCGTGGTGTGCAAAGAAGAGCACACCGCCTATCTCAGCAAGCTGATCCAAGACAGTGGCTTTAGCAAAGCCAAGCATCTGATCATCGGTGGAGAGACGCGCAAAGGATCTAGTTTCAATGGCGTCAAATTCCTCAAGACCATCGCCGCAGACGATGATATCGTCCTAATCCACGATGCCGCTCGCCCACTCGTGAGCGAGAGCGTGATCGACGCATGCATCAAAATGGCGAAAGAGCACAACGCCGCCACCGTCGCCATCCCCGCTGACGACACCACTTCCGTCTCTTTCGATGGCCAATTCATCGGTTTCATCCCCGAGCGGAAGAACGTCTACCGCATCCAGACGCCACAAGCCTTCAAACTGGGGATGATCTATATCGCCCATCACCTCCTTCAAGACGATGTCGAGGCAACCGATGACGCCCAGCTTATCTTCAAGACTTGCATGCCGGTATACCTCGTGAGAGGAGACAAGAAGTCGATCAAGGTCACGAGCCTCGAAGACGTCTACTATCTGCAAGCGTTAGTCCACGGGAGCAAATAGCGATTATGATGCGCCTCTATGCCGTCGGCGATATCGTCGAAGGCACCATCATCGAGCTAAAAAAGTTCGGGGCGCTGATGATTTTTGATCGCGACATCACTGGCCTTCTCCACATCTCCGAAATCAGCGATCGCTTCGTTTACGACATCGGCAAATACGTTCAGGTCGGACGCAATTACAACGTCAAGATTCTCGAGGTCGATTCGAGCAATCGCTTTCTGAAAGTCTCGCTGAGAAAGGTGACGATCGAAAATCGCCTCGATTACAAAATATCCGGTAAGAAACGCACCATGATCGATGAAGACGAAATTGATTTTTCCCCGCTGAAGGAAAATCTGGAAGCGTGGACCAGCAGCGAAGTTATCAAGGCCGAGGAGGAAGAAAAATGATTAAGGTTGACTTACGTAATCTCGTCGATTCCATCGATTTATTATCTTATAAAGATAAAGTCGCGCGCATCGATCGAGCCATCGCCGAGAGAACGGATGAAGGCAGCGATTATCTCGGCTGGGTCGATCTCCCGCTCGAGAGCGATAAACTCGAGCTCCAAAAGCTGATCAGCTGCGCGAAAGAAGTCCGCGCCGGCTACGAAGTGTTGGTCGTCTGTGGCATCGGAGGTTCATATCTCGGAGCCCGCGCAGCGATCGAGGCTCTCCGCGGATTGAAGAGCTCGGACAAACTCGAGATCATCTTCATGGGTCAGACTTTTTCTTCGGACTACATCGATGAGATATTGTCGTACCTTGCCCATAAACGCTTCGCCATCAACGTCATTTCGAAGAGCGGGATGACGACTGAGACCTCCATCGCTTTCCGCCTCCTGAAAAAGCTTCTCGAGAAGCAGGTCGGCAAAGACGAGGCTAAACAGGCCATCTTCGCCACTACCGACCAGAGCAAAGGCGCTCTGCGATCCCTCAGCGACCAAGAGGGTTATCGCACTTTCGCCCTCCCCGCAGATATCGGCGGTCGCTTCTCCGTCCTGACCGCAGTCGGCTTGTTCCCCATCGCTTGCGCGGGCATCGACGTCGAAGCTATGATGCGCGGCGCCCTAGAAGCGCGCCGGGTATATGCCAACCCCGATGTGCTGAGCAACCCCTGCTATCAATACGCTGTCACCCGCGACTATCTGTATCGGCGCGGCAAGAGCGTGGAATTATTCGTCGTCTACGAACCTCGGCTTCTGCAACTCGGCGAATGGCTGAAACAGCTGTTCGGTGAGTCAGAAGGTAAAAAGCACCGCGGTCTATTCCCTGCTTCCGCCGCCTTCTCGACCGATTTGCACAGCCTCGGGCAGTTCATCCAAGACGGATCGCCGCTTCTCTTCGAGACGATCATCCATGTCGAGAAAGCCAACGCTGAAGTCATCATTCCCGAGGATGAGGCAAACCTCGACGGTCTCAATTACCTCGCCGGCAAATCGCTATCCTACGTGAATGACAAAGCCTTTCTCGGCACCCTCGACGCTCACGTCAAGACGGGCAGAGTGAGCAATATTATCCTGTCCGTTACGAAGATGGATGAGAGAACCCTCGGCCACCTATTCTATTTCTTCGAAAGAGCGTGCGCCATGTCCGCCTACCTCCTCGGCGTCAACCCCTTTGACCAGCCTGGGGTGGAAGTGTATAAAAGCAACATGTTCCACCTCTTGGGCAAGAAAGGGTACTGATGAGAATAAACACCATTATATGGTGTTTTTTTCACTCTTTTTGTCGCTTCGGCAGCCCCAAAATTGTGTTGACTTGGAATATATCCGATGATATATTAATATGGCACGCTTATATGGTGTCAAGTGTGGATGTTTAGCTCAGCTGGGAGAGCATCGCCTTTACACGGCGGAGGTCGTGGGTTCAAACCCCTCAACATCCACCAGCAATATAATCGGCAGGCCGTGGAGGAATAGCGAAGTGGCCAAACGCAGCTGACTGTAAATCAGTTCCCTAAGGGTTCGGTGGTTCAAATCCGCCTTCCTCCACCATTTCTGTTGGGGTGTAGCCAAGTGGTAAGGCAACAGACTTTGACTCTGTCATCTCGCTAGTTCGATCCTAGCCACCCCAGCCATCATCTCATCTCCCGTTAGCTCAGTTGGTAGAGCACTTGACTTTTAATCAAGGGGTCGGACGTTCAAATCGTCTACGGGAGACCAATCATATATATCATGCCCAGGTGGCGAAACAGGTAGACGCACAGGACTTAAAATCCTGGGGGAGATGATCCCGTACCGGTTCGATTCCGGTCCCGGGCACCAACTTTGTGAGATTACCCAAAAAAGTAAGACTTAAGCTACTTGACTGAAGTAGCATAAGAAGGGCCTTTGCGGGCAAGATTAGGATGCTGATAGCTGCTTGATGCTCTCTGAGCATCTCTAGTCAATCATATAAATAAAAGTGCAAACTGAAAGTTATAAAAGGGCCAAAAAGCAAGTTTGTCCGAAGTGCTATATTCGATTTGCGGCATAATCAGGTTATAAAACATTCGATCGCGTATATAAAATTCGTGCTGTCACTAAATTTTCTATTTGCGTTTTTTGCTTGGGTAGATCATGTTTTCTGAAGAAAAATTGCATGCACCAATTATTATCCGCATCGTTCTTCCATATCGTAATCAGCGCTGCGTGAGGATGCAAAAGCGGGTATGCTGAGGAAGCGCGCGCAATGTCAATCCTTCGCCCCTGCTCTATTATGCGGCAGCGCTGTGGAAAGCTGGATCGGCACCTTGCTTATGGCGGCAACCACCATGCTCATCGAAGTTAGAAAGGATCGTGCAGCCAGCAGCGTTTTGCCTAAAGAGGTTGAAAGGGTGTTGGACAGGTTATATAATTTGTAAAGAATTATAAATTTGATCGAGGAGGACCCAAATGAAACTCATCAAGAAATATGGCCCGCTGCTGTCGATCGCTTTAATCGTCCTAGCTTTGGGTTTCTTGTTTCTTCCCTATGTTCGAGCTGGCCTCGATGGTTCCCATTACGCAATTGGCTATCTCGCCATCTTCGACATCAAAAACAGTGGCTTGACTTACACCGTGACAAGAGATGGCGGCCCTTCGGTGATGCTCATCATCGCCTTTGTGCTGATGGTTGTTTCCCTCGCCGCCCTTCCCTTTTCGAAGAGAGAGAAGATCATACCTTTTGTCTTCGGCATCGCCCTCCTCGCCGCTGGAGTCGTCTTCTTCTTCGGACACCTGATTTTGATCGTCAATCTGCGCAGCGATTCCATCGCGGGAACCTTCGGATTATATCTCGTCGCGACGCTGGTGATGACTTCGGGACTTTCGAGCTTGCTCGCCGGCATCCAGTATTTGCATGATGAGCAAGAAGCGCTCGCTACCAGCCGTTATTCCTATATTCGCAAGTAAATAGAAATAGCTGCTCAACAACACAAAAACCGCATGGCATGCATGCGGTTTTTATATGTGCAGGATCGTCGGTTTGCTCTTCTTCGCTTTGCGCTTGTGCGGCCGGTGGTGATCCTTCAAATCCGCCGCCGATGCCGAACGTCCCAACTCTGTGATCTTGAGATACCGCCCCGTATCGCCTTCGACGAACAAGTACGATAGATATCCGCGCCGGACGAGGCTGGTTATGTGCGAGCACAGCTTTCGACCCCGATAGGAAAGGAGGGTTCCGAAAGTGGATGAACTCTCATATGGTATGGTCTCGCGATCGGCTGCGCCACCGAGAATCTTGGCGATTCCTTCCGCGGAGGGAAAGTCGCTCTTCGCATTCAGATTGCTTACCGTCTCGAGGATTTTGAGGCGCGAAGGGCTAAGATGAAATTCCGCGTACTTTTTTTGCATGATAAGAATATTATCACATAACTTGTAAATCCCAGAGAATATTTCTATAATAGCGGTCGTCGACATAGGATATGAAAAAAGAACTTCGCAATAAAATTGAGACTACTCTAGACAAAATCCGGCCTTTCATCAGGCGCGATGGCGGCGATTGCACTTTCGTCGGCTTTCAAGATGGCATCGTCTACATCGAGATGGCTGGAGCGTGCGCCGACTGCGCCTTCATCGATAATACCATTTCTGAAGGCATCGAGATCATCCTCATGGAAGAGGTTCCTGGCATCATCGGCGTCAAGCAAGCCAGCGAGATGCCTGAGTCGGCGAGGCTGCCCGCCAAAAAAGCAAAATCGTCGTAAGGACGGCTTCCTTGCCGCATACGAGCGACTTGAAGATGGACAATTATCCATCGTATTTATTAATGCCTATTCGCCTTGGTCAGTTTGCGCGACTTCGCTCCGCGCACGATAACTTTTTGGATCTCGGTTAAGGAGAGGAGGATGACCGGGCAAGCGAGCAAGATGAGGTAATCCATTCCCTGAAGAGGCACCGTCTGCATGACATTGCGGACGAAAGGCACGTACATGAGCAGCGCGGCGATGATGATTTCCGCCAAGATGCCAAACCAGATGAGGGGGTTTTTATTCTTGATGCTCTTGAGAAAAGACTCCGAATCGCTGCGGCAAGCGAGGACGTTGCCGATCTGGCAAGCGATGATGGCCATCAACGTCATGGTCGTGGCATATCGATAGATATTCATGATATCTGCGGAAGCCGTCCCCGACATAATTGCCTTGCCGAGTGAGCGCAAAGCACCAAAATCGATTCCAGCGCGGTAGAAAACGAAGAAGAAGAGGGACATGGATATGACGGCTTCGATCATTCCGAGCCATCCATACGATATGAGCAGGAGTTTCCAATCCAAAAGATTGTCGCTTTTCTTTCTCGGCGGCAATGCGAGCAATCCGCTCTCCGGCTTCTCAGCGCCCAAAGCTAATGCTGGCAGCAAGTCGGTGCCTAAGTCGATGGAGAGGATTTGCAGAACCGTCAAAGCCGGCGGAATTCCGAATAAACCCATGGCGATGGCGGGGATGATCTCCGGGATGTTCGACGCAAAGATGTAGGTGATGAACTTCTTGATGTTGGCGTAGATGGCGCGCCCTTCCTCGACCGCCTTGACGATCGTCGCGAAATTGTCGTCGAGCAAAATCATGTCGGCGGCGTCGCGGGCGACATCAGTGCCATTCCGACCCATGGCGATGCCGATGTGCGCCGATTTGAGCGCCAAGACATCGTTCACGCCATCGCCGGTGACGGCCACGATCTCACCTATCTTCTTATATGCTTCGACAATTCTCAGTTTGTGAAGAGGCGTCGTGCGTGAGAAAACGATAGGCATTTCATTTTTTAGCACGGTGATGAGACCGCTTTCGTCTAGGCGGTCGACATCGACGCCGTTCATGTTGACGAATTCGCCTTCGATAATGCCGACTTGCTTGCCGATGGCGGCGGCGGTCAAGCCGTAATCACCAGTGATAATCGTAATCTTAATCCCAGCTTTTTTGCAGTTTAGAACCGCATTCTTAACTTCTTCACGCGGCGGGTCATAAACTACGGCTAAACCAACGAATACTTTGGATCTAGAAATGTTCTCCGTCGGATTATAGACGCCATAGCACAGCGCGAGGATGCGAAAGCCGTCGCTGGCGTATTTGTCGTTGCGCTCGATTATCGTCTTCCGGCCGTCCGCGTCGAGCGGGACGATCTTGCCATTTTGGTACCAATATCCGCAGGACTCCAAGACGATGTTTGGTGCGCCTTTGGTGAACATGTACTCTTTGCCAATATCGAAGTAGTGGTTTTTGAGGTTCAGTACGTGGACGCTCGAGCGCTTGGTCTCAGAAGTGAATGGATAAGTATCCAAAATCTTGAAGTCGCGCTTCAAATCGGCGAGGTCGAATCCATACTTTATAGCGGCGATGAGCATCGAGCCATCCGTCGGGTTGCCGAGCACTGAGAATTCGCTCGGGTTATTCTCGTTTGTGACGAGATTGCTCTCGTTGCACAAGACTCCGATCGACAGCAATTGCTTAGCCCCGAATTTAGCGTGTTCGTTGTCGGTGTGAAAATCGCCTTTTTTCGAAAACCCTTCTCCGCTGAACTCTGATTCGTAGTCGCAAGTCCACACTTTCCTGATCATCAGCTGGTTTTTGGTGAGCGTGCCTGTTTTATCGGTGCAGATTATCGTCGCTCCGCTCAAGGTCTCAACAGAGGAAAGCCTCTTGATCAAAGCATTTTCCTTAGCCATTCGCTGCGCGGCGACGGCGAGGCTGAGGTTCACAGTCGGCAAAAGCCCCTCGGGGATATTGGCCACGATGATGCCGAGAGCGAAAACGAAGCCGAGCTGCCAGCTCATGCCGCTTATGAAGACGATGATGCCGAAGATCACCAAACCCATTATCATCGCTATCATCGTGATGATTTTGACGATTCGATTGATCTGAATATCCAACGTGCCTTTGCCCGTGTCGATCGTCTGGATGAGCGAGGAGACTTTGCCGATTTCGGTATCGCTGCCGATGGCGTAGACGACTGCGACGCAATTGCCTTGCGCGACGATCGTCCCGGCGTAGATGAGGTTCATGATTTCGGAAACGGCTAGCCCATGGCTGTCATAGGTGCTTTCAGTGCGGTTGAGAGGCACGGTTTCTCCGGAGAGCATCGAGTTGTTCATAAACAAGCGATTTGACTCGATGATCCTAGCATCGGCGGGGACGATATTCCCCATTTCGAGGATGATGATATCGCCGACGGTCAGCTCTGTCGCCGGCAGTTCCATCAGCTCGCCATCGCGCCTGACTTTGATGAAGTTTGGTATCAGGCTCGATAACTTGCTCAAAGCTCTATCCGCTTTATATTCTTGGATGAACGAGAAAAGGCCATTGATGATGACGACGAACCAGCAAGCGACGCCTAGTTCTGGCATCTTGGCAACAAACGATAAAATGCCCGCGACCCAGAGCAGGATCGCCATCACGCCGATGAACTGCTTCAAGAGTTGCTTGAGCGGCGAGAAGCCGCGCTCTTTCTTGAAGACGTTCTTGCCGATAACCTCTTGCCGCTTCTTGACTTCATCAGCTCGCAAACCATCGCGGGCAGTCTTAAAATGGTCGAGCGTCTCTTCGATGGTCAGGCTCGATAATTCGATTAGGTTTTTCTGTTTCTTCTCAATTTCCATGCACAATAGATTGGTCTACGATCTGACCAATCGATATATAATACAATGTATTATCAAGAAATGGAACAGTTTAAAACGCGATTTTTTTCCACCCAAAAATTGACGATTGCTGCGAGCGAGCAGAAGCAGTATGACGTGATTTTTTTGTCATGCATCCTTATTAACTTCCGATAATCTGCGTGAAAAGCTAATCTTTGGCGAGTTTTCCATTGACTTACTTAACGACTCGTCTAAAATAGAAGCAATCGAATATACTAAAGACTGCGATGGAGAAAAAGATATCGCCGCATTCCTAGAGAGTTTGTGCTCGGTGAAAACAAACATTCGGCTTTATGCAATATACACTCTGGAGTCGGAAGGCTGAAAGCAGTAAGCTCTCCCGGGATGTCCCCCGTTATCCAGACTAGAGTTATCAAACTCGCTAAGTGATGGCCTCGGCCATAATTAGGGTGGTACCACGGAATATCGTCAGCGATTTTCGCCCCTGCGACAATGAGGAGAAAAGCGCTTTTTATTTTCTCCGCCACGAAAGGAGAACATCATGTTCCACATCGCCCGATTCCGAGCCGAGCCGTTCCCATTAGAAATGCACAAGGTACGAGTAGTCCAAAAGATCTCACTCCTGCCGATCGACCAGCGCCTGAAAGCTGTTCAGGAAGCCGGCAACAACACTTTTTTGCTCAAAAACCGCGACGTCTTCCTCGATATGCTGACCGACAGCGGTACGAATGCGATGAGCGATCGCCAGACCGCGTCGATGGCTGTCGCCGACGACTCCTACGCTGGGAGCGAGACTTTCTTTCGCCTGGAGAAGACGCTGCAAGCTTTCTTCGGCATGAAGTACTTCCTCCCCGCCCATCAAGGTCGGGCCTGCGAGCACATCCTTTCCAAAGTCTTCGTCAAGAAGGGCGATATCGTGCCGATGAACTATCACTTCACCACCACCAAAGCTCATATTATGGAGTGCGGCGGAACGGTCGAGGAGTGCTTTCTTGACCAAGCCATCATCTCCGCGAGCGACGATCCATTTAAGGGTAACATGGATCTCGACAAATTAGCCAAGACGGTCGAGGGCGCTGGAGAGAAGCGCATTTCCTTCGTCCGCATCGAACTGGGAACCAACCTCATCGGCGGGCAGCCGATCTCTTTGGCGAACATCGAGCAGGTCTCATCCTTCTGCCGCGCCCACGACCTGCTGCTCGTCATCGATGCCAGTTTGCTCTCCGATAACGTCTATTTCATCAAGACCCGCGAAGTTCGGGCCAAAGATATGAGCATCCAAGATATTATCCTAGATATATCGAAGACGGCCGACATCATCTACTTCTCAGCGCGGAAGTTGGGAAGCGCTCGCGGAGGTGGCATCATGACGCCCCGCAAAGACATCTACGACAAACTCAAAAATCTGGTCCCGCTCTTCGAAGGCTTCCTCACCTATGGCGGCATGTCCGTCCGCGAGATGGAAGCGCTGAACGTCGGGCTCGAAGAGACGCTGGACATCGACATGATCTCTCAAGGTCCGCAGTTCATCGAAGCTTTTGGGCGGATGCTTCTCAAATCAGGTGTACCTGTCATCACGCCTTTTGGCGGTCTAGGTCTCCACGTCGATGCTCGAGCCTTTATTCCCCACGTCCGAAGCGAGGAATATCCCGCTGGCGCGCTGGCGACCGCCGTCTTTATCGCCAGCGGTTGCCGTGGCATGGAGCGAGGCACGATTTCCGAGACTCGCAACCCCAATGGCAGCGAGCATCCCGCCAGTATGGAATTGGTGCGCTTGGCTCTGCCGAGAAGAGTGTTTACCCTCTCGCAGATCACCTTTGCAGCCGATCGGCTCGCGTGGCTCTACGAAAATCGCAATCTGATCGGCGGATTGCACTTCGTCGAAGAGCCCACCGTGATGCGCTTCTTCATCGGACGACTCGAGGAAATTGGACTATGGCAAGAGCGCTTAAAAGCCAAGTTCATCGCCGACTTCGGCCCCGATGCTCTATGATCAACTAATAAAAACCCATTTTAACATGGGCTTTAAATCGATAATTGTTTCATCTCTATCAAAATTAGAGCAGTATGTTTTCGACCCTGTTGACAACGACATAACCTTCGCGGTTGTAGACATCGTCGCGGTTGTATAAAATCCGCTCGCCGTTCGGTTTGACGAATAGGCCTCCGGCCTCTTCGACGATGATTTGGCTTGCCGCGGTATCCCACTCCTTCGTCCACGCCGAAAGGCGATAGGTGATCTCAGCTAGACCGCGGGCGATGCGACATGGTTTGATGGCGCTGCCAAATGTCTCGCGGTGGGCGATTTTGTCGCGGTGCTTTTCGATGAGGGCCAATTCTTTGTCGTTGACGTGAAATCTCGAGGTTAGGACTGTGAGCTTGGCCAGCTTTTTGCTGACGTGGATCCTCTTGATGCGATTGCTTTTTTGGTAGTAGCTGCCTCCACCTTTGGTCGCATAGTAGAGTTCGCCGCTGGCGGGAACGAGCACGACGCCGACGACTATTTCATGCTTATACGCTAGTCCGATATTGGTGGTGAACTCGCCATTTTTATCGACGAAATCTTTGGTTCCGTCGACGGGATCGACGATCCATACGCTATCGCTGTTCAGACGATTCTTGTCGTCGCTCGATTCTTCGGTGAGAAAGGCGTGGCTCGGAAAGGCTTGGGCGATGACGCGGCGGATAAGATCATCAGCCATCTTGTCGGCGAGGGTCACAGGCGAGTTATCTTCTTTGATTTCCACCGCAAATGGCTGAGCGTAGACCTCCATGATCTTCTCTCTGGCGAGCAAGGCCGCGCGAATGGCAACCTGCAGCTCTTTTTCCCACATATTCATTGCTCCTCAACGAGGCTGTCGAGGTCGTCGACGATCTTCATCGCTTCCTCGTAACCTCCTTTTTCCATCCTGATTCCGGATGCGTTGGCATGGCCACCTCCGCCATGCTTGACGGCGACATCGCGGATGGGGATGCCGCTGCTCCGCAGCTCGACGCGCAGACCACCGCTCTCGCTCTGGGTGAACAGGGCAAAAACCGGACAGCCTTTGATGTTGGCCAAGACGTTGACCTGGCTCGAGGCAAACTCAAAGTCGAGATCCAAGGCTCGATAATCGCTTGCCTTGGCATAGCAATAGAGGACGTTGTGCGAGGTCTTCTTGTAATTAGAGAGGATAAAACCTTTATACTTCAACTCGTTTTCCTTCGTCTGATAGATGATATCGTAAAGAGGTTTGGTCTCTAAGCCAAAATCGTAGAGGCGGGAGACGATTTCAAACGTCTCTTTCCTCGTCGGAGGATATAGAAAGCGACCTGAATCGGTCACGATGCCGATGAAGAGCGCTTCCGCAGCCCTCTTGCTCAAGCTTAAGTCGCGCGAAAAAGCGATTCGGGCGATGAGCTCCGAGGTGGCGATGACGCCGTGATCGACGATTTTAGGATGTGGAAAATCGCGGTTCTCAAGGTGATGGTCAACCTTGACAATCGCTGCGGCAAGTTCGTAACGTTTGTCCTCGACCAAAGGAAAATCGGAGACGTCGACGAGGATGGCCAACGACTTGCGTATGGTCTCATCATCGACGCTGTCCATCGACGCGATCCGCTCGAAGAGGATGGGCAGACCGCTTCCTAATGCGTAGATTCTTTTATGAGGATAGGCACGAGTTAAAATCTCGCGGAGGCCGATCTGACTGCCATAGCAATCGCCATCGGGCATGGTGTGGCCGAAGATGGTGATGACCTCGTATTTTTCGATTAAAGCGAAAACCTCAGCTGTTGGATCATTCATCGCTTGCTCTCCTATCAAGCAAAAAGCCCCTCGCGAGGCTCCTTGCGCTTATACTGCTTTGCCGACGCATCCAAAAATCTGGCATTTGGCTCTGACGACGCCGCGGATGCCCTTCATCCCTGGACCGATGATCTTGCGTGGATCGTAGACGGTCGAATTTGCAGCGATGACTTCGCGGACGATCTTTGTCCACTCCTGCTGGCACTCGGTATTGACATTGATCTTGCTCGTGCCTCTTTCGATGGCGAGGCGGATTTGAAAATCAGGGATGCCCGAACCGCCGTGGAGGACGAGAGGTACGCCCGTGAGCAAGTCGCGAATCTGGGCCATCTCCTTAAAACCGAGCTTGGGTTCGCCTTGGTAGGGACCATGGACCGAACCTAGAGCTGGAGCCAAGCAATCGATGGCCGTCTCTTTGACGAGGCGGACGCACTCGGAAGGAATGGCGTACATCGTCTCGGCGACGACGACTTCTTCCTGCCCGCCGACCCGGCCGAGCTCAGCTTCGACGGAGACACCGCGTTTATGGGCATAGTCGACGACTTTCTTGGTAAGGGCGATATTCTCCTCGAGCGCGAGGTGGGAACCATCGATCATCACCGAGGTAAAACCGGCATCGATGGCTTTGACGCATACTTCGTATGAGCTGCCGTGATCGAGGTGGATAGCCACAGGTACAGAAATACTCTTATCCTTAATATATCCTTTGATCATGCCGACGACGGTGTTATAGCCGCCCATATACTTGGCCGCTCCTTCGCTCACGCCGAGGATGACGGGGGCTTTTAACTCCTGGGCCTCATCGAGGATGGCTGATGTCCATTCGACGTTGTTGATGTTGAACTGTCCGACGGCGTACTTCTCCGCCAATGCTTTCAAAAGCATCTCCTTCATGCTTGCTAATGCCATATGCTTTTCCTCCTTATATGGTATACTAAAAGAGCTCTTCGATCGTCTCTTTCTCTTCGGTTTCCTCTTCGTCTTCGGGAACGTCTTTTTCTGGCTTTTCCTCATCGAGGATTTCCAGATACTCAGCTTCTTCCTCGTCCTCTTCCCCAGAAGTCTCGACATCGGTATAGACGTCGTTCATATCGATGTGGACTTTATCGAAGGTGTGGTTGGAGCGAAGATCCCAAAAGTTATCCGTCAGGGCGACGAAGCGACCATCGAGAGAAAGGTTGGTGTAGAAACGGCTGATCTGATGTTTGGCTTCTTCCTTGGTCAAGCCAGCTTTCTTAAAAACCTTCTCCCACAGTTCCTTGAAACTGATCGGCAAGGCTTCGGCTTGGGATATGACCTCGTAGGCAAAATCGAGCATGGACTTCTCTGGCATTTGTTTCTCCTTTACATTTGCTCCGGGGCGCTGACGCCGAGGACGTTAAGAGCATTTCTCATAACGATTTGGCTCGCCTTAGAAAGGGCGAGGCGCGATCTGGATAAATCCAGATTCTCGCGATCTATCACACGACATTCAGTATAGAAGGCATGGGTTAATCCCGCCAGTCTCTGAATGTACGATGCAACCTTGTATGGTTCGCGCGCTTTAGCGCAAGTCTCGATGAGCCCAGGAAATTCCTGGAGATGCTTGATGAGATTAATCTCGGATGGTTGATCGAGTCTCTGCGCAGATATATCTAAGCCGATATCGCCGCCGGTCTCGAGCAGTTTGCATAGCCGGGCATGAGCGTACTGGGCATAGAAGACGGGGTTGGATGAGCTTTGCTCCAAGGCTAGATCATAATCGAAATCGAGATGGCTGGTCGCGGCTCTGGCCGCGAAGAAATAGCGGACGGCATCCACCCCAACTTCCTCGACTAGTTCACGCAAAGTGACGGCCGTGCCACCTCGCTTCGACATCTTCACTTCGGTTTCGCCTTTCATCAAGCGCACGACTTGCACGAGCTCGAAGTCGATGACGGAAGCTGGGTAGCCTTTCATCATCAAAGCGCTGCGCATGCGGTTGGTATAGCCATGGTGATCAGCGCCGAGGACGTCGATTAAAAGATCGAATCCCCGAGACAGCTTATCGAGATGGTACGTGATGTCGGGCATCAAGTATGTATACGATCCGTCGCTCTTGACCACGGGGCGGTCTTTGTCATCCAAAAAAGCTGATGTGCGCAGATAGATGGCCCCGTCATCGACGTAGGTGTGGTCTTTGTACTCAGCCAAGGTCTTCTCGACTTTGCCATCTCTGCGAACTTCCGACTCATAGCTGTAGATATCAAAGTCGACGCGGAACAGGGCTAAATCTCGTTTGATCTTCTCGAGTTCCAGCCGGATGCCTTCTCTGACGAAAAACCCTTTTGTCTCAGCATTGTCTTCAACGAGCATATCACCTTTGTCTTTGATGATATGGCGAGCGATATCGACCAGATCTAGACCATGGTAGCCATCTTCTGGGACGTTGGTCGGATGGCCGAGTTCGCTCAGGTAGCGGGCGCGGAGGGAAGCGCCCATCTTATCGACCTGCGCACCAGCATCATTGACGTAAAATTCGCGGACGATATCGTAGCCCGCGAACGAATACAGGCGGCAGATGGAATCGCCGATCGCTGCGCAGCGCGCATGTCCGAGGTGAAGATCACCCGTTGGATTAGCGCTGACGAATTCGACGTTGATGCGTTGATTCTTAGCTGCGCCCCGCCCATAGTCGGCGCCTTGATGAATTATATCGCCCACGATGGAATGAAGAGATGTGGATGACAAGAAGAAATTGAGAAAGCCAGGGCCGGCCACCTCGATTTTCTCGATGCCTTCCCGATCGATGATATCGGCGAGGCGAAGTGCAAAATCGCGAGGCGAAGAATTGATTCTCTTGGCGTACTGCAGAGCGGCGTTCGTCGCGTAGTCGCCGCGGCTGCTATCTTTTGCATGTTCCAAAACCACATCGCTTTCATTGGCTGTGATGCCTAACGAGCGCAAAGCGGCGACGACTTTGGTTTTGAGAAGGGCTTCGATGTGCATGCGGTTTACCAAGGTCTTATTATACTTATACAATAGTATAATTCAATCATTATCTCGGCAAAAGTCGTTTAACGACTTCCTCTTTGCCGAGAAAATTGATGATTTCAGCGATCTCTGCTCCGTGCGTCACTCCAGTCAATGCGAGGCGGATCGGGAGGTAGAAATCTTTGCCGCTGGTAGCCGATAGGGTTTGCGTCCGAGCCAGAATTGTCGAGATGATGGGAAAATCGAGGATCTCCGCCTTACCGATCTCTTCGGTTAGGATGGCGAGGACCCTCTTCGAAGAGGAAAGGTCGAGAAATTGCATCTCAGAAGGTCCAAATTCACGATTTGGAGCGATGAGCGGAGCGACTAGATCGATGATTTCTTCTCCACACTGCACTTGCCCTTTAAACAGGAGAGCGAGCCTCAGCATATAATCGTCATCGCTGTCTTTTCCGATGACGCTCTGGATAAAAGGTCGGACTAGTTCGAGATATTCAGCATCGCTCGTGCGCTTGATAAAACGCGCGCTGATTTGCCCGAGCTTTTTCAAATCGAAGACGGGATGAGAAAGCGCGGCGTGCTGAAAGTCAAAACTGTTGATCTGGTCTTGGATAGTCTCAATTTCCCTTTTGGCTTCGCCCTGCAAGCCGATGGTGAACAAATATGCCGTCACTGCCTCGGGCAGGTAACCTTTCTTTCGCAGATCAGAGATGGACAATTTCGTCGCTGGTGAACTATCGCGCTTCCCCGGGGGCTGCTTCGAAAGTTCGATGTGCGCAAATTCGGGCGAAGTCCAGTTGAGGTGCTTGTTGATGGCGAGGCGGCGACTGGCGTTGGGGAGTTGGCGTTCTGAGGCGATGATGTGCGTTATGCCCATCAGATGATCATCGATGATGGCGGCGAACTCCGTGCTCGGGCGTCCATCGCTGTGCATGATCAGCCAATCGCTGTGGTTGAGCTTCCGCAGAGAAACCTTGCCTTGGACGAGGTCGACGAATGCGATGTCGCCTTCGATTTTCATGCTCAAGTTAATCGACTTTCTCCCGTCGCGGCGAGGTTCTTTGTCCTCGCGGGCAACATCGCTCTCGTAGGCTGCGCCGATCGATATAAGAACATCTATGTAGCGTTGATAGATCTCCGCCCGCTCGCTTTGCCGATATGGTGCATACTTAGGATTGGGATTGAACGGCGATTCGTCGGGAGTGAGTCCCAGCCATACCAAATCGCTACACTGATCGTTTGCAGAAGCGCTTGCGCCGTCGATATATCTCTTATCGATATCGTCGACGCGGAAGAGAAAATCGCCGCGCATTTTTTTGGCGAAGATATAATTGCATAGAGCGATCAGAGCCTCATCAATTTCTAAAGATTCCCCTGAATCAGAGGCATAACGGACGCGGATTCGAGTCATCAGCGCCTCCTCAGCAAGACGACGGAAGTGGCTTTGCATGCCTCGCCTCGTCCGACGGCATCCAACCTTTCGTTGGTCATGGCTTTGATCGACACTTCGTCGATCGCGGTCGAGAGCAAGCGAGCTATCCGCTCGCGCATAGAAGAAATAAATGGAGCTAAGTACGGCTTTTCTAAAGCGATAGAAATATCGACATTGCCGATTTCAAAGCCTTCCTTGCGCATCGAGCCGACCACTTCAGCTAGGATGATGGCGCTGTCGATATCGTGATATCGCTCATCAGCATCGGAAAAATGGGTTCCTAAATCGCCGAGAGCGAGAGCTCCGAGAATCGCGTCCGAGAGCGAGTGGAGAACGACGTCGGCGTCGCTGTGGCCGAGCAACCCGAGGTCGCTGGGAATCACTATTCCACCCAAGACGAGTCTGCGGCCTTTAACCAAACGGTGAATATCCTCACCGAATCCAATGCGGTACATATAAGCCTCCTTTAAACGTTGAAGCGGAAGAACATGATATCTCCGTCTTTGACCAGGTAGTCGCGTCCTTCGATTCGAAGTTTGCCGGCTTCCTTGACAGCTAATTCGCTTCCATATTCGCAAAGCGCGCTGTACGAATAGACTTCAGCTTTGATAAATCCGCGCTGAAAGTCGGTGTGGATGATGCCTGCACACTGCGAGGCGCTCATGCCTTTGCGAAACGTCCAGGCGCGACATTCGTCAGCGCCCACAGTGAAGAAAGTCGATAAATCGAGAAGGCGATAAGTCGCGCGAACGACTTTGTCGAGCCCTGATTCGGCTGCGCCCATCTCTTTGAGAAACTCGTTGCGATCCATTTTAGAGAGGAGCGACAGCTGATATTCTATCTCACAAGAGATAGGGATAACCTGGGCTCTTTCGGCCTCGGCGACTTGCACGACTTCTCGATAGTGCTTGGCCCCATCGAGATCGGCGTAATCTTCCTCGCTGACATTCGCCACGTAGATCATGGGTTTTAAAGTGAGCAGTTGTATGTGCTTGTTAGCATAGTCAGCTTGTTCTGAACTCAAGGGCGCGTTGCGAGCAGATATGCCTTTGCTGAGAGCATCTTTGACGATAGATAGAATTGCCATCTCGACGATGGATTCCTTGTCTTTTACGAGGCGAGCGCGCGTCTCGACTTTGGCGATGCGCTTATCCACGGTATCGAGATCGGCGAGGGCGAGTTCGAGGTTGATCGTCTCGATGTCGCGACGCGGATCCACCGAATTTTCGACGTGGATGATCTCGCTCGATTCAAAGCATCGAACGACTTGGACGATGGCGTCGCACTCGCGGATGTGGGCGAGGAATTGATTGCCCAGGCCCTCGCCTTTCGATGCGCCGCGAACTAAGCCGGCGATATCGTAGAATTCGAAAGTGGCGTGAACTGTGCGCTCGGGCTTAAAAAGATCCGCTAGGAAAATCAGGCGATCATCGGGGACGACGACCACGCCAGTGTTTGGATTGATCGTGGCAAAAGGATAATTGGCCGCTTCCACCCGCGAGTTGGTTATCGCGTTAAAAAGCGTCGATTTTCCGACGTTTGGTAAACCGACGATACCAGCTTTTAATGGCAAAGGTTATCACCTGCATTCCTGATTTAGCATTGTTATTATATAACAAAGCATAAGGTTTGATAAGCAGATAAAGAAAAAAGCCCTCACCGAGGGCTTTCAATGTTCTGTGACTTAATTCGTGTATTAAATCTTCTTGATGTTCGCGGCTCTTAAACCACGACCAGATTCCTCAACATCGAATTCTACTTTTTCGCCGACAGCAGCGGTTTTGTAGTCGTCCATGATCAAGGATGAATAATGGAAAAAGACATCGGTATTCTCTTCGGTGTGAATGAAGCCATAACCTTTTTCCTTATTGAACATTTTGACTGTTCCCTTCATGAAATCCTAACCTTTCTTACATATGTAACAGCGGGCCATTTTGACCCACCGCCATATAATAGCATTACGAAATGCAGTTTTCTATACCTTTTTCAAAATTTCTCGACAAAATCCCCCAGCAGCGGCTCCTTTTTCGCGATATTTCACCATGGCGATCCGCGAGCTGAAAAGCGCGATGAGAGAAGCGGAGGAGGAGGTCGCGAGCAACGGCGACAGGTTGAGGTGAAAGGCGACATTTGTGCCAACATAACCCGCGATGACATAGCTGATAAAATAGTCGCATATCACGATTCCGATGCCAGAGACGAGGCAGGAGAGCGTCGACATGAGGAGCGCATAGATCGAAAACGAAAGTTTGATGTCTCGAAATGACACTCCCAGGCAATGCATCAAGTTAATATCCTTTCGGTTCTCCTCGATCGTGATCTGCATGACGATTATGAAGAGGAAGATGGATATCAGAATGGATAACCCCGAAAAAGCCAGCAAGCTTATCTGCAGAAACGACATTGCCTCATCAATACCTTCTGCCATATCCCTTATCGGATTGGCGAAGGTGTAGCGAGGAAAACGCGATGATAGATGGTCGATGATATCGTCCGATTGCACAGCTTCCTCCATCTCAAAAATGACGTGGCGGACGACGAGCGAGAAGGCGCTGATGCCGACCTTAATCTGAAAGTATCCCACCGACCAGAAGGATTCGTGGTGGATGACGGCTTTATGTCCTTCAGCTACTCCCACTATAGTCACTTCATCGAACGAATACAGCTTTTCGACATGGCCATCATCGGAGGCTATTTCGCGGTAAGCAGTGGCGATTTGCAGGTTTTGACCAATGATTTCAGCCGAATTCACAAGTGTTTCCGCAAAACCTTGGGAGACGACGATTTCATCGAGCGAGTTCGGAGGGCGACCTCTGATGATGCGGTCGAGTTCGCTGGAGAAAGCGACTCCTCCCGAAAGGCTCGACAGCAAGCTGCCCTGGAGAACACCTGAAGGCAGGTCGATGCCGACGCCATGCGTATCTCCATCGGCATAGATGTCGGCATCGACGACTTTTTCGAGTTGGTCTCGGCTCAGCGAGAAGAAGAGATCGTGGGCAAAACCCGCCAAAAACGAGTCAGGATGGTAGTAATATCCGGCATCAGATGCAAAGATTGGAAATGACAATCGCCGCTCTTCACTCAGCACCTTCTTGATATCGCCACTTCCAATCGCCTGCTTGTCGACATCGAAGACGAGGATGCGATCGAGGAGGCAAGGGACGCCAAGAGAGCACATCGTCGGATGGTATATTTCGTTTGCGATTTCGAAAACGCAATCATCCAGATCTGGATCTTTGAAGGCTGCCGCGAGGAACAATTCCGGATCGCCGTTCGCTTTTAGATAATAGGTTTTCGTCACTTCCCAAGGAATCTTGCGATTCTCGCTGTCGATGGATGGAATGCGCATCTTCTCCTCAAAAACCCATTCGTTCCACCGATGGAGAGTGTGGAAAAGGGTCGGCTCCGCGGTCTCGATTACTCCAGCGAAGCGAAAGAGTTGCTCATCTTCGTAATACCAATCGTGATTGGCGATGCCGAGCGTCATCAGAATATCCGTTTTCCTCAGGTGCTCACCGAGCGATGGATAGTTTCTTTCGATGTGCAGAGAGTAGCATAGACCGACCATGTCGTTATACGGAAGTCCCACTACCACTTCATCGTTCTCCAGATCATCGAGATGTAGAGGGTAGACCGGCGAAACGGAAGGCTGTTCATCGAGCCAGCGATAGTCGTTGATCTGCCGCGTCGAGAAGCGCGGGAGGACGATCTTATGAGCTGTCGAGGATATAAATAGTTCGTCGCGATCCTTGAAGAAGTTCTCGAAGTTAACCGCATAGGATGCGCCCGCATCCGAAATCAACGATGAGTATTTGCTTGCGATTGAGACGACCTTGTCGAAGGCTGCGCTATAAGCGTTCTCGATCTGCTGGTTTTGGCTGGCGAGAGACATGACGATGCGCCTATCATCGATCACAGCGGAAAACCCTTCGGTTATCCTGCCTTGCAGCGAAGTACTCATAATGATTGACATGCCGATTCCTAAAAGGCCAAACGACATGACAGAATTGGTGATTATGAGGCGGATTTTCTTCGCTTTGAGAATGGAAACCCCACGTCGAATCATCGTCGAAATCGGCATGCGTGGTCTCCTCTGCCGCGGGTTGGCTTTAATCAGTGCGCTCCTTTTCGACAAAGCGGATTGCCGCTGGCTTGTGTCGCCTATCGCTCGTCCGTCTTTGAGCAATATTTTCCGCGTGCAAAAAGAGTCGGCCAACTTCTCGTCGTGCGTGACGACGATCACCAGCGCATCGCCCGCGATTGCTTTTAGCAACTCGAAAATAGCGAGGCCCGTTTTTTCGTCGAGCGCGCCAGTTGGTTCATCGCATAAGACCACCCTTGGATCGTTGATGATGGCTCGGGCGATGGCGACGCGCTGCTTCTCTCCGCCCGAAAGGCGATTAACCTTCCGCTTGAGCAAATGTTCGAGACCGACCACTTCCAGCACATCGAGTATCCGCTGCCGACGTATTTGTGGGCTCGCCCGAGCGAGAGTCGCAAGCGGAAGCGCGAGGTTGTCATAGATGCTCTCGGAGTCGAAGAGGCGAAAGTCCTGAAAGACGTATCCGATTTCGCTGAGGCGGAACAAGTCGCGCTGCTCCTCTGTCAATTCGCCGATCGATGTGCGGTCGAAAAGGTATTCGCCTTCGCATTCGACATCGAGGCCGGCAAGGATGTTTAAAAGCGTCGTCTTGCCACATCCAGAAGGCCCGACGACCGCCACCAGGCCTTTCGCGGGCAAGCGAAGATGCAGGTTATCGAGGATCGTCCTCGTGCCATATTTCTTACTCAGGTTCCGGAGTTTTATCATCATTCATCTCGCAGTTCTTCGATAAGCGAAAAGTGCTTGTAGTAAGTCAGCGGTACGAGGGTGAAGATTGATGCCGAGATAATCGAGATCGCCATCACCAGCAAAACGATACCAAAAGGAAAACCCAAATATCGCGCGTATGGAATAGCGATGACATCGGCCAGTTGATAGCGATCGTCGACATAAGCATTGACGGCTGATCCGAGGAGATACGCGAGTGCCATCGCGAGCGCAGCCGCCCCGCAGGAGAGCCTCAGCGATTCGCCGAGGAAGATGCGCATTATGTCGCTTCCCCTCGCCCCGAGACAAGTCATGATGGCAGATTCTTTCCTCTTGCTGATGAAGTTCGAAAAGGCGCTGATTCCAAGGATGAAATTAGCTCCTAGAAACGAGATGGCGACGAAGATCATCATCGAGTAGAGGGCGGCGCCCATGAGCTCGCTGTACGTCTTCGCGATCGCTCGAGCTGCCGAATCGATGGATAGACCACTATCGTTGACGCTGATAGCGTCGATGATGGCGTTCATCTTGGCGACATCGCTAAAATCGTCGACAAAAAGGTTCAAAGAATAGTTGGACGCAGCTTCGTTAGCGTTCGCCATCGCGACGACATCGTGGCAAGTGGTTCTCACACCTTTTGCTCTGGATATCTCGCTCAGCTCATACGATTTCATCATCTCCTCTACAGCGCGGTGCGAATAAAAGATTTTTGGGACGTTTAGAAAGGAGAATTCTTCGATTACAGCCGCTATCCGCAGATTGCGGTTGCAGATAAACACGTCGCTGATCAACGCCGTCGTTGAATCGCCTTGTCGCACGGCGATTCGACTTTCGATTTCAAGCGCGATTTCTCTGCCGATCAGCGAAGGAAAATCCTGGTCGACAACTCTTGCCAAATTAGTGTTGATCACGACATCGATCGAATTATCGCTGATAGGTATCTCTCCCGCGATCGCGAGGCGCCGGTTGACATCTAGACTCTCGAAGTCCATAATCGGCAAAAGCGACACTCCATCGAGTTTTTTCTCGTTAATCGATAAACGATAGTCACCTGGAAAAATACGCTCGTAACTAAGTGATACCTTAAGCGATGGGACGTAGCGTTTGAAGAAGAGCAACTCGGTCATTTCCGGGCGCGATGTCCGGATGAGGGAAATCGAGGTCGAAGCCATCGCGACATGCTCTTTCTTCGTCGCGGTGAAACGCTGATAATCGAGGAGCCTAGTTTGATTGTCTTCAATCGTATCGCGCGAGCCTTCGCTGAAGCCAACCGCCAGGAGCACCGCGGTGAAGCTGATGAGCGCTGAGACAAAAACGAGGATATTCTTGGCCCTGTCCGCACCTAGATGGGAGAGGACAAAACGTTCACGCCAGCTGATCCGCTCGCTTTTGGCCATGAGGTTCATCCGCTGCCTTTTCCGCGAGCGAGTCGCTGATGATCCGACCATCGCTTATCGCTATGTGCCTCGTCGCATATCGCCTCACCAGCTCGAGGTCGTGAGAGACGACGATGACGAGCCTCTCTTCAGCGATGGTCGACAGGATATTCATCACTCTCGCGGCGTTGGCTCGATCGAGTGCTCCAGTGGGTTCATCGGCCAGGATGATCGAAGGAATAGCGATGAGGGCCCGCAAGATGGCCACCCTTTGCTTTTCCCCTCCGGAGAGAGCGGAGACGAGACTGGCCTTCAGACTGCTCATCCCATATTGATCGAGGAGCATCTCGCCGCGTTCGAATGACGCAATGATCTTACCTCCGCCGATGAGGAGAGGGAGGACGATATTGAACAAGACACTTTGGTGCTCAAATAGATTGTAGTGCTGGAAGACGATCCCGATCTCTTTATTCCGATACCGGCTCAATGCCTTGTCGTCCATTCCGCGAATATCTTTTCCGCGATAGACCACGTGTCCTCGCGATGGTTTGATGATGCCGGCGATGAGGTTGAGGAGGGTTGATTTACCAGAACCGGATTTCCCCGAGATGAGGATCAACCCTTTGCTCGCGAATGACGCATCAACATTCCGCAAGGCGAAAAAAGTGCCTTCTCCACTTCGGTACTCCTTGGTTAAATTGTCGAGGCATAAAAGCGGCGAGGAATCCATACGCCGATATATAAGCGCGGCAGATCAAAAAAGTGCGGAAGCAGACTCTACTTTGCTATTTTGGCTTGAGCTTCTTGATGGGATACTATCTTGCGGATGCGCTTGTTGAAGTCGTAGCGAGACATCATGATGATGTTCCCGCACCCCATGCACATGATTTTAATATCCGCGCCAAGGCGCACGACTTGAAAGAGGCAAGTTCGGGTCGCGCAAGGATGTTCTTTCTTCATTTCGACTAAGTCGAAAAGCCGATAATCTGGTATTTGCATAAGTTAAATTGGCATATCCTCCATCTTGACGGCTGATGGCACTTTGGGCAAGCCCGGCATCGTCAGGATATCGCCGGTCAAAGCGATGAGAAAACCCGCTCCAGCGGAAAGGGCGACTTCGCGGATGGTAATCGTAAAACCTTGCGGGGCGCCGAGGATGCTGGGGTCGTCGGTCATCGATTGAGGAGTTTTGGCCATACAGATGGGAAACTTTCCGTATCCCATGTTGCTGAAGGTGGCAATCTGCTCGCGAGCTAGCGGCGAGAACTCAACCTTACCGGCCCGATAGATCTCTCGGCATATCGTCTCAATCTTGTGCTCGGGCGCATCGTCGAGCGCATACAATGGTTCATATCGCGATGGTATCGCCTCGAGCATCGCGACGACCTTTTGGGCGAGGTCGATCGCACCTTCTCCACCCTTGAGAAAACCATCGAGAAAACTGACGACATAACCATGCTCACCACACCACTTTTCCAGAGCGTCGATCTCGCTTTGATGATCGGAGGCAAAGTGGTTGATGGCGACGATGCACGGAACTTTGAACTTCTGGATATTCTCGAGGTGGACGCGTAGATTATCAACGCCATCGAGCAAGGCTTTGACATTTTCCTCGGCGATCTGCTCCAGAGGTTGGCCTCCATGCATCTTCAAGGCGCGCAGGGTCGCGACCATGACGACGCCGTCGGGTTTGATGCCTCCCACGCGGCAAGCGATATCAAAGAATTTCTCCGCTCCGAGATCGGAGCCAAAACCAGCTTCAGTGATGGAGATCGGAGCTAGTTTGCGCGATAGTTTCAAGGCGATCAGCGAATTGCATCCGTGGGCGATGTTGGCAAAAGGACCGCCATGGACGAGGACAGGATTGTTTTCGATCGTCTGGACGAGGTTGGGTTTCAGCGCCTCTCTCATCAATTTCATGATCGCGTGCGAGATGCGCAGATCGCTGATGCGGATGGGCTCGCCTCTGTCGCTATAAGCGACGACGATCTGATTCACTCTCTTCTGGAAGTCGGCGGCGTCTTCCGCTAGGCAGAGGATCGCCATCAATTCCGAAGCCACGGTGATGACGAAACCATCCCGGCGCTCGACGCCGTTTTTTGCTCCAAGGCCGACGACGATTTCGCGCAAGGCCCGATCGTTCATGTCCATCGCTCTCTTCCAGACGATGCGCTGCGGATCGATTCGCAGTTCATTGCCTTGGAAAATGTGGTTGTCGATGACGGCGGATATCAAATTGATGCTGGAGGTCAAAGCGTGCATGTCGCCCGTGAAGTGGAGGTTGATATCCTCTCGCGGGTCGATCGAGGCCAAGCCTCCTCCCGTCGCTCCGCCTTTGATGCCGAAGACGGGGCCAAGAGATGGCTCGCGCAGAGAGAGCATGGCCTTTTGACCGATTCTCGCCATTCCTTCGGCGAGAGCGATCGAAGTTGTCGTCTTGCCTTCGCCAGCCCTCGTCGGCGTGATGGCCGTGATCAAAACCAGCTTCCCGTCAGGAGCATCTTTCAACTCGGTGAAAAGACGTGCGTCGATCTTAGCTTTATAATGTCCATATGGCTCCAGATATTCGCTGCCGATACCGGCTATTTTAGCGATTTCTTCAATTCGTAAAAGTGGCATAGCGGTCCCTCCCGCGCAACATGAAACGATATAGAGATTTTACCCTATCCGGTACTATTTTAATAGATTTTGGAGGCAGTAAAACGACATGTCCAGTCCTGCGCTCGAAGGAACGTTCATCACCGAGGACAGTTTTCGACCTCGAAAGAGAGGCGTTTCGCGCGAATAGGCCACGACGACCTCGTTGAGATCGACGCCGTCCTTCCTGAGAAGCGAGCGCATCCGGCTGGCTAAAGGGTCGCCTTTCGTCTCGCTGAGCGTCGTTATCGCGATCAGGGATGGATCGAGGCGATTAGCCATCCCTAGAGAGGATATGAAGGGTATCTCATGGCTGAGACAGTGCTCGATCAATGCCGCTTTAGCGCGCGGCGAATCGATCGCGTCGACGACGAAATCAATTTTGAACGATTCTAATCTTTTGAGAACGGCCTCGTCGATCGCTTCAGCGAGAGAGACGACGTCGATGTTCTCGCTGATCTGATGCAACCGCTTTGAAGCGGCCTCGCTCTTCGGCTCGCCGACATCGGCGCGCAAAAACAGCAGTTGGCGATTGAGGTTGCTCTCCTCGACGCGGTCGAAATCGACGATGATAAAGTGTCCTACTCCCGAGCGGGCCAAACTCTCGAGACAAGTGCCGCCGACGCCGCCGAGGCCGCACACCAAAACCGTTTTGGTGGCTAGCTGATTGACTTTTTCTTCGCCGAGCAATATCGCCGTGCGGTCAAGACGTCTTTCCATGGTTTGCGATTCTGATTATATCATCAACTGATTTAACCCAGTGCATCGCAAACTGGTTTCGGACAAAAGTGATCTGCCGCTTCGCGTAGTGGCGCGTGTTGGTGATGATGTTCTGCACCGCTTCTTCTTTACTGACTTCGCCATGGATGGCTTCGATGACTTCTTTATAGCCGATCGCGTGCAAAGCCTGTTGGTGATCTCCGTATTGATCGACGAGACTTTTGACTTCCTTGAACAAGCCGGCGCTCACCATGTGGTTAACCCGTTCGACGATGCGCAGATAAACGATTCCGCGGTCGAAATCCGGTCCGAAGAACATGCATCGATAAATAGGCTTTTCGCTCTTCTGCGTCGGGATGTCCGATTTCAAGATGCCCTGTGTATGATATATCTGCAGCGCCCTCAAGACGCGACGCCGATTATTTGGATGGATATCCTTGGCTGAATGCGGGTCGATCTGCACCAACTGCTGATGGAGATCGTTGTTGGTGAGATTATCGTAGCTGCTCATATCGAAGGGTTTTTCCTCGCGGAATTGGTAATCGAACAGGGCGGCTTTGATGTATAAGCCGCTGCCGCCGAGCATGACGACAGGAATATTTTTCGCCAGAAGCTCGTCGATTACTCTCCGCGCGTCTTTTTGGTAGCGAGCGATGGAATATGGATCATCGGGGGAGACGAAATCGAAGAGATGGTGCTCGACGTCTTCAAAGCTCTCTTCTCGCGGTTTGCTCGTGCCGATATCCAGTTGCTTGTAGACATGAAAAGCATCGGCGTTGATGATCTCACCGCCAATGCTTTTAGCTAACTGAATGGCAATGGCATCCTTGCCAGTACATGTCGGTCCTGTAATCACGTAAATCATACGTATTATTATATCATCGACGAGATGAGGCGACGTATCATTCCAACAACTTGGCGGTGCTCTTCAGGAGCTCGTCGACATCTTCTTTGACGCTGGCGAAATTTACAATTAATGGGTGATTGTCATATTTCGCTTGAAGTTGTATATATTTGCCTTTATTTGCCGCGTGTTTCGCCGCGTCGCCCATGCTGAGGGACAGCTGGCGCTGGGCGGAGCGAATTTCGTCGCGCAAAGAGCTCAATTCCTCATTTTGTTCTATTTGCGCTCTGAGCTGCAAGTATTCTTTGACGCAAGGGCGATCCATGATCTCGCGCTTCAGGAGCCCTAGCTTCTCTTCGATATTATCCATCTACCAGTTCTCCCATTAGCGAATAAGTGTGCGACTCCGTGACGCGGACGTCGACGATCCGGCCGATTATATCGGCAGCACCCTTAAAGTGCACGAGTTTATTCGATTCCGTATAGCCGGATAAGACCGATTTATCTCTCTTGCTCCATCCGTCGACGAGGACGCGATAAGTGCGACCGACCATGGCTTCAGCCGAGCGCGCCACGCTCTTCTCGAGCACTTCGCTGAGAGCGATGAAGCGCTTGGACTTCTCTTCTTTCGTCACGTTGTCGACGAGCTGAGCGGCCGGAGTTCCCTCGCGAGGAGAATAGATGAAGGTAAAAGCGCTTTCGTAGCAGATGCGCTCGACGAGGTCGATGGTATCAGCGAATTGTTCTTCGCTCTCCTCGGGGAAGCCGACGATGATATCGGTGCTGAGCGCAACCGTGGGGATGCCCGCGCGAATCCTTGCGATCAAATTTAAGTATTCCTCGCGGCTGTAGCGCCTCCCCATCGCTCGCAAGATGGAATTGCTTCCGCTCTGGAGAGGCAGATGGATGTACTTCATGATGTTCTCATGCCTGGCCATCACCGCGATGATGTCATCGGTGAAGTCGAAAGGATGCGAAGTCAAAAAGCGCAGGCGCGGAATGCCTAGCTCAGCGACTTCGCTGAGCAATTTGGCAAAGGTCAGCCCACTCGCCAAATCCTTGCCATATGAGTTGACGTTCTGCCCCAAAAGCGTGATCTCTTGATATCCATCGCGAATCAGTTGCTGGCACTCGCCGAGAATCTCCACTTCGGGACGAGAGCGCTCTTGCCCACGTGTATATGGAACGATGCAGTACGTGCAGAATTTGTCGCATCCATAGGAGATGTTGACGAACGCTTTATAAGGCGAATTGCGCACCGATGGCAATTTCTCGACGATTTCGAGGGGGCGGGATCTGACGTCGACAACGCGATTCTTCGTGCGGAGGCAGATGTCGAGCAACTCGAGAATCTGATCGAGATTGTGCGTGCCCAAGATGATGTCGACATGCGGGTATTTTTGTATGAGGGTGTCGACGACGTGGCTCTGTTGGGACATGCATCCCGAAACGGCGATGATCTTCGACTTGTCTTCGGCCTTAACGCTCTTGAGCTTGCCTAGTTCGCCGAAGACTTTATCCTCGGCATTCTCCCGGACGGCGCACGTATTGAGGATGATGAAAGCGGCGTCCGCTTCGCGCTTGGCGCGTACAAAACCCACTTTTTGAAGAATGCCGGATATCACCTCTTCGTCGCGGATGTTGGCTTGACAACCATAGGTGCGGATAAAGTAGCTTTTGCCTTTGGCGTAGGCCACCACCGCTTCGGAGGCGGCGACATCATAGTTGCGGATGGGAAAGAGTTTTTGCTTTATCCTCGCCTCTTTGGCATCGGGTTTGGATAGCAGTTTGCACTTAGCCATCATTGCGTCCGTCCTCGATGATGTATATCGGGTGAATGCTTATAGCTTTTTTGGTCTGCGAATCGATGTCGATCACGACGGCGGACAAGAGCGATTGATCGCCATCATCGAGCTGAAATATGTCGTCTTTACCAAACAAAGTCCGGTTGATGACTTCCTCTTTGCGAAAGCCGATCACGCCGTTATAAGCCCCACACATGCCGACATCGCTGATGAAGGCCGTGCCATTGGGCAGGATGCGGTAATCGCGCGTCTGGACATGGGTGTGCGTCCCGAGGATAGCACTCACGAAACCATCGAAAGCGTAGGCGAGGCACATCTTCTCCGCGGTCGCTTCGCCGTGGAAGTCGACGATGTGGATCTCATCCTGCGCTTCGGCGAGCAGATCCTTCAGAGCGTAATAGGGGTTGTTGACCTCTTCCTTCATGAAGGCCGTGGCCAAGAGATTGGTGACGCGGACCTTCGCGCCGCCTATTTCGAAGACGCGGCTGCCCTCTCCGCCGAAAGAGGAGAGGACGTTGAGCGGCCTAATTAAACATACCGCCTGATCGATATAGCGATTGATGTCAGTTTTCCGCGAGTAGTGATTGCCCAAGGTGATAGCGTCGATTCCCGCGTCGATCAACTCGTCGTAGTGCTTCTCGATAAGACCTTTGCCATGCGTGGCGTTCTCGCCGTTAGCGATGACGAAATCGATGCGATGCTTAGCGACGAGTTCGCTGAGGTGGCGCTTGACGACCTGCCGACCATTCCGGCCGACGATATCGCCGAAGAAAAGAATTCTCATGCCGTCCTTCGCTTTCTGTGTCGAAATGATTATTTAGCGGTCTCGATAGCCCGATATTCGCGGATGACCGAAACTTTGATCTGCCCTGGATATGTTAGTTCGTTTTCGATTTTCTCGCGGATGTCGCGAGCGAGTTTATACGCCCCGAGGTCATCGATTTTCTCAGGTATGACCATGACGCGGATCTCGCGCCCGGACTGCATGGCGTACGATTGATAGACGCCTTCGTACGATTTGCATAGATTCTCGAGCTTCTCGATTCGCTTGATGTAGTTCTCGACGGTTTCGCTCCTAGCACCTGGGCGAGCAGCAGACAAAGTATCGGCGGCGGCGACGAGGTGGGAGATGACGAATTTGGGTTCGACGTCGCCATGGTGGGATTCGATGGCGTTGATGACCACTTCCGGCTCGCCGTACTTCTTGGCGAGGCGCGCTCCGATCTCCACGTGCGATCCATCGACTTCAAAGTCCATCGATTTGCCGACGTCGTGGAGCAATCCAGCACGCTTGGCGAGGTTCTGGTCGAGGCCGAGCTCAGCGGCCATGATGCCGGCGAGATAGGCAACTTCCATGGCGTGATCGTAGGCATTTTGCCCATAGCTCGTCCGATATTTTAGACGCCCGACGTAGACGAGCAATTCCTTGTTGATGCGCGGAAGGCCGAGTTTGAAGGCGGCTTCCTCTCCGGCTTTGCGGATGGATTCGTCGACTTCGACTTTGACTTTTTCGACGACCTCCTCGATGCGTCCGGGTTGGATGCGCCCATCTTTAATCAGGCGCTCCAACGTCAATTTAGCGATCTCCCGACGAATGGGGTCGAAACAGGAAACGGTGATCACTTCCGGGGTGTCGTCGATGATCAAATCGACGCCGAGCAGTTGCTCGAGCGAGCGGATGTTGCGACCTTCGCGGCCGATGATCCGCCCTTTCATCTCATCGCTGGGGAGCGCGACTGCCGAGACGGTGCGCTCGGTCGTGACTTCTTGAGCGTACTTGTTGATGGCGAGGCCGATGAGGTCGCGTGCTTTTTCCTGAGCGGTGTCCTTGGCTTCGTCTTCTTTATTCTTGATGAAAGCAGAGATCTCTTTAGAGAGTTTGCTCTCGACTCTTTGGAATATTTCCTCGCGAGCTTCGTTGACGGAGAGCTGAGCGACTTTTTCCAACTCTTGGATGATGGAGTCGATCTTCTCTTGGAGGACTTCTTCTTTGTGGTCGATGTCTTTGAGACGGCGATTCAAAGTCTCGGTCTTCTCTTCGAGGCTGTTCTCCTTGGCGATCAATTGCGCGTCGCGGCGATCGATGTTGGCTTCGCGCTGCGAGAGCTTGTTGTCCAAGACGAGGTATTCCGACTTCTTTTCCTTGAGGTCCTTCTCGGTCTCGAGCTTCATCTCGTAGGCTACTTGCTTGGCGTCGATCTGAGCAGACTTGACGATGTGCTCGGCTTTGATCTCGGCATCGCGGATAATCCTCTCGGCTTTCTTGCTCGCGGTCTTCGTCCGCAAAGCGGGGATGATAAAAACGAGGGTGATGCCGATGGCGAGACCACCGATGGCGGCCACGACGATGAGAATGGTGGCTAATACTGGATCCATAATAATTTCCTCCTTATTCTTTGTGTGCGAATGATTATGGCGATAGCCTTTTCCTACGGAAATATCAGAAAAGACCATCAAAAATGCTTGTTATTACCTAAAACGTGGCTGATTGTGAATTGCCAATTCGTTTATTTATAACGGAGTTGATCCGGTAAGAAAGACTGCGAAGAATCTATGGTAATAAGTATCTTTCGATACGAGTCTATTTTAGCAAATGGATCGGCGAAAGAAAACAAAGAATGCTCTGAGCGTGAACATTTCGTTTTAGAATGGCGGTCATCACTGCCTAAAATATGTATCCAGAAACGCCTTCCGGTTCGTCAAATAGACATTTGCATACTCGATGTTTTCGAACACCATGGCGAGGTTACCCTCATACCAGCGAGCGGCATTGGCGACGAGGTCTATGCTGATCTCGCCAGTCTTCTCACGAGCGAGAGAGGCGGTAGCGGCGAGAGGCTCTCGCCCATCGCGGTCATCTGACTTTCGATATTCCATGAATGTTCAGCAAATCAGATGTTCCACGATCTTTATTATGGTAGAACGAAATGTTCCACATATATTGATAATATTGCCCTTATTGGGCATGTTGTCAAGGAATAATTGCATCATCTCGTTCTAATGATTTAAATGAAAGTATGGTATCGAACCTCAAGACGGCGCGAAATTTGAAAGGTCTTAAGCAAAAAGATCTGGCCGGACTTCTCAATGTCAGCCCGAAGACGATAAGCGATTATGAGCTTGGCGAACGCGAGCCTGACTTGAAGACTTTGGCTGAGCTTTCGCGCATCCTCGATGTCACGACCGATTATCTATTGGGCATCGAAAAGGTAACGATGTTCGATCAGCTGCGCTCTCGGATTGGCCGGCTTCAAAAAGACGACCTCGAAAAGTTGTTGAACGAATATTTGGATTTGCTTCTTCATCTCAAATAGCATCATCGAAAACAACGATAGGACAAAAGAGCGGCGCGAGCCGCTTTTTATTCGGCGATGCTAGTCTTTAGACGCTTGGTCAGATCCTTGAGAATATCTTCGTGCTTGCTGAGGAATTCCTTGGCTGTCTCGCGACCCTGGCCGATGCGCTCGCCATCGAGTTCATACCAGGAGCCCGACTTCTTGATGAGGCCGAGATCGATCGAGAGATCGAGAATCTCTCCTTCTTTAGAGATGCCCTTGCCGTAGATTATGTCCACTTTGCATGATTTGAAAGGAGGTGCCACTTTGTTTTTGACAACTTTGATATTAGCGATGTTCCCGATGATATCATTGCCATCTTTAATGGCTTCCGAACGGCGGATGTCGACGCGGATGGAAGCGTAGAACTTGAGCGCTCTTCCACCGCTGGTGGTCTCGGGATTGCCGTAGACGATGCCGACCTTCTCGCGCAGCTGGTTGATGAAGATGACCGTGCAAGATGATTTGTTTAAGACGGCGGCGAGCTTCCGCATCGCCTTAGACATCAGACGGGCTTGCAATCCGACTTGGTTATCGGCCATGAGCCCATCGAGTTCAGCTTGGGGGACGAGGGCAGCGACGCTGTCGACGACGATGATGTCGATTGCTCCGCTCGAGGCGAGCATCTCGACGATTTCGAGGGCTTGTTCGCCGCTGTCCGGCTGAGAGAGGATAAGATCGTCGATGTCGACGCCAAGATTTTTGGCGTAGACGGGGTCGATCGAATGCTCAGCGTCCACAAAGGCTGCCCGACCACCTTGCTTTTGGGCTTCGGCGATCGCGTGAAGAGCTAAAGTGGTTTTACCGCTGCTTTCTGGACCATAGATTTCGATGATGCGACCTTTGGGATAACCTCCAACCCCTAGGGCATAGTCCAGGAGGAGAGATCCAGAAGGGATAGCGTCGACATCGACGTGAGGGCGTTCGCCGAGGCGCATGACAGCGCCTTTCCCATACGTCTTCTCGATCGATTTAAGCGCTTCTTCAAGAGCTTCTGCTTTGTCTTTGTTCAAATCTTTTGCCATATCTGTTCCTCATTATGATATATACTCTGAAAATATGCGTTTCGACCGAATTCCGCGCTCACTTAAGCACGCCTTCGAGCGCGCTGATCATAGCATTGACAGCGGCCGCGCGGACATTCTCGCGCGAACCAGTGAGATTCAGGGGTATTCCCCACATGTGCTCACGATTGACGATAGCGATGAAAACTCGACCGACCTCTCGGCTCCCTTTGTCGAGAGTTGGCCCGGCGTTGCCGGTGACGGCGACGCAGTAGTCGACATCGAGGCGCATGCGACCGAAATAAGCCATCTCGTTGGCGACTTGCCACGATACGACGCCGTTCTCGGCGATCGTCTCTGGTCTGACTCCGACGAGCGCGATCTTCTCTTCGGGAGTGTACGTAACGATCGAACCCTTAAAAACCTCGCTCGCGCCTGGAACCTCGGTGATGCAGGCAGAAAAGAGACCGGCTGTCATCGACTCGACGGATCCGACGGTGAGATGCTTCTGCTTGAGGAGAAGGACCAGCTTTTCGGCTTTCATCATACTATTTATTCTCTTCCATCAGGACGTGGCGGTTCTGAACGACGTATATCACGCCCGAGAGCAAGGAAACAGCCGTGGCAAGATAGACGAGGAGCTCGGCGATTTTTAAACCGTCGGGAAGACCAGCGTCGAAGTAGCAAAACGGCCAGTCGTTGAGAAGGACGGCGACGATAGCCACCATCTGTAGGACGGTCTTGGCTTTGCCGAAGATGTTGGCGGCGATGACTCTGTTCTTGGTCACCGCGATCAAACGCAAGGCATCGACGATCAGATCGCGAGCGATGAGAAGGATGGCGCACCACACCGAGAAAGTGATGGTATCAGGCGCGTAGCGAGGCGCGATGACAAGAAAGATGAAGAGTCCGTCGATGAGCAGCTTATCCGCGATCGGGTCCAAGAATTTGCCAAGATCGGTAATCTGATTGTTGCGGCGAGCCAAATAGCCATCCAGCCAATCGGTGGCGGAGGCGATGAGAAAGATGATCGCCACGAGGAAATAGATGAAATTTATGCCTGAGGCATCGAGCGTGGGAACGTCGATATCGACCAGCGACAAAACAAAAAGAGTGGTCAAAGTCGCGATGACGATGACGACGCGCGATATGGTGATCTTGGTTGGCAAATTCATAATTCTCCTAAGTGAGTTCCGACCCTGTAAGCCATGTTCTGTCGAGGATAACAATTTATCTATGCATTACACATGCGTGCCGCGATTCGCTTCTCTTGGCACACTTCCCCTACCAAATTTGGGTTTCTCGCTTGTGGGGTTTACCGCGTTCCACCTCGGCGTTTCCGTCGAGCTTCGTCACTGTGGCACTTTCAGGGGTACGACCTTGGCCTAAACTTTAGGTTTTCCCCCGCCGTTATGCGCTCCCGCATACCTAGCGTTATTTTTTCCGCTAGCGCAATCACTACCAGCATCACAGCCGGTGCGAGCATGGACTTTCCTCTGGCGTTAACCAGCAGTTATCCGGGTCGGATTCACTTCAACTTTGATGGATCCTTACCAAGCCGGTAAAGCTCCTTTTCGAGGACATCGATTCTCTTGAGGTACTCGATGTTCTGCGACGAGACTTGAGCATCATCTTTAATGTTTCCAAGCCTCTTCTGCAATTTCGCGTTTTCGATCTCCAAGGTGCCGATTTTATCCTTTTGCATCTTGATCATGGTTTCGAGCTGAGCGATGTATGGTTTGATCTCCGTGGACATGCTCTCCATCTGGCGGTAGTCGAGGGCGACGCGATCGAAGAACTCATCGACATCGAGAGCGTCGTAACCCTTGATGGCTTTTTTGAATGTCTTGCTGATGACGGCTTTATAGGATAGAGCAAGCTTGGTGTCCATCAAATATGTTCCTCTTTGTTTAATTATATTAAAGATGCCATTTCATTACAATTGAATTAAACGGCAATTCGCTGCGATTCCCCCTATGATATTCAATTGCTCAATGCTATACTATTTGCGAATTATATGAAAGACTTGATAAATCTGCTGCGAGGACGTCGCCATCTCGTGTTTCTCGATCTCGAAGGAACCCAATTCTCACACGAGATGATCGCTATCGGCGCCGTGCACGTCGTCCTCGGCAAAAACGGCCGCGTCCGCAAGGAGTTCCCTGGTTTCAAACGCCTCGTCCTAGCCAAGAATCACATCGGTAAGGTCGTAGTTGAGCTGACGGGTCTGACCGATGCGGCCATCAAAGCAGAAGGCATCTCTTACCGCAAGGCGATGGAAGAGCTCAAGAAATATGTCGGCCGAGCGTATGCGAAGTCGCTCTTTATCACCTTCGGCACCCACGATCTGCGAATCGTCAGCCAATCGGTGAGCCATAATTTGGATGCCGACAAAGAAGATGCGAGGTTCATCGCCAAAAGCAATCTCGATTTATCTGCCTACATCAGCAAATACGTCAAAGACGGAAACGGCAACCCGATGTCCCTCGAAAATTACCTGAAGATCTTCGGGCTCGCCTTCGATGGCACCAAGCACGATCCGCTCGACGATGCCCGCAACCTCGTCCGGCTCTACAGCGCTCTTTTCGACAGTGAAAACCTCTTAGCGGAAGAGTATAAGAAAGTCTTGGCCAAGAGCCATCATCTGCCGCAGCCTCTCCCCGAGATGATAAATCAGCTGGTCAGTGGCAGAGAAGTCACTCCTGATGATTTCGACAGGATGATCCACGACTACGTGAGCTAATATGATCAAGTATCCAAATGGGCGCGAGCCCACCGAAAAAAAAGCGCCATGTGATAGGGTGCTCGCCTCGAGAGCCAACCGCGGCATGAATCTCGAGGAAGATTTGAATATATCTAACCAGTATTACACCGATAAGGATCAAGCGCTCATCACCAAGCGCCCGACACCGATTAACGTCGTCAAAGTGAACTACGCTCGCGGGGCGAAGATTACCGACGCCTATTTCGAGAAACAGTCGACGACGGATTATAATGGCGTCTACCGCGGGAGATATCTCGACTTTGAAGCCAAAAGCACGAAGTTTAAGACATCGTTCCCTCTCGGCAATATCACCGCTCATCAGATCTCTCACCTCCAAGGCGTCATCCGCCACGGCGGAATCGCTTTCTTTATCATCCGTTTCGAATTCTTTGAAGAGACGTATCTCCTCGATGCATCTCATGTCATCGCGGCCTTTGAAGGAGGCGCGAGGAAGTCGATCGCCTACGAAATGTTTAAAAAGTGTGGGCACCTTATCAAAAAAGGCTTTATTCCCCGCCTCTTTTATCTCGATATCGTCGATTCGCTCTATTTTTAAATCCTTGCGATTCGTCGATATTCGGCGCAGATCAAGCGCATTTCGCATGCTTGGCATCGAGGATTCCTCGCCGTGCAGATAGCGCGCCCAAAATCGATGATCTGATGATTGATTTTGATGTAATCTCGGGGTGAAAATAGCGCTTTCAACTTCTTCTCGACGACGTCGGGCACATCGCCCTTCTTAGCGAACCTCAAACGCTTGGAGATCCTTTCGACGTGGGTGTCGACCGCGATCGCTGGAACGTGGAAGAGCTCAGCTTGAATCACGTTCATTGTCTTGTTCCCGACCCCGGGAAGTTCGAGGAGACGCTGCGCCTCAGATGGCACCACGCCACCATATTTGTCCATGAGCATAGTGGCTATGTCTTTGATGCTCTTGGCTCTATGGTGAGATAGGCCGAGAGCATGGATATCGCTCTCGATAACTTCGATCGGCGCTCGTTTGAGCTTCTCTAATGTATCGAAATGGGCGAAGAGAAGAGGCGTCGCTTTGTTGACGGCTCTATCCGTCGTCTGGGCGCTCAAGACGACGGCGATGACCAACTCGTAATCTCTTTGGTAGACGAGCTCGCATCTGGCGCGTGGAAAAAGGCGGTCTAGGTATTGCTTAAGCAGGAAGGCTCTATCGCTATTTTTCATCATCGTCAACCCATTTAGTCTGGGCGATTTTGATGGTTTTCTCAATGTCTTTGTTCCACTTCTCGCTGACGGCGCTGTAACCTTCTTTTTCCATATCGTCGCGCGTCTGCCACTGCAAGAGTATCTTGTCGATTGAGCGAAGGGAGCGCTTGTTCTTGCTGACGGCCTCTTTCAGCGCGTTGATGATCAACTCATCGCTGTAGCCGAAGTTCACCCATTCGTTGATGATGGAGAATTCCAAGGGCGACAAAGTGCGGTTCAACTCTTTTTCGAACACCTCGTAAATATTCTTTAGCGAGGCATTCCGCGTCGAGGAGGAATTCAATTCCTGCTCCTTTGCCAGAGCCATCTGAAATTCTCGATAGAGCTTTTTGCGCAAGGGCTTTAGCGAAGTCTTCATATTCTTCCCGGCGGTGTCGTACTCGAGGAAGCCGCGGTTGATCAGCCGCACCAGGATTTTATCCAAAGCTTCCGCGGATAAGCTCATGCGCAAGCTCAAAAGATCGGCAGTGATGAATTTATTCTTTTGTTCGAGGAGATGGTCGATGACCAAAACGACGGCTAGCTCCGTCTCGTCCAGACCGATTTTCTTGTAGTGCTCGATGAGCAAGTAGCGGAAGTCGAGGGCTTCCATCGATATGATGTCCATAGCTGACCTCTCGATGAAATCATCTTATCACGCTAAGCGTGCGCGACGACATTATTTTCTTTTGTTTTCCTCTTCGCGGATTTTATCGGGATTGACTTTCGCGAGCAGATATCGAAATTTTTCCATAGCCGCACGCGTTTTGTCCTCGATGGCGAAATGGAGTTTATCGGCGAAGCGCTCCGCCCGTAGGATGCGCAGTGGATCTTCTCTGATCCGTTTCTCCGGCTCGCCGATCAGGCGGATGATGCCGTCTTTGAGGTCCTTGAGCCCACCGGCGAAGTCGTAGATGACGAAATCGCAATCGATGTAGATGGCATTGATCGTGAAATCGCGTCGCACATAGTCTTTTTTGATATCGCGGACATAGGTGATGCTCTCGGGGTGGCGGTAATCGAGGTACTCCCCTTCCTCGCGGAGGGTGACGATATCGACATTCTCCTCGGCGCAGCGAAAACGGATCGTCCCGTATTTAGCGAAAGTGAAGTCGGCGTCGATCAAAAAGTTCTTCATCTCCTCCGGCGTGGCGTCGGTGGCGAAATCGTAGTCGAGAACTTCGCGGTTCAAAAGAAAGTCGCGCGAGGTCCCTCCGATCATAAACAGGGAAAAGCCATGTTTGCGGAACAATTGCGCCAAGGAAGCGAAGATGGTATCGTCCATAGCCAAATTGTATACATTGCGCGGCGAGAAAAAAAGGGCCAGCATGCGCTAACCCTTCACTTGTCAGACTATTTGCAGGCTTAGTTCACTTTTTCTTTTAAGGACTTTGAGGGCTTGAAAGAGACGGTGTTGCTAGCAGGGATTTTGATCTTTGCGCCTGTGGTCGGGTTGGTCCCGATGCGGGGAGCCCGCCTCTTGGTCTCGAAAACGCCGAAACCGGAAATTTTCACTTCTTCCTTTTTGACGAGGGCTTTTTCGACGAGCGACAACAACACTTCGACTGCGGCTTCGGCATCGCGCTTGGAGAGGTCAGCTTTTTCGGCGACCGCTAAAACTAGATCGGCTTTGTTCATAAATAAACTCCTTTTTTCTTAACTAAAAGTAGCACATGGGAAAATAAAATTCAAGTTGATTACTTTATTCGTCCTCGGCCCGCAAGGGTCGCGACATCAGATTTGTGATCGTCTCAGAGGGCTTTTCGCCGAGGAATAAGACTTTGTAAAGCGCCTCGACAATCGGCAGGGATAAGTTTGTCTTGCGTATCATCTCATAGAGGATTTTCGTCGTGCGGATCCCCTCGACGGTCTTGGTATTGCTCTTCAAAAATTCTGTGCTCGAATCAGCTCTTCCAATCGCTAATCCGGCTTGGAAATTGCGCGAGTGATACGATCCGCACGTCACGACGAGATCGCCGAGGCCGGTCAGACCTAGATATGTGGAGCGGCGGGCGCCGCGGCGGGCGCCGAACTTCACCATCTCGTTCAAACCGCGGGTGATGAGCGCGGCCTTGGCATTATCGCCGAGGCCGAGTCCTTCGACGATGCCAGCGGCGATGGCGATGCAGTTCTTAATCGCTGAGGAAAGTTCCGCTCCAACTTCGTCTTTGAGGACGTAGACGCGGAAGTAGGAATTAGAAAAGAGGCGCTGCACGGCCTCGGCGGCCTTTTTGACGCGGGAGATCGAACAGATCAAGGTCAGATGGCGGATGATGACCTCTTCGGCGTGGGATGGGCCTAAAAGCGAGACGATGGGCGAGCGCCTATCATGAGGGATGACGGCGCGGATCAGCTGCGACATCCGCAGGCCGCCTTCTTGATCGAAACCCTTCGCGGTGTTGACGAACATCATCCTATGGCTCAAGCACGGCTTGATCCTCTCGAGGACTTCGCGCATCGCGCTGGTGGGAACGCAGAGCAAGATCAAATCGGTTCCATCGCAGATCTTTCCGATCTCGTCGGTGGCGACTATATTCTCAGAGAGGGAGATTTTTTCCCCGAAATAAATGGTATTCCGGTGACGGATGTTAATATCGTCGATCTGCGCTCGGTCGCGACCATACAAAATGGCTTCGTGACCATTGTCCGTCAGGACTTGGGCCAAAGCGGTCGCCCACGTCCCAGTGCCAGCGATGCCGACGCGCATCTTATTTTCGCTCCCGGAGGAGAATCTTAATCGGCGTGCCATCAAAGGGAAATGTCTCGCGCAAGCGATTTTCGATGTAGCGAATATATGAGAAATGGGCAAAATGAGGATGGTTGACGAAAAGGACGAAAGTGGGTGGACGCTCCGCGACTTGGTTAGCAAAATAGATCTTTAGGCGGCCACCATCGAAGTAAGGTGCTGGGTTCATGACCTGAGCATCTTGCATCACTTCGTTGAGCACGCTCGTCTGGATGCGGCGATTATAGGCCTCGTATGTCGCGTTGACGGCTTCTAGTATCGTATCGATGCGCTTATTGTCTTTGGCGGAGACGAAGACGATGGGCGCATATTCCAGAAATTTGAATTCATCCCTTATTTTCTTGGTGAATTCTTGCATCGCCGTCTGGCTGCGAGGAACTAGATCCCACTTGTTGACGACGATGACGACCGCCTTATCGGCATCCATCGCATAGCCGACGACGTGCTTATCCTGCTCGATGATGCCTTGGGCGGCATCGATCACCAGGAGGACGATCTGGGAGCGGTCGATCGCGGCTAGAGCCCGCAAAGCAGCATATTTATCCACGGATTCGTATATGCGACCGCGCTTTTTCAACCCGGCGGTATCGATGACGACGTAGTGCTTATCATCGCGGACGAAGATGGTATCGATCGCGTCGCGCGTCGTCCCTTCGATCTCCGAGACGATAACCCGATTTTGACCGAGGATGGCGTTGGCGATCGACGATTTGCCGACGTTGGGACGGCCGATGATCGAGAAGCAGATATGATCGGCATCATATTTTGCTCCGCTGTCCTCTGGGAGCAACTTGACGATGCGATCGAGGAGGTCGCCGATGCCGATGCCGTGCTCTCCGCTGACGGCCATCGGCTCGCCGAGGCCGAGAGCGTGGAAATCGTGGATATCGCCTATTTTAGCGATGTCGTCAATTTTATTGACAGCCAAGATGATGGGCTTGTGCGCACGATAGAGGATCTTGGCGACCTCCTGATCGTCGTTGGTGACTCCGATTTGACCATCGACGACGTAGACGATGACATCGGCTTCGTCGATGGCTATTTGGGCTTGAGCGCGTATCTGCTCCTGAAAAGGATGGTTGGCGATTTCGATGCCTCCCGTGTCGATGACGCGGAATTCCCTCGTCAGCCACGTGGCGGCGGCGTAGAGGCGATCGCGGGTCACGCCTGGTTGATCGTCGATGATGGATCGGCGCATTCCGACGATGCGATTAAAAATCGTCGATTTGCCGACGTTGGGGCTGCCGATGATGGCGACGACTCCAGATGGCATATTATGCCTCCCCGGTCTTGCGCCTGATTATTCCCAATACCGCGTCCACCGCTTCTTCAATACTCAGAAAAGATGTATCGAGCAAGACGGAATCGGTAGCGGGTTTAAGCGGAGCAAAATCGCGATGCGAATCGATATAGTCGCGGCGGCGGACATCCTCTTCGACCTCAGCGAGGGTGCAGGATATGCCTTTGCCTAAATTCTCTTCATAGCGGCGGACGGCTCGCGTCGGAACATCGGCGATCTGAAATATTTTGACATCAGCGTTGGGCAGGACATAGGTGCCGATATCTCGGCCATCCATGACGACGGAACGCCTCTGGGCCATCTTTCTCTGCAGTTCGACGAGGGCGAGGCGGATATCTTTGTAGGAAGCGATGTAGGATACATTGGCGGAGATGTGCGGCTCGCGGATGACTTTGGTCACGTCCTCGCCGCAGCAGATGACACGTCCGTCACTTAATAATTCAATGTCGACTTCGGGGATCAGGGAGACGCTAGTCGCTTCATCTCTCGGATCGAATCCCTTTTTCATGACGTAATAAGTGAAGGCCCGATACATCGCCCCGGTGTCGATATAGGTGTAGCCGAGGACTTGAGCAACTCTTTTGGCGACGGTCGATTTGCCAGCGGCGGCCGGTCCGTCGATAGCGATAGTTACTTTCTTCATGCGTGCTCCTTACTTAAAGGCGTATATTCCCAAGACGATGACGCCAGCGAGAAGAATGGTCAGGACGGCGACGATGATGATGGCGCGAGCGGCTTCTTTGCGCCTCTGCGCCTGAATTGGGGATAGGGGCGCATTCTCTTCTTCGCCTTCATAAGTCGAGTAGACTTCCATCAAATCGTCGTAGGCGATCCCCTGCGTCGACCTTTTGGTCAAGGGGGCGACTTCTTCATCGGTCTTATTGAGGTTTAGAGCCCTGATCTTCTCTTTTTTCTGCTCGTCGGGCGTGATTTCCTCGCCATTAGGCATGGTGGTAATCTCTTCGCGAAGTTTTTTGTATTTCTCAACGCGGCTGACTGTTTTCAAGATTTAGACCTGCTCACTGATATATTCTAATATAGATTAGAAATCATTTATAGTGTTTATTGCAAAAACCTTGCATAAAAAAAGGTCCGATATTATAATTCCGTTTGTTGGAGGAAACGTTCAAAATGGCCAAAAAAGTTAGAATTGACCGCGATGCATGCATCGGCTGCGGTCTGTGCGTCTCAGTGATGCCTGAAGTGTTTGAATTCGATGACGAGGGCAAAGCCCACGTCCACGCTCAACCAGCTGCCGGCGTCGAAGTAGACGTCGCCAAGGACTGCCCGGTCGGCGCGATCATCGTCGAAGGCTGAAGCCGCGCGAATATATCTTAAAAGAAGAGGCTGCTAATCAAGCAGCTTTTTTTCTTCGAATCGACCCATGTAGCGATGGATGCTTTTATACACGAGAAAAGTCATGGCGACGACCATCGCGTTCTTGATGATGTTGAACGGGACGATGGCGAGCAGCCCCAGCGACCACCCGATATCGGTTACCGCGGGATTGGCGGCCTGGGCCATGCCTAGTATCGCCGCCTCGGGGAAACCCATGACGAACATATAGAAAGGGATGATGAGATAGACGTTGAAGATGAGGCTGACGGCCAACTGGGCGATGAAGCCGATGGCAAAACCCGCGACCACGCTCCTGAGGTTGCGGTGTCGGCGGTAGATAATCGCCGCGGGGATGACGAAAGCCGCGCTATACATCAGATCCGCCCATTCGCCGACGGTCAAAGTCGACGTGAATGGCAGTTTGATGATGGTCTTGACCACCAGCACGCATAGAGCGCTGAAGGGTCCATAGGCGAATCCGGCGATGAAGACCGGGATCTCGTCGAAATGAAATTCGAGGAAAGACGGAAAGAAGGGAAGTGGAAACTTCAAGAACGGAACGATGTATAGAATCGCGGACATCGCCCCAAAAATAGCCACGCGGCTCATGAAGCGGACCAAATCGATCTTGTGGAAGTGGAAAGGTCTTCCTTCCCTCAGGACTAACACGGCGAAGAATAACCAGGCAATACACAATCCGACAAAGGCTGCTCCCATATAAAAAGGTCCTCATCTCAGGACCAAAAAAGGGAAGTGCTTCTCCCTTCCAGACTTTACTGTCGCCACCAGAATCGCACTGGTTCAGCCTTGTGGCTCGCGGGGTTTACCGCCGGTTGGGAATCGCACCCTGTCCTGAAGCTTTTATCATTATACAACATAATCGGAAAAGGGGAATATCAAAGTGATAAATGGATCGCTTTCTATACTATGCGGATTCAATAGATCGCTGCGAGTTTTATCGCTGAGGAATCAACGGCTTCCGCTTATCGCTTTGCCGAGGGCGGAGATGATGTCGGAGGCGATTAGGCTATGTTCACCGCACTCAGCGACGGCGATCGAGCCCGCTACCTGGTGGAGGTAGACGCCCAACTTAGCCGCTTCGATGCGCGCGTAGCCTTGACCTAAAAGGCTGAGGATGACGCCAGAGAGGACGTCGCCCGATCCCGCTTTGGCCATGCCGGGGTGACCGCGATCCGACAGAAAAGCGTGCTCGTCGTCCATTATCGACGTGACGTTGTCCTTGAAGATGACGACGGCGCCAAGGGAGGTGAGGACTCCGCTTTTCGCCTGCGGATCCTCGTCATCGAGAAGGCGGCGAGCTTCGCCCATGTGCGGAGTCAAAATGCAGTGCTTCAGATTATCCGTGAATCCGATCCGCTTAAGGATCATCAAGCCGGTGGCATCGATGACGAGCGGTATATCCTTGCTCAAAAGCAAGCGCAGAATCTTCTCGTTGATGAGATTGTCTTCGAGGCCAGGTCCGAACAGCGCAGCGTCTTTGCCTATCAGCAGCTTGTCCACTTCCTCGAGGTCGAGATAGCGCTTGATCATGACTTCGGGATTGAGGTTGAGATAGAAGGGGTAGTCTTCTTCCTCCAAAGCCACCGAAACCAGCCCTGATCCGGTCCGATACGCCGCCAAGGCGCTCAGCGCGGGAGCGCCGAAATAACCGATGCTCCCTCCGAAGATGAGGACGTTGCCATAATCGTACTTGTTGGTTTTGCTCGCGCGCTTACGTATTGGGATGATGTCGCTTTCGGCGATGGTTTTCATTCTTCGCACCTCATTATAATTATACATGAAAAACTTCAGTGGCTCTTTCTGGCGGCTCGAACCTTCTTCAAGATGATCTCTTTGGACTTCATGACGCGGATCGTCCCTGCCATCTCCTGATCGGCGAGCTTCGTCTTGATGTCTTTGATCAGAGCGACTTGCTTAGGGATCATGACGTGCTCGATGGCGTTGACGCGGCGTCGCGTCTTCTCAATCTCGAGGGCGAACAATTCAATCGTCTTCTCGCACTGGGCCAGCTCGACGAGCTTAGGAAGAAGCCTCGCGCCAGACAATATAGCCTCGTCGAGCTCTTCGGGAGCATCGTTCAGGGCATAAGGCGGCAGTGGTCGACCCTGCAGAACGATGCCTAGATGTGGCAGATCGATACCCATCGATGTCGTCTTGCTCGCGCTTAGTTCCCACCTTAGAGCAGGCAAGGCGGTAAGCTCGTGAGCCTCGGCTTGACTCAGTTTGGAGCGGGCTCTTTTAAAAGCGGACATCGCTTCCGCACTCAAAGCCTCGACCGCCATCCGCAATTCCTTGCTCTTGGCGGCGAAGACCATGAACTGGCGGACCATCTCATCCTGCTTGTCTTTGAGCAGGTGATGACCGCGCTTGGCGACGGCGAGTTGGCTCTTGAGCTTCGTCAGCTCCATCCGCGTCGGGTTGACTTGGTTGATGGCCATCCTTATTCTTTCTCGCCATAGTACTCGGCGATGAGCTCGTCGCTGATGCGCTTGAGCTCTGCGGCGGGGAGGAGGCGCAGCAGCTTCCATCCAAGGTCGAGCGTCTCGTCTATCGAGCGCTCGGATGCAAACCCTTGCGAGAGATATTCTCTCTCAAAATCATCAGCAAAACGCGAGTATAATCTATCGATATCCGAGAGGGCGCTCTCCCCGAGGATAGTCGAAAGCTCCTTCGCTTCCTTGCCGCGGGCATAGGAGGCGAAGAGCTGGTTCATCGTGTCGGCGTGGTCCTTTCGCGTCTTGCCCTCGCCGATGCCTTTGTCTTTGAGGCGGGAGAGGGAAGGCAGCACGTCGATCGGCGGCGTGATGCCCTTCATGAACAAGCTGCGGGAGAGGATGATTTGCCCTTCGGTAATATACCCGGTTAAATCAGGGATAGGATGCGTCTTGTCGTCTTCGGGCATCGTCAAGATCGGCAGCTGGGTAATCGATCCCTCAAAACCCTTGATCCGACCAGCCCTCTCAAAGAGAGAGGCGAGGTCGGTGTACATATATCCGGGGTAGCCGCGGCGGCCAGGAACCTCTTTGCGGGCGGCTGAGACTTCGCGGAGAGCCTCGGCATAGTTGGTGATATCCGTCAAGATGACGAGGACGTGCATGTTCAGCTCATATGCGAGATACTCGGCGGCGGTGATCGCCATGCGTGGGGTCGCGATGCGCTCGATCGCGGGGTCGTTGGCGAGGTTGACGAACATCACAGTGCGCTCGATCGCGCCTGAGCGGCGGAAATCTTCGATGAAGAAATCAGCCTCTTCGAAAGTGATGCCGATGGCAGCGAAGACGACGGCGAACTTCTCGGACTTGCCGAGGACTTTGGCTTGCCGGGCAATCTGCGCGGCCAAGCGGGCATGCGGGAGGCCGGAACCAGAAAAAATCGGCAGCTTCTGTCCCCTGACCAACGTGTTGAGGCCATCGATAGCCGAGATGCCGGTCTGGATGAATTCGGAAGGGTAATCGCGCGACACCGGATTGAGGGGGGAACCATTGATATCCAGCCTCGTCTCGGCGATGATCTCACCTTTGCTATCGATCGGGCGACCTAGTCCGTCAAAGACGCGGCCGAGGATGTCCGGGGATAGTCCCAACTCGATGCCGTGGCCGAGGAAAGTGACTTTGGCATCGTCGATCTTCATGCCTTGGCTCGATTCGAACAGCTGCACCAGAGCGCGATCGCCGTCGATTTCGAGGACTTTGCCGAGGCGGATCTCGCCGGTCGCGAGCTTGATGTAGACCAGTTCGTCGAATTTGACGTCGGCGACTTTTTCGACCAGCATGAGCGGCCCGACGATCTCTTTGATAGTCTTGTATTCTTTGATCGCCATGTTCTATTCCTCCGGCAGCCCTGCGAATTCATCGTTCATCGCGGTCGCGATGTTAGCTGCTTCGAGGGCTATGTCCTTTTCGCTCACATATTTGATCCGGCCGATGCGCTCCACCGCTTTCATCGTCTCTAGACGCGAGAACTGCTTGTGGTGTTCCAAAGCGCCGAGAGCGCCATCGAACCACCCCAGCATGGTCTTCAGCATCGAATATTGCTTGTTGATCGAGGAGTAAGTATCGACCTCATGGAAAGCATTTTGGTGGAGGAAATCCTCGCGTATCATCTGCGATGCCAGCAGTTTCACTCGATCGTTTTTGGATAGGGAATCGATGCCGACGAGACGAACGATCTCCTGCAGCGACGCCTCATCCTGAAGCAAGATTTGCACGCGCCTGATCAAGCCGCTCCAATCATTGTGAAAATGCTCGTCGATATCCTGGTGGACAACATCTTCGTAGAGGCTGTAGCTTCTCAGCCAGTCGATCGCGGGGAAGTGCCGGCGGTAAGCCAAGGCGGCCGAGAGACCCCAGAAGACCTTGACGATGCGGAGAGTGGCTTGGGAAACCGGTTCAGAAGTATCGCCTCCAGGCGGGGAGACTGCGCCGATGGCGGTGATCGCGCCTTCGCGTTTCTCATCGCCCAAGCAGGCGATATACCCGGCGCGCTCATAGAATTCGGCTAGGCGGCTCGAGAGATAGGCAGGGTAACCTTCTTCGCCCGGCATCTCCTCCAGCCGGGAAGACATCTCGCGCAGAGCCTCGGCCCAGCGGGAAGTAGAATCGGCCATGACCGCGACTTTATAACCCATATCGCGGTAGTATTCAGCGATTGTGATGCCGGTATAAATCGATGCTTCGCGGGCGGCGACCGGCATGTTGGACGTATTGGCGATCAGCACCGTGCGCTTCATCAGCGATTCGCCAGTCCGTGGATCTTTGAGGTGCGGAAATTCCATCAGGACATCGGTCATCTCGTTGCCGCGCTCGCCGCATCCGACGTAGACGATAATATCGGCATCGGCCCACTTGGCCAACTGGTGCTGAACGACGGTCTTGCCGGAACCGAAAGGTCCGGGAATAGCGGCTATGCCGCCTATGGAGATGGGGAACAAGGCGTCTATGATGCGCTGGCCGGTGACCATGATTTTGGTCGGAGCGAGTTTATAGAGGTAAGGGCGCTTCTTGCGGACGGGCCAATACTGGATCATGTTCAGCTCGATGGTCTTGCCATCTTTCGCGAGGATTTTAGCGATGGTATCGGTAATCTTCGCTGGACCTTGGTGCAGCCAGATGAGACGCCCGGAGAGGTGGGGCGGAACCATGATCTTGTGCACGACGACCGATGTCTCTTTAACCGTGCCCAAAATAGTGCCGCCTTCGACTTGCGAGCCGATGATGGCAAGAGGGACAAAGTCCCAGACTTTCGCGCGGTCGAGGCGCGGCAGATCGATGCCGAGAGGGATGTGCGCGCCATGGGCTTCGTAAATCTTATTTAGAGGGCGTTGAATCCCATCGAAGATGGATTCGATGAGACCAGGTCCAAGTTCAGCGGAAAGAGGCTCGTGGGTAAAGTAGACGGGCTCGCCCGGTCCGATGCCCGATGTTTCCTCGTAGACCTGGATGGAAGCCAAGTCGCCGCGGAGTTCGATCACTTCGCCGATCAGCCTTTTGGACGAGACGCGGACGACGTCGTAGACTTGGACATTCTCCATGCCTGAAGCCACGACCAAAGGACCAGCGACTTTGCGGATAGTCCCGATTTTTTCCTTCGTTTCCATAGGTGACATCCTTTCTAAAAGAGATCGATACCAATCGCTTTTTCGACATCGCTGCGCAATTTCGCCAATCCTCGACCGCTGCTCGCGGTGCCAAACGGCAAGGCGACGATGATCGGGAAGGTCTGCTCTTCATAGCGCGAGCGAATATCTGCGAGCGCGCTTTCCAACGCCTCATCGATGACGATGATCAGCGCCGTGGCCGAGACCTGCTCGACGACGCGTCTGACCTCGCTCTCGCCTTCGACGATATAAGCTACGAATCCCAAGCTGCGGAAGAGGAGGGCATTATCGTTGGTGGCTATAGCCACGAGATTCTTGGCCATCATCATCGCGAATCCGCCATTATGCGGGCGCTTCGATCGACATAGAGGCGCCGCACATCCGCCATCTCGATCTGCTTGCTCACGACATATGATATGATCGAGGCCGATGATCTGATATCGCTCTGAAATGGTTTTAGCTCGTCGAGGAGCACTTTGAGCAAGGCGTGCTCGAGGGAGGCGAAACCGCCGCCGAGAAAGAATTGCTCAAGGGGCTTTTTAAAGCGCGACATATAGAGGCGCGAATATCGTTCGATAATCGCTCTCGAATCAGCATCGCAAAGGGCGAGGATATCGGCGATCGGCATCTCCCCGCGCTCGAGCAGAGCCGACTTGAGCATGAATGGCTCAAGCTCGAATTGCCTAGCTCTCAGGAGCGTCGAGAGATTCGCGATATCGGTGGAGAGGACGAAGTAGGCCATTAGGGGTTCATCACAACGGGCTAATATGTCCTCGTACATGATGTCTTGAAAGGTAACCTGAAGATAAGCGGATAACTCTGAAGGATCGGCAAACGACTTGCCTTCGATCGCGGCGAACAAGGTTTTGTATGGTTCGCGCACGTTCGCACAATCGCCGAAGATGATGGCTCTTTCTAGAGTTCGCTCGTCGAGGAAGCCAACTCTCTCGATGGGGCCCTTAGCAAGATTGAAGAAGCGAGTTTTGTAGTAGGTGCGGATATTCGTCAGATCGTATTTGTGGAAGAAGTAGACTACGAGAGCATCGTCGGGAAGGATAAAGAGCAACTCGGATTTGAGGAGCGAGATCTCTCGAGCGATGATCTCTTCGACATCGACCCCTTTAGCCCCGATACCATATCCTAATGCTTGCAAGCGCAAAATAAAGCCATCATCATCTGCTTTTTTGATGTCGAGAAACTGGTCGCGATCTAGAAGAGTCGCGGCCTTCGCGCTCAGAAAGGCGCTGGCAAAAGTGTAATCCATCTATGTCATTTCTCTCCAAAGAGCTGTGCGGACAATCGTTTTTCCTCGCTCTTGCGGATTTTTTCCAGAAGCGGATCGATGCTGAAGTTTAAATCGAAGGTATCGCCGAGGATGATGAAACCATCGCTATCGCCGGAGGGCACGTCCTCGAGGCGAAGGCGAAAGCCCCCTCCGAGGCGCTCATTCAATAGGTCGAGTTCGACCATCTTGCCAGTTCGATGGGTGGACAAGGCGGCGAGATACTTGTCATATTCGCTTTGGGCGACGCGCATCACTTCATCGCCCGCGATTTTTTCGCGTTTGATCTGCCGGCTGACAAAATCGAGCAGGGCAGTACCTTCGAGATTGATAAAGTGTGTGCGGACCGCGCTGAAAATCTCACTGATGACACCATTTTTAAGCTCCGAATTCGCTTGCCGTTTCTCCAGCTCGGCTAGGGCGCGCTTCTGAGATATAGCAGTTTGTTTGGCGCTCTCCGCGCTGCGCGTTATCGCTAGAACTTCTCTCTCGGCTTCGAGGATGACCTTCCTTTCCAAAGAGGCAGCTTCGCGCTGAGCTTCCTCGCGAATCTTCTGACTTTCCTCGCGACCCTTATTCTCGATCTTCTCGTAGATAGACATGGCTGTCATATGCTCCTACACCGCTATCGCGCTGTACATGAGGATGCTGACCAGCAAGGCCAAAATCGCATATGTCTCGACCAAGGCGGTCATCGTCATGCCGCGGGCGGAGAGCTCGGGGCGCTTGCCCGTCATGAGAATCGACGTCGCGGCGATTTTGCCTTGGGCGATCGCCGAGAACAAGCCGACGATGCCGACGGGGAGAGCTGAGGCCAACAAGGCCCATCCTTGCCAGTCGCTGATAGACAGAGGCGAACCCGACAGCAGGCCGACTTTGGTCAAAATCAAGATGCCGACGAGAAATCCATAGATTCCCTGCGTCCCCGGCAGAGCCTGCAAGACGAGCACGCGGCCGAAGAGCTCCGGCTTCTCCGCCAGGACGCCGTTCGCGGCCCTTCCGGCGAGCGAGACGCCGATCGCCGATCCGATGCCGGCGAGGGCTGCCGCTAAAGCGGCACCAATCAATGATAGAACCAAACCATAAGTCATGATTACTATCTCCTTTCCTCTCGTAAATCCGAGATTTCGTCAACGCGGTTAAGACGGATGGCGAAGGGAACGAACAAATAGCCTCCGCCTTCATAGAACTTATTGAAGAACTCGATGTATTGCAGCCGACCGTCGTGGACGTAGGCCGACAGCAAACCCATGGCGAAATTGAAGACGTGGCCGATGAGGTAGACGACGAGGGAGAAGATGAAGCCGACGACGCTGCCTTGAAGCATGCCAGCCAGCATGTTCATCGTCGAAGCGATGACGGCGCTGGAGAGGCTGAGAGCCAAGATCCGAGAGTAGGAGAGGATGTCGCTGACGTACGAGGTCGAGCCATAGATCGCCCCGAAGCCACCGAGGATTTTTCCGATGATGCTCTTGCTTTTCCTCCCGGCTAAGGCGAGCAGGATCAAGGCGCCCAGAGCAGCCGAGCCAAGGCCGATGTAGCCGAGGATCTCGTTGGCCCACAAGAACATCCGCGCCGAGAAGAGGAGCAATCCGACGAGGATGAGAATCCAGCTGAAGCCATCAGCAAAGGCGCCCAGATAATCTTTCCGATTGATCAGAAGCGCGATTTTAAGGCCGAGGCCGTTGATGATGTGCAAGACGCCGAAAACGAGGGAAAAACCGAGCATGATGAGCGGATCGGTGACAGGATTTAAGATGGTGGTCGTCCACGTTTGATCAAAGATATTCCCGATGAGAGCGCCCAGATCGAAGTCCGCGCCGAAAAAGCTTCCGAAGAGGATTCCGGCGATGATCGCGGTTATCCCGGAATAGAAGAAGACGCTGATCAATTTCCGCATCGAGCCTTTCGGCTTGACGAAGAGGAGAGCCAGACCAAAGATGGCCAACATCGAAAGCCCGTAGCCGATATCCCCCATCATGATGCCGAAGATGATCCAATACCAAATCGACATCATCGGGTTGGGATCGATCTCGCGGTGATTGGGAACGGAATACATATTGGTGATGGTCTCGAACTGCGAGACGAACTTGTTGTTTTTGAGGGCGGTCGGCGGGATTTCGGATTCGGAAGGATCGCTGTACTCGATGTCGAAATCGCTCGTCGCGCGACGGAGCGTCTCGTCCAGCCTTCCAGTTTCATCGCTCCGTACCCACCCATCGATGTAGCATGAGTGGTCAGTGCTTTCGAACGACAGGGATTTGCGATCGATCTTAGCCTGGATGCGATCGTAGAGAAGGCCGAGTTCGTCTCGCCGCTCGCTGAGCCCGGCGAGAATGGTCTTGATTTGCGCAATGCGCTTCTCGTCGTCTGCCATCCTCTCCTCGATTTGCTGAACGTAGGCTTTTAGCGAAATGCCTTCCTCGGGAAGTTCGGTCTCGGCAAAAGAATAGGTCTTGATATCCTTGATCAGGCGAAGGTCATCTTCATAATACGAGGCTAAAAGCAAAGCTTGACCATAGTCGGAAGTCGTTAGGAGTTGATAGGGAACTTCTTCCTTGTCCAAAAATGCTTTTAGCGCTTCAGCATCGTTCTCGGCGACGTGCCCGATGTGGTAGCGGACATAGGTGGAAGACCTCAGTGACGCGACGCTGGCGTCGACGTCGCGGAAAGGGGCGTAGCGCACGTGCAAGACTTTCAATTCCTCGATGCGATTCAGCGCCGCCTCGAGTTCGGCGACATTATTTTCGATGGTCTCAAGCAGCGCGAGCTGCGCTTCGTCTTCATCCATGAACTGAGCGTATGTCACGCTTTGATGATGGAAGATAGACTTGCGCTTTCCATAGGACGATAAACCGCTCATCGCCTTCGCTGCTCTCTGCAGCAAAGCCGTTTCAAAAGTCACGTCGGGCGTGGCTTTCTCGGATGGAATCACCATCAAGACCGATGCTTTCTGCAAGGCGCAGAGCAATTTTTCTCTATGCTCGTCGAGGATGAAGATGCGAGCTTTCTTAACGGGTACTATCACTAGCGTTCACCTCGTCGATCAATTGCTCGATAATATCCTGGCGCTTAGGTTCGGCCTCGGTGGCGACCTCGTCGCGCAACGATTGGATCGATGCCGAGAATTGGGACTCGATGGTGGCGATTCCGCGCTTGGTTTCCCCTTCGCTTCTCCTGCGGAAAGCCTCGGCCTCGCTCAGCATGGTTTGGGCTTTCTCTTCAGCGTGCTTGCGGGTCTGATTCAGAAGCATGACTTTGAAAACCCGAGCCTCGGTTACCATCTCCGATGCGCGGCGTTCAGCTGCCATAATCTTGTCCATCGCTTCCACGTTGCTAACCTCGCCTTCGCCAAACGCTGAATTTCAATTCATTATTTTAGCATAGCAGCGATGGCGTATCTATAGATTATCAATTTAAGATAGTCCCAAAAAGCGCGCCGTTTTCTAGTGATGCCTTCACGATCGTGTCGCTTGTGCGCCCGCGATTCTCCTCGCAACTTAAAACCATGCAGAAAGAAAAGAGCCTTAAGGCTCTTAACTTTCATTGGCATTTCAGTAAATACGCTTCGTGGATAGGGGGTCGAACACGTGGGCCTTTCCGAGATCGAAGACAATGTTTAATTTGTCGTGGATATTGATGGGATGGGACGAAGGGATTTTGGCGACTAAGTCGATACCCGCAAAGTCGGTGTGGACATAATACTCGTGACCGAGCAGTTCGGCGACGACGACGGCGATGCCATAGACTTCGCTCCTGAATTCCGATGCCTTCTCTTTGCTGGCCTCGTGGATATCTTCCGGGCGAATCCCATAGATTAGACCATGCGGACCATCGAGGGCTTTGCGATATCCATCTAGGGCTTCTCGCGCGACCGATATTTTATCATCCAGATCACCAACGCTTTTCGCAGCTTCCTTCTCGGCGAGCAGTCCGTCGATCTCTCTGGCGGTCAGCTCTGCTTGATCTTTGTAAAAAGCATCGTGGGCTTCAACGGCTTCAGCGCTGAGCGCGATCTTCTTTTCACCCGCCAACGTCAGCACTCCTTTTTCGTAGGTAGCATCGATGAAGTTCATAGCTGGCGAGCCGATGAAGCCAGCGACGAAGAGGTTGCTGGGGTGATTGTATATTTCAAGAGGCGTGCCGATTTGCTGAATGTAGCCAGCTTTCATGACGACGATCCGCGAGGCCATGGTCATGGCTTCCGTCTGGTCGTGCGTGACATATATTGTCGTCGCTTCCAACTCTTCGTGCAGTTTTATAATCTCGCTGCGCATCTGCACGCGCAATTTGGCATCGAGGTTCGAGAGCGGTTCATCCATCAAGAACACTTTGGCGTTGCGGACGATGGCGCGGCCGAGGGCGACCCTCTGGCGCTGACCGCCGGAGAGAGCCTTGGGCTTGCGATCGAGAAGCTCTTCAATTTCGAGGATGCGCGCTGCCTCGCGGACCCGCCGTTCGATCTCCTCGCGAGCGTAGTGGCGAATCTTGAGGCCGAATGCCATGTTATCGTAGACGCTCATGTGCGGATAGAGAGCGTAGCTTTGGAAGACCATGGCGATGTCGCGGTCTTTAGGAGCGCGGTCGTTGGAGAGGACGCCGTCGATCCAGAGTTCGCCAGTCGTGATGTCTTCTAGTCCAGCTATCATGCGCAGCGTGGTCGACTTACCGCATCCAGATGGACCGACGAAGACGATGAACTCTCTTCTAGCTATCTCGAGGCTGAAATCGAAGACGGCCTGCACTTTGTTTTCGTATACTTTGCCGATGTGGCGGAGCGAAACGTAGCTTAAATTGTCTGCTCTCTCAGCGACTGGCTGTTGATTATCTTTCATCTTTTTACTCTCCATCGCCCAAATATTACCATACCAAATCCATTTTGAATTGTGCATGGAGCACAAATAAATTATCTGTTGATTAGCCGCGTGGCGATGGCGAAGTATTGCGCATTGTGATAATCGCGTATATCGAGGTTGGTCACATCGATAAAACGATTGAGGCGATACGCAAAAGTATTGCGATGAACGTAGAGTTTCTTCGCGGCTAAAGAAGCGTTGAGGCCGCAGGAGACGAAGGTCGAGGCCGTCTGCATCAGCTCGCGGGGAACGCGAGCGAAATCCTTTTTGGCGAGCGCGACGAGATCGAAGTCGCCGTCGAGCGCTAGATCGAGAAGTAGGTCGCCGATGCTCGTCACTGAAGTGGGTTTGCGCGATGAAGCCTTGTCTATGGCTTGAAGGGATAGTTCGTCGGCATTGTGCGACATCAGGAAAGTATAGGAATTATCGGTGTCAGCCATAAAGAGAGGGAGGAGCGATTCCAAGACATCGAAGAAGCCTTCATCCGATATGACGTAGCCGCTCGTCTTGTTGAGCATCACGAGCGAAAGTTGCGCTCGATAGGCGCTGCGGATCACATCCGAAAAATGGGTTGTGTCGATGTCGTTATGCGCTGAGAAGAGATAGTATTTAACCACTGCTAAAACCTCGGCCTTCGCTTGATATACAACTATATTATTGTGCATGGTGCACAAACAGTAAAGAGCAATTATTGCGCGACTTCGCGATCCATGACTTCACGGGCCAGAGAGAAATACGCCAGGCTACCAGCTGAGCTGGGGCGAAAGAGCGTCACCGGCACGCCTTTGGCCGACGATTCGGGAATCGAGACATTGCGAGGGATAGTCGTCAAAAAAGTATTCTCTTTAAACAGCCCTCTTATCTGGGTGGTGATCTCCGTTCCCAACCTCGTGCGAGGGTCGTACATCGTCAGAAGAAAACCTTCGATGCCGAGATTAGGGCTGGTCGATCTCTGAATCTTGGAGATGGCTGCGAGAGTCGTGGCCACCGCTTCAAGGGCAAAATACTCGCATTGAACGGGGATCAAAATGCTGTTGGCGGCCACGAGGGAATTGAGGTTGAGGATGCCCAGCGATGGTGGGCAATCAATGATGATGTAGTCGTACTCTTTTTTAAGATTGTTTAGCGCCTGGCGCAGTATTATCGTCTTGTCATCGACTTTATCGGTGAGAAACGAATCGAGAGATGCGAGTTTGAGGTTGCTCGGCACGATGTCGAGGTATTTGACGGCCGTGCGCTTGATCGTCTTGTTGATGTCATAACCATCGGCGAGGACATCGTAGACGCTCTTTGGAAGCAAACTCGGGTCGATCCCCAAGCCGCGCGTCGCGTCGCTCTGGGGATCCATGTCGATGAGCAGCACGCATCTTTTGAAGTGGGCTAGCGCGCTGGAGAGATTGATCGCCGTCGTCGTCTTGCCGACGCCGCCTTTTTGATTTGCAATCCCGATGATCCTTGCCATTATTAAATAGTTTACCTTAAGATATGCGCGACATAAACACTAAAGCGGTTTCGCGGAGATTATGTTGTACGGTCGAGGAAAGCGCGCAGGCGTAATAGCGTTTTTGGCGATGAAGATGTTGACCCGAACGTCGCCATCCGTCGGCAGCGTGTCGCGCTCAACCTCGATGATGCGGCATCTCAGCAGAAAGAGAGCTCTGGCGGCCTCATCGATCTCCGGTTGAGCATTCAAAGCTTTCATGGCGATGAAAATGCCGCCGACTTTCAGAAGAGGGGGAACGAGTTCGACGAGAATATTTAGTGGTTTGACAGCGCGGGCGATGGCGACGTCGAAGCGCTCGCGAAAATCCACTTGCGTTTCGGCTCGGCCTTCGACGATAGTCACGTTTTCGAGCACGAGGGCTTCTTTTACCGCCTCGAGAAATGAGCACTTTTTCTTATTCGGCTCCAAAAGAGTGATCTTCAGCGATGGCATCACGATGGCTATCGGTATACCTGGAAATCCAGCGCCACTGCCCACATCGATGATCGATTTGCCGGCAAAATCGCTATATTTGAGTATCAGCAAAGAATCGAGGAAGTGCTTTTCGACGATCTGCGAGTCCTCGGTGATGGCCGTGAGGTTGAAGCGGGCGCTCCACTCCTTGAGCAGCGCTAGATAACGAGCGAATTTTTCGCCCTGTTCGAAAGTGAGTTCGATGTTCTGACGATTCAATAAGTATTCGCTTAATTCTGCAATTGTCATATTAGACCTCTTCTCTTCAACGATAGGACGAGAACGGAGATATCGCTAGGGTTTACTCCTCCGACCCGGCTGGCCTGCCCGATGGTGAGCGGCCTGATTCTATCTAGTTTCTGACGGGCTTCGAGGGCCAGCCCGTCGATGCGAAGATAATCTAGGTCCGGTGGCAGATTGACGCTTTCGAACTTGGCGAAGGATTTGGCTTCCTTTTCCTGCTTGGCGATGTATCCTTCGTATTTGACCATGATCTCAAGCTGCATCACCGCGGTCGAATTCAAGGTTAGAGAGCCAAGAGCGGGGATTAGAGCTGCCAAATCGTCATAATGAACATCTGGCCTCTTGAGAAAATCGATGGCTGGGCATCCACTGGTGAGCGGAGGTAAATGGCGCGCGAGCAGATAATCGTTCGTCCGCTTGCTGGCTCCGAGGTTGAGCGAGCGCAGGAGGGACAAGGCGCTTTGAATAGCGTCTTTTTTTGCCATGAATGCCTCGTATCTGCTCTCGGATATCAACCCTAGATGATAACCATATGGAGTCAGGCGCAGATCGGCGTTGTCATGCCGCAGCAAAAGGCGATATTCAGCCCGGGAGGAGAGGAGGCGGTAAGGTTCGCTTGCGCCTTTGGTGACCAGATCGTCCACCATGACGCCGATGTACGACTCATTCCTCTTGAGGATGAAAGGTGGCATATTCTTGACCTCGAGAGCGGCGTTGATGCCGGCGACGATGCCTAAGCCCGCTGCTTCTTCATACCCAGATGTCCCACAGATTTGGCCAGCGCCGAAGAGACCCTTGTACTTCTTGATGCGCAAGGCCGCATCGAACTGCGTGGGGACGACAGCATCGTATTCGATGGCATAGCCATATTTGAGAATCTCCGCTTTCTCTAACCCAGGTAAAGAGTGGACCATCAAGTCCTGGACTTCGCGTGGCATCGAGGTGGCAAAACCCTGGATGTAGATCGAATCGCCATCCCGCGTCTCGGGCTCGAGAAACAGCTGGTGGCGGGATTTATCGAAAAAAGTCATGATCTTGCCTTCGATCGATGGGCAGTACCGGGGTCCGACGCCGACGATGGCGCCGCTGAACTGCGCTGACTTCTCGACGTTCTCTCTGACGATGCGATGCGTCTCGGGGGAAGTGTAGATCAGGTGGCATGGCATCTGCTCATCGAGCGGGATGTAGACATCAGTAGTATACGAGAAGGCGAGGTTGCCCTTTGTGCCGTATTGGATGCTGGCCTTCGAGAAGTCGATCGTCGATCTGCGGACCCGCGGTGGAGTGCCGGTCTTCAAGCGGTAGATTGCAATGCCCATGCTCGACAAGGAGTGGGAGAGGCCGATCGAGGCCGATTCACCATCCGGACCGCTCGAGTTTTTCTCGCCGCCACGAAGCACTTGACTTTCCATGTACGTGCCAGTCGTGACCACCACGGCCTTGGACATGATCTCTTCGCCGCCCGCCATCTTGACTCCCGTGATCTTCTCACCGTCGTGGAGGATGGCGACGACCATGCCCTCTTTGATCTCGAGGTTGGGAATATCGAAAAGCATGCTCTGCATGTAAGAAGGGTAGACGACGCGATCGCTCTGCGTTCTCAAGCACTGCACGCCCGGACCTTTCCCAGTGTTGAGCATCTTCATCTGCAGATACTCGTGATCGGCGCATATACCCATCATGCCGCCCAAAGCGTCGATTTCGCGGACGACGATCCCTTTTGCCGATCCGCCGATCGACGGGTTGCACGACATGCGCGAGATGGCCTTAACGTTGAGGGTGCACAGCAAAGTGCGACAACCCATGTGAGCCGCCGCGCACGAAGCCTCGACACCAGCGTGTCCACCGCCTATGACGATGACGTCGTAGGCCACTAGCCGACGCTCCCATCCATATCGAATTTGATGAGCTGGTTGAGCTCGACGGCATACTCCATCGGCAATTCGCGCGAAAAAGGCTCGATGAAACCCATGATGATCATCTGCGTCGCATCTTTTTGGCTCAGACCGCGCGATATCAGATAGAACAGCTGTTCCTCGTTTATGCGACTGACGGTCGCTTCGTGCTCGATGAAGGATTCGGAATTCATGACCTGGTTGGTGGGAATCGTATCGCTCCGGGACCTATCGTCCAAGATGAGGGTGTCGCATTCGACGTGGCTCCGCGAGTTCGTGGCCGTTTTCTCGTGGCGGACGGTTCCGCGGTAATTAGCGACGCCGCCGTTGCGGACGATCGATTTGGAGATGATCGTGGAGCTCGTGTTCTTGGCGAGGTGGATCATCCTCGCTCCTGCATCTTGGTATTGACCGCTGTCGGCGACGGCGATGGAGATGCATGTCCCTCTCGCTCCTTCGCCGGCGAGAACGACCGCCGGATACTTCATGTTCAGCTGGCTGCCGATGTTGCCATCGATCCACTCCATCTGCGCATTTTCGTGGCAAATCGCCCGTTTCGTAACGAGATTCAAGATGTTTTTCGACCAGTTCTGCACGGTTGAGTATCGGCATTTGCCATCCTTTAAGACGATGATTTCGACGACGGCGGCATGCAGAGATTCGCGAGAATAGACTGGGGCTGTACAGCCCTCTACGTAGTGGATATCAGCACCTTCGTCGACGATGATCAACGTCCTCTCGAACTGCCCGGAGCGCTCGTTGTTGATGCGAAAATACGATTGCAGAGGTTTGTCGAGTTTAACGCCTTTAGGGACGTAGATGAACGATCCTCCTGACCACACCGCGCCATTGAGGGCGGAGAATTTGTTATCAGCGTAGGGAACGACGCTGTTAAAATACTTCTTCATCAATTCGGGAACGAACTTTAGGGCTTGGTCGGTCGAGAGGAAGATGACGCCCTTCTCTTCGACCTCCTTCAACATGTTGTGATAGACCATCTCCGATTCATACTGGGTAGCTACGCCAGAGAGATATTTCTGCTCGGCTTCAGGGATGCCGAGCTTCTGAAATGTCTTCTTGATCGTCTCAGGAACTTCCTCCCAATTCGTCTCTTCGCGCGCACTCGCTCTCGTGAAATAAGTGTAATCATCAAAATTGATGAAGGATAGATCGGGGCCAAAACCAGGTAATGGCATCTTCGTGAAGACTTTGAACGCCCTCAAGCGAAAATCCAGCATCCACTTCGGCTCATCCTTGAATCGGGAGATAGCGCGGACGACATCTTCGCTGAGACCTTTGCCCGTGTTTAAAAGCGAGACATCGTCGTCTTTAAAACCATAGGCATATTCTCTTTTGGGAAATCGATCATCTTTCATGGTCGTGGTGCAATAGTCCTTCCAGAGCATCCCAGCCGATCGTCGCGCATTTGATGCGCGCGGCTTGCCGGTGCGTATTGATGAAGACGATCGCCTCATCGAGGACGGAATCGTCGAACTTCTCCTCGTGGATCATGTGCAGATACTGAGCGATGATATAGCGGGCTTCCGCGCTCGTTTTGCCGACGACCAATTCGGTCATGATATCGGTGGCAGCCGTCGAGATAGTGCAGGCGACGCCGTCGAAAGCGCAGTCGGCTATCCGCCCGTTTTCCTCTAAAAGAAAAACGTTGATATCATCGATGCAGTTCGGTGAGTCGATGTGCATCGCGCGATAGCGAGGGTCGCTGGGGGTTCGCTTGTTGCGCGGATGTTCGTAGTGGTCCATGATAATCGCCCGCATCATCTGCGGATCAAGAGAAATAGGCATCGAGGAAATCGCCTCCTTTTTCTAAGGCTGTGACAAAAGCGTCGACATCTTCCCTGGTGTTGTAGAAGTAGAGCGAGGCGCGCACGGTCGCCACCTCACCGAGGTAGTCGAGGAGAATCTTCGCGCAGTGCTGGCCGGATCGGCAAGCGATGCCTTGCGAGTTTAAATAAGTGGCTTCATCCTGAGCGAAGACACCTCGGACGTTGAAGGTGATGATACCGCCATCAGCATCCTCGTTATAGATGATGATTTTGTCATTCTTCTTGAGTTTAGCGATGGCGTATTTCCTGAGGGCATCTTCGTGCTGGCGGATGTTGTCCATGCCGATGCTTGTCAGATAGTCGACGGCAGCGCGCAGACCCAAGATACCTTCGATATTCAACGTGCCAGCTTCAAATTTGGATGGCGGGGTCAGATAGGTGACGTCGCCGCACATGTCGAATTTGGCGTTCATGCCCCCTCCCGTCATAAACGGGTTCGTCTTCTCTAGCAAACTGTATTTGCCATAGACGACGCCGATGCCGGTCGGACCGACCATCTTATGCCCGGAGAAGGAGAGAAAATCGACATCGAGATCCTTGACGTCAGTCTTCATGTGCGGCACTGACTGAGCGCCGTCGCAGACGAGGATTGCCCCATATTGATGAGCGATGCGGGCCAACTCCTTGATGTCGACGATGAAACCCAAGACGTTGGTAACGTGCGCCACGGCGACGATTTTAGTCTTCTCGCTGATCACTTTCTTGAGGTTTTCGGGAACTAGCTTACCACGCTCGTTGAGCGGGACATAGTTGATCTTGCAACCGGTCAGCTCACTCACCTTGAACCACGGCAAGACATTGCTGGCATGCTCGGCCTGCGTTATGAGGATTTCATCATCTTTGGTCAAATATTTCGTTGCATAACCATAAGCGATGAGGTTGATGGACATGGAGGTACCCGAAGTGAAGACGATCTCGCGCTTCTCGGCGTTGATGAAGTCGGCGAGCGCTTGGCGGGCTTCGTCGATTTTTACATCGATGTTATAGCATAGATCATAATCGCCGCGATGGGAGTTGGACGTCATCGATTCGTAGTACTGGCTCACCGCCCTCTCCACGGCGTAGGGTTTGAATGTCGTCGAGGCATTATCGAGAAAAACCAGAGGGTGCCCCTGCATCTGCACCTCGTTTTTAAACATTGGGAAATCGTCTCTTATCTTGTAGACATCGAATGTTTTCATACCCGCTCCTCAACGATCCTGGCGATCTGACTCTTGACCTTCTCGTCAGCGAAGTAATCGGCGATGGGTTTCAGATAGCCATAGGTGATCAGCCGCTTGGCTTCACCGAGGCTCAAGCCGCGCGACATCAAATAGAATAGATGTTCATCGCTCAGTTTACCAACAATTGCCGCATGAGAGGCTTCGACTTTATTTTCGCCGATCCTCAGCTGCGGATCGGCTTTGGCGATGGCACCTTCATCGAAGACGATGATCTTGGCGCTCTGCCGCGTCTTGCTGTTCTTGGCGCCTTTGACGATCTCGTTAACACCGCTGAAGACGAGGCGCGATGAGTCTCGCGCGACACCATAGTTGTCCATCAAACCAGAAGTATTTGGCGAGAGGTGGTTGAACGAGACGTCGAAATGTTTGTCGTCATCGCCTCGGGCCAGCGAGGATAGCTTCCAAGTGCCTCGCGCGTTGATACCCGCTAAGTCAACCCGGACATGAACAGCGCTTTTGCCGCTCGAGAAATCGGCCATGATCGCCAATAGTTCAGCGTTATCTTTAAGAGTTGCGGCAATTTCCAAATTCTTGCCAACTCCGAAATTCGCGAGTTTCAAGGTGAGGACAGCCCCGCTTCCAAGGCAGATATCCAAAGCATCAATAGCAGTAAAATCGTCGATTATGATCTCGTCGGATCGACAATCATCCACGGTGATTTTCCTGGTATTATTTGCCATCTCTAACCGCCTCTTTGGTCGCGCAGATGCCGATGGAGACGGAACTCATATCGGGTCCTTCTTTTTCGATGTCGATGCCTAGTTCGGCTTTGATCCATTCATAGCCTTGGGCATCGATTTTGGCGATGATCTCCGGACCACCGCTCACGGCGATTTTGCCGTTGACCATGACGATGGTCCGCGTGAGATTAATCATGTTGTACAGGCGGGCGTAATGAGAGACGATCAGAAAACCGCGACCCTTTTCCTGCTCGCCTTTTATCGCCTCGGCGACCACGGTCATCGCATCGATATCTAGACCTGAGTCGATTTCGTCGAGCAAGGCGAAGCGTGGTTCGAGGAGGATCATCTGAAGAATCTCGTTGCGCTTTTTCTCGCCCCCGGAGAAGCCTTCGTTCAAAGAGCGATTAGCCATTTCGAAAGGAATGCCCATCCGTTTATACGTCGTATCGAGCAAGCGGTAAAACTCAAAGAGGGATAGAGGTTTCTCGCGTCGGGCGTTGAGCGAGGCGCGCAGGAAGTCAGCGCTGGTGACGCCAGCGACTTCGCTGGGGTATTGCATGCCTAAAAAGATTCCGGCCTTAGCTCTCTCGTCGACGCGCATTTTTAACATATCTTCGCCATCGAGAAGGATCTGACCAGTGGTGACTTTGTAGCGAGGGTTGCCCATGATCGCCTGCAAAAGCGTCGACTTGCCATGGCCGTTGGGACCGAGCAGAGCCACCGTCTCTCCACTTTTCAAGGTGAGGTCGACGCCGCTCAGGATTTCTTTGTCTTCCACGTTAACGTGGAGATTGCTTATTTTTAAGACGGACATGCTTGTATCTCCCAAAATCTATCATATTGTATATTATTCAATATGCATATTCAAATGGAACGATAAGCGCCGCCCACGGGGAGCGATCTAGGCAAAATCGCTGCGCGGCAGGGATGGGGCATGAGGCGATGCGAAATCCGTCCTCGCGGTCGAATTTGGCAAACTGTATGTTGTATTAATGTAATTAACGTAATAAAATATGCTTGCTATGTTCAGGCTTAGGAGGGAAATCAACTACTTATGAGAAAAAGTAAAGTCACGCTCGGAATAGTAGCTGGATTGCTCAGCACCTTCGCTTTGGCCGCTTGTGAGGGACCGACGTTCTCCGGTGACGGATACGTTGTGTCTTATACTGGGGCCAATGGTCAGGAGTATCATTATTCCGCCGATGAATTGTTCCAATCCTATCTCAATTCATCCAGCGGCGTCTCGACGCTCTTCGACTCGGTTTATAAAGTCGTTGTCCGCAACTACTTCATCACCGACTCAGAAGGTATCGCTGCATATCCAGACATCAAGAAAGGTGCCGACAACGATGTGGCTGGCGTTAAGACGACAGCCGAATCGAACGCTGATGACAACGGCACGAAGTACGACGACGAATTTCAGAAGCTGCTCGATACCAATGGCGTCGAGGATGAGGACGAGCTCTGGCAGCACTTCGCTTACCAGCGCATGACGACCGAATTCGAAGATCAATTCTACGAGAGCAACATCGATTTTATCCGCGATGCCAAAAAAGCCGACGGTGAAAACGTTCTGAAGTACAGCGGCTACCTCGAGAAATTGCTCCCCTATCACGTCCGCCACATCCTCGTCAAAGTGAGCGCCAGCGCAAATGCGCTCTACAATGCCGAGATCAGCGAGACCGAAGCCAACAACCTCGCCAACGTCGCGGTCAGCTTAGCATCCGGCAACGAAACCTTTGGTTCCTTGGCCCAACTCTTCTCGCAAGACGCGACTTCCGCCGAGAAGTTCGGCGATTTAGGCATCATGTCCAAAAACACCTCGTTCATCAACGAGTTCAAGCTTGGCGTCTACGCCTATGAAGCTATCAATAACAGCACTACGCTCGCCGAGGCCAAAGCCGGGCTCGGCATCAGCGATGAGATCAGCGACGACTATGTCGCCACGACCGGCTCTTCGCAGATCGGGACTATTCCGTACGAAGCGTTCCTTAAACTTGAACAGTACTCCGATGTAACAAAAGACAGCGATTCTTACCTCGTCAATGAGGGAAAGGCTTATTTCTACCCACGCAATGTCATCTTCAATAAGTATTTCAATCGCCACGATGTCTCGGTGATCACACCCAATTCCGTCGTCGCCGGAACGATCGACGGCAGCCAGGTCGATGACGAGAACTTCGCTGGAGCCTACAATCCAGCTTATGCTTCTCTCGCCGGCTTCAAGTACGTGGCTGGAATCGATATCGATGTCAATGGCGACTCACTCGTCAACGCCTCCGACAAAGTCCTCTGCACCAAAGACGGAAAAGTTATCTTAGCTGTCCGCGGCGGCACGAGCGGCGATTCTGGCTATCAAGGCTTCCACTTCATCGTCGTGGAGAGAAGCGCTTTCGATAATGCCAGCAACAACGTCTCTCTGAGCGAGTACTACACGACTTATTATCCAGAGCAGAGCCAATATCCCCTCTATGTGGAGGGCGATCCCCAATACGTGAGCGGCAGCGCCAACTACAAGCCGACTTACGTCAACTTCCTCGACCAGCAGATCAAAGATTACAAGACGAGAGCTGAAGCCGTCGAAGGCGAGATCAAAGGTTTTGATGCTAATCTCAAATATTACATCTACGAAAAACTCGTCTCCGAGCAGAAGATCGCCTTTAACGATGAACTGACATATATCAACAGTTCAGGAGTCGAGGAGACGATCGATCTGAAAGTCGCCATCGAGAACTGGATCAAAGCCACTCGCGATCAAGCAGATTTCAATACCAAGCAAGCTTGGGAAGAGACGTGGCTCACGTACATCGAGTTCCTCCAGCAACAGCAAGCATCGCGCGTCAGCGGCAAGCTTTTGAGCGAGACGTGCGCTATCGAATACCAAAGCACTTCCAAGACGGGGGCTTTGTGGGGAAAGGATGGGGCCTGCTACTATGACAAATAAGAAAAAAGGTCTACTGATCACTTTGGCAGCGGCGGCATCTTTCGTCCTCACGTCGTGCAACGAGGTGACCGCGCTCCCTCGCTTCTACGAAGATCCTGTCGCCTATAACGAAGACGGCACCAAAGCCGAAGTCTACGAAAACATCATGAGCATCATCTATGATTCTCTGACCGCTTCTAGCGACAATTCGAAGAAGGTCCTAGAGGAGATGATTTATATCATCGCCACCGACCAATTCGGCGCCTACGACGAAGTCACGCGCTTGGCGGGACTGGATGCGACGGCATCCGACGTCATCGCGTTCGTCGACACTCACAAGAACGTCTACCGCAGCGACAAAGACGATGCGGCAAATAAAGGCGCGCTCGAGTTCTCCCGCATCCAATACTTCGCCGAGGAGATGGACTACCGCATCAAGGAAGTCTTCCACGGCGCCGCGACCGGCGGATCCTTCTCGCGGAGAAGCCTCTTCGATGAGGAGAAGTACGCCGTCAGCCTCGCTGGCGATCTCTACGCCATCGAAGGCATCTATGACGATGCGACCATCTGGTACAAGGATGTCCTCGTCACCCCCGACGTCAGAGTCGAGGATATCGGCGATTACGTCCACCTCGGATATTATGCTGACTACATCGAGCGCGGCATCCTGCCCAACCTCTACCGGGAGCGCCTCGTCGAGGAATTCCTCGTCGATGAGAACTACTCCACCCTCGGGCGGACTTACGCCCGCGATGTCGAATACATCAAAATCGTCAGCAACACCAACTACCCCAGCGCTGCCAAATCCTTGATCAACGCCTTTGTCGACGAATACGTCCTCGCCGCCGATGGCACGGATACGGTCGATTTTGAGATTCTGGCCAACGCTTGGAGAGGTATCGATCTTTCCCTCGAGGCTGTCGCCTTGCTCGAGGCCGCTTTCCCCGGAACGAGCATCGCCGTCACCGATCCCGATGTCTTGGCGCAGCTCGATGGCCCGACCAGTTACTACCCTCAAACCCAATTCGGCGCGATCGTCAAGAACTACTTCAAGATCACCGCTAATCGCTTCACCAACGATGAAGCGATCGAAGCCGAGTTTACGTCCAACAACACCTATACCAAGCAAGTCGGCTTGACGATCAAAGCCAACGCCTTGAAACTCGAGGACTACATCAACGATGGCTGGTATGTCAAAAACGGCGGATTAGCCGAGCTTCCCGAAGCTATCCGGACCAGGCTCTTCAACATCAACGTCGCCAACCAGGTCGACCACCCCGAAGTCGTCCCAGCCGAAGATCCGCTGACTCACGCCTACGAGTCTGGCAAATACGTCCGCAACATCAATGGTAACTACTACCTCACGCCCACGACTTCCGAGCAGGGCACTGATGTCAGAAAAGACAACTTTGTCATGTACGATATCGCGAGTTCGACCTACTACATCCTCAAGGTCAGAGAAGCCGTCTCGACCTCTAAGCTCTCCACCGCTGGTGGTGATAACAGCTATGCTGTCCTGAGAGCAGGCGAAGGCGCGACCTTCACCGAAGAAGTCGCCAAGGAAGTCGCCCACGTCCTCTCGACCAAAGATTCCTACATCAACAACGCTTACGAGTCCTACATCGAACTCTACAGCATCCTCTACCATGATACGACCATCTACGATTACTTCGTGGAGCAGTTCCCCGATCTCTTCGATGATGAAGATTGATAGCTAGCCAGGCAAAATCTATAATAGAGGGAGGATGGAAACGTCCTCCTTTGTTTTACGGAGGTATTTATGATGAGCGACTGCCTTTTCTGCAAGATCGTCAGCGGAGAGATCCCCGCGAGTAAGATTTACGAAGATGACGACGTCCTCGCTTTCCTCGACATCAGCCAGGTCACGCCGGGGCACGCTCTGGTCATTCCCAAGAAGCATTACCCAAACTATGTCACCGCCCCGAAAGCGACGATGCACAAGGTCATGGATGTCGTCCAGAGGATCGCCCAGGCCGATATCGCCATGCTCGGCGCTAAAGGCGTCAACATCTTGACTAATGTCAACAAAGAGGCCGGGCAAGTGGTCTTGCACTTCCACGTCCACGTCATCCCCCGCTACATCGCTGACGAAGGCTTTCAGATCACGATGCTCAGAAACCGCCGCCTCGCCGAACTCAATCTGCCCATGCTCGCCTCGGAGCTCTCCAAAGGCATGAAATAAGTTATCATAAGATAAGAAAATGGCGCTTTCTGCAAGCGCCATTTTTTGTCGTCACTGGTTGCGTTTCGGTTTATAGAAGTAGCGATCGTCGAAGGTGAAGAGCCGCGCGGTGAACTCCCCTTCGGCGATTTGGTCATACGCTTTGTCGAGCATGATCATCTTCGCATCCAAATCGTCGATGATGCTGAGGAGGAGGGCTTCGCGCGTCAACGGAAGGATGGGCGAGCCATATTCGTGTTTGCCATGGTGCGAGAGGATCATGTGCGAGAGGAGGAGAGGCACTTCGCCTTCGATCCTAAGTTCCGCGACAACCTTCTGAAGCTCGACGTTCGTCAGCGAGATATGGCCGATCAGCTTGCCTTCGAGCGTGTAATGCGGAATCACCGGCCCGCTGAGCTCGATGGTCTTGCCCAGGTCGTGGAGGAGGATGCCCGAGATGAGGATATCGCGGTCGACGGCGGGATATAGCTTAGCGATGGCTTCGCCGAGATCCGCCATCTGCAAGGTGTGGTGCAGTAGGCCCGAAGCGAATTCGTGGTGGTTGCGCATCGCCGCTGGAAAGGAGATGAAGCTCTTGTAGAACTTGCCGATGAGCGCTTTGGTTATCGCGGCGCACGAGGGTTCTTTCAAGGACTGGAGGTAATAATCGAGCCGCTTCTCCATGTCTGCGAGGGGAATGGGGGAGGCGATCGTGAAGCGAGTGACGTCGATCTCGCCGGGATCGCTCTTGCGGACATAGCGGATCTTGAGCTGCAAATTCTCGCGGTAGTTGATGACGTTGCCATCGATCTCGACGACGTTTCCAACCTCGAGGAGCGCATCATCTTCGGATGTCACTTCCCACTTCTTACCATCGATGGTCCCCGTCTTGTCCTGCAGCGTGACATTCATGTAGGAAAGACCATTGTTCGCCACGCCTTTGTTGGCGTTGACGACGAGTAATGGCCCACGGATCAGATCACCTTCGACAAAATCTTTAATCCATTTCATTCTTGTTCATCCTTCTGTTTTATCTTGATGATGTCAGCGTATCGATATCCTTTCGCCAATAGGTGGTCGATGACTTTGCGACCGCCTTTGCCCGCGTATTTTTTTTCGGTTGCTCGATAGTCGCGCCGGAGAGCGTCGCTTTCCCTCGCCTCGTCGCCACGATCCACTTTTTTCAAAGCGGACGCGATGGTGGAGGAGGAGTATCCGAGCCGGAGCAGGGAGTCGTGGATGCGTTGGACTCTCTGATGGTAATTATACCTCGCAAACTTGCGCTCGAGGGCGGGAAGGCGGCTTTCGGCACGGCGGACTTCATCTTCTTCATCGAAGATCAGCCTTTCGATTCTCTCGCGAGGAACGCCCTTCTCATAGAGCGCGTCGACGATCCGCATCTGTCCATAGCCCTTATTCTCCGCATAATCGAGATAGTCTTCGAGAAAGGTTTCATCATCGAGCAAGCCACTGTTGGTCAAAATGCTGACGACCTGCTCGGTCTGCTCTCGAGTGGCTTCCTTGGCTTTAAGCTTATCGATGATCATCTTCGTCGTCGGATGACCTTTGCTGAGCGAAGCGAGGGCCGACTTTAGGAACTTGTCGAGCTGGTCGCGCTTCTTGATCTCCTCGAGTTCATCGCTCGTCACAACCTTACCCTGATAGAGGCGAAATTCGGTGTAAGTATCGCGGTTGATCTTGATCTCGCCCTCGCCAAAAGTGATGGTCACCTTGCTTTTGCCGAAGCGAATCTTGGTTATTTCACCATTTTTTTCTGATGGCACGACGGTACACCTTGATTATGTTCTGGTAGAAAGTCTCGATCGAGTATGAGCCAATCCCTTCCTTGGCTTTTTTCACGAGCGCGTTAATCTTTGCCTTGGGCATTTCTAAAACCTTGGTGAAGACGGTGACGAAATCGTCCTCGTCCTGATAGAAGAAGCCCGTCTCGCCATCGTTGACGACGCCGATGAGGTTGCTGTCGAAACGGGTGATGACAGGTAGATTTGAGGCCATCGCCTCCATGAACGTCAAACCCTGCGTCTCGGTGAGGGAAGCGCAGAGGAAGAAATCGCCTAGGCGATAATAATACTGGACTTCGTCGGGGAAGACACGCCCGACGAAAATGACGTTTTTGGCGATGCCTAATTCCTCGCTGAGAAGTCGCAGCTCTTCGAGAGCTGGTCCCCCGCCGACGACGATCAGCCGCGTCTTGCGCTTCGCCTTGCTCTTCAAAAAAGCAGCGTAGGACTTGATGCAGACGTCGATGCTCTTCTCTTTGGCGACCCGCCCCAAGACCAAAAGGGTGATGGTTCCCGGACTGGCTTTATACTTGTCGCGGATGGCGTCCATCTTGCCCTGATCGAAGTTCTTTGGATCGTATTTGGAGAAATCGGTTCCTGTCGGCACGACATTAATATAAGTGTCGACGCCGATATAACGCATATAATCTTTGGTTTTGACGCTAGGGATGACGAATTCGTCGACGCCGGAGATGACGCTTTTGGAGAAGGTGCGGACGGCGCTTTTGGCAAAGCGGTCGAAGTATCCTTTTGTCGCGTAGTGAGTGTAATCTTCGTACATCGTGTGATAGGTGTAGATTTTGGGTAGTTTCAGCAAGCGCGTGGCGATGTGGCCGAAGATGCCGATCCCGGCATCGGTCTGAATGTGGATGACATCGGGTCGAAAGGCGCGGATGATCTTCATGGCTTTCGAGTTGAATATCCACGACATGCGGTAGCCGTATAGCTTCTTGAGCTCCGCACCGGGAATGCGGAGGATTCCGTCGATGTAAGTGACGTCCTTACTCGATGAATTGGTCGTTATGACGATGACTTGGTGGTCGTGGGCGACGAGGGTCTGGAAAAGGGAGCGCGTCGAGGTCGCCACGCCGTTGATCTCGGGAGGATAGGTATCGGAGAATAGAGCGATGTTCATAGCTTCATTATCCTTTGATATCGATATTATCCCAAGCGTCATCGACTATCGGCTTCTTGGCTTTTGGCTTCTTGCCAGCTGCTTTGACTTTCTTCACAGCCTTAGGTTTGGGTTTCTTGCTCTTGTCTTTCTTGCCATCGGAAAGCATCGCTTCGTTTTCGACTTCATCCAGCGGCGATTTGATGGTCAGCGGATTGACCACCGCACCGATATTCTTGAGTTTCCTCTGAACTTCCTTCCGCGATAATCGAGCAGTCTCATACAGCGTATCCGCGCTGCGCTTGCGCTCTTCGTAGGTCTGCATCTGCAGATCGATGAATGTCTGGCGATTGGCCTTTTCGATGTGTTCTTTCGGCGAGGAGCGATAGAAAGCGGTTATGAGGCCGGAGACGAGCATGACGAGGTGGAAGATAGCCGTCCGCCACACGATCTGGGCCGCGACGGTGTTGGCGTAATCGTTGTAATAGCCCTGGAAGACGACGAGGAAGAAATACTCGCTGACGCCAGCTGAGCCAGGTAGGGGAATCAAACCGGTGATCATCTGGTGATAGCTGGAGAGGAAGACCGCATCCCAAAAGCTCTGGATGCTGATGTTGCCGGTTGCGGTCCCGTTGAACGCGTCGAGGGCGATGCCGGCGACCCAGGGAATGCAGTACTTGCTGATGAGCGAGATGGCAAAGAGCAGCATGATCAAAATTGTGAAAGGAATGTTCGATTGCAACCGGCGGAGCTCGATTTTGAAGTTCTCGACCTGAATGCGCAACGACTCGCGGAGCCGGTCGGGATTCTTGATGATTTTGATCTTGGCCAAAAAACCGATTCCGAAATGCATAATCAGGTTATGGAATTTGTGCGAATACGACATCAGGAACAGCAGGAGGATGACCGATATATTGAGAGCGAAACCGATGAACGTGAGGAGGATGATCGGTATGCTCTTGATCGAAAAGGTCCCGATATTGATATCGAAAGTGCCTATTTGGACGAGAAGCTGCCATTTTAAAGAGACGGCGATGGTGCCGAAGATGATGAGCACGATCTGATAGAGGATGAAGGACATGACCATGATGGAAGCGCCATTGGATGGTTCGACACCTTGCTTGCGCATCGTGTAGACCTGCATGATCTGCCCACCGGAAGCCGATGGCGTCACACCATTGAAAAAAGCTCCGACCATCGAGGTGGCCAAGCCCTGATGATATCGATAGCGTCTCGTGTAGAGACGAGAGAAGAAAAAGATGATCAGGCCATCGACGAGATAGCTGAAGATGACTAGCCCGATGATGAGGAGCAAGTAGCGCCAATCGCTGTTGCGAAGAGCGGCGGTCGTGTTCTGGAAGTCATCCTTCAACGCTAAAAAAAGCGATAGGCCAGTCACGACGATGACAAGGGATAGATATATTAAGTAACGGTGCTTGCCGCCCTTTTTCTTTTCGGGATTTACCGGTTCGGTGATGATTTCAGGCATATGACAATTTTAACATTGTCAATTTTAGCATATTAAAACCTTGAAACATATTTGTTGTTAACACAACAGAAATAAAAAGCTACTGAAGTAGCTTATTACGGTTGGTGCAGTTGACGGGAGTCGTTAAGACAATTTATTGTATAAATTGCTATACATTAATTCTTCTACATATCAATGCAATGATATATGTCTTTCAATCATCTTTATATCATTCAATATTGCGAAGTGGTCATCCATATCTCTGCATGGATAATTGGCACACAAAAGAGTCATCCGTATATTGTTCGGGCCTCTTGAAATTGACGTTCTTGCCACTGATTGCATAATGATCGCGTCATTATTACGTGGCCGTCATTCATCTCGGCATCGCCAATGGAACACTTCAATCCATAAAATAGTCTATTAAACTTTCGACAGATGCGGGATTGAATGAGAAGTACTTAATATCGCTTGCCCAGAAATCCCAAAAAGTATCTGTTTCAGGATTCGAATGAACAAAATACTTGAGACGAAAGTAATCAACATCTGAGGAATACTCCGCTATGAACGTGAATCTACCATCTTTTATTGTAACGCTAAAATCTTCGCCAAACATTCCTTGTTGGTCAGTCTTCTGACAAGAATCATGCGCACTCGCACAATAAGTTAGAAAATCATCTCCCGCATCTTCATATTTAGCATTATTACAGCGAACGACTATTTCATCGCTCCGAACAATCGTTTCTTGAAAATATTCGATATTTAGTCGTTCGCCAATCGTAGCCGAATCGCATCCCCATCAAATTTTGTTTACTAATAGCGTGATAGTAAACCACAATATTCCAGCCAGAAAAATTGCCCCAGCAAGAGTAAAGAATCCAATAACGAAAGCTTTTTGCAGTTTGTAATTCATTAGCTCGTCACCTCTCTATAAATATAATTAATGTATGAAAATGCAAGCAGCCTTTGAATGGTCTCACCCTTGATTGACGTTATCACGAATTTCTATCGCTAATGTGTACAATTCCTGCGTTTTTCCTGCATCCATATCGAAGTATCGATAATAAGAAGAAGCAAATATATCACCATGGATTTCGCAGCAAAGGATGTCGCCCTCATAAACGATGATAAAAGCGTAACCGTCGAACGGAACATAGTAATTAACTAAAGGCGTGAGGTTTTCAATCCGATTTTCTTGGACACCATCCGCTTTTTCGATGATATCTAAAGACAAAAGCGCGGAGCAAAGTTGCCCATCATCACTAATACTTTCGCCGCGTCTAGTGTTACCATCAAGGTAAAATCTGCCCTTACCATTATAAACGTCATCGTCTAGACAATACTTGAGCATGCTATCAACATGAAGAAATTCAGAGTAATGTTCTAAAAGAGGATCATCCACATTGCGAAAAATAAGAACACACAGTGGGAGAACTATAGCAAATACTCCGGCAAGGGCGAATAAACCAATAACGAGGGACTTTTGTAGTTTGTAATTCATTAGTTTGTCATCTCCCTATAAATATAATCAATGTACGAAAAGGCAAGCAGTCTTCGCAAAGGTAAATTCCCTTGGGTTGTTTCACCAATCAAAGCATACTTCGATTGACAATAGTCAGAATCATCAATCTGATTTAGACTTGGATTATCCCTATCTGCTCCCAATAGGAGGAATACTTTCTTTTCGAAAATATCGATCGTAGTGCCGTTTAATCCTTGACTATCCATTGTCATAGAACACAAGAAATCAGCAAATCGCCCATGGTAATTATCCGCATTGTACCCATAATACTCAGTCACACATTCCGACAAAGAAAAGCTTCCGGTATCTAAATATAACTTTGCAATATTCATTGCGTCAATATCTCCTAGCATATCTGGCAACGAACACACAGTTTCTTCTTCTGTGTAAAAAAACACATTTTCAAATGATTCTCCATTAAGCAAAGATGATTCTATACCATTTTCATTTGAAGCATCCTGAAGATCTCCAGCCCACGATACAACATCTCTATGCCAATAACCGTAAGCCAGAATGAGTAGGCTATTTGCACCAGTAGTACTATAGATTCCATCAATAGAAGCAAACATATGAATTAAATCAATTGAATTAAAAGAATATAAAGGGTCAACTAGATAGACTTGTCCATTATAGTATGCTTCAAATAGATTATTCAAACTCATTCCGTGCAAATCTACGTTCATGTCCTCATACTTTAAGAAGGCATAGAAATAATCCCTAAAAAACATCCCGTGTTGATAATCTTCGTCAATAGTAGCAAATAATGACGGGTCGTAAGTTCCTGCGCAAAGTGGCCACATATTGACTGTAAAAATCGTAATCCCGTCAAACGTTATATCCTTCTCATTAGTTGTATATACCATCGACATAGTTCGAACATATGCCAATACTTCGTTTTTTATGTCAAAACTATAATTAATTGCCAGCTCTTCTATCTTGTGCAAAACAAATGATAGTGAATCAACATCATTGTATAACCTTCTAATATTCGTGATTCTCTTAGGTCCGTTAGACTTTGCGACATAAGTATAATAGTTTGGATTATTTGAACTTGCCGATAACGTGATGCCCATGGCTTCTACAAATTCCTTATCACAAGCGGCAATGTACACCGTCGTATTGTTGCTGACATTTTCAATTTCAGCGTACTTATTAATAAACTTCTTCTCACATGGTTCTTCAAGCGACTCAACAAACATGAGATTATGTAAAACGAGTCGGCCCTTGTTGCGATCTCCGATTGCTGATGAATTGGCGACAATTCAGATGTCGCTAGTCGCGGTGAGGAAGGTGAAGTGATAATATTTGGGATCACTGCGATCAGAAGTCAATAAATGAATTGGTATGGCGTCGTTTTTTACCCATATACCATTTACATCCAGTATTTCAATGTAGAATGAGTCGTCAATGTAGTCTAGGTACTCGCTCGAACTCCAAAGTGATAGGTAAGTATAGAGGTGCCTTATCGTATTTGGAAAATGGAAAGTGATGTAGGATTGCCCGGCGTTGATTCTTCTTGGCGACATCACGAGATGCTGGTTGCTTTCTGTATCAGTTATATAGCCAGTTCGCAAAAATGAACCATTTACCTGCTGATTGTTCTTCATTAAAGAATATTGGATAGGGCTATATGGATAGTATTGTTGCGAAGTAATGTCGTTATCATTGTATCTGAATAATGATTTATGGTAGTCGAAAACGATCGCGCCATTAGTGTAGGATAGCATCTCGGGAAAAATGTAATACTCTTGATTCATATTTGGCAGATTGTATCTAACTTTAAAGACCGGATAAGTGATTTCATTATTGTTCTGATCAATTGCTGTCCAGTTTTCGTATGCGTAGATTACAAGATAATGATTGTATATGGCGTTGTCGTCAAGATGGCACCACCAAATGACGGGAAGACCCTTATCGATTGAGGTTTTAAACATACTGATTGTATCTGGAATATAATTTTGGAGGTCCTGATGAAGAGTGGCGCTTAAAACATTGTTATAATCAGAGGTCGTCATTACTTTATTAAAGGAATAAACCATGTCTTTTGGACTGGTTAGGGTCTGATCATCAATTGAATACGTTTTTGTCGAAGTGATCACGTTTGAAGCAAGATTGATGTAGCTTTCGTAGCGATTCGCATCAAATTTGAGGTTGTCGAGCCAGAAGTAATCGGCCAAGTACTCCAGCATCGAATAAAGGGCTAGCGGACCGCAGCCGGCCGAATTCGTTATGCTCTGATTCTGCTTAGCGGTGTTGATGGGCTCGTTCGTGTTCTGTTCGTTAATATTCCTGGGTTCTCCATCGAAAGAATCGCTGACGGATATCGTAGATTGCATGCTCCAACTCAAATTGGAAACTTGAGAGGATAGCACACTAGGTATTTGCGAGCTGGTGAGTTTGATGGTATTACCAAAATCTGAACCCGGCATTTCTTGAAGGAGCTGATGCTGATATGTTTCGCTCTCGATAGATGGCTGGCAATTGCTTGAAGAAAACACAGTTGATAATAGACAGAGCAAGATAGGAAACGCCTTCATATTAAAATCCCCCAAGTGATTAAACACAAATTTTATCTATTCATCATTATAATCATTATTTGCCTGTTTGTTAACGGATTTGAGGATCATAAGGCAATCGCGAGTCTGGAATACAAAATTGATGTTGCTCCATTTTCTAATGCGCTTGCCGGCAGTGCGAGAACACCAAATGCAGAGAAAAGGATTGCTTGCTTGGTTGATGTTTGAGGAATTTGTACATAAATGATACACATTTCTTAATCGAAAATAAAAACCCCGATTAAATGGGGCTTTATAGATGCTGGTGCAGTTAACAGGAGTTGAACCTGCACGGGTCGCCCCACTAGATCCTAAGTCTAGCGCGTCTGCCAATTCCGCCATAACTGCAATGGTGCCGTCTAGAGGACTTGAACCTCCAACCTATTGATTACAAATCAATTGCTCTGCCAATTGAGCTAAGACGGCGTGGTGGGCACTACAGGGATCGAACCTGTGACCTCTTCCGTGTGAAGGAAACGCTCTCCCAACTGAGCTAAGGGCCCACATCGAAGGGGTGATAACGAACAAGTTCGTTAAGATGTCCCTTCCTAACAAAAAGCCCATGCGGGCCTGATGTTGTAATAATGGTGGACCTTAATAGATTTGAACTATCGACCTCGCCCTTATCAGGGGCGCGCTCTAACCAGCTGAGCTAAAGGTCCAAAAGCGCCATTTTGCGCTTAATCAATATACACTACGCAATTCAAAAATGCAACTACGAAAACCGAGGCGTTTCTTTAAGAAAGAAGCAGAAAGCCCGAGCGGTTTGCTCGGGCTCGAAATGCTTGCGAATCGCGTCGTGATTAACGCTTTGAGAACTGAGGCGCGCGGCGGGCGGCTTTGAGGCCGTACTTCTTGCGCTCCTTGACTCTGGCGTCGCGGGTGATGAGCCCAGCGGCCTTCAAAATCGCGCGATCGGCGCCGGCTTCGAGAAGGGCTCTGGTTATCCCGAGGCGGATGGCTCCGGCTTGCCCGGTGAAACCTCCACCTTTAACCGTGGTGGTGACATCGAACTTATCGGCGTTATTGGTCAGGATGAGCGGCTGTCTTAGGTCCATGACTAACGTCTCGTAGGGCATGTAGGCATTGACATCGAATCCGTTGACGGTGATCTTACCTTTTCCAGGAACGATGTAGACGCGGGCGACCGACGATTTGCGGCGACCGGTCCCGTAGTATTGGGCATTTTTCTTAGATGTGGCCATGGCTTACCTCCTAGAGTTTGAGCTCGAGCGCTTGTGGCTTCTGAGCTTCGTGCTTGTGATCCGGACCCTTGTAGACAAAGAGCTTCTTGTAGATCTGACGTCCGAGGCGTCCTTTGGGAAGCATGCCCCAAACCGCTCTCTCGATCATCTCCTCTGGATAGTTTCTCGCCATCTCGCCTGAGGATCTCGTCCTGAGTCCCCCGGGCTGAGTGGAGACGTTGTAGTAGTTTTTCTTGTGTTCTTTGTCGCCGGACAATCCGACTTTTTCAGCGTTGACGATGATGATGAAATCGCCACAGTCGACATTGGGTGTGAAAATCGTTTTGTTCTTGCCGATGAGCATCACCGCGACTTCCGAAGCAAGTCTTCCCAAGGGTTTGTCTTCGGCATCGATGACATACCACTTGCGCTGGATTTCCTGCGCTTTAGCGATCGTTGTTTGACGTTGCATAATATTCTCCTTACTCAGACTATAATCTTACTGGGACCGTAGTTTTCGCAATTTGCGCCGATATCAAGTCTATATATAACATATAGAAATGTCAACGATTATTTGCGATGGGGAAACAGCTCTAGAGGTCGGCGTTGTGGTAGACGTTTTGGACGTCCGCAATTTCGCTGAGAGCGTCGATCAACTCTTGCAGGCGAACCTTGTCCTCGTCGTCGAGGGTGATGGTCTCATTGGGCAGCATGGCAATTTCGGCGACATCGAACTCGCTGACGCCCAGTCCGTTGAGCAAATCCTTGGCGCGGGCAAAGCTCGTCGGCTCAACCAAAACCTCGATGACGCCTTGGTCTTGGGATACTTCCCGCACGTCGATATCTCCGAGGATCAATGCTTCCTCGACTTCTTGAACGCGAGGGTGCTTAAAGACCAAAAGCCCGGTTTCGGTGAAGTTGTAGGCCACCGTTCCCATGTGCCCGCCTTTGCGGATGATCTGGGTTCTGACTTCGACGAGGGCGCGGTTTACGTTATCAGTCAAAGTGTCGACGATCAAATACGAATTGCCTGGTCCGTAAGCCTCGTAGCGACCCGGGAGATAGGTCTCGGCATCGCCACCTTGGGCTTTTTTGATGGCGCGATCGATGACGTCGCGAGGGACGGATTGACCTTTGAATTTATCGATTGCCGACCGCAGGGCTAGGTTGTTGGCAGGATCGGGAATCCCCGACTTAGCCGCCATATAGATCTCGCGTGAAGCTCGGGCGTAGAGCGCTGATTTCATGGCGCCGGTCTTGGCCATCGCCGCCGCTCTTACCTCGTGATGTCTTCCCATAGCAACATCCTCCCAATATAATCCTCAGATATATTACATCAATATATGACGTCTACCAAATAAAGTCCGCATGAAGGGGCCTTATAATTGACAATTTCGCGTTCTTTTGTGTCGATTAGCGAGGCCAATTGTTCGACGTTCAAGTGCCCGAGCCCCACTTCGATCAAGGCTCCGGCCATCATCCGCACCATGTAGCGCATGAAACCATCTCCCACCACTTCGATCGCCAATATGCCTCCATCTTTGAGGATGTGGATGCCAGTGATCTCGCGGACGAAATCCGCTTCGTCTTCCTCTTTGCTCGTGAAGTTGCGAAAATCGTGCCGCCCGTAGAAGAGAAGCCCAGCCTTAATCATGGTCTCGACATCTAGCGGGCGAAGCAATTGGAAGATGAAGTCTTCATTGAATGGGTCGGCCTCGCCAGTGTTGATGAGGTAGCGGTACACCTTGCTTTTTGCTGAGAAGCGGGCATGAAAATCATCGCTGATGGCGCTCAAGCTGACGATGTGGATATCGCGCATCAGCAGCCGATTAGCCGCATAGCGAAATTTTTCGAGATCGACAATGCCTTTGGCGACGTCGAAATGAAAGCGTTGCCCTAAGGCGTGGACGCCGGCATCGGTCCGACCTGATCCGCAGATCGACGTCGCTGCATCGAGCAGCTGCGACAAAACCCTTTCTATCTCGCCTTGGATAGTGATATCAGAAATTTGCTTCTGCCAGCCCTGAAAATGCGTGCCATTGTATTTGACAACTGCCAAGTATCTCATAGAGCGACTCCGAGAGAGGCGATGCCGAAGATCATATCGATAAAATTCCAGTCTAGCACCGAGGTGACGATGACGCCCGCGGTGAGGAGGACGATGAAAGCCAGCGACAAAGTGTCGCGCGTCGACCAGTGAAGGTTGCGATATCTCGTCCGCTTAGCCCGAGGGTTGTACCCGCGCGCTTCCATCGCGTTGGCCAGCTCTTCGCTCCGCTGGAAAGCGGACATGAAAAGCGGGACGATCAGCGATAGTATCGCCTTTATTTTTTCCTTGACCCTGCCATGCTCGAAATCCACCCCGCGCGAAGCTTGCGCCTTCATGATGCGCATGGTCTCGTCGAGCAAAGTCGGGATGAAGCGGAGGGCGATAGAGATGGTCATCGCGATCTCGTGAGTCGGGAAGCGAATGACTTTTAGCGGCATCATATACCATTCGAGCGCATAAGTTAAATCCAGTGGTTTGGTCGTCGCGGTCAAGATGAGGGTCAAGGCGATCATCATGACCAAGCGGATGATGATCTTCGCGCTCTGAAAGATGGAATCCCAGTATATTACGTAATCGCCGATTCGAAAGGCGACGAGGCTGGCGTTGACGGGCGGCACCAACACGTTTATCAAAAGCAAGATGATGATCATTATCCACAGAGCCTTGAGCGATGAAAAAAGTTGCCCGAGGCCGATTTTCGATATCAAAAGCAAGATGAGGATGATGATCAGGAGTACCCCGCCCATAACAAAGGTCATGGTCCAGGACGTATAGCTGTAGAAAACCCCCACCATGAGGAGCACGAGCATCAGCAGCTTGCTGCGCGGATCCATGCGATGGATGAAAGTATCAAAGGGAGCGAATCTCCCCAGTGTCATGCCTTTCATTGCTCTTTTCCTCGCGCGTCAGCGATGGCTCGAGCCAAAGATGGGATATCCTTGATCTTTCCGAGGTCGAGTTTCATGCCTCTGTCGGAAAGGGCTTTGACGAATTTATAAAGAAGCGGCGTCTCGAGCGAGTAGCGGTCGTTCTCTTTATTGAAGAGGAGCGTCGGAGTCGTGACCTCCTTGATCTCGCCATCATCCATGACGACGACGGTGTCGCTGTGCTCCAAGACGATATTCATGTCGTGGGTGACGATGATGACTGTCGTCCCCTTATCGTGCAGCTCTTCAAATAGCTGCATCATCTCTTTGGCACCGCGCGGATCGAGGCCCGCCGTCGGCTCATCCAAGACGAGGATACTGGGGTTGAGAGCTAGAATTCCAGCGATGGCCACCCGCCGGCGTTCCCCACCTGATAAATCGAAAGGCGAACGCTTGTAAAAACTTTCGTCGAGACCAGCGGAGAGCAAAGCTTTGTGGGCGTTCTCGAGAGCTTCCTTGTCGGTCGCTCCAAAATTCTTGGGCCCGAAAGCGACATCCTTTTCGACTGTCTCCTCAAAAAGTTGATACTCTGGAAACTGAAAGACGATGCCGACCAGACGCCGGAGCTCTTTGATTCTCTTCGTCCGCCGCTTGCGGTTATGCGAGACGACGTACTCGCCGACGATCACCTCGCCCTTGGTCGGCACCAGCAGACCATTGAGCTGCTGGATGAGGGTCGATTTTCCGCATCCGGTCCGCCCGACGATAGCTGTGAACGAGCCATCGACGATGTCGAGGTCGACGTTGTTAAGCGCGCGAAAACTGAACGGAGTTCTCTCGTTGTAAACATAGGTGACACCGCGGTACTTTATCGGCATAAAAATTCCGCCATTTCATCGAGATTTGCAAGGTTATCGACGTCAATACCTTCGTTTTCCAAAGCATCCTTCACTTTGCGAATAAATGGTAAATCGAGGTCGATTTGCTTGAGAATCGCCTCTTCAGCAAAGACTTCTTCTGGCGTGCCGCTCAAGGCAATTTTGCCCTCGTCGAGCACGATTACCTCGTCGCTTAAAAATGCCTCCTCGATATCGTGAGTGATGGATAGAATGGTGAGATTTGGATTCTCGCTTCGCATCTCGGCGAGCGTCTCTTTGACTTCGCGCTTACCTTTGGGATCGAGCATCGATGTCGCCTCATCGAGGATAAGAAGGTCGGGCGACATCGCTAGAATACCGGCGATGGCGACGCGCTGCTTCTGCCCTCCCGACAAGTTTGATGGTTCGGTGTCGAGGAATGCTTCCATGTGCACCTTATGAGCAAATTTTTGTATTATGCCTTCCATATCGTCGTGGGGTACGAGGCGATTTTCGAGGCCGAAAGCAATATCGTCCTTCACGGTCGAACCAATAAATTGGTTGTCAGGGTTTTGGAAGACTATTCCGACCTTGCTTCTTATCTCGTGTATCGTCTCGTTATCGATGGGCGTGTTGAAGATCTTGATCGTGCCTTGGGATGAGTTGAGCAAGCCGATCAGAAGCTTAGCCAAGGTCGACTTACCCGAGCCGTTGTGACCGATGACCGAGACGTATTTCCCACTTTGGACGCTGAACGAAATACCATTGATAGCGGGGTGTTTCCCATCGTAGGAAAAAAATAAACCAACGACTTCGATCGCGTTCATAAGTCTTTCCTCTTGGCAAATACTTCGATGAGGAGCATGACGATGACGAAGAGAATCGCGCTTCCCAACCCGACGACCAAGACTACCCATAGGCCAAAGATCTCCGGCATGGCTAGTCGAAGCGTCGAGAGGATAACTACCGAAAAGATAGCCAGCGCCAGAGCGCCCAGCGTCACCCGCCTCAAAAATAGCCGTGAAATCCGCCTCATTGTTGCCTCATCTGCGCATCGAGTAAACGGCCTTGATACTTCCTCATTTTTACTCCGGCGAGATCTAGGAGTTTGACGCTCGCCAAAGTCATCGTCGCCTCAGAATATTTGTTCTCCGCGTAAACGACTTCGCGGATGCCGGTCTGGATGATGGCTTTCGCGCATTCGTTGCATGGAAAAAGGGTCACGTATAATGTGCAACCATCCAAGGCCGATCCGTTGCGGGTGTTTAAAATGGCGTTGAATTCGGCGTGGCAGACATATAAGTATTTGGAGTCTAGGCCTTCGCCTTTCTCCCACGAGACTTGGCTCTCGTCGATCCCGCGCGGCATGCCGTTATAACCGATGGAAACCACTTTGTGGTCCTCGTCGACGATGCACGCCCCCACTTGCGTCACCGGATCCTTGCTGCGCAGCGAAGAGAAGCTGGCTATGCCCATAAAGTATTCGTCCCAGGAAATCGGTGTGCGCAGTTCCATATGTGCTCTCTCCTCGTAAAACTTTTCTAATTATATCATCGCGCGTATGAATGTTTTAGTAAAACGATGCGACAAAAACGATTATTCGCGCGAGATTAAAATGCATCGGTTCTACCGCGTTTTGATCAGCGCCGCCTCAAACGGCGCTAAGGAGCGTCGGTCCTCGTAGCTATTGACACCATAATTGGAGATGATGACTTCTCCGCGGAGAAAAAGCGGATTCGACCGAGGTTTATTGGTCATATTGAGGACGATGGCATATTCATTATCGGCAAACGTGCGCGCGAAGGCCATGAGGTGCCGGCTAGTGAAAAGAGGAACAAAATCGCCGTAGCACAGGGCAGGTATCTCCTTTTTTAGGGCTAGCAGACGCTGGTAGAAATGGAAGATGGAATTCGCATCTTTTTGGGAGTCGGCGACGTTGATGGTCTTATGGTTGGGATTGAGCATCAGCCACGGCTCGACGCTTGAGAATCCAGCGTATTTCTCATCGCTCCACTGCATCGGGGTGCGAGCGTTGTCGCGGTTGATATTATCGACGAGTTTGAGCGCTGAGTGACGCGGGATGAGAAAGCGCCGCAGCAGGGCGTAGACGGAGGTCGCGGAGACATCGCGGACTCTGGTGATGTCGTCCGTGCCGATGTTGGTCATGCCGATCTCCTGACCTTGATAGAGGTAAGTCGTCCCTCTGAGCATCGCGACCATCATGGCTAGCATCTTGCCCGATTCATCGTGGTAATGCTTTTCATCGCCGAAGCGCGGGATGCTGCGCAGTTGATCGTGGTTCTCGAGGTAGTTGGCATTCCAGTCGACTTCGGCCTGCCACCTGAACAAGATCTTCTTTAGTCGCCAAGGGCGGTACTTGCGGGCAAATAGGGGTATGCTTCTCCGATCGACGTTGACGTGGTCGAACTGGAAGACCATGGTGAGTTCCTCGTCCATGAACTGACGCGCGCTAGCATAGTCGACCATGTACGTCTCGCCGACGCTCATGCACTCGTAATGGGAAAAGACGTCGCGGTAGAGCTCTTTGAGGATGCGATGGTTACCTTCTTGGTTGAGGTAGTGCTCGATTCCGGTCTGCGAGAGGTGCGGGCGGCCGTTTTTGAGCGATGTTTTATAAATTTGGTTGATCACGTCGCACCGGAAGCCATAGACGCCCCTATCGAGCCAAAAGCGCAGGATTTTCTTAACCTCCTCGATAACCTTAGGGTTGTGGAAATCCAAATCGACTTGGCCCACTCCGTATAGGTGGAGGTACCACAGACCGACTTCGGGATCAAATTGCCACGCTGAACCCGAGAACATCGACTGCCAGTTGTTGGGCGGGCGAGTGTTATCGCTGAGACCTTCCCGCCAGTAATAGTAATCGCGATAAGGGGAATTAGGTTTCCTCGATTCGATGAACCACGGGTGCTCGCTGCTTGTGTGGTTGACGACTAGATCCATGATGATGCGGATGCCACGTTTCTTGGCTTCGGCGATGAGATCGTCCATATCCTGAAGCGTCCCATATTCGGGGTTGATGTCCAAATAGTCGCTCACGTCATAACCCATGTCGTGGTTCGGAGATTTGAATACTGGCGAAAGCCAGACGATACCGATGCCGAGGCTCTTAAGGTAGTCGAGTTTGGAGATGATCCCGGGAATATCGCCGATTCCGTCTCCGTTGGAGTCGCAGAAACTGCGGGGATATATCTGGTAGACGGCATTCTCTTTATAGAAATGTTCTTCCATGCTTTTATGTTATCACAAGAAAGGTGAGAAGCAGCATAGACAAAAGGCCCTATTGCTAGGGCCTTGAATCATAAGTGTGATGAGTTAACAGCAGGTGTTACTCGGCTTGCTTTCTCTTTAAGAAGAAGGTTCCACCGATGATGGTGATGCCGGCGATGCCGAGGAAGACGATCGAATAGATGGCATCAGTTCCGAACAGACCATTGTTGAGAGCACCGACGCTTCCGCCGAAGAGCAGATCGGCATAAGCCCATTTCGCGGCGGCCGTAACGATGTCGCGCTGAATCGTAGCTCCGGCAGCTTGGCCGACGCCATTGTGGTCATCGAGGTTGATGCTCGACAGATAACCTTGGGCGGTCGCGCTGAGGCCCATGTACGAATCGTAGAGAGTGGAGAACGTCGCGCCATCGCCACAGCAATCGAAGGCTTCGAGAGAGGAGGCGAAGGTTGTGGCGGCCGTAACATCAGCCGTGCTCGAACCATAGATTTTGAGCGCGTCGATATAGAAAGCTTTGGAACCAGCAGCCGTGCCATCGTTCAGTTGGCTGAACGCGATCTGAATGTGGCCGAACAAGGGAGTGGCTGACGTGAAGTCGAAATATGGGGTGGCAGTCGAGGTCGAAAGAGTTTGAGGTTCGCCTAGGCTCACCCCACCCACCTTGACGGAGATGGTGCCATCGACGATCGAGCTGGCGCCACCGCATTTGATGGACAAAGAAGTGACTTGATAGGCGGGGATGACCGAACGCATTCCAAAGGAATATGCGCCTTTGTCACCAGAGCCGACTTGCAAGCCGCGGTTAGAGGCGAAACCCATATAGTACGTTTGTGTGATATCGGGGTACCAGGATGCGGTGAGACCCCAAACGAAACTCGAGAGCGTGACAGACGTGCCGTCGATATTGGCTCCGGTCGCGCCTAACTCGCCAGTCGCGAGTTGATGAGTGTAGATTGGGCCAGTCGTAATTTCGTAGTCGACATAGTCTGTGAAACTGCCATCATCCGTTGTGGCAACGATGCGAGTCGAGCCAACGCTGAGGCCAGTGACGAGACCCGTCACGGCATCGACGGAGGCGATATCGCCATCGTCTGATGCCCAAGATACGACTTGGTTAGTCGCATTAGCAGGGGAGATCGTAGCGACGGGAGTGTGAGTTCCGCCAACAGGCATCGAGTGGGATTCAGGGCTGACCGAGACACCGGTGACAGCCACGGTTTCGCCACCCGCGAGAGAATAAGCGATTTTCCACGCGGTGGTCCGCGCTTGAGCCGCGAGCGAGAATTTGACAAATCCGCAGTTGGAGACGCCGGCCAAATTGAAAGTCGCGACCGATCCGCTCACGCTGGAAAGGCCAGTCCTCGTGGTGGCTCCGGCTTCATTGGCTCCGGCGAGAATCGTTGCATTACCCATTGCGGTCGCGTAGGCTGCCGTGGAGGCCGTTACTTCGATTGAGGTCAGGTATCTGCTTCCGGCGACGGTGGGGATAATCTCCATCGAGTGGTTGGCGTAGACCCTGAGTTCAGCATAGGTAATTGCGATGTTGCTCGTCGAAGTGTTCTTGCGATGCGTCATCGTGAAATTAGTTGTGGAGTACGTGCGAACCTCGTTCTCGGTGACCCATGTTCCACCACCGGTGACATAGGTGTAAGTCTCATCAGCGGCGTTTGTTTCTAGGGAGTTCCTAGCAGTGGCGGTGAGACCGATGGTCAAAGCCATTGCGCCGGTGGCGAGTACTAAACCTATTGTTTTGAATAGTTTCATGTATTAACCTCCAAAGGTTTGCTCTCATTACATACGTACATGAAAGCGTTTACTTATTTATTATATAACCGTGAAAAGAAGTTAACAATACCGAGTTTCATGTTGCATTCCTGGGCATAAAAGAGCGATTAAACGCAGTAAAAATGCTTAAAAATGGCCTTTACTATCGTTTCGCGTGGTGCCGATAATTGTTCTATCTATTCAACTTGAGGACAAATTGCCAATAGTGAAGAACCAAATTCTGCTGTTGCCATTGTTGATGTTGATCGTCTCTGCCTGCGATGTTGCGACGCCGTCGAGTTCCAGCTCAGATGAGCCATTAGAGCAATTACATCGCCAAGTTACTCGCACATCTTTAAACAGAGCGATTTCACGTCGGGAGGATGTACCACAGCCAACATCACTCTTCGTTGCAACCCTGATTGATTAATGACATAATTTTAATATGAGGAATAAATTTTTACCGATTATCACGTTTGTTTTTCTGCCCCTGCTGATGGCGAATTCGCCAAGCCCCGAACCATACCCTAATCGATACGATGACTTCACATTCGCCAATTACGAAGTCGAAATCGTCAGCGATGGGACGGACAAGAGCATCGTCTTCCGAGGCGAGCTGACGAACACCGGAACGGGGATTATTACTTTAGGCATGTCAAACATCGATTACTACGTCTCCGCGACGCATTATTATTTCGAGCTGTATGAATTATGCGGTTGCGATTACCGGGATGGTCTTTTGCCAAACGCCACCATCACCTATGAGAAGGAGCAGACCTACGGCGGCTATTTATCCGCAGGCATCCGCGATGATTTGCCCGAGCCGACTACATCCATACTTGGTTTCACCACCTCTTCGTTCTTGGAGGGCATCATCACCACCGATATAAGTATTGTCATCGGCGAATACGATGCCGTGGCGAACAGGACTTCCGCCACCATCTCTTTTGAATGGGACAATCGAAGCGAAGAGCGTGCTTACAGTTTCTACGTATTTTATGAAATAGGAGACGCCGATCGCACCTCATATATTGAATCGGGGTTGGCGAAAGGCGAAACCGGCAGCCTCCAGGAAGCATTTTCGATAAGAGGTGACGTGGCGGGGAGCGAAGTCTCTGATCCATCGCTCCATTTCCTGCCCTGGAACTCGTATTACGGAGAGGGTATTACATGGTCGTGGGGGGTCTTTGGGACGGTAATAATCGGCTTCCTGACAATCTTGGCCATGGCCAGTCCGCTGATCATCGTGGCGGTCATTTTCATCGTTCGCGCCGTCCACAAGCGAAAGCAGCGCGACACAAAACTGATCAAATAGTGTTATATAATTAAAATATGAGCAGACGAGTCGGGAAGGGTCTATGCTCCTTGACCTTGGCACTCCCTTTCCTCATGGCGAACTCACCAGCGCCCATGCACACGACTTTAAGCGTATATGACGACTATCTTCTCGGCGATCACACCGCTGAGATTATCGCTGATGGCGAAAGCGGAAAACTAGTGACTTTTGAAAGCAGCCTGACCAATGTTGGAACAGGGGTGATCGTCCTATCCGATTGCCACTTGATCTTCTACATCGATGCCACACGCTTCAGCTTTTACTTCTCTCAAGACAGTGAGCTGCTGTTCGATGCCGGATTATCTCCCTACGCAACTCATGACATCGCATTTGCCACCGCGTATACTGGCGCGCGCGTCCTTGGTCCAGTGGATATCGCCGCGCCCACCATCACGGTCATGGGCTATCTGAGCAGCGACTTTGTCGAGGGCGTGACCATCACCGATCCAACGCTGGCATTCACCACCTATGATGCAGGTAGCGACACCAGCCAAGGGATGATTTCCTTCGCTTGGGAAAACGCTGGCGACAAGACCGTCCACGAGTTCTACGTCGCCTACGAACTCGATGGCGTCAAAACGACTTCTTACAAGCAGGCGCATCTCGATTACGGAGAATCGGGTGCATATTCACAGATGATCACCATCGATGGCGACGCCACATCGAAAGTCGCCACGAACATGACTTTCTATTTCCTCAGCATCATCGAATATCAAAGCGGCAATATCGCGTTGATGGCGCTTCTCGTCATCCTCAGCATCTTCGGACTCGTAATCGTGGCGCCGGCTCTCGCCATAGTGATCTTTCTGATCATCCGCGCTTTGATAAGGCGGAGAAAAGCGAAGGTTTTATAATTCGCGTGGCGAAGAGGGCCACTTCGACAAGGAAGATGGCCAGCAAAACCACCAGCAGCCATAAATGAGCGTCGTACGACCCGCCGACTAAATAGTTGGCTAGCAGACCGATGCCGAGGCTCGCGCCATTGGCGAGAGCGGAGGCGAGATAACCTTTTAGGTGAACGCTTTTAAATGAAGCGACAATCGTTCCTTCGATGATGAATATCAGTGCTTCCATGACGATTAGGGATACGACATAGCTGCTAGTAAAAACGTAGAGCAGAAGATAGTTCATCACCAGGTTTAAAATGACGTTCATCAAGTAGATGGTAAGAAAATACCGCATAGAATCGCGTTTGAAAGCAAAGTAGATTGGCAGTTCGACCGCCAAGGTTAGAATCAGAGGAAACACAAAAATGACAATGTAATCCATAAGTGTATTGCATCTATCTTATCACATTGAGCGGAGTAGGAATTCCGCGATTTGCAAAACGAAAACAAGGGCATGACTGCCCTTGTTATACGCATTTGATTATTGAGCTTGACGCTTTTTGGTCACGTAGTAGCATCCAAAGAGAATGGTAATGCCGGCTAAGCCGATAATAGCCGCGAGCGTCGCGTTATTAATCCCTCGCTCGGAAGCTGGTTCAGAAAGCATCGGAGCAAAAGAGATGGGAGCGCCAGTGCTGCTGACGACGAACTTACTCAAGGACGTATACTTTGTGACGATATCGATATAACGGGCCAAGGCGTGCTGAGCGGCATTGCCGCTTTCGCTTGGAGTCACGCCGACGAAGTAATCCTTGGCATCATTTGAAAGAGCTGAGTAGGCAGTCTCTAGATCGTCCCGTACATCGCCTAGTTGAACCGCGCTCTGCGCAGAGCATCCAGCCGATGTTTGATCGAGGAACGTTTGGCCGAAGGCAATAGCATCGACCTGCTCCTGAAGCACTGCGTATTCGAGCACGATGCTCGAGAAGGTCAAGGTGCCTGAACCAGCGAAATTGTACAAGCGGAAATAAGTGAAGGCACTCACGGCATTTATATCCCATGAAAAGCCAGCCGTCGAGGAATTGTACGCAGCAATCGTCCCGCCTGATGTAACAGTTGCTTGCGATGACGTTCCAGTATATAGAGTCATGCTGGTCGGCGTGCCATTCGCTCTGTTGACAGTGATCTTTGTTAGGTTTCCAGGAACGACGCTCGTATTGTGCATCGAAAAGGAACCGCTCTTGAATTGAATGTTCCCGCTGGTAGAGATGATATCGACCATTTTGAAGCCAACACCACTCTTGGTAAACTCGACAGTTTGATATCCAGATATGCCAGCGCCAGTATCAGCAACGACAATCGAAATCGAAGAGGAGACAACAACGTTGACCGCCAACGATGTCGTCTTCGATGCATCATCGGACGATGCGATGGTAATCGTATTGGCACCAGCCGTGGTCAAAGCCCCAGTTGGCGAATAAGTATAATTCCGATAATCAGCGTTAGGACTGCCGGCATCGAAAGTCGCTGTGATTTTCATGCCGGTCGGATCGAATGATTCGCCGATGGCGTAAACCATCTTAGATGGATTGGTGCCTACGGAAATGGCGGTCAATGATCTCGCCGCTACTGTGATGCCTGTAATAGAGGCGGTCTTTGTCACGCCGCCTTCAACATAGGAAGCGACTACTTCAGTCACTCCTTCCGACAAAGTGGCAGGTGAATATGTGCAGCTCGCTGTGACGTTAGCAGTGCTGCTATCGCTGTAGGTGGCGGTGACGACCATGCCGGCGGGATTGAAGGAATCGCCGTTGTAATAGGACTTGTTGGTCGGCTGGGTGGTGACGGCGATGGACGAAAGCGTTTTCGATACTCCATCTTGCTGATATACTCTGATGCCGGTAAACGCGATTCCGCTATTTGTGCTGGAAGCAGTCAAGGCGATTCCGAAGCGAAGGTATGAAGTCGCGGGAATCGTCATCGAATCAAAGGTGATGGTTCCCGATTTGCTCGTCGTGGTGGATTGGGTCGTCCAAGTTGTGCCGGTGGTAGAGCTCTGCAGATACAGGGCTGTCGTATTGCCAGCAGTGCCAAACGTGACGGTTCCAAGTATCTCGACCTTTTCGATTATTGGGGAGAAAGTGAAAGTGGTTTTGATGTTAGCCCAAGCGGTCGTGTTATTCGTCTGAACTGCCGAAACGAGCTTGCCGCCAATGCGGGTGCCAGCCGTCAGACTCAGGTTTGCATAGTCCGCTTCCCAGGCGGTCGTGCCGCTTGTTCCGCCGGGGTTGTCGGCCGCGTAACTCACGTTGGTCGCAAGATTGGTGCCAGTATATGCGCTATTGCTACTGCTACCACCATCTAGAAAGTTATAAGATTTGAGAAGCGTTGATGCTGCTTCTGCCTCTCCGAATCTGAATGAATTATTCAGCACCCCACCGCTGATGGCTAAGCCGATAACGAGTGCGAGTCCCGAAAATAGTATGGTAATGATCTTTGCTTTCTTTTTCATATGTGCCCCTTATATGCTAGAAAATCCTGATGCGCAATGTCATAAGTATACCAAAAGTATAAGCGAGCAGGCAATGGGAAATGGAATGATAGAAAATGATATGCGTAAAAAGTGCGGTTACAATAGTAAAACCGCAATTGACAAACCGATGATGAGGACGGCGATGACGATCATGAAAACCAGCATACCTTTAGGAAATCGGTAGCCGTTTTGTTTTTTCTCTTCTTCGCTTAGTAGCGACTCGTCGATCTCCAAATCGCGAGTCGGCCTCGCTTCTTGGTCGGCTTTCACATCCTTGTTTTTTTCGTCCATATCAATTGACCTCGCGATATCTATATAGCCGTGACGATAGAAGAAGCAAATATGAGACGACGAAGGTGTTCAGCGGCACATCGATGAACAAGACGACGGCTTGAGAGAAAAAGATAAAGCGAAAATCAACTCCAAAAAGGAAGGTTTTGACGCTCGATCCGAGCAAGAGCATCAGAAGTATTTCTGAGATCAAGGCGACAAAGGCCACCTGATAAGGGGTAGCGAGCAAAGTCTTGTCATCATTCCTCATAGCGAAGTAGCGGTTCGTGAAGAAGACGACGATGCCCATGCCCACCGATAAGGCGAAGGAAAGGGTGATTATCAAGATCTTGCTCAAAGCGTTAAACGAGTAGACGACTCCGTAAAGCGTGATGCTGTCGGTAAAGATTAAGAAGAACAAGACGAATAGCCAGATCGCGGCGACGAGGGCGAAGAAGACGTACGGAGCGGATTTGTTCATCCTGATTTTTTTGATCAGGTAGAGGGTGAGCCACGGCAGAATCCCGAGGAGGAGGTAGATCAGCGTGATGAAAGGGTTGATCGACAGTCCCTGGGCGTTCGGCACGAGGACGATTCCCAGAAAATCGCTCAATCCCCCGATGATACCCCCGTAGATGGGGCCGAGGAGCAAGGAGGAGAAGATGATCAAGGCCGGCCCGAGCGATATCCGCACGAAAGGGACGATGGGAATGTATTGGATCGACAAAAAGCGAGTCAGGATGATGACCATGGCGATGAAGATGCCCGAGAGGGTTATTTTCTGAACGATATCCAGTTTCATATCTTTTTACCTACGATGTACTTGCGCGCTAGAGAGGCGAAGGCCAGGGAACCGGTGATGAGGAGGACGTCGAGAGGATATCGCGCGAGCAGGCTATCGATGGCTTCGCGATAGTCATCGCGATAATCGTAGTCGGAAAGGTAGAGAAAATAATCGTCTTTATTGCGCGCTCGCTTGTGAGCGAAAGTCGTCAAGGTAATCGATGCTGTATCGCGGTTGAGGATGGAGAGCATCTGGGTGTAGTTCTTATCGCGGAAAGCAGCGAAGACGACGTGGATAGGGCGCTTTTCGCTGGCGTTGAGAGTTTCGATGAGGTTTTCCATCGCTTCGGGATTGTGCGCGCCGTCGACGACGATGCGGTCGGCGAAGCGCTCGAACCGGTTGGCGAGCCCCGCGGCGGAAAGTCCAGCGCGGACATCTTCTTCGCTAATCGAAAAACGCGCGGATAGAATCTTCGTGGCTTCCACCGCTAACGCGGCGTTTTTAAGCTGGTATCTGGCGATAGTGTTCAACTTTAGATCATGATAGGGACGATAGTCGAAGACGAGGCCATCTCCATCTCTGACGTCGTTGTAGTCTTCGACGACAAAAAGAGGAGCATGGTTTCTCTTCGCTGTCTCGCGGATGGCGAACATGGCTGATTCGTCGAGTTTGCCGACGAGGACAGGGCGCTCTTCCTTGATGATCCCCGATTTCGATTTGGCGATCTCGCTGATCGATTTGCCGAGGTATTGGGTGTGCTCGAGGGAGACGCTGGTGATGATGGCGAGGATATTGACGAAGATGTTGGTAGCGTCGAGATAGCCGCCCATCCCCACTTCGATGATGGCTAAATCTAATCGCTGCTCGCTAAAATAGCTGAAAGCGAGGTACGTCTGAATCTCAAAGGACGTGAGGGCATACTTGTGGAAGTTTTCTTCCTGAACGTTGAACAGGCGCAGGATATCGCTGTCCGAAATCGCCTGGCCATCGATGGTGATCATCTCGTTGACGATCTCGAAAAACGGCGAGCTGAAAACCCCGACTCTATAACCGGCATGACGATAGATGTTCATCAGGTAGTTGACGGTCGAACCTTTGCCATTGGTCCCCGTCACGTGGATAGCTGGAAGGATAAAGCTGAAATGGATAGCCTTGAGAAAGCGATCGAAGTTCTGACGATCGTACGAAGAGAGATCGCGCTCCCTAAAAAAAGCATGGAGTTCGGAGATGGTGTTCATGCTCATTCCTCCCGGCCGTTATTCTTGATGACGCGGTCGATCATGCGTTTGTCGTCGCGCTCTTTGATGGCGTCGCGCTTATCGAAGTTCTTCTTGCCTTTGGCAAGAGCGATTTCCATCTTCACCATCCCGCGCTTCAGATAGAGTTTGGTAGGTACGACGGTGAGACCTTTCTCCTCGATTCGCTGGCGCAGGCGGAGGATCTCGAGCTTGTGGAGCAATAGACGTCTCGTCCGGAGGGGATCATGATTAAAGATGGTGCCTTTATCATAAGGAGCGATGTGCATGTTCAAGACGTAAGCCTGGTCATTCCTGACGATGACATAGGCATCGGAAAGCGACGCTCCATTCTGCCGGATCGACTTGATCTCCGTGCCCTTAAGTTCGACTCCGCACTCAGTGAAATCGCTGAGGAAATAATTGAAGTGGGCTTTGGAGTTCTTGACTAAGATCTTGATGCTCTCTTTTTCCATTGCTCGTCCTTTAAGCAAAGAAGATTATACATTCTTTTTATCGAATATTCACTTGATAGACGCAAACGAAAAAGGCGGAGAGAACGCTCCGCCCGCTTATAAGAGCTCACCGCTATCGATATAGAGGATTGAAAACTTGCCCGACGAGGATTATCGCCCCGTGGTAAAAGGCGCTAAAAGCGAAAGGCCGATCGAAGACGATCCGGCTCGCCTCCGAAGAAAAGTCATATCCAGCCACATCGTTGAGCTCCGTGACGGTCACGGACGCCGAGTATAATCCGCCATAATCAAAACTCATGTAGGAGAATTGCGTCGATTTCGTCACCTGGATTCCGTTATCTCCGCTCAAAAGGGCTTGACCGGCGCCATGAGAAAGGATGCTGTTGATGCCAAACTCTGAAATGGAGGGCATCAGATTCAGCTTGTTCTCAATTTCGAAATAGGGGATATCGGCTCCAGTCGTCTCGGAACCGGCTGCATCGTATCGCCGGTTGATCGCGTCATCAAAAATATCGAGGACAGAACTGCCTTCATCGGGAAGATAGAATTCGATATCGAATTTGTCGAGGGCGATCGAGACGCCTTCGAAACCATCGGCTGAGATCTTGACGCCACCATATTCGACATAATCGACCTGCGTGCTCTGATCAGGCGCCATAAAAGTCATTTTGTGGCTGCCACTTTCATATTGATCCTCAAAGTTCTGGCCGAGGCTGGGAGCCGACCATTCGCTCTTGGCGAAATAGGAGGAAACGATCGCAGCATCAGCGCCATCTTCGGATAGTTCGACCTCGGGAATGATGGGGAAGATCTCCGCTGGGACGTAGAGGTCGAGCCATTCGTTGACCAAGGCGCTCGTCGGGCGCCGGGCGATGACGTTGCTATAGTAATTAGCTGACAGGACGCTGAGCAGATCGCCGCTGTCCTCGCTCAGATCGTATTCATCGTCGTCGTACCAAAACGAGTTGAGGGCGTAGCCAGCATCGCTGCCGAGGACGCTGACGACGTCTTTCGTGACCTCATTCAGCTCCTGGATGTCCGCGACTCCTAAAGCGTCGAGAATCTCGCTTTGGACTGAGCCGACGGATGTATATCCGAGAATCGCGATGTTCACGAAAGCGTCGACCGGGGAAAAGCTGCGGGCGGCAAACGCCTCTTCGCTCTTGAAGACCAAAGGCGAAAAAGTCATAACGAAGTCGTTGTACACTTCGCGAGAGTCGAGGTTCGCCCACGTCGAAGCGCTGACGCGCGCCTCGGGAGCGTTCATGTAGTAGCTAGGCATTCCGCTGCGGTCGCCGGTCAAAAAGCGACCACGACCTAGGGCGATGCCGATGACAAGGGCCAATCCAGCGACAGCGCTGAAAGCGGGGATGACCATAGCGAAAATCTTGCTGGCAGGTGTTTTGGGGGCAATCTCGCTGAACATGACTCTGCCAGCAAAATCCAATTCTGGTGTCTTGACGTCCAGCGTCTCCACCGCTCGCTTTTTATACTCGCGAAGATGTTTCATGTTCTCTTTCCTCCGTAATGCTCCTTGATTTTGACGAGCGCTCTTCGATATATCTGATAGACGGTTGATAGGGGGATACCGGTGAAATCACTGATCTCTTTAAAACCGAATCCGTGGACTATCTTGTAGATGACGATGGTGTTCTCGAGGTCGCTGAGGTAGTCGCCGATCTCCTTTAGAAGGCCGAATTGCTCATCCTCATGACCATATACATCGAGCAGAGGGTCGAGTTCTTCCACCTTCCGGCTCCGCTTGATTTCGTTGAGAGCCAGATTCTTCGCAGTCGTGCAGATATATGAGTGGAAATTGGCATCGTCCTCGAGGTTTTCGACCGCCTCGTAAACCTTCACGAAAGTGTCCTGGAGGATATCTTCCGCGCTGGTCTCGTTCTTGGTTATGGAAACGATGATGAAGAAGAGCAGCTTTCGATACGAAGCATAGACTTCGTTAAATGCTCTTTCATCGCGGCGTTTCAGGTCTCGAACAACCTTTTTGCTGACGAGCACGGTGTTCCTTCCTCGGTCCACCTAACATATAGACAAAGAAGGTGACCTATTTTTTATATATTTTACTACTGCTCGATAAAAGGTGTCTCGAAATGAGGGAGCAGAACGACCTTGAATTTGGCCTTCTTCATCTCGGCGTTGAGCTGCGCGGCAATCTGCTCGTTCCTAATCTTGAATTTGAAAGGAACGACGACTTCAAAAATAGCTGTTCGCCCACTCTTTTCGTGGACGAGGCGAAAATCGTGGAGCGATAGTTCTTTGGAGATGTCGCCCAGAGCCTTTTGCACCGCTTCCATCAACATGATGGTCGCAGCGTTAGTCGGATCGATGGGATCCATGTGGATGACGAGGTCTATTCCGTATTTTCCCTTGATCGCGGTCTCGATCTTATCGACGAGATCATGGGAGACGACGACGTTGATCTTGCAGTCGACCTCGACGTGCACCGACATATAGATATTCGTCGGTCCGTACGAATGAGCCCTGAGGTCGTGAAGGCCGAGAACACCATTGTACGCTAATATGTCTCGCACAACCTTTTCGACCAGCTCGCGATCGGCGGCTTTGCCGATGAGCGGATCGATCGTCTCCTTGATCATCTTGATGCCGGAGTAAGCGACGACGATGGAGACGAGGATGCCCATGTAGCCATCGATGTTCCAGCCGACATAGTATGACACTAGGGCGGCGATGAGGACCGAGGTCGTCGCGAAGACGTCCAAGAGGGAGTCGAGGGCGGTAGCTTTTAAGGTTATCGATCCGATCAGTTTGCCGACGCGATAGTTAAAGATCGATTGATATACTTTTAGAAGGATGGAAATGCCGAGGATGATAAACGTCCAAAGCGTATAAATCGAGGTCTCGGCGCTTATGATGCGCTGCACGGATTGAATCATGAGGTTAGCGCCCAAGACGACGATGACGATGCTGATGATCAACCCCGCTAGATACTCGAGGCGCTGGTGCCCGAAAGGATGTTCCTTATCTGCTGGTTTGGCAGAGATTTTGAATCCGATCAGCGAGACGAAGGAATTGCCGGTGTCGGATAGGTTATTGATCGAATCGGCGATGATTGAGATCGATCCCGCCAAAAGACCGAAGATGAGCTTGAGGGCAAACAGGAGAACATTGGTGATGACACCGAAGAAAGAAGCCAGTTTGCCATGGGCGGTTCTGACCTCGGCATCAGCGACATTCTTATAATCTTTAATAAAGATCCTTCTGAGCAGTTTTAACATAATTTAATTACCTATTATAGTCACTATCGCTTTTCTCTACAATTTTTTGTGCAATTATCGTGCAGATACAATTGCAGGCGCATGCATCAATATATAAGGAAACGCGTCCAGGGCGGACGCGTTCATTGCGGATAAGAGTAGACAACTTATTTAGCTAAGGTCTTTTTCTTGCCGACGAAGTAGAAACCGGCGATGGCGGATAGCCCGACCACACCCACGATGACGCTTGTCAGAAGGGCGAGTTTGGCTGGGTCACCATCGGCGTTTGTCGACAGCGTTCCCGCGGCTTCGGGGTACAGATCATTGAGGTAGGCCCATTTAGCATAGGCGCTCATCCTGTTGAAGGTCGGGGCGGAAGCGTGGGCGGAATCACCATTGGCATAGTCGTCGATCAAGAGGCTGTTGAGCAACGTCTGGTTGCCAGCGCTCAAGGCGTTGAAGTTGCCGCGGAGCGTCGTGACGTCGGTCTCGGTGCAAGAGCAGGTGTCGAGGGCTTCGACGCTGTCTGCGAATGCGACGGCCGGAGCTGAGGTCGCGTCTTCGTTCGCCCAGATGGTGATCGAACGGAGCAAGACGCCTCGGTGCGACGTGTTATCGAAGTCGAGGCTGATATGGCCAGAGACTGCAGTGGCCGAAGTGAAGGTATATACTTGATCGGCCTCGGCACCATACTCGACGCTATCGCCGAAAGCTGTATTGCCGACTTTGGCGGAAAGGTTTCCGATCGTGCCGCTGAATCCGCTGATGACCACGGAAATCTTAACGATGCCGACAGTATTTGATGAATGGATGAAACCAGTCCTCAAAGAGAAGTTTTTAGATGGATTGGTCGAAGATCCCATCTGGCTGCCAGAAGTGCTATTGCCAACATAGACATTCGACGTGTTGGATTCCAACAGGTAGCTGAGTACTAAGCCACTGGCGGTAGAAGACATTTTTTCGTATCCGATCGTGCCGGCGACGTTAGCCTTACCAGTGAAGCGGTTTCCAGCGACAGTGAAATCATGTGTGTACACGGGTGCGGGTAAAACTTCAATATTATAGGAAGTGGTCTTCGTCACCTCAGCCTCGGTATAGCTGATCGTGACCGATTTGGTTCCGACATCTCCAGAGACGAAGGTGTGCGCATCATAGTTTGTGGTAAAGCCTGACGTGACCGATTTGGTCAGCTCTTCGGTGTCCGTGGCGGTCAGAGCTAGTCCATCGGACGAGAAGGTCTCGCCGACGACGTAGCTGAGCTTGCTGGCAGGAGAGGCGATGGCGATTGAGTCGAGCGTTCCAAACACTTCGGAGTTCGGCGCATATTTGATGACGATGCTCGCGATGTTGGTGCTGCCATCGGCTAGGCTTAGGTAGAAGTACTTATAGGAGTTGGCGGTGCTGACATCCCAGCTCAGCGTCGTGCTGACAGCGGCGTGGGATTGAGTCGAAAGAGCAGTACCGCTCGATGAGTAATTGGATGCATTGAGCGCCGTGCTAGACGACACATAGGGAGTCCAAGCTCTCAGAGAACCAGCGGAGTGCATGGTGATGTTGATCTGCGTGATCTTGCCAGGCATGACGGTGGTGTTGGACGGATGTGGCAAAGAAGTGTTTCTCAGCTGCATATATGCAGTAGAATCGAGATAGATAGCTGCTTGCCCGAGCACGGTTTCGCTGGTGGAAGCGGTCACCGACCACTGCGAATCGGTATATCCACTACCTGAACCGAATGCGGCGCGAGTAATCTGAACCGATTCAGTGGCAGCGATGACATCGATCGTATAAGTCGTCGTCTTAGTGACGCTGTTCTCGGTGTAGGAGACGGTGACGACGACTCCGCTGGCGATATCGCCGGCGACGAAGACGTGCGAATCCAAGTCGGTGCTAAAACCAGTGGAATAATCTCTGACTGAGGAGTTCTCGTACGTAACGGTGACGACGAGACCGCTTGAAGAGAAAGTATTGCCAACTTCAAATGTGGTCTGGGTCGGCTGCGTCTTGACCACGATCGAGGCTGGTGAAATAGCCGCGACGGTGATGCCGGTGATAGTAGCTGTCTGGGTGGTGCCTTCCGTGTAGCTGACCGTGACTGAGGTCGTGCCGGTCGTCAGCGGGCTCGGAGTGTATGTGCAGCTCGCTGTGACGTTAGCAGTGCTGCTATCGCTGTAGGTAGCGGTGACGACCATGCCGGCGGGATTGAAGGAATCGCCGTTGTAATAGGACTTGTTGGTCGGCTGGGTGGTGACGGCGATGGACGAAAGCGTTTTCGATACTCCATCTTGCTGATATACTCTGATGCCGGTAAACGCGATTCCGCTATTTGTGCTGGAAGCAGTCAAGGCGATTCCGAAGCGAAGGTATGAAGTCGCGGGAATCGTCATCGAATCAAAGGTGATGGTTCCCGATTTGCTCGTCGTGGTGGATTGGGTCGTCCAAGTTGTGCCGGTGGTAGAGCTCTGCAGATACAGGGCTGTCGTATTGCCAGCAGTGCCAAACGTGACGGTTCCAAGTATCTCGACCTTTTCGATTATTGGAGAGAAAGTGAAAGTGGTTTTGATGTTAGCCCAAGCCGTCGTGTTATCCGTCTGAACTGCCGAGACGAGTTTGCCGCCAAGGCGAGTGGCGGTTGTCATACTCAGGTTTGCATAGTCTGCTTCCCAGGCGGTCGTGCCGCTTGTTCCGCCAGGATTGTCGGCCGCGTAGCCCACATTCGTTGCAATATTAGTGCCTGCATAGGCGCCATTGCTGCTGCTGCCACCATCTAGAAAGTTATAAGATTTAAGAAGCGTGGATGCAGCGTCGACTTCTCTGGCATCAAAAAACTTCCCAGCGGTTAGTCCTGCTCCTAAGGTCAAGGCCCCACCTAGAGCGATGGTCAATAACCTCGTCCACGAATTCCGTGATAATTTCATATCATCGTACCCCCATGCTAGTGCGCTCATCCATATGCGGATGCATGCGCTTGCTATAAAAAACCAAATTAGCGCCAATGCGCTTGTATATATTATACACACACGGGCATTTTTCGTAAAGAAGTTTTTTTAAAAAAGCGCATTTATCGATCTATACGTAGTATATGTTGATAATATGCAATAAAAAACACCGTGATTGCGGTGATTACCTCGTGCCAAAATATCGCGATTCCGCACAGCGAAAAGCTGATTTTTACGTCCCTTCGAAGCGAAAGAGCTTGGCGATCGTAAGGACGAATATCTTAAGATCCAGGATGAGAGAAATATGCTCGGCATAGTAGGCGTCTTGTTTAGCCTTCAGCGAGATGTCGTGGTTGCGACCATGAGTCTGGGCATAGCCCGATAAACCTGGGCGCAGAGCGTTCGGACTGGGCGAATAGGCATCGCGCTGCAAAGTGATCTCGGTTTCGTTCACCGCCGCGGCGGGCCGTGGGCCTATAAAGCTCATCTGGCCGATGAGGATATTGAAGATTTGAGGTAGTTCGTCGATGCTGGTCTTCCTCAGAAAAGCTCCGAATTTTGTCGTCATAGCTCTCTGCTGCTCTCTGGTCATGCCGCTGGGAGGGATCTCGGGGGCGTCGTGTTTCATCGTCCGAAACTTTAGGATGGTAAAGAGTTTCTTATTCTTGCCGACCCGCTTTTGGCGAAACAGAATCGGGCCTTTAGAGGTCAGCATGACGAGCAGGGCGATGATGGCGAGGAAAGGAAGGAGGATGGCGATCGCGACAAGAGCGACGAAACCATCGAGGATCCGCTTCCAGAACAAGTATGCTAACTGCCGTTTGGTGAATGGTGATCTGTTCATACCTGAGATACTTTACTCTATGCAAAATCTTTCTTCAAGAAATGTCGACAAAAAGTTAAAAACCATTTTATTTCAACCACGTCGTCTTATTGACGATATGCATGTAGCTCTGAATAATCTTTACCACCTTGGTCGAAACGTCGGTGCTCGCATAATCCCGCGGCAGGGTGTTCACAGGCATCTCTCTAGCGGTTTTTATCGCTAGTTCTGTGGCGGCCAAAACATCGCGCGATTTAATCCCGCCGACGACGATCGTCCCCGCGTCTAGACCCTCTGGTCTTTCGGTCGAGGTGCGTATCAACACGCCGGGGAAATTCAAAATGGCCGACTCTTCGGTGAGCGTGCCCGAGTCGCTCAAGACGACCAGAGCGTTGGTCTCCAGTTTGACGTAGTCGAAGAAGCCAAATGGCTTCGGATTCTTGACTAGAGGATGAAAGACGATGTTCCGCTTATCGATGAACTTCTTCGTCCGGGGATGGGTCGAATAGATGACGGGAACGCGGTATTTCTCTGCGATCGCGTTTATCGAGGCGACGAGCTCAGCGAAGTTTTCTTCGAGATCGACATTCTCTTCGCGGTGGGCGGAGACGACGATGTATTCGCTCTTCTTGAGCCCGAGTTTTTCGAGGATATCGCTCTTAGCAATTTTCGAAGCGTTCTTGGTTATGACTTCGCACATCGGCGAGCCGGTGACGAAGATGGTCTTACCGTCGATTCCTTCAGCGAGAAGGTAGCGGCGCGAATTTTCGGTATACGGCAGGTTGATGTCGGAAATGTGGTCGACGATCGTGCGGTTGACCATCTCGGGGACGTTCCAGTCCCAGCAGCGATTGCCGGCTTCCATGTGAAAAATCGGCGTCTTGAGACGCTTGGCGCTGATCGCGGCCAAAGATGAATTCGTGTCGCCCAAAATGAGGATGGCATCGGGTTTTATCTCAGCGATGAGATCGTACGTTTTGGCGATGATGTTGCCGATTGTCCCCCCGAGATTTTTTCCGACGCTGTCGAGAAAATAATCTGGGGCCCGCAATCCCAGCTCCTCAAAGAAGACTTGGTTTAGCTCATAGTCGAAGTTCTGACCGGTGTGAACGAGGATGTGGTTGAAGCAGCGATCGCAGGCTTTCAAGGTCTCGCTCAAGCGGATGATCTCAGGCCTGGTGCCTAGAATCGTCATGACGGTGTACTTATTTTCCATTCTTTTCGACCTCCTCAAAAATCGTATCTGGATCGTTTTTATCAAAGAGCTCGCTCGCCCACATGATGGTGACCGAGTCGCTCGAGCCGATGTTCTTTATCGAATGGGTGTATCCAGGTGGAATATCGACGACTCGCATCTTATCAGCATCGACGGCGTACGTAAAAACTTGCTCTTCGCCGATTTTCCGAAACTTGATTTCGCATCGCCCTGAGACGACGATGAACTTCTCGCTCTTCGTGCGATGATAATGATTGCCTTTAGTGATGCCGGGCTTGGAGATGTTGACGGATATCTGGCCGTCTCTCGTCGTCCTCAGCACTTCGGTGAAGGAACCGCGATTATCGCTGTTGACCTTAAGGTCATAGGCGAAGTCATCAGTTGGGTAATAGCTGAGATAGGTCGCGTACAATTTCCGGTCGAAACCGCCGATGTTCTCCGGAGTGAACAAGCTGCTCCTCGTCTTGCGAAAAGCATATAGTTTGTCGGCCAGTTCACCTAAGGTCACTGCGTAGACAGGGTCGACGCTGTAATAGGTGCGCTCGAAACTCGTATCTCCCGATTCGAGTAAGGATGCGAAGCGAGCGACGATGTCATCAATGTAGACGAGGTTGACGGCGTAGGTCGGATCGCGGACCTCGATGGGAAGATCGCGGCAGATGTTGTGGCAGAAAGTAGCGACCACCGAATTGTAGTTGGGCCGCGACCACTTTCCGAACACGTTGGCGAGGCGGAAGATGAAGGCCGAACTATGCTCGCGCTCCATGAAGTCGAAGATGGCGTCCTCGGCCATCCGCTTGGATTTTCCGTAATCGTTGTCGAGAGCAGCTTGGATGGTCGAAGAGAAAACCATGGGGATCTTCCGACCGGTCGCTTTGATGAAATCGAGCAGTTTGATCGTAAAATTCGTGTTGCCATCGTAAAATTCTTCTTTGCTCAAAGGGCGGTTGATCCCCGCGAGGTGGACGACGTAATCAGCCTTAGCTAAGCATTCAGCTAGCTCGGCATCGGTGGAATCCTTGTCGAACTTCAAAACCTCGTGACCTCTGATCTGCAGTTCGAGGCCGAGGTTTTTGCCGATGAAGCCGAGCGCGCCGGTGACTAGCACTTTCATTTTTTGAATAAATCAAGGCGAAGCAATTCGCGCTTCATTTCCTCGAGGTTGAGGAGCTTGGTGTTGTGCGACGTATAGGCCTCGACGTTTTCGAGGCAGTGCGAACCTTTCTCGACATATTTGTTGTAGTTGAGATCGCGGTTGTCCGCCGGGATGCGATAGAATCCGCCTAGATCCTCGGCCTTGGCCATCTCTTCCGACGTCACCAGGACTTCGTAGAGCTTCTCGCCATGCCGCGTTCCGATGTAGACGATTTCGCTCTTGGACTTGGTCAGTTCGATCACGGCCTTGGCGAGCGTGGCGATGGTCGCCGACGGAGCTTTCTGCACGAACAGATCGCCTTGCTTGCCATTTTGGAAAGCGTAGAGGACTAGATCGACCGCATCTTCGAGAGTCATCATGAAGCGCGTCATATCAGGATTGGTTATCGTCAGAGGTTTGCCATCTGCTATCTGCTCCAAAAACAGCGGGATGACCGATCCGCGGCTGGCCATGACATTGCCATAGCGAGTCAGGCAGACGACGGTGTCGCCCGGGAGCATTTGGCGCGAGCGGGCTATGACGTTTTTTTCCATGATCGCTTTGGTGATGCCCATCGCGTTGATGGGGTAAGCGGCTTTGTCGGTCGAGAGGAAGATGGCTTTCTTGACTTTGTTGTCGACGCAGGCGGTGATGACGTTGTCGCTGCCGAGAACGTTGGTTTTGACAGCCTCCATCGGATAGAATTCGCAGGACGGAACTTGTTTTAAAGCGGCGGCGTGAAAGACATAGTCCACGCCCTTGAAGGCGCCGACGATGGAGCTGTAGTCGCGGACATCGCCGATGTAGAACTTCAGTTTCGAATCATTGTAGTGCTTGCGCATGTCGTCCTGCTTCTTCTCGTCGCGGGACAAGACGCGTATCTCTTTTATATCGGTCTTGAGAAAGCGGTCGACCACCGCTTTGCCGAACGAACCGGTACCTCCGGTGATCAATAATACTTTGCCGCTGAATTCCATAGTATATACCTCAAAATAATTATAGGTAGTGAACCTATATTTCTCAACTCATTTCAAAAGGGCGTTAGAACATACTGTGGCGTTTTGAGAATCAGCTCCCGCTTTTAAGAAATCTGCGGAAACCATCCACGAAGACTTGATAATCGAGTTCGTAGAGCGATGTGCGGCGGGCTTCCTTGCGCATTTTCAGGTACTCAGGCTCTTCGAGAGCCGACGCGATTGCTTTAGCAAAGTCCTGAGGACGCGAGGAAGCAGAGATGAAACCATTATATCCATCGACCAAGTATTCTTTGAGGTCCGAGGAGAGGTTGGCGATGATAGGCACACCATGCCCCCAGCTCTCAGCCAACTTGGTCGGGAAGCCAGCTGAGGAAAAGCGCTTTCCTTCAGGTTTCAAGAGCAGTGAATAGTCCGCTACGGCGTATAATTTCTCGATATCATCATGTGGAACTCTTCCTAAGAAAGAGACGAACGAACTGGCTCTTTCAAGCTCATCGGCGCTCAATCCTTCGTACATCGCTTCAACGGCGGTTATGCCAGCGATGAGCACGATGACTCGCTTCCGCTCAGACTCGCTGAGGAGGAGAAAACCACGGATCATCTCGGCTAACAGGTCTCGCCGCTCAAACGGGCTACCTGCATACAAAAAGACAGTCTTGCCCATCGGCTTGTACTTGGCGTTGTCTTCGATGAAGCGGAGATCGTCGGTCACGTTGACATAAGGGATGAGGATGCTGTCGGCTTTCTTCTGGCGGAAGTAATTGTCGAGGTAAGATGAGATCGAGATGACGCTGGTACCGGCTTTGATCAAGCAGCGATTGGTGATCTGATTCGGTAGGTAATAGCTGAAGAAGGAGATCAGGCGCTGCTGGCTGAACACCTGAAACTCGACCGCATCAAAGATGAGGCGAATGCCATTGTGCTGAGTATATTTTACAAGATATCGCGCCGCCGATGGCGCCAGAGAACCATAGATGTAGATGACGCCTAACCTGCGATTCCGCCTAGCGAAATCATCGACGATGCCGGCGATGGCCTTCTTCGGGCGGAAGATGGCCATATACTTGGCGCGGCGGCTCATATTTCGAGTGTCATAGTAAGGAATTATGCTGTAACCATCCTCGTGCTTGACGACTTCGCCGACCTCGCCGGGAAAATAGCCGGAAACATAGCAATTATAGCCACATGAATTGAGAAGCTTGACGGTGCCTTTGATGCGGTTGGCTCCGGCCGATTCGCTGGGGAGGGCCAACCCGCCGATGAGCAAGGCGGTCTTCGAATAGCGCGTCGCTTTCTTATCGAGTGCCTGCTCTTCGCCAGATTTTATCTCGGGAAGTTCGTCGATAAGTTTACGACCATCAAAAAAAGGTATGTGTTTGACCCTGGCTGTCAACTTGATGCGATACGCGCCGAGAAGAATTAGGATTACTTGGATGGCGATGGCGATGAAAAAGGCATTTACGCCTGTAGCGAAGAGCGAGTCGAGAACTAAGCCGTGAAAGGAATATCGCGAGAAGAAGTAGACGTGGATTATCGTACCTAGCGCCACGGAGAACAGCGTGAAGAACAGCAGCGTGCCAAAGCCCGTTTTTAGATGGTTAGGCGCGCTATAAGCGCGCTTTGAGGCGTAGCGGTACAATTCGAAGAACGCATCGACGCTCAAGACGCCGAGAAAGATAGTCGAAACCCACATGACGATCATGAAGGTGATGTTCGTCCCGCTGTGGTAGAGGTCCAAAACGTGATCCCGATAATCGGTGAGAAGGATGTCGTCGGCAGTGACGCGATTGAGTTCGATATCTGGAAATTGGATATGCGTTCCACAGTTGAATTTGATCTTGCGCAGCAATGATAGAGCTGACATGTTGTTAGCATAGTTCATCGGAACCGAAAGAAAGACTTTGGCTGCTCCGTATTCCATCGCGCTGTTGTGCGAGATGAGAAAAGTTCTGCCGAACAGCCCATACATGGCATTGAGGATGTACGATTTGATCTCGCGAGTATCGTCATAGACTCCCGATACATAATAAGTGTCATTATGTCCTTCGCTGGCGATTATCACCGGATAATCATACAGATCCTCGAATCCAGAGTATCCGTCCTCGGTCGAGAGGGAGATGATCGAGTTGGCATAGCTCTTGGTGATGATGATCGACTCGTCATCGAACTGCGTCATGCCGTGGTTCGTCATCATGAAGACGCCGCCCGTCGAGCACAGGTCGTTGTAATAGTGGACGCCGACATCGGCGATGCTGATGGCTTCTCCGCCGAGACCGCCTAAATGAAATTCGTCATCAAACACTTTGAAAATCGATGAGTACTGATATAGCGATTTATTGTAGTTCTGCACAAAATCTTCCCAATATGCAGGGTTAATTCGCGTTTCTGACAACGCTGAATCGGTCTGGAGCTGAGCGAGGAGAATGTCGCCTCCTCCTGTCCTTTCCGCGGCCTTTTGCATCAGGACTTCGTCGGTTTGTGGAACGCTCATCATCACGGCGAAGAAGATCGAGTTGGCATATGCTACGCACGAGACGAAAAGCACTAAAAGAGTAACGATATTTCGGGAATCGAACCGCGAAACTCTGGCGGCTTTCTTACTTTCCATGATCATCCGCTCCTATAATTAGAGTTTCCCATTCCTCGACGATTTTCTCAATGGAAAAGGCCGATTGCTTGGCGATGGCGTTTTGCGAAAGCTTGCGGGATAGACTGCTATCGTCGATAATCAGGCTCATGGCCACAGCAAAGCCAGCGATATCGCCCTTATCCACGATGAGACCATCGATTCCATCGCTGATGATGTCATCGACACCATTCCAGCGGCTGGAGATCGAAGGAACGCCTAAAAGCATGGCCTCGATTAGGGCGTTAGGTTGGCCTTCCGCATCGGAGGTGAGCACAAAGACCTGCGCCTTGCTCATCTCGAGGAGGACGTCTTTCGAGTTGCCCATCAAGAGTGCCTTGTCGCTCAGCCCGAGCGAAGCGATGTGCTTTGCGATGGCATCTCGGGCGCTCCCTTCCCCAAAGATTTTCAAGGTGAAGCTGGGGTGGGTGAGGCTGAAGAGAGCAAAAGCCTCGACGAGGACGTCATAGCGCTTTCCATCGATCAGGCGACCGACGGAGACGATGAGGTTCTCTTTCTTGCACTGCCGATGAAGCGTGGGGACGACGACGGGGTTGAGGATGACTTTGCCTTTGTCCGAGACAGCCTTTGGATAGCAGTTCTTCTGGTATTCGCTTTGAAAGACGACGGCGTCGATTTTGGCGAGATTGTGATCGAGGACCCTCATCATGACCCTTCCTCGCCTCGAATGGCGCGGATCTTCGCTCTCGCGGGCGATGACTCTCGTCGCCGTCCCGCGGAATGCGTAGCGCGAGATCAACCCGCCTTTTAAAAAGAAAGCCAAGGAGGCGCGGAAATTCTTCTTCTTATTCAGTTTCCGGAGCGAAGAAACCCAATGCAGCACATTGAGAAGATATTTTTTGTTCGGCCGCGAGAAATCGTACAGCGCGATCGCGGGGTCGAGCTCGTAGTAGATTGTCCCATCGAGGAGCATGGCAATCGAAATACGCCACCCACGCTTAACCAAGTGGTTGGCGATGATGGAAGCGACGCGTTCGGCACCGCCGCTGCCCATGCTTCCGACGACGAAGAGCAATTCGCGGTTATCCATTTCCGCCTTTCCTTTTCGAAACGTACCATTCAAGCGTCAAAGCCAAGCCGCGGCGAAAGTCGAATTCGGGCCGATAGCCCAATTCCTTCTCTGCGAGCCCGATATCAGCCTTGGAATGCTGGACATCGCCAGCTCTAGGCGAAGCGAAGATCGCCGGGAGATCGATGTGCAGTTCAGCGCAGAGAATCTGGTGAAGATCGAGAAGCGTCGTTCTATCGCCATAAGCGATATTAAACGCCTTGCCGGCGGCGGAGGATGGTGCTAAACAGGCCCGCAGATTGGCTTCGATGACGTTATCGACATAAGTAAAATCTCGCGATTGGCTGCCATCGCCATATATCGTCACCCGCTCGCCGCTGAGCAGGAGATTGATAAACTTGGGGATGACGGCGGCGTAGACTCCATTGGGATCTTGCCGCTTACCGAAGACGTTGAAGTATCTCAGACCATATGTCTCTAACCCGTAGAGCGAGTGATATAAACTGGCATATTTTTCATCGACGGACTTGGTGAGGGCATAAGGAGATAATGGTCTTCCCTCGATGCCTTCCCGTTTGGGCAGCATCGGGCTGTCGCCGTATACGGAGGAACTGCTGGCGTAGACGAATTTTTTTACATGCGACCTCTTGGCGGCTTCCAGCATGTTGAGCGTGCCTTGGACGTTGACTTTTTCATAGAACAGGGGCATTTCGATGCTGCGAGGGACGCTGCCCCAAGCCGCTTGGTGGAGGACGTAATCCACTCCCGCGCACGCTTTCAGGCACGTATCGAGATCGCATATGTCACCTTTGATAAACGTAAATTTCGGGTTATCGATAAAGGGTGCAATATTCTCGTGATGGCCATTGGAAAGATTATCGAGGCAGCGGACTTCATAGCCGAGCGCAAGCAGCGCTTCGCAGAGGTTGGAGCCGATGAAGCCAGCTCCGCCGGTGACGAGGAACTTAGCGTTCTTTGGAAAGACCAATTCGCGATATCCCATCATAGTCTCCAGTAGATGAAACCGTCTTTTTCCATCTGCGCTTTGTCGTAGATGCCTTTGACGTCGACGAGAATCAGCGGATGCTTGCCGGTGTACATGGCTTTGAGGCTATCGCTATCGATTTTTTTGAAGGCATCGTGAGATACGGCGACGATCACGGCGTCGAGATCGCTGAAAGCGCGAAACGGCGATAGCTTGATGCCATAGTGGATCAAGACATCTTCCTTCTCGGCGACGGGGTCGTGCACGAGCGGCTCGACATTGTATTCGCGCAAACCCTTGACGATATCGAAAACTTTGCTGTTGCGAGCATCGGGGCAGTTCTCTTTGAATGTCATGCCTAAGATGCCGACGCGCGATTTTGAGATCTCGACACCATTCTGGGCTAATAGCTTGATGACGTTGCTGGCGATGTACTCGCCCATCCCGTCGTTGATGCGCCTCCCAGACAAAATCACTTGCGAATGATAGCCGACCGTCTGAGCCTTGTAAGTTAAATAGTAAGGGTCGACGCCGATGCAATGGCCACCGACGAGGCCGGGGTAGAACTTCAAGAAATTCCACTTGGTGCCCGCGGCTGTGAGCACGGCTTTGGTGTCGATGTCGAGCTTATGGAAGATGATCGATAACTCATTCATGAAGGCTATGTTGATATCGCGCTGGCAGTTCTCGATGACTTTCGCGGATTCGGCGACTTTGATCGATTCGGCGCGATACACGCCTGCCTTGACGACGATTTGATAGATGTCGGCGATTTCGCTGAGCGCTTCCTCGTCCATCCCCGAAACGATCTTCACGATATTCTCCAGTCGATGGCTCTGATCCCCCGGATTAATCCTCTCCGGCGAATAGCCGATTTTGAAATCGATCCCGCACTTCAAATGCGATTCCCTTTCGAGGATAGGGATGCAGATATCTTCCGTCACCCCTGGGTAGACGGTCGATTCATATACGACGATCGAGCCCTTCTGCAGATTGCGCCCGACGATCTGCGACGCGCCGATGACGGGAGAGAGATCGGGTGTCGTGTCTTCATTTACCGGCGTCGGCACTGCGACGATGAAAAAGCGGGCCTTCCGCAGATCGGTTTCGTCATCGGTGAAATGGATGGTCGATTTCTTGATCTCCTCGTCGCCGACTTCTTTAGTGGGATCAACTCCACTTTTGTACAACCCAATCTTCTTGGCGTTGTTGTCGAAGCCGATGACATCGACGTGCTTGGCGAAAGAGACGGCGATGGGCATGCCGACATATCCTAAGCCCACGACGGCTAGCTTTTCTTGCTTCTGACAGATTTTGTCGTATAATCTCATCTTTTTACCCTCCAACGCCTTCGATCCGGCGATTCTTATTCATAATAAGCCACACCCATGCCTCGCACAACTATTTGTCGGTCGCGAGCAGGGATTCGTAATAGGCGAGCAAATCATTGAAGACGATATCGAAACCATACTTGACAACGCTGGCTTTGGCATTGGCCACCATCATCGCCTTACGCCCGGCATCATCCTGCAAAGCCAAGATGGCGTCGCTCATCTCGCGATGATCATCGAGGCTGACGAGAATACCATTTTTGCCGCTTTCGATAATCGAGCGATGGCCGCGGTTGTTCGTCGCCACCACCACTCGGCCCATGGCCATCGCTTCGATGACGTTCGTGGGCAAACCCTCGCGGATGCTCGAAGGGACGATGTAGTCGCTGATCGACAGCAGCTTGGCCACATCGCTTCGCCACCCGAGGAAGATCACATCTTCATCGAGTCCCAACCGATGGACTTTCTCGCGCGCGATATCGCAGACTTCGGGGCCGGCGAGCAGCAGTTTGATTTTGAGCTTGGGCTTGAGGTCGGCGACGACATCGACGAGGTATTGTTGATTTTTGTTCTTGTTCAAGTCTCCGATAAACGTCAAGACGACATCGTCATCCGCCAATCCGAGGCTCGCCCTCATCTCTTTTTTTTGTTCGATGGTGAAGACGTCGGCAAACTTTTCGATCTCCACGCCGACGCCATCGATCAGCGCTATGCGCTTGGCCTTGAACTTCAGCTCGCGCGCCAAATCGTAATCCTCCTGGTTGATGGTGAGGAGCAGATCGGTGAAGCGCGACAAGCATCTCTCGATAGGCATATACAGCCAATTCCTTAGTCTGGCTCCTCGATAAAAATGGAATCCGTGGGCGCAATAGATAACCTTGAGACCTTTTTGGCGAGCTCTTCTGGCCGCGAGCCGCGTCACATAGCCGCCGACAGGCGTGTTGCAATGAACGAGGTCGTAATGACCTTCTTCGATAATCTTCCGCATTGCGGAGATCGAGGCGATCGTCTTGCATGAGAGCGGGTCTCTTTTCCACGTCATGTCGTATTGGGTATCGCAGTTCTCGACTGGAGCATCGCCTGTGCAAGCGACATCGACGACCCAACCACGCTTCTTGAGCTCAGAGATGGTGCGGCTGAAGAATTTATTGATGAAGCCGCGGGCTTCGAAGCCCACGATCAGAATCTTAGGCATAATATCCATTTCCTCTCGCCTTGCTCATGATGCGGCCTCGCTTCCAGCGGGGGCACCGCCCGCGGTGGTCGGATGCTTGAATTCGCTGAGGAGGTTTTTATACTGCTTGCGGATCTCGAGGCTGGGCACGAACAAGTTGGGCAGGTAGACGAGGGTGTTGATGAGGATGACGACATCCCACGTAAAAGCATCATTAAAGAAATAGTGGACGAGGTAGACGAGGGGTATCTTCACGAGCGCGCCGACGACGTTGACGATGAGCAAGTATTTCAACGCTCCCATCCCGTTGCAGACGATGATGGTGGCGTTAGAGAAAAGATAGACGGCCGAGTAGATGACGAACATGATGACGATGCGAGGTTCGACGAGTATGGAATAACTGCCGAGCCAGAGATTAAAGATATTCTGCAAGAAGAGGGCGATCAAAAGATTGACTGCCAAAAATAGGCCAGCGAAAGCGAAGCACGCCAAGTGCATCTTTTTGATCGCTTTGACGTTTCCCTCGCTCTTGGCCTTGGAGATAGCCACCCAGATAGGCGGTTGGATGATCGTTCCTAATAGGCCGACTGTAAAGCTGAAGATCTTGTAGTACTTCGTGTACTCGGCGACGGCCCCTGTGTCATAGAGGGTCGAGATCATGATGTCGTTAAACGACCAGAGGAAGAGGGTGGCGATCTGGAGGATGAAGAAAGCGATGCCGAGCGTCATGACTTTCTTGGCGGCATCCATCGAGAAGCTCTTATGCGAGGGGCTGATCGCTCTGAGCTTGCCGAAGAAGATGATGAGCGAAGCGACGATAAGCGGGACGTTGACCGAGACGACGTAGACGATGGCGAGGAGGATGAACTTATCGAAAGACCCGCTCGTCGTAAAGAGGGCGGCGAAGAGCAGGATGGCAACGTTGGAAATCAGCATCAGCGAACCCGCTAGAGCCGTTCTTTCGATAGCTTGCAAGACGAAGAGGATATTCTTGACGAAGAACTCGAGGCAGATGCCGCCGAGGATGATGAAGATGACGATTTTTAAGGTGGTTGGATCGATGATGGAGAGTGGTATGTTCATCAAGGTGTTAAAATCGACAAAAACGCAGGCGATGCCACCGGCGATTAGGAAGAGGACGCTGATGAATCCCGTGCTGATATAAGTCGATGAAACCAGCGTCTTGGCGAGCGCCGTGTCGTTGTTGTTGAGGGCGACGACCAGCTTGTTTTTTAAGCCGTTGCCTAACCCGAGGTCAAAGGTCAATATCCAGGTCAGAACCGAGATGATGACCAGCCACACTCCAAAGGTGTTGTCGTCTCCGAAGTAGCGATTGTAGATCGGAATGGTGATGAAAGCCACGACTAGAGCTAGGCCTTTGACGATGAAGGAGAAGAAGATGTTGCGGGATAGCACCCCGCTTTGGCTCTTGCTCTTCAGGATGGAGAGAATCGTCTTCTTTTCGGGCTCGACGACGCTGCGACTGCTCGCGACTGCTCGCGAAGAAGGCATCATGAACATCATGTAGACGATATTGATCGCCAACAGATTGGTTTGGTTCTCCTTGTTCATGAAAGCGAGGAATATCAAGGCGAGGATTATGCGGCTGATCACATCGATGCGCTTATTTCTCATCGTCCCGATGATGGGGAAGATGGTGAACAGTATGCCTCCGGCCCCCAGCGCAGCGAGGAGATAGCCGCTCGTCGAAGTGCCGGCGTCGACGATGCTCTCGGGTATGATCAGATTATATTCGATCGAAGCTGTCGTCCCACCGAGACCGAAGAAAGGACTTCGCAAGAATAACTGGAAGAAGTAGTAGGGCGAATACATCCGCGTCGTGAGCGATCCGCCCATCTCGCTGATCTTCTCGAAGATCGACGGCATGGCGGAGGCTAAATAGTTAATTATCGGCTGATAGAAGATCGCGATGATCCCGATAGCGACGGCGAGCGAGGAGAAGAAGATGAGGCGACCCTTGGTCTTGAGAATGCGATTTAGATATAAGACCATCACGCCGACGAATAGTAGGTAACCCGCTGTCGATTGCGTGAAGATCAAACAGATGACAAATAACCCGAACTTCCACCAGTTGACCTTGTGCTTGGGGAAGACGAGGAGGAAGATCATGCCCATGATGAGAAAGGTGGCAAAAACTCCCGGTTCCCAAAATACGGCACTTAAACGTGGAAAAGTAGCAACGGTGACAAAATCAAAATAGAGGAAAAGGTAGTTGTTAATCGTGTAGCCACGAACGGTGTTTATAAAATAATTAAACGAAAAATTAGTCCCGAAAAGAAACGTCATCGCATATATGACGATGGCGATGCCGGAGATGATGGTCAGTGCATTGACAAATATCTCACTGAATTTCTCGAACGATATCGTCTTGGCGATGAAGAAGGACGCGAGCAAGGTCAAAAGAAGGGAAACATAACTGTTCAGGTTGCTCTGAAAACTGATGTTGAAAGCCATCGACAAGACTATGACGGCAATCACCGCAATCACGTAAATTGTCGGCAGATCAAAGAACTTTATCAAACGCTTGTTCAGCCGCAGATTGCTTGCCTTGGTGAATTGATTAATATCGAAGTTCATCAGATAGATGACCGCGGCGATGGCGACGAGGACGACCAAGGGAATCGTTTTCTCAAGAAACGAAGCGCCGGAACGCATATACGAATAACCGCTGTTCCAGATGACGAGGACAGCCATCAGGACATATAGGCAAAAGATGGCAAACCGCTTCTTGGTCTGGAAGAAGTTCGTGAATAACAGTTTGATTCCGTTCAGCGCTTCTTTGAAGATGCTCATTGCTGTCTCCGCTCATGGGATGACTAATTAATCTTAAGACAAGTGGTTAACAAACACAATTTTCTTTGAAAAAGCTCAGGTTGCGATGCGCTTCGTTGCATCTTCCTCGGCGATCATCGCTTTGGTGACGGCGTTGATGAAGACATCGTTCAGCCGGCGGGAGCAGCGGCTGTCGACATCCGCTTTTCTCATCGACCTCACCACCGCCACCAAAGTAACCAAGACGATGAAGTATAAGGCGATGATCTCTCCTTCGATGAACAGTGAATACTCGGGGAGCAGAAAGGCAAAAAGCAGAGCGAAAGCAAGGGTGATGGAAGTTGGCAGTAGGCTATCGTGATATGCTTTGACAAAAAAATGTCTTGGTCGGTCAAACGGCTTTGCGAAAAACTCGACGATTATGCAAGATATGAGCACGATCTTCGCTCCAATGAACGACAAAAACGTGTTGCCTAAAGGCAGCGCAGCGGTCGCGACCAACGCCGCGAAAAACGAAGAGATGAGGATGGCAAAAGCGATGAAACCACCGCGGTTGGTCGATCGGAAGATATTGGCCATCATCCGCGGCAGGGCCAAATAGATGGCGATGAGAGTGATGATGGAGGCGACGTAATTGCTGAGGCCTATGTAATGACCGGAGAAGGCGACGGACGCGCCGACGATAGCCAACGCGATGATGGCGCCAGTGATGTCAGCGGCACGCTTTCCAACGTCGAGGTATGACAGCTTGACGATCGGATACGTTCTCGTCTCGACTTCTTCGATGATTCGTTCGACCTGCTCTGGATGACGCATCCTGAGGAAAGTCGACATGCTCGGCAGCAGGACGAGGCAAGTCGTCGTGATGCCTTCGATAGACAAATCGAACAAAGTAGAGGTTTCTACCATAGTATAGGCCAGAAAAGCGCCGGTGACGATCGTGGCGGGGACGCCGACGCGATAATTCTTGAAGACCATGTAGATGTTGAAGCCAACGATAGCTAGTAAGCCGAGGCAATAAGGTATCAAGGCGATCAGCCCTCCCTGCCCGAGTATCTCCACGAAGCCATTGTGGGAGAAACCAGTGAATTCGCGGCTGACGCTGATCTGCGAATTGTAGAAGAAGAGCGCCTGATTAAAGATGATCGGTCCGCGGCCAAAGAATAGGTGAACTCCTTCGGACAGCGTAAACACGTTGCTCCAGATTATGCCGCGCGAGCCAATCGATTCGTGGCCGATTTCGATATAGTAGCGATAGAGGTGCTGGCGGATCTCCGAAAAGAGCGGTAGATCCATCAAAAAAGGAAGCGGCAGCAGCAAAAAAATCAAAACGGCGATGATCGATAATATACCGAGAAAGATGCCGTTGCGAACCTTGTGGTATTTAAATGTTGCGACCATCCGATAGATAAAGAAAACGCCGAAGGTTGAAACCGAAATCAGAATCGCTGTCTTGCAATACGTCATCGCGGTATTGATTATCAGAAATACGATGAAAACATAGTTGAACCAGCGAACCTTGATGCTGTTCAGATAGTAGAGAGCCAATATGCCCAGCATGAGCATCAGCCCATAGCTGTTGCGGTTGAAGAAAATCGATGCCGGTGCTTCGTCCGCGGCGATGAAACCATTGGCGAAGAGGAAAAGATAGGAATCATAATCCATAAAGTAGCTGATAAAACAGGATATCAAAGCGACGCCGGCGATGACGTATAAGCAGAACATCCAATACTTGCGAAAATTGACAATCCTCGGTATGACGTTCACGAGCAGGTAGACGCCGATGACCGCTGTCAGAGCATAGAACAAACTCTTGATGCGGTCGAATAAGGTCACGAAAAATTGCTTGGTGACAATCGTTTCGACGCCATCGACTATTTCGATCGCTTCGAACGTCTGCACATCCGGGGTCGAGAAGATGCCGATGACCAAGCCGATGAAAACGACGCCCAAAACGGCGAAGAGAACCCAGTTGACGCGGAGCCCGCGATACTTGTTCTCGAGGTAGAAATAATGGGCGAGGATAAAGATTATGCCGATGAACAAAAGGACATACTCGATCGTCCCGAACCCTCTTTGAAAGTTCGATAAATCGAACAGCACGACGTTCTCGGTAAAATACGCCAGCATGATCAGCGCTGACCAAAACAGGATATTGGTGAGGAGCAGTTTCTTTTGTGTCATGATCGTGCGACTCGCTCACGAGAAAATTTACGCATAATTCATTTTAACATTCGCGCGATTGAAATGGTAAAAGTGTTATGACGTTAAATATGTACGGCGCGCAAAGCGAACGATGGCTTATCGTCATTCCTTTGGTTTACCAAACAATTTTATCGGTTTGCGCAATATTAGCGATATCAAAATAGTTGTCAACAAATAGAAAAGCAACGAAAAAATAGGAATGCCGATAAGAACAAGCATTATATCCAGCACAGTGCTATAGGTTGAATAACAATATCCGAAAATATATATCGGTATCGAGTGTGCCAAATAGATGCTCATCGACCCATTGTCCGTAATCGAAAGAAGTCTTCTCACGAACGTGCAATCGATAAACCTATACGTAAACTTCACTAACAGAAATAGTGTTATCACAATGACGAAGGTAAATATAAAATCGGAGATCACGACTGTGTAAAAAATGGTGTTATCAATAAATCTCTGTGAAACCACTCGAACTATAATCATCAGCGCGCTCAGAATCGATGCAATCAGCATGTTGCGCTTCGACACAAACGCGTAATTTCGAGCGCTTATAAAGTACCCGAATACATAAATCACTACATATGCAAAAATCAATGCCAAAGGTTGATGCGATTTGACGAAGGAAAACAAAAACGAAAAGGCAATTATCAAAAATGATAAAAATGCGAAAAGCAAAATAACATTTACGGTTTTCACTTTGGCGATGTTGTCGCGATATTTGTTTAAAAGCAAATTAACACAGTAGCACAGGAAAATGACCGACAGAAACCAAAGGTGCCGAAGAGGTGGCAACAATAGCTCTGATGGGATAAACGCTTGAACATTAAAAAGATATGGGATTATAGTTATCGCCGATATATTCTTGTTGGCCAATAACATGACAACTATCGCCACGAAAATCATACAGTATAGTGGCACAAAAATTTTCACTATGCTCTTTAATATCCACTTCCTTGGATTATCAATTTTTTTATTGCCTGCCAAAACACCAGATATAAGGAAAAAAACGACAACCATTACTGCACCGAGGAGCGTGAATATTTGTTTGCCAGCAAAATCGTATGGAAGCCATGTGAAGAAGTGAGTCAAAATAACCGATAAAAGTGCCAGCAATCTCAAAAATGATATTGAGAAATCCTTTTTGGTTGAAGATACGTCCATTTTCTCCTCCGCACGCCTCATGAATTCAAAAAATAAAGAATCGGCATCGAATTATTTAACGATTGTGGCAGCACCATCACGCTTGTGCATTTTGCCAAATATTATCATGTCGGATAGAGCGCTTAGCTTTATAATGCAAATTATCGCATACGAAATTGCCAGCACGAGAATCGGAACGACGACAATGAAAACTAGGCCTTCAAGGGTCATCAATGAGAGTTTGGTATCAAAAATCATGAAGCGGGCTACTAAAATATGCACATAATAAATTTCAAGTGTCAACCTGCCGATTCTGCTGAAAATGGAGCCTATTTTATTATTGCTGATCCAATGGGACAGATTATAGAGAATCACAATTCCAGATGAGGCAGACAAAATTCTAACCGAAACGCCAAGATAATCATCAGGCAGGTTAAATAGATGAGCATAGACGCTCGGCACGAAAATGATGGTGAAAAAGTATGCAAGTACCATCAATGCCAGGGTGATGCTGTTAAGCAAAGAGCAACTTCTGATTCTTTGTTTTAATACGGACTGATGGATTGCAAAGAGTCGCCCGGCAAGAACGAAAATCGAATAGTACACAATATATTTTGCGGAGAGGAAAAGAGGGTCCACATAGCGGTATAAAGCTAAAAAGGGAAGGAGCAACACGGCAATGAGAAATGGGAAAGCAATCATTCGGAGCAAAATCGGCTTAATCTTTTTGGAAACATAGATGCCAATATCAAAAACGACCGCTATGAGGAACAGGGCCAAGAGAAACCATAAAGTCGTCGATGCACCATACGGGTATACAATTTGCGATAGTCCGGCAAAAATGTTACGATCGTATGAACCAAAAATATATAAATCCACCAAGAAAAATGAGAAAAATGGCACAAGATAAGTCGTAGCTTTCTTGCCAATATCTTTGAGAAGCCCTCGAAAAGTATCGCACTTGCCAGAATGATTAAGGAAAACGCCGCTCACGAAAAAGAAAACAGGCATTTCGAGTGACCAGACGATGTCATACAAAATATTGTTCGAAAAATCTTCAATTGAAGCGTTCATAATATGTCCGATTATAACGAGGAAAATTGCGAATGCTTTCATTACATCATAAGTATCGATTCTCGGTTTGGCTGCGATTCCCCCGCGGCTGATATCCATTTCCATATTTTTCTGGTATTGCTATTTTAGCATCGACTCGGCTTTGACGTGCTCTTCTTTTAGAAAAGTCAGAATATCCTTATACACCAGCATGTGGTCTCTCTCATTGAGGACCTCGTGGCGCATCCCGGGATAGACGATGGTCTGGACATGCTCAATTCCCAAACGCTTGTAGAGTTTGGCCAACTTGACGACGCCTTTGGAATTGTGTCCAATCGGATCATCGGCTCCGGCGATGAGGAGGATCGACATGTCGCGGCGGATCTTCTTCATGAACCGATGCTTGTGCAAGCGGTTCAAACCCTTGAGGAATTCGCGGTAGAAACCTTTGGACGATTCGTAGAGGAATCCGCATTTAGGATCTTCGTTGTAGCGCCTGACGTTCTCTTCGTCGACGCTCAGCCAATCGGTCTTGGTCTTGTGATTCTTGATAGCCCTAGTATAGGGGCCGAGCATCAGAGAGCGGAGAAACGGCGATTTATCTCGGCGGTTTTTCTTCGTCACGATCAGACGCGCGAGCAGGTAGCCGATGCCCACCATGAGCCGGTCGGGACCATTCGTGCCACACAGGATGACTTTGTTGACGTGCTCGGTGTAGCGTTGGATGTAGTCTTGCACGATGAAACTGCCCATCGAGTGGCCGAAGAGATAGGTGGGGTGAACCGACACGCGCAGCTTGGCGACGAGTTCATCCGTATTTTTCACGGTCTTGGAAAATCCCGAGTTCGGCCAGATGCCTAAATCAGTTAATTCTGGGGCGTTCTCGCCTTGTCCGTAGTGGTCGATGCAGAAGACGTCGTAACCTTCGCCGTTTAGGAAGGTGGCGAAATCGTCGTAGCGGAGCGAGTGCTCCTCCATGCCGGTGATGATCACGACGTTGGCGATGGGCTGCGCGATCGTCCAAGCATAGCCGTACATCTCGCCGCCGTCTTTCAGCGTCAGCCTAATTTTTTCCCGAGCCATATTTTTTACCTCGTTTCAATTATATGCCAGAAGTCTATTCATAACCATTAGGGTTATTCTTTTGCCAATTCCAGGCGTCGCGGCAGCAGTCCTCGATGCTCGATGCAGCCGTCCAGCCCATCTCGCGCTCGGCTTTGTCGCAGTTGGCGTAGTTGACGTCGATATCGCCTTCCCGCCGCTCGGCGATGACATAGGGGATCTCGACGCCATTCACTTTTTCGAAGGCCCTGACTAACTCGAGGACCGAGGTGCCTTTCCCAGTGCCGAGGTTGTAGATGACCAAACCGGGGTTGCCTTCGAGGATGCGGAGGGAGGCTAAATGCCCTTTGGCTAAATCGACGACGTGTACGTAATCGCGGACGCCAGTCCCATCGATGGTCTTGTAGTCATTTCCAAAAACGCTGAGGAATTTGCGCTTTTTGATGGCGACTTGCGTGATAAATGGCATCAGATTGTTGGGGATGTCGTTGGGATCCTCGCCCATCAAACCGCTGGGATGAGCCCCGATGGGATTGAAGTAGCGCAAAATAGCGATATTCATGGTTTTATCATTTTTGAAAGATTTTTGCAGCATTTTTTCGATTTCGATCTTCGTCTGCCCATATGGGTTGGTGGCCCGCTTGATTGGATCGCTCTCGTAGAGTGGGACGCGATCGGGGATGCCGTAGACGGTCGCAGAGGACGAGAAGACGATATTCTTGACTCCGTGCCTCTTCATGATCTTCAAAAGCGAGAGCGAAGACCCGACGTTGTTGTCGAAGTAGAGCTGTGGTTTCTCCACCGATTCGCCGACGGCTTTCAAGCCGGCAAAATGGATGACGCAATCGATTTTGTGGGCTTGGAAGATGGCTTCGATTTTCTCTTCGTCCCGCAGGTCAGCCTGATAGAAAGCCGGCCTTTTCCCGGCGATCTGCTCGATGCGGTCCAAGACTTGGATCTTCGAGTTGACCAGGCTGTCGACGATTATGGCCTCAAAGCCGGCGTTCAGCAGTTCGACGACCGTGTGGCTGCCGATGAAGCCTGTGCCGCCAGTGACGAGAATTGTTTTCATACTTTACCTCTTTTTAAGCTCTTCGACGAGCAGTTTGGAAGTGAGCCCGGGGTTTACTTTCCCACCCGATTTTTTCATGATTTGCCCAATGAGAAAACCCAGAGCCCGATCTTTGCCGTCTCTATAATCCTCGACCGATTCGGGGAAGGCGGTCAATGCTTCGCTGATGTAGGTGATGATGATGCTTTCATCGCTGATCTGAGTCGCGATTCCTAGTTTTTCTCTAGCTTCCTTGACTGAGGACGTCGTGCTGAGCATCTCGGCAAAAATGTCGCGCCCTTGCTTGCTGGATATGTCTTTTCTCTCGATCGAGTCGACGAGCAGAGCAAGCTGCGATGGCGAGATGAAGAAATTTTCCACCGGGATGCTCTTCTTGTTTAAATAAGCCACCACTTCGCCCGTCACCCAGTTGGCCAAAGCCTTGTAATTAGTGGTGCATCGAGCGGCTTCATCATAGTATTGCGCGAGGTCTTTGCTCTGCAAGATGATCGAGGCATCGCGCTCGCTGAGCCCTTGATCGCCGAGGTAGCGACGGGCTTTGGTCTCGGCCAACTCTGGGCACGAGGCTATGGCTTCATCGATGAAATCGCGCCTGAGGCGAATCGGGGTGAGATTGGGTTCTGTGAAATACTTGTAGTCGACCGCGTCGGTTTTGATGCGCATGGTGATCGTCTCTCTCGTCGCTTCGTCGAACCGCCTCGTCTCTTGGACGATGGGTTGGCCGAGGAGGAGGGATCGCTCTTGGCGGCGAACCTCGAAATCGATCGCTCTTTGGATGTTGGCGAGGCTATTGAGATTTTTTACCTCGACTTTTGTCCCGAGCTTAGCGGATCCTAAAGGTCGGAGGGAGATGTTGACATCGCACCTGAGCGACCCTTCTTCCATCTTGCCATCGCTGACATCGGCGTAGATGACCACCGAGCGGATGGCTTCGACGTATTTCATCGCCTCATCGCCCGAGCGGATATCGGGGCGGGAGACGATTTCGATGAGAGGAACGCCGGAGCGGTTGTAATCTAAGAGGGTGTAGTCGCTGAAGTGCAGTTGCTTGCACGTGTCCTCTTCGATGTGGAGGCGCTCGATGGAGATCGTGCGCACGACATCGGTTTTGACGTCGAGATGGCCGTTGCGGCCGATCGGGCGTTTGTCCTGAGTTATCTGGTAGCCTTTGGGGAGGTCGCTATAAAAATAGTTCTTGCGGTCAAAGACCAGCACCTCGTCGATCTGCATGTGCAGGGCATCGGCGACGCGGATCGCGTTGATCACCGCCTGGCGATTGACCGTCGGCATCGTCCCGGGAAAAGCCATATCGTTTGGCACGATCAAAGTATTTGGTTCGACGCCGAATTCGACTGGGGCGCTGGAGAACATCTTGCTCCGCGTCTTCATCTCGACGTGTATCTCTAAACCGATGACCGCTTCGAAATTCATACTTTCGCCGTCCTCGTGCTCAGATTATAGAACCCGGATATATCCTCCACGACCTTGGCGATTTGCAGAACTCGGGCTTCAGCGAAAGGCGAACCAGTGATATTCCCACCAAAAGGCAGATTCTTCTTAAAGCCGATCGGAAGCGTGATCGAGGGCAATCCGGCAAAGTTGCCGATGATCATATGGTTGTCGGCGATCAGATACTCATCGGAGAGGCGATCCGACATCTCGCCGATCCGCGGCGCCGGAGTAGGTGAGGCCGGAACGAAGATGACGTCGAAATCGCTGAGGATCGCAGTGATCTTCTCCACGACCATGCGCCGTATTTTCTGCGCCCGGAGAAACAGGACTTCCTGATTCTCTTTCATGAGGCAGAAACTGCCGATGACAAAACGCCGCTTGATCAACTCCGAAAAGCCTTTGGTGCGAGCCTGCATGATCGTGCCTTCGTAGGTCGGCGCCTCGTAGTGAGGTCCGAATTTGATGCCGTCGAGATTGGCGTTGTTGCTCGTCGCCTCCGCGCAAGAGATGACGATATACGTCGGAAATAGCGATTCGAGGAGTTTCCGGTCGATGGAGACGTATTCAATATGCGCGCCGCGGGCGCGCAGCGAGGCGAGGGTTTTTTGAAAAGCAGCCCCAATATCCTTATCGTAGATGGATTCGACCACTTCTTTGATGACGGCGATGCGCGCACCCCGAATATCGGTGGTCAACAAGCGCGTATAATCTTCGACTGGCACTTCGGAAGAGGTCGAATCTTCATCGTCGCGACCCGCGAGAATGTTGAGGAGCGAGGCGGCATCGAATATGCTGCGGGTGAAATAGCCCACATGATCGAGGGAAGTGGCGAATGGGAAGAGGCCAAACCGCGAGATCCGACCCCACGTCGGTTTGAAGCCGACGAGTCCAGCATAAGACGCCGGTTTCCGAATCGAGTCGCCAGTGTCGGAGCCCAGAGCAAAAGGGACGATGGAGGCGGCGACGGAGGCGGCGGACCCGCACGACGAACCGCCGATCAGATGTTCGCGCTTGCGATCGTAAGGATTATAAGTTGTGCCAAGATGACCGGTCGTGCCCGAGCCACCCATCGCGAGTTCATCGAGCGTTGTCTTGGCGATCGGAATCGCTTTCGCGTCTAGAAGGCGCTTGACGACCGCCGCATCGAAGACGGGGACGTAACCATTGAGGATATTGCTGCTGGCCGTCGTCGCGACATCCTTCGTCGAAAAGTTATCTTTGATGGCGAAGGGAATCCCCCAAAAAAGGTTGTTGGCCTCTGGTTCTTTGAGCTTCGATGCGAGGTTGAGCGCTTCTTTTTCCATGATGAGCTCAAAAGCATTATTCGCATCGGATTTGGCGCGCAGAAGAGCTTCTCTGACCAATTCGAGAGGCGTGACGGTCTTCTTGACCAGCTCGTTGTGGAGCTCGCGGATGGTGAGATCGAGAAATTCCATCAGCCTACCACCTTGGGTAGTTTGATCTGCCCTGAAGCTTTGCTCTTGGCATTTTTGAGAGCCTCTTCGCGAGCGAGTGGACGAGTCGGAGCGTCTTCGCGGAGATAAGAAGTGGCGCATTCGAAAGGAAAGGTCATCGGCTCGTAGCTCTCGACGCCTTCGATAGTCCCGATGATGTTCATCTGCTTGACGATGATATCGAATTCGCTGAGCAGCGTATCATACTCGGCTTCGGACATGTCGAAAAGCAGTCTTTTGGCGGCGTCTTTCAATACTTCCTTGTCAATCGCTTTCATAATCTATGAACACTGCATGTATGATAGCACTATTCTCGGCTTTGAAGAAGACGGAGAAATTCTTCTTCGTCCATGGTTTGAACGCCGAGGTTACGGGCCTTATCGAGCTTTGAGCCAGCATCCTCGCCGCAGATGACGAGGTCGGTAATCTTGGAGACCGAACCCACCACTTTCGCTCCGAGGCTCTCGAGCAGAGCGGTCGCCTCTTTGCGACCATAGCGATTCATCGCTCCGGTGAGGACGACGGTTTTGCCATAGAATGGGGAAGATGCATCGACGACGTCCCGCCCTAGGTAAGCCGTGTTGAGATGGCTCGAGTGCAGATCGGCGATCGTGGCTTTGTTGCCCTCGTCGCGGAAATAGTCGACGATCGACTGAGCGACGACGGGGCCGACGTCTTCGACCATCAGCAGCTCCTCGATCGTCAAGGCGAAGAAAGCGTCGAGGGTGACGAAGCGGCGCGCTAGAACCTTGGCCGTCTTCTCCCCGACTTCTTTGATGCCTAGTCCAAATAGCAGCTTCTCTAGAGAATTGGCCTTCGATTTTTCGATCGCGGCGAGCAGATTATCGATCGATTTATCGCTCCACCCATCGATTTCGACGATTTCGTGGCGATGCATCGCGAGATGGTAGATGTCGCTGATCGAAGTCAGAAAGTTTTGATTGAAGAACTGCTCGACGACTTTTTCGCCCATGCCGTCGATATCCATGGCGTCGCGCGAAGCGAAGTGAATGATGCCTTCGATCTTCTTCGCGGGGCAATGAGGGTTTTTGCAGAAGTGCATGGCGTCGACCTTCACGAGAGGTGAACCGCACACCGGGCAGTTTTCGATCATTTTGAAATCGCGAGCGTTTCCATCGCGCCTAGCAGGGAGTGGACCGACGACTTCCGGGATGACGTCGCCAGCTTTCCGCAGAGTGACGAAATCACCGATTTTCAGCCCTTTTTCATAAATGAAATCTTCGTTGTGCAACGTAGCGCGCTGCACGAGTGAACCCGCGACTCGGACTGGCTCTAAGATGGCATTGGGAGTGATCTTGCCGGTGCGCCCGACCGTGAAGATGATGTCGATCAACCGCGTCGTCACTTCTTCCGGCGGGAATTTGTAGGCGATCGCCCACCGCGGGGTTTTGGCGGTGAAACCGAGTTCGCGATAGTAGTCTATGCTGTCGACCTTGATGACGATGCCATCGATATCGTAGGCTAAAGAACTTCTCTTCTCAGCGTACTCGGCGATGTAGGAGATGACTTGCTCGATGCCCTGGCAAAGCCGCCTCTCATGGTTGGTCTTAAAACCCAGCTGCTCGAGATATAGAAGCGACTCGCTATGCTTTTTGAAGCCGAGCTCGCCAGCGTTGACGAGGTAGTACCAGAAAGCGTCCAGCTTCCGCGACGCGGCGATTTTGGAATCGAGCTGGCGGATGGAACCGGCGGCCGCGTTTCGAGCGTTGGCGAGAAGCGCTTCGCCCCGCTCCTCCCTCTCGCGGTTGAGCTCGCTCAGCGAGGCCTTGGGCATGAAGACTTCTCCGCGGATTTCCATATCCCTCGCATCGTCGATCTTCATGGGGATGGACTTGATGGTGATGACGTTGTGGGTGACGTTTTCGCCCAGGATCCCATCGCCTCTGGTCAAGGCGTATTTGAGCTTGCCATCGGCGTAGTCGAGCGAGATGCCCAAACCATCGATTTTCATCTCCACCATGTAGGTGACAAAAGGTATGTTTATACTCTCCCGAACTCGGCGATCAAAATCTCGCAAGTCGGTCTCGTTAAACGCATTGGCCAAGGAGAGCATGCTGCGCTCATGAGCGATTTTTTCGAACTCGGAAAGCACCTTGCCCCCCACGCGCTGCGTCGGGGAAAAAGGCGTCTTGAGATCCGGATGTCCATCTTCCAATAAGATGAGCTCGTTGATGAGGCGATCGTATTCGGCATCGCTCACCGTCGGGTTGTCCAGCACGTAGTACTCGTAATTGTATCGCTCCAGCAGCTCGGTCAGCTCCTTGGCGCGCGCTCTATCGTTCATGCCCTGCCGATCCTCTCTTTCCTGCTCAGCATAAAGTGCTTCGCCAGAATGGATTTCCTTCCATATTCATTAAAATCGATTTCCACGATCGTGTCATCGATAATCCTCGTGACGATGCCTTCGCCAAATTTCTCGTGGACGGCGATATCGCCGACGAACCACTGCCCCACATCGTTATCTCGCCGGGACGAGGCTGGCTGAGGAGGGGGGACGAAGAATCCGCCGTCGCCGTCTCCATCATCGAAAAATGAAGTTTCGGGCCGGGTGGGGCGATAGACTTCGTAGCCCTGTTCTCTGGGGAGTTCGAGGCCAGCTTCTTTGAAGAAGCGAGAAGGGATGCCCCGCGACTCCAGGACGTAGGAAAAGGCTGTGTTACACGAGACGAAGAGCCGCTTCTTAGCCCGCGTGAAAGCGACGTAGCACAATCTTCTCTCCTCTTCGAGGCCGTGGAAGGCTGTATCTTCGACAGCCCGATAGTTGGGAAAGACGCCTTCGTTGAGGCTGATGACAAAGACGTAGTCGAACTCCAGCCCTTTGGCGACGTGGACGGTCATCAGCGAGACGTAGTTGCCATCGTCGATATCGTCCTGCGAAGTCGACAAAGTCGCATATTCTAAGTATTGCTCGAATGGCAGATCGGGATTGCGCTTGGCATAGATGAGGATGTCGTCGAACAGCATCTTGACGTTGCCGAGGCGATCGTCAGCCTCCTCGTCTTTGGCGAGATACTCATAATAGCCGAGTTCGATGACGAGCTGATTGAGGATGCTGGGATAAGCTTCGAGCTTCTCGTCGAGGCGCTTCTTCGCGCTTTCGAGGGACGACACCATATCCTTGAGGGCGGTGATGTGCTTGCTTCTCAGTTCGGAATCGAAGCTCTCGATGTCCCTAATATAGTTGAAAAGCGATTTATCGGCGTGGCGCGCTTCCTCTTTCAAGGTCGAAAGAGTGCCCTCCCCGATCGCCCGGCGGGGGATGTTGATGATGCGCTCAAAGCTGATGTCATCCATGGGATTGTAGAGGAGGCGGAAATAGGCGATGACATCTTTGACTTCTCGCCTCTGGAAGAACTTCGTCCCTCCGAAGATCTGAAAGGGTATCTTCTCCCTCTCAAGCTCTTTTTCAAAGGGGAGGGTTATATAGCTGGAGCGATATAAAATGGCGACTCGTTTGTATGAGAAGTCGATGGTCTTGCGCTTCAGCTTTGCAATTTCGCGCACTACCCACATCGCCTCGGCTTCGCGGGTAAAAGCGCGCTCGGTAGCGACGCTCTCACCGCCATCGTTCTTGGTGTATAAGTTTTTTTTGACCCGCAGCCGGTTCTTGTCGATCAAGCGGTTGGCGGTGTCGAGGATGGTCTGAGTCGAGCGGTAGTTGCGATCGATGATGATCGTCTCGGCGGAGGGAAAATCCTTGTCGAAGTTCAAGATGATATCTTGGTTGGCACCACGCCACGTGTAGATGGTCTGGTCGGGGTCGCCGACGACGTAGAGCGAGGTCGAAGGAGTCATGAACAGTTTGACGAGTTTGTATTGGACGTCGTTGGTGTCTTGGAATTCGTCGATGAGGATGTGGGAAAACCGCTTGGTCCACTTCTCCCGCACCTCGGCGTAATCTCGAAGGATCTCGATCGTCTTCAAAAGCAGATCATCGAAATCGAGCGCCATCTGCTGACTCTTCCTCTCCTCGTAGAGATGGAATAATTTCAGGCATTCCTTCTGCTCGGGGAAAGCATCGTCGCGGAGGATGACATCTTCTGGGTAGCGGCCATCGCACTTGTTCGAGGCGATGTAGGAAAGAGCGAGCTTGACGATCGCGTCCTTCTTCTGGTAGTTGAGCTCGACCGCGCAATTCTTGACCAGTTTCTCCTGATCGTCTTCATCGAAGATGGTGAAGTTCGAAGGGAAGCTGAGCACGCCGATTTCGCTCCTGAGAAAGCGAGCGCAGAAACTATGAAAAGTCGAGAGGTGAAGGTGCTCGCTGGCGTGCGGGACGATTTTGATCGCCCTCTCCTTCATCTCACCCGCGGCTTTGTTGGTGAAAGCGAAGGCGAGGATGTTCTCTGGATAGACGCGCAGCTTGTCGATTAGATAGGCGATGCGGTACGTCAAAACCCTCGTTTTCCCGCTGCCCGCCCCCGCCACGACGCGAACATATCGCGAGTCGGTGGAAACGGCTTCGTATTGCCTTTCGTTGAGCAGATCGCGATATTCCATGATGACTAATTATTACCTATGGTAATATATTATCACAGGTCTGTGCCGCCCTCAATCTAAACAACGACTTTATGACAAAACGTCCGCTACAGCGGCGCTGCCGGCGACATTCATCGCGATCGCACCATTCGCGATCTCGAGCAACGAGGGATAACCAGCGATGAAGATCTCGCTGATATCATCCGCCCCTATTGTCGATTCGACGTCGTCGCCAAACACGATTTCATCTGACTGGGCGACGAAGTATACGGGTGTCTCCCCGCAGAACGCGTAGCCGAGAACGATCTCTTTGATGCTCAGGCAATGACCGCAGGACAGCGAATAAAAATATACATAGTATTCCCACTCCGGAACTAAAAGGATGATCGACCAGGGTATCGTCCGCGCGGCGATATCGTCGTGATCGTAGGAAAGAGGCCGCCTGACATCGCAGCGATCAGGGCGCAGTGAGGCATCGCTCGTCAATATCGCCGCGCCGATCAGCGACGCGAGCATCAAACAGGTGCCGATTGATCTTGCCACAACGATTTATAAGCGCCGTACGAGGGAATGCGCCCAATCGTTATGCATATGCTAAAATATCGCTATGAGCTTATTGAGCAAGCGCGAATCGCTCACCCAAAATATCACATACATGTCCATCATGGCGGCCATCAACGCCATCTTTTCCCTCATTGCCACCTTCTTTCCGCTCATCTCGTTAGTGGTGATGATCATCCTCCCGCTGACGAGTGCGATCGTCTTCCTCTTCTGCCGCCATCGCTACTTCATAATCTATGCCATCGCCACGATCGCCTTGTGCCTGCTAATCACCATCTACGACATGTCTTTCACTATTTTCTACGTCGCCCCCTCGATCATCACCGGCTACCTTTTCGGCATTCTGATCAAACATCGCTTGCACGCCGTCTGGCTCATCTTGCTGACCAGCATCGCCCAGGCCGCTTTTAGCGCTCTCGCCATCCCGGTGATCAACGCCGTTTTCGGCGTCGACATCATCGGCACTTTCAAGAGCCTCCTGCAGCTCCAAAATTCAGTCTACATCGATGCCATCATCCCTTCGTTTCTCTTCTTCCTCTCGCTCGTCCAGATGGTCTTTTCCTACATCGTGATCTCCTCTGAGATAAGCAAGTTCGGCTACGAGGTCGACGATGGTCCGATCGATCTGCTGGTCTTGCCGCTGGTCATTTTGGGAGCGATCATCGCGATCATCCCCCTGTCGTTCTTCCTCGTCGGCGCCTCTTACCTCATGCTGTCCTTAGCGCTTTACTCGATGGTGTTCGTCATCTTCCGTTTCATCGCTGGAAAAAGGCGCAATATGCTGATCATCATCGGAATATCTGCGGTAGTTTCCATCTTCGCCTTCGCCTTTCTCTTCTCGCTCCTGCCAAGTCCTTACGCCTTGCTTTTATCCGGCATTCTGCCCTTTGTCGTCGGTGTTATTGCCATATGCGATAATGTCTTGTTAATGCGCGCGAGCAAAGATAAAATGAAAGGCACAGGAGAACGATAATGCTCAAATTCTTGCAAGTGTTCGGCCTCGGGATCCTCTACGTTGTCCTCTCGCCATTTTTCGTTCTCATCCTCGCCCTATACGTCGTGTTCACCGCCGTGATCATGGTCTATCTTTTCTTTAAGATGATCATCCTCTTCTTCGCGGGCAAGAATTTGTTCGGCGACCTGCCAGAGGATATAAAAGCCAGGGAGATACTCGATCAGCAGAAGCAACTGCGCCAAGCGCAAGCCATGGCTTATCAGCAAGCCGGCCCGCTCCCGCCTTTCGGCTATGGACCTCAGGGTCAACCTCAGCCGGTCATCAACCACGTCGAAGTCAAGGAGATTCAGGCGGCTCCGCTCCCCGAGAAAGATGAGGTCGACAAATAATGTTTTTCCTCATCAAACTCACGGAAAACGACAAGCGGATCATCATCGCGCTGCTCATCATCCTCATCCTCGTCTTCGTCCTGATCGGCTACCTCGGCATGCTGATCAAGCGCATCATGGTTTTTCAAGCGCATCGCGCTGATACGTTCATGTACGATTTAGTGATAACCAAGGTTGTCGAAAATCCCCATCACTTCCGAAAGGTCGGCCGCAAGAAAAACTGGCGGTTGCTCTTTAAGCAAAGTTGGATTCCTTTTCTCATCTTGCTCGTCTCTGCCGCCTTCCTTATCACCTACATGGGCATCAGCGGCAACTGGAATCTCGACGTCTTCGACTATGGCGTCGGCAGCGTCGGAGGCGAAGGCTTCACGACCCTTTTCTTCATCTTCGATTTCGCCAATGCGCCGCGGAGCGATTTCTTCGGTATCAGCCTCGTCTCCGGCTGGCCGCCGATCCTTTCCAATCCTCATCTATCCGCGACCGCTTGGCCTTCATATGTCTTCGTCCCGCTGTTCCTCGTCGGGTCGCTTTGGTATCTCGTCAACGTCCAAGCTTTCATCGCTCGCAGCTACCGCATCTTAATTCAATCCAAGAAGGTTTTCGAGAAGCGGCTCGATAATTACGACGCGACCAAAAACCCTCTCGATCCGCCGCTTCCCAATGTATAAAAAAAGCATCCGCGGATGCTTTTGCATATAATAACCACCGCACTAATTCTTGAAGAACTCGATGACTATTTTGACTATTTCGTAGAGGACGACGGCCGCTAGGAACATGTCGATGATTACGAAAAGGGCAAAGACGCGGCGGCTCGATCTGGCTTTTTGCAGCCGTTTTTCGTCGTCGATTTCAATCTCTTTGCGGTTATCGTTCATGTCCATGATCAGTACTTGAGGGCGTTAGCCGATCTCGGATAAGGTTGAACATCGCGGATGTTGTTGATGCCGGTGATATACATCAGCAGCCGATCGAAGCCGATGCCGAACCCAGCGTGAGGACAACCGCCGAAACGGCGCAGGTCCAAATACCACTGCAGATCGGGGAGGAGGTGATTTGCCTCCATCCTCTCCTTGAGCGTTTCATAGCGGTCTTCGCGCTGGGAGCCGCCGACCAGTTCGCCGACGTAGGGCACGAGCAGATCGCAGGCCGCGACCGTCTTACCATCGTCGTTTAGATACATGTAAAAAGCCTTGAGGTCTTTGGGATAATCGGTGATGAAGACTGGCCCGATGACGACTTTTTCGGTCAGGTAGCGCTCGTGCTCGCTCTGCAGATCCATCCCCCAGACGATATCAGCGTTATCGAATTTGACGCCGTCGGCGACAGCCTTTTTAAGGGTGTCGATCGCTTCGGTGTAAGTCATCTTGCTAAATGTGGAATCGACGAGGTGGTTGAGGCGGTCGAGAAGCGTGTGCGTCTCGTCGGTCGTCGAGTTGAAAAACTCCATTTCCATCGGGCAGTTTTCCAAGACGTTTTCGATGCAGTACTTGACGCATTCTTCGATGAGGTTCATGTCGTCGTTTAAATCGGCGAAGGCAATCTCGGGCTCGATCATCCAAAACTCGCTAGCGTGGCGGGGCGTGTTGGAGTTCTCGGCTCGGAATGTCGGTCCAAATGTATATACGTCGCGGAAGGCCATGGCGAAAGCCTCGACGTGCAGCTGCCCGCTGACCGTCAACGTGGCATCGCGACCAAAGAAGTCGCTGTTTTTCTTCGCGCCGGTCACGATTGAGAAAGTGGCGCCCGCCCCCTCGGCATCGCTGCCGGTGATGATAGGAGTGTGGACGTACATGAAACCTTGCTCCTGAAAGAACTGGTGAACGGCCATCGCCAAAGCGTTGCGAACCCGGAAGACGGCATTGAAGGTGTTGGTGCGAGGGCGCAGGTGAGCGAGGTCGCGCAGATACTCGACAGAATGATATTTCTTCTGCAGCGGATAATCATCAGCGCACTCCCCGACGACTTCAATCTCAGCGACGTGAACTTCAAATGGCTGCTTGGCCTCAGGCGTCAGCACGAATTCGCCGACGGCGCGGAGCGAAGTGCCGGTTTTCAAGTGGGCCACTTGGTCAAAGTTGCTCAATTTGTCGCGGGAGTAGACTAACTGCACACCCTTGAAATTCGTCCCGTCGTTGAAATCGATGAAGCCGACGGCTTTGTTGCCGCGGTTCGATTTGATCCATCCTTCGAGAAAAACGCTCTTCAGCTTAGCCTTGAGTTCTTCGTCATCGCCAAATGTTATGGCGTAAAGATCGTAGACGGTGATGCTTAGTGGTTCCATAAAATGCTCCGGCCTGTTCGTTTTTTAATTATAACAATTAAACTGACGATATTCATCCAAATCAGAATTTATCGTAATCGGAAATCCGCCAGTTCGGATCAACTCCGATGTCGAGCGGGGCGAATAACTTGCGCTCGTAGAGGTGGTCGGCGAGCTTGGCGATCATCGCGGCGTTATCCGTAGTCGCCCAAAGCGGCGGAAGGATGATATCGATGTCCGTCTTGGCTAGCTTATCCACAATCTGCTCGCGCAGGTATGAGTTGGCGGAAACACCTCCCGCCAGAACGACCTGTTCGACCTTGTATTTGCGGGCGGCGGCGATCGTTTTTTCGACGATCATGCCGATGGCGATATCCTGGAAAGACCGGCACATGTCAGGAATGTTGATCGGCTCGCCTCTGAGATTCAAAGTGTTGACGAGGTTGACCACCGCCGTCTTGAGCCCGGAGTACGAAAAATCGAATCCTTGATGGTTTAGCGGGGTCGGCAATTTGTAATTTGGTTTCCCCAGCTTGGCATTCCGATCGATCGGCAGGCCGCCCGGATACGGGAGGCCGAGGATGCGAGCGACTTTGTCGAAGCATTCGCCGACGGCATCATCCTTGGTCTCGCCGACGATTTCGAAAACGAGATGCTTGGGCATGTATACTAACTCCGTATTGCCACCGGAAACGACGGCGCATAAAAGCGGGAAGCGGAAGGGTTTGATGTATTCATTGGCGTATATGTGAGCCGCCAAGTGATGCACTGGAATCAGCGGTTTATCATAGATGAGCGCGAGCGTCTTGGCCATCTGCATCCCCACGTGCAAGGCGCCGATCAGACCCGGACCTCGCGTAAAAGCGAAAGCGTCGATCTCCTCGAGGCCGACATCGGCTTTTTCGAGTGCTTCTTTGAGGACGATGGTGATATTCTCAGCGTGGAGGCGAGCTGCCATCTCTGGCATGACTCCGCCATACTTTTGATGCATCTCGATCTGAGTGGCGACGACATTGCTTAAAAGCACCCCATCCCTGGTGATCGCGACGGCGGTTTCATCGCAGCTGGATTCGATCGCTAATATCGTAGCCATATCAGATGAGCCTCCTGACCATATAGATGGCATCATCGCCATTTGCATAGTAATGCGGCTTGATCAAAATAGGTTCGAATCGATTCCTTACATAGAAGGCCAGCGCTCCGGCGTTGTGGCTCCGAACTTCGAGGGTGATAGTCTCGACTTGCCCGTCGCCAAGCGAGCGCAGATGCACAAGCATCTCGCTGATGAGCATCGTCCCAAAATCCATCCGGCGATATTTTTTCTTGATGGCGATCTGCGAGATCGCGCTCGAGGTGAATGTGACCATGAAATCCAAGAAGCCGATGAGTTCCTTACGCCCATCTGCGCCGATCTCGAGAACGTATGTGGCACTGACGGGGTTGTCGTGCAGCTCATATAGCAAATCTTTTTTGCTCCAAGGAGCGAGAAAGCATTCCTGCTCGATTTCCAGAACAGCATCGATGTCGGCATCGACCATTTCCCGTATGATAGGATTTGAGATCATAGGAGATCCTTTAGATAGATAGGCTTCAGCGTGAGGATATCGTCGGCAGCGGAAAGGAGCGATCGATCGTCGAGCATGCCTTGCAGAACATTTGGTTTGTCCGATGCGATGCCCAGATAATCGACATCGCCGGAAACGCGGAAATGAGGATGGGCGATCACCCACTTCTTGACTTGATCGTTATCGAGCACGCTGTCTTTGATAATAGTGCTGCCATCCTTGTCAAAAGCGGCAAAATAGCTGCGGTTGCTGCGGGCATTGATAATCGATATCGTCGGCAAATTTGATAGTTTTTGTGCTTTTAATGAGGAAACTGCGAAGATTTTCACGCCGAGGGCAAAGGCTATGGTTTTAGCGATGGTCAGCGCGATGCGAATCCCCGTGTAAGATCCCGGACCGATGGTGACTATGACTTCTCCGACATTGCGAAACGAAAGAGCGTTGCGCCTCAAAATCGCATCGATTTCCTTGACCATCAACTCGCTTTGCCTCTGCCAAGCCGAATAAGAGATTCGATCGACGATCTGCTGATCGCGCGCTAGAGCGACGTTGAGGTCGCGGCCAGCGCTGTCGAGAAGAAGGCTAAACATCTTCGCGCTCCTCGCTCTTCTTGAGCATGGCGTCATAGCGCTCGCCGCGGCTTTCGAAGGTAAAACGGCGATTGCTATCGCCGAGGTTTTCGATGGTGATGCGGAGGCAGTCGTGAGGAATCAGCGCGGCGATGTAGGCCGGCCACTCGATCAGCGTCACTCCACTGCCCTCGATGAATTCTTCTAACCCCAATTCGCTGTCGCGGTTCTCGAGGCGATAGGCATCGATATGAAACATGGGAATCTCCGCTTCGAAATAGCACTTCAAAATATTGAACGTAGGCGATATGATGCGATCTTTGATCCCTAGCTCGCGGGCTATTCCGGCGACAAAAGTCGTCTTGCCGCTGCCGAGTGGGCCTTCGAGGGTGATGAGCGAGCCGCGGAAAAGATGCTTGGCGATTCTGCCCGCCAACGCTTTGGTGTCTGCTTCCGATTTCGAAATAGTGCTGTACTTCAAGTTTTCCACCGACTTTCGGTAGCAATTATAACAAATAACCCGAAACATTGTATAATACTTCATAGATATATGAAAAAAGTCATCATCATCGGCGCGGGACCAATCGGGTTATATCTCGCTGGGCGGTTCGAGTCATCCGGCATCGATTATCTAATCCTCGAGGCCAGCGACAAGATGGGTGGGCAATTGACGTCGCTCTACCCAGAGAAGGAAATAAGCGATATCCCTGGCATCTCGTCTCTTTGCGCGCGAGATTATATCCGCTTGCTCCAAGCAAAGGTCAACCCTGCTAAAATCAAGTTCGGCATCGAAGTCATAAATATCCTCAGCCGCGAAGATCGCGTCGACATCATCGCCAAGCACAACACTTACCAAAGCGACTTTGCCGTGATTGCCACCGGATTGGGCTTTTACAAACCTCGGACGATGGGAATTGCGCGCGAGGAGGAATTCGCCAATATCATCTACTCTTTGAAAAGCTTCGATTTCCTTAAAGGAAAACGCGTCGCCATCTTAGGCGGAGGCGACTCCGCTATCGATTGGGCCAAGGAAATATCTCGCCTCTCGGATAATGTTTTTCTCATACATCGCCGCCGCGAATTTCGGGGCGACATCTCGACGATCAGCCAAGCGAAGTCGCTGCGCATCCTCACCCCTTACATTCCATTCGAGTTGGCGATTAGCGACAACGAGATCGACGGATTGATCATCAAGCACGTCGAAGACGAGTCGCTGATGAGACTCGACGTCGACTACATCCTCGTCAATTACGGCAACATCCCCTCTCCTGTCGCTTTTGATGTTCCCAAGGAGAACGCCGGGGTGATCTGCGATGAAAACCGCTGCGTCCGCGGCCGCATCTACGCCATCGGCGACGCGATTGGCGTCAAAGGCAAAATCAAGCGGATCGCTAGCGGGCTAGCCGACGCGGATGCGGTCTACGACGTTCTCGCTTCTAGCTGACTTTTGTGTAGCGCTTGATAAATTCGTTGTATAGGGAATGCATCTCGACATCGATAAAAGGAAATTCCTTCTTCTCGATCATCGCATAGATGTGTTTGACGGAATGAGCTAAAGCCTTTTTGATATCTTCGCTATATTCGAGAGAACTGGCATGTTTTTCATACTCGTTCTCATCCAACAACCGCGTCGTTCCGCCGGGGAAGAGCTTGATGTCGAGATCGTAGTCGATGTATTTGATGCAATTGCCGTCGATCAGGGCAGGCGACGCGACGTTTACATAGTAAGACACTTCCTCATCCTTGAGCATGGCGATGACGTTGAGCCACTCTTTTTTGAAGAAGACAAACACGGCGGGTTCGCGAGTATGCCACTTGCGACCATCGCGCTCCACCACGCTCGCGCGAACCGAGATGAGCACGAGATAATCCGTCCTGTCTTTCAGCACCAGTCCGTGGCTCCACGCTCGGTGGAGTTCGCCATCGTGTTTATACGCTTGGATTCGTATCCAGCGCCCTTCGTAATTCATTGTTCTTCTTTCCGTGGAAATCGGTCGATATCCGATATCCGGTCATCGTTATAATTATATCATGCAGAAGCAATAGTCGATAAAAAAGCCTCGTAGAACGAGGCGTAAAGGGTGTATTGACTAGCGATTACTCGTCGAGGGCGCTGATGAATGCCGAGATGTTGATGAGGTCGTCTTTGTAGTTGCGCGTGGCTTTGGGATCAAATGGCTTTTCAAGGGGCAAAACCATGAGGATATCGTCGTATCCCGCGCAGACAAAGGTTTTACCTTTCTGGATGGAAATCGCTACGTCGATGAGAATTTCGTCGGTCTTGATCTTCTTCAGCGCGGATAAAACTTTTTTGGTTAGGAAACGGCTGGCATCCTTGTTGTTCGAGTAGACGCCCATGACAGCGTCATCGCTGACGACGGAGAGGTGGGCGACATTGGTCGGCGGAAGCGACTTGGCGTTGCCTTTGAGATAGACGACGATTGGTTCGTCGCCATCGTATTTGTTCTCGGCCATGAAGTACTTGCCGACGAAGACGGGGACGAGCGACTTGGCGTTCTTGGTCTGACCGGCGGCGTCGCAGACAGCAATCGGCATGCCGAGGTAGCGATACGTCGTCAGGTTGCGGCTCCCGACTTGGACGACGTCGAGGAAGAGACCATTTTCCGTAAACTGGACGGCTTCGATCTTGTTCTCGACCTTGGAGACGACTTCTGAATAGTCACCTTCGTCAAAGACGAACTTGGTGGTGTTGCGATAGAATTCGTCGAAGTAAATCTTCATTTTGCCGTTGAGGTAGCGCTTGATGAAAAAGTTGTACAAGACGATGAGGAGGAGCGAGGCGGCAATCGTGCCGATGGTCAGATAGACGTCGATGTCGAGGAAGACGATCCAACCTACGACGATGAGCGCCAAAGCGGCGATGGACACGATCCATTTGACGATATTTTGAACTTTGTACTGCTTGAGAAAGACGACGCGGGCACTCTCGATGTTCCGCAGATTGTCGGCTTCGTAGACGATTGGTTCGACAGGCTCGGGAATCTCGGCGGGTGCCACCGGGGCCTCTTCATTGGCGGCCCCAGGGAGCGCGTCCGTCACGATATTTTCATCTTTTCTCTCTTTTTTCATGTTGTTCTCCACGCTTCGAGCAAACTAGTGTTTGCGGTGAATACAATATAGCACACCGATAACTCATTAAAAAGGGAAGAGGCTAGCTAGCGCGGTTTTGGCGATTGTCGATCAAACGGTTCATGCGGATCAGCGGGTCGTAGAGCAGAATCATCGTGGCGAGGACGATTCCGCCGCTGGGAAGGATGTAGGCGACATTATAGATGAGCGAACCCCAGAAATCGTATTCCCAAAAGACGATGCCCGAGATAATCGAGGCCATCAGCCGCGCAAAGACCGCGAGGACGATGCCTATAATCAAGAAGAGCGCGCCTTTGAAGTTGAACTTCTCGACATTCTTGGGAAAGATCAGCGCTTTGAAGAAACCGACGATGGCCATCGCCCCGTAGCCGAGGAGATAGTCGAAGGGGAAGGAGAACAATCCCCAGCCATCTAGGATGCAGGTGATGAAACCATAGACGATACCAGCGCCGATGAAGCCTTTGAGCGGTCCTTGCCTCAAGGCCAGGATCAAGAGGGGGACCATGGTGAATCCTATGGACCCACCACTGGTGCCGATCCTGATTTTGAGGCCGGGCAAATCGAGGACGACGGCCATGCCGACGAGCATCGCCATCTCGACGATCTGGTAAGTGGTAAAGGCATTCTTGCCATTAGCCAGCGTCAAAGCCAGGAGAGAGGAGGCGAAAGTGAGAACGATGGCGATGATGTACACTGCTTGGACGACATCAAAGGTTATATCCGGATTGACGAAATGGAAGTATTCCGGGAGGCCGATGAGCGAGAAGCCGGCCAGAAGAAAGACCATCATCGCCAAGGACTCGGCGTGTTTCCTGTTGATGAGGAGGATTACCGAGCCGATGAGCGGAAGCAACAAAGTGATGAAGCTAAAGATATCGAAATTGAACGAGCCAATGCCCAAGATGGCTCGAAAGGCGAGGACGATATCCCCGTCGATGATATAGAGTGGGATAAAGAGGAAAACGGAGACGGCAAAACCGAGGTCGACTGCGACGTGGCGGATTATCGATGTAGCGTTTTTCATATGCTTCTCCTCGCGCTGGCGAAGAGAACAAAGACAGATGTTTTGTTCCTACGCTAGCATTACCTAGATCAGGTGCGGTCAACTTCCGAACAGAAGTACTCTCAGCCCGCTGCAGCGGACTCCCGTCAATAGTATAGTTTATTCAATTGTTCCAAGCAATTGGTTTTATATCGTGCGCGAGCAGGATGGCGTTGGTCTTGGAAAAATGATGATTGCCGAACCAACCACCGCGATTCGCGCTCAAAGGCGAAGGGTGCACACTCGTCAGTATGCACCGGTTGGGATTAGCGATTTTCGCCGCGTACTTCTTCGCGAATCCGCCCCAGAGGAGGAAGACGATGGTCTGCGGCAAGGTGTCGATGTAATCCAAAACATCATCCATGAAGCTCTCATACGCCTTGATGCGATGGGAGAGCGGCTCGTTCTCGCGGACGGTGAGGTAGGCATTGAGGAGGAGGACGCCTTGCCTTGCGAGATAGGTTAGATCGCCACTGCTTTTCATCTTGCAGCCGATGTCGCTCTGAACCTCTTTGTAGATGTTGATCAAACTCGGAGGTAAGCCGATGCCTTCGGGAACAGAAAACGACAGCCCCATGGCCTGGTGGGGTTCATGGTAAGGATCTTGGCCGATGATGACGACTTTTATCGCTTCGGGCTGGGTGAGTTTAAAGGCATTAAAAACCAGGTTTCGAGGTGGGTAGACGACGTGATGGGCATATTCTTCGTCGAGAAAGGCCTTGAGCTCGATTGCATAGTCTTTCGACGCCACCCGCCTAAAGAAAGATTCCCAAGTCATGAGCGTTTCCATCACATAACATTTTATTATATTGGCGAGTGGATACAATGTATAATTAGCGTAGGAATTTCCGATGCATGTCCTATTTGTGTTCAATCACCCCGCTCCTTACAAAGTAAGGTTTTTTAACGAACTCAGCCGCCAAATCACCTTGTCGGTGATCTTCGAACGGTTGAAGAACAGCGATCGCGATCCGCGCTTCTATCGCGCTGAGGATATGAACTTCGACGTCGTCCGCATCAAGGGTCTCAACCTCGGAAGAGAGAATCACTTCTCCACGGGCATCGCCGCGCATCTGAGGAGCCACGCCTACGATCTCATCGTCATGAACGGGTGGCGCACATACAGCGAGATGCTGGCAATTTGCTATCTTAAAAAGCACCGCATCCCATACGTTTTTTACATCAACGGGGGCATCATCAAGGAGAGGGAGAGCCAGCTTTTCCGAAGGATCAAGACGTATTTTATCGGTGGCGCCGACCTCTATTTCTCACCCGACGCTAATTCGAATTACTACTTAGTCCACTACGGCGCAGAACCGTCGAGGATCATCAACTATCCTTATTCCACGCTCTATGAGCGTGAGATCATCGCCGAGCCTCTTTCGAGCGCGGCGAAACGCGAATTGCGCCTGCGACTAGGAATTGATGCGGCTTCCGTCTTCGTCTCCTGCGGCCAATTCATCCCCAGAAAGAATTATCTGCGGCTGATCGCCTATTGGAAGAAACAGCCGCGCGACCGCATGCTGATCATCATCGGCGGTGGCAAGGAAAAAGCGCATTATCAACGCTTGATAGCCCAGCTCGATCTGCATAATGTCGTCCTCTTAAACTTCATGGAGCGGACAGCCCTCTTCGAGTATTTCCGAGCCGCGGATGCTTTCATCTTCCCCAGCAAGGAAGATATCTATGGTCACGTCATCAACGAAGCCATGTCTCAAGGTTTGCCCGTCATATCCAACTACCACGTCAACTCCTCGCTCCACCTCATCCGCGATGGAGAAAATGGCTTCGTCATCGACATCGACGATGATAAAGCTATCGATGCGGCCATCGAAGCGGTGCTGACCACCGCTATGGGCGGCAAAGCTATCGCGAGCGCTCGCGAAAACACTTTTGAGACCATGGCGAAGATACACGCCGACACTTTCAAAGAATGGGTCAACAAAAAATGAAGATCATCTATCTTTCCGGAGCCATGAAGGATGGCGACTTCAACGAATATGCCAAAAACGCCATCTTCAAACCTAATCCCAGCAATCAAAATTTTCATCGCCGCCTGATCAAGGCTTTGTCGCTCAAAGCCCAAATCGAGGCTGTCTCTCTGCGGCCGTTCGCGCGAGGGATGTTCCCCTATCGATCCATCATATCCTCCGCAGCTCGCGAAGGCGATGTATCCTTTTCCTATCTTGCTGATGCGACGGGATGGTTTCACCGCCTCTTCATCCGCCCGAGGCTGATGCGAAAAGCGATAGAGACCATCGTCGAGCAAAACGCTGACAAAGACGTCGTCTTTCTCGTCGATTCGCTGAAATTCTCCTTGGCGCGCATCGCCCTGAGCGTCGCTAGGAGCAAAGGCATAAAAGTCTACGCCATCGTCACCGACAATCCGCGCATGCTCTCCGACGCCTCCGCGCCTTATATCCGCGCTATCGAATCGCTCTATGGGCGCTACGATGGCTTTTTGACATTGTCGAAAGGGCTGAATGATTATGCAAACCGAGCGCGCAAACCGAGCTATCTCTTCGAAGGTTTAGTCGAGAAGACGCCTCCGAGCGAGGCGCTTGAAAAAGGGAAGTATTTCTTTTTCGGCGGCGCTTTATATGAGCGCTATGGCATCAAAAATTTGATTGCGGCCTTCAAAAATGTCAAGACCGATTGCGAACTGATCATCGCCGGGCACGGACCGCTTTCCGATTTCGTCGCCGCCGCTCATAATGGCGATCCGCGAATACGCTACATCGGATTGCTAAACCACGACGACTTGGCTAATTATCAGAGCCACGCCACCTTGAACATCAATCCTCGGCCGTTCGACGACGAGCTCGACAAGTATTCGGTTCCTTCGAAAGTTCTGGAGTACCTCGCCAGCGGCGTGCCTCTGTTATCCACCATCCACACGAGCCTCCACGCGCAGTACTGCGGGGAAGCCATATGGATCAAGGATGGCAGCATCAGCTCGCTGAGCAAAGCGATGGAGCTGTTTCTGCTGCTCAAACCCGAGGATATAAAAGAAAAGGCTCTACGGGCCAAGGCCAAGGTTTTAGCGCAGTACGCGCTCGAGATCCAAGGACCTAAAATCGTTTATTTCTTAACGACATCCAAAAGTTCTTTTTCGATAGTGTGAGCGATCTTTTCCAGCTCGAAATTGGCTTGATAATATGCGCGGTTCATCTCGCCGAGCTCCGCTTTTTCAAGAGCTGACATCGCGATGACGTCTTCGATGGCGGAAGCGATATCCGCGGATGTTTCCGCAACCAGGACGGCGCCGCCAGCTGCAGATAGGATCGCGCGCCCGTCGCCGTGGAGGGCGCCGATGATCACTCGCCCATAGCGAAGGTAGTGAATCAGTTTGTTGGGGATGGTCTTGCCGACCGTCCCTTCATTTTTTAAGGTGACCAGCAGGGCATCAGCGCCGCGATAATACCGCTCGGCTTCTTCAAGTGGAAGAGGACCATGATACGTGACGAGGCCTTCGAGTCTGCGCTCGGTGATGTACGAGCGAAGATGTGCGGATTCACTGCCCATGCCGATGAGGTGAATCTCGATATCGCGATGAGCGCGCAGCATCTCGCCGGCTCGAGCGATCTGCTCGATCAGCTGCAAGCGGCCGATATTGCCGACGTAGACGAAATTGTATTTTTTCTGGTAGGCGATCGGGGCGAGGGTGGCATGCGATATCAAAGCAGGTTGAGGGACATAGGCAAATGGTTTGTTCTTAAGCTTTATGACGTCGCGAAAATAGTCGATGAAAGAAGGCGAGGAGACGAGTATTTTGTCGCAGTGCGAGTATAGGGACTTGCTCCAGAGATAGAGGAGGCGGTAGACGAGCGAATTCTTCTTGACCGCACCTGTGACAACTGTGGATTCCGGCCATAGATCGAGGCAATGCAAGACATGCTTTACGTGGTGTTTTTTGGCGTATAGAACAGCGGGGGCGATGGAGATGACGGGGGATAACGATACCGACAGGACGACATCGTATTCCTCTTTCAACTTGCGGGCGTAGGCTTTGGCATTATGATGAAAGGACAGGTAGTTTCGGTAGATGGATAAGCGACTGTCCTGGCGAGGGAAGAGGTCGACGCGATGGACTTTGACTCCCTCGATGATCTCGTCATCGACGTGCTGATACTCAGGCAAAATACGCCCAAAGCAGTAATTGGGTTTCCCGGTTATAACCGCGACTTCGTGCCCAAACTTGACGAGAGAGGAGGCGATCTCGGAGATGGTGAAGCGCTCAGGATAGTAGAATTGGCTGACGATCAGAATTTTCATCATTTATCCCTTTTTATTATCATATAGTATCACACACCTATGCCTCATCAACCTTCGAAAAGTGCAAAAAGCGATGATTTTTCCTTCGCTAGCCCCTATAATTTTATTTGCCTATGCACGAAAACGTCCGCACCAACGTCATCGTCAATCTGACGAGAACGATCGTCTTGACGATTTTGTCGTTCATCACTTTTCCCTTTGTCTGCCGCGTCCTGGGCGACGAGACGATCGGGCTCTACACCTGGGCCAACACCTTCGTCTACTATTTTCTCATTCTCGCGCGCATCTCCATACCCAATTTTGCTGTTCGCGAATGCGTTCGCGTCCGCGACGATAAGAAGGCCTTGAGCAAGAAGGCTCAGGAATTCTTTATCTTGCAGGCCATCACCACCGCTCTGTCTTTCGTCCTTATGCTCACCTTTGTCTTCTCGGTCGACGCCCTATTCTCCGAGCGGGAGATCATCTTCCTCCTCAGCGTCAACTTCCTCGCCGGAGTCTTCTCCTTCGAGTGGATTTTCGTGGCTCTGGAAAAACATTTTTACATGGCCATGCGCTCCATCGTCGTGCTGATGATCAGCGCCATTTCCATCTTCGTCTTCGTCCAATATCCTGAGGATATCTATCTCTATGCTTTGTGCACTGTCGGCGTGACCATCCTCACCGTCGCCTCTAACCTCATAATCCTGCCGCGCTACATATCCTTCAAGAAGGAAGGTAAATATGATTTCCGGCCCTACATCAAGCCTCTGCTCGTCCTCTTCTCCATCTCCGTCGTCCTCGCGCTCTGTAATCAAAGCGACGCTTTCATCCTCGGTTTCCTCGACGCTGACAAGACGGAAGTCGGCAGTTATTCGGTCGGCTTGAAAGGCATCGAGATCATCATCTCCATCACCACGTCCCTCGGCATCGTCTTCATGCCGAGAGCGGCGCATTACTTCCAGATGGATGACAAGCGATTCTTCAACAATCTGACCAGATATTCGATGAATATAACCTTGTTCATCACCATACCCGCGATCGCCGCCATGACGACGCTCAGCGAGCCTATCACCAGGTTGATCTCCGGCAGCTACCTGAGCGGCGGCGACTTCCAGGAGAGCTGGACGATCCTCGCCGTCCTCGCTTCGATGATGCTGACCTACTCTTTGGGAGACATCATCTACACCCAGGTTCTCATCCCGATGAAGAAGGAAAAAATCTATCTCTACACCATCCTCATCGGCGCAGTTGCCGATATCGCCTTATCGGTTGTTTTCGGCCTCTTCCTCTTCCGCGAGCATCCGGCGATCGGCGTGGCCCTCGCCACCGCTGCTACCGATGCCTTCATCATCGCCTTCCTCATCGCCAAGACGTGGAGGTGGACCGCGAAGGCCATCTTCAATTTCAACACGCTGAAAATAGCCGTTCTGGGAGTGGTTGTCGCCGTTCTGTGCTATTTTATCGGTCCGCTCCTCTTCGATGTCTTCATGGAGCGCTTCGCTTCTAATTACACCAATGCCTACATCGCCGAACTCGTCAGCGTCGTCGCCATCGCCGGCATCGTCTACATCGTCGGTCTCTCGCTATTAAAAGAAGACCTGGTGCACTCTTTCGTCAAGAAACGACAAGAGTGAATGAGCGGAAAACAAAAGAGGTTGTGAACTGCAACCTCTTTTTTATCCACGGATGATGCTTCACTCTTCGTCGACGATATAGGTGACGTTAGCCTCGACGGTGAGGGGCGAACCAAGCCAGTTGGCATTCCAGTTAGCCGTGTTGTTCGGCATTCCAGGAGTGGTCATGACCGTGATCTGCAAAGCGGGGTTGCAGGCGTTAAAAACGTTAGCGCTCATGCTGATCACAGAGGAGGGAATGGTGATCGCCAAGAGCGAAGTGCAGCTCTCGAACGCGCGATCTTTGATCGCCCGAATATTGCTGGGGATGATGATGTTGGTGAGGGAGGTGCAACCTCGGAAGAAATTGGTGTCGATGGTATTGAACGAAGCGTGGGTGGAAAGCGTGACTGAAGTTAAAGAGGTACAACCCTCGAACACCGAGGAGTTCGCGGAGCGCACCGTGTCGGGCATGACGAATTCCTCGAGGGCGATGCAGTTGAGGAAAGCATCTTTGTAAATGGCGGTGAGCATAGTGGCTTCCGCTCCGATGATCACCTCGCGGAGGAGAGGGCTATTCGTAGCTAGAGACGGGGCGATGAAGCGGATCGCGCTCGTGAGGTCGAGAACCTCGATGGCCGTCTGGGCAAAGACATACGATTCGACGTTCTGCTCGCCGAGCTGCGCTAAGGTCGACGGTAAAGTGACGCGATTCCGAGGGCTGGTAACGATATTATCCTTGTCGACGAGAACCAGCTCTTTGAAGGCGGATGAATCATAGAAGATCTTGGTCGTCATCTTCGTCAAGCCATGCAGCACGGGGACTGCGACCATCTCTCCGGTGTCTTCGTCGAGGACGTACTCGGTGCGGGTCGTGCCTTCGGTGTTGTCGTAGGCGAAGACGCTCACTAGGTTATCGCAGTTCTCAAAAGTGCTCTCCTGCAAGTTGCGAACGCTGAAAGGAATGGTAAATTCGCTGATGGCGGTCGCGCGGAACGCGGCTATGCCAAAAGAGATGATCTTGCTGTTGGGAGAATGCTCCATCGCCGGGAAGATGATGTCGGAAAGGCTGCTGCAGCCATCGAAAACATAGTTTTCAATCGCCGTGATAGCAGAGGGAATGGTGATTTTTGTGATCTCCGAACAATTTTGGAACGCTCCTTCGCCGATGGAAGAAACGTTCGCGCCAAAGGCGACTTCGCCGGTGAAGTGCGTCCCTTGGAAAGCGTACGATCCGATGGTCTCGATCTGATCGGACCACTTGAGGGTCGTCAGCGACGAACACCCGTCGAAGGCGTAGTTCCCGATGTAGGCGACATCGGCGCCGAGGTGCAGTTCGGAAAGGCTATCGCAATCCTGGAACAAGTAGTTCGCGATCGTATCGATGCTGTCAGGGAATTCGACGTAGACGATGCCGTCTTGATCGCGGAAAGCTCCCGCGCCGATTTGGACGTACTCCCCGAGATTGAAGTAATTATCGTGTAAGGCAATAGCTGGCGACTCTTCGCTTTTGACGACGGCGGTGTCATTTGGCAGATAGCCATTATACGTGTAGAGGATCGAGCCGATTTCGACCGGACCATCGGGGCGGTTCAAGAGAAAAGCCGTGCCTTGAAAAGCATCCGTGCCGATATAATCTAGGTCGCTAGGGATGTTGAAGGTTAAGAGGTTTTCGCAGTTGCTGAAAGCATATTGCCCGATCGAAGCGATGGTCGATGGGAATTGGACTTCCTCCAGCCTCTTCAATCCAGCGAAAGCGGAATCGCCGATTGCCGTGACGGGATAGCCGAGCAGTTTGTTGGGGATGCGGAACTTAGCAGGGTAGTCGCTGTCAGAATACACTTTGTCGATCGTGACGGTGATCTGGCTCTCGTCTTCGAGGTCAGAGCGATAGGAGAACTCGAGGTAGGGCATGTTCTGAAAATCGAGCAGCACAAAGTAGATGAGGGAGGAGTACGTGCCGCCGAGCAAGGCGGCTAGACCGAGGCTGACGAAAACGGCGGTCAGAATTTTTTGTCCTTTCGATTTGGGTTTAACTACTTTAGGAACGACGACAAATTCTGGTCCATCCATCATTCAATGCCTCCTTTTCCGATAATTTCCTTATAGTTGGCGAGCTCGCTGCTATTGGCCCTGACAAAATGTCCGGGTTCGACCTCGTACAGCTGAGGCTCGTCTTCGTGGGTGTATTGATGCTCTTGGGGATGGTAGACGATGACTTTCTTCAATTTCTCGACGCGTGGGTCGGGAATCGGCACGGCGGAGAGAAGCGACTTGGTGTAAGGGTGGAGCGGCATCTCGAAGAGCCGTTCGGCCGCGGTCAATTCGACGATTTTACCATTGTAGATAACACCGATGCGATCGGAGATATACTTGACGACCGATAAATCGTGAGCGATGAAAAGCACCGTCATCTGCATCTCTTTTTGGAATTCCTTGATCAAGTTCAGCACTTGCGCGCGGATAGAGACGTCAAGAGCGGAGATGGGCTCGTCGGCGATGATCATCTCAGGGCGCATGATCATCGAGCGGGCGATGCCAATTCTCTGGCGCTGACCACCGCTGAACTCGTGAGGATAGCGCTTGAGATGCTCGGGGCGAAGGCCGACTTTGCGGATCATGTCCTCGACTTTTTCCAGCCGATCGCTCTCGTCTTCGTAGAGGTGAAACGCTCTCAGGCCTTCGGAGATGATGTAATCGACGTTAGCGCGATCGTTGAGCGAGGCGCTGGGATCTTGAAAGATCATCTGAATCTTAGTCTTGATCTCTCTAGTCAAACCGCGGGAGATCTTGCCCGATATTTTCACGCCATTATAGGTGATATTACCACCGCTGATCTTGTTCACGCGGATGATTGCCCGACCGACAGTCGTCTTGCCAGAACCCGATTCGCCGACGAGGCCGAAAATCTCGCCTCGCATGATATCGAGGTTCATGTGCTCGATGACGACTCTCTCCACCGATCCGCGTTTGAAGCTGATGCGCACATCGTTGAGAGAAACGATCGGATCATAGCCATCGACAAAAGGAGGAACCTTGTCCAAAAGTCCATTTTTTGAGTGCTTATCATCGCGTTTTGCAGGCATTTTATCTGGTTTTACCGCATTACTCATGGTTATCACCCACTTCTCTTTTAAGCTCGATAGCGGCTTGCCGCATCCTCTCCCGGAGGTTTTGAATGATCTTGGGTTTCTCGACTTTGGGCGCCCGCGGATCGAGCAGCCAAGTCTTGGCGTAATGAGTATCCGAAATCTTGAACATCGGCGGATCCTGCAAGAAGTCGATGCGCAGAGCATAGTCGTTGCGGATGGCGAAAGCATCGCCGACGATTTCGTTGACGAATGACGGAGGGTTGCCTTTGATATAGGTCAGCGGCTCGTTCTTCATCCCGAGCTGCGGCAAAGACGAAAGCAGAGCCCAAGTATATGGGTGCTGAGGAGTATAGAAGATGTCCTCTGCCGTTCCATACTCGACGATCTGCCCGCCGTACATGACGGCGATGCGGTCGGCGACATTGGCGACCACGCCGAGGTCATGGGTGATGAAAATCGTCGTCCATTTATATTCTCTTTGGAGTTCTTTGATGAGTTCCAGAATCTGCGATTGGACCGTGACGTCGAGAGCGGTCGTCGGCTCGTCGCATATCAATATTTCGGGGCGGCACGCCAAAGCGATGGCGATGACGACGCGCTGGCGCATGCCTCCGGAGTATTGGAAAGGGTAATCTTTCATCCGGTTGCGAGCATCAGGAATGCGGACCTTCTCAAGAAGCTTCACCGCTTCTTCTTTGGCTTCTTTCATACTCACGTCGTGGTGCAGGACGATGACCTCGGCAATTTGGTAGCCGATCGTCAAAAGAGGATTGAGCGAAGTCATCGGATCTTGAAATATGGTGGCGATGCGCTTGCCGCGGATGCCTTTCCATTCTGAGTGCTTGACTTTTTTAGCTAGATCCTCGCCGTGGAAGATGATGGAGCCGCTGGAGATATAACCATTGGCATCAAGCATGCCGGTAAAAGTCTTGGTAAAGACAGATTTGCCTGATCCCGATTCACCGACGATAGCGAGAGTTTCACCCTGATAGACATCGATGGTGACATCGCGGATGACGCTGACTTTCTTGCCATGCGAAACGAACCCGACAGAAAGGTCGCGGACTTCAAGGATTTTTTCTCTTTCCTTCTGTTCCATAGATTTCCTTTCTACCGGTGATTCTTCGGGTCGGTGGCATCAGCCAAAGCCAAACCTAAATAGAAGAAGGTGACCGTCAGTGGTACGAGCACGATCATCGGAGCGATGAGCAAATATGGGTATGTGATCCATTCATCATTCGTGGCCACGGTCAAAACCTGGCCGAGGGTGATATCGCCAGCAGCAGCGCTGAAGGAGAGCCCAAAGAAAGCGAGGCCGACTTCACTGCTGACGGCGGCGGGAATGGCGGTCGACACGACCGTGACGATAATCGAGATCAAATAAGGCAGAAGGTTATGGGTAATCATCGCTTTCGGCGATGAGCCGAGCGTCAGCGAAGCGATGTTGTACTCACGGTTGCGGATGATGATGATCTGGTTGCGGATGAAGCCAGCTAGACCGAGCCAGCTGAACATGGTGAGGAGGAAGACGATGGTCCAGAAACTAGGCTGCATGAACTGCATGAGCAAAAAGTAGAGAAGGAGCGAAGGGACATTATCGACGAAGTTGCGCAGCTCGATCATGATCGGGTCGATGCGGCGGAAGTAACCCCATAGGGAACCGATGAGGATGCCAGCAAAAGTATCGATCAAAGCGACGACCGTGCCGAGGATCAGCGACAGCCTCGCTCCGACCCATACGCACGTCCACAGATCTAAGCCATTGAAATAACCCATCTTATTGCCGCCGGTGCCAAACCAGTGATCCGAGCTCCACGGTAAGTACGTGGGAAACTTTTCCGCCAGTTCGGTCGGGGTGCTGACGATGCGGTACGATTTGAACATCGGACCGAAGATAGTCAAAAAGACGATGAGGAGGATGACGACGAAGCTGATGAGGGCGAGAGGTTTTTTGAACAATTGCTTAATCGTCTCGCGCCAATAAGAGTAAGGAGCGGTTTGGAGCTTCTCGATGTTCTCCTCGCTCGCGCCGATGACGGTAAAGAGGTCTTCGACGTTATGGTAGACGACAGAATCGATGTTTTTTACGGAATTGTGTGCCATATTTCTCAACCTCCTTTACTCATTTGAAAAGCTGACCCGCGGGTCGACGACAGCGGTGACGATATCGCCCGCCAGATAAGAGATGATCGAGATGAGGGCCGAGACGACGATGATGCCCTGCAGGACGAAGTAGTCGTTCGTGTTGTTAGACGTGACGAGGAGACCACCGACGCCGTCGATGCCATAGATCTTCTCGATGTAGAAGGTGCCGAGAAGCGCGCCGAGGATGGCCGCAGGAATGGAGCGCACCAGTGGAACGATGGCGTTGCGCAAGATATGCGTGTACATGATGCGATTTTCGCTGAGGCCTTTCGAGCGGGCGAACTTGACGTAATCAGAGTTGAATTCATCGAGCATGAAACGGCGGACCCAAAGAGCGATGCCCGCCATGCCGGTAAAGCCCATGGTCAAGGCTGGGGCAAGATACGAGGCAACATTTTCGGCCGAGTAGATCGTCGGTAGACCGATAGCGGCGAATATCGCCATCCATATATAGTAGTAAGCGACGCCAGGAATAGCGTCGATGGTGATGATATAGGTTTTGCCAATGCGGTCGAAGATGCCATCTTTATGCTTAGCCATCATGATCCCCATCGGATAGCCGAGGAAGAGCTCGACCAAGACGGCGATAATGCCGATCTTAAAGGATATGACCATCTTTTTGGAGATGACGTCGAGCACGAACTGACCATTGTTGCCACCCCCGAGGAAATAGACATTTCCGAGGTCGAGGATGAAGTTGCGGCAGTTCTGGTTGGAGACGATGTAAATCGTATCATTTCCCACTAAAGTTCCGACGTCGATCGTCTGACAGACAGTCTTGGGAAACGGCAGGATTTTGTAGTAATAAGTAAACAGATCGACAAACCAGTTGTCGGTGATGCCGAGGCGCTCTTTAAGAGCGGCGCACTGCAATAAGCGCAACCCTTCGCCCAGCTTATCCCACGTGCCGATGGCTTGTTTGCAGATGGCGATACCCTCGCTCTTGACCCTGATTAAGAAAAAGGTCGCCGTGACCGCTAAAAGAACAGAGATCAGCGCGCTACCAATGCGTCTTATCGAATAAGTCAGGAGGGGATGGGCGAAGATTTGCTGTATTCGAATATTGTTTTTAAAGATCAGATGACGGCTGACGAGCTGAACGAACACCACGAAAATGAGAGCGAGTGCGACGAGCGTGTAACCGATTAGATAGATTCCCATTCTTATTTTTGTGCCCTTTCAGCAGTATGCCCGTCAGCAACAAATCAGGATCAAAGTGACTCGATCCTGATTTGTGCGACGCTTTGATGATTATTCTTCGACAGGGTCAGAACCGACGTAGTTGTAAGAGCCGGTCAGAGCGAGGGCAGCAACTTTCTTTTCTGCTTGCAGATCTCTGGCAATTTGGCGCTCTTCACCAGTCGGAGGGGTGACGAGAACCCACATGCCGGTGAGACGGTAGTCAGCAAGCCCGTATGAAGCGGTCGGGTTTTCGTAGCCCATCGCGCGAGAGACGGAAGCCGTCCAACCTTGCGTGGTCATCGAGTGTGGTTTGATGATGTAGACATCGTTGAGCAATTCATATTCAGCATCAGCAAAGGCTTCGTAGCGAAGAGCGTCGCTGTTATAAATAGATTTGGCGGTGTCGACGAGTTCATCGAATTCTTCGAGAAGACCATCTTCGTCGTAGACGAGGGTGTCTGTCCCGTCGAGGTAATAGTTGTCACGCGAGGCTTTGGTGCCGGTGAATAGCGACATATCACCATTGGTGGTATAGGTGTTGACGTAGGTCAGCGGGTCAGCATAGTCGCCGATCCAGCCCCACGAGCTGAGCGTGTAGTAACCAGCGTATGAGTTGGTGCTCGCGGCTGAGGAGCTAGTCGTCTTCATGTTGTTGATCATTTTGACGAATGGTGTGCCAGTGACTCCACCGTTAGCCCGCAGGTTGAAGTTGTTGATCCAGGCGTTTTCGAAGATGGCTTGGTCAGTGGCATAGCCAGCTAATCCAGCGTTTTCGATGGCGATTGGCAAAGTGATTGGGCTTGCCGGATTGAGAAGATTGTACTGGGTGACAGCTTCGAGGGCCGGTTGATAGAGTTCGGTGTTAACGTAAGAATCCGAATAGTTCACACCGGCGATAGTCTGCGGTCCGACGAGGGCTTTGGCGGCGGCGGCATCGGCAAGACCTTTTTCCTCGGCATACTTTTCATAGTAGTAGTCGATGTAGTCTTTGTCGTTTTCGTCGTAGACGTAGCCCGGAGGCGTCAAGGTGTTGAGCTGATATTGGTTCGGCTCGGTCGCGGCTTCGTATTGGTCGTTGTAGATCTCGAAGTTGATCGCATCGAGGACGAGGCGGCGAACTTCCTTGATCTTCAGAGCCCGGTTGGTGTTGATGATAGCGGCTGCGCCATAGGCGGCATCAGCCATCTCGGTGTTAGGTTGAAGGGTGATGTTTTCCTCGCGCTGAACGTTCAGGGTGAAGTGCCACGTGTAGTCGATGGTCTTTAATTCACGGCTGTTGACGAGCGAGTTATAAGGGTTCTGAATCGTGCCGGTGCCCGGGTCTTCCGGTGTTCCACCGGTGATGTATTGGGCCCAGCCGATGGTATCGGTAGGTGCGAGAGTAAATCCGTCCACGGTCTCGACTTCGAACGCTTCGCGAATCTCCGCGTAGCTGATGGTATCGGGAGCGACGGTGTAGTTGACGGTCTTGATGTGAACATCGCTGACGTTGTAATAACCTTCGTTGCGGGTGTACTGGACTTTGTTGTCACCCCACTCGGAGCATAGGAATGGTCCGTTGTAGAGCATCTTGTCCTTGCTCGTTCCAAAACCTGCCATCTTGTACTGTTTGAAGAAAGCGCGGTTGATCGGGTAAAACGGCGCGTACGTTAGAAGCGTCGGGAAGAAGCGAGCCGGTTGGTTGAGGCGATAGTGAATTCCAAATTCGCTATCTGCGATGACGCCGACGCGCGAGAAGTTCGCGATGTTGGCGAGGTCGCTGCCATCGATGAAGGCGACGTCGGCGAGGTCGGCGCCTGATTCAAAGGCGATCAAATCCATGAGCCGAGTGGCCTTTTCATCGTTTGAGGCGGCCTTGAGGGCGCTCCAGTTGATGCCGGCATACGACGTGTCTTTGTTCTTGATGAGGTCGAGCATTTCGGTGTAGCAGTAGTATTCCCACCCACCATCGATAAACATCGTCACCATGTAGGCGATTTCTGAACCGTTGGCGTAGTTGAGAATAATCTCGGCAGAGTTGACAAAGTCATCGGCCTTGACGAATTGGACGACGGTGTTGCCTTGAGCATCAGTCGTCGTGTATTCCTGGGCATCGTACGTGTACCAGTGAACATCGTCCTTAATCGTGAAGTAGAAATTCTTGAAATCGTTATCGTGGCTAGCTGCCGAAGCTAGTTGGCGCTCGAGAATTCCGAACTCGTTGTTCATCAGAAGACCATCGACGAAGTTCGCGATGTGGCGAACGTCAGTGGCGCTCTGACTTTTGGCGCTGTTGAGGGTTGCGATGCTCGATGCGAGGTAAGCGTTGTACGTGTCTTTCGCTTCTTTGCCTGCAAGATAATCGCCAGTGACGGTGAGAGTGTCATTAGGTTTCTCACACGACGAAAGAGGGATGACTAACGCGAGAGCCGCAAATAGCAAAGCTGTCTTTTTAGGGAAAGTCATATTTTTGTCCTCCTATTCCTTTCAATCTAATAGATTGTGTTTTATATTAACACTTATCAAAATATGTATCAACGATTTTTTTTGACTGAAAGCGATTACATATTCACGTCTGTCAAAACCACCTAAAGGTGGTTGAATATGAAAAAATGTAATGTTTGGTTGTCAAATTATGGCGAATGTGAAGACGATGCCGGCGAGAATGCTGAGGACCGAGGCGATGTAGAAGGCAGTGCACCGAGCCCAGGCACGATCGACGATGTCCGTGCTGAGGGGGCCATCCCAGTTTTTGGTGGAGTGGCGGATTTTGGCTTTGAAGAGATCTTGCCAGACGAAACCGACGAGCAGGTAGATGATGCCGATGAAAAGAAAGATGTACTCAGATTTCCACTCTTCCATCGTCGGAACGAAATTGTCGACGATATCCGGGACGATGGCGATGAGGGAGGCCAGCAGAAACAGGGCTCCTCCGATGACGTAGTATATCCAACTCGTAAAAGCCTTTTTCATAATTCTCCTAAGTAGTATTGTATACTATCACATTTCCGCTGTTTGTAAAAAGGAATGTTTCAGCATATACTATTTTTGGTCGATATATGGCTAATCCCAACCTGCGTGAAAACAAGTTAAAACGAGCTCTGTATCTTCCTTTTCGCAGCATTGCGAAAAGGCTTTTTCCCATCCGATACGTCAAGAGCCAGTACAGATATATAACGCATCATAAACTCAATCTCATTAACCCTGTCCGCTATACCGAAAAACTTCAGTATCTGCGCTTGTTCGCCTATCCAAAAGACGAATTGGTGAGCAAGTGCGCCGGCCGCGTCGGAGCGAGGGAGTACGTCGCAAAAAAGGGTTATGGCGCTACCCTCATCCCCATCTACGGAATCTACAATCGATTCAGCGAGATCGATTTTGCTCACCTGCCCAAGCAATTCGTCATGAAGTGCACTCATGCCTGCGCATTTAACGAAATAGTCCGCGACAAGGCCAAGCTCGATCTCATACCAGTTGCCAAAAAATTTGCCAAGTGGCTGAAAACCGATTACGGCGCCTCGACTTTGGAAAGGCACTATTCGCCGATCAAACCGCAGATCATCGTCGAAAAATTCATCGGCGAAGTGGACGCCTTGCCGATCGAGTACAAAATCCACGTCTTCAATGGCGTCGCGCGCAGCATGTATGTCGTAACTGGGCGCGGAGTCGATATACGATATAACAACTACTACATCGATTGGAAACCATTCGACGGATCGCAGTTTAACGGATGGAAGAAGCGCGACGAAAAGATCATTCCGCCCGCCAACTGGGGGGACATGGTCAAGATGGCCGAGGATTTAGCTAGGCCTTTCCCTTTCGTCCGCATCGATTTGTATAACGTCAAAGGAAGAATCTACTTTGGCGAGATGACCTTCACCCCGGCTAAGGGCACGCTGATACTGGACGATGACAGATGCGATTTCGAGATGGGAAAATGGCTCGATATCAGCCAGTACAAACATAAGAAAAGCCGGTAAAACCGTCTTCTTTTTTGTAAATCTACAGTGACTAATTCCAGGTGGAATGCGGAAGCAATATTTCGTACAACATCAGGGAGAAGTGGTCTTTTCCTGAGGCGATATCATTTCTGTCGATGGTGATATCGTCGTACTCGGCAGCTAAGGAAAAGGTGACCGACATCGCCGATGCCCGGCGGAGAAGCGCGATGTCTTCGCCCATGATCAGATCGAAATAGAAGCCTAAGACCGTCGTTCTCATCCCTGAATTCGTCATGATGGCGAAATTCTGAAACCGGAAGAGGTAGGGAATGTAGAGATTGTCGTCGTAATCATACACATAAAAAGTCACATCGAGGTTGACGTCGATCCCACCAGCGTAGGATCGCTCGCTTTCATCGGCACCTTTCAATGAGATGGCGAAATAGCGATATGAAGTCAATTCTTTTTCGAAGAGAGTGCCATAACCACCCTGGTCGATTTGGACGCGTGTCTGAGCGTACGTAACGCCGTCGCAATGGATGCGCCCATCGTAGAGACGCGATAGAAATCCTTTGGCGAAAACTTCATCGATGGCGATCAAGTTGTTGCTTGGTCCATAGCCGTATTCGGCATCGTCATGCGGAGTGTCGCTCGTGAAGGAATAATAATCGCCATCAGTATTTTTCGAGTCCGTGGGTCGAAGCTTATTCTCGATGTCATCATCGCTTTCGATTTGAAAACCATTGGTGGTCGTTATCTGATATGTCTTGGCGACTTCGCCTATTCTTCCGGCGGCGAGACCATCGTTCCACACCGGGTAGTAGTTCTGCATGAAATCGCCAGTGTCATAGGCGTGACCATCGTACAGTTCTTGGACGTCGCGCATGCATCCAGCTAAAAGAAGGAGCAAAGCCGGCAAGATGATAAATGCTTTTTTATTCATAGACGAATTTCCTCCTCGCGCGGCTCAAACTCATCGCCGCTCCTACTGCTGGGCGAAGCTGAAACTGGAGCTGATTCAAAGGCGTGTTCCGTTTCGATTGTGGGAGTGAGGCGAAGAGGATAATAGGCGTACCCGAGGAAAAATAAGACCAGCAGATATGGGGCGCTGCGGAAGAAAGAGTAGTAATAATCGCCACCGTGGACGAGCGGGAATGTCTCCCAGATGAAGGAGCCGTTGAGAAGCACGCCGAGCAAGATGGTGATTATAATCGCTTTGACATATCGGGAGTCCTTGCTCTTCGCTGAGTACCGAAAGAGGGAGAAGACGATGAGAATCATGAAGGCGAGAAGGGCGAGGAAGGCGATGAGACCGCCCTCCTTGATTATTTCGAATTCAAAAGCTCCCGTCGCAGCGAACAAGCCGTCGAGGAAAGTCAACGGAAAGCCGAATAGACCGCCGGATCGGAGCGACGAAGCCAAGACGGCGTTTATCGGCGCCATGATGCGGTTGGCATTAAATATTTTGTTCAGCAAGGCGCTGCCCGAGATGGCGTTCGCGACAAAGTCGACGCCGGAGGCGTTCATGACGGCGATGACCAAAGCCACCCCGCCGATGCCAAGCAAGGCATAGAAAGCATATTGCACTATCGCTCCAGCTTTTTCTCTCTTCGGCAGGAAGCGATACAGAAGAGCAAAAAGGGCGAGAGGTATGAGGAAGTATAGAGCATTGAGATTGGGAATGAGGACGATGGAGGCCAGTCCAATTGTACCGATGACTGCTGTCAGAGCGAATTTCCTCGGTTCCTTAATAGGAGAGATGAAGAGCAAACCCACCAGCGCGCTGGTCAAAATCGTGCCGAAGAGAGCTGCGTAATTCTTCGATATCTCGACAAAGGAGAAGCCGAGAAGCCATTTGGTCTCATCGCTGACGATGAACAAGCGACCATCGTAGTAATAAACCATGTCTCTGTAGATATGGGCGTAGAAGGGGCCATAGCTGAAAAGGGTGTAGATGAGGCTCATTAAGACCAAAAGCCCCATCGCTGCGCCAATTGTCAATAATACGATATCGATTTTAAAAGACTTGATGCGACGGACAGCGAAGCCGAGAAAGAAGAAAGCGATAGTGCCTAAAAGCACCGACAGATTATCCAAGATACCATATCCCATCACGCTGGTAAAAGTTGAGAAGCTCGTCAGGATGGCGACCACCAATAACGGGATGGAAAAGATGAGTAGAGAAGTCAGTTCTTTCTTCGTAGTAAAAAGTAGCACGTACGGAATCAAGGTCAAAGAAACCAGAAAGCCAAGATACCGAAAGACAATATTGGCGTCGGCGAGAGAAAAGGCCGTCAAGGCCAAACATTCTATGACGAGAAAAATGATCAGCGAATCGTATTTGCCGGCAAACCCGAGCATTTTCAATTTCAGATTCATTCTCCACTCGCTCCTATTTCTACATTATATATACATCGTCTCACAATGCAAAATCGTTTAATCGCTTTCCCGATTTTGTTTGGGAAAGGGGATAGGGAGGAACATCCATGTCTCGTCGCGATAATGCAAAAAGTCTTTTTTATACGATGCCAGCCGCCTCTCCGCCATCGGGATGGAAATGGCGAGAAACATCACCGTGTTGATCAGCGCGCCGAAAAAGGTAAACCACAAAGTGGGGTTGATGGCGGTCACGACGGCGTACACACCCCACCACATGAGCATCTCGCCGAAGTAATTGGGGTGGCGATTATGCTTCCAGAGACCGATTCTGATGATCTCGCCTTTCCCGTGAGCACTTTTGCGAAATGAGTGCATCTGGATGTCGGCCACAGTCTCAAAGGCGATGGCGACAATGATCAAGCTGAAGCCGATTAAGGCGATGGAATTAAAAGCAGATCCGCCGTTTACGACATATTGAAGCATAGGAAAAGTGCACGAGAAAACCACTATTGTGGGAAAGAGGCAAATCCCGAAGAGATTGATGAGCTGATAGTATTTGCCAGCCTTGTCCTTAAGCATTGAGTAGCGCCAGTCCTGATAAGAGAGATCGCTAAATGTGCTGATGAAGTTGGCGGTGAGGCGAAAGCTCCAAATGCTGACGGCAGCAAGAAGCAAGATGGCGCCTGCATCCCAGACCCCGAACTCGATTAGAACGCACAGGAGGATGAGAGGTGGCTGAACGCTCCAATAGGGGTCATAGACAGATGCGGTCTTAAGGATCACCCCACATCCCCACACAAATATCGTTGCGGCGATATCGGCGAGCAGTACGGCTAAAAGAGGATGGTCAACAAAGTTGATGAGAAGTGAATAAGAGGCGATGCCAACAGCAAAGGCGAAGAGATAGACAACGAGCAAAATCAGTAGACCTATCAGTTTGTTATGTTTCATTGTTCATCCTCAAAACGAAATTATTATACCAAAAAAGACGGCTTTGATGAGCGCGATCCACCGCATCAACTTCGACTTCGCGAAATGGGCGATGCGATTCGGGCCTTTCCAGATGGCGATGGTATTGACTGTTAAGGTCCAAGCATGGTAAATATCCTCGGAGAATGTAGCGGTTCATATCCTTTGGCTAAACAAAAAATGATGCACTGAAAAGCTTTGTTATACCCTGCCATTTTGTACAAACATATCATGGCTCTTGATATACTACATGTATGTTTCGGCAGCAGAAAACACGCATACGCATCGCTCTTTGGATCTTCGTGGCACTCTTCGTCCTCATCACGGCCACAATTCTGATCTTTTCTGGTTTCAGCGGCGAGACGTCAGGAGAGCAAAGCGCGTTTGTCGCCAATATTATCAACGATGTCCTGCGCTCCTTCGGAATCGCTCTTCCTAGAGAAAGCCTCGATCTTTTCGCTTTTGTCGTCAGAAAACTCGTCGGACATTTTCTCATATTTCTTCTCGACGGTCTCTTTGCTTACCTTGCCTTATGGCAGACAAAAAAATTGCCATCTATTTGGCTGTTAGCGATAACGTCATCAGGCACCATGCTCTCTGTTGCCGGCGTCTCCGAGTTAATCCAATTGTTCACGAGCGGCCGAAGCGGAAACTGGGGCGATGTCGGCATCGACCTCTGCGGAGCTCTCGCTGGCATAGCGTTCGCCATAATAATCGCTTCTGTCGCCAGGAAAAAGTGAACATGACGTCCGTTTATGCATTCCGATGCTACCCGGCAAACATCTCGCCGAGCAATTTGAAAGAAGCTGAATCTGTCTTGCGTCGGGGATGATATTAGATCTTGATTTATCCAGATATCATTATGGGCCGATACCTTCGAGTCCGATTTTGAGAAGAACTGCTTTGACTGGATTACCGAGGTATTTCTTATGCGTCTCAATCGGGGTTTTTGAGGTGATGATGACATGTGTTTGCGCCATATGTATTAACTTCTCAACTAAGCCATCGGCAGTCTAGTCATGGGCAGAGCCTTTGAACAGTGCTTTGTCGATAGAGCCTTTGAGAATGGCTGGCGCATCTCCTCATCAAATGGAGAAAACAGTGACTAATTCGCAAATTTTAGTAAGGTTTTGCAGTATTTTGCACGAGAAGCAAGCGATTATTCACGTGAGAAAGGGGCGAGTTGAGATGATGGTTATCACCATATCGATGCTTCTTTATGACGGCCGAAATGTCCGCTAGCGACATTCTAGGCAAACTATTTAGGGCTATCAACCGAAACGCTGAATCTTGCGAGAGTCTCTAGGTCGGCGGCTTGCTTGATGGCAATGTTGCATACCTCGGCTTCGCTGATGCCACCGCAGCGCAGAGCACTAAGCATAGAATCAGTCGCATGCAATGCATGTTCGCGAATGTGCGCCGTGGCTAAGATGTGGCCATAGGCTCGCAACAAATTGGCCCTCGTCTCATCTTTTGACGCACGCGCAGCTTCGTGCATCTTAAGAGCGGAAGCGCGCATATCACCTACCCGTTTTTCGTAGGTAAAAAAATGTGTCACGTCCATGACTAGCGTCTTGTATTCTTCATCGCTTTCGACATCGACATTGAGAATGTCTAAAGTCTCCCGCAGATTTCGCAGGGCCCATTTCATCATTTCGCGGCTAGACAGCGACTCGACGCATTTGAGAAGATCGAGAACAGATTCGGTTGCCACCTACGCTTCCTCAGAGAGCTCATTGGCTTTCTTCTTATCTACTTTTGTCTTTGGCACTCTTGGTTTATCAGTTTTTTGGAAGTAGCTCATGATGAGATACTTGGCTAAATTGAAGAGGGTGCGACGGAGAAGCTTCTTCGTATGGTCGTCAGCCTCGCGATACTCGCCGTATATGATTTTGATGTTGGCCATCAGATTATCCGAAAATTCGCTGAGGGTCATGCAATTTGAGGCCGAGAGCATATCGAAGAAGGCGTCGATGATAATCTGCCGGTCTTCAATTGTGAAACCATTGAGCCAGTAATATAGCGAGCTCTTGATTCTCTCGGATGATTTAGAGAGCGCACTCTGATGAACCAAGTCGCCGAGTTCTATGTCGACATGCCAATTGTATAGGTTGTGCTGAGCAAGCAATGTCCCTTCTGATTTGACGATGTAGTAATATGATCCGGATTGCATGATCATGCCGATAATACTGGACTCTGGAACAATCTTGATGACCTTGGGTAAAAGAGTGGTATATTCATGGGAAGTGCTGATTTCATCGCGGAATTCTGGTCCGTCAAGACTATATACTCTTGAGATTCTCTGCCGTAGTGAGCGGCTCTGTTTCATCGCTGAGTAGACGGCCAAATTGCCACCCTTCGAGTGACCACCGACAATGACTTTGTGAAAGCGATAATGCGAGGTGGCGCTTTTTAAGTAGGCCGAGGCTCGAGACTGAGCTGGTATCTCATCGATGAAGACCATATTGAAGTCTTCTTTCCAACCATTGATGGTGTCATCCGTTCCGCGAAAAGCGACAAAGATGAGCCGGCGGTTGATGACGAATGTCGTGGCCGAAAACTGCATTTCGAAAAGCAGATTCGTCTCGCACACATAGCGTATTACCTTAACTTCTTTAAAGCGCCGGCTCCCAGCAACCGCTAATAAGAGGTCGCGATTGTTGGTTTTGGCATGACTTTTGGCAGCGGCTTCATCAGCGCGCTCACCCATTTTGCTCAAGGTCATGCCATTTTTGAACACGGAGAAGTCGAGATAGGAGAGCTGAGCAAAAACTAGTGCGTCGGTATCGCGGAAAGAAGGGAGCGACAAAGCTTTCTGCTCTTTTTTAACGTAGTCGATAATATTTATGAACGCCGCCTTCTCCACATGTTTCATGATGACTCTCTTACCAATATTTTACCTTAAGCAATATAGTATGTTGTATCTCAAATCAAATCAACGTAATGCCAATCAGAAGCGCTGTTCGCATCCGCAAAACGTCACTAGTCAAAACACAAATGCGTGAGGAGTTGCTCTATTTTCGTGTCGAATTAGTCCGCAAAATGGTTGCAAACCATGCAATAGTCTGTTAAATGAATAGGGTTACTCCGGCCTTTTCCGATTCGGCAAGATAGGTTGCGACTCCAGCATATTCGATATCGTCAATCAGCTCTTCTTTTTTGATGCCCATGACATCCATGCTCATCGTGCAAGCGATAAATTTGACCCCTGCAGCCTTGGCTTGCTCAATCAGCTCTTCGAGCGAACTGACGTTTTTGCCCTTCATTACCGACTTCATCATCTTGGCGCCCATACCACCAAAATTCATTTTCGAAATCGGCATTTTCCGCGGTCCGCGCGGCATCATGGCGCCGAACATTTTCTCGATGAAGCTCTTTTTAACCTTAACCTTCTGATCCTTGCGCAATAAATTCAAGCCCCAGAAGGTGCAGAAGATGGTGACGTTTTTGCCCATCGAACGACTGCCTTGACCTATGATCATCGCCGCCATGGCTTTATCCATGTCGCCACTGAATAAGACAATTGTAGTGTTCTCGTTATCGCCTGTGGTCATTTTTGGTTTTGACCCGCCCTTGCGGATGACGGCAACATAGCCATCTTTTGTGGCTTCATTACGCAGCAAGGCATTTCCCGTCGCCTCGCACCACTTTTCGACATCAGCAAAATAACCGCGATCAGTGGCCCGTATTTCGACTATTTCGCCTTCTTTTAGCGATTCGACGGCTTTGTAAGTCTGCATAATTGGCCCGGGGCATTGAAGGCCACAGGCGTTGACTCTGACTTTGATATCCTTTTCATTATACTGAGCGCCCATTGTTTTCACCTCCTCCTTGATGAGACGGCTCTCGGAGCTGCTAATGCTCGGCGCGCTCGTCTCTGAATGGAGCGATTTATAGAGTGCGTACCCGCCCTGCAGATTAAGCAGATTGGTGTATCCGTGGTTAACTAAGACCTTGATTAGAAGATAGGATGTGTGACCGGTGTTGCAATAGACGATGATCGGCGTGCTTCTATCATCAGGAAACACGCTGAGATTGTCCCTCGCTCCATAATAAGGGATATTGACCGCGCCTTCGATGTGACCGATGCCATATTCAAGAGGCGTGCGCGTATCAACGATCATCACTTTTTTTTTACGAAATTCCTCGAGCTCTTTTTGGTTTACGACCCCGTACTCTTTTTGCATGAGGTTGCTAGCGACATAACCAACGATGTTGACTGGATCCTTCGAGGAACCAAATGGTGGAGCATACGCTAATTCGATATCGGGGAGGTCAAAGACGCTTAGTCCGCCTTTGATAGCGGTAGCTAAAACATCGATCCGCTTATCGGTTCCACTTTGGCCGACTGCTTGGGCCCCGAGGATTTTCCCGCTCTCAGGGCTGAAGAGCAATTTTATAATAAGGTCGTTGGCGCCCGGATAGTAACCAGCGTGGTTCGAACGAGTGACCATGACGGATTTGAACGGCACTTGTTTACGCTCCAAGGCTTTTTGGTTGTTGCCAGTCGTGGCGGCAGTCAACGAAAACACCTTGACGATTGCCGTGCCAAGGCTCCCTTTAAACGATACGTCCCAACCATTCATGTGGTCCGCGACCAGGCGACCTTGGCGGTTCGCCGGCCACGCCAGCGGCACTGCGATCGGCGTGCCATCGATCAAATCTTTAGTCTCGATCGCATCGCCTACGGCGTAGACATCCGCGACGACTTCCCCAGTCGCCGCGCTGATAGTCTGCAGATGCTCGTTGGTGAGTATATGCCCTTTAGGTCCGGTTTTGAGACCGCCTTCGATAGCGAGGTGGGATTCGGGTTTGACTCCCACCGCCATAATGATTAGATCGGTGGCGAGTTTCGCACTGCTTTTGAGGATGACGGTCGCACCTCTTTCTTTGATTTCTTGTACAGAATCGCTCAAGTAGATTTTTACGCCGTGCGCCTCTAGTTCGTTTTGGGCCAATTGAGCCATTTCCGAATCGAGGGCCGACAAGATTTGGTCAGCGAGATCGACAATGGTTGTCTTAATGCCTTTCTCCGCCAGATTCTCCGCCAATTCAACGCCGATAAAACCTCCGCCGATAACGACAGCGTTCTTGACATTTCCGCTTGCGATAAAGGCGTGGATACGATCGGCATCGGCGAGATTTCTAAGCGAAAAAACGTCTGTGGCATCTTCGAGCCCAGGAATTTTTAGCCAGATAGGTGAAGCGCCAGGAGAAAGCAGCAGTTTATCATACGTTTCTGTGTATACTTCCCCAGTCTTGACTTCTTTGATCTCGACAGTTTTTGCTTCGATGTCGATAGCGACGACTTCCGAGAAGATGCGGACATCGATGTTAAAATTATCGCGAAGCGTCTCTGGTGTTTCGGCGAGGAGACGTTCCCGATCATCGATGACGCCGCCAAGATAATATGGGAGACCACAGTTGGCAAAAGAGACGTGCTCATCCTTTTCAAGGATGATGATCTCGTCTTCTTCGCTGAGCCTTCGCAAACGAGTTGCCGCGGTCGCGCCACCAGCAACTCCTCCGATGATGATGATTTTTTTCATGTTTGTTACCTCGATGGAATAGTATAATTTTACCATAACGGAAAAATGGCGATAACAAACACGCTCTGTGAGGGAGGCGACTTAAAATTTATCGAAGCAAATCGTCGGTAGATCCGGAAAGAGAAAGCTAATTTTCTCGCTTCCTCTGCCGAGAAATATTGCTTCCGTTAACTCCTTGATGCTCAGCGTGATTTCGTGATCTTTGCACGGCGTCGAGATGAGGCGGCCATTTTGAATCATTATCCATATAGTCGCATTATTGACCTCAAGGAAATCGTCGGTGATTCGCATCCTCATGGAAATCTTGATCTCTGCTTTGAAATTCATCGACCGCAGGAACGCAACTGCATCGAGGATGCGGATCATATTCGACGGGATATCGCCTTTGGCGAAGGGAATTATCGCCTGTGAAAAATCGATGTCTTGATGAATAGGGCACTCGTCAACGCATAGGCACATCTCGTCGATATCGTTTCCGCAGTGAGCCGCATAGCCGACATCTATGCCATCTCTTCTTATGAGGTCGAAAACAACTTTGTCTTGATGGAGGGAATTGAGGTAGGAAATCCAATAGGCCATATCACGCAGAATGTACGCTTGACAATTATGAACGCTGGTTTCGTAAAGATTGTTTAGCACCACGATATCAACAGTCTGCTCGAGAGTGCATTCGAATGATGCTGCATAATCTGTGACTTTGTGCGAAAACGTGTAGAAGACAAAACCATATTCATCATAATACGCTGGGTCGACGGGGTAGAGAGCGACAGCTTTCTCGCCATTTTCTAACAAAGAACGAAAGGTTTTCTGCATCACTTCCCGCATCAACCCCATTCTCCGGTATCCCTTTTCCGTCGCCGCTGCGACGATAAAAGGCAAATCGTATTCTCGATGACTAAAAATCATCTTCTTTGGAATAACGTGTAGCGCAGAGCGAATTTTGCCGTCCTTTTCAACATAGTGGGCTCGGTCGCTGCGATACTGGTGGAGAAAGAAGAAATCGACATAGTCGCGCGAATCATCAAAAGCAGTGCAATACAGGTTGTGAAACTCGGTGACTTTCTCGTCGAAAATACATGCATATTTTCTTTCTTTTCTCAGCGGGTGGAGCGACATTTTTGCCTTCCGCAGCTCAGGGAGACCGAGATCTTCTTGTCTGGTCATGCATTTGGTGTTTAAAAAGTGCGCAGAAACAAATAGTTGCACGAGGATAGCGCCGCTGCCGACATAGTCGTAATCGTTCTTCTCGAAGAGGACGACTCCATGGTTGAAAACGCTGACGGCACCGATGCTCAATCCGACCACGACGCTATCGATCAGCAAGCAATCGCTAAACAGATTCAATTCTCGGCGATGGGCTAGGGCATAGCGGATTGCCTCGAAGTCCACATCGGAACCGCCTTCTCTGCGATACTTATCAAGAAACGATTCCACTTCTGGAAGATCGGCCTCTTCGATCTGGCGATAGACATATTGATACTTGCGTTTGAACTGAGCGATTTGATTGCGCTTGCGCGAGTATTTTCCACCGCTCATCTGCGCTAATTCTTTGGCATCATAAATGTATTCGGAATAGTAATCATCATAGAGGATCAGGCAATCGACATCGCTTATTGCATCGACCATCGCTTGGTTGAGACCGCTGATGATGGCGTCTGGACAATGGCCCTTGATAAGTCCAATCGCCTCCGCAAACCGCTCTCGGCTGATGGCAAGAGGCGGGAAATATATCCATCGCGACTCTTTTTCCATGCTGCGGATGATGGCCATGTCGTCGTCGCACCAAGCGATTTCAATCTGTCCTTGGTAGTTCCATACATAGACGTTTTCGAACACGAATTCACTCGATGTGTAGGTGGCGAAGAAAAATGATTGCTTCAGAAGCAACTCGATTCTTTCTCTATCGCCGATCGACAGCTTTCGAAAAGGTAGCATGTACAAATATCATTATACCGCGCATGTGCTTTGGAAGCACAAAGACGTTTTTCGTTATACGAAGGCAATATGCATTGAGGGAAAAACCAAAAATTGACAACGTTATCATTTTTCTATATAATGCTAGTAGTATCCCTTTTCCGAAAAACCAATATGAGCATTACCTTGAAAGATCTCGCTAAGATTACTGGTTACTCGACCATAACCATTTCTCGCGCCATCAATCATCCTGAATTGGTCAAGGAAAAATCGCTCGAGAAGATTTTGCACGCCATAAGTAAATATCACTATTTTCCCAACAACGTGGCAAAGGCTCTGGTTTACAATCGCACGAATATCATCTACTTATACATCCCATATGATCTGGGGCCAACCAACCAGTTCGTCATGCAAGTCAACGCCGGTATCGGCAGTTACCTCGGCGATCACGGGTACTCGATCCTAATCAGCAAAAAATGGTACCAGCATGAAGCTGTCGATGGTCTGATTCTCATGGGTCTGACAATCGAAGACGAAGAGAACCTCAAGAACCTCGCTCTCGAAAAACCCCTTGTCCTCTTTGGCCATAGCGACAGTGCAGACTGCATCGATGTCGATAACATCAAAGGTATGGAGATAATCACCGAGCACGCTATTCAGCAGGGTTATAAGAATATCGCGTTTCTCGGCATCAGCGAAAGCAAGAAGTTTACCAAGGATCGGTACATTGGCTTCAAAAACGCTTTGGAGCGCGATGGCCGGAAGGAAAATCCGAATTACACCGCCTTCACCGACAATAATTCTGAAGCAGGTTATATGGCGGGCTTGAGGCTTCTAACCAAATACCCAGAAATAGACTGTTTTGTCTGCTCGAGCGACGATCTCGCAGCCGGGGTCATCCAAGCGTCTCGGCTCTGCGACCGCGAGGTTCCCAAGACGCTCGGAGTCACGGGTTTCGATGGTTTGGGCACCGATCTCATCATCAAACCGAACCTGACGACGATCCATCAGCCTATATTCGAAGTCGGTGTCGAGCTAGCGAAACTGCTGATCAAGAAAATTACGCATCCCAAAACGAATAGAGTCAGTGTCAATTATTACCTCCCGCAGCTGAAAATTGGAGACTCGACGCGAAAACAGTAACTACTACAAACAACGCTATTTCTTCTCTTTCGCAAAATTGTTATCGTTAACATATGGAGGAACGTATGAAAGGATTGTTTACGAAGACGTCGGTGCTCTTGATCGCTTTGCTGTTAGGCTTAGCTAGCTGCGATGGTAGTTCAGATGACATCATCACTTTTTGGGCTTATCAACCTTCAACCCAGGCTAATCAGAATGCCTTCCGAGCTCTAGTCGCAGATTTCACTGAAGAAACGGGGATAAAGGTCAAACTCAATCTAGTGGTTAAGGATAGCTTCAACACCGCCCTCAACAGCGCCTTGACCGGACGTTCAAAACCCGATATGTCATATCTCGATCAGCCATTGATTGCCGATTATGCATCCGATGGCACCCTCACCGACATCACCTCGATGATTGCGGCTTCATCTTCGATATCCACCGATAGCTTCTTCCCCGCTGTCTACCAGACGAATATTTACGATGGCAAAACTTTCGGTTTGCCGCTGAACGTCACCGCGAGCGTCCTCTTCTATAATAAAGATCTCGTGACAACGCCTCCGACCACATGGGCAGACTGGCTCGCGATCAAGAATGGCCTACCAGCGGGTAAATCCCTGTTTGACGGCATCGGAAACGGTGGGTATGCTGGGTGGTATTTCCAGGCCTTTCTCGCCAATTGCGGCGGATCGCTGCTCAACGATGATGAGACCGGCGTAGCTTTCAATGACGCGAAAGGCGTGGAGGCCGCGCAGATGATCAAGGATCTATACGGCAACGATGCAACATCGATCGTCAACCGCGGCACGAGCGATGCCTTTGGCAATGGTCTCGTCGCCTTCAAACTCGGCTCATCTTCCGACATCGACCGACTCGACATCAACTTCCCATCGCTCGATTATGGCGTAGCCCTAATACCGAGTGAATCTGGCGGCACTTCCTATTCGAATATGGGGGGCGAAAATGTCGTGGTTTATGAGCACTCCGACCTCAAGAGCGAATGCATGACGTTGATCGAATACCTACAGAGGGAAGAAAACGTTCGCCAACTCTCCGACTACACCGGCAACTTCCCAGCGATAAGCGCTTTCGCGACGAGCGATGATCCGCGCTTATCGATCATCATCGAACAGATGGCCACTTCCGTGCCACGGCCCGTCCTACCGAAGTGGATACAGGTCAATGACGCATACCTCGGACCCGCATTAGGCGACAAGATTCTCAGCGACGAAAACCCGCAGGATATCCAAACATCTCTCGATAACGCCGCGCAAGCGGCTAATATGCTCCTCTTCTAGAGAAGGAATGACATGATAGCAGGCAGCAAAGGCACGCAGAAGCGCAGAATAGCCCTCATCGGTTGGCTTTTCATCCTGCCGCTCATCATCTATTTTGCCATCTTCCAGCTCGCTCCGATCATCATGTCTTTCGGCATATCCTTCACGGAGTGGAACTGGCGGGGTAATCCCACCTGGGTCGGCGTGCAAAACTATATCCAGCTCTTCACCAATCGCATCCTCTACCCAGACTTCTGGAAATCGCTCTGGATAACGATCGAATACATGCTTTTGACCGTGCCTCTCAGCGTCGTCGTCACCCTCGTCGTCTCGGCGATGCTCAACAGCAAGATCAAAGGCGAAAAATTCTTCAAATCAGCCTTTTTCATTCCCTCGGTCACCGCGGGGGTGGCTATCTCGGCAATCTGGATGTTCCTCATCGATCCGACTTATGGCGTCGTCGGGGCGATGAACCGGGCTTGGGGCACCAGCATCAACCTTCTCGGCAAGACGAGCACCGCTCTTCCTTTGATGGCTCTCATCTCGATTTGGTCAGGGCTCGGCTACAATGTCTTGATCATGCTCTCGGCGATGAAGAACATCAATCCTGCCCTCTATGAGGCTTGTGAAATCGACGGAGGAGGTCCAATCCGCAAATTCTTCCATGTGACCATACCCGGCGTCATGCCGACCATTTTCTTCTTGTGCATAACGAGTACGATCGGGGCTCTGCAAGCTTTCGACCAGATGTACCTTATGACCGGAGGCGGACCCGATGGATCCACCACCACCTTCATGCTAGAAATCTACAACATGGTGTTTGGTTACCAAGAAGTCGGCACGGCCTCGGCCATGAGTTATATCTTGTTCAGCGTCATCCTCGTCATCACGATTGTCGGTCAGCGCCTCGTCCCGAGTGGCGAGGATAGAAAAGCGCGCAAGAAACGGGGGAAATATGAGCAGAAAGCTCAGCCAGCCCACGATTGAGCGCACCCGCCATCGGATACGCTTTCGGCCCGCGCGGATATTGATGTACACCGCGCTGATCCTCTTGGCCGCATCGTTCATCTTTCCATATGTGTGGCTCATATCCTCCTCATTTAAGGAACCTTCGCAGATCATGAGCACGAATTTCTCCCTCTTGCCCCGCGATGAAGACGGCAATATCCACTTCGTCTTGGCAAATTACGTCTCCGCCGCCGAATATCTAAACCTCTCGCAAGTCTTCCTCAACACGATGATCGTCTGCCTCGCCAACACGGTTCTGAACCTCTTTCTCAACGCTTTGGCGGGCTATGCTTTCGCCCGCATCAGCTTCAGAGGTCGCGATATCATCTTTAAAATCATGATCCTCGCCATGATGGTGCCAGGGGCGATCATGACCATCCCGAATCTCATCATCAGCCGAACCCTGCTGATAGACGATACTCTGATCGTCTTGATCCTGCCGTTCGTCATGTCGATATACAACGTCTTCTTGATGCGCCAGCAGTTCTTGGGCATCAACAAGGAAATCGAAGAGGCCGCCATCATGGATGGGGCGGGCCATTTCCGCATCTTCTTCACAATCGCTTTGCCTCTTGTGAGCCCGATGCTCGTCGTCTTAGGTATCACGACGTTCATGTGGAACTACAACAACTTCATGTGGGCTCTCGTCTCTACGCAATCCGCGGAAGTCTTCACCTTAGCTCGCTCCCTCGGCTCCCTAATCAGCGCTGGGCAAAACAATCCGTCGATGTACCCGCAGATGCTGGCGGGTTCCGTCATCGTCTCCGCCCCGCTGATAATCATCTTCTTCGCTCTGCAAAAGTATGTCCTTAAGGGTATCAACGTCGGAGGCGTCAAAGAATGATCAAGAAGAAATTCGTCATCATCATCGCCGCCGCCTCGCTGGTCGTGGTGAGCGGAGCAGCGCTCGGCCTCTGCTATGGCCTTCGCGACAGCACCGCTGCCCTTTCGCCATACGTCGAAGTTTATGAGACGACGGGGACCAAGTCCAAACTGCAGGCCCGCCAGAGCGATATCGCCTGGAAAGATTATGAATTCAGTGGCAACACCGAAGTCAATGTCGATTCTGATGTCATTAAGAATACCTTTCACGGCGCTGGCGTCGCCATCACGCATTCCAGTGCCTATGTCCTCCAAACTATGAGCGAGGCGCGTCGTGTGCAGGCCCTTGAAACGCTGTTCGGCGCGACAGGCGGTCGCCTCAACGTCGTCCGCATACCCATCGGCACGAGCGACTATACGTACACGACCTCATTCTATACTCTCGACGACATGCCCTCGGGCCAAGATGATTTTGATCTCGAGCACTTCTCGATCGCTAACGATCAGGAATACCTGATACCGACGCTGCAGGAGATCAAAGCGATAAATCCTGACGTCCATTTTATCGCTGCCCCTTGGAGCGCTCCCGCCTGGATGAAGAACAACGACTCGCTGATCGGTGGCAACATCATCGGCCATGGCGGAAGCGTCGCGACCGAGGAGGAAGGGGCATATGCCAATTACCTCGTCCAATTCGTCGAATCCTATAACGCACAAGGCATCTACGTCGAATATTTGTCATTGGTCAACGAACCCACGATCGCCAACGTCGACTACCCATCGATGCAGATGGGGACTAGTCAATACGTGCGCATCGGCCTCATGGTCGGAGCGAAGCTAAGAGCTCAGGATCTATCGACCCGCATCATGGCCTACGACCATAATGTCGGCTCGGATTCCGACCGCGTCTTGTTCGATTTATTCGCCGATGAAATCGAAGATAATAGCGCCTTGAGATCCTACGTCTCAGGTTTCGCTTTCCACGGCTATGGAGCCGATTGGTCATCGATTTATCCCAATCTGTTGAGCGATAATGATGAGTTCTATCCAGAGATGGAAAACTACGTCACGGAAATAACTGAGAGCGCCGATTCGGTCGACTTCGCCGCAAATTTGAGTTGGTCGACCGCTAACGTGACAATCGGACCGCTCAGCTATGGCGCGTCGATGTCGGTTTACTGGAACGCGGCGCTGACCAGCGGAGGCGAGCCCGTCTTGGGCAATGACGCTGTGTGCTTCGGGATGCTGTCGATCGACGGAGATGACGTCAAGAAAGCCGCGGCTTACTATTCTTTCACCCACGTGACGCGCTTCGCCTATCCCGTCGATGGCGTCGAACCGGTGCAAGTCGATTCGCTCAGCGACAACGAAGCGAAGATCAAGAGCGTCGCGTACCGACGCGGCGATGGTGCGTATGTCTTCGTCATCGCCAACAACGATGCTACGACATATGAGGATGTCGATATCGTCATGCAGAATCGATCTTTCACATATCGAATCCAACCAGAAAGCGTCGCGACTTTCCTCGCCCTTCCTAAAAGCGAGCACTACTCGCCGGTGGAAAGCATCGGCTTTACCAAGGTCGATATCGTCCAGAAGACACTCGATCGATACGAGGTGAACGCGACTCTCGACAAGGAATATAGCGACGTCGGATTCCACCTGGGTACCAGCGATATCTACGCTGAGAGCCAGATCGTGGAATCCAGCCCGATTACATCGACGAGCTATGGACTCTCGCTATCATCTGATCCGGGCGATATGTATCTATGGGCAAAAGCAGGCGAATTGAGTGGCGTGTTGCCGCTCACGATCCCGAGGATGACTCCTTCGCTCTTGATCGACGAGGGCATTGCCACGATAAACTTCGGTCTCGATATAACCACATCGTGGAGCAGTTTCTGCGACCCGTATGGCAAGGCCATCTACCGCAGTGCAACTCCGCTTTTCGATGCAAGTGCCGAGCAGGTTAACGTCACGGAAAGTGGCGTCGTCGATCCCATCTATATATTGACCGAGACATACAGCGATGAGCACTACGAAGCGAGCAAACCTTATTATTTCCTCGTCATGGCTGGCAAAAACGGCCTATCTAAATTCGTCTCCTACCCGCTGGCCACAGATTCGACCCTCTTCGTCAATCCCGCCATGAGTATCAGCAATGTATCTGGAGTCGCTAGATTAAACGTCACGGCCACGATTTCGGGGAATGTTTCCTCTTCGGATTTGACCTTGGCAATAAAGGAGATCAGCGGAGAGCGCCACGAGGTAGCGAGCGAGAGCGAGTCGGGCCTGCTCTTCACATTCGATTGCTCGCAGATGAGCAAGGCCGGAACGTGGTATGACCTCACCATCGTCAATGAACTCACCGGCGCCGAATACGATTTGCCCGCCACCGCGATGAGCCGCAACAACATAACGATCGGCTTACGCCGATACGGGTTTAAGGAGTGGTCGGGATTGGCTAAGATCGCCTTCGATAATCTGAACTACGCCAACGCTTCTGCGGATATCATCCTCGAAGCCACAACCCCGGTGCTGAAAGTCGAGGGGACGATGGCCGATTCTTCATCTGCGGAGCTCATGATCGCATATTGGGACGGAAGCGCATCTATAACTCTCGCGACCTGCGCCAACATGGCATCGATATCAGGAAGGTTCGCATTCGCTTTCGATCTCACCTCGCTCATCACATCCGGAACATACTACGACATCGTCCTCGCCGTCGATGGCATCCCTAGCGACATGACTTCCGATATGGCCATCAACATCGCGCGCAGCCTCGACTTCGAAGGGCGGCAATACGCATTTCGCACATGGGAAGGCCTGCTCAAGGTCACCTTTAATTAACGAGGGAAAATATGATAGAGATCATCCAGACATCTAAGTCGAACAATCGCCACTGGCAGAAGAAAAAAATTGGCGATCTATCGCTCAACTGCGCCAAGAGCGAGGTTTTGATCGCGATCGACGAAGGTCGTAAATTTCAAAAGATAATCGGCTTCGGCGGAGCTTTCACCGAAGCTGCATGCTTCACGATCATGAGCGCCAACGCTGAAAATCGCCGCAAGATGCTCCAGGCGTGCTTCTCCAGAAGGGGGTTGAACTACAACCTCGGTCGAATCAGCGTCCATTCCTGCGACTTCTCGCTCGATAGCTACACCTATGTCGAGGAAGGCGATTCAAATCTATCAACTTTCAATTTATCGCGCGAGGACCGCTTCGTCATCCCGGCCATCCTAGCAGCTTCGTCCATCCGCGGCGAATCCGTATCGCTGGCGGCCGCGCCGTGGAGTCCGCCAGCTTATATGAAGACGAATAATTCGATGCTCGGCGGTGGAAAATTGAAGGATGAGTACCGCCAACTGTGGGCGGACTACCTCGCCCGCTACCTCGCCGAGATGAAAAAACGTGGCCTCAACATCGATTACCTCTCCGTCCAAAACGAACCCGAAGCCAAGCAAGTGTGGGAATCGTGCTTGTATAGTGGGCGGGAAGAAGCTGATTTCATCGCTCGCTACCTCCATCCCACCTTATTCGCGAACAAACTCGACGTCAAGATTCTCTCTTGGGATCACAACCGCGACCGTATCGTGGCCCGCGCTGACGAAACGTTTGCCGATGAAGAAACGCGACGCATCGTGTGGGGGATCGCATATCACTGGTACGTCTCTGACGAGCACGACAATCTAAGCAGAGTCCATAACCTCTACCCCGAAAAGCACCTTCTCTTCACCGAAGGCTGTGTCGAGTTAAAAAACGGAAACGCCAAGAATGGCCCGATGGGAATATGGGAGCACGGCGAATTCTATGGGAGGAACATCATCAACGATTTCAACAATTACAACGAAGGGTGGATCGACTGGAATCTGGCGGTCAACGAGATAGGCGGACCCAACCACGTCCACAACTACTGCGAGGCGCCGATCATATATGATCGCGCAGCTAAAAAAATCGCATTCAACCCTTCGTATTACTACATAAGTCACTTCTCGAGATACGTTTCACCGGAGGCATACCGCGTATTTAGTGAAGTGAAGGGCTCAGCAAAGGTTTTGGTGGCAGCGTTCACGAATCCGAATGGAGATTTGGTGGCGATCATCCAAAACGAAGGCGAACAGACAAAGGCCTCCATCATGATCGGAGGGCAGGGAACCATCATCAATCTTCCCGCTCATTCGATAACGACTACGACCATGCACGATAAACAAAGGAGGAAACAATTATGAAAAATCGAAGTTTATTCGGCATGCTGGCGACGGCGACTCTTGGAATGGCATTAGCCCTCGGCGTCAGCCTCAACATAATGCAGACGGCACCTTACGAAACGCGGGCTGCATCAGTAGAATATCCGGCCAAATCAACGTTCCAGTGCAATCGCATCCGCTACGATAACGGATGGGCTAATGGCATCGGCACGAGGTGGCAGGACGCTGCTTTTGCCACAGACATCTGGGATATGTCTTATGGGCGGATCATCCTAGACGCCGCGACCGCCGGCAACTACACCATCGGCATCCGCTACGCCGCTGGCTCTTATCCAGTCAAAGTCTTCGTCAACGGCGTGAGCGCCGACTACACTTTCCCCGACAATGGCTGGAGCAACAGCGTCTACGATCTATCTGTCGCTTTAACCGAAGGCGATAATGTCTTCATCATCGCCGTGCTGAATTGGGGCGTGATCAATGCGGTCATCGTTCCCGATGGCGTGACGCTGGTCGATGATGATGGAGCCGGCGGTGTCTATGCCGGTGCCTTCTCGGAACTGCAAAACACGTATTTGTACTATGCCTCAGGTTCAGTTCACGAACCCGACGCTGTCGTCTATACTTCCGAATTGAACTACGATGCCGACACAGCCTGGGCATCGATCGCGAAATTCAATGTCAGCGCTGGCGCGAACACCAAATCGATCGACGTGACCTACCACTGCTAAAACCACACCGATGGCATAGCAGAACTCGCTCTCAAAATCAATGGCGGATCCGCTTTCAATGTCTCGGTCTACGAAACGGCCAATGGCGTGCCCGACACCATGTCGATTCCAACCTCCGTGCTGACCACCAATGGCTTCCTCGCGAATCAAAGCAACGCGATCAGCATCATCAAACCAGCCAGCAACTCGGAGAAGATCGGCCTCGTCAGCCTCGCTCTCAAAGATGACGATGTGGCCCTCCATTCGACGACGCGCGCCGAAGCTGAAGCTGCTGCCCTCAATGGCGGGACTATCCAGAGTGGCACAACCGTGTGGTCCAATTCTTCCTATCTCGGGGACATGGGGACAAAATCGACCCTCTCGGACGCCAGCCAGATCAGCGCTGACCTATCTAACGTCAACAGCCTTTCGTTCTCTTATACAGCAGCTGAAACCGGCGTTTACGACATCTACATCCGCTACGCCACGGGAACAGCCTCCACGGCTTATCTACGCGTGGATCAAGGCAGTTGGGTCGCGATCGACTATGTCTCCACCTCTTGGTGGGACACGCCCCGCGTCGCTCACATCGCGGCCAATATGATCGCCGGAGCGCGGACGATTACCCTCACCGGCACGACGACGGCGGGCGGTTGGATCAATTACGACTGCATCGACATCGTCGAAAAAGGCGCCCTCACCACAGCCGAAGTAGCATTGAACTACGCTGTCTTCTTCCGCGAGCAAACTGCTTCGGGGTGCACCGCTAAAAACGTCAACCTCATCCCTTGGGCGCAGCTGAAGAGCGAATACTTGTCGCTCTCCTCGGCAGCCAAGGACGAATTCGTCGACAGCATCGATGCGACCATCGCCGACGCTCGGGCCCGCTACCAGGTCCTGATCAACGCCTACTCCACTTTGGCCGCTGATAACTGGCTAGTCGATGGCGACGATAATGTCGTCTACTCTTCGGCGCTCGTCATAACGGGCGACGTCGATTCTCAGCGCGTCTTGCTCGTCATGGCGGGATTCGCCATCATCATATCGTCTTTAGGTGCTTGCTTCTTATTTAGAAGGCGCAAACCAACTAAAGGCTAAAAGCACAAAGGCCGTTAGGGTATAGAATCTAATGGCCTTTTTCTTATCTCGATGCAGGATACTCACTCGATGAAACGATATCGTCAGCGACATATGCTCCTAGATAGGAAAAGGCATCCAAACTGATGGATGCCCTTTGGGTTGCTTACTCGATGGATATCGTGCGTTTGGATTCGATTTTGTGGGTTTCTTTCGGAACCTTGATGATCAGAGCGCCATTCTCGAGCTTGGCCGCGATGTCCTTTTCTTCCACGCCTTCACCGACGTAGAAGGTCCGGCTGGCGGATTGATAATACCGCTCGCGGCGGACATAATTCTCGCTGTCATCATTCGCCTCGCTCTTCTGCTCGGCTTTGATGGTCAGATATCCGTTCTCTAGTGATAGTTCGACGTTTTCTTTGCTCACACCCGGTAGGTCGACTGTCAATTCGTAGTGATCATCCTTGGCGACGATGTCGGTCTTCATGCCGTTGCGCTGCCAATTCTCTGACCAATCAGCCTTGAGTAGATCGAGCGGGAAAAAATCGTCGAAAAACGGATCGCGAAGAATCAAATCTCCCTTTCTGTTTCTCATATTTCCACCTCCCTTTTCAGTGCTCCCCTTTAGGGGCACTAATATTGTAGCATAGATTTTAGCACTGTCAATAGGAGAGTGCCAAATCATATGCTCATAACTGGCGGTGAAAACTATTCGACGGTGACGGCTTTGGCTAAATTCCGCGGTTTATCGATGTTGAAGTCTAGCTTGAGGGCAACGTAGTAGGCCAAGTACTGGCCGATGAGAGCTTTGACGAGAGGCATCAGATAGAGTCGGACTTCGGGGACGACGATGGCGTCCTCGCTCTTGGCGAGAGACATCGAAGAGATCGAGATCACCCGCGCGCCGCGCGCTTTGACTTCCTGAAAGTTCGATCGGATGGCGCCGGCGGTGATCGGATCAGACACGAAGCCGATGACCGGGGTATCTTTTTCAATCAAGGCAATCGGGCCGTGTTTCAATTCGCCGCCCGGAAAGGCTTCGCTGTGGATATAGGTGATTTCCTTAAGCTTCAGCGAACATTCGAGAGCTAGGTCATAGTCGTAGCCACGACCGAGGAAATAGACATCTTTTTTGGTGGCGACGAAATCCGCTATTGGCTTGATGGCATCGCGGTTATCGATGATGTGCTTTTGGACTTTGGTGACGCCTTCGAGGTCGCTGATGACATTGGTGTTACCCTCGAGCGCCCCGAGCAGCAAGGCCAAAATTGTCACCTGGGCGATATATGCTTTCGTCGAGGCCACGGCAATTTCTAATCCAGCGTAGAGGAGCAAGGTGTAATCAGCGCTGCGGGAGAGGGAAGAACCTTGGGTGTTGGTGATGGTGATCACGCTCGCGCCACGCGTGGTGATGATGGACATGCAGTGGATCAAATCCGCCGTCTCCCCCGACTGGCTCATAACGATGAAGATGGTTTTCCCACCCGAGGTATAAGGGTAGAAAGCCCATTCACTAGCGATGTAAACATCGCTTTTCTTACCAGCCTGCCGCATGTAGCGACTGCCGATCAAGCAGGCGTGATAGCTCGTGCCGCAAGCGAGAAAGACGATGTTGTCGGCGCCTTTGATCTCCTGAATCATCTTGGGATCGAAGAGAAAGGCGGTTCCATCGAAATAATTGTCGATCAGGCGGCGGATGCAGTCGTCCGCTTCCTCGATCTCTTTGAGCATGTAATGCGGGTAGCCAGCCAGATCCATATCCTCAGCTTGAATATCCGTCTTGTGGTATACGATTTCGAGCGGCCGATCGGTTTCGAGATCGAACAGGCTAATCCGGTCGAGGCTGATATATCCATACTGAAAATCGGTGATGGTCACGAACTGGTCAGCAACTTTTAACATCGGTAGATAATCGGAGGCGAGGTAATTGCCATCTTCGGCGTGGCCGATGACGAGCGGAGAGCGATTCTTTGCAAAGAAGATTTTGCCTTTGTCACCGGAGAAAAGGATGGCTAAGGCGTAACTCCCCTTGAGCTGCTTCATGGCTTTGCTGATGGCTTTCAAGGCATCGTGATTTTCTATGTAGCAATCCTCGAGTAGGATGGCGATGACTTCGGTATCGGTCTCGCTCTTGAACTCATAGCCTTTGCTCATGAGCGCTTTTTTCAAAGAGCGGAAATTGTCGATGACGCCGTTGTGGACGATGGTGAAGAGGCCAGAGGCGCTGGATTGCGGATGCGCATTGACGACAGAAGGTTCACCGTGCGTCGCCCACCGGGTATGGCCCACGCCGATATGCGCCTTCAAATTGTGCGGCAAAACCTTATCTAACTCACCGACGCGGCCTTTGACGCGATAGACCACGGTCTCACCCTTTTCAAAGAGGGCGATGCCTGCCGAATCATAGCCGCGGTATTCTAGAGTCTTAAGTCCATCGACGACATAGTTTCGTATCTCGGTTGGCGATATCCCGCCGACAATTCCACACATGATGTTTCCTCCGTGCGATTAAACGATCAAATCCTGAAGCGTCGGGAAGGGAAATAATTCGGCCGGTATGATATGCTCGGCATCGTTGCACAGGCCTTTTATCTTGACGAGGAGAGGACGGGTTTCGCCGATCAGAATCTTGGCGACGGCTTTCTTGTCCTTGCTTCCTGAGGCTTTGGCGACGCTCGAGGCTAAATCGCGGATACCTCCATCTAGATCGTCGATCAAGGTGCGGCACACGATGCTGCGCGCGTCGAGGGAAGATGATTTACCATCGATGACCGCATCGGCGGATTTAAAGAACAGTATCGCTTTGCATAGGGCAGGTATCATCCCTTTGTTGACCATCGAGATGAGAGCTTTGCCTTGGGTCATGACCGTTTGGTTAAACTGGTTGAAATAGATGTCGTAGCGGGCGTTGATCTCCTCTTCGCTGAGGATATTCTCTTTGGTCAGCATATTGCGGACGTGAGGGCTTTTGAGAGCTTCGACGCTGTCGATAAAATTGGGGAAGTTATCCAATCCACGACGCGCGGCTTCGTCCTTCCACTCCTGCGAATAGCCATCGCCATTAAAGAGGATGCGATGGTGCTTTTTCAAGATGTTGTGGGCGATGCCCATGACGCGTTCATGAAAGCTCTTTTCGTCGACCCCGTCGAGTTTTTTGCTGATCTCGCTAAGGGATTCCGAGAGGCCGCCGAGGATGAAGGTGTTCAAAGCCGAGGCGCTGCGCGAAGAGCCGAGGATGCGAATCTCAAATTTGTTCCCGGTAAAGGAGACCGGCGAGGTCCGGTTGCGATCGGTCATGTCGAGAGGCAAGGCCGACAAGTTGCGGATCGGCGAATACATTTTCTCAAGTTCGAGCTGCGTGATATTGGTCTTGCTAGCCAACTCTTCAAAAAGGTAGTGCAAATCGTCGCCGAGAAAGACCGAGACGATTGCCGGTGGGGCTTCGTGACCGCCTAAGCGATGGTCGTTTCCTTCGTCCGAGCACGCCATTCTGATCAAAGTCGCATAGCGATCGATGGTCTGGATAAAAGCGCTGACAAAGATGATGAAACGCAGGTTGGCAGCGACGTTCTCGCCGGAATCGAAAAGGTTGATGCCGGTGTCGGTCGCGAGCGAGAAGTTGTTGTGTTTGCCCGAACCATTCATGCCGTCGAATGGTTTTTCGTGCAAGAGGCATATGAGGTCGTGGCGGAGAGCAATTCTCTTCAGAATATCCATGACGACCATGTTTTGATCGACGGCGAGGTTGACGTTGGTGAAGATGCTGGAGAACTCGTATTGTCCGGGAGCGACTTCGTTGTGTTCGATGGAAGCGTAGATGCCGACTTCCCAGCATTTTTGATTAACCTCTTTCATAAAAGAGGAGACGCGTTCAGACAAAGCGCCGAAATAGTGATCGTTGAAGTTCTGGTCCTTTGGCATGCTTTCGCCGAATAGGGTCTTGCCGGTGAAGACGATGTCGGGGCGTTTCATGGCCTGAACCTTATCGACGAGGAAATACTCTTGCTCGAGGCCGATCATCGCCTTGACGGATTTGACATCGGCATAACCGAGTTTGTGAAGCACTTCAACCGCGCTGGCGCTCATGCGCTCAAGCGATGAGAGAAGCGGCATCTTCTGGTCGAGTTTCGCACCGGTATAGCTGACGAAGACGCAGGGAATGAAGAGGACGTGCCCACGCACGAAGGCGTAGGAAGTAATATCGAGGTATGTGTATCCGCGAGCCTCGAAGGTCGTGCGGAGGCCGCCATTGGGGAAAGATGAACCATCAGTTTCCCCTTTGAGGAGCGATTTGCCCGAGAGGCGGGTGATAGGTTGACCATCACCGTCCATCTGCAAGAAAGCTTCGTGCTTCTCCGCAGTCTGGCCAGTCATAGGCTGAAACCAGTGACAATAGTGCGTGGCTCCGTTCTCGATCGCCCAGATCTTCATCGCGTGCGCGATTGCATCCGCGGTTTCGCGGTCGATCTGCGTCTCGTTGCAGATGGCTTGACGCCACTTCTCAAAGACGGATAGGGGCAGGGTGCTCCGCATCACTTTTTCGTTGAATTGTTTCTTGCCGAATTCTTCGGTAAAATCTTGCTTTTCCATGTGTTTTCTCCATCGACCAAGCAGGTCGCAACAAAAGAATAGAATCCCTTTCATGACATATGGCTTAAGCATCTAAAGCGAAAGTCATTGGTCACATGCACCGACTGTCAAAACTACATATTCATTTTATATCCATTACTTATATCAAATAAAATCTAGATGAAATGCTAAGCGTGATCAGGGCTCTGTGAATTTGTCCCATCTCTTACGACCGCTTGGGCCGACAAGGCACCCGCCGAATTTTTCGAAAACCTTGTTCCTCGTCACTCCCTTTATTCAGGGAGCCAGGCGCTATACTAGTAAATAATGGATTGACCTCCTCCGTTTTCCATCTTGTTTAATATTATACATATTTAGATAATTGGCAACCATAAATTAAACGTGCAGAGCTATGAAAGCGCAATCATCGATTGATGATATAGGCACACGGCGCATGGTTTTGTATTCGCCTTTTCCTCTAACGGTGTAAAATGAAATTGATGATTGAAGCTTTGCTTTACAACAAATTAGCAGGTGGTCGCGTCCAGTGCAAAACCTGTTCGCACCGCTGTTTAATCGATAGCGGATCACGGGGCCTCTGCCAAGTTCGCGCTAACCATGAAGGCGTGCTATATTCGCTGAATTATGGTTTGGCCATCGCCTCGGCTATCGACCCGATCGAGAAGAAACCTCTATACCATTTTCTGCCGAACACGGAAATATACTCTTTTGCCGCTCAAGGCTGCAATCTCCATTGCCCTTGGTGTCAGAACTACGAGATATCGCAAAGCTCGAAAAGGGATGGCATTATCGCTGGCGACCCCATCTCGCCTCGCGAGCATGTCGAGAGGGCACTGCGCTTCAAATGTCCATCGATCGCCTACACGTACAGCGAACCCACCATCTTCCTCGAGTACGCCTTGGCCACCATGAAGATCGTCAAGGAGAACAATCTCAAGAATGTCTGGGTTACCAATGGTTTCATGAGCGAGGAGACACTCGCTTTGATTATTCCTTATCTCGACGCGGTCAACGTCGACATAAAGGGGCCTGATGACCGCTTTTATCGCGAGCATTGCGGAGGAAGTCTCAAACCGATTATCGCGAATCTGAAAGTGCTGCAAAAAGCTCATATTCACATCGAAATCGCTACACTTTTGATACCTGATTTAAATGATAAGCGCGAGGATATCGAGGAGATCGCCTCGATTATCGTCAGCAATTTAGGCACTGAAATACCGTGGCACGTCACGCGCTTTTTCCCAGCTTGGAAGATGCTTCATACGAAGATTACTCCACTCGCGATATTGGAGATGGCGAGAGATATCGGCGAGCACGCTGGAATTAAGCACATCCATATAGGGAACGTGTAATATGAAAAGAAACATTCTGGCGGCCTTCCTCGTACCTCACCCTCCTTTGATCATTCCCGAGGTTGGTCGAGGCGAGGAAAAAGCGATTCAGAAAACCATCGACGCCTATCGCCAAATAGCAGCGCAAATTGTTGAGTTGAAGCCGAGCACCATCTGCGTCATCTCGCCACACGCGACGACGTACAGCGATTACTTCCACATCTCTTCAGGAGAAAGCGCCAAAGGTGATTTCGGCTCTTTCCACGCTCCGCAAGCCATCTTGTCGGCGAGCTACGACTCGCAGCTTGTCGCGAACATTGCGCAGATGGCTCAATCAACCGATTTCCCTGCTGGCGTGCAGGGCGAGCGCAACAAGCACCTCGATCACGGAACGATGATTCCACTGCATTTCATCAACGAGGTTTATCGCGATTACAAATTGATACGTCTCTCCATCTCCGGCCTACCTTATCTTGCTCATTACGAGTACGGAAAGCTCCTTCAGAAAGTATTCAACGCTGAACCCAATCGAAGCATCGTCTTCATCGCTAGCGGCGACCTTTCGCACATGCTCAAAGAGGATGGACCATATGGCTTTGCCAAGGAGGGACCTGCTTTTGACGAAATGATCTGCAGCATTCTGAGGCGAGGTTCCTTTCTCGATCTGTTTGCAATCGATCCGGTTTTTGCGGAGGCAGCAGGCGAATGCGGCCTTCGCTCAATCTTTGTCATGGCTGGTATTCTCGATGGCTATGCGCTCATTCCAAAATTGCTCTCGTACGAGGGGCCTTTTGGCGTCGGCTATGCCGTCGCCTCGTTCTCCATTCGCGAAGCGAGCGCGAACCGCCACTTCGACAAGCAGTATCGGCACAACGAACTGACGAGGCTCGGCGCGCTGCAGCTAGCAGAAGATCAGTATATTAAGCTAGCGAGGCAATCGCTCGAATACTTCGTGAAGAATGGACATGCTATGCAGCGTCCAAGCCTCGATGGTGAGCTGACGAGCGAACGGGCTGGCGCTTTTGTTTCGCTTAAGAAATACGGTGTCTTGCGCGGCTGCATCGGTACAATTCATCCAACCACATCGTGCCTCGCTGACGAAATAATCCAAAACGCGGTGTCGGCCGGAACCGACGACCCACGCTTTCCACCCGTGACAGCAGCCGAGCTGCCATATCTGGTTTACGATGTCGACGTCATGGGCGCGCCTGAACCGATATCTTCGCTCGATGAACTCGACCCAAGAAAATACGGCGTAATCGTGAGGTCGGGTTCACGCAGTGGACTCCTCCTCCCCGATCTCGAAGGAATCGACACCGCGAAAGAACAAGTCGCTATCGCTCTTGAGAAGGCAGGGATTAGAGATGGCGAACATTACGCGATGGAACGTTTCGTAGTGACGCGCCACAAATGAGAGATTGAACACGATGGAAGAAAACGCCATAACGATTATCCGCTTATCCGATCGCTCGTGGTTTCGCATCCTCTATAAGCAGATGGTGATCGACTTCGATCCTGGCTATGAAGGCGATTTTGATGAGAAGTTGCTTCCCCTGCTCAAAGGAAATGGCAAAAGCGATTATATCATCGTGTCGCACCACCACTTCGATCACGTCCAGCTCGAAGCGCTGAAAAGAATCGTGAAAAGCGATACCGTCATCATCGCTCCAGCCATCTGCCAGAGCGTCATCCCTTTTTCGTTCCACCGCTTGGCTAATGGCGAAACCTATCGCGATGAGCACATAACATTAGCGGCCTTCCCATCTTACAACACTCCTAATGGACGGAGCACTCGCAAATATCACTATCGCGGAGATGGCAATGGCTACGTCATCGCACTCGGCGGTAAACGCATCTACTTCGCCGGCGATACAGATATCATCACCGATATGCATAACCTCGGCGAGATCGACGTCGCCATGCTGCCGATCGGCGGAGTATATGTGATGGATGCAAAAGAGGCTATCGATGCTGCGGCCATCATCGAGCCAAAATACGTAATCTCCATGCATGAAACCGACGTTTTCACCACGGATTTTGAAGCGGGGATTAATGCGCTCGGTATAAGGCCGATTATCCTCGAGGTCGGCGAATCGTTCCGCATAGCATAAAACAAAGCAGAAAACTGTGCCATTACAATAATTTGACCACTTCAATTTTCGACGACGAGCTTGCGGCAGTCCCACTCAAGCTTATCGATTTAGAAGCTGAACTGAAGGATGTTGGGGAAGAAGATCATCAGTATGCCGATCGCCACCATGATGATCGCGCCGATGAGGTGATTGTAGCGGGTGATCTTATTCGAGATCGCCTTGATCTTCATCGTCAGCATGACGATCGTGAAAACGATGAGGTCATCGAGGATGAAGAAGAAGATGTAGATCAGGACAAAGCCGACGCCGGAGAAACCAGTCAGGCCATTGACCGCGAGGATCTGGGCGAACAGGACTGGCAAGCCACTCGAGCACGCGAGTTCGATGAAATTGACGATGAGGGCCAAGGCGATGACGCCGAGCAGTGCGAGGATCAGTTTGTTCTGACTCACGATGGTTTTGACTCGATCCATGAGCTTGTGCCGCTTGACTTCGTCAGTGACTTCACATCCCACGTCTTTCTCACGGACATTCTTGATGAACAGATAGAGATTATATCCACCTGCGGCGATGGCGAATGCACCGATGATAATCCGAAACGCCAACTGAGCAGCGATGAGGGCGACGGTGTGAATCCACGCCATCATCAGAGCGAAATAGAAAAGAGCGGAGGTGAGGAGAAACACTCCGCCTAGAATGAAAATCCGCTTGCGGTCTCCAGTCGGGAGCAGCAACGTAATCAAGAAGAGGAGGACCCACATAGCGCATGGATTAAATCCATCCACCAAGCCGAGGACGATAGCTGAAAGGCCAAGCGATACATCCTGGATGTTGACGATTCCGATCCATGGCAGATAGTATTCGTAATCGATGGTCGTATCGAAATCCTCGTCTGCGACGGGTATACCATCGCGAATTTTGGCCACGATATCGACTTGATCAGTCGTCGTATACTTTTCGATGTACTTGCGCATCAAGAACTTCACGTTCTCGTTAAAACCCTCGAAATCCTTGCCACCGATGATTGTGTAGGGGGTTGGATAGAGGTCGTCGCGAGGGTCCAGTTGGTGGCCAAAGGCGAGAGCGGAATCATTCAGTAGATTCTTGTTGGTTTCGTAATCGGGGTTAGGGGTGTTGAGGTTTCCTGTCTGCGAATATGGTAGATTAGGATCGATTAGATAAGTGTTGACGACGAGATTTGCATGCTCGGTCTGCAAGAGGACGATGTACTCTTTTTCTTCTTTGCAATGCGAGCAGCTATCGCTAAAGAAAAAATGGAGGTTCACTTCGTTGATCGTCGTCTCATCGATAGCGGCTTCGCGCGGGCTGAAGTCGCCGCCGCTCGAGGACAGCAAAAAAGTCGAAGCGGCGACGAGGAGGAATTTTGACCATTTACTGGCCATCCCTTAGCTCCTCGACCTTAGCGGCTATCTCTTTATAGGATTTCTCGCCGATGAAGCGGCATAGCTCGGTTTCGCCCTCGTACAAAATAAGAACGGGAAGAGTCTTCCATACCTTGTGCGCTTTCACAGCCTCCAAATCGATATCGTAGTCGTATTCGACGAACGCGATATCCGGGTTGCGGTCGCGGAGTTGGCGAAAGCGTCCGATCATCAATAGGCACGATGGACACCACACTGCTGAGATGACGACGGCCTTCATGCACCCCTCCTCACTTGGCGAAGCGCGGCGACCAATTTGTTGATCTCGGCTTTGGTTGAGAGGTGCGACAAACTGACGCGAAGGCTGGAAGAAGCGCGCTTCTCATCGCCTGTCAGAGCTAAGACGACAAGCGATTTGCGCGCGCGGCTCGAGCATGCGCTATGGTTGGAAATATAGATTTCTTTCTTTGAAAGCGCCAAAACCGTTTTCCGACTAGAAATGCCGATGAGGCTGAAATTCAGGATGTGGGGTAGACCATTAGACGGGGTGTTTATGGCTAATCCTGGGATTCTTTCCAGCCGCGAGCGGAGATAATCATTCAATGCTTGGACTTTTGCACTTCTGTGCAAATGGTTTTTATAGGCGAGGGATAAAGCTTTGCCAAGAGAGAGAATCAGAGGTGTGCTCGGTGTTCCGGCGCGATAGGAAGTCGTGCTCGATCCACCATGGATCTGGGTGCTGATAGGCACATCCTTTTTCTTCGCCAAGACGCCGACTCCTTTTAATCCATAAAATTTATGGGCGGAGAAGGTTATGAGGTCAGCCCCTCGCAGGTCGATGATCTCCTTGCCGATGCTCTGCGTCGCGTCGCAGTGAAAGAGGCAGTTATGCTGCTCGACGATAGCGGCTATAGCTTCGACAGGTTGGCGGATTCCGATTTCGGCGCTGACCGATCCGATCGATACCAATGCGACATCGTCTCCCATCAGCTCGCGGAGATGATTCAGATCGACTCTGCCGTCTTTGTCGTGGCGGACGATATCGATGGTAAAACCCTTTTTCTGCATGACACCTAGAGGCGTGATGATTGAGGCGTGTTCAAAGTAGGTGGCAATAATGCGCTTTTTCTGATCAGCGTAACGTTCGAGCACACCTTTGATGGCGAGGTTATTGGCTTCGGTGGCGCCACTCGTAAATATGATTTCGTAGCCATCTAGGCCGAGCGTCTTAGCGATGAGGGCGGACGTTCGCTCGATCGCGTGTTTGGCTCGCTTCCCGAGAGCGTGCAAGGAATTTGGGTTAGCAAAATATTTGCTATTCGCCTCAGAAAAGAAGTCCACCACTCGTGGATCGGCTTTCGTCGTCGCGCTGTAATCGAGATATATCACTGCTGTGTGCTCCGAATAGATTCTATTATAATAGCATGAGCGCTCAATATCACTCCAAAAGAAAAGAGACAACTAGAAGGTCTCTTAACGTCATGTGCGTCTAGATGAGTTCCAACACGTCGGGAATGGCGTCGAGCCAGGCACCTTTGAACAGCTCGATCAACCCGAGATCCGAAAGGCTCGAGAGGTGGGGATCAATTGGAATTTTCGCTAACACTTTTAAGTTGTATCCCGCGGCGATATCTTCGATGTGGCTCGCTCCGAAAATTTGATAATCTATACCATTATCAGGGCAGTGGAAATACGACATATTCTCGACGATACCTACGATGGGTATATTCATCATCTGCGCCATCTTGACGGCTTTACCGACGATCATCGAGGCTAATTCCTGAGGCGAGGTGACGACGACGATTCCGTCGACGGGCAGCGATTGAAATGCTGTCAGCGCCACGTCGCCGGTTCCCGGCGGCATATCGATGAACATGAAGTCGATGTCCTTCCAGATGACGTCAGTCCAAAATGTCTTGACGGTATTGCCGATGATCGGTCCCCGCCAGATGACGGGATCGGTGTCATTGTCGAGCAGGAGATTGATCGACATCACGTCGATGCCGGTCTTGGTCGTGACCGGAATTATGCCGAGGTCGTTGGCGTAGGCCTTGTCCTTGAGACCAAATAGCTTAGGGATCGATGGTCCGGTAATGTCGGCATCGAGGATGGCGACGCTGTGATTCAACCGGCGCATCAAAACAGCCAACATGGCCGCGACGATCGATTTGCCGACGCCGCCTTTGCCGCTTATGACACCGATTACTTTCTTAACCGCGCTGTGCTCGTTGAGCTTAGCAGAGAAGTCCACATTCCCCGTGGCTCTTTCATCGCAAGTCTCGCCACATGAACTGCAGTCGTGGGCGCATTCTTTTTCCATGGTCACTACCTCGTTGGTTAAAGCGTATTCCGCTTTGATGAATCTATTATACACTACTCCGTCAGCCGAATAATCTAGGAGCACTCACTTTTTGCTCGTGAACAAATGCAAATTTATAATCGTGAAATGTCTGCAAAACAGCAATATTTGCGATAATATCAACATTCTTCGTATATGAAATCGTTCACTTCGTAGGAGACGCGCTTCCCATATCGAACATTAAGCTCTTGCACGAAAACGCGATTTTCCTCGAAAGCGCTCTCGCTGAGGAAAGGATATTTAACACTGCGAATCTTACTGTAACCCTTGTCGGTTTTTATCGCGTATTCGATGGCGGAGATAATGCTGTCAAACATCGACAGATCGCTCGTTTTGACGCCGAGTGTCAACTCGATGAGATCAAAGTCATCTTCGCTGAGGAGATGATATGGAAGCTTCATGTCGACATGGTAGCCATCGACGAGGCCGAGTCGATCGAGCTCCATCATCTTCGCGAGGTTGGTCCCGTTGGTGTAGATGATAATTGGTTTGGAAGTGACATCTCGCATCTTCGTCAGATCGCTTATCAAATCTTCCGTATCGGCAAGCAGATACTCGCCACCGCTGATCAGGATGTATTCGAAGAGATCCTTTTCCCGCTCGATGTAAGAGATGACGTCGCCGATCGCATAGAAAGATGAAGGTTTAGCCTGTATCAATTCCTTGTAGTTGAAGCGGTGGTAGCAATGAAGATTGCAGCCCGAAAAAGCGTGAACCAAAAGAGAAGGGTGACCAGCAATTTCGCTCAAGGTCAGCAAAAGATTTTTATAGTAGCGTATCATCGGTGTCACTTTCGTGGAAACGCCGACGTTTGGCCCAGTCGAAACGGCGGGCTTTGCTCCAGAAGTTGTAGTCGCCTTTGTAATAGCCTTTTTCGTTGATCTGAATGTTCTTTCTGGCGATCATGCGCACGTAACCGATGACGCGGCTGTACGTGGCGATGTCGTGGCTGTGGCAGATTGGGCATTCATCGACATTTAAAGCGTCCGTGGCCACGAGCGTCTGGCCGCAGGAGAGACAGCTGCTGACCGTCGGCGACAGGGTTATGTAATTGATAGGTTTGCGGAAGAGCCGCTCGATATAACTCGCCAGCACTTCTGGTGCAATCTTCGATTCGATGAAGTGATGGAGGATCGACCCCGATGTGGCATAACCTTGGAATTCAGCCGAGTTTTCGATCTGCTTAGTGAAATCCTCTTCGCTGAAGGGCAGCATGCAACCCGAGGTCAGAAAGACGTTATCACCTTCACCTTGGACGAAGATTTTCCGACCTTGCTTCTCGGCCCATTTGACATCGCTCCGAGCCAATTTGATGCCGGCATTCTCCGCTGGAGCGTACTCGATGCCGCAAGCGACTTTGTCGCGGACGATAAAATCGTCGACGACTTTGGAGATGTACTGCATGAGCCCGTGAGCGTACGCCTTACCCGCTGGATCGTTCATGCCGAGAGGGTAGCCGATGTTGATGAGACCTTCGTGCATCCCCGTCACGGCGAAGACGTTGAAGTAGTTTTTGAGGTTTTTGTTGAAAGCGAAGAAAGTGGGATAGAGCTCTTTATGGTCTTCGACCCATTTGCGCTTGGCGAGATGCCCTTCTTCCATGACTTCCATATACTCGCGGATCTTGGCCTCGAGCAATTGCCTGTCGTGGCCGAATTCGATCAGAACGCGGTTCATGTTGAGATTGAGGACCTGGATCGCTCCGACGTTGCCGACTGAAGAGCCGAAAATGCCTCCGCCGAGGCGAGATAAAAGGCCGAGGTTGATATTCAAGCGGCAGCAAAGGCTGCGGGAGACCGCAGGGTCTTTAGGGGCGATGAGGGGATTGAGCGCTTTGTAATAGGGATCCTTAAAAGCTTGGGTTCGGAAGTTCTCAAAATAGACGCCACCCCACATGTACATCTTCTCTAGGAGGAACAAGAAGACGGGGTTGTGGTAATTGAAATTGTCATCGATCTGCACGGTGATGAGCGGAAAGGTCAAGGGTATGCCCTTATTAGTGCCTTTCGCCATGGCGGTGATAAACGCGATGTTAACGCGATCGAAATAGGTTGCCGGGATATCCTTGTAGCGGTAGTCGCGCGGCTTGCCTCCGATGACGACATACTCGTCTTTTATATCCTCTGACGGCTTGCCGAATTCGAGCGTGCAGTTGGAAAAGGCGGATTCCGATCCAGCTCTAAGAGGCAAATTGAGCTCGTAGATCAATTGGTACATGAGGCGAGTCAGCAGCTTCTCGGTGTATTCGACGCCTTGCTGCTCCTCATCGTAGAGATAGGAGGCGAGGATCGTCGTCATCTGCGCGAGCATGACGGCGCCTGAGACTTGTTGACTCATGAGCGTGACGAGGTTGCTGAAGTGGCGGATGAGGGTGAAGAGCGAGCCAGCGGCATCCGACTCGAGCATGTTCTTGGCGATGCTGGGAATCCCGTGCATGGCGATGTCGCGGCACGACACCGATTGGCAATATGAACTCAGCTGCTTGTCGTGGATGTAGACGATGCCTTCTTCGTACAATTCGACCAGGCGCTTAGGAAGGATGTGGCTCATTAAAAACTCTTCCTCCGCGCGGTTTGAAAGGTTTTTGCGAAGCAGAGGCAGCGAGTAGACGAAGTTGCTGTTCTCTCTCTTCAGATAGTCGGCGCGCTTGTCGTCGTCGTTGCCGATGAACTTTTCGATGAGCTCATTAGTCGAGTTGAACATTCCCATAAAACGATCCCCCCCAAATTGCTTTAACAGTGTGGTCGACCAACCTTCCTCCACTGATCTCGAGCTTTTAAGGCGCGAAGAAAAAGGGGATAAGGGCTGGATTTTTCGCTATGTGTCGTCTTTATGCTTATGAAGATTTGTCGTCTTCGTAATACATAGTATATTCATTTCTTTAGTCCTAGACAAGGCAATTCGGCGGGCCATATTTCGCCGTTTCAAAAATGCGTCGATGCCACCGCAAAAAAAGGTTTGAAAAATTAATTTAGCGCCTTTAATCGCCTCGTTTTTCTGTTATTAGCATCTTTGTCCAGCAAAACGCGCGCCCGTTTAATTTATATGTAGAAAGGCGCACCATAAACGCTTAGAATTAACATCGTATGAAAATGAACAAACACGCTTTGCGCTATGCCTTGGCCGGCATTTCCGCAGCCGTCGCCATGGCCCTTCCTGTTTTAACAGGTTCTATTATCGGGGGTGCGACGCCTCTGCAAGGAGCTGATCCATCCTATACGATCGACATGGATGCGAGCAACGCTCCGACTACTTCTGCTCTCTACGCGGCAGCCGAGCGCGAAATACGCAATAATACCTTCGAATATTATGGCGCGCGGGCTAGTTCGGGCAAGCACGTCGAACTCAACTCTACTGGTTACTTGATGAACGCCCTCGATTCGCGGATAACATCCATCACCAGCGTCACCGCCGTCTTCACGACCTCGGGATCGCTGAGCCTCGCCACGAGTTTTGACGGCCAGACATTCAGCTCGACCACCATCGCTTCCGGCGTCACCAACCAAATCACATCGCTCCCTTACTATCTGCGGCTGACCGCTAATAGCTCTTCAGTAGCTATCGCCAGCGTCGCGATCACCTATTCCTGCGCTCCCCATGCCGATCCGATCGGCGAAGAAGTCCGATACGACATCGTGGTGAAGGACTTCGCCTGCACCAACACAGGAACAGATATTTCATCGGCAATGGCTTCAAATTTTTCGACATACTTCACCAGCGAAATAGCCATTTCTTCCTTCTCGGGAACAAAACTATTTGGCAATACAACTCCGACCGCCGCATCGATCAAAGCCGGTTCATCCACGGCCGTTGGCAGCTTGACTTTCAGTTTCGCCAGCACCAAAGTATCGCAGGTGATCGTCAACACCATGAAGTACGGATCTGACACGGTGAGCATCAAGGTCACGTCGAGCGCCGACTCGACTGGAGCCACGAAATCAATTACAAGCACCGCCGCCATGGATTACACCTTCGACCTCGACGACGCAAGCAGTGCGACCAGCGTCACCATCGCCGGCGTCGGCAAGCGCTTCTATCTTGAACAGCTTACGCTCGTCAGCGAAGGCACGGCCTCGTCATCACCGATCGAGACGGGCTTCAGCGCGTCCGATGCCAATGCGTCTTCCTACACTGCGTCAAGTGTCTATTCGACAGCTAATGGCCTTGCAGCCCAGGCAATGATGACGAGCGGTTCATCGGTCGCTCTCTCATATGATGCCACGGGTCTCAACGGCTATTCCTACGTTGTCAAAAACTCGCTCGGAAACCAAATTTCCGCCGCCACCGCCTTTGGCGAAGCCGGCACATACTACGCTGTCGTATCTTATAAATCATATACTCCGATCACTATCGAGTTGATAGTCGTCGAGACCCCAGTCAAAACCTTGACGTCGGTCGCGGCCACTGATTCCAACGCAACCTACCAAATCGGCGACATCTATGATGAGGACAACGCTTTAGTGGTCACCGCCACATATTCCGATTCGTCTACAGCGACATTGAGTTACGACGCGACTGGGACTGATGGCTACACCTTGTATTGCCTCGATCCTAACGCCGATGAATTCTATACGAGCAACGCCTTCTCTCTCGCGGGCGATTACATCTTGACCGCTTCCTACAAAGGTGTCGAAAGCAATCAGGTTGAATTCGCCGTTCAGGCGGCATCCGGTGGCGTTACCGAGGCTTCGATCAGCATTTCGACAATCGCGGCGTCAGATTCCACGAGCATAGTCACGGGTTTGCAAAATAGTCCATCAACATATCTTTCCGCGACCGGCGTGACCATTTCCAGCGTCACGGCCTCGACTATCTATGGCGGGGGTGGGCAAGCCCGCATGCGATTCACCTCGTCTGGCACGGCCGGAAGCCTACGCATCACCTTCGCAGCAGAAGCCGTCATCAACAGCATCTCGCTCTCGGTGAGCCAATACCTTAGCAAATCGTCATCGGTGAAAGTCGTCACTGGTGCCAATACAACCGGTCAAAGCATGACCGTAAGTGGGACGACCACCCTTGCTTACACTGCATTCAGCAGTGACATAGGTGCATCGACGAGCATCACCATCTCCAGCGCCTCCAGCAACCAGTTTTATCTTCACGGCATAACCCTCAGCCTCGGCGCGCAAGATCCTGTCGCCGTCACCGGCGTCAGCCTTAAAGCTTCCACCAGCCTCAGCATCGGGGGCATCGAGACTTTGACACCGACCATCGCCCCGACAAACGCCACGAACAAATCCGTCACCTGGGATACGAGCAACACCGGCGTGGCCAGCGTGAACAATGGTCTCGTGACTGCCAATGCGATCGGGATGGCCACGATTACCGTCACCACTGTCGATGGAGGTTTTACCGCTCAGTGCGCGGTCACCGTCACCGAAGCCCAATACGACAATTATTACAAAGCCACTTCTGTCGATCCCAATTTCAACTATCAGGATCTTCACAGGGCTCAAGACTGCAACTCCATACCGACGCCGCGGACCGACTTGAACATCTTGGTCGTGCCGATGGAATTATCGGATTACCCTTTCACGACCGCGACCACGAACAGGATTGCCACAATGTTCAACGGAACGGCCGCTGAGACTAATTATTGGCAATCGGTCTCATCTTTCTACAATGAATCGAGCTATGGGAATTTGGACATCAACTTCACGGTGGCGCCCAAATACGCGACTGGATACACGGCTGCGCAAGCCGCCGCGCTCGACACGAGCGACACCCAGTATTTCACGACCAATCTGCTGAGGAACGCCGTCAGCAACTACAAAGCGACCAACGGCAATACCTCAACCCAGCAGTTCGACGCCGACGACGATGGCTTCATCGACGCCGTGTGGATGATCTACAGCTGCCCGAACTACAGCAATTCATCAACCATCGAGGGCATCTCGACCGACTACTGGGCTTACGTCTTCTGGGACTACAGCCAAACAGCGTCCACTTCCAGCCCCGTCGCCAACGCCTACGGCTGGGCCAGCTACGACTTCATGGACGAAGGCGGTGGCGCCTCCGTCATCGACGCCCACACCTACATCCACGAGACCGGCCACCTTCTGGGTCTCGACGACTACTATAACTACGACGAGAGCAGCACGTACAAGCCGACCGGCGGCATCGACATGATGGACTACAACGTCACCGACCACAACGTCTGGTCGAAGATGGCCTTGGGCTGGACTAAGCCCTACGTCGTCACCGGCGACGCCGAGATCACCATCGACCCCGCGGAGGCTAGCGGCGACGCCATCCTCATCGCCGACAGCTGGAACGGCACCTCTTTCGACGAGTTCCTGATGCTGGAGCTCTACACGCCGACCGGCCTCAACCAGCTCGACGCCGCGACCAAGTATTCCGGCTCGCCGCGAGCTTTCACTTCCTCTGGGGTCCGGATGTACCACGTCGACTCGCGCTTGGGAAAGTATTCCTATGGTGGTTCCTTCGTCGGATATGAAGACCCGTCTTCTTCGATTCTCTATGACGATTCGGCTCAGACATACTATCAGATCGCGCACTCCAACACCCCTTCGCGCAGCCAAGACAGCGACTACCGCCTCATCCACATGATCCAGGCCACGGGCACGAATACTTTCGATACCGGCAGCACCGGCGTCAACGCCGACCTCTTCACCACCGGCAAGACCTTCTCGATGGCCGCTAACGGCGCGCAGTTCTTCCAAAACGGCGCGCTGCTCAATAACGGCAATGCCCTAGGATACACGATCCAGTT